>BNJU01005471.1_pt1 | contig 501710 bp, 625 predicted proteins | sample 8539281 | NCBI WGS metagenome assembly BNJU01 (sample SAMD00202456, study PRJDB9452) | human saliva metagenome | isolation source: human saliva | place: Japan
TATTTATTATTGATGATTCTGTTATTTATTCCAAAATGTTTTTGCTTTCTTTAACACGCCAATGATAACCGATAAAAATATCTTTAGAGTAACTAGCTTCCCAATCAAGATATTTTTTAGCTTTTGAGGCATCTGTGACGCTAGCTGGTCCCCCAGCATCGGCGAGCAACAATTTCGTGTGGTATGATTCAGTATCTTCAGCAGTTTTAAAGATTTTTGACGGTATAACCTTTTTCAGTTCCTAAGTTAAAGATTTGAGAAGAACTAGTTTCTGGAATAGGTAATCCATCCCTTTAACATGGGCTTGTGCAAGATCTAAAACATGGATGTAATCTCGAATACATGAACCATCGCGCGTATCGTAGTCATCTCCAAATATTTTCAGGCTATCATTTTGTCCCAATGCAGTCTTGTTGATGTTTGGAATGATGTGAGTTGGATTTTTACACGGAGACCATTTGAAGCATCCGTTTCTGCACCAGCTACATTGAAATATGGAAAATGACATATTTCCAATCATAGCGATTAGCCATCCAGTAACATCATTCGTTCGCCCATCAATTTTGTTTCTGCATAGGATTGACAGGGTCAGCAGGGTATCTTCAGTCGCTGGTTTGTCAATCACAGTTATTACCATAGAGGGAAGCAGTTGAAGAGAACATGATTTTTGAATGCCAACTTCAGATAAGACTTTAAGAACTTGGTTCATGCTAGCAACATTGGCAGTGAAGTATTTGTTTGGCTTTTTCAATGCTTTCGCCAACAAACTACTTCACCTGCACAATGCAGAACTGCATCAATTCTTATTTTCTTCCAAGTAGGTTTTAAGGCACTAGCATCATAAAACGTCGTTGTTTGAAAGTCGGCACGATTATCTCACATCTGAACGGTGTCCTGTAGAAAGGTTATCTAGGACATGAACCTGATATCCAGCATTTAAAAAGAGCTTTTGACAGTATGTGAGCCAATGTAGCCAGCCCTCCTGTAACAAGAATTGTTTTAGTCATGATTTTTCCTTTTTCTAATTTTGTTCTATTTTTAAAAATGTAGAAGAAAAAGTCAAATATTTTTATAGTTTACAAAAGTAAAGACGTTGGATTATAATTTTTAGACCTTCCTCATACAAGGGAATACCGTTTTTCACTTAGAAAATAAGATATGATTTGTAGAAAGCAGAATAAGATACAAATTTAGAAATCCACCTTTCCACTACCTTTTCTCCTATAAAAAGTGGTAAAATGGTTGAAAGAAAGAAGGGATAGAAATGACAACATTATTTTTCTAAAATCAAAGAAGTAACAGAACTTTCCGCTATCTCAGGTCATGAAGCACCTGTTCGCGCTTATCTTCGTGAAAAATTAACACCTCACGTGGATGAAGTGGTGACTGATGGCTTGGGTGGTATTTTTGGGGTTAAACACTCAGAAGCAGTCAAATGCACCTCGCGTTTTTAGTAGCATCTCACATGGATGAAGTTGGTTTTTATGGTTAGCGAAATCAAACCAGATGGAACCTTCCGAGTAGTTGAAATCGGTGGTTGGAACCCGATGGTTGTCAGCAGCCAACGTTTTAAACTCTTCACTCGCCAAGGCCGTGTGATTCCAGTAATTTCAGGTTCAGTTCCTCCACATTTGACTCGTGGCACAGGTGGACCAACCATGCCAGCTATTTCAGATATCGTTTTTGACGGTGGTTTTGCAGATAAGGCTGAGGCTGAAAGTTTTGGTATCCGTCCTGGAGATACAATTGTTCCAGATAGTAGCGCAATCCTAACTGCTAATGAAAAAAATATCATCTCAAAAGCATGGGATAACCGTTACGGTGTGCTCATGGTTAGCGAGTTGGCTGAAAACTTGTCAGGCCAAAAACTAGGAAATGAACTTTACCTTGGTGCTAACGTCCAAGAAGAAGTTGGACTTCGTGGTGCCCATGCATCTACAACAAAATTTGATCCAGAAGTATTTCTTGCAGTGGATTGCTCACCAGCAGGTGATGTTTATGGTGGTCAAGGTAAGATTGGTGATGGAACCTTGATTCGTTTCTATGATCCAGGTCACTTGCTTCTCCCAGGCATGAAAGATTTTCTTTTGACAACTGCTGAAGAAGCTGGAATCAAATACCAATACTATTGTGGAAAAGGTGGTACAGATGCAGGAGCAGCTCATTTGAAAAATGGTGGTGTTCCATCTACAACAATCGGTGTCTGCGCTCGTTATATCCACTCTCACCAAACACTTTATGCCATGGATGACTTCTTGAAGCTCAAGCTTTCCTACAAGCCTTGGTTAAAAAATTAGATCGCTCTACTGTAGATTTGATCAAAAATTATTAAACTGAAAAGATGGAGGTGATAGGTATGGAAGAACCAAACCTAGAAACCTTGATACGGGACCTTTACAATCATGCCCGTCAAAACTTGAGTGAAGATTTAGTGGCTGCACTCCTAGAAACTGCTAAGCAGTTGCCCAGCACCAATGAGACGCTTGCTTGCAGTCCGACTTTCAGGGCTAGTCACACTTGAACTTCTCAAGAATCCCAAGACTCCTGCGCCAGAGTTAGTCAATCTGGCCAGCTATATCCAAAAAGGAAGAAGCTAGGTACAAGGGCGCAGCTGCCTCTTCCATTTATGATTGGAGAACTATTTAAAATGCTTTGATTCGTTCGAATCAAAGCATTTTTATCTTATACTCTTCGAAAATCAAACTCAAACCACGTCAGCTTCACCTTGCCGTACTCGAAAGTACAGCCTGCAGCTAGCTTCCTAGTTTGCTCTTTGATTTTCATTGAGTATTAAATTTGTTCAGCCAAAACTTTTTTCAGCAAGGTTCATAGCGTGATCTGACACGCGAGTGTAGTGTGAAATAATGTCGATAAAGTTGACACCAGCTTGGGTAGAACATTCGCCGTTGTTGAGACGTTTGATGTGAGTCTTACGAAGGACGCGTTCCATCTTGTTGATGGCTTCATGGCGTTCAATAAGAGCTTGAGCTTTTTCAAGGTCATTGTTTTCAACACTCTCAAGAGCATCTTTAACGAAATCGCTTGTTTTGACGGTAAATATCTTCCAACTCTTCTAGGGCTGAGTTAGAGAATTGAACATTCTTGCGTTGCAAGTAGTCGTTAAGATTAATCAAAAGCTTCAGCGTGGTCACCGATACGTTCCAAGTCTCGAGAAGAGTCAAGGATGTTGGTTAAGACTTCACTCTTTTTGACTCAATGCTTCACTAGAAAAGACTAATGAGGTAACGAGTTAATTTCTCGTCGATTGTGTTGATAGCTTCTTCAGTCTTGTGTCCCTTTTTTCAGCTACTTTTTCATTAGAATTGATAATGTAGTCGTAAGAAAGGTCAAATGCTTTAACCGCATAGTTTCCTAGGTGCAAGAGTTCTTTCTTGGCATTTCCTAGGGCGATAGAAGGAGCTTGCTTGATGAGTTGTTCATCCAAGTAAAGAGGTTCGTATTTAACAACTTCGTCTTCACCAGGGATTAACTTAGTTACAAAGTAAGCCAAAGCACCGATGAATGGGAATTGTACGATGGTGTTACTTACGTTGAAGGCACCGTGTGAGAAGGCAATCGTCATCTCAGGTGAGAGGTGAAGTAGTGCCTGGAAGTACTCGATCATCGCAGTGAATGGGCCTAATAAGATTAAGCAGAGGATGGTTCCTAAAACGTTAAAGGTAACGTGTGTTGCTGCAACCCGTTTAGCAGAGACGTTTGCTCCGGCTGCTGCGATAATAACCGTTAAGGTTGTACCGATATTATCTCCGAATAGGACTGGTAGTGCCCCTTTGAGGTCGAGGAATCCACCTGCATAGAGACCTTGTAGAATCCCGATGGTTGCAGAAGATGCCTGAATCAGAACGGTAATGACAGCACCAGCCACAACTCCCAAGATAGGATTTTGCCCCAAGGTAACCATGTATTCCTTGAACTGAGGCAAGTCTTTAAGAGGGCTCATCCCAGCACTAATGAGGTTGAGGGCGTAGAAGATACCACCCACACCAAAAAGGATACGTCCAATATTATTTGCAGTACGGTTTTTTGTAAAGAATAAGAACATGGTTCCAAGGAAAATCAAGGGAAGGGCATACTCACCAAGTTTGAAACCGATGATGAAGGACGTTACGGTCGTTCCAATATTGGCTCCCATGATAATCCCGATGGCCTGTCTAAGTGTGAGAAGACTAGCACTGACCAGTCCAACCGTAATAACCGTTACACCTGTACTTGACTGGATGAGGGCAGTGACGACAATCCCCACTAAGACCCCTAAGAAGGGATTACTTGTGTACTTTGTCAATGTAATAACGAAGGCGGTCTCCAGCAGCTTGTTGCAAACCGTCTCCCATGGTCTTGATACTATACAAAAACAGTCCCAGACCACCTAAAAAGTGAAAAAAATAATTTCCTGCCAATTAATGGACATTTTCTTTTTCCTCCGAAAAAAATAATCGCGGAATTTCTCCCATTCTATTTTTAAAGGATAAAAAGTAAATCTAACAAGTAGTAAATGCTCTTTTTGAGAAAAAAATGTTGATTTTAATTCGAAAAATGGCAGATGATTGTCTAATTTATATTAATTCTTCACTTCTTTATAGTTCTTGAAGGATGAGTGTTGACTCTTTTTCTAAATATCGTAAAATGAAAAATGACCTGTTCTGTTTATTTTTGGAACAGCTACTTTTTTTAAATTCAAAAATAAAGCGCTTACTTTTCAGGGGAAGTCAAAGGAGAAAAAAATGAAGAATCCATTTTTGAGAAAACATTGTCGCTATAGTATTCGAAAAATTGTCAGTTGGTGCCTGCTCATTGATGATTGGTTCAGTTCTATTTGCAGGTCCAGCTTTGGCAGAAGAGTCTGTCATCCCAGCAAAATGGGAAACAACGACTACAGCAGTAGCTTCAGAGCAACTCGTCAACCACATCCAGCAGAACCAACTACACCAGCACCTGAAGTATTGAAAGCAGTTGGAAGAGAGAAAGACAAGGCAAGTGAGCAACCAGTTTCAGAAGAAAAACCAACCTTGGACCAGTTGACTGCAGCTGATAAGGAAGCAACTAGTCCAACTGCTGAAACTCCTAAGGTTGAAGAAGCGCCTGCTACTACAGTAAAGCCAGAAGAAAAAGCAACTGTCTCTGACGTTCCTAAGAAAGAAGAAAAAGTCTTCGACCAAAAGAAATTAAGTTTGACACCTGGGAAGATTTGTTGAAAATGGGAACCAGGTGCCCGTGAAGACGACGCTATTAACCGCTCTTCAGTAGAACTAGCCAAAACGCTATCGTGGACATGTTGTCAATGAAAAAGCTAATAAGGACGCCAAGGTTGAAGCTCTTGCAATACCAACTCTAAGGCTAAAGACCATGCTTCTGTAGGTGGTGAAGAGTTTAAAGGCCTATGCTTTTGACTACTGGCAATACTTGAATTCAATGGTCTTCTGGGAAGGGCTTGTTCCAACTCGGACGTGATTGATGCTGGTCACCGTAATGGTGTCCCCAGTATTAGGGTACTCTATTCTTCAACTGGTCTAACAGTATTGCAGACCAAGAAAAATTTGCTGCAGCCCTTCAACAAGATGAAGACGGTACTTTCCCTATCGCTCGTAAATTGGTTGATTTGGCTAAATACTATGGCTTTGACGGCTATTTTATCAACCAAGAAACAACAGGTGATATCGTAACGCCTCTTGGTAAGAAAAATGCGTGACTTCATGCTTTACACCAAGGAATATGCAGCTCAAGTCAACCATCCTGTCAAGTATTCTTGGTATGATGCCATGACTTATGAATATGGCCGTTACCATGAGGATGGACTTGGTGAGTACAACTATCAATTCATGGAAAAAGAAGGCGATAAAGTACCTGCAGATCACTTCTTTGCAAATTTTAACTGGACTAAAGAGAAAAATGATTACTCTGTAACGATGGCACAATGGCTAGGTCGTAGTCAGTACGATGTCTTTGCAGGTTTGGAATTGCAACAAGGTGGTTCTTACAAGACAAAAGTGAAATGGGATGCCCTTTTTGATGAAAATGGCAAAGCTCCGCTTGTCACTTGGACTCTTTGCACCTGATACTATCACTAGTCTTGGTAAGACAGGAGAAGACTATCATAAGAATGAAAATATCTTCTTCACAGGTTACCAAGGAGATCCAACTGGTCAAAAACCAGATGACAAGGACTGGTACGGGATTGCTAACCTCGTAGCTGACCGCACACCAGCAGTAGGACGTAGCTTTACAACATCCTTTAACACAGGACATGGTAAAAAGTGGTTTGTAGACGGTAAAGTTTCTAAGGATTCTGAATGGAACTATCGTTCTGTATCAGGTATCTTGCCTACATGGCGTTGGTGGCAAACATCATCAGCTGCTAAACTCAAGCTGACTATGACTTTGAAGATGCCTACAATGGCGGAAATTCACTCAAGTTTGCGGGTGATTTAGCTGAAAAATACCAACCAAGATGTTCGTCTCTACTCTACAAAACTGGAAGTAACAGATAAAACGAAACTTCGGGTTGCCCATAAAGGTGGTAAGGGAAGCAAGGTCTATGTAGAGTTTGCGACACAGAAAAACTATACCTATGGTGGTGAGAATGCTCGTAAAGAACTGACTCTATCTGACGATTGGACAAAAGATGAATTTGACTTGAGTGCCTTGGCAGGTCAGACCATTTACGGTATCAAACTTACTTTCGAAAATACTGCTGCTCTTAAGGATTATCAATTTAACTTGGGTGAGTTGACTGTGTCAGATAATCAAGAGGCTCCTCAAGCACCAACAGCTCTTAAAGTAGCCAAACAATCTCTCAAAAATGCCCAAGAAGCGGAAGCTATTGTCCAATTTACAGGTAACAAAGATGCTGACTTCTATGAAGTTTATGAGAAGGATGGCGATGCTTGGCGCCTATTGACAGGCTCATCTGCCACTACTATCTACCTACCAAAAGTTAGCCGTTCAGCTAGTGCAACTGGTACTAGTCAAGAGTTGAAGGTTGTCGCAGTTGGGAAGAATGGACTTCGCTCTGAAGCAGCAACTACAAACCTCGAGTGGGGAATGACAGTCCAAGATACCAGTCTTCCAAGACCTCTTGCAGCAAACATCGTTCCAGGAGCGACTGTTATCGGAAGTACCTTCCCAAATACAGAAGGTGGCGAGGGTATCGAAGGTATGTTGAATGGGACCATCACCAGTCTATCTGACAAATGGTCTTCTGCTCAGTTGAGTGGTAGCGTTGATATCCGTTTGACACAACCACGCCGTGTCGTTAGATGGGTCATGGATCATGCAGGAGCTGGTGGAGAGTCTGTTAATGATGGCTTGATGAACACGAAGGACTTCGACCTCTACTACAAGGATGAAGCTGGAGAATGGAAACTAGCCAAGGCTGTTCGTGGTAATAAAGCCCATGTTTCAGATATCACCCTTGATAGCCCAATCACTGCGCAAGACTGGCGCTTGAACGTCATCACGTCTGACAATGGAACACCGTGGAAAGCCATTCGTATCTACAACTGGAAGATGTATGAAACTCTTGATACTGAGAGTCAGAACATTCCAATGGCTAAAGTTGCAGCGCGTGTTCTAACTGACAATAAGGTTCAGCTCGGCTTCTCAGAAGTTCCTGCTGGAGCAACAATTACAGTTTATGACAAGGCAGATTCACAAACTCCAATCGCTACCTTAAATACAGCAGTTGGAGGAGATTTGGCGACAGAACCATTGAGCTTTGAAAAACGTCCAAGTCTTCTTTATTACCGAACACAATTGCCAGGGAAAGAAATCAGTAATACTCTTGCTGTGACGATTCCTCAGGATGAAAGAAAGATTAAGGCTGTCAGTCTAGAAGTAGCACCTAAAAAGGCAACTTACCAAGATGGTGAGGAATTAAATCTTAAAGGTGGTCTTCTTCGTGTCAAATATGAAGGTGAAGAAGCAGACGAAGTCATCAACCTTAGTCATGCAGGTGTTGTAGTCAACGGCTACGATGCTCATCACCATGGTGAACAAGAGTTGACAGTGAGCTATCTTGGTCTTCCAGTTGCAGGCAGCTTTCAAGGTTCAAGTGACTGGTGAAGAAGCTGGTCCAAAAGAAGTCGCAGCCTTGTATATTAGCAAGCAAACCGAAAATTGATTACTTTGTAGGCGATACTCTTGACTTATCAGAAGGACGTTTCAAGGTCTTGTATGATGATGAAACTGAGACAGAACATAGCTTTACAGACCAAGGAGTCGAAATTACAGGTTATGATGTCTCAAAAACAGGCCGTCAAAAACTTCAGTTGCACTATCAAGGACAAACTGTCGACTTTGATGTCCTAGTATCACCCTAAGGCAGCCATTAACGACGAATACCTGAAACAAAAAATCACATCTGCTCAAGGACGCAAAGAAACATTAGCTTATACATTTGCTGATGCAGCAAAACAAGCAGCTCTTGTTGAGAAGATTGATGCAGCAAAAGCTATCTTAGAAAACCACGATGCTAGTCAAGAAGCAGTCAACCAAGCCTTGAATGACTTGAAACAAGCTGGTGCAGACTTGGATGGCAATCAACGTTATCAAACTGCTAGAGAAGAATTGGAAAGCTTGCTCGAATCTGTCCTTGAAAAAGATCCTCAATCTGAGTTGATTGCGCAAGCTGAGACTTTATTATCTTCACAAATGCCAACTCCAGCAGCCTTTTGCGGACATGAAAGAAAGAAAGCTGAATAAGAAACTAGCTCCTGCAGAAGAAAGCCATCATGTGGGTAGCTTAGAAGAAGGCGAAACTGCTCCAACAGTTGAAGCACTACCTGAATTAGTGGTTGAGACAGAAACTCAAAGCCTTCGAGCGTCAAGAACGTCCAGTCAGGAGACCTCTTGTTGGGTGAACGACGTCTTGTTCAGGAGGGGTAGAAGGTCAAATCCGTCACTCTGATTGAAGTGGATGCCAAAGGTAACCGTACTCTTCTTAAAACAGAAGTAGCCATCGAAGCAGTTAGAAATCACTGAAGTTGATACCTAAGGTAGAAAGCCTGTTCAACCATTGACGGTTTCTGAAATCTTGTTCTCGAAAAACTAGAATTGAAGTGAAAGAAGAAGCCGTAGCCTTCAAACACTCAAGAGCGTCCGACAGGAGAGCTTTTTCACTAGGTGAACGCCGTCTGGTTCAAGCAGGTGAGAGCTGGTCAAATCCGTCACTTGATTGAGGTAGATTCTAGAAAGGCAGTCGTACACTTCTTAAGACAGAAGTCGTCAAGGAAGCAGTGACTGAGATTATTGAAGTTGGTACCTAAAGTAGAAAGCCGTGTTCAGCCACTAGAAGGACCAAAAGTCTTGAAGTTAAGAAACCAAGCTTGGTAGTTGAAAGAAGAGTTCTTGCATTTGGACGTGAAGAAAGAGAAAACTCAAACCTCCCTAGCAGGTGAACATCGTCTAGTTCAAGCTGGAGTGGAAGGACTTCGTAGAAATCTTATAGAAGTTGATGCTGAAGGCAAACGTAGTCTTAAGGGTACAGAACTTGTCAAAGAAACTGTAACTGAGATTGTTGAGATTGGACCAAAAAGTGGATGCCCAAGCTGACAAACCTCTTGCCCCTGCTCCAGTAGCACAAGCAGCTAAGCAGGAAGCATCAAAAGCAGAAGCCCTAAGCTGAAAAACCTGAAGGAAAACAACTTCAAAGTACAGGTGAAGGAGTAGATGCAAATCTAGTAGCTCTTGGATTGGTTGGAGTTCTTGGTGGTTTTGGACTTCTCGCACAAAAAGAAAAAGAAGAGTAAAGTTGAACTTCTAAACTACTGTCTGACAAGATAATAGATTAGAAAGGCAAGAGCCATTTTGGCTCCTGCCTTTTGCATTTATGTGACTTTTCAGTCCGTCTCGCTCCGTTAGGTGCGAGACAAATAAACTCACCCTGCATGCGGGTGCGCGTCGAAGGTTATGACAAAAACTCCAAACGCGATACAATAAAGGTGTTCAAGCCAATTGTAAAGCGAAAGGAGAAAATATGGCACAAAAAGGCACATAGTTTATCACACACAAAGTGGATGTGTAAATATCACATTGTGTTCACCCTTAAGTATAGACGAAAAATCATTTATAATCAATATCGAAGTAGTTTGGGAGAAATATTCCACCGATTATGTAGTTATAAAGGTGTTGAGATTATCGAAGGACACTTAATGCCTGATCATGTACATGTGTTAGTAAGTATTCCACCAAGGATAAGTGTTTCAAGTTTCATGGGTTATTTAAAAGGCAAAAGTGCACTCATGATGTTTGACAAACACGCAAATCTCAAGTACAAGTTTGGGAATCGGCATTTTTGGGCAGAAGGTTATTATGTGAGTACGGTTGGACTCAATGAAGCCACAATTAAGAAATATATCCAAGAACAGGAAAAACATGATATAGCACTAGATAAATTAGTGTGAAAGAATATGAGGATCCCTTTAGGGACAGTTAAGTAATACTCACGCCTCTTTAAGAAGTCAAGAGCAATGAGGCTTGAACAACGTGAAAGCCAGCGTCTTTAGGCGCTGGCTGGTAATTTGGGCTTATAGCCCTGGTACAAACCACCCGTTTGACGGGTGGTTATGATTCTTAGAATGATTATGTTAAGATTTTTATTATTTCATAAGGATTGTTGTAGTGAGATATCTGCATGTTTTGCTTTGAAGATTGATTATGTATATTGAGTTTTTAAAAGTTATTTATCGTTAATCCCATCAAGAATTGGTTTGGGGATAAGAAAGGAAAAAGAAGATGAAATTGTTAAAAGTAGTCATTGCTGTAATCATTGTAGTAGTGAGCCTTGGCTTAGTAGTATTTATAGGAGCGAGTATGTATGCTGTTACTACGATTAATTTGCTATCTAACTCAGTTTATTATGCTCAACGGATACCTCATAAAGAGGGGACAGAGCCTGACTTAGTCATGTTGATTGAAAAACATGGGGAGATTTATACTCCGAAAATTGAAGGTATTCGCTATGATGATGATGGAGCGAATTTTATCGAAAATTCTATCGATTCAAGTGGTTATCCTACAAGTTTTGGAGAGTCTGTTGGAGGTTATAGTTACAGTGATAAAAACGATGTGTCCTATAAGTTTGATAAGAATTTTGAGCTTGAGTGGGCCCTCGATAAAGAGTATAAAGAAATTGATCTTGCAACAATTGATGAAAAAAAGATAAAAGGAGAGATTAGAGAGACCCTTAAACCCATACTTGATGTACAATCTAAGCCCGTGGTCAATCTTCAGTGGCTGTTTAATATGAAGTATCAGGATAGGTTTAATTAGAGATGCAGATAGGTCTTTAATTTGAAATTAAACTGAACAAAAAGTGATTGAACTCTTTGACATGCGATGCTGATATTTCTGAGAGTTTTTCTATCGCAATGCAAAACTTTCAAAAATAGATTTTTTAAAAATTGAACGGTTTCTGAAGAGTTAGTTCAAAAAAATAAAGACACAACTCCAGACATTAGCTCTTTTCTCTATAAATGAGCAACATACACATAGATGAAGATAAAAACAGTGAGGGATTTCAGAGAGTAAAAGAGTAAGTCTGATTTACTAGAGAGAGTTGTTTTCAGGATAAAAGTTTAAGGTTTTTGCTATCTCTTTTATTGATTTTTGTGATATAATTAACACGTAAAAATTAAGGAGTCTTTCCAAATGGCAAAATTGACTGTTAAAGACGTTGAGTTGAAAGGGAAAAAAGTTCTCGTTCGTGTTGACTTCAACGTACCTGTAAAAGATGGCGTGATTACTAATGACAACCGTATCACTGCAGCTCTTCCAACTATCAAGTACATTCTTGAACAAGGTGGACGTGCGATTCTTTTCTCTCACCTTGGACGTGTAAAGAAGAAAGCAGACAAAGCTGGTAAATCACTTGCTCCTGTAGCTGCTGACTTGGCTGCTAAATTGGGTCAAGTTACATTTCCTTCCAGGTGTAACTCGTGGTGCTGAATTGGAAGCAGCTATCAACGCTCTTGAAGATGGACAAGTTCTTTTGGTTGAAAACACTCGTTTTGAAGATGTTGACGGTAAGAAAGAATCTAAAAACGATCCTGAACTTGGTAAATACTGGGCATCACTTGGAGATGGTATCTTCGTAAACGATGCATTCGGTACAGCTCACCGTGCACACGCATCTAACGTTGGTATCTCAGCAAACGTTGAAAAAGCAGTTGCTGGATTCCTTCTTGAAAACGAAATTGCATACATCCAAGAAGCTGTTGAAGCTCCAGAACGTCCATTCGTGGCTATCCTGGTGGTTCAAAAAGTTTCAGACAAGATCGGTGTTATCGAAAACTTGCTTGAAAAAGCTGATAAAGTTCTTATCGGTGGTGGTATGACTTACACATTCTACAAAGCACAAGGTATCGAAATCGGTAACTCACTTGTAGAAGAAGACAAATTGGATGTTGCGAAAGCTCTTCTTGAAAAAGCAAACGGCAAATTGATCTTGCCAGTTGACTCAAAAGAAGCTAATGCATTTGCTGACTACACTGAAGTGAAAAGACACTGAAGGTGAAGCAGTAGACCCAGGATTTCCTTGGTTTGGATATCGGTCCCAAAATCTATCGCTAAATTTGATGAAGCATTGACTGGTGCGAAAACAGTTGTATGGAACGGACCTATGGGTGTATTTGAAAACCCTGACTTCCAAGCTGGTACAATCGGTGTGATGGACGCTATCGTGAAACAACCAGGCGTTAAATCAATCATCGGTGGTGGTGACTCAGCTGCCGCAGCTATCAACCTTGGTCGTGCAGACAAGTTCTCATGGATCTCTACTGGTGGTGGAGCATCAATGGAGCTTCTTGAAGGAAAAGTTCTTCCAGGACTTGCAGCATTGACTGAAAAATAAGAATATAAAAAGGAGAACTCAGCTCAATGTCATTAAGTTAGTAATCTAACTATTTGAATAGGAGATAGGATTGAGATCATCAAAGTGATTCTCTATCCTATCTTCTATTTTTGCATAACAAATAAAGGTTTTTCACCCTATTTTTTTGAGATTTATGTTACTCTATAGATGAAATCAACTACCGATTGGTAGCTTTTATTTTTCTTGGATATTTTTCGATTCGGTCGAATAATAGATAACTGTTTCTTGAGGTAGTTTTTCAACTGGAGAGAAGAAAGGGAACCGTTAAAAAACAAACGGCAGGCATAAGCCGCATCTGAGAAACACACTTTATATCTTTGTTTTTTGTGACTACTGTCGATGGCAACTTGCGAGGTTAACCAACGACAAAAGTTAAAAATTTGTAAATCGGGCAAAGATTTCTTGGAGAATCCTTCCTTCTTTTTGGCATGAAAATTGACCAAGCCAATACTGTATTTCAGATCACGAAAACTAGTCTCTATGCCCCCATCTGCTGGCGTAGAGATTTTTTTAATTGTTGGACTGAATAGTCTGTATTTGTCACTAAAGTTTCGTATTTTCCTTCTTCCACTTCTAAACGCACCATACGAAAAGGAAGTTGGTATAGTTCAACAGGGTCATGTTTTCGACTTATTTCTGGAAGAAAATCAAAAGTAGAATTGTGTGGAATAAAATGATAGTCATTGGGGAAATCACGATAAAGTTTTTTTGAGCTGATTGGTTTTGCTTTTCGTGATAATTTTTAGAGAAAAGTTTTGATCAAAAACACTCTGTATTTGGCAAGTTGAAGGAGGAACGCATGGATTGTTTTTCCATCTCGAATTCGGATGATATAAAGCCATCCTTTTTTTCTTGAAAATGAGCCATGAGATTGTAACTTTCATAGCCTCTATCCATGATAACAAGAGCTTTTCTCGAAAGGGAGAAGCTCCATCATCTGAATCAGAGCTAAGCGCTCATGTTGCGTATGTTTGTCTTGAATAGAAACATCTCTATACACTCCAGTCTTCAAGTCGTATAGGGCATTTATGTGTATGAGATTATAGGATTTAACATCCGTTTGGGTTTGGATAGAGGTTTCTGTATCCATGGGATTTTCGAGGAATACAGATATCACTCCCATCTGCAGCTAATATCGGAAGATTGGTGTTAAGTGGAATAGGTGCTGTAAATTCTTTAAATAAGGTATAGAAAGCCTCAGGTTTTATCTGATAGCGTCTTTGAACAAAGGCTGAATTTGAAACTGTCAGTCTAGCATCTAGTAATTCTTTTGACAGTGATTTTCCTCCCATTCCCAGAATGGTACGAATCATGGTTTCTAGTGATAACCTTCTTTTTACGAGTAAAAGTACCTGTTCATCTTGTTTGACGAGCTCAACTTTTTGACTAAGGATACTCTGAATACTCTTATTCAAGTGGGCTTTTTATCTGTTTTATCATGGGAAGTACCTCCTTAACTATCAGTTTAGACATAAAAAGAAACCCAAATACAGAATTGTATTTGAATTTCTTAACTTAATGACATTGGAACTCAGCTTCTCCTTTTTTTGCGCTCTTTTGTAGTCTTAATGATATTAAGGAACTGAAAGATAATTGGACAGAATCCAAAAAAAACAGTAAAATAGAGATACCAATCTAAATGAAAATTGAGAGACTAGTGTGATAAAAAGAGAGAATCTTAGAAAAACATCTATTTGTGGAATTATCAATGTCACCCCTGATTCTTTTTCAGATGGGGGGAAGTTTTTTGCCGTTGAGGAAGCCTTGAAGCAGGCTAGAAAATTGATAGCTGAAGGAGCCACTATCTTAGATATCGGTGGGGAATCCACTGACCTGGAAGTAGCTATGTTGAGATTGAAGAGAAATCCAACGTGGTTCCAGTGATTCAGGCTATCCGTCAAGAAAGTGATGTGCTGATTTCGGTCGATACTTGGAAGAGTCAGGTTGCAGAAGCAGCTCTAGAGCTGGAGCCCATATAGTCAATGACATTACATACCTCATGGGTGATGAGAAGATGGCAGAGGTGGTTGCTCAGGGCTGGAGCTCAGGTAGTCATCATGTTTAATCCAGTCATGGCACGCCCTCAGCACCCTAGTTCACTCATATTTCCTCATTTTGGATTTGGAGAGACTTTTTACAAAGGAAGACTTAGCAGACTTTTGGAACAACTGCCAGTAGAAGAATTGATGACAGCTTCTTTGATCGTGCTCTAGTAAGAGCGGAAAAAGCAGGGATTTCGAAAGAAAAACATCATGCTGGATCCAGGTATTGGCTTTGGCTTGACCAAAAGGAAAATCTAATCCTCCTACGTGATATCGATAAACTGCACGAAATGGGCTATCCCTATCTTTTTAGGAGTCTCGCAAGCGCTTTGTCATCAATATCCTCGAAGAAAATGGCTTTGAAGTCAATCCAGATACAGAAGCTGGCTTCCGCAATCGTGATATTGCTTCGGCTCATGTGACCAGCATTGCTGCTAGACACAGGTGGAAGTGGTGCGTGCATGATGTAACCAGTCACAAGATGGCAATCGAAATTGCATCAGCCATCCGTCTGGCAGACCATGCGGAAAAATTTAGATTTGAAACAATATAAATAACATGATTAAAAACGAAACGAACCAGTGGATAGCAAACTACCGGACAGACCAACCGCATTTTGGCTTGGAAACGAATGGTGGAACTATTAGCTTTTACGTGGTAATCCCCATCTTAAGCTTAAGGTTATCCACATCGGTGGAACCAATGGTAAGGGCTCTACTATAGCTTTTTGAAGAATATGTTGGAAAAGATGGGACTAAGAGTTGGTGTCTTAGCTCACCCTATCTGATTCATTATACCGATCAGATTGCCATTAATGAGGAATCTATCCCAGAAGCAGATTAGATACCTTGATGGTAGACTATCGCTCACTACTTGAGGGGAGCATGCTCGCCATGCAAGGAACGACAGAATTTGAAATTATCACTACCATAGCCTATGACTATTTTGCTTCTGAGCAAGTAGATGTGCACATCATGGAAGTTGGTATGGTGGATCTTTAGATAGTACCAATGTCTGTCAACCCTATCTTGACTGGCATCACGACTATCGGATTAGACCATGAGCGCTTTTAGGGATAGCTTGGAAGCATAGAGCAGAAAGCTGGTATTATCAAACAAGGAATTTCCTTGGTGACAGGTCGCATTTCTCCAGAAGCCTTGTCGGTTATCGACCAGATTGTGAAAGCGAAACAAGCTTTCTAGGCTTGCTTATGGGGAAGATTATCAGTTAGCCATCATGAGAGTGGAGACGGGCGAAATCTTTGATTATTCAAGCTCAGTCAGACAAGGTCGTTTCCAAACAGGATTGCTTGGTTTGCACCAGATAGAGAATGCAGGGATGGCGCTACTTTGTTAGATAGCTATTGCAAAGAGACTGGTCAAAATTACCAGATAATGCTTTAGTGGCTCAAGCTTTGGAAGAAACAAGCTTTACCTGGACGCTTTGAAGTTGTTTCTAAAAGCCCTTTGATGATTTTAGACGGGGCTCACAATCCCCATGCTGTCAAGGGCCACTTTGTTGGCTACCTTGGAAGAACGATTTGCTGATTATCACAAGGGAATCCTCTTTACTTGTATCAAAAACCACACTTTGGAGGATATGTTGGACTTGCTAGAAACTTTGTCCAATACTAAGATTACACTAACTCATTTTGAGGATAGTCGGGCGACGGATGAAAAAGTCTTGAAAGAGATAGCTGATTCTAGAAATCTCAACTACCAAAGTTGGCAGGAATTTCTAGACAAAAAAATTATCAGAAAATGAAGAGAAAGACAGTTAGGATTATCACGGGCCCTTATACTTTTTAGCCCAAGTGAGAACCTACCTAATGGAGAGGAAAAAAATTAGAATGGATACACAAAAGATTGAAGAAGCTGTAAAATGATTATTGAGAGAAGTTGGTGAGGATGCAAATCGTGAAGGTTTGCAGGAAACACCTGCCCGTGTTGCTCGTATGTACCAAGAGATTTTTTCAGGTCTTGGGCAAACTGCTGAAGAGCACCTGTCAAAATCCTTTGAGATTATTGATGACAATATGGTAGTGGAAAAGGATATTTTTTTCCATACCATGTGTGAACATCACTTCTGCCATTTTATGGTCGTGCCTCATATTGCCTATATCCCAGATAGCGTAAAGTGTAGGTTTGTCTAAGTTGGCACGTACTGTTGAAGTCTACTCTAGAAAGCCACAAATTCAAGAGCGTTTGAATATCGAAGTGGCTGATGCCTTGATGGAGTATTTGGGAGCCAAGGGAGCCTTGTTGTCATTGAAGCAGAACATATGTGTATGAGTATGCGCAAGTTCGAAAACCAGGAACTGCAACCTTGACAACAGTGGCTCATGGTCTATTTGAGACAGATAAGGATCTTCGTGATCGCTTTATCGTCTCATGGGACTATATTACTTTTCGAAAATCAATTAAACCACGTCAGCTTCACCTTGCCGTACTCTCAAGCACAGCCTGCGGCTAGCTTCCCAGTTTGCACTTTGATTTTCATTGAGATAAAAAGAATCCGCTTTGGAGGATTTTTCTAGAAAGGACTAGTTATGGATCAACTGCAGATTAAGGATTTTGGAAATTTTTGCTTATCATGGTCTTTTTCCTAGTGAGAAAGAATTGGGGCAGAAGTTTGTCGTTTCAGCTATCCTATCCTATGATACATGACAAAGGCGGCTACTAGACTTGGATTTAACAGCCTCTGTCCATTACGGAGAACTTTTGCCAGCAATGGACGACATGGTTTCAGGAAAATACTGAAGACTTGATTGAAACAGTAGCTCTACAAACTAGTAGAGCGTACTTTTTGAGACCCACCCTCTCGTTCAAGAGATTGAGCTGAACTCAAAAACCTGGGCACCTATCCATCTACCGCTGGATACTTGTTCAGTAACCATCCACCGTCGCAAACAGCGTGCCTTTATCGCTTTAGGAAGCAATATGGGGATAAGACGGCTAATCTCCAGCAAGCGATTGACAAAATGCAGCTCGTGGCATCCACATTCTCAAAGAGTCTAGTGTGATTAGGACCGAACCTTGGGGTGGTGTGGAGCAGGATAGCTTTTGCTAATCAAGTCATTGAAGTGGAAAACCTGGTTGCCAGCTCCAATCTTGTTAGAAACCTTGTTGGCTATTGAGCAGAAATGGGAAGGTTAGAGAGGTTCATTGGGGACCGCGCTTGATTGACCTGGATTTGCTTTTTATAGAGGACCAGGTCATCATACAGACGACCTCATCTTGCCTCATCCTTATATTGCTGAGCGCCCTTTGTCCTAGAATCACTCCAAGAAATAGCCCTCCCATTTTATCCACCCAACACTGAAACAACTGATTTGGCACTTGTACCAAGTGATTGAAGAATAGAAAAGAAATTTAGTTTCCTCAGTAGAGTTTCCTAAGTAGATAGAGGAGACTAGAGTTTTTTTAAAATAGGTCATTTTCTTCTGGTAGGAGAATGGTTTCCTTTCCGTCCATATCCATGACCAGAACTTTAGGTGGATAGAGTGGGTCAAAGGGATGATTGAAGTCGAAGTCAATCGTAGTTGGTAGATGTTGACTAGAAAAACGAAAAGTGATGGAGCCTTCATGATTCAAAAGTCGAAATTCCAATTCATCTTCTAGCTCAAAAACATGCTTTAAAAAATGATCGATTATATACCAGATTGAATCGATAACATCGTCGGGTAAATTGGTCACCACACCGAAACTGGCACATCGTCTATGAGAATCTGTAAAAGCCATCCCTATCTCCTAATTGATTTTTTTATTATCATACTGCAAACTGCTAGAAAAATCAAGAAAAGTCAACTACCTTTAAAAAGATGAGAATGATTTTGAAATTTTTTCAACGAATCTTCATCAAATGCTTGAAAATGCTTACAATTAGTGGTAAAATGAGAACAGTGGAATCATGAAAACAAAATTTTCAAAGTAGAAAGGAAACGGAATGAACACAGATGATACAGTAACAATTTATGACGTTGCCCGAGAAGCGGGAGTATCAATGGCGACTGTCAGTCGTGTTGTCAATGGCAATAAGAATGTCAAAGAAAACACCCGTAAGAAAGTTCTAGAGGTCATTGATCGCCTTGACTACCGCCTAATGCAGTAGCTCGTGGTCTAGCAAGTAAGAAAACTACAACAGTTGGAGTTGTTATTCCAGATATCACAAATACTTATTTCTCTACCCTTGCTAAAGGGATTGACGATATCGCGGAGATGTACAAATACAATATCGTCCTTGCCAATAGCGACGAGGATGATGAAAAGGAAGTATCTGTGGTCAATACTCTCTTTTCTAAACAGGTGGATGGCGTTATCTTCATGGGTTATCATTTAACTGAGAAGATTCGCTCAGAGTTTTCACGCTCACGTACTCCTGTGGTTCTTGCAGGAACAGTGGATGTGGAGCACCAGCTTCCAAGTGTCAATATTGACTATAAACATGCTACTGTTGATGCAGTCCGTCATCTTTTGAAGCGAAACAAAAAAATTGCCTTCGTTAGTGGACCATTAGTGGATGATATTAATGGTAAGATTCGCTTGGCTGGTTACAAAGATGCTTTGAAAGAAGCGGGAATCAACTATAGTGAAGGTCTTGTTTTCGAATCAAAATACCGTTATGATGATGGCTATGCCTTGGCAGAACGTTTGATTTCTTCTAAAGCAACAGCAGCGATCGTAACAGGAGATGAACTAGCAGCAGGTGTGTTGAACGGACTTGCTGACAAGGGAGTTTCTGTACCGGAAGACTTTGAAATTATCACCAGTGATGATTCGCAAATCGCGCGTTACACTCGTCCAAACCTAACCACCATTGTGCAACCCTTGTATGACCTTGGTGCTATTAGTATGCGTATGTTGACGAAGATTATGCATAAGGAAGAGTTAGAAGAGCGTGAAGTTCTTTTGCCACATGGTTTGGTAGAACGTCATTCGACTCGTAAAGATTAACAAGAAGAGGTCAGGATAAAAATCCCGACCTCGCTTTTTAGTAGTAAAAACTTTTTGGTCAATAGTTCAAGTATCAAGTTGATGGTAGAAGGATTGCGGGGGGGTGACTAGAAAATAAGACTTGATCAAGTAATTTCTATCTCACCGACTTTTTTATACTCAATGAAAATCAAAGAGCAAACTAGGAAACTAGCCGCAGGCTGTACTTGAGTACGGCAAGGCGACGTTGACGAGGTTTGAATTTGATTTTCGAAGAGTATTATCCTTCCATATAGGCTCGTAATTCATCTCCTCTAAGGCCAGCATTGATAGCAATGAGGAGTTTGAGACGAGCTTTTTGAGCATTGAGCTCTTTGACAAAGAAGACACCAGCCTTTTGTAGACAAACGCCACCGCCTTCATAGGCATAAACAGGTTCAGCAATCCCGTTAAAACAACGAGAAACCAAGGCGATTGGGAGTCCTTCTTGGATAAGGGCGTTCAATTTTTGTGATGTTTCCTTGGGGACATTTCCAGCACCAAAGGCCTGGATGATAAGACCATCTAGCTGGTCAACAGGAAGCAAATCAAGGAGTTCTTCTGTCATGCCAGCATAGACTGGAATAATTGGAACCAAGCCATGGATCCTATCAAGGTCAAAACGAACACGGGGTTCAGCTGTTTTGAAGTAGAGAATCTCGTGTTTCATGATGAGCCCAAGAGGGCCGTGGGTTGGCGTTTGAAAGGTACTAACATTTGTCGTGTGCGTCTTGGTCACATACTTAGCAGCGTGGATTTCATCATTCATCACGACCAAGACACCCTTATCAGCGGCCTTATCGTCACTCGCTACGCGTAGGGCGCTGAGATAATTGTAGACACCATCGCTTCCGAGTTCGTTGGAACTACGCATGGCCCCTGTTAGTACGATCGGTTTGTGAGGAACCTCCATGGTATCGAGGAAATAGGCAGTTTCCTCCAAGGTATCTGTCCCATGTGTAATCACGAAACCGTCATAATGATCAGCCTCCTCTTTGATTTTTTGATAGAGGGCCAGCATATGCTTTGGGTTTAATATGGGGACTTGGCAGATTAAAAAAAGTCGAGCGCGTGGACTTCAACTCCTCCAAGTGGATTGGATACATGATTCATAGGGTTGTCTTGACTAGTCACAACAGCGCCAGAGGCATCAGCTTGCATGGAAATAGTACCACCCGTATGTAAAACAAGGATTTTTCTTAGGCATGATTTACTCACTCTTTCTGAAATGTGGTATAATCATTGTATCACAAAAGGGGAGATTGAGGTAGGATGGAAGTCAAAGCTGTTTTTTTTGATATCGATGGAACACTGGTCAACGATCGCAAGAGTGTTTTGAAATCCACTAAGGATGCGATTAAGATTGTGAAGGAACAGGGAGTGCTTGTTGGAGTAGCGACAGGGCGAGGACCTTTTTTTGTTAAGGATTTAATGGAAGAGTTGGATCTGGATTTTGCCGTAACCTATAACGGCCAATATATCTTTAATAAAGACAGAGTCTTGTTTACAAGTCCTCTTTCCAAATCTCATTTACGGCAGTTGATAGCCTATGCTAAAAAAGAGGGCAAGGAGATTGCTTTGGGGACCAAGGATGCCATGCTGGGTTCAAAAATCATGTCTTTTGGACTAGGTTCTTTTTCTCAAAGAGTGAGTCGTTTTGTCCCCTCTATGTTGACTCGTACAGTTAGTCATTCCTTTAATCGAATGGTGAGTAAGGTCGTTCCTCAGAAGGAAGAAGACTTGCTCCAGTTGATGAATCAGCCCATTTATCAAGTTTTGATGCTAATGACGCCAGAAGAATCTGAGAAAGCAGCAGCTGATTTTCAAGACTTGAAATTGACTCGTAGTAATCCTTTTGCGGCCGATGTCATCAACCAAGGAAATTCCAAGCTAGAAGGCATTCGCCGAGTCGGAAAAGAGTATGGTTTTGATCTCAATCAAGTCATGGCCTTTGGTGACTCGGACAATGACCTAGAGATGCTGGCGGGTGTTGGGATGTCAGTTGCCATGGGCAATGGTAGTAGCAGTGTCAAGGAAGTCGCTAAGCATATCACAACCAGCAACCAACAAGATGGGATTCACAAAGCTTTAGAGCATTTTGGTGTTCTGGCTTCAGAAAAAGTCTTTGTCAGCCGTGATTACCATTTTAATAAGGTCAAGACCTTCCATCACATGATGGATGAACGAACTCAAGAGGAGCCCCAAGCTTGGGACTTAGAAGGTGCCACCCATAGAGCAGGATTTAAGATAGAAGAATTGGTGGAGTTTGTTCGAGCTGCTAGCTCTTCTGAAGAAGATTTTGAACAGGCAGTAGGACAGTTACACCAAGCTCTTGATCAAGCAGCAGAGAAAGTAGTCAAGAAGACACCTGCTAAGCAAGATTTGGTAGGACAAGTAGATGCCTTGATAGACACCCTTTACTTCACCTATGGTAGCTTTGTTTTGATGGGGGTGGATCCAGAGCGGATTTTTGACATTGTCCATCAAGCAAATATGGGTAAAATGTTCCCTGATGGAAAAGCTCATTTTGATCCAGTGACCCACAAGATCCTAAAACCAGATGACTGGGAAGAAAAATACGCTCCAGAACCTGCTATTAAAAAGGAGATTGAGCGCCAGATAAAGGCCTATGAGCGCCATAAGGAAAGAGAAGATAAAAAATAGGCGATCGCAGAGGAAGCCTGGAATGATGTTTTGAGTTCCTAGTTTCAACTACGACATCAATAGTTTATAAAAAAATGAGGTTAGGAGAAAAATCCCAACCTCATTTCTGTTTTTATTACAAAGTTTTATCCTTATCTCTAACGACGAGAAGGTCAACGCTGGTATGGCGTAGGATATATTCTGATGAAGAACCAACTAGCAGACGCTCAAAAGCATTGAGTCCTGTTGCCCCAACTAAAATCAAATCAACCTTTTCTTTATCTGGAATTGTTTTAGCTAATAGAGTTTTAGGATTTCCCATCTCAATAACAACTTTTATGTCTGTGAGACCAGCATCTCTTGCACGCTTTTCATATTCTGCCATCAAATCGTTGGCCTCTACTTGCAATTCTTCGTAAACTTCGGCATCAAATGTTGAGATGCTCTGAAGAGCACGTGTGTCAATGACATGGGCAATCGTTAGTTTTGCCTGGTTACGTAGTGCTGAATGAACCCCTTTGATGAAAGCCAAGTCAGCTTCCTTAGAACCGTCAACCGCTACCATGATGTTTTCATAACGTTGTGCCATAGCAAAAACCTCCTCATTCTTATTACCTTCATTGTATTCCTTTTCACTTAAAAAGTAAAGTAAAAAACGATAGGAATATAGATGCTTTTTGACTTTGACTTGGAGTTTGTTATAATAAAAACTAGAAAAGCTAAGAGGAAGAGATATGACAAAAATCGCAGTATTATCGGATATACATGGCAATACAACAGCCTTAGAAGCTGTTCTGGCAGATGCCCAGAAGTCAGAGGTTGATGAGTATTGGCTCTTGGGAGATATCCTCATGCCTGGAACAGGACGAAAAAATATTCTCCAGATCTTGGACACTTTACCAATCACCCTTAGAGTTTTAGGGAATTGGGAGGAGAGCTTATGGCGCGCCTGCCATCGTCAGTTAGATGAAAGTAGACCCAGTCATCGTTATCTCTTACGCCAGTGTCAGTATATTATGGAAGAACTCAGTGTTGAGGAGATTGAGGCGCTGCAGAACTATCCCTTGCAAGTGCATCGTCAGTTTGGAGATTTGAAGCTAGGGATTAGCCATCACTTGCCTGATAAAAATTGGGGACGAGAACTGATTCATCTTGGAAAGCAAGAGGACTTTGACCGTCTTGTCACCAATCCAGACTGCGATATTGCCATTTATGGTCATATCCATCAACAGTTTCTTCGATATGGTAGTGGCGGTCAGCTTATCCTGAATCCAGGTTCCATTGGGCAACCCTTCTTTTTATCTGAGAATTTACGCAAGGACTTGCGGGCCCAGTACATGATATTAGAATTTGATGAAAAAGGATTGAAAGATATCGATTTTCGTCGGGTCGATTATGATATTGAGGCAGAATTACAGCTAGCCAAAAACTTAAATTTACCCTACTACCAAGTTTATTATGAAAGCTTGGTTAATGGGATTCACCATACCCATAATCAGGAACTACTTCATGAAATTGCCCAAAGTCAAGGGCATGATGCAGAACTAGATGACTGGTTGAGTGGTAACTCTTGACATTACAACTACAAGAGATATAATAAATATAAGAAAAAAACGAACTAGTCTAATAGAAAAAGGAGAACCTTATGCAAATTTCAAGTCGATTTACCATCGCGACCCATATGTTGATTATCATAGCCTTGAAAGGGAAAGAAAATAAGGTGACTAGTGATTTTCTTGCTAGTAGCGTTGGAGTCAATCCTGTCATTATCCGTAAAACCTTATCTCAACTGAAAAAGGCGGAGTTGATCTCAGTTGCGCGTGGAACTGGTGGAGCAGAGATCATCAAAGACTTAGAGGATATCAGTCTTTTAGATGTTTACCAAGCAGTTGAGTGTCTAGGAAAGACTGGTCAACTCTTTAGTTTTCATGACAATCCCAATCCAGCCTGTCCAGTAGGATCAAACATCCATGGGGTTTTAGATGAGAAATTACAAAAGATTCAGCTAGCCATGGAGCAGGAGTTGAGCCAAACCAGCCTTGCCCAAGTAGTGGCAGATGCAGAGAGTAGGATCAAAGGATGAGAGGACACTAGTTCCTCTTTTTCTATGTGGATAATTATGATAAAATAGAATCATTACGGAGGAAGTGATGTATCTTTTTACAGGAATTATTGTACTAGCATTTGTATTTTCGTTTTGGAGAGATAATCGAAGCCTGTGGAATCCAGCTTTGTTTTTATTATCCCTCATCTTTATCTACTTTTCAGTAGCCAATCTTATCTATCAAAGTGGTTATGAAGATCTTCATTTACTAGTTATGGTGATTCCCTTTGTCTTGCTTCCAGTCTCGCTTTTTCTGGGTGGCATCTTTTTGATCTATAATGGAGTCATCCTGCTGAAGCGAGAGGGACGTTCAAAATCGAATTATCTCTCCCTGCTACTTGGAATAGTCATTCTAGTATTTTTTGCCTTGGTTTCATTTCGAATGGGAGGTCGAAATGAATTATTTTACACCAATCACTTTCTAAATATTTTTATTTGTATGTATTGCCTACTCTTATTTTATTTTTGGCTTTGCTTTTGCGGGATTCATGTTGTACTCTATCTTGTATCTCTTTATTCCCAAGAAGAAGTCTTATGATTTTATTATCATTCACGGGGCAGGTTTGCTAGTTGGAGAAAAGGTAACACCCCTGCTGAAGCGAAGAATTGATAAGGCAGTGGAAGCTTACCACCAGTCTAAGAATTCTCATGTAAAGATCATTGCCAGTGGTGGACAGGGGGCGGATGAAAAGATATCTGAGGCTCAAGCGATTACAAACTATCTGCTGGCAGAGACAGATATTCCACGAAATGCGATTATTTTAGAGGATCGATCAAGGACTACCTATGAGAATCTTCTTTATTCTAAAGAGATTGGTGAGAAACTGATCGCAAATCCTCAATTTCTCTTTGTGACAAATGATTATCATGTTTTTAGAACCAGCACCTATGCTCGCAAGCTAGGCATGAAAGGTGATGGTCTAGGTTGTCGGACAGCGGGCTACTACATTCCACCTGCCTTTATCCGTGAATATGTAGCTCTGTGTGTCAAATTGAAATGGCTCTTTATGTTCTTCTACGGATTATTATTCCTTGCTCTTCTTTTATCTTATAAGGGAATCCTTTGGTAGGCTAAAAAGCTAAAATAAAAAAGCTAGTTTTCTGATATTAAGAAATCTAGCTTTTTTTGTTTTTTTGTATAGTTAAGATGAAAGGCTATATAGAAATAAAATTGTGGATGATCGGTCTTTCAAAAGAGGGTATCTTTAAAAGTCACCTATCGAAATGGTGTTAAGTTCGTTAATAACTTGAAGATTAGTCATTCGACTGATATTAATTAGTTTAGGATGTTCTAATCCATCAATATCAAAGTTGGTCAGAATGGCATCATATCCAGCCTCCATAATCTCATCAACATTCAATGTAGCCTTGTCCCATGTTTCAAACTGGATATTTTTAGAAGTGTAGAATTTATAGAGAGAGATGAGGGCGCGTGGATGAGCGAAGTCAAACTCACTTAAGACAAGGACACGAACCTTATTCTGAGTTTCTAAAAGTTGTTCCATCAGGTCTGAAGCGTGGGTGAAAAGGGTATAGACAAGATGAACAACTGCATAGGCGTGTTCTTTTTGTCCTAGACTAGACTTGTAACGCATCATTTCGAAAACAGCTGCTTCGTAAAATTCAGGGAAGAATTTCTTGATTTTATTGAGCGTATAGGATTTATTATGAGAAATGATGGATTCGGAGTTGATTTCTTGCCGTTCAAGAAGAGCGGTATTGTGTAAGTGCCAAACTAGCTCGTCAGTATTTGTAAAGTGAATTCCAAATTCACGAGTCAAGTTATCGAGGACATCTCGAGCAGCGTGGTAAGAGTGATCAACCTGTTTGTCTTCTGAACGGGCAGCTAGAAATTCTTCAACAGTAAAGAAGATTCCTTTTTGAGTATAAGAATCAAAGATTTGTTCTAAAGTATGACGGTTAACCTCGATGTTCAGGCGCTTAGCCAACGGTTCAAGTTGATCTTGGAACTCTGGCAGTTGATCATATAAAGGTAGATCATTTGTAGAGGCACTCGTTGTTTGGATGGTGGTTCCAATTTTAAATCGGTGCAAATTAACAGCTATTTGTGTTTCTAGCTGAAACGAGTTGGCATAATTGGCAGGAAAACCTGTCATTTTAAGAAAGAAAGCAACAAATTCTTCAATGTCTTTCTTAGAATCAGTAAATGGCCATTTGAAGTAACCATAGGCTTCATGGAAATATTGGGCGAAGAAGAAGCGGATGTCCTTTTCGTCTCCGATGATAGAGATTGGAGTGACCTTGAGTTTGAAGCGGTATTTATTTTGCAAGGTATGATTAATCTCAGCGACTTTTTTGCGAAGTGCAGGTAGTGAGACATCAAGGTTTTGAGCTAGATGTTCATAGGTAAATGGTTCTTCCAATAAAAAGAATGCTCTCAAAACTTGGAAGTTGGAAGAATCTTGTAAAATGTGGCGGTAAATTCGTTCAATGCCTAGATTGTTATGATTGGCGAGTCTGATACCAGCTGTTGAAGACTGGATTTCAAAGCAAGAGAGAACTTCGCGCATCTCCTTGATATCACTTTTGATGATACGGGTGTTGATATCTAGGGCTTCTGCCAGGAGATCTAGGTGGATCCAGTCTGGATTTTCAAATAGATATTCTAAAATTCTTAATTGCCTTTGTTCTTTTTGAGTCAATAGGGCTCTCATAAATTATTCCTCCTATAATAAAATTGATTATAACGAACAAAAAAATCATATTTTTTTAAGATGTTAGTTATTATATCACAGGTAAATCAAAAAAACAAAGAATTTGCCTACATTTATTATATTGTATTTTTGGGATAAAATTCATTGTTTTTAGAATTTTTTTGTATCGAAAGATTTTTTTAATGATGTAGTTTGAAATAGCCGAGCTAAAAATAAAGTTGCTTTTTTTATAATATGTTTTTGTATGTTAAAGATATGCTATATTTTAAAAATTAACTGAGGATATGATTTATGTATTTCACAAGAAGCTGACTCAAAATGCGTTAAGACTTCAGCTGTAACTCAGTTGTAACCCCCTCATCGCTTACAGATGCAGAAAAAGCTAAAGTAGCAGATAAAGTTAAGAAAGTTAACCCAACAACAACAGACATCAAGGTTAATGATGATGGTCCAGTAGTTGTAACCTTTGAAGATGTATCAGGAACTTATTGAAAAACTGACCGATGAGATTCAACACTACATCGAAAAGGAGTTCCCCTGAGGAAAATAGGATACTTCAAACTATTCCCGGTGTAAATGAAAACTGTGCTGTCACTATTCTAGCTGAGATTGGACCAACTGTTACAGCCTTTCCATCCGATGCACACTTAGCATCATGGGCTGGACTCTGCCCAGGGTCTTATGAAAGTGCCGGCATTAAAAAATCCTCGCACATCACGCAAGGAAATCGCTATATCAAACAGGCTTTGACCATGTCAGGTTTAATTGCAGCACATTCTAAGGATTCAGCTTTTTCTTCTTTTTACAATCGAATTTCCCAAAGAGGAAGCAAGATGAGAGCCGTCGTTGCTTGTGCTCATAAGATTCTTAGAATCATTTACAAACTACTCTCCACCAAACAAACTTATCAAACAGAAAAGGCGCTAGGACTGAGGAAACAGTTCTAACGCCCAAAATTAAAAATTTTTCAATTACAGTATAGCACAAGAAGTGATTTTTTGCGCTTTTTATATTTAAGGTTAGACTTTTGTCCTAGACTCTTTTTGAGTTCAATTGCTCGTTTTACTATTTGAAGTCAGATAAATTAAATTTTTTCCTGATAACGATATCTCGGAAAATTACTGTATGTAAATTAGTCAACAATTTAGTAATACTAGTTGTATAGTTCTTTCAGAAACGATCAAGAGCACAAAATGAAATCTGAGTGAGGTATAGAACAAGAAAACGGACATTTAACTCAGATAGCCTTACAGAAGAGTGTAGGGCGAAAAATTGAAAAATATAAGACAGTTAGAAAAATCTAGAAGATGATCAAGATTGAGAAGGAAACTGACTTGTAACTAAAGTTAAGGTTAAAAAAATAATAGGGAAAAGTAAAGAAAAAAATTATAAGTATAATAGGCTAAAAATTAGGAATACTAAAGATTAGTAACAAATCAAATAATAAATGCTTCTCCTCTAATTAGAAGGAAATTAGATATAGTTTTTGATTTGATTGAGCATGTTTCAAGAGATTATAAAAAGAAAAAAACGATTACTTAAAGAACTGAACAAAATGTAAAATAAGAACCAAAAGTAACAAATTGCCAAAATAGAACTATTGCACTTAAATATCACTAGTTCACTTCGCATAGAGGCCTAGTAAAGAAATCATCATTACATACCAGACTGGTAAAAACTTTAAATAAAAACTAAAATATGGTAAAATAACGATTAAATAAAATTTTGAGGAGACAGTTATGAAGACAAAAACACTTGCACAAGTTGATGGAATTATTGGGATCATTGCAGGAGCTGTTTTGGCAATTTTACCAGTTGTTATCGTTATGATTGCGGCTATTTCTGATAATGAAGATTTTGCGGGAGTTGTTTTGGGAATTGTTTTCCTTGTTTTTACTTTAGTAAAAATCGCAACTCTAATTCTAGGAATTCTCACTCTTGTCTACTACAAGGATGACAAGCGTATCTCACTTGCTCCGTCTATCTTATTTATCGTTGGATCGGTAGTATCATTGATTCCGTTCTTAGGATGGATTGGTGGAATTATCCTCATCATTGGTGGAGCGCTATACTTGTCAAGCTTAAAACATTTCCAAATCGAAGGATAGTTCTATACTAAAAGAGAAGAGTCAAGAAGTCTCTTCTCTTTTTTTGATTGATTTTGACTAGCTTTTTGTGAAAAATTGTGTAAAATAGAATAGATAAACGAGGGAAACCTCGGAAAATAAAAGGAGTATCCATCAAATGGTAAAATTGGTTTTTGCTCGCCACGGTGAGTCTGAATGGAACAAAGCTAACCTTTTCACTGGTTGGGCTGATGTTGATTTGTCTGAAAAAGGAACACAACAAGCGATTGACGCTGGTAAATTGATCAAAGAAGCTGGTATCGAATTTGACCAAGCTTACACTTCAGTATTGAAACGTGCAATCAAAACAACTAACTTGGCTCTTGAAGCAGCTGACCAATTGTGGGTTCCAGTTGAAAAATCATGGCGCTTGAACGAACGTCACTACGGTGGTTTGACTGGTAAAAACAAAGCTGAAGCAGCTGAACAATTTGGTGATGAACAAGTTCACATCTGGCGTCGTTCATACGATGTATTGCCTCCTGCAATGCCTCATGATGACGAATACTCAGCTCACACTGACCGTCGTTACGCTTCACTTGACGACTCAGTCATTCCAGATGCTGAAAACTTGAAAGTGACTTTGGAACGTGCTCTTCCATTCTGGGAAGATAAAATCGCTCCAGCGCTTAAAGATGGTAAAAACGTATTCGTAGGAGCTCACGGTAACTCAATCCGTGCCCTTGTAAAACACATCAAACACTTGTCAGATGATGAAATCATGGGTGTAGAAATCCCTAACTTCCCACCATTGGTATTCGAATTCGACGAAAAATTGAACGTTGTAAAAGAATACTACCTTGGAAAATAAATATCATAAAACCTAGGATGATTCCTGGGTTTTTTCAATTTCTATATATTACAGTGCGAGATTAAAAAGAAACCATATTTTGCAAAATTTAAATAGAAAGTTTTAAGAATACAAAAAACAATTAAGCTTGTCAAAGCAGAGGATTCTTGTTATAATAGGTAAGATGGAGGCGTTATGGCACTTAAAAAAGCAAGTCTAGCCTGTGCGGTTTGTGGTTCTAGAAACTATTCGATTAAGATTAGTGGAAATGCAAAACCAACACGCTTAGAAGTAAATAAATTTTGTAAACACTGTGGCAAGTACACCACACACCGAGAAACGAGATAGGAGAAAACGATGCGTTTTATTAAGGACATTTTTAAACTTCTTAAAGAAACAACTTGGCCGACTCGCAAGGAAAGTTGGTTAGATTTTAAATCTATCATGGAATACACTGCTTTCTTTGTAGTGATGATTTATATTTTTTGACCAATTGATTGTTAGCGGATTGATTCGTTTTATTAATATTTTTTAAAATAAGCTAAGAAAAAGATCTAGTCGCTGAAATTCTTCAGTTAGGAAAGGAAAAAACATGGATAGTTTTGATAAAGGATGGTTTGTGCTACAAACTTATTCTGGCTACGAAAAATAAAGTAAAAGAAAATCTATTGCAGCGTGCACAAACATACAATATGCTAGAAAATATTCTGCGTGTTGAGATTCCTACACAAACAGTGCAAGTGGAAAAAAATGGAAAGAAAAAAGAAATCGAAGAAAATCGCTTTCCAGGGTATGTTCTTGTAGAAATGGTTATGACCGACGAAGCATGGTTTGTTGTGCGTAACACACCAAACGTAACAGGATTTGTGGGCTCACACGGAAACAGATCAAAGCCAACTCCACTTTTGGAACAAGAAATTCGCGATATTTTAGTTTCTATGGGTCAAACTGTCCAAGAATTTGATATTGATGTTGAAGTTGGCCAAACTGTTCGCATCATTGACGGTGCTTTCGCTGATTACACAGGTAAGATCACAGAAATTGATAACAACAAAGTCAAAATGATTATCTCTATGTTTGGTAATGATACAGTAGCGGAAGTAAATCTTAATCAGATTGCAGAACTTTAATCAAAAAAATTATCAATATAAAATCACAAACAAAGACAATTGTCAAAAGAGACAGTTGTCTTTTTTTACTCTCACTTGTCAGTATTCATACTTCCTGATACACCTTGGACTTGAAAAAACACAAGACAAAAATCAAAGCCCTTCTTTCCTCCTTTCTCTGCTATACTACAAGCAGAGAAAGGAGGAAAGCAAATGCTTGAAAAGTATTATGAGAAAGTAAAAGGTATTGTTTATAAATGCCGAAAAGATTATTATCTCCACCTGTGGGAAAAAGAGGATTGGGATCAAGAAGGACTGATCTGTCTCTACGAACTCCTTGAGGCCCATCCAGAATTAGTGGAAGAGGACAAGAAACTCTACGTCTACTTCAAAACAAAATTCCGCAATCGAATCCTAGATAGCGTCAGAAAACAAGAGAGTCAAAAACGCCGCCTGGACCGTATGGCCTATGAAGAAGTAGGCGAGATTAGCCATCGCCTACCAGAAGGAGGATTGTGGCTGGATGATTACTACGCCCTTCATGAATTGTTGGATAGTTATAGAAGAAAATTATCAGAAGATAAGCAAGAAGCTTACGACCGCCTCTGGGCAGACGAACGTTTTAAAGGCCGCAAAGCCCTTCTCAGAGAGCTGAAGGGATTAATTCAGGAGAAATGAAAAAAAGTTAAAAAAAGGTGTTGACAAAGTAAGAAAAGTCGGTATAATAGTAAGAGTTGAAAATAACAACTCCGGTCCGTTGGTCAAGGGGTTAAGACACCGCCTTTTCACGGCGGTAACACGGGTTCGAATCCCGTACGGACTATGGTATGTTACAGATGAAACACTAGATGAAAAAAATTAAAAAAAGTTTCAAAAAAGTGTTGACAAGCGAAAGCGGCTGTGATATACTAATATAGTTGTCACTTGAGAGAAGCGAGTGACAAAGACCTTTGAAAACTGAACAAGACGAACCAATGTGCAGGGCACTACAACTGAAGTTGTAGTACTGAACAATGAAAAAACAATAAATCTGTCAGTGACAGAAATGAGTGAGAACTCAAACTTTTAATGAGAGTTTGATCCTGGCTCAGGACGAACGCTGGCGGCGTGCCTAATACATGCAAGTAGAACGCTGAAGGAGGAGCTTGCTTCTCCGGATGAGTTGCGAACGGGTGAGTAACGCGTAGGTAACCTGCCTGGTAGCGGGGGATAACTATTGGAAAACGATAGCTAATACCGCATAACAGTAGATATTGCATGATATCTGCTTGAAAGGTGCAAATGCATCACTACCAGATGGACCTGCGTTGTATTAGCTAGTTGGTGGGGTAACGGCTCACCAAGGCGACGATACATAGCCGACCTGAGAGGGTGATCGGCCACACTGGGACTGAGACACGGCCCAGACTCCTACGGGAGGCAGCAGTAGGGAATCTTCGGCAATGGACGGAAGTCTGACCGAGCAACGCCGCGTGAGTGAAGAAGGTTTTTCGGATCGTAAAGCTCTGTTGTAAGAGAAGAACGAGTGTGAGAGTGGAAAGTTCACACTGTGACGGTATCTTACCAGAAAGGGACGGCTAACTACGTGCCAGCAGCCGCGGTAATACGTAGGTCCCGAGCGTTGTCCGGATTTATTGGGCGTAAAGCGAGCGCAGGCGGTTAGATAAGTCTGAAGTTAAAGGCTGTGGCTTAACCATAGTACGCTTTGGAAACTGTTTAACTTGAGTGCAAGAGGGAGATGGAATTCCATGTGTAGCGGTGAAATGCGTAGATATATGGAGGAACACCGGTGGCGAAAGCGGCTTCTGGCTTTGTAACTGACGCTGAGGCTCGAAAGCGTGGGGAGCAAACAGGATTAGATACCCTGGTAGTCCACGCCGTAAACGATGAGTGCTAGGTGTTAGACCCTTTCCGGGGTTTAGTGCCGCAGCTAACGCATTAAGCACTCCGCCTGGGGAGTACGACCGCAAGGTTGAAACTCAAAGGAATTGACGGGGGCCCGCACAAGCGGTGGAGCATGTGGTTTAATTCGAAGCAACGCGAAGAACCTTACCAGGTCTTGACATCCCTCTGACCGCTCTAGAGATAGAGTTTTCCTTCGGGACAGAGGTGACAGGTGGTGCATGGTTGTCGTCAGCTCGTGTCGTGAGATGTTGGGTTAAGTCCCGCAACGAGCGCAACCCCTATTGTTAGTTGCCATCATTCAGTTGGGCACTCTAGCGAGACTGCCGGTAATAAACCGGAGGAAGGTGGGGATGACGTCAAATCATCATGCCCCTTATGACCTGGGCTACACACGTGCTACAATGGCTGGTACAACGAGTCGCAAGTCGGTGACGGCAAGCTAATCTCTTAAAGCCAGTCTCAGTTCGGATTGTAGGCTGCAACTCGCCTACATGAAGTCGGAATCGCTAGTAATCGCGGATCAGCACGCCGCGGTGAATACGTTCCCGGGCCTTGTACACACCGCCCGTCACACCACGAGAGTTTGTAACACCCGAAGTCGGTGAGGTAACCTTTTAGGAGCCAGCCGCCTAAGGTGGGATAGATGATTGGGGTGAAGTCGTAACAAGGTAGCCGTATCGGAAGGTGCGGCTGGATCACCTCCTTTCTAAGGATAAGGAATGCACATTGGTCTTGTTTAGTCTTGAGAGGTCTTGTGGGGCCTTAGCTCAGCTGGGAGAGCGCCTGCTTTTGCACGCAGGAGGTCAGCGGTTCGATCCCGCTAGGCTCCATTGGTGAGAGATCACCAAGTAATGCACATTGAAAATTGAATATCTATATCAAATAGTAACAAGAAAAATAAACCGAAAAACGCTGTAGTATTAATAAGAGTTTATGACTGAAAGGTCAGAAAAAAATAAGGTTAAGTTAATAAGGGCGCACGGTGGATGCCTTGGCACTAGGAGCCGAAGAAGGACGTGACAAACGACGATATGCCTTGGGTAGCTGTAGGTAAGCGATGATCCAGGGATTTCCGAATGGGGGAACCCAACAGGTACTACCTGTTACCCATATCTGTTAAGGATATGAGGAGGAAGACGCAGTGAACTGAAACATCTAAGTAGCTGCAGGAAGAGAAAGCAAAAGCGATTGCCTTAGTAGCGGCGAGCGAAACGGCAGAAGGGCAAACCGAAGAGTTTACTCTTCGGGGTTGTAGGACTGCAATGTGGACTCAAAGATTATAGAAGAATGATTTGGGAAGATCAGCCAAAGAGAGTGAAAGCCTCGTATTCAAAAATAGTCTTTGTACCCTAGCAGTATCCTGAGTACGGCGGGACACGTGAAATCCCTGTCGGAATCTGGGAGGACCATCTCCCAACCCCTAAATACTCCCTAGTGACCGATAGTGAACCAGTACCGTGAGGGAAAGGTGAAAAGCACCCCGGGAGGGGAGTGAAATAGAACCTGAAACCGTGTGCCTACAACAAGTTCGAGCCCGTTAATGGGTGAGAGCGTGCCTTTTGTAGAATGAACCGGCGAGTTACGATATGATGCGAGGTTAAGTTGAAGAGACGGAGCCGTAGGGAAACCGAGTCTGAATAGGGCGCTTTAGTATTATGTCGTAGACCCGAAACCATGTGACCCTACCCATGAGCAGGTTGAAGGTGCGGTAAGACGCACTGGAGGACTCGAACCAGGGCACGTTGAAAAAGTGCTTGGATGACTTGTGGGTAGCGGAGAAATTCCAAACGAACTTGGAGATAGCTGGTTCTTCCGAAATAGCTTTTAGGGCTAGCGTCGACATTAGAGATTCTTGGAGGTAGAGCACTGTTTGGGTGAGGGGTCCATCCCGGATTACCAATCTCAGATAAACCCGAATGCCAATGAATTATGGTCGGCAGTCAGACTGCGAGTGCTAAGATCCGTAGTCGAAAGGGAAACAGCCCAGACCACCAGCTAAGGTCCCAAAAATAATTGTTAAGTGGAAAAGGATGTGGGGTTGCACAGACAACTAGGATGTTAGCTTAGAAGCAGCTATTCATTCAAAGAGTGCGTAATAGCTCACTAGTCGAGTGACCCTGCGCCGAAAATGTACCGGGGCTAAAACAATTTACCGAAGCTGTGGATACCTTTATAGGTATGGTAGGAGAGCGTTCTATGTGTGGCGAAGGTGTACCGTGAGGAGCGCTGGAACGCATAGAAGTGAGAATGCCGGTATGAGTAGCGAAAGACAGGGTGAGAATCCTGTCCACCGTAAGACTAAGGTTTCCAGGGGAAGGCTCGTCCGCCCCTGGGTTAGTCGGGACCCTAAGGAGAGACCGAAAGGTGTATCCGATGGACAACAGGTTGATATTCCTGTACTAGAGTATGTAGTGATGGAGGGACGCAGTAGGCTAACTAAAGCAGACGATTGGAAGTGTCTGTCTAAGCAGTGAGGTGTGAATTGAGTTAAATGCTTAGTTCTATAACATTGAGCTGTGATGGGGAGCGAAGTTTAGTAGCGAAGTTAGTGACGTCACACTGCCAAGAAAAAGCTTCTAGCGTTAAACATACTCTACCCGTACCGCAAAACCGACACAGGTAGTCGAGGCGAGTAGCCCTCAGGTGAGCGAGAGAACTCTCGTTAAGGAACTCGGCAAAATGACCCCTGTAACTTCGGGAGAAGGGGTGCTGACTTTAGGTCAGCCGCAGTGAATAGGCCCAAGCAACTGTTTATCAAAAAAACACAGCCTCTGCTAAATCGTAAGATGATGTATAGGGGGTGACGCCTGCCCGGTGCTGGAAGGTTAAGAGGAGTGCTTAGCGTAAGCGAAGGTATGAATTGAAGCCCCAGTAAACGGCGGCCGTAACTATAACGGTCCTAAGGTAGCGAAATTCCTTGTCGGGTAAGTTCCGACCCGCACGAAAGGCGTAATGATTTGGGCACTGTCTCAACGAGAGACTCGGTGAAATTTTTAGTACCTGTGAAGATGCAGGTTACCCGCGACAGGACGGAAAGACCCCATGGAGCTTTTACTGCAGTTTGATATTGAGTGTCTGTACCACATGTACAGGATAGGTAGGAGTCTAAGAGATCGGGACGCCAGTTTCGAAGGAGACGTTGTTGGGATACTACCCTTGTGTTATGGCCACTCTAACCCAGATAGGTGATCCCTATCGGAGACAGTGTCTGACGGGCAGTTTGATCTGGGGCGGTCGCCTCCTAAAAGGTAACGGAGGCGCCCAAAGGTTCCCTCAGAATGGTTGGAAATCATTCGCAGAGTGTAAAGGTATAAGGGAGCTTGACTGCGAGAGCAACAACTCGAGCAGGGACGAAAGTCGGGCTTAGTGATCCGGTGGTTCCGTATGGAAGGGCCATCGCTCAACGGATAAAAAGCTACCCTGGGGATAACAGGCTTATCTCCCCAAGAGTTCACATCGACGGGGAGGTTTGGCACCTCGATGTCGGCTCGTCGCATCCTGGGGCTGTAGTCGGTCCCAAGGGTTGGGCTGTTCGCCCATTAAAGCGGCACGCGAGCTGGGTTCAGAACGTCGTGAGACAGTTCGGTCCCTATCCGTCGCGGGCGTAGGAAATTTGAGAGGATCTGCTCCTAGTACGAGAGGACCAGAGTGGACTTACCGCTGGTGTACCAGTTGTCTTGCCAAAGGCATCGCTGGGTAGCTATGTAGGGAAGGGATAAACGCTGAAAGCATCTAAGTGTGAAACCCACCTCAAGATGAGATTTCCCATGATTTATATCAGTAAGAGCCCTGAGAGATGATCAGGTAGATAGGTTAGAAGTGGAAGTGTGGCGACACATGTAGCGGACTAATACTAATAGCTCGAGGACTTATCCAAAGTAACTGAGAATACGAAGTGTGAAGGCTTTTCTTGGAATTTGATAGATATTCAATTTTGAGTAGGTATTACTCAAAGTTAAGTGACGATAGCCCTAGGAGATACACCTGTACCCATGCCGAACACAGAAGTTAAGCCCCTAGAACGCCGGAAGTAGTTGGGGTTGCCCCCTGTGAGATAAGGAAGTCGCTTAGCTAAAGGGAGTTTAGCTCAGCTGGGAGAGCATCTGCCTTACAAGCAGAGGGTCAGCGGTTCGATCCCGTTAACTCCCATAGGTCCCGTAGTGTAGCGGTTATCACGTCGCCCCTGTCACGGCGAAGATCGCGGGTTCGATTCCCGTCGGGACCGTTTAAGATAACGGAAAGTTATTTTTAGACTCGTTAGCTCAGTTGGTAGAGCAATTGACTTTTAATCAATGGGTCACTGGTTCGAGCCCAGTACGGGTCATCATTGCGGGTTTGGCGGATTGGCAGACGCACCAGATTTAGGATCTGGCGCTTAACGGCGTGGGGGTTCAAGTCCCTTAACCCGCATCATAGAAATAAGCCGGCTTAGCTCAGTTGGTAGAGCATCTGATTTGTAATCAGAGGGTCGCGTGTTCAAGTCATGTAGCCGGCATTTTTTAATGTAACCAAGAGGTCGATGCGAACGTAGTTCAGTGGTAGAACACCACCTTGCCAAGGTGGGGGTCGCGGGTTCGAATCCCGTCGTTCGCTTAGAGAGGCCGGGGTGGCGGAACTGGCAGACGCACAGGACTTAAAAATCCTGCGATTGGTAACGATCGTACCGGTTCGATTCCGGTCCTCGGCATATAATGAGCACCCTTAGCTCAACTGGATAGAGTACCTGACTACGAATCAGGCGGTTAGAGGTTCGACCTCTAGGGTGCATTTTTTTTCTATTTAACTCGGGAAGTAGCTCAGCTTGGTAGAGTACTTGGTTTGGGACCAAGGTGTCGCAGGTTCGAATCCTGTCTTCCCGATTGATGGCGGTGTAGCTCAGCTGGCTAGAGCGTCCGGTTCATACCCGGGAGGTCGGGGTTCGATCCCCTTCGCCGCTATAATGATCTTGTTGGACCTTTAGCTCAGCTGGTTAGAGCTCTCGGCTCATAACCGAGTGGTCGTAGGTTCAAGTCCCTACAAGGTCCATTAAATACTATGGAGGATTACCCAAGTCCGGCTGAAGGGAACGGTCTTGAAAACCGTCAGGCGTGTAAAAGCGTGCGTGGGTTCGAATCCCACATCCTCCTTTATTATTAACGCGGGATGGAGCAGCTCGGTAGCTCGTCGGGCTCATAACCCGAAGGTCGTAGGTTCAAATCCTGCTCCCGCAATAAGGCTCGGTAGCTCAGTTGGTAGAGCAATGGATTGAAGCTCCATGTGTCGGCGGTTCGATTCCGTCTCGCGCCATATTTATTTTTTTATGCGGGTGTAGTTTAGTGGTAAAACTACAGCCTTCCAAGCTGTTGTCGCGAGTTCGATTCTCGTCACCCGCTTTGAACATATAGTTCATTTACCAAGTTTTTAAAACTTGGGCGCGTAGCTCAGGTGGTTAGAGCGCACGCCTGATAAGCGTGAGGTCGGTGGTTCGAGTCCACTCGTGCCCATTAATAGGAGAATTACTCAAGAGGCTGAAGAGGACGGTTTGCTAAATCGTTAGGGTCGGGTAACTGGCGCAAGGGTTCGAATCCCTTATTCTCCGTAATTAGAGCTTCTTAGCTCTTTTTTTGTGTTTTTGACTGTAAAATTTAGGCTTTTTGATAACTATGGTAGGGCGATGCATTGTTACAATCTGGAGTGAAACAAAATGATTCACTCTTTTTTTGTTTCACTCTTAGGAAGTTTCTAGGTTTAATGTTATTAAACTAACCGAATATTTAAGTTTTTTTAGTGATTTTTGTAGTCTTTTTCCTAGATTCTATCTGCATTTCTATTTTAGTCTTTCGTTGTGTTAATGGTCTTTTCTTTAATTTCCTGTAAAGCTTGTTTAATAATTTAACTGTATTATAGGTTAGCTTTTAAATAATGGTTTAATCTCTTTTGTTATAGGTTCTATGAGATTTTTTTCTACAATATATTTAACTACATAGTATTTATTGAAGGTGTATCGAATATAAGAATTATAGAACTTATTTACTTAGTATTTGTATATATAAGATTTTTTTATCTTACCGAAACTCTCAAATATTTGATATAATGTAAGCAAAGCTATGGTCACCATTCATTTCAAGAGGAGATTTTTATGGGTAATAGAAGTATAGTAGGAAGTCTGTTTATTCTTATATTTAGTTTTTTTACAGTTGGTTGTAGTAATCAAAAATTCTGAGGTTTCTAGTAAAGATACTAGTTTATCTACTTCAACTACTAGTAATGAGATAAAGTCTGGGGAGTCTAAGAAAGATTATAAAGATTTGTACAAGTCAGTTTTTGATGATTACCAAAAAATATTTTCTACTTCTAATGATTCAACTGCAATTTCAAATCTTTATCAAAGTTTAAAAGCTACTGAACGTCCTATCAATAGTTGGTCTATTGAAAATGCTATAAATCGTTCAGATGATATGTGTTACTCTTTTGTTGATTTAAATGATGATGACGTTGTGGAGTTACTTGTAGCGGATCTTAATTTAAGTGGAAAATACTTTTTAACTGGAGTGTACTCTATACAAGAAGGTAAACCTGTGCTTTTAGCAGAAGGTTTTGCTGCAGGACATGGTGGAGCTAGGAATGCGGCAATTATTTATCAAGGTGGGGAGATTCTTGAATTAAGTTGGTCGTCAGGAACGGGTAAAGGTTATGGAACTCTTTATAAGTTAAATGAAAAGCAAAAGGGGGCTAGTAAACTTCAGGAAAAAGAATTTCAAATAGAATCTAATTATATTGGATCTAATTTTGGAAAAACTGAATCTGATCAAATTGATCTAAGAGGTTTTGATTGGCAGAAATTTGAAACTTCGACTAGCTCTTCTATCTCCGAGGAGAAACAAAAAGCTCCTTGGAATGCAAGCAAATCTGCAAAATTAGAAGCCTTCATTAAAGGATGGGGTGAAAGACTTGGTCAACCAAATTACAAAAAGGGAATTTCTGGTGGTGATGTTGGTGCAGATAATCTCTATACCTTTGGAGATGGACCAAGCGAAAAAATGAATGCCGAATACACGGATACAGGTTTAGGAAATGCTAAGTATCGAATTGTGGAACGCTATAGTAACTGGGATAAATACCCAGACGTGCATAGCTACTTTTTTGCGATAACTGATACTGGGGAAGCGATTGTTTTTCATTCTCCAACAACAAATGGTGGGGTTATGTACTTAAAACCGACAGAGAATACAGAGATCCAAGCAGAGTTTAAACGCTTAGTTGAGGAAGAGTAGAAAAATGAAGAGTTTGGTCAAGGCCAAGCTCTATTTTTTAAAATCTCTTCTTTCATTTTTATATTCTTTGAGTATTTAATGGTATACTAGTGTTATATAAGAACGTAAAGCATTATTTGATGATGATTCTATAATCCGGGAGAATAATTTCTATGCCAAAAAAAGTGTGAAGTTTCGTAGTATTTATTATAGATTTGTTCTTTTTATAGTTATTTTTATATCTTTTGGGTGCTCATCAAATTGTTGGTCGAGGAATTCAAACAGTTACTATCTTTGATTACGTCTTTAACTTTCATCAAACACAGTTAGGGTATTCCTTTGTTTTTATTAATTTTTCGTTGGTATTGGTATTAATTTTTCTTTTTCCTTGGAAATTTTTATATTACTCAGGATGGGATATACATTAGAAGGTTAGATTTATTTGTTCCTTGGAGTGATATCAGTGGAGTTTCCCATGTTTGGATTAACAAAGCGAGTAATTTTTAGCAGAGGGCTTGTTTTTTTATAACAATAAATGTTTAGTTTTCTATCGTAATAATTATAAACCGATTTGTATCTATAACACTTCTTTATTAGCCTTGTTTCTTGTCAAACTCTTTAATTCTCAGATCAAGACGAATATCTTATCGGCTAGTTTTGCTACAGGGATTTAATATTCTATTAAATGCTTTACTTTTTATTTTATCTTTACTTTTTTTGAGTTAAAAAAACTCTTAGTTTTAGTTCTTTTTTACTTTTTTTGCTTATTCTACTTTATAAAAAAATTTTTTTATCATTCCTTTATGCTTGGTTTCTAGTCAAAATTCTAAGTATGGTCCTTATCTGGTCCATAGTAGTTTCTTTAAGAGGAATGCTTCAGATGTGATTCATGTTTAATTTTATAAAAATGATGACTTTCTACTTTTTGGGTAGGAAGTTTTTTTATTATTTCTATATCGAAATAGTTGACAACTGTAACTCAGAGTGTTACAATAGTTAAAAATTTCGATATAGAACAAAAAGGAGACAAAATGGACAAGATGTTAGGGGGCTACCAAGCTCTACAGATTCGATTATTAAATGGGCGTATCTTTCAAAAACTCTTGAGCAAGGAACCAGATGCTCAATACAGAAGTGAACAGGGAAAAATTTTAACGATTTTGTGGAAGCAAGAGTTGGGGTGCGCTACAGCGACCGATATCGCTCTTGCGACGGGGCTAGCCAATAATACATTGACCAGTATGGTTAAGAAATTGGAAGAACAAGGCTTGGTCACGATTCAACCTTGCACACAAGATAAAAGGAAAAAATATATCTCTTTGACAGACCTCGGTTGGGCGCAAAAAGAAATCGGTGACCGTGTCAGCAAAGAACTAGGTGAGATTTTCTACCAAGGTTTTTCGGATCAAGAAATCCGAGAATTTGAAGCCTATCAAGCGCGTATTATCACTAATTTAAAGAAAAAAGAAAACGAGGAATAAATCATGTCTCTTCAAGCACAAAACGCACAAAATCTTTACCTTCATGCTATTCAAGATGGGTGTGTAGCAGAAGCACAAGCAAGTTCAGTAGGGGATACCTATATCCAACACTCGACAGGAGTGCCAGATGGGAAAGAAGGATTCGCTGCTTTCTTTGCAGATTTTTTTAAGCGCCATCCAGAACGTGAAATCAAGATTGTTCGTACCATTGAAGATGGGAATTTGGTCTTTGTTCATGTGCACCAATACCTTAACGGTGGAGAAGCCCAATGGGTGACGACAGATACTTTCCGTGCAGATGAAAATGGTCGTATCATAGAGCACTGGGATGTTATTGACTACTATCGCACACCTAAAAATGGCCAACTAGATCAGATCTTGGAGATTTTGAAATCAAGGATTTGGAGAAGACAGCAGAAAATAAAAAGCTGGTTCGTCGTTTCTTGACAGAAATTTTCCAAAACAAGGAACTCGATCAATGGGAAGATTTCGTGTCAGAGGATCTGATCCAGCATAATCATGAGATTGGGCAAGGAAGCCAAGCTTATAAGGACTACGTACTTGGGCACCATGTGTCCTATGACTTTGTTTTCCAACTCTTGACTCAAGGAAATTTTGCAGTGAGTTATGGTCAGGTATTGATTGATGGCGTTGCCTATGCTCAATACGATATCTTCCGTTTAGAAAATAGGAAAATTGTTGAACATTGGGATAATAAGGAAGTTATGCCTAAGGTAGAAGACTTGACCAATAGAGGGAAATTTTAAAAAGGAATACAGTATGAAAGCAGTTGTTGTAAGCACTCCAGGTGGACCGGAGGTATTAGAAGTTGTCGAACGACCAAAACCAGTCCTGAAGGCAGGTTGGACCCTGGTGAAAATCCAAGGATTTGGCATCAATCATAGTGAAATTTTTACCCGTAAGGGACAATCACCATCTGTGAAATTTCCTCGTGTATTAGGGATTGAGTGTGTCGGTCTTGTGGAAGAAACGACACGACCGGATTTGAAGATTGGTCAACAAATCATTTCCATTATGGGAGAGATGGGGCGAGCCTTTGATGGAGGTTATGCAGAGTATACACTTCTTCCAAATGAACAAATTTATCCGATCAAGACAGAACTTGATTTGGAAAGTTTGATTGCACTACCTGAAACCTATTACACGGCATTTGGCTCTTTTTTCAATCTTAAGATTGAGGAGAAAGATAGCGTGTTAGTTCGAGGAGCAACCAGTGGTGTAGGAATTGCCTTTGCTAAATTGCTTAAAGGAAAATTTCCTAAGATTCACCTGACAGGAACCAGCCGAAATTTAGCTAAGGAACAGCAATTGAAGGCAGTCGGATTTGATCAGGTAATTTTGGACAAGGATGGTGTCTTGCAAACGCAAGAGCAGTTCGATAAGGTTTTGGATCTTGTTGGTCCAAGCGCCATTCTCGATTCTTTTGCGCGGACAGCAGAAGGTGGGATTATCTGTTCTTGTGGCCTACTGGGTGGTCAGTGGACTGTTCCAGACTTTGATCCAATCGAGATGCTCTCTCGCAATCTCTACTTGACGACCTTTGCTTCTGCCAATGTGTCTCAAGACAAGCTTCAGAAATTGGTAGACTTTGTCGAGCGTTACCATGTGGATGTAGGGCCTGAAAGATTTATAAGATTGACCAAATTCAGGAAGCGCATGCTTATCTGGAAGGAAGCTATTCTTTTGGCAAAGTTATTGTGAAAAATGAGGAAGACTAAATGATTGAATACAAAAATGTAGTGCTGCGCTATACGGATACAGACATTTTAAAAGATGTCAATCTCTGCATTGAAAATGGAGAATTCATGGTGCTAGTGGGTCCTTCAGGATCTGGAAAGACCACCATGATCAAGATGGTGAACCGTCTCTTGGAGCCGACTGATGGCAATATCTATATGGATGGAAAACGCATCAAGGACTATGATGAACGGGAGTTACGTCTCAGTACCGGCTATGTCCTTCAGACCATTGCCCTTTTTCCAAATTTAACAGTTGCTGAAAATATAGCATTGATTCCTGAGATGAAGGGTTGGAGCAAGGAACAAATCGCCTCTAAAACAGAAGAACTCTTGAACAAGGTTGGCCTGCCTGCTGCAGATTATGCTCATCGTTTACCAAGCGAGTTATCTGGTGGGGAGCAACAGCGGATTGGGATTGTGCGGGCTATCATTGGGGAACCAAAAATCTTGCTGATGGATGAGCCGTTTTCAGCTTTGGATGCTATCTCCCGCAAGCAGTTGCAAGCTCTTACTAAAGAATTGCACAAAGAATTCGGAATGACGACTATCTTCGTAACACATGACACAGACGAAGCCTTGAAATTAGGCGATCGAATTGCTGTTTTACAGGATGGAGAGATTCGCCAGGTCGCAGAACCTGAAACAATTTTACAAGCGCCTGCTACAGACTTTGTAGCGAACTTGTTTGGAGGTAGCCTTCATGTCTAATTTTATTTCAACCTTTCAAGAGCGTTTTGGGGAATGGTTAACCGCTCTTGGTCAACACTTACAATTATCGCTTCTGACCTTATTGGTTGCTATTTTTCTGACCGTTCCACTTGCGGTTTATCTAAATGGACACAAAAAAGTGGCGAATTGGGTACTACAAGTTGCAGGTATCTTCCAGACCATTCCTTCAATGGCCTTGTTGGGGCTCTTTATTCCTTTCATGGGAATTGGAACCTTACCAGCCCTTACAGCCCTTGTCATCTACGCTATTTTCCCGATTTTAGAAAATACAATCACAGCCCTGAATGGCATTGATCCTAGTCTTGAGGAGGCAGGGATTGCTTTTGGGATGACCAAGTGGGAGCGACTCAAGAAGTTTGAAATTCCACTGGCCATGCCTGTCATTGTATCGGGGGTTCGAACAGCGACCGTTATGATTATTGGGACAGCGACTCTAGCAGCTCTTGTGGGAGCTGGTGGATTGGGCTCCTTTATCCTTTTGGGAATTGATCGTCGGAATGCGAGTCTCATTTTAATCGGAGCAATCTCATCAGCCATCTTGGCCATTCTCTTTAATGTCATTCTCAAATGGTTGGAAAAGGCAAAGTTGCGTACGATTATTTCGACCTTTGCTGTCATGGTCCTTGGTTTGGGAGTTAGTTATGTTCCAAGCATGATTCCAAATAAAGAGAAAGACAATCTCGTCATTGCTGGGAAGTTAGGACCTGAACCTGAGATTCTCATGAATATGTATAAACTTCTCATCGAGGGAAATACGGATATGACGGTGACGGTTAAACCCAATTTTGGGAAGACAGACTTTCTTTACCAAGCGCTGAAAAAAGGGGATATTGATATCTATCCAGAATTTTCTGGAACAGTGACAGAGAGTCTCCTCCAATCATCTCCACAAATTGGGCATGACCCAGAAAAAGTTTACGAGGTGGCTCGTGATGGTATTGCTAAACAGGATCAACTAGCCTTTCTTAAACCCATGGCTTATCAAAATACTTATGCTATAGCAGTTCCTAAAAAAATTGCGCAAGAATATGGGCTTAAGACGATTTCAGACTTGAAAAAGTAGAAGGACAGCTTAAGGTGGGATTCACTCTGGAGTTTAATGATCGTGAGGATGGAAACAAGGGCTTGCAGTCTGTTTATGGATTGAATCTCAATGTGGCAACCATGGAGCCAGCTCTTCGCTACCAAGCCATCCAGTCAGGAGACATTCAAATTACAGATGCTTACTCAACAGATGCTGAAATTGCTCGCTATGATTTAGTGGTTTTGGAGGACGATAAAAAACTCTTCCCGCCATACCAAGGCGCTCCACTCATGAAAGCTAAATTACTCGAAAAACATCCAGAATTGGAAGCAGTCCTCAATAAACTAGCTGGTAAAATCACCGAGAGCCAGATGAGTCAGATGAACTATCAGGTTGGTGTGGAAGGCCAATCAGCTGAAGAAGCAGCGCGTGAATTTCTCCTTCAAGAAGGAATTCTTAAGTAATAAAGTTTCAAAGGAGTATTGGATTATTTGATACTCTTATCAGTAAATAAAAAAGGATCAGACGGTCCTTTTTTATTATATCAAGGCTAACAAGATAGTAAGCACCAGTGCGATTCCAATTCGAATAAGATGGTGGACTGGATGAAAGTTTTCTTTTTGATTGCCATTCCAATAGGCTCTGTAGCAAATTACCCCACAGCCAATCAGCCAAATGAATAAAGCTACAATCGGCAAAAGGAAGTAGAGGATGAGAGATAAGGTCGCAAGGCAACTTCCTATGAACAGAAGTCGATTTCCTAGAGTGTTCTTGCCCTTTATTAATTCTGAAAAGCTGGCCAATAAATGAAGGAGGGTAAAGGCAAGCGCTAAGAAGGTTGTGATGATGCTAAAAATAAGATAAAGTGAAATAGATGTTTCCTTTCTAGGATATGATTGTCTGAGTGCTATTTTTTATGACTGATTTTATGAAGAATCATAAATGAAACTACAAGATTTAAAATGATAACCAACAAGGTAAAAAGAGAGTAACCATAAAGTATAATTGGAAATTCATTTTTGAGATTGCATAGAGAAAACAAGCTCGTTAAAATGCCCGTTAACAAAGCCGGGCACATATTTTCGAATAACGACTGTCTGAATCAGATGTCCGAAAACATGGTAGATATAAGCAATTACAATGGTTGCGTAAATGGTATAGTTGTTAAACCAGTAACTAAGGAAAAGCGAAAGAAGTAGGATCAAAAATTGCTCTAAGACAATAGCATTGAAAGCAAAAGGCGTGTAATAAGAAAGGATTAGATTATCTGGAAACTGTGCTGATATTTTTTTGACAAAGGATGGCATCCAAACGATTTCTTCGAGTTCGTGAAGCATGAATAGTGATGGAAATAGAAAATAAAATTGCACGCTGGTCATTGAAAATACTCCTTTCTAGTTCGAGCCCACTTTTAAAATCTCCAAATAAAACTGGATCACTTCTTGTTCGTTATAAGCTTTTCCTTTTTTCAACCACCAGCTGAGGGTTTCAATGAAATGGCTGACGACTAGGTGTTTGAGATAGGAGTGAGGGATGGTTGGGTGCGATTGGATTAGTTCGTCGGCTACCATTGGGTAGACATCATGTTCCAGTTCTTTTCGCAGTTGCCGGATAAAATAATCGTTTTTAGAGAGCAAGAGACTGGTCACATGGTCTTGATTTTTCTTGAAATGCTGAAAGATATGGGCCAGATAGTCTTGTGGTGAGAGGTGTTCAGCGCGCTCAAAGAGATGGTGAAAGAGTTTTTGGCAGAGTTCATCTAGTAGTAATTCCTTACTTTCGTAATGACTGTAAAAGGTGGAACGACCAACATCTGCTAGGTCTATGATCTCCTGAACGGTGATTGTTTCAAAGTTTTTCTGATTTAGTAATTGCAAAAAAGCAGCATAGATGGCTTTTCGAGTTTTGGTAATGCGACGGTCTTGACTACTCATATGGACAATTTGAACAAATTGTTCGGTAACATACAGAGCGAACGGTTTGCCCCTATCCTTTCTTTTTGGAGTGAGAGATAATACTAGTAAAGATAATAATTATACTACTATTATACCAAAGGAGGATGAAAAAATGAGTTCAAAATATGCTGTTTGGTTAGCTTTTTTCTTGAATTTGAGTTATGCCACTATTGAGTTTATCGCAGGTGGAGTATTTGGTTCTAGTGCTGTTCTTGCTGACTCTGTCCATGATTTGGGAGATGCAATCGCAATTGGGCTATCAGCATTTCTTGAAACAGTCTCCAATCGTGAAGAAGATAGCCACTACACCTTGGGGTACAAACGTTTTAGTCTCTTAGGTGCCTTGGTAACGGCTGTGATTCTCATGACAGGATCTGCTTTAGTCATTTTGGAGAATATAACGAAACTCTTTCATCCACAAGCGGTCAATGATGAGGGGATCCTCTGGCTAGGAATCATTGCTGTTAGCATTAATGTGCTGGCGAGTCTAGTAGTTCGCAAGGGAAAAACAAAAACGAATCCATTCTTAGCCTGCATTTTCTGGAAGATACTCTGGGTTGGCTGGCTGTTATCCTAATGGCCATTGTTCTGCGATTTACCGACTGGTATATTCTGGATCCGCTCTTATCTCTGGTCATTTCCTTCTTCATTCTGTTAAAGGCTATTCCACGTTTTTGGTCTACACTCAAGATTTTCCTCGACGCCGTGCCAGAAGGAGTGGATATCAAGCAAGTCAAGAGTGATTTAGAGCAGTTGGAGTATGTGGCTAGTATCAATCAGCTTAACCTATGGACCATGGATGGTTTGGAGAAAAATGCCATTGTCCATGTTTGTGTAAAAGAAATTGAACAGATGGAGCTCTGCAAGGAATCGATTCGAAGTATACTCAAAGATTGTGGTTTCCAAAATATCACCATTGAGGTTGATGCAGACTTAGCAAGTCACCAAACCCATAAGCGCAATATGGCAGAGCTAGAAGAAAGCCATGATCACGATCATCATCATTGATGAGGTGTAGTATAAGTGAGCGAAAGCTTCATAAAAAGTGTATACTTGAAATAAGTTAGATACAGAGAGGTAAATGTTTATGAAATCAGCAGTCTATAAAAAAGCAAGTCAGTTTGGTATTGAAGAGGTTAAACGTCCAAGTATTCAAGAAGCGGATGATGTGATTATCCGCGTAGTTCGTGCTTGCGTTTGTGGTTCAGACCTATGGAGTTATCGCAATCCAGATATTAAAGCGGGGCATAAAAATAGTGGACACGAAGCGATCGGAATCGTTGAAGAAACTGGAGAAGCCATTACCACGGTCAAGCCCGGTGATTTTGTGATTGTGCCATTTACTCATGGTTGTGGGGAATGTGATGCCTGTCGTGCTGGATTTGATGGTTCCTGTGACAATCATATAGGAAATAACCTAGGTGGAAATTTCCAAGCTGAATATCTCCGCTTCCACTATGCCAATTGGGCCCTTGTAAAAATTCCTGGACAACCGTCTGACTACACAGAAGGGATGCTTAAATCCCTCTTGACTCTGGCTGATGTCATGCCAACAGGCTATCATGCAGCGCGTGTGGCTAATGTGCAAAAAGGTGACAAGGTAGTTGTCATTGGGGATGGAGCTGTTGGGCAATGTGCTGTCATCGCAGCTAAAATGCGTGGCGCTTCACAAATTATCCTCATGAGTCGTCACGAAGATCGTCAAAAAATGGCCTTGGAATCAGGTGCGACAGCTGTTGTAGATGAGCGAGGAGAAGAAGGTATTGCCAAGGTGCGAGAAATTCTCGGTGGTGGAGCAGATGCCGCTCTTGAGTGCGTCGGTACTGAGGCGGCTGTTGAGCAAGCACTAGGTGTCCTTCACAATGGAGGGCGCATGGGATTTGTAGGAGTTCCACATTATAAGAATCGTGCTCTTGGTTCAACCTTTATGCAAAATATCTCTGTCGCAGGTGGAGCAGCTTCTGCAACAACATACGATAAGCAATTCTTGCTCAAAGCTGTTCTTGATGGTGATATCAATCCAGGTCGTGTCTTTACTTCAAGTTACAAACTAGAAGATATTGACAAAGCTTATAAGGCTATGGATGAACGCAAGACCATTAAATCTATGATTGTGATGGATTAAAAAGAAAAACCTAATAGGATTTGAGAAACTCTATTAGGTTTTTTTATGTTCAAGTGTTGTGCTTAATGCAAGGTACTTTCTCTTAAAGTCAGTTTGGTTCCTAGCATGGTGAGGCTTGGAATTTTACGGCCGTGAAGGACTTCTCTGTTCAGAATATCCATTCCTGTGCGTCCCATTTCTTCGGTGTAGACTGTGATACTGGAAAGTGGTGGGAATACTTGCTTGGTCAGAATAGTATCATTAAAGGAAATAATGCTGACGCGCTCTGGTATGCTGATGCTGGCTTCTTGAAGAGCGCGAAGAGCACCGATTGCCAAACTATCACTAGCTGCAAAAAAGGCTTGTGGAAGGTTATCTCCTAATTTTTCGATAGCCTCTTTCATCAAGTCGTATCCAGATTGGGCAGTAAATAGACCTTGGAAAATGAATTCTTCGTTATAAATTCCCTTTTCTTGCGTATAGGATTTAAAGTAATCTAAGCGTTTATCTGAGATAACTTCTTCATGGTCAGTAGTCGTTTCAAGACCGGATAGGATACCAACCTTTTTAAGCCCATGATCTGTAAAGTAATCAATCACCTGTCTAACCGCATTATAGAAATCCGTAATGACACAGGTATGACCAAGGGCAATCGTATCACTGTCAAGGAAAACTAGAGGTTTGTGATATTCTTCAAACGAGGCAATCTGTGCTTGGCTAAATTTCCCGATACAAAGAATCCCAATGACTTCTTCGCTAAGCGTAAAAGGCTGGTCATTAAATAGCGCAAGATGTCGTAATCTAATTCTTGAGCTCTATTTTCAATTCCTAGGCGAATCTGGTAGTAGTAGAGATCTTCTAACTCTCCCTGTTCACTGACCCACTGGATGATAGCGATTTTCTGTTTGAGTTTATGTGATTCACCTGTTTTAAGATGTTTGGTGTAGCCTAGTTCTTCGGCAACGGTTAAAATACGATGTCTGGTTTCTTCTGTCACAGATAGACTCTGATCGCGATTGAGGACACGGGATACAGTTGCGATCGAGACAGAGGCTAGCTGAGCAATATCTTTTAGTGTAGCCATAATTCCCCTCCTTTTTAGGTTATTATAGCATATTTTTCTTCCTTTTTACTCATAGTTTAGTAAAATATCGGTAAAAATGTTGACCTAAGCAAAACCCTTGGGTACAATAGAAGAAAACGATTACAGGATAAACTTTTTTACCTAATATTTCGTCAAAGGAGAATTCATATGACACAACATCTTACTGCTGAAGCACTTCGCAAGGATTTTCTTGCTGTTTTTGGTCAAGAAGCGGATCAAACCTTCTTCTCACCAGGCCGTATCAACTTGATTGGGGAACATACTGACTATAATGGTGGCCATGTTTCCCAGCAGCTATTTCATTAGGAACTTACGGAGCTGCACGCAAGCGCGATGACCAGGTATTGCGTTTCTACTCCGCGAACTTTGAGGACAAAGGCATCATTGAAGTACCTCTAGCTGACCTTAAGTTTGAGAAAGAGCACAGCTGGACCAACTATCCAAAAGGTGTCCTTCATTTCTTGCAAGAAGCTGGTCATGTGATTGATAAAGGTTTTGATTTCTATGTTTTTGGGAATATCCCAAATGGTGCGGGTTTGTCATCTTCTGCATCTTTGGAGCTTTTGACTGGTGTCGTGGCAGAATACCTCTTTGACCTAAAATTGGATCGCCTAGATTTAGTAAAAATCGGGAAATTGACAGAGAATAACTTTATCGGTGTTAACTCTGGTATCATGGACCAATTTGCTATCGGTATGGGGGCAGACCAACGTGCTATTTACCTAGATACTAATACTCTAGAATACGACTTGGTCCCACTAGATTTGAAGGACAATGTTGTTGTTATCATGAACACTAACAAACGCCGTGAACTAGCAGATTCTAAGTACAATGAACGCCGCGCTGAGTGTGAAAAAGCAGTAGAAGAACTCCAAGTGGCCTTGGACATTCAAACCTTGGGTGAATTGGATGAGTGGGCTTTTGATGAATACAGTTACCTCATCAAAGACGAAAATCGCTTGAAACGTGCTCGCCATGCCATTCTTGAAAACCAACGTACCCTTAAAGCGCAAGCGGCTCTTCAAGCAGGAGATTTGGACAAGTTTGGTCGTTTGATGAATGCTTCTCACGTTTCTCTTGAGAACGATTACGAAGTGACTGGCTTGGAATTAGATACCCTTGTTCACACTGCTTGGGCTCAAGAAGGTGTTCTTGGTGCTCGTATGACAGGAGCAGGTTTTGGTGGTTGTGCGATCGCCTTGGTTCAAAAGGATGCTGTTGAGGCCTTCAAGGAAGCTGTAGGCAAGCACTACGAGGAAGTAGTTGGCTACGCTCCAAGTTTCTATATCGCTGAAGTGGCAGGTGGAACTCGCGTTCTTGATTAGTCAAAAGGAGGTTTTCTAGTGACCTTAGTAGAAACATTTGTTACCAAAGTCATTGCAGAAAGTAGCTTTGAAGAGTTGGATCGTATCTATCTGACCAATCGTGTTTTAGCACTGGTGGGAGATGGAGTTATTGAAGTTGAGACTAACCAAGATGATTTGATTGAACTAAAAGATCAGCTTGTCGAGGAAGCCGTTCGATTGGAAACGATGAAAGATAGTCAGGCTGCGCGTGAGATTCTCGGTGCTGACCTCATGGACTTGGTAACCCCTTGTCCAAGTCAGGTCAATCGTGACTTTTGGGATACCTGTGCCCAGTCACCAGAGCAGGCGATTGCGGATTTCTACCAACTCAGTCAGAAGAATGACTACATCAAACTAAAAGCAATTGCAAAGAATATTGCTTATCGTGTACCATCTGACTACGGTGAACTAGAGATTACCATCAATCTCTCTAAGCCTGAAAGGATCCAAAAGAGATTGCGGCGGCCAAGTTGGTCAAGTCGAGCAACTATCCACAATGTCAGCTCTGTATGGAAAACGAAGGTTATCATGGTCGTGTCAACCATCCAGCAAGAAGCAATCACCGAATTATTCGTTTTGATATTTCTGGGCAGGAGTGGGGCTTCCAGTATTCGCCTTACGCTTACTTTAATGAGCACTGTATTTTCCTAGATAGCAAGCATCGTCCTATGGCTATTAGTCGCCAAAGTTTTGAACGTTTGTTAGCAATTGTGGAGCAGTTCCCAGGCTACTTTGCTGGTTCGAATGCTGATTTGCCAATCGTAGGTGGCTCCATCCTGACGCACGATCATTATCAAGGTGGGCGCCATGTATTCCCAATGGAAGTAGCGCCATTACAGAAGAGTTTTACCTTTGCAGGTTTTGAAACTGTCAAAGCAGGGATTGTTCAGTGGCCTATGTCAGTCATTCGATTGACTTCGGATTCGAAAGAAGACTTGACAAACCTTGCTGAGAAAATCTTACTGGCTTGGCGTCAATACTCAGATCCAAGTGTACAGGTCTTGGCAGAAAGTAATGGAACACCGCATCACACTATCACACCGATAGCCCGTAAGCGAGATGGGCAGTTTGAGTTGGATTTGGTCTTGCGGGACAATCAAACATCTCCAGAGCATCCAGATGGTATCTATCATCCCCACAAGGATGTTCAACATATCAAGAAGGAAAATATCGGCTTGATTGAGGTCATGGGCTTGGCAATCTTGCCACCACGCTTGAAGGAAGAAGTGGAGCAAGTAGCAGCTTATCTAGTCGGAAAGGATGTTTCAGTAGCAGATTATCACAAAGAATGGGCAGATGAGTTGAACGAATCCCATCCTGGATTGACTGACAAAGACCAAGCTCTTAATATCGTCCAAGAATCTGTTGGAAAAATCTTTGCTCGAGTTTTGGAAGATGCAGGAGTTTACAAGCAAACAGAAGAAGGACAAGCAGCCTTTATGCGCTTTGTGGAGCAGGTTGGGATTTTAGCTGAATAAGTGCTTCTCCCTTGCGCAGAGTCTTGAAAAGTAGTATCATAGTGTCGTTTGAAATATCAGGAGGAAAGTATGAAAGATTTTCACTTTGACGCTATATCTGCCTTTGAAAACTACGAAATTGAAAAAATGAGAGACGGTCACGTTGTGGTGACGACAAAAGTAGTGGACTCCTCACTCAACTACTATGGGAATGCCCATGGAGGCTATCTATTTACCCTTTGTGACCAAATCAGTGGTCTTGTGGTGATTTCGTTAGGATTAGACGGAGTGACACTCCAGTCTTCCATCAACTATCTGAAAGCCGGAAATCTAGGAGATGTTCTCACTATCAAAGGAGAATGTGTCCACCCAAGGACGTACCACTTGTGTTGTCGATGTTGATATCACCAACCAAGATGGCCGAAATGTCTGCAAGGCAACCTTCACCATGTTTGTCACCGGACAACGGTCTGAAGATAGACAGGTGAGGATATAGGAAATATAAAAAAGAGGCACATGCCTCTTTTTTTATTACTTTCCCACTCTAATGTTTTATTATTCTATTCACTAAATCTTAAAAAATAGCCATCTGGGTCTAAAACTGCAAATTCATGAGGGTAGATATATTGTTCACCAACTCGAAATTCTCTTTTGGTCAAAGGACGATAGATGGGATAGTTGGCTTCCAGCAGTTTTTGGTGGAGTTGAGGGGACATCCTTGATACCAAAGGAAATATTGACTCCACGACCAAATGGGTAGGTCAGTTCAACTAATTCATCCTTGGTCCCCTCCTCTAACATTAGCTGGCAATCTTCAAGCGATAAGAAGAGGAAGTTTTCTTCTGGTCGCTCGTATTCAATCGTAAAACCCAGTAAATCGCAGTAGAAGGAACGAGACTGTTCTAGATTCGAGACTATAAACTCGGGAATAACTGCATTGTAGTCCATAAAGAATATCCTTACAATTCAATCTCCAAGACAATCGGTGTGTGGTCTTGGCGTGCGCCTGAGTCAATCATGTCTGACTTGGTAACCTTGTCTGCTACACGGTTACTTGTGAGCCAGTAGTCGATTCTCCAGCCTGTGTTGTTGATTTTTGAAGTCTTGCTACGTTGTGCCCACCAAGTATAGCGTTCTGGCACATCGCCATGGATATGGCGGAAGGTGTCTGTAAATCCTTTGGCTAAAAGGTTTGTAAATCCTTCACGTTCTTCGTCTGTGAAACCTGGTGAACGGCGGTTGCTGGCTGGGTTGGCAAGGTCAATTTCCTTGTGGGCAACGTTGTAGTCTCCGGTTGCTAGGACAGGTTTTTGCTTGTCTAGTTGAGCCAAATACTCAGCATATTTGACATCCCAGACTTGACGTTCTTCCAAGCGTTTGAGTCCATCACCAGCGTTTGGTGTGTAAACTTGAGTCACGAAGAATGTATCAAATTCTAGGGTAATGATGCGTCCTTCCGAGTCCATAGTAGAAGGGGCACCGATTTCTGGAAAGCTGATAGTTGGAGTGAGTTCTTTCTTATAGAGGAACATAGTTCCAGCATAGCCTTTACGAGCAGGTTCTTGAGAGGAACGCCAAGTATTTTCATATCCAGGGAAGAGTTCTTCTAACACCTCGAGGTGTTTTTTAGTAGGCCCTGTAGCTGAAAGCTTGGTTTCTTGAATGGCAATGATATCAGCATTTTCAGCAACCAAGGTTTGGAGGACGTCTTGTGATAATTTCGCACGCGCAGAGTCACTCGTGAGTGCAGCGTTTAGGGAATCAATATTCCATGAGATCAATTTCATAATGTTTACCTTTTCTAGATGTATTTCTTATATTTTATCAAAAAGTAAAGCCAGCGAGTTTCTAGTTTGTAAACTAAGTCTTTAGACATTATTCTTAGAAAACAAAAAAATTCTCAAAACTATTTTTGAAAAAAATCTAAATAGTTCTTGTATTTAGAATAGAAAGGGGTATAATATTATTTAGAAAAAAACATCTAAATAGAAAGTGAAGTTACAAATATGTCAAATAAGAGAACAATCCTTCTTTTTGTAGTCTTGGCTTATGGCTTTGCTTGGATAATATGGTTGGCACTATGGCTAAGTGGTGTTGGTCTAAATTCTCCATGGATTCAGCTTGCTAGTATTGTGGCCATGTGGATGCCTGCGCTTGCAGTCTTTATTTTAGGAAAATCACGAATCAACCTAGTGGAATCAAAATCTAAATTAGTTGTGAAACTCAAGAGCAACTGGCGCTTTTACTTACTAGCTATCTGCTTGCCAGCAGTTATCAGTTTTTTAGGAGCAGGACTTTATTTTCTTGTATTTCCTAACAATTTCAGCCTTGGTTTTGAATTTATTCAAGCCATCTTACAAGAAAAAGGTATCCTTCAATCACCGATCCCCCTATCTTCCTTGGTCTTGATTCAAATCCTAGCTAGTTTAACCTACGCTCCTTTTCTTAATAGCTTATTTGCATTGGGAGAGGAAATTGGTTGGCGTGGTTATCTTTACCCAGCTCTAAGAGAACGCTTTTCACTAGTACAGACTCATGTCTTGCTTGGTCTCATTTGGAGTTTATGGCATTTACCAATCAATTTGCAAGGCTATAATTATGGACTAACTTATTTTGCTTATCCTGTTTTGGGAATTGTTGCCATGTTTCTATTTTGTTTTAGTGTAGGAATATTGTTGAGCTGGTTGATGGAAAAGACAGGTTCTATCTGGGCTTCAGCACTATTTCATGGGGCAATCAATGCAACTGCAGGTCTTGGATTACTCTTTCAACTACCGGAGAAAAATGTCTAGCCTCTTAATTTTTTTGGTCCATCACCAGCCGGAATAATAGCAGTTCTACCTTGCTTATTCCTTGCCTTACTAATCTTGCGGAGAGAAAAGAAAGCACCATGAGTTTTGCAAATAGCTTTAAAGCCTTATCCCATCCAGTCAGAAGAGAGTTTTTGAATTTGCTCAAAACAGGCAGATTATCCGCAGGAGAAATTGCCAGTCATTTTGAGTTAACTGGTGCAACGATTTCACACCATCTCACGATTTTTGAAAAGCAGCGGATTTGATTCATGAAATGAAAGAGAAAAACTTTATTTACTATGAGTTAAATACATCGGTTTTTAGAGGATATAATGGTGTGGTTAGCAGATCTGAAAGGAGATTATTTTTGATGAAGATAAAAAAATCAATAAGAAATTGGTATTATATACTAGCATTCTTATCCTACTGCCTACCCTTGTAGGTTGTATTTTCTGGTTTCAATTACCAGAGAAGATGCCGACTCATTTTAATTTACTGGGCCAAGCAGATGGCTACGATCATAAAATGTTTGCTATCTTTGGATTACCGGCTCTCATGCTTTTTGATGCATTGGTTGATTCTATTCTTGATGATCAAGGATCCTAAGTCCAGCAATATTAGTTCAAAAATACAACTTTTGATTTACTGGATTATTCCTTTTGTATCTTGTCTATCGATGATTTCTACCTACGGAGCATCTTTGGGTTATTCTATGATGAGTGGAATTCTAGCTCAGATTTTTATGGGAGTCGTCATGATTGTAATTGGAAATTATCTACCAAAAACACGCCGAAATTATATAATCGGTATTCGACTTCCGTGGACTTTGGAGAATGATGAGAACTGGAGCAAAACGCATCGCCTAGCTGGAAAAATTTGGGTATTAGGAGGATTGCTATTGTTTCTGAATACCTTTGTTCAACTATATATTTACTGGGTCTTTTTCTTAACATTTTTTTCCTTGTAGTGCTGATTCCTAGTATTTATTCTTATCAATTATCAAAATCAGAATCTTGAAATAGGTATTTGAATCATTAGTTAGAGAAGTTGGTCTGATAATCATATTTCCCCAGCGTATAGTTTGAAAAATCCAGGTCATTCCTATATAATAAAGAATGATTTATGTAAAAGATTGAAAATAAATGAAATGTTACTCCTTTGAGTATCTTTTATCGCTGAATATGACAAAGTTTAAGTTAGTGTCATCACCTATGAATAGGAAAAACCTGAGGCAGTCGCCTCAGGTTTCCATTTGTCATTAGAAAGGAATTTTATGTCCATCATCCAAAAACTCTGGTGGTTTTTTAAATTAGAAAAACGCCGTTACCTAGTTGGAATTGTAGCTTTGGTTTTGGTTTCTGTACTAAACCTCATCCCACCTATGGTCATGGGGCGCATGATTGATGCCATTACTTCAGGGACGATTAACACAAGATGAGCTCCTGCTTCATCTCTTTTATCTCCTGCTGGCAGCTTTCGGGATGTATTATCTGCGTTATGTTTGGCGTATGTATATCCTAGGGACTTCCTACCGACTTGGACAAATCATGCGTTCAAGACTATTTGAACATTTTACAAGGATGTCTCCCGCTTTTTATCAGAGTTATCGGACTGGGGATTTGATGGCTCACGCAACCAATGATATCAATGCTCTGACTCGTTTAGCAGGTGGTGGTGTCATGATGGCAGTGGATGCCTCTATCACAGCCTTGGTGACTCTGCTAACTATGTTCTTTAGCATTTCTTGGCAGATGACCTTGGTTGCCATTCTGCCCTTGCCATTTATGGCCTATGCGACTAGTCGTCTGGGGAGAAAGACCCATAAGGCTTTCGGAGAATCACAAGCAGCCTTTTCTGAACTCAATAATAAGGTTCAAGAATCTGTATCGGGTATCAAGGTAACCAAGTCCTTTGGTTATCAGTCTGATGAATTGGCATCTTTCCAAGAAGTCAATGATTTGACCTTCCAAAAGAATCTGCAAACCATGAAATATGATAGTCTCTTTGACCCCATGGTTCTGCTATTTGTTGGTTCTTCCTATGCCTTAACTCTCTTAGTCGGTGCCTTTATGGTGCAAGCGGGACAAGTAACCGTTGGTAATCTTGTCACCTTTATCTCTTACTTGGATATGCTTGTCTGGCCTTTGATGGCGATTGGTTTCCTCTTTAATATTACTCAAAGAGGGAAGGTTTCTTATCAACGAATTGAGAGTCTTTTGTCCCAAGAGTCACCTGTCAAAGATCCAGAATCTCCACTTGAAGGGATTGAAAATGGGTGCTTAGACTATGCCATTGATCGTTTTGCCTTTGAAGACGAAGAGACGCTGAGAGATATACATTTTAGTCTCGAAAAAGGGCAAACCTTGGGCTTGGTTGGACAGACTGGTTCAGGGAAAACAGCTTTGATTAAATTGCTCCTACGTGAGTATGACGTTGACCAAGGAGCTATTTATCTGAATGGTCACGATATTCGTGACTATCGACTAGCTGACTTACGAGGTTTGATGGGATACGTCCCACAGGACCAATTTCTCTTTGCTAGCTCTATCCTAGAGAATATTTGTTTTGAAATCCCTGACCTACCTTTCTCAGCAGTAGAAAGCGACTCAGTTGGCTCAAGTCTATCAAGACATTCAAGCCATGCCTGAGGGATTTGATACAGTTATCGGGGAAAAAAAGGTGTTAGTCTATCTGGTGGACAAAAGCAACGTCTGGCTATGAGTCGGGCTATGATTTTTAAATCCCTGATATCTTGATTTTTAGATGATTCCTTGTCAGCTGTGGATGCTAAGACAGAGTTTGCGATCATCGATAATCTCAAGGAAACTCGCAAAGATAAAACGACTATCATCACTGCCCATCGTCTCAGTGCAGTTGTCCATGCTGATTTGATCTTGGTTATGCAAAATGGTCGCATCATTGAACGAGGCAGGCATGAAGACTTACTAGCCTTGGATGGTTGGTATGCCCAAACCTACCAGTCTCAACAGTTAGAAATGAAAGGAGAAGAAGATGCGGAATAAAACAAGAACAATGGGCTGTATTAAAGCGTTTGTTGTCTTATCTTAAGCCCTATAGTCTCCTAACCTTTTTTTAGCCCTTGCTTTTTCTCCTCGCGACGACTGTTGTTAAGAGTATTATCCCCTGGTAGCTTCTCACTTTATCGACCAGTATCTAAAACAACCTTAATCAGCTTGCTGTTACAGTTTTGCTAGTTTATTATGGTCTCTACATTCTTCAAAACCATTGTCCAATATGTGGGAATCTCCTTTTTGCGCGTGTCCTACAGCATCGTTAGAGATATCCGACGTGATGCCTTTGCCAATATGGAGAAGCTAGGCATGTCTTACTTTTGATAAAAACGCCTGCAGGTTCTATTGTTTCTCGCTTGACCAATGATACTGAGACTATCAGTGATATGTTTTTCAGGTATTTTGTCCAGTTTTTATCTCGGCAGCCTTTATATTCGTGACGACCCTTTATACCATGTTAGTTCTGGACTATCGTCTGACTGCTTTAGTATTGCTCTTCCTACCTTTGATTTTCCTTTTGGTCAATCTCTACCGTAAAAAATCTGTCAAGGTCATTGAAAAAACTAGAAGTCTACTGTCAGATATTAACAGTAAGCTGGCAGAAAATATCGAAGGAATTCGTATTATTCAAGCCTTTAACCAAGAAAAACGCCTGCAAGAAGAGTTTGATGAGATAAATCAGGAACACCTAGTCTACGCTAACCGTTCAGTAGCCTTGGATTCTCTCTTTTTGCGTCCAGCTATGAGTTTGTTGAAGCTGTTGGGATATGCGGTTTTGATGGCTTACTTTGGCTATCGCGGACTTTATCTAGGAATAACGGCAGGAACTATGTATGCCTTTATCCAGTATATCAATCGTCTCTTTGATCCTCTCATCGAGGTGACACAGAACTTTTCTACCCTTCAAACATCCATGGTTTCAGCAGGTCGTGTCTTTGCACTGATCGATGAGTCCAACTATGAACCGGTCCAAGAAAATGGACAAGTGGAGATTCAAGAAGGAAATATCCGTTTTGAACATGTATCCTTCTCCTATGATGGGGAACACCAAATTCTCGATGATATTTCCTTTACCGTCAATAAAGGTGAAACTATTGCCTTTGTCGGACATACAGGATCAGGAAAATCATCTATCATCAATGTTCTCATGCGCTTTTATGAATTCCAGTCAGGTCGAGTTCTCCTTGATGGTGTGGATATTCGTAAGTATAGCCAAGAGGAGCTGAGAAAAAATATCGGTCTGGTCCTACAGGAACCTTTCCTCTATCATGGGACCATCAAGTCCAATATCGCCATGTACCAAGATATCAGCGATGATCAGGTTAAGGCAGCAGCAGAATTTGTCGATGCAGATTCTTTCATTCAGGATCTTCCATTAGGCTATGGTGCTCCTGTGTCTGAGCGTGGTTCGAGTTTTTCAACCGGTCAACGTCAGCTGCTTGCTTTTGCTAGAACTGTTGCCAGTCAACCTAAAATTCTAATTTTGGATGAAGCGACAGCCAATATAGACTCTGAAACAGAAGCCCTAGTTCAAAATTCTCTAGCCAAGATGAGACAAGGTCGGACGACCATTGCCATTGCCCATCGTCTTTCTACCATTCAGGATGCCAACTGTATCTATGTCCTTGACAAGGGACGAATCATTGAGAGTGGAACCCACGAGGAACTTTTGACCTTGGGAGGAACCTATCACAAGATGTATAGTTTGCAGGCAGGTGCTCTTTCCTAGGGAAGAATTCCTTTAAAATACAGATTTCTTGCACTGCCTCTTTCATTTTTGTGGTATAATGTAGAATGTTTAAAAGATTACATATTAAAAAAACAGAGGAGAATGTGCATGCTGAAATGGGATGATCTACCTCAAGAAAATGCAATTGAGCGAGGTAAAACCATACTACCAGCTTGTGTCTAGAAGAAAAAGGCTCACTGATTCTCAAGCGTTGTCTAGATTTGTTTCTAGCCTTAGTCTTGTTAATCTTGACCTCCCCCTTATTTCTGATTCTAAGCATCTGGATCAAGCTAGATAGTAAGGGTCCAGTTATTTACAAGCAAGTGCGGGTAACCCAGTACAACCGACATTTCAAGATTTGGAAATTCCGGACTATGGTAACGGACGCGGACAAGAAAGGAAGTCTGGTAACTTCTGCAAATGACAGTCGTATCACAAAAGTTGGAAATTTCATTCGACGTGTTCGTTTGGATGAATTGCCACAATTGGTCAATGTCCTCAAAGGAGAGATGTCCTTTGTGGGAACTCGTCCAGAAGTACCACGCTACACAGAGCAGTATAGCCCCTGAGATGATGGCGACCTTGCTCTTACCTGCAGGATTACGTCCCTTGCAAGCATAAAACTATAAAGATGAGGATGCCATCATCAGTCAAATGACTGCAAAAGGTATGACAGTTGACCGAGCTTATGTAGAAAGAGTCCTTCCAGAGAAAATGCACTTTAACCTAGCCTATCTACGTGATTTTTAGTTTCTTTGGAGATATCAAAATCATGTTTCAGACTGTAGTTGAAGTTTTTAAAATAAAGTAGTCACAAGAGTGAATACAGTAAAAGGAGTAAATCAATGACAAAAATATAATATTCCATTTTCACCACCCGATATTACCGAAGCTGAAATTGCTGAAGTAGCTGATACCCTTCGTTCTGGTTGGATCACAACAGGTCCAAAGACAAAAGAACTAGAGCGTCGTCTGTCCGTCTATACTCAAACGCCTAAGACAGTCTGCCTCAACTCTGCAACAGCAGCTCTTGAATTGATTTTGCGCGTGCTTGAAGTAGGGCCTGGCGATGAGGTCATCGTTCCAGCTATGACCTATACAGCATCATGTAGCGTCATCACTCACGTAGGTGCGACACCAGTGATGGTTGATATCCAAGAAGATACCTTTGAAATGGACTATGACAAGCTTGAGCAAGCAATTACTGAGAAGACAAAGGTTATCATCCCAGTTGAGCTAGCAGGTATTATCTGTGACTATGACCGTTTGTTCCAAGTAGTTGAGAAAAAACGTGACCTCTTTACAGCTGCTAGCAAGTGGCAAAAGGCCTTTAACCGTATCGTGATTGTTTCTGATAGTGCCCATGCTTTAGGCTCAACCTATAAGGGGCAACCAGCTGGTTCAATTGCAGACTTCACATCATTCTCTTTCCACGCAGTCAAGAATTTTACAACTGCAGAAGGAGGAAGTGCCACTTGGAAGCCAATCCAGCTATTGACGATGAAGAAATGTACAAGGAATTCCAAATCCTATCTCTTCATGGTCAAACCAAAGATGCGCTTGCCAAGATGCAACTAGGTTCATGGGAATACGATATTGTAACTCCTGCCTACAAGTGCAACATGACGGATATCATGGCTTCAATTGGTTTGGTACAATTGGACCGTTATCCAGGGTTGCTTCAACGTCGTAAAGAAATCGTGACTCGTTATGACCGTGGATTTGCAGGAACTCGGATTCACCCATTGGCTCATGAGACAGATACTGTTGAATCTTGTCGTCACCTATACATTACCCATGTAGAAGGAGCAAGTCTCGAACAACGTAACCAAATTATTCAAGAATTGGCCAAGGCAGGAATCGCAAGTAATGTTCACTACAAACCACTTCCGCTTTTGACAGCCTATAAGAATCTTGGTTTTAATATGGCAGATTATCCAAAGGCTTATGCCTTCTTTGTAAATGAAATTACATTACCGCTTCACACGAAATTAACGGATGAAGAAGTAGACTATATCATTGAGACTTTTGTTAGAGTTTCTGAAGAAATTCTTGCTTCTTCAAAATAATCGTTTAAAAATCATTGACAAAGAATAGATAATGACATATAATAATTTCAACAAATCAGAAAAGTAATTATTTTAGATCTTCAGGGAGCCTGTGGTTGCTGCGAACAGGTGGTTGAAAATAGTGAAATTGGGCTGATTTGAAAAAAATGAATTTGAAACAATAAAAATTCGGTAGGCACACCTTACAGTGCAACTTGTTGTTAGACAAGGCAGAGATGTAAAGGGGATATTCTCTTTACAATTGAGGTGGTACCGCGTTACGAACGCCCTCACATGGAAATAGATTCCGTGTGTGGGCTTTTTCTATCCGTCATTTTGTATATCTTTTATTAGGGCGTTAAGTCGCTTTGATGAACTTGAGTTCTATCTACAGCTTCTTGCCTACTACTAAAAGCAAACAAAAAGCCGGATTCATACAGAAGGAGGAAGAATTTATGACAACTAAAGGATATTTTTGGACAATTTGGTGGTAGTTTTTGTACCAGAACCAATTCAGGTTTTTACTAGATGAATTGGAAGTGACTTTGAAAAAAATACAAGGATGATCCAGAGTTTTTAGCTGAGTTTCGCCATTACTTGAAGGATTATTCAGGTCGCGAAACACCGCTCTATTTTGCTGAAAGCTTGACAGAGCACTTAGGTGGAGCTAAGATTTATCTCAAGCGTGAAGACCTTAACCACCTTGGATCTCACAAACTTAATAATGTTTTGGGTCAAATCCTTCTAGCAAAACGCATGGGTAAAAAGCGTGTCATTGCTGAGACAGGAGCTGGCCAGCACGGTGTTGCGACAGCTGCAGCTGCAGCCAAATTTGGTATGGCATGTGATGTCTACATGGGGGCAGAAGATGTGGAGCGTCAACGTCTCAATGTCTTCCGCATGGAGATGATGGGAGCAACTGTTCACGCAGTTGAAACTGGTACTCGTACCCTCAAAGATGCGGTAGATGCAGCCTTTGGAGCATGGATGAATGACCTTGAAGCCTTCTACGTTTTAGGATCTGCTGTAGGTCCTCACCCTTATCCAACGATTGTTCATGAATTCCAAAAAGTCATCAGTGAAGAATCTCGTCGTCAAATCTTGGAAAAAGAAGGACGTCTGCCAGACTACGTTATTGCCTGTGTGGGTGGTGGTTCCAATGCCATCGGTGCTTTTTCACAGTATGTAGCTGATGAAGAAGTCAAATTGGTTGGGGTAGAAGCTGCTGGTCATGGACTTGATACAGACAAACACGCAGCAACTATGACCAAGGGTAGTGTCGGAATTGTCGATGGAATGAAGACCTATGCAGTCTTTTAAGGAAGATGGAGAGCTCGCGCCAGTTTACTCTATCTCAGCAGGTTTGGACTATCCAGGGTTGGTCCAGAACATGCCTTCTTTAAAAGACTCTGGTCGAGTAGAATATGTAGCAGCGACAGACGAAGAAGCTGTCCAAGCCTTGCTTTTATTAAGCAAAACAGAAGGAATCATCCCTGCAATTGAAAGCTCACATGCTATTGCTGAAGCAGCCAAACGCGCACCAAAACTAAGTAAAGATGAGATTATCATCATCAATGTCTCTGGTCGTGGAGATAAAGACGTAGCTGCTATTGCAGATTATCTTGAAGCAAAGAATAACTAATCATTCCAAGATTAAAGGGAGAAAATTGTGATTTTTATTGATTGATAATTATGATTCTTTTACCTACAATCTAGCTCAATATATCGGAACTTTTTTTCTTCTGTTGAGGTCTTGAGAAAATGACGATCCTCGTCTCTATCAAGTAGCAGAAAAGGCAAGAGCTCTTGTCTTTTCGCCTGGACTAGTTGGCCAGCTGATGCTGGAAAAAAATGGAGGATATGATTCGAGATTTTTGCTGGGGAAAAAGCCAATTTTTGGGGATTTGCTTGGGACATCAGGCTGTGCAGAGGCTTTTTGGTGGAAAACTAGGTTTGGCTCCAAAGGTAATGCATAGTAAACAAAAGTCAGCTCCAATTTGAAGCTCCATCCATTCTTTATCAGGGTATAGAAAATAACTGTTCAGTCATGCGTTACCATAGTCTTATGGTGGAGGAATTACCCGCAGACTTTTGAAGTTACCGCTCGTGCGATAGACGATCAGGTTATCATGGGTTTTCAACACGAGAAGCTCCCTATCTATGGCTTTCAATATCATCCAGAAAGTATAGGGACACCAGATGGACTATCAACCATACGAAACTTCATTGAAAAGGTTATCTAAGGAATAGGACGTCAAAATAAAAGCCCTCATAGAGGGCCTGACTATCCTAAAAGCAGTAGCTTACCAAAAATAATCATACAAGCAGCAAGCAGGAAAGGGCACAAAAGAAGTCTTTCCTTTTTCTTTAGTAGGAGAAAGGCTAGGATGCCAGTTGTGGAAGCAAATTGAATTAAAATCAGCATTTCAGTTAGGGCTAAAAATAAGAGCACAAGAGGCCAGAAAGAGAAAATCTCCTGCTCCTATACGGATATCGATAACATGAGCAATGATTCCAAGAATCAAGAAGAAAGCCATGGCCAGATTCCAACTACAGAAAAACATAAGGATTAAGTGAAAAATTAGCCAGACTAGCAGGGGATATTCCTGATGACGAAAGTCGTAGGTGCCCTAAGGTCAAGCCAGCAGTTATCAGAATAAGTTGTCCCTAAGGTTAGAGATCCCAAAGAAAAAGTTAGAAAGAGTAGCCCCAAGAATAACTCAAAGAGGGCATACCAGAAAGGATAGTGGACCTTGCAATAGCGACAGCGAAAGCGATAGACTACTTGAGAAATAATTGGAATCAAATCCAAGGGACATAAGCGAGTCTGACAAGACTCACAGTGACTAGTAGGAAAAAAACTATGGATTGCTCAGGGAAGCGGTCAATGACCAAGCCTAGAAAGGAAGCAATAATAGCTCCAACAAGAAAAATAAAGATGAATCATACTTTATTTATTCGGAAAAAAATAAGAGAAAGAGTATAATAGTTGGATAAAGGAGAAATTTTTAGGAGCAAATATGAAAAATTCACTTTGGAAAAAGGACTTCAGTTAGAAAATGCCCAACTCATTTGTCATTGGTCTAATGCTTTGGGAGAAAGTTTTCAGAAGCAATGGATGGGACCAATGATTCCTTTTCCCTTGACAATTCAAGTCTTGCAAGATTTGGAAGGAATTTTTTCAATATTTGATGGACAAGAGTTTGTGGGGCTTATCCAGAAAATCAGGCTAGAAGACAGGAATCTTCATATCGGGAGATTTTTTATCAATCCTCAGAAACAGGGGCAGGGCTTAGGTAGCCAGGCTTTAAGGAAATTTGTTAGTTTGGCCTTTGAAAATGAAGACATAGATACTATTTCTCTAAATGTCTACGAGGCAAATCAAACAGCTTACAATCTTTACCAAAAAGAAGGATTTGAAATCGTTCAAATGGTTGAAGTACCTGTACGAAAATATATGATGATAAAATCTAGATAAGAATTAGATTATATCAATAACTGTCCCCGTACAATTTTTTAGTTTTCAAACTTGTTGCAAAAGAAATTTTTCTTGATAAAATAGATACATGACTAGATATAAAGCTATAATTTCTTATGATGGCTACGCCTTTGCTGGTTTTCAACGGCAACCACAGCGCGTAGTGTCCAAGAGGAAATTGAAATAACTTTAACCAAATTAAATAAAGGGCAGGCCATTACCATCCATGGTGCAGGGCGAACGGATAGTGGTGTTCATGCGCTAGGGCAGGTCATCCACTGACCTTCCCTATCAGATGGATGAGGAAAAAGCTTCGCTTTGCTCTCGATACTCAAAGTCCTAGAAGACATCGATGTGATTTCGATTGAGATTGTGGCTGATGATTTTTCATTGCCGTTATGCCAAGCATAGCAAGACCTACGAGTTTATCGTGGATAGAGGGCGTCCTAAAAATCCTATGAGACGTCACTATGCTACTCACTTTCCCTACCCACTCGATGTGGAACGGATGCAGGAGGCTGTCAAAAAACTTGAGGGGACCCATGATTTTACTGGTTTTACAGCATCAGGGACTAGTGTGGAGGACAAGGTCAGGACGATCACGGAAGCTAGTCTAAGAGTTGACGAAACAGGACAATTTTTGACCTTTACTTTCTCTGGCAATGGCTTCCTCTATAAGCAGATTCGAAATATGGTTGGGACCTTGCTGAAAATTGGTAACAATCGGATGCCCATTGAGCAGATTGACCTCATCTTGGAGAAAAAAGACAGACAGTTGGCAGGTCCAACTGCAGCACCTAATGGTTTGTATTTGAAGGAGATTCGTTATGAAGAATAATCGTATTTTAGCACTTTCAGGAAATGATATTTTTAGTGGTGGTGGACTAGCTGCTGACCTTGCGACTTATACTTTGAATGGTTTGCATGGTTTTGTAGCCATGACTTGCTTGACTGCCTTGACAGAAAATGGTTTTGAAGTCTTCCCGACGGATGAGCCTATTTTTCAACAACAGTTGGATAGTCTTAAAAGCGTAGACTTTGGAGGGATTAAGATTGGTCTCTTGCCGACTGTTGGTGTTGCTGAGAAAGCATTGAATTTCATCAAGGAAAGATCAGGAGTCCCTGTCGTTCTGGATCCTGTATTGGTTTTGTAAGGAAACGCATGATGTTGCAGTTAGCGAACTCTGTCAAGAGTTGATTCGCTTTTTTTCCCTTATGTATCTGTGATTACTCCTAATCTTCCTGAGGCAGAGTTGCTTGCAGATCAAAAAGATTGAAAGTCTGGATGATATGAAAGCTGCAGCTCAGAAATTACATGGCTTAGGAGCGCCAGCAGTCATTATCAAGGGAGGAAATCGTCTCAGTAAGGATAAGGCTGTGGATGTCTTTTATGATGGAGAGAATTTCACTATTCTTGAAGACCCAGTCATTCAAGGACAAAATGCTGGTGCAGGATGTACCTTTGCCTCAAGCATTGCTAGTCAGTTAGTCAAGGGAGAGGAACTATTACCAGCAATTGAAACTTCCAAAGCCTTTGTTTACCGTGCCATTGCACAAGCAGATCAATATGGAGTGAGACAGTATGAAGCAAACCAAAACAACTAAAATTGCCCTAGTATCTATCTTAGCAGCCAGTTCTGTCGTATTGGGGTATTTTATAAAAATCCCAACACCAACTGGATTTCTAACACTTTTGGACGTTGGAGTCTTCTTCACAGCCTTTTACTTTGGAAGCCGTGAAGGAGCCGTTGTCGGGGGGTTAGCAGGATTTCTCATTGACCTCATTTCAGGCTACCCTCAGTGGATGATTTTTAGCTTAATCAATCATGGTTTGCAAGGCTATTTTGCAGGCTTTAAAGGGAAATGGCAATGGTTAGGATTAGTCTTGGCGACTCTATTCATGGTAGCTGGTTATGCCTTGGCATCAGCTTGGATGAATGGTTGGGGAGCAGCTATTCCAGAAATCATCCCAAATCTCATGCAAAATGTTGTTGGAATGACTCTAGGATTTCTTCTTTGTCATAGTGTAAAGAAATTCAGATAATAGTGAAAAAAGGAAACCTACTCCGAACTATTAGGGAACTATTGAAAAAAACTCTGATTATTTGCTAAAATGAGAGCTATGAAAAACACTCTACGATGTGCAACAATTTCTCAAAACAGTTTGGTATCATTGTCTATATGGGAAAACGTCTCTATGACATTGAACTGATGAAGATTGAACTATCACGGATTTATGATGCAGGCTTGATGGACAAGCTGGATTATCTTGAAGCAGAAGCTGTTCTTCGAGAGAGCACAAACTAGAATTAGACTATTTAGAAAAATGGAGATTAGATATTATGGTAACTTGGGTATTATGGGGGACTTATAGTGGCGATGTTGGCATGGATGGGTTACAACTACCTTCGCATTCGTCGTGCAGCTAAAATTGTAGACAATGCAGAGTTTGAGTCTTTGATTCGTACAGGTCAGTTAATTGACTTGCGTGATCCAGCTGACTTCACAGGAAACATATCCTTGGAGCTCGTAATATTCCTTCAAATCAATTGAAGACAAGTCTTGCAGCTCTTCGCAAGGATAAACCAGTCCTTCTATATGAAAACCAACGTGCGCAACGTGTGACTAATGCAGCACTTTTTCTTGAAAAAGCAAGGCTTCTCGAAATCTATATCCTCTCTTACGGATTGGATTCATGGACTGGGAAGGTGAAGTCTAATTAACAATGTGAAAAACTTCTCACATGTGTTTAATATAAAGTCTCGGCTTTTTTATGGTATAATTGTTAGTATAAAATTTAAGGAGTTTTTTTGAAGATGAAAGAAAAGAAAAAAACCATCACTTGTTTTAGGTATCCTATCTATCGCCCTTGGTTTGCTATCTCCAATCGTAGGTCTCGTTTTTGGGGATCATTGGTCTAGTCTTGGCTAATTCACATCAAAAGAATCTGAACTTGATTATAAAACAGAACGAATTCTCAATATTGTTGGGATTGTAATTTCTGTAGTTAACTGGGTTTGCAGGACTCATCTTAATGATGCACTAATCAGATTCTAACAAAAAGCTTTTATCTTTAAAAAGCTTTTTTTGTTTTTATCCACTCTTCTCGGTTCAAGAACCGGATAACATAGTGCTAACATTTTTTTCACCCAATTGATAAAAGCCGATTTTTTTATGGTATTATTCATTTGTGTTTTAGTTTAAGGAGTTTTTTAGAATATGCAAGAAAAGAAAAAGCGTCACTTGTTTTAGGTATCCTATCTATCGTCCTTGGTTTGCTATCTCCAATCGTAGGTCTCGTTTTGGGGATCATTGGTCTAGTCTTGGCTAACTCACATCAAAAAAAGAATCTGGACTAGACTATAAGAGAGAAAAATTTGTCCATCCTAGGGATTGTAATATCTGCACTTCACTTTATTTTAGGTGTTATGCTATTCGTACGCTAAAGAAGATTAAAAAGCTTTTATTTGTTTAAAAGCTTTTTTTGTTTTTATCCACTATTTTCTAAGTATGTTTTAATAATCCGCAGTTCTTCTTTGTTTAGAGGACGGAACTCACCTTCTGCTAGGTCAGAGTCTAACATAAAAATCTCCAAATTGAACTCGTTTTTAGGGCAGTGACCTTGACACTAACAGAGAGGAACATTTTTTTGACTTGATGAAACTTTCCTTCAGAGATGGTGATAGTGGCTTTGCTGAGACTAGGACTTGAGGATAAAATCTCAAGTTGAGCAGGTTTACAGATAGTTCCATCAAGAAAGACAATCCCATCTTTAAACTCTTGAATATGGTCGGGAGTTAGTGGCCCATTGACCTCTACTTGGTAAGTTTTATCGACATGGTATTGAGGATGGAGGAGTTGAAAACCTAGAGGCCCATTGTCCGTTAAGAGGAGGAGTCCTGTCGTATCCCGATCCAGACGACCGATGGCGTAGAGTTGGTCAGACTGGAGATGCTGAGGAAGGAGGTCCATGACCGTTGGGAGTTTCTTATCCTTGCTTGCAGTTACGACTCCATTTGGCTTATGGAGCATGAGGTAGGTGTGTTCGTATCCTTGAATTCTTCTGCCTTGGAACATCAGTTTTTGAAGTCCTGTATCAACATTCTGTGCCAGGGAACTAGCAGGGAGTCCATCAACTAAAATTTCTTTTTTCAAAAGAGCTTGTTTCATGGCTTTTCGACTGATTTTTTCCTGGGCTAATAATCTATCTAAACGCATACCAGCCTATCTTATCATAAGTCGCTTGCTTTGAAAAGGCTTGAAGTGAAAAGAAAAGTGCAGTGAAAACATTTACACTTACTTGAGTTAAGTCATTTGCTCAAAATTGTGGTATAATCGTTCAGTTAGAAAATAAATTTTTGAATACAATAGAGGAAATCATGACAAAATTAAGAGAAGATATCCGTAATATCGCGATTATCGCCCACGTCGACCACGGTAAAACTACCCTTGTTGACGAATTGTTGAAACAATCTGAAACTCTTGACGCGCGTACAGAGTTGGCAGAACGCGCAATGGACTCAAATGATATTGAAAAAGAGCGTGGGATTACCATCCTTGCGAAAAATACAGCAGTTGCCTACAACGGAACTCGTATCAACATCATGGACACACCAGGGCACGCGGACTTCGGTGGAGAAGTTGAACGTATCATGAAAAATGGTTGACGGTGTTGTTTTTGGTCGTAGATGCCTACGAAGGAACCATGCCACAGACTCGTTTCGTATTGAAAAAGCCTTGGAACAAGACCTTGTGCCTATCGTTGTGGTTAACAAAAATCGATAAGCCATCAGCTCGTCCAGCAGAAGTAGTAGATGAAGTCTTGGAACTTTTCATCGAGCTTGGTGCGGATGATGACCAGCTTGACTTCCCAGTCGTTTATGCGTCAGCTATCAACGGAACATCTTCATTGTCAGATGATCCAGCAGACCAAGAAAAGACTATGGCGCCAATCTTTGATACTATTATCGACCACATTCCAGCTCCAGTTGATAACTCAGATGAGCCCCTTCAATTCCAAGTGTCACTTTTGGACTACAACGACTTCGTAGGTCGTATCGGTATCGGACGTGTCTTCCGTGGTAGTGTAAAGGTTGGGGATCAAGTTACCCTTTCTAAATTGGATGGTACAACTAAGAACTTCCGTGTCACAAAACTCTTTGGTTTCTTTGGTTTGGAGCGTCGTGAAATTCAAGAAGCTAAAGCTGGTGACTTGATTGCCGTTTCAGGTATGGAAGATATCTTTGTCGGCGAAACCATCACTCCAACAGATGCAGTTGAGGCTCTTCCAGTTCTTCACATCGATGAGCCAACACTTCAAATGACCTTCTTGGTCAACAACTCACCATTTGCTGGTCGTGAAGGTAAATGGGTCACTTCTCGTAAGGTTGAAGAGCGCCTTCAAGCAGAATTGCAAACAGACGTTTCTCTTCGCGTTGCCCCAACTGATTCACCAGATAAATGGACGGTTTCAGGACGTGGGGAATTGCACTTGTCAATCCTCATCGAAACTATGCGTCGTGAAGGATATGAGCTTCAAGTATCTCGTCCAGAAGTTATCGTAAAAGAAATTGATGGCGTCAAATGTGAACCATTTGAACGCGTGCAAATCGACACACCTGAAGAATACCAAGGATCCGTTATCCAAAGCCTTTCTGAACGTAAAGGTGAAATGTTGGATATGATCTCAACTGGTAATGGTCAAACTCGTTTGGTCTTCCTCGTTCCTGCGCGTGGTTTTGATTGGATACTCAACTGAGTTCTTGTCAATGACTCGTGGTTACGGTATCATGAACCATACCTTCGATCAATACTTGCCATTGATTCCGGGTGAAATCGGTGGACGTCACCGTGGTGCACTTGTTTCTATCGATACTGGTAAGGCAACGACTTACTCTATCATGTCTATCGAAGAACGTGGAACAATCTTTGTTAACCCAGGTACTGAGGTTTACGAAGGAATGATCATCGGTGAAAACTCTCGTGAAAATGACTTGACAGTTAATATCACTAAAAGCCAAACAAATGACTAACGTTCGTTCAGCAACTAAGGACCAAACAGCGGTTATCAAGACTCTCGTATCTTGACCCTTGAAGAGTCACTTGAGTTCTTGAACGATGACGAGTACATGGAAGTAACGCCTGAGTCTATCCGTTTGCGTAAACAAATCCTTAACAAGGCAGAGCGTGAGAAAGCAAACAAAAAGAAAAATCAGCTGAATAAAAAGCTAGAAAGAGCAGAAAATGGTCTATTTAATCATAGGGATTTTTATTACTCTTACTCTATATATTTGCGACACCTCAAAGTATCAAGGGACGGTTAATATTGTAATTCTTGTTTTTTTGGTCTCGTTTCCCTCGTGATTTTGCTCATGTTGTCCATCCTGCAAATCTTTCAGCTACCAACAGAATTCTTTATCACAGTAGCTATGCTGGTCCTTGCTTACTTTAGTTTGCGAGATATCAGTCTCATGTCGATTCGAAAAAAACACTAATCATCAATTCGAATCTAAAATAACAAAAAAACTTCTATTAGCAACTAGTTGGCTGATAGAAGTTTTTTTGATTAAGATAGATTGCTTTTTTTCTTCAGAATAGCGTTGATAGAAGTCAACTTTCAGTTGGATAAAAGTTTTTCCAATTCGCGCAGGAGTTGAAGTAATGTTGCGCGTGTTTCAAATTCTTCCCTTGTTTTAGGGAGGTTACGATTGCGAAAATACCTGCAAATAGCTTTCAATATCATTTAATAAATCGTTGGCTGGATTGGTCTGACTGAGTTGATCCGCAATTTTAGCAAATAGCTGGGCAAGGATTAGGCTTTCGCTTGCTGCTAGATTACAGGTGTTTATTTGCTGGGCCATATTGCGAAGAATGCGACTCTGTCTCTGTCTCATTTCGAAATAGTGGATATGATAGTCGGTCTGATGAAAGAGATGGTCAGAGTGATCAAGATAGACCAGTTTGAGAGCTTCTTCAAGAAGCTGATCCAGTTCCTCAACGAGTTGAGCACGGTTGCGACCATCGCCCTTTCCAAGATAATATTCAAAACGTTGTAGAATGTGTTTGAGTTTTTCTTCTACCTTGAGATGATAGAGATGGATTTCTTCTTGCCGAGAAGGCATATAGAGATTGACAGTCAAGGCAAATCCCGTACCGATAAGAAATAGGAGGAGCTCATTCACTAGCAGATCTGGTGATGTAGACTTCTGAACCAAGAGATGACTGACCAGGACACTACTCGGGGTAATGCCAATTTCCCAGCCGAATTTATAGGCAAGGGGAACATAGAGAGCCAAATAGAGACCGAAACTCCAGATATGGTAGCCAGTCAGGTGAAAGGAAAGGACACCAATGAAAAGAGCAAGAAGGGTAGAGAATAAACGATTACGAGCTAGTTTTATAGTGCTTCTACGAGTATCAGACAAGCTCAAAAGGGCAATGATACCTGCTGACACTGCTGAAGATAAATCGAGAAAGTAGGCTAGGACACAGGCCAAACAGGTTGCCAGAACGAGTTTTAAAGTACGTTGGGTGATAGACATGAGATATTTCCTATAATGAATGATAGAAGCCAGACAAAACAAGCCCTAAAAAGGCTTGTCTAGATTATTTTTTGTGAGCAGAGGAAAATTCTGCTACTGCTGTAAAGAGGACATCTGTTGAAGAGTTGAGGGCTGTTTCGCAAGAGTCTTGAATAACACCAATAACGAAACCAACACCCACAACCTGCATAGCAATATCGTTGGTAATCCCAAAGAGACTGCAAGCAACTGGGATAAGTAGGAGTGAACCTCCGGCGATTCCTGAAGCACCGCAGGCAGAGATGGCTGCAACGATACTGAGTACAAAGGCTGTTGCAAAATCAACTGAGATTCCTAGAGTATTGACAGCTGCTAGGGTTAAGATGTTGATGGTAACAGCAGCTCCAGCCATATTGATGGTTGATCCCAAGGGGATTGAGACAGAATAGGTATCTGGATTAAGACCTAGATCCTCACAGAGTTTCATATTAACAGGGATATTAGCAGCGGAACTTCGGGTGAAAAAGGCTGTAACGCCACTGATACGCAAGCATTTCCACACCAAGGGATATGGATTTTTCTTGATAAAGAGAAAAGCAATCAGAGGATTGATCACTAGGGCAACGAAAACCATAGTGGCAATCAAAAGTCCGAGTAGGATTCCGTAATTTGCTAAACTAGCGATACCTTGGTCTGAGATGGTTTTGAAGACCAAGCCCAGGATACCAAAGGGCGCAAGGTTGATGATCCATTCGACGATTTTTGAAGTCACACTGGCCATTGTTTTGAGTAGCTCCTTGCTATTTTTGCTAGCTTCTCGCATGGCAATCCCAAAGACGATAGCCCAAGACAAAATTCCGATATAGTTAGCTCCGATGATGGCATTGACAGGATTATCTACTATTTTTAGCAGAAGATTGCTGAGCACTTGTCCGATACCGTCTGGAGGAGTAACTTCTGTGCTAGCGCTACTCAAGACCATCTGAACAGGGAAGAGAAAACTAGCCAAAACTGCTACAAGAGCCGCAGCAAAAGTCCCCAGCAAATAGAGGAAAATGACTCTTTTCATATTGCTATCTTGGCCTTTTTGGTGTTGGGAAAGGGCGTTAGCGACTAAAGCAAAAACCAGGATAGGAGCGATAGCTTTTAGTCCTCCTACAAATAAATCTCCCAATAAACCAATGCCAGTTAGATTAGGAAAGAGTAGACCTAGAATTGCTCCCAAGACCATTCCGATTCCGATACGTTTGATCAAATTTGTTTTGTTCCAAGCACGAATGATTCTTTTCATAGAGGTCTCCTTTTTTGTGTATTGTTTATGATTATAGTATAAATATGCTTGAAAAGCAAGTGAGTTATAAGTTTCATTGGAATTAATGAATATTTATGAAAAGGATGGCTGGGAAGGATTTATGGTATAATGGATAGAAAAAGGAGTTTTTATATGCAAGAAATTTTTTCAACGTTATTTAGATAAATTAGATTTAACAACTGTTTTAGAGAATCTCTTGACCAAGGTGATTTCTCTTCTACTTCTTATCCTTCTATTTTTATATAGCTAAAAAGTTCCTCCATGTTGCTGTAGGAAAGATTGTTAAACCCTCACTTAAATTTTTTCAAATCGAGATGCAGGTAGACAAAAGACTATTTCTCGTTTGCTTGAGAATATTTTCAACTACACGCTTTATTTCTTCTTGATTTACTGTATCTTGTCTATTTTTAGGGTTGCCTGTTTCTAGCTTGCTTTGCAGGTGCTGGGATTGCCGGAGTTGCAATTGGTATGGGGCGCAGGGCTTCTTATCAGATGTTATCAATGGCTTCTTTATTCTCTTTGAACGGCAGTTGGATGTAGGAGATGAAGTTGTTTTGACCAATGGGCCTATTACTGTATCAGGAAAAGTAGTTAGTGTTGGAATTCGAACGACTCAACTGAGAAGTGATGACCAAGCCCTTCACTTTGTTCCTAACCGCAATATTACTGTGGTTAGCAATTTTTCAAGAAAAGAAGAGAACTGAAATTTTACTTGATTTATGGTACAATAGAAGGAGTTTGGTAAAGGAGAAACGATGTTTTTAGATAAGCAGTTAGGAAATGGTTGTACCTGGATTAATCTAGATGTGGAAATCATCAAAAATCTCGAAGACCTATCAAAAATCTATGGATTGGATAAAGAAACTATCGAATATGCGCTGGATAGAAACGAACGAGCCCACATGGATTATAATCGTGAAAATGGGACAGTCACCTTCATTTACAACGTTCTTGACTTAGAAAGGGACAAGGAATACTATGAAGCCATTCCTATGACTTTTATCGTTGAAAAACAACGAATGATTACCATCAGCAATCATAAGAATGCTTATGTCATTGATCAGATGCTAGACTATCTTGAAAATCATGAAATCATTTCAATCTACAAGTTTCTATTTGCTAGTTTAGAGCTTATCAGTAACGCTTATTATCCTGTCATTGAAGAGATGGATAAAAGTAAGGACGAAATTAGTGCCTTGCTACGTCAAACCACAACAAAGAAATCTCTTCGCCCTCTCTGACTTGGAGACTGGTATGGTTTACTTAACAGCAGCGGCAAAACAAAATCGACTCCTCTTGGAACATATCCAGGGCCATGCTCTTTATCGGAGATTTAATGATGTTGAACGAGAGCAGTTTGATGATGCAATGATTGAAGCCCATCAGTTGGTGTCTATGACAGACTTGATTTCTCAAGTCTTGCAACAACTCTCTGCTTCTTACAACAACATCCTAAACAATAACCTGAATGATAGTTTGACAATTTTGACTATTATCTCCGTCTTACTAGCAGTACTTGCGGTTATTACAGGTTTCTTCGGAATGAATGTTCCTCTACCATTTACAGAAGAGCCAAATGCTTGGATTTATATCTTAATGGCTAGCTTGATTTTATGGGCAGCCTTATCTCAATGGCTGAAGAAAATTACTAGAAAATAAAAGAGAAGGAGCCAGAATGGCGATTGAAAATTACATGCCAGATTTTGCTGTGGAAGCAGTTTATGATCTGACAGTCCAAAGCCTGCAGGAGCAGGGGATCAAAGCTGTTTTGGTTGATTTGGATAATACCCTGATTGCTTGGAATAATCCAGATGGAACAGTAGAGATGAAGCAATGGTTGCATGATCTGCGCGATGCTGGGATACGTATCATTGTGGTATCTAACAATACTCCCAAACGTGTCAAACGAGCAGTTGAAAAATTTGATATTGACTATGTTTACTGGGCACTGAAGCCCTTTACTTTAGGAATTAACCGTGCCATGAAACATTTCCACTATGAAAAAGACCAAGTGGTCATGGTTGGCGACCAACTGATGACGGATATTCGAGCAGCCCACCGAGCAGGTATTCGTTCGATTTTGGTTAAACCCTTGGTTCAGCACGATTCTATTAAGACTCAGATTAACCGAGCGCGTGAGCGTCGTGTGATGAGAAAAATCGCTGAAAAGTACGGACCGATTACATATAAAAAAGGAATCTAATTATGGAAGAAATTCTCTGTATTGGTTGTGGAGCAATCATTCAGACGGAAGATAAGACTGGTTTAGGTTTTACACCTCAGTCAGCACTTGAAAAAGGTTTGGAAACTGGAGAAGTTTATTGCCAGCGTTGTTTCCGTCTTCGTCACTACAATGAAATCACTGATGTTCAGTTAACGGATGATGATTTCCTCAAACTCTTGCACGAGGTTGGAGATAGCGATGCCTTGGTAGTAAATGTCATTGATATCTTTGATTTCAATGGCTCTGTTATCCCAGGTTTGCCACGCTTTGTGTCAGGTAATGACGTGCTCTTGGTTGGAAATAAAAAAGATATCCTCCCTAAGTCAGTTAAACCAGGCAAGATTAGTCAATGGCTGATGGAACGTGCCCATGAGGAGGGGCTTCGTCCAGTCGATGTCCTCCTAACTTCTGCACAAAATAAGCATGCTATCAAGGAAGTCATTGACAAGATCGAGCACTACCGTAAGGGACGTGATGTTTACGTAGTTGGTGTGACAAATGTGGGAAATCAACCCTTATCAATGCCATCATCCAGAAATCACGGGTGACCAGAACGTCATCACAACTTCACGCTTCCCGGGAACAACCTTGGATAAGATCGAGATTCCGCTTGATGATGGTTCTTATATCTATGATACGCCTGGAATTATCCATCGTCATCAGATGGCCCACTACTTGACGGCTAAAAACCTCAAGTATGTCAGTCCTAAAAAGGAAATCAAACCTAAAACCTACCAGCTCAATCCAGAGCAAACCCTATTTTTAGGTGGCTTGGGACGCTTTGATTTCATTGCAGGAGAAAAGCAAGGATTTACAGCTTTCTTTGACAATGAACTCAAACTTCATCGTACCAAGCTTGAAGGAGCGAGTGACTTTTACGATAAGCATCTAGGAACCCTCCTCACGCCACCAAATAACAAGGAAAAAGAAGATTTTCCAAAATTGGTCCAACATGTCTTTACTATCAAGGAGAAGACAGACCTAGTCATCTCAGGACTAGGCTGGTTCCGTGTAACAGGAACTGCCAAAGTCGCCGTCTGGGCCCCAGAAGGCGTCGCCGTCGTCACAAGAAAAAGCAATTATTTAAACTAAAATCACTGAGCGAACAAAGTGAGCTCATAAAAAGATAGTTATTGCCGTGGTGTGATTGCCAATCGATAGATTGGCAGAGGGCACTACTGAGACTTAGGCTCAATTGTGAGGTCAGAAATCCATTTTTCAAAAGATAAAATCATTGAAAAATTAGTTCCGACCGTCCCCCACCACCCTAAAAATAACTATCAAAAAGGAAGAAAGAATATGTCATTAACATCGAAACAACGTGCCTTCCTTAACAGCAAGGCACACACCCTCAAGCCCATCATTCAAATCGGGAAAAAAATGGACTCAACGACCAAAATCAAAACCAGCGTTCGTCAGGCACTTGACGCCCGCGAATTGATCAAGGTTACTCTCTTGCAAAACACAGATGAAAACATCCACGAAGTAGCTGAAATCTTAGAAGAAGAAATTGTGTGGATACAGTCCAAAAAAATCGGCCGTATCTTGATTTTTGTATAAACAATCAAGCAAGAAAAGAAAATCGTAAGATTTCTAAAAAAAGTTAAAGAAATCTAAGAATGACACTCCAAAAAAACTGTTTTTACAGAAGACTAAAGGAGATTAACCTATGGCAATCGAACTATTAACTCCCTTTACAAAAGTGGAGTTAGAGCCAGAAATCAAGGATAAAAAACGTAAGCAAGTTGGAATCTTGGGTGGAAATTTTAACCCTGTTCACAATGCCCACCTGATCGTGGCAGACCAAGTCCGTCAACAGTTGGGATTGGATCAGGTTCTGCTCATGCCTGAATATCAACCACCTCACGTAGACAAAAAGGAAACCATCCCTGAGCACCATCGTCTCAAGATGCTTGAATTGGCAATTGACGGAATTGAAGGTTTAGCTATTGAAACCATTGAGCTAGAGCGCAAGGGCATTTCCTACACCTACGACACCATGAAGCTTCTAACAGAGAAGAATCCAGATACAGATTATTATTTCATTATCGGAGCCGACATGGTGGACTATCTGCCTAAGTGGTATCGAATTGACGACCTGGTTGACATGGTTCAGTTTGTAGGAGTTCAGCGCCCACGTTACAAGGCTGGGACTTCTTATCCAGTCATCTGGGTGGATGTCCCCCCTCATGGATATTTCATCTAGTATGGTGCGTGATTTCATCGCCCAAGGACGCACACCCAACTTTCTCCTACCCAAACCAGTGCTAGACTATATCGAGAAAGAAGGACTTTACTGATGGCCTATCAAGACTATATCAACTGTTCGCGTGAAGAATTGTTGGAAAAAATGGCAGAGCTTCTACCTGAGAAACGTTTGACCCATTGTTTGGGTGTAGAGCGTGCAGCTATTGAATTAGCTCAACGTTTCGGTGTGGATGTTGAAAAAGCAGGTCTAGCAGGGCTCCTTCATGATTATGCTAAAAAGCTATCGGATCAAGAGTTTCTAGACTTGATTGATCGATATCAACTAGATCCAGACCTTAAAAACTGGGGCAATAATGTCTGGCATGGCATGGTAGGCATTTACAAGATTCAGGAAGATTTGAATTTGCAAGATCCTGAAATTTTAGGGGCTATCGAAATTCATACAGTCGGAGCAAGTCAGATGACAGACCTTGATAAGGTTATCTACGTCGCAGACTATATCGAGCACAATCGTGCCTTTCCAGGTGTGGATCAGGCACGTGAGATTGCTGAGCTATCTCTCAATAAGGCTGTGGCCTACGAAACAGCTCGTACTGTGGAGCATTTAGCTCACCAGGGATTTCCCATCTATCCCAAAACCCTTGAAACCTATAACGCCTATGTGCACTATTTGAAAGAGGATTAAATGAAGACGGCTTTTATCATTATTGATGTACAAAATATTTTAGTGGAAACGGGGTTTCAGACAAAAGGTCTATTGGAAAAAATTTCTTATTTACAAAACCAAGCTAGAAGTAAGAATATCGAAATTATCTATGTTCAACATATTGAGAACCCTGAAGCCCAAACATCAGAAGATTGGCAGTTATCTACGCTTTTAAATCGAAAACCTGATGAAAAGGTCTTTCAGAAGAAGTATAATAGTATTTTCAAAGAAACTGGCTTAAAAGAATACTTGGATAAACAGGGGATTGAAAAATTAGTTTTATGTGGTATGCAGACAGAATATTGTGTGGATACCTCTGTCAAGGTTGCTTTTGAATATGGCTATAAGCTTATTATTCCAGAAGGAACTTGCACAACGTTTGATGGGGATGACATTCCAGCAGAAACGATCAATGAATTTTATGAGGACATTTGGGAGGAGCGCTTTGCAGATGTCCTAGATTTTAAAAATATTTTTTAAAAGAGGATTAAATGAACGAAAAAGAATTACTAGAACTAGTCGTGAAAGCGGCTGATGAGAAACGTGCGGAGGATATCCTCGCACTTGACGTACAAGATTTGACCAGTGTGACAGACTATTTTGTTATTACTAGCTCTATGAATAGCCGTCAGTTGGATGCTATCGCTGATAACATCCGTGAAAAAGTAGCTGAAGCTGGCTTTAAAGGTAGCCATGTTGAAGGCGATGCAGCTGGAGGCTGGGTCCTATTAGACCTCGGTAGTGTCGTAGTGCATATCTTCTCAGAAGAAATGCGTGCCCACTATAACCTCGAAAAACTATGGCATGAGGCAAATTCTGTAGACATTTCAGAAGCCTTAGCATAGAAGATGAACTCAGTTGTAATCAACTGGGTTTTATTTGCTTATGTTAGAAGAAATTGTTAGAAAGGTAAGGGCTAGTGGTGTTTACCATGGGGCTCTTGGTATCATGATTATGGCAACTTATGAAACCTTTGCGGCTGTTTACGATGCTGTGATGGATGATAGTTTATACGATAAATGGACGGATTTTTCTCTACGTCATTTGCCTAAAACCAAGGACAGAAAGAAACTATTGGAGCTTGCTTGCGGGACAGGGATCCAGTCTGTGCGCTTTTCTCAAGCTGGTTTTGATGTGACTGGACTTGATTTGAGTGCGGATATGTTGAAGATTGCCGAAAAGAGAGCGGCTTCAGCCAAGCAAAAGATTGATTTCATTGAAGGCAACATGCTGGATTTGTCCAAGGCTGGTAAATACGACTTTGTCACTTGTTATTCGGACTCTATCTGTTATATGCAGGATGAGGTGGAAGTCGGGGATGTCTTTAAGGAAGTTTATAATGCCCTCAATGAAAATGGTATCTTTATCTTTGATGTGCATTCGACTTACCAGACAGATGAGGTCTTCCCAGGCTATTCCTACCATGAAAACGCCGAAGACTTTGCCATGCTGTGGGATACCTATGAGGACGATGCTCCTCACTCCATCGTGCATGAACTGACCTTCTTTGTCAAGGAGGCAGATGGTTCCTTTAGCCGTCATGATGAGGTACATGAGGAACGGACTTACGAAGTCTTGACCTATGATATTTTGCTGGAGCAGGCTGGTTTCAAGTCCTTCAAACTCTTTGCGGACTTTGAAGACAAGGAACCAACAGAAACCAGTACCCGTTGGTTTTTCGTCGCTCAGAAGTAGGAGATTTCCATGACCATTACAGGTATTATCGCGGAGTTCAATCCCTTTCATAATGGCCACAAATACCTACTGGAACAGGCAGAGGGACTGAAAATCGTTGCCATGTCTGGGAATTTCATGCAGCGTGGGGAGCCTGCTATCGTGGACAAGTGGACACGGGCTCAGATGGCGCTGGAAAATGGGGCGGACTTAGTGGTAGAATTGCCCTTTTTAGTCAGTGTCCAAGCAGCAGATTTTTTCGGTCAGGGTACAGTGGCTATCTTGGCTCGTTTGGGGATTAACACCCTTGCTTTCGGGACAGAGGAAGTTCTGGATTATCAGAAAATTGCAGACCTATACTCAGAACGTGGTCAAGAGATGGAGAAATTTGTGGATAACTTACCTGATTCTCTTTCTTACCCTCAGAAAACGCAAGCTATGTGGAAGAAATTTGCAGGTCTTGATTTTTCAGGCAATACGCCTAATCATGTCCTTGCTCTCGCTTATGCCAAGGCGGTTGCAGGACGAAACATCAGACTTCATCCGATTCAGCGTCAAGGAGCCGGCTATCATTCTGTGAACAAGGATGTAGACTTTGCCTCGGCCACAGCTCTCCGTCAGCACCAAAGTGATAAAGATTTCTTAGAACGCTTTATGCCTTCTGTTGAGCCCTTTGAAAATGCTAGTAAGGTAAACTGGGAAGATTATTTTCCCTTGCTTCGCTATCAAATCTTGTCCAATCCCGACCTAACCACCATCTATCAGGTCAATCAAGAAATGGCAGTGCGTATCAAGGAGGCTATCAAGACAGCCCAGTCTGTTGACGAATTGGTCGAAGCGGTTGCCACCAAGCGGTACACCAAGGCGCGTGTGCGACGCCTCTTGACTATATCTTGGTTCAGGCTAGAGAAAGTGACTTGCCAGAAGCCATTCATGTCCTAGGTTTTACCGAAAAAGGTAGACAACACCTTAAAGATTTGAAAGATCAAGTCCAGCTAGTTAGCCGAATCGGTAAAGAACCCTGGGATGCCATAACCCAAAAGGCAGACCAAATCTATCAACTGGGACACCCTAGTATCGCAGAACAAAATTTTGGCAGAGTGCCAATCAGAATCGAAACAAACTAAGTCTACTTTGAGGTGGACTTTTTTAAGTTTTTTTCGAATAACTAGATAGAAAAGAAAAAATCTTGTACAAGTTCCTGACAATTTTTTTCTTTTCGTGTATAATAGTGGAAAAGAGGTAAAACGAGGTATGGTTATGGAAGCAGTTCTTTACTCAACTTTCCGAAATCATTTAAAGGACTATATGAAGAAGGTAAACGATGAATTTGAACCTTTGACAGTGGTCAACAAAAATCCTGACGAGGACATTGTAGTCCTTTCAAAGAGCGAGTGGGATAGTATTCAGGAAACCTTAAGAATTGCTCAGAATAAGGAGCTTTCTGACAAGGTCTTGCGAGGAATGTCCCAAGTTCGTGCGGGACACACTCAGGTGCATGTGATTGAGGAATGATGGATGCTACTCAAGTTTACAGAGGATGCCTGGGCAGATTATTGCTATTGGCAAAACCAAGATAAGAAAACATTAAAAAGAATCAACAAACTAATTAAGGATATTCAACGTGATCCATTTACAGGAATTGGTAAACCAGAACCACTCAAATATGACTACCAAGGAGCCTGGTCACGGCGTATTGACGCAGAAAATCGCTTGATTTACATGATGGATGGAGATAGCATCGCTTTCTTGTCCTTTAAGGATCATTATTAAGTCTACTGAAAGGTAGACTTTTTAACTTTTTTTGAAAAAAATCTTTAAAAATTTAATAAGGGAGAACAGCCTATTTTTATTAGGAAAAATAAGGATTTTTAGCCTTGAAATGACCAAAAACATCTTCCATTTAAGGTTTGTTAAAAATGATTTTTTATGGTAGAATGTATAAGAATGCATATCATTCGGATAAACAAATAAATTGAGGTAAAAACATGGAAATTATGGCGATTGTTATCGTTGTTTTTGCCGTCATCATTGGTTTAGTCATTGGATATGTCAGCATCTCAGTCAAGATGAAATCATCACAAGAGGCTGCAGAGCTGATGCTTTTAAATGCTGAACAAGAAGCAACTAATTTACGAGGACAAGCTGAGCGCGAAGCGGATTTATTACTCAATGAAGCTAAGAGCGAAAGCAAGTCTCTTAAAAAAGAAGCACTATTGGAGGCCAAAGAAGAAGCCAGAAAATACCGTGAAGAAGTGGACGCTGAATTTAAATCAGAACGTCAAGAACTCAAGCAAATCGAAAGTCGTTTGACCGAACGTGCTAGCAGTCTTGATCGTAAAGATGACAATTTGACGAACAAAGAAAAAAACACTTGAACAAAAAAAGAACAAAGTATTTCTGATAGAGCAAAAAACCTTGATGTACGTGAAGAGCAACTAGAAGAAATTGAGAAACAAAAGCAAGCTGAACTAGAGCGTGTCGGAAGTCTGACTCAGTCGGAAGCAAAAGACATTATCTTAGCCCAGACAGAGGAAAACTTGACTAAGGAAATTGCTAGTCGCATTCGTGAGGCTGAGCAAGAAGTTAAGGAACGTTCAGACAAATTGGCTAAGGATATCTTGTCTCAAGCCATGCAGAGAATTGCTGGTGAGTATGTGGCTGAGTCTACCAACTCTACGGTTCATCTGCCTGATGATACGATGAAAGGTCGTATCATTGGTCGTGAAGGACGTAATATCCGTACTTTTGAAAGTTTGACAGGGGTTGATGTCATCATTGATGATACGCCAGAAGTGGTAACCTTGTCAGGTTTTGATCCTATCCGTCGCGAGATTGCCCGTATGACTATGGAAACCTTGCTTAAGGATGGACGTATTCACCCAGCTCGTATCGAAGAGTTGGTTGAGAAAAATCGTCAAGAGATTGATAACAAGATTCGTGAATATGGTGAAGCTGCAGCCTATGAAATTGGTGCACCGAACCTTCACCCTGACTTGATGAAGATCATGGGTCGCTTGCAGTTCCGTACTTCATACGGACAAAATGTCTTGCACCACTCGATTGAAGTGGCTAAGTTGGCTGGTATCATGGCTAGCGAACTTGGTGAAAATGCTACCCTTGCTCGTCGCGCGGGATTCCTTCACGATATTGGGAAAGCCATTGACCGTGAGGTGGAAGGTAGCCACGTTGAGATTGGTACTGAATTGGCTCGCAAGTACAAGGAACACCCAGTTGTGGTGAATACTATTGCCAGTCACCACGGAGATGTAGAGCCTGAAAGTGTGATCGCAGTCATCGTTGCTGCAGCGGATGCCTTAAGCGCAGCCCGTCCAGGAGCTCGTAGTGAATCGCTTGAAAGCTACATCAAACGTCTCCATGATTTAGAGGAAATCGCTAATAGCTTTGAAGGAGTTCAAAATAGCTTTGCCCTTCAAGCAGGTCGTGAAATCCGAATCATGGTAAATCCAGGTCAAATCAAGGACGACAAGGTCACAATCTTAGCTCACAAAGTTCGTGAGAAAATTGAAAGCAACCTCGATTACCCAGGAAATATCAAGGTAACCGTGATTCGTGAACTTCGTGCAGTTGATTATGCAAAATAAATAAGAAAGAGCAGTTGAAAAATTACTGCTTTTTTGTTACACTAGATAGAAAGATTGTAGTAAGCAGAAATGCCTTCACAAAGAGAATTCTGAATGAATTTCCAAGGCATTTCACAAACTATCCAAAGGAGACATAATGGCAGACCGTGGCTTACTAATCGTTTTTTCAGGTCCTTCAGGAGTTGGAAAAGGAACGGTTAGACGAGAAATTTTTGAGAGTTCTGAAAATCAATTCCAATATTCTGTATCTATGACAACACGGGCTCAACGTCCAGGTGAAGTAGACGGAGTTGACTATTTCTTCCGTACGCGTGAAGAATTTGAAGAATTGATCCGTCAAGGGCAGATGTTAGAGTATGCAGAGTATGTAGGCAACTACTACGGAACTCCTCTGACCTATGTCAACGAAACACTTGATAAGGGAATCGATGTCTTTCTTGAAATTGAAGTGCAGGGAGCTCTCCAGGTCAAGAAAAAAGTGCCAGATGCTGTCTTTATCTTTTTGACACCACCAGATTTGGAAGAATTGCAAGACCGTCTCGTAGGCCGTGGTACCGATAGTGCAGAAGTGATTGCCCAGCGTATCGAAAAAGCTAAGGAAGAAATTGCTTTGATGCGTGAGTATGACTACGCTATTGTCAATGATCATGTTCCTCTTGCAGCAGAACGTGTGAAACGTGTCATTGAAGCTGAACATTTCCGTGTAGACCGCGTGATTGGTCATTATCAGGATATGCTACCAAAGTCTCCGACTATTCGATAAACTATAGAAAATAGGTACAAACAAATGATGCTTAAACCCTCTATTGATACCTTGCTTGATAAGGTACCATCAAAATATTCACTCGTAATCTTGGAAGCAAAGCGTGCTCACGAATTAGAAGCTGGAGCACCTGCTACTCAAGAATTTAAATCTGAAAAATCTACTCTTCGTGCTCTGGAAGAAATTGAATCTGGGAATGTAACCATCCACCCAGATCCAGAAGGAAAACGCGAAGCTGTTCGTCGTCGTATCGAAGAAGAAAGACGATTGAAAGAAGAAGAAGAAAAGAAAATTAAAGAGCAAATCGCGAAAGAAAAAGAAGAAGGTGAAAAAATTTAAGGTTGGGGGGACTCAATCTTATTTTTTCTATTGCAAGAATACTCAATTAATTAAAAGGATTTAAGAAGAGAAGGAGGTGAGGATATGGCTATTGCAAAAATCATTGTGGATGTTCCCTTGATGCAGACAGACCAGCCCTATAGCTACAAGATTCCAGAGGAATTTGAAGAGATGCTGAAAGTTGGCATGCGGGTTCATGTACCTTTTGGGAAGGCCAATCGCTTGATTCAGGGAATTGTTCTTGGGTTGGAGTCTCAATCTGATGCAGATGTGGCAGACGAGGACTTAAAGAAATTGCCGAGGTGCTGGACTTTTCTCCTATTTTAACAAAGGAACAACTCTGGCTAGCAGAGGAACTACGTAAATCAGTCTTCTCATACAAAATTTCTATCTTAAAAGCCATGCTCCCTGGATTTTTGAACTCTAGCTATGATAAGATCCTCTATCCTCTGGAAGGCTTGAGTCAGAAAGATAGAGACCGTTTGTTTGGTTCGCAAGATTCTCTAGCCTTTTCATCGCTTGACTTGAAAAAGCAGGCCGAGATGATGCGATTGACTCGAAAAGGACTTTTGAAGTTAGAGTATCAGGCTATAGACCAGAAGAAGGTTAAAATACAGTCTTGGGTTGAAGTTCATCTTGAACAGTTAGAACAGCTAGAAATCTCAAACCGTGCCAAGAAGAAATTGGAATTGCGAGATTATTTATTAGCACATCCAGAAAGTACTCCTTTGGCTGCTTTGTTAGAACATTACTCACGGGAACAAGTTAACTTCTTTGTGGGACAGGGTGCTTTGGCGATTTTTCAAAAGGAAGTTCAACGTTCAGCTGCCTACTTTGAAGGAATCGAGTCAAATCAAGCCTTAGAGTTAAATCCGGAGCAAAAAGAAGCCTGTGAGGCGGTTGTTGGATCGATCGGAAAGCAACATCCTCCATTTCTTCTACAAGGAATCACTGGAAGTGGGAAAACCGAGGTTTACTTGCAGATTATCCAAGGTACCCTGGATATGGGAAACAGCGATTGTTCTAGTTCCGGAAATCTCTCTGACACCTCAAATGACGGAGCGCTTTATTGCTCGTTTTGGTGAGCAAGTTGCCATCCTCCACTCAGGCTTGTCCAATGGTGAAAAGTATGATGAGTGGCGCAAGGTGGAGCGTGGTGATGCTCAGGTAGTTGTTGGGGCCAGGTCTGCTATTTTTGCACCTTTAAAAAATCTAGGTGTTATCATTATCGATGAAGAGCATGAGGCTAGCTACAAGCAAGACAGCAATCCGCGTTATCATGCTAGGGATGTGGCTCTTTTACGTGCCCGGTACAATCAAGCAGCATTAGTCCTTGGTTCTGCAACCCCGAGTCTAGAAAGTCGTGCGCGTGCTGGCAAGGGTGTCTATCAACATCTACGCCTGACGCAACGGGCCAATCCTTTAGCAAGTATTCCTGAGGTTCAACTGATTGACTTCCGTGACTATATCGGGCAGAATGAAACGTCCAACTTTACACCACCACTGATTGAGGCAATACAAGATCGACTGGATAAAAAAGAGCAAGTGGTTCTCATGCTCAACCGCCGTGGCTATTCTAGTTTTGTCATGTGCCGGGAATGTGGGGCCGTGGATACCTGTCCAAACTGTGATATTTCTCTTACTCTGCACATGGATACTAAAACTATGAATTGTCATTATTGTGGTTTTTCTAAGGAAATTCCTCATGTCTGTCCAAACTGTCAGAGTCGCAGTATTCGTTACTATGGAACAGGAACTCAGAAGGCCTACGATGAGCTAGCTGAACTCTTTCCAGAGGCACGTATTCTGCGCATGGATGTGGATACAACTCGTAAAAAGGGTAGTCACCAAGCTTTACTTGAACAATTTGGCAATGGTGAAGCGGACATATTGCTAGGAACCCAGATGATTGCCAAGGGCTTGGATTTTCCAAATGTGACCTTGGTTGGTGTTCTCAATGCGGATACAGCCTTGAACCTGCCTGATTTCCGTTCTTCTGAGAGAACTTTCCAACTCTTGACCCAGGTGGCAGGACGAGCAGGAAGGGCTGAAAAAGCTGGGCAGGTCTTGATCCAGTCTTACAATCCTCAGCACTATGCTATTCGCTTTGCCAAGGATCAGGACTATGAAGGCTTTTATGCCTATGAAATGGGCATCAGACGTCAGTTGGGTTATCCACCTTATTATTTCACAATTGGAATTACCTTGTCTCATAAGAAAGAAGAAGAGGCTATTAGACGTGCTTATGAAGTCATGGAAATATTGCGGTCAGGTTTGTCGGATGCTAGTATCATCCTTGGACCAACGCCAAAACCTATCGCTCGTACGCATAATCTCTATCATTATCAGATTTTAATTAAATACCGTTTAGAAGATGAGCTTGGTCCAACCCTTAACCAGGTCTTGGCCTTGACACAAGAACGGGAAAATAGCGAACTTCGTCTCAGTATTGACCACGAACCGCAACAGTTTATAAAAGGAGAAAAGATGACAAAACTAATCTTTATGGGGACTCCCGATTTTTCAGCAACCGTTTTGAAGGGACTTTTGACAGATGATCGCTATGAAATTGTGGCTGTCGTGACTCAGCCAGACCGTGCTGTCGGACGTAAAAAAGTTATCCAAGAAACTCCAGTGAAACAAGCTGCCAAAGAGGCAGGACTTCCTATTTACCAACCTGAAAAATTATCGGGTAGTCCAGAGATGGAAGCTATCATGAATTTAGGTGCTGATGGGATTGTAACAGCCGCCTTTGGACAATTTCTCCCAAGTAAACTCCTTGATAGCATGAATTTTGCGGTCAATGTACATGCTTCCCTCCTTCCTAAACACCGTGGTGGTGCTCCGATCCATTATGCCTTGATTCAGGGTGATGAGGAGGCAGGAGTAACCATTATGGAAATGGTCAAGGAAATGGATGCAGGAGATATGATTTCTCGTCGCAGTATTCCCATTACTGATGAGGACAATGTTGGGACCTTGTTTGAAAAATTGGCAATTGTTGGTCGTGATCTGCTTTTGGATACTTTGCCTGCATACATTGCTGGCGAGATTCAACCAGAACCACAAGACCCAAGTCAAGTAACTTTCTCACCAAATATCAAACCTGAGGAGGAAAAACTGGACTGGAACAAGACCAACCGTCAACTCTTTAACCAAATCCGTGGGATGAATCCATGGCCTGTTGCTCATACTTTCCTCAAGGGAGATCGTTTTAAGATTTATGAAGCCCTGCCAGTAGAAGGTCAAGGAAATCCAGGTGAGATACTCTCTATCGGTAAGAAGGAATTGATCGTCGCAACAGCGGAAGGAGCCTTGTCTCTTAAACAGATTCAGCCAGCAGGAAAACCTAAGATGGATATTGCGTCCTTCCTTAACGGTGTGGGACGAACTTTGGCAGTAGGAGAACGATTTGGTGACTAAAGTAGAAACGGCTAGAAGTTTAGCCTTAGAGGTATTGGAGGATGTTTTTATCCAACAAGCTTACTCCAATATCGCCTTAAATAAACACCTCAAGGGAAGTCAACTGTCAGCTGCAGACAAAGGTTTGGTGACAGAGCTGGTCTATGGAACTGTAGCTCGAAAACTCACACTAGAGTGGTACATTTCTCACTTTATTGAGGATAGAGATAAGCTAGATAGCTGGCTCTATGTTCTGCTTCTCATGAGCGTCTATCAACTCCAATACTTGAATAAGCTTCCTGACCATGCAGTGGTCAATGAAGCAGTGGAAATTGCAAAATCTCGTAAGAAGGGTAGTGAAAAACTTGTCAATGCAGTTTTGCGCCGTATCTTGCGTGAGGGCTTGCCAGATATTGCAAGTATCAAACGTAAAAACAAGCATGATTCCATTGCCTACTCTTTACCAGTTTGGTTGATTTCGAAACTCAAGGAAGAGTATGGAGAAGAGAGAGCGCAAGCGATTTTTGAAAGTCTATTGCAACGGAATAAAGCCAGTATTCGCGTAACAGATTTGAGCCGAAAAGAGGAAATCAAAGCTCTGCTTGGTGCAAGTGATTCTCTTTTATCTCCTGCTGGTCTGGTTAAGGAACAGGGGGCATTTTGCAGGCTATGATTTGTTTGCTGAAGGGTCTATTACTATCCAGGATGAGTCAAGTCAACTGGTTGCACCGACACTAGAGCTACAAGGTGACGAGCAGGTTTTAGATGCTTGTGCAGCTCCTGGTGGAAAAACCGCCCATATGGCATCCTATCTGACGACAGGTCAGGTAACGGCTCTAGATCTCTACGACCATAAACTCACTTTGATTCAAGAGAATGCAGAGCGACTAGGTGTAGCGGACTGTGTCCAAACGCAAAAACTGGATGCTCGAAAAGTGCATGAATTTTTTGGTAAGGATCAATTTGATAAGATTCTTGTTGATGCCCCTTGTTCAGGGATTGGTCTATTGCGTCGAAAACCAGATATCAAATATAATAAAGAGACAGCAGATTTCGCGTCATTACAGGAAATTCAGTTGGAAATATTAGGTAGCGTTTGTCAAACGCTACGTAAAGGTGGTATAATAACTTATAGTACCTGTACTATTGTCTCGGAAGAGAACTTTCAAGTGGTTCAAGCATTTTTAGAAAGTCATCCAGAGTTCGAGCAGGTTAAACTAGAACATGAATGTAAGGATATCCTAAAAAATGGTTGTATCCTCATTACTCCGGAATTATACGGAAGTGATGGATTCTTTATCAGCCAATTTCGCAAGATATCCAAGTAGGAAGGAACTGACACAATGGAGATTTCATTATTAACAGATGTGGGTCAGAAACGTACAAATAATCAAGACTATGTCAATCTTTTTGTCAACCGTGCCGGTCGTACAATGATCATCTTGGCTGATGGGATGGGAGGGCACCGTGCAGGTAATATTGCCAGCGAGATGGCAGTTACGGATTTAGGTGTTGCCTGGGTTGATACGCAGATTGATACCGTTAATGAAGTTCGCGAATGGTTTGCCCACCATCTAGAAGTTGAAATCAAAAGATTTATCAAATGGGGCGTGATGAAGCCTACAAGGGAATGGGGACAACTCTGGAAGCCCTTGCAATTATTGATCATCAAGCTATTTATGCTCATATTGGAGATTCTCGTATCGGTCTGATTCGTGGTGAAGAATACCATCAATTGACTAGTGATCATTCTTTGGTCAATGAATTGCTCAAGGCAGGTCAATTGACACCTGAAGAAGCTGAAGCACATCCACAAAAGAATATCATCACCCAATCTATCGGACAAAAAGACGAAATTCAGCCTGATTTTGGAATTGTTAGCTTGGAAGCCGGTGACTATCTGGTTATGAATAGTGACGGTCTAACCAATATGATTTCAGGCAGTGAGATCTATGATATTGTGACAAGCGATATTTCGCTTGATGATAAAGCAGCCACTTTGGTACGCTTTGCCAACAATGCCGGAGGGCTTGATAATATTACAGTTGCCCTTGTTTCGATTAAGGAGGAGGCGGCAGAATGATCCAAATCGGCAAGATTTTTGCCGGGCGGTATCGGATTATCAAACAAATTGGCCGTGGAGGTATGGCAGATGTCTACCTGGCCAAGGATTTGATTTTAGATGGGGAAGAGGTAGCTGTAAAGGTCTTGAGGACTAACTACCAGACTGACCCGATTGCTGTTGCGCGTTTTCAACGTGAAGCGCGTGCAATGGCTGACTTAGATCATCCCCATATCGTTCGGATAACGGATATCGGCGAAGAGGACGGTCAACAGTACCTAGCTATGGAATATGTAGCTGGTCTTGATCTCAAGCGCTATATCAAAGAACACTATCCCCTCTCAAATGAAGAAGCTGTCCGTATCATGGGTCAGATTCTCTTAGCGATGCGCTTGGCGCACACTAAAGGTATTGTCCATCGTGACTTAAAGCCTCAAAATATTCTTTTAACTCCTGATGGGACGGCCAAGGTGACGGACTTTGGGATTGCCGTAGCCTTTGCAGAGACCAGTCTGACTCAGACCAACTCTATGCTGGGTTCTGTTCACTACTTGTCACCTGAGCAGGCTCGTGGTTCTAAGGCAACTATTCAGAGTGACATCTATGCCATGGGGATTATTTTCTATGAGATGCTGACAGGGCATATCCCTTATGATGGCGATAGTGCAGTAACTATAGCTCTCCAGCATTTTCAAAAACCTCTTCCTTCGGTCATAGCTGAAAACCCATCTGTTCCCCAAGCTTTGGAGAATGTGGTCATCAAAGCAACTGCTAAAAAGCTTACAGATCGATACCAGTCGGTTTCAGAGATGTATGTTGATTTATCTAGCAGTCTATCTTATAACCGCAGAAATGAACCTAAACTTGTTTTTGATGATGCTACTAAGGCAGACACAAAGACATTGCCAAAGGTTTCTCAGACAACCTTGACCTCTATTCCTAAGGTTCAACCACAGACAGATAGCCATCAGGCAACTAAAACTAGCCCAGAAGTAAGTGCCAAAAAATCTGTGGAAAAACCAGTGAAAAAACGTCGTTTTAAAGCACGTTATCTAGTTCTACTAGCAAGTTTCGTACTGGTTGCTGCTTCTCTGGTGTGGATTTTGTCTAGAACACCAGCTACTGTTGAGATTCCAAAAGTTGCAGGTCAAACTGTTGCTGAAGCTAAGGAAAACTTGAAAAAAGCAAATTTTGAGATTGGTGAGGAGAAGACCGAAGCGAGTGATACCGTAGAAGAAGGTCGGGTCATCCGAACAGATCCAGATGCTGGCTCAGCTCGCAAAGAAGGAACTAAGGTTAATCTCATTATTTCTTCAGGTCAACAATCCTTTAAGCTTGGAAATTATGTTGGTCGTAAATCTACAGATGTCATTGCTGAGCTGAAAGGGAAAAAAGTTCCTGAAAATCTGATTAAGATTGAAGAAGAAGAGTCCAGTGAATCAGAACCAGGTGTGGTTTTAAAACAAAGCTTAGCAGAAGGTACGACCTATGATCTTACCAAGGCAACTTCTATCGTTTTGACTGTTGCTAAAAAGGTGACAACCGTGACCATGCCAAACTATATTGGCTCAAGTCTTGAATTTACAAAGAGTAACTTGATTCAAATTGTTGGTGTCAAGGAAGCTAATATCGAAGTAGTAGAGGTTTCGACAGCACCTGAGGGCACTGCTGAAGGAACTGTTGTCGATCAAAGTCCAAAACTAGGTGAGAAAGTTGATCTAAGTACGACACGTATAAAGATTTCTATTTATAAACCAAAAACCCCACCATCATCTTCTTCGGTTCCGTCTTCGAGCCAGCGTAACTCTAACAGGGCAGATAATACGGTGCCATCTCAAAGTTCATCGACTCCATCTTCGTCTACTCAAACTCATGCGGACGAACATAACACTGATAACTAAATAATCTTTGTCACAGTTTTTGTGGCAAAGATTTTTTTTCCTCCGAAATTATGATAAAATAAAATGGAGTTTGAAAAAGGAGGGAAACATGGAAGAATCAAAAAAACTGAATGCAGTCATTGATGTTATCATGCTAGCTGGAACAATTCTGCTTCGCAATGGTTCTGAGATTTATCGTGTTGAAGATACCATGATTCGGATTGCTCATTCACAGGGTATTATGGATTGTAATGTTTTAGCCATGCCTGCCGCCATTTTTTTCTCCATTGAAAATACAAATATCTCTCGTATGAAGCGAGTGACCTCCTCTGCTTATAATATTGAGAAGGTGTGTGATGTCAACCAGATTTCACGGCAGCTTGTATCAGGACAGCTGGATCTGGAGACAGCCTTTATCCAACTAAAGGAATTGAATGCTAAGGCGTCTCCCTATACCAATGTTCAACTAACTGCTGCAGCGACCCTCAGTGCTCCTTTCTTTTCAATCATGTTTGGTGGGAATGTCTATGATGCCATCGGAGCAGGAGTGGCGACCTTGTTTGCTTTTACTTGCTCTCTTTATGTAGAAAAGTTTATTCGTATCCCTTTTATGACTGCTTTCGCAGGAGCTCTTGTCTTTGGCTTGATTGCCCAATTTTGGGCGCGCTATTCTGGTTTGCCGTCGACAGCTGATCTGGTGATTGCGGGTGCGGTTATGCCCTTTGTACCTGGAATTGCCCTGACCAATGCTGTTCGAGATATTATGACCAATCACATTAACTCTGGTATGAGCAAGATGTTTGAATCCTTGCTGATTACCCTTGCCTTAGGGGCTGGAACATCAGTCGCCCTCGTACTCATGAACTAATATGACACTAACAATATTTTTATTGCAAGCTCTGGCAAGTTTGCTTGCCATTATCACCTTTTTAATCGTTTTAAATGTCCAGCGTTCCATGCTGATTCCTGGTGGAGTTTTAGGGATGTCTATCTGGCTACTCTATCTGATACTTAAGGAACCAACCAATGTCATTTTGGCAACCTTTATTGCTGCTGTGATTGGTTCTTGTGTCAGCCAAATTATGAGTATCCTCTATAAGACACCAGCAGTTGTTTTTGCTCTGGCTATATTGGCACCACTAGTACCAGGTTATCTGTCCTATAGAACTACTTCCTTCTTCGTTACAGGTGACTACAGTCATGCCATTTCTAGTGCCATGTTAGTCATGATGTTGGCTCTCGTTATCTCCATTGGAATGGCCAGTGGAACAGTTTTGTTGAAATTGTATCATTATCTCAAAAAGAATCGAGCTAGCTAAGACTCGATTTTTTGTATCCCTAAAGTTCTGTTTGTTGGACTAGCCTAAAAATGAGATAAGGTTTTGGAAATGAACTTGATTTGGTGAATCAAGTCTTTTTTCGCTCATTTGATCTCAATTGTGATAAAATAAAGGTGAACGATTTTTTACAATGAATGATAAAAATAGAGGTAAATATGACAATCGGTATTGATAAGATTGGTTTTGCGACCAGTCAATACGTTTTGAAATTACAAGATTTAGCAGAAACCCGAGGAATTGATCCTGAAAAATTGAGTAAAGGACTCCTTTTAAAAGAATTGAGTATTGCTCCTTTAACAGAGGATATTGTGACCTTGGCTGCCAGTGCAGGAAGTTCTATCCTGACTGAAGAAGAGAAGCAAGAGATTGATATGGTTATCGTAGCGACAGAATCTGGAGTCGATCAAAGTAAGGCTGCTGCGGTTTTTGTACACGGTTTGCTTGGAATTCAACCTTTTGCTCGTAGTTTTGAAATCAAAGAAGCTTGCTATGGTGCAACTGCGGCCCTTCACTATGCTAAGCTACACGTAGAAAATTCCCCAAAATCTAAGGTTTTGGTCCTTGCTAGTGATATTGCAAGATATGGAATCGAAACTCCAGGTGAACCGACCCAGGGGGCAGGTAGTGTTGCTATGTTGATTAGCCAAAATCCACGTGTGATGATTTTCAACAATGATAATGTTGCGCAGACTCGTGATATTATGGACTTCTGGCGTCCAAATTACTCGACAACACCATTTGTAAATGGGGTTTACTCAACACAGCAATATCTTGATAGCTTAAAAACGACTTGGGAAGAGTACCAAAAGCGTTATGACTGTAACTTGGACGATTTTGAGGCTGTATGTTTCCACTTGCCATATCCGAAGCTAGCTCTCAAAGGATTGAAAAAAATCCTAGACAAATCCTTGCCTCAAGAGAAGAAGGACTTGCTTCAAAAGCACTTTGATGAATCTATTATTTATAGCCAAAAAGTTGGGAACATTTATACAGGTTCACTCTTCTTAGGTCTCTTGTCTCTTCTTGAAAATTCTGATAGCCTGAAAGCTGGAGATAAGATTGCCCTCTACAGCTATGGTAGTGGTGCTGTATCTGAGTTCTTTAGTGTAGTATTGGTTGAAGGTTTTGAAAAGCAATTGCGGAAAAATCGCTTAGACTTGCTAGACCAACGTCAAGCATTGAGCGTAGCTGATTATGAACGAATGTTCTTTGAGGAAGCCCAATTAGATGAGTTTGGATCTGCAACGATGTCAGGTTATGAAGGGCAAGACTATGCCCTTGTTGAGATTATAGACCACCAACGTCGCTACAGCAAGGTTGAAAAATAATGAAAAAAAATTGGAATGGATTTGCTAAAAAATCAATTCAAGAGCGCCTAGAGTTCGTTAAGTCTCAGGCGCTTACTTCTATAGAAGCCCAAGAGAGTCTTGAACAAAATGAAAATCTTAGTCTAGCAGTAGCGGATCAATTGAGTGAAAATGTGGTAGGGACTTTTTCGCTTCCTTACTCAGTAGTACCAGAAGTTCTGGTAAATGGTCAAGAATACACAGTTCCTTATGTGACTGAAGAACCATCAGTGGTTGCTGCCGCTAGTTTTGCTAGTAAGATTATCAAACGTGCAGGAGGTTTTACAGCTCAGGTTCATAAGCGACAAATGATTGGTCAGGTTGCTCTCTATCAGGTCCCAGATAGCGACAGAGCTTGTCAAGCTATTCTGAGTCAAAAAACAGAACTGCTAGAACGAGCAAATCAAGCCTATCCCTCAATTGTCAAACGGGGTGGCGGTGCTCGTGATTTAAGAGTGGAGAAAATTTCTGGTGAGACGGACTTTTTAGTGGTTTATCTACATGTCGATACTCAGGAAGCCATGGGAGCTAATATGCTCAATACCATGCTTGAAGCTTTAAAACCTAGTCTAGAGGCTCTAAGTCAAGGGCAAAGTTTAATGGGAATCTTATCCAACTATGCCACAGATTCTCTAGTAACTGCAACTTGTCGCATCGCCTTTCGGTATTTGAGCCGACAGAAGAATGAGGCGCGTGAACTGGCAGAAAAAATGGTTTTAGCCAGCCAGTTTGCTCAAGCTGATCCTTATCGTGCAGCGACTCACAACAAGGGAATCTTTAACGGAATTGATGCTCTCTTGATTGCTACTGGAAACGATTGGCGTGCCATTGAAGCGGGAGCACATGCCTATGCGAGCCATGAGGGTAGCTATAAAGGTCTCAGCCGTTGGAGGATTGATTCGGAAACAGAAGAACTAATTGGAGAGATGACCATGCCGATGCCGGTTGCTACCAAGGGTGGATCGATTGGACTCAATCCTCGAGTCGTGCTCAGCCATGAGTTGCTAGGTCATCCATCTGCCAAAGAATTGGCTCAAATTATCGTTTCGATTGGTCTTGCACAGAATTTTGCGGCCCTTAAAGCTCTTGTTAGTACAGGGATTCAGCATGGACATATGAAACTACAAGCAAAATCGTTAGCCCTTTTAGCAGGTGCGACTGAGGCAGAAGTACCCAAGTTAGTAGAAAACTTGATTGCTGAAAAAACTTTTAATCTAGAAAAAGCGCAAACGCTATTGAAACATTTAAGATCATAAGAAGAGTCTGGGACAAAAGTCTAATCTTAAATATAAAAAGCGAACAAAACAAGTTATCTGACACTCAGAATACTGTCTTGTTCGCTTTTTGTCTAATCTATCGATTTCAAAAATTTATAATAAAGAATTCCTAAAATCAAAATCTTTTTGTCCCAGCCTCTTTTAAATACTTTTTCCTGGTAGGAGGGAAACTGGTAAGAAATAACCGGTCGTGGCAACTTCTTTCCCCTCGATTTTTTGGAGTAGTAAATCAACTGTCAGGCGAGCAATTTCTTCCAAAGGTTGTTTAATGGTAGTAAGGTGAGGATAGAAATTCTCGATAAAATAAGTTCCATCATAACCAATAACCTTAAGTTGTTCTGGAACAGAGATACCAAGTTCCTGAGCAATCTTCATTACCAAGATGGCAGTCAAATCATCCGATGCGAAAATAGCATCTGGTTTGTTTGGTCAGGATACTTTTGATTTCCATTTCCTTGCGGAGGGGTGAAAAGTCACTGGAAATATTGATAATGGGAGCTTTTGGGAAGATAGAAGCAAAGCCTGCATGGCGAAGTCCAGTTGGTGAATTGGAGTTGTCATTACCTGTAATCATAATAACAGACTTAGCTCCAGTTTTCTCTAAAGTTTGAGCTGCAAGGACTCCACCAGCATAGTTATCAGAGGAAACGACAGGAATGTCCGGCGATAGGTTTCGGTCAAAAGAAATGATTGGTGCTGTGACGCGATTGTAGTCTTCAATTCCCAAGTTATGACTACCAGAGATGATTCCATCCACTTGGTTGGCTTCTAGCATTTCAAGATATTCACGTTCTTTTTCCGAATCGTGCTCACTGTTACAGATGATTGTCTTGTAGCCTTTTTTGAAGAGTTCGTGTTCCAATTTGTCAATCAATTCAGCATAGAAAACATGGCTGATTTTTGGGAAGATCAACCCAATTAACTTGGCTGATTTCCCTTGGAGGCTACGAGCAAGGTTGTTGGGTTTGTAGCCTAACTCCCGCATAGCGTCATTGACCTTTTGAATGGTTTTTTCTGACAGATAACCTTTTTTATTGATGACACGTGAAACAGTAGTAGGGCTGACGCCAGCTAATTTTGCGACATCAGTTAGTTTTGCGACCATATTCTAATTCGTAGTAAGTTCCAGTTGGGTTTCCAGATTTAATGAGGATTCCATTTTGATCTTCATGAGGGAAGACACGACCAGAAAATACTTTTTCTCCTTTATTGATGAAAATTTCAAAGACTGAATTATCGATGAAGATATTTACAGTAGTAGCTTGGTTGTCGATTGAACATGAGCGAGTAGTTCCAAATTCTTGAGCATATTGCTCACCTGCTTGACTGCGGTCAACAGTAACTTGACCATTGACAAGGTCAAAATTGATAGAGAGTCCCTTGCCATCTTTATCAGCAAGAAGAACGATTTCACTTTGACTATTAGCTGCTAAGTTAAGCTCGAGCTCGTAGGTGTTTTGGTTTCAGAACGATTTGAAAATTCCTCTTTTGAAGCACGGAGGTCTTTGATGGCTGCTACAGGATACTGATAGAGTTTGCCATCTTTAATGGTTAATTCTTTTACCAAAGAGAAAGTTCCTTGGTGATCAAAGCGATCAGATGGATAAGAAACATCTGGTAAACCAAGCCAGCTAACTGCCAAGGCACGTCCATCAGGAGCATTGAAGGCCTGAGTAGCATATGCTTCGAAACCATAGTCTAGATTGTGTAGTTCAGACACATCTACCAAACGAGCATTTTCAGGATCGAAGGAAGCACCGATTTTATACATATTTGGATAGATATTGTCATAGTCAAGGACCTTTTTGTCCAAACCTTGTGGACAGTAGAGAAGGACAGGCTGTTCTCCAACAAAGACGAGGTTCGGGCACTCCATCATATAGGCAGTACGGTCATTGTTGAAATCCAAATCACCAACTTCTTGCCAGTTTGTATAATCGTTATCGACCGCTTTGTAGAGACGGACAAAACCTTTTTTCTCCAAGTCTTGACCACCAACGATAGCGTAGTATTGTCCTTTAAAGTTGAAAATCTGTGGATCGCGGAAGTGGTCGGTAGCATCAGCTGGTTGATCAATCAAGAGCTTATCAATCTTTTTAATACTTCCATCCTTATCCATCAAGGCACCAATCTGATAAGGGTGGCGAACCCAATTTTCATCACGGACATTTCCTGTATAGAATAGGAACAATTGATCACCAAACTGCATAGCAGATCCTGAGTAAGCGCCGTGGCTATCCAGTGGAGTATCAGGTAAGATTTTTACACCTGTTTCAGTAAAGTGCACCAAATCGTCACTCTCAAGTTGAACCCAAGATTTCAAGCCGTGGGCTGCTCCAAAGGGGAAGTTTTGGTAAAAGACAATCCACTTACCATCAAAATAAGAAAAACCGTTCGGGTCGTTAAGGAGTCCTTCCTTTGGTTCAATGTGATAGCTGACATGCCATGGGGATTGCGCCATCTTTTCTTGGATTTCTTTTCTTTCTTCTTGTGTCCAATCTTCGTAACGTCTGTAACGACGTTCAGTAGTCCATTTCATTTCTATTTCCTCCATAAAATTCTACTATCTTTATAGTAAACGTTTCCTTATAAAAAAGCAAGTCTTTTACACTAAATTAACGAAAAAAATATCAAACGTTTGACAGAATGTAGAAGCACTATTTTATGAAAAATAATGAAAAATATGAAAGTTTTTTTGAAAAATTTAAAAAGTAAAAACCTTGAGTTTATAGGGTATTTATTGCTGTATTGATGAAAAAAATAGCAAAAACAATCAAAAAAAATAAAAATTAGCAAAAATTTTTTTCTGCAAAAACGCTTGACATATTTTTTTAAACGTGATAGAATAATATTCGTAGGGCGGATAAAATCGCTTTCAAACATTTTACAAATTTTTTATAAGGAGATTTTTGCAAATGACGAATACAGAAATTGCAAAAAAAGTCATCGAAGCCTTAGGTGGACGTGAGAACGTTAATAGTGTAGCTCACTGTGCGACTCGTCTTCGCGTCATGGTTAAAGATGAAGCGAAAATTAACAAAGATGCTATCGAGAGCTTGGAAAAAGTTCAAGGAGCTTTCTTTAACTCAGGTCAATACCAAATCATCTTTGGTACTGGTACAGTAAACAAGATGTACGATGAAGTCGTAGCTCTGGCTTACCAACTTCTACTAAAGCTGAGATGAAAGCAGAAGCTGCTAAACAAGGAAATTGGTTCCAGCGTGCCATCCGTACTTTCGGTGACGTCTTCGTTCCAATCATTCCAGTTATCGTAGCAACTGGTCTCTTCATGGGTGTTCGTGGACTCTTGAATGCTCTTGGAATGACACTTCCAGAGGATGTGACAACTTACACTCAAATCTTGACTGACACAGCCTTCATTATCTTGCCAGGTTTGGTTGTTTGGTCAACCTTCCGTGTATTTGGTGGTAACCCAGCCGTTGGTATCGTTCTTGGTATGATGCTCGTATCTGGTTCACTTCCAAATGCCTGGGCTGTTGCTTCTGGTGGTGAAGTAACTGCTATGAACTTCTTCGGATTTATCCCAGTTGTAGGTTTGCAAGGTTCAGTTCTTCCAGCCTTCATTATCGGGGTTGTCGGAGCTAAATTTGAAAAAGCTGTTCGTAAAGTTGTTCCAGATGTACTTGACCTCTTGGTAACACCGTTCGTAACACTCCTTGTAATGTCAATCCTTGGATTGTTTGTTATCGGACCAGTATTCCACGTTGTTGAAAGCTATATCCTTATTGGAACAAAAGCTATTCTTAACTTGCCATTCGGACTTGGTGGTTTCTTGATTGGTGGAGTTCACCAATTAATCGTCGTATCAGGTGTTCACCACATCTTCAACTTGCTTGAAGTTCAATTGCTTGCTGCTGACCATGCTAACCCATTTAACGCTATCATCACAGCTGCCATGACTGCTCAAGGTGCTGCAACAGTAGCCGTTGGTGTGAAAACTAAAAATCCTAAACTTAAAACACTTGCTTTCCCAGCTGCTCTTTCTGCCTTCCTAGGTATTACTGAGCCTGCTATCTTCGGGGTTAACTTGCGTTTCCGTAAACCATTCTTCCTTTCATTGATCGCTGGTGCAGTCGGTGGTGGACTTGCTTCAATCCTTGGTCTTGCTGGTACTGGTAATGGTATCACAATCATCCCTGGTACAATGCTTTACATTGGTAACGGACAACTTCCACAATACCTTCTTATGGTAGCTGTATCATTCGCTCTTGGTTTTGCTCTTACTTACATGTTTGGTTATGAAGATGAAGCAGAAGTGGCTTCAGAAGCTACAACTGAACGTTTGGCTGACGAAGCAGTAACTGGTACTGTTGTTGCACCTAGCGAAGGTGTCATCCAAACACCAATCGTTGGTGACGTAGTTGCCCTTTCAGACGTGAATGACCCAGTCTTCTCAAGTGGAGCTATGGGACAAGGTATCGCTGTAAAACCTAGTCAAGATGTTGTTTACGCACCAGCTGATGCTGAAGTGACAATCGTCTTCCCAACAGGACATGCTTATGGTTTGAAAACTGCAAATGGAGCAGAAATCTTGATTCACGTGGGTATCGACACTGTTTCAATGAACGGTGAAGGATTTGACCATAAAGTTGCTCAAGGTGACAAGGTTAAAGCTGGAGATGTTCTTGGAACATTTGACTCAGCTAAGATTGCTGCTGCAGGTCTTGATAATACAACAATGGTTATCGTGACAAACACTGCGGACTTTGCTTCAGTAAATCCAGTTGCTTCTGGATCAGTTGCTAAGGGGGATGCAATCATCGAAGTTAAAGCTTAATACTCTTCGAAAATCAAATTCAAACTGCGTCATACTCGCTTTGCCGTACTCAAGTACTGCCTGCAGCTCGATTCCTAGTTTGTTCTTTGATTTTCATTGAGTACACTACTTTCGATTTATTAGATCAAAAAAACGAACAAATGTCATGTTTGTTCGTTTTTTGATTGAATCTAAAATTTACAGAGGAAAAAAACTAAAATATTGAGCAACTTTTTCCTTCATGAAATATGCTATAATAGAGAAAAATAAAAACTAGAGGTTTATCATGACAAAAATTATATGGAAGCTTGGAAGCGGGCGGTACAAAATTTGTCTGTGCTGTCGGTGATGAAAACTTTAACATTGTAGAAAAAACACAATTCCCAACAACAACTCCTATCGAGACAATCGATAAAACTATCGAGTTCTTTTCAAAATTTGATAATCTTGCAGGTCTTGCAATTGGTTCATTTGGTCCAATTGATATCGACAAAAATTCAAAAACTTACGGTTTTATCACAACTACACCAAAACCTCACTGGGCGAATGTTGACTTACTTGGTGCTCTCCGTCGCACTCTAAATGTACCAATGTACTTCACAACAGACGTAAACAGTTCTGCCTACGGTGAAGTAGTAGCACGTAATAACGCAGGTGGACGAATCGAAAACTTGGTTTACTACACAATCGGTACAGGTATCGGAGCTGGTGTTATCCAACGTGGTGAATTTATTGGTGGTGTTGGGCACCCTGAGATGGGTCACTACTATGTAGCAAAACACCCAATGGATGAGGAGAAAGAATTTAACGGTGTTTGTCCTTTCCATAAGGGATGTTTAGAAGGTTTTGCAGCTGGTCCAAGCTTGGAAGCTCGTACAGGAATTCGTGGTGAAAACATCGAATTGAACAGTTCTGTATGGGATGTTCAAGCCTACTATATCGCTCAAGCAGCTGTAAATGCAACTGTAACCTTCCGTCCAGACGTTATCGTATTTGGTGGTGGTGTTATGGCTCAACAACACATGCTTGACCGTGTACGTGAGAAATTCACATCCTTGCTCAATGGTTACCTACCAGTTCCCGATGTGCGTGACTATATCGTAACACCAGCTGTTGCAGGTAATGGTTCAGCTACACTTGGAAACTTCGTTCTTGCTAAGAGCGTAGCAAAATAAGTATAAAAAATGAGGCCGAGATTTATCCCGGCCTCTTTCTTTAGTCTTTTTCTATTTTGGTTTCCTGATGGAAAATATTTTGCCAAGTTTCGTGTCTGCGCCAGATACTTGTATGAATAGTATCACCAATCTGATAGCGGATGAGTTTTGTCTTCTGACTAATGGACGTTAAGTGAAGTTCCTTGATAGCAGAGGTCAATTCTTTTTCAGCCTTATAGGCTCCCTTGTCTAGTTCTTGTCCATCTTGACGGATATGAATAAAATCCTCAGCCAGTAACTCTTCCAGTTGATTTCCTTGGTCAATCAGTTGCTCTCTCATGAGCAATTTTTTATAGACATTATCTAGGATTTCATCCTCAGGGATTGGGGCTGGTTCGATGTGAATGTCAGTATCAAAGACACCAAATCGTTCTGATAACATAGATTCAACCTGGTCCGCAATTTCGTGACTCTCAAAAACAGAAAGATCTGGGTTCATCTCAAGTGTGATATCCAGATAGATATTGCTACCGTAAGTACGACCGCGTTGTGATTTGACTTTACTAATCTTAGGGATTTCCATGATAGCCTTTTGATAATCTTCAAGCAAGTGTTCATCAAAACCATCAGAAAGGCTGAAGGATGACTCGATAAAGATATCATAGGCAGTTTTGAGGATAAAGAAGGTGATGATAATCGCAACCAACTTATCCACAATTGGATAGTTGAAGCTACTCGCCAGGATAGCGATAGAAGTTCCAAGAGAAGTTACAGCATCTGATAGATTGTCCTTAGCAGCCGCTTTAAGAGCCTTAGATTTAGACTGCTTGCTCAGATGGGTATTGTAGAGATAGACTGCAAACATGATGATCGCAGAGATAACTCCCAACGTCGCCCCAAGTGGGTCGATGACGGTTTGTTCTCGGCTGAGTATTTTTTGGATGGTGTCACGTAGAACATCAAAGCCAACGTAAAACATGATGATGGAAGTGATGAGACTTGCCAAGTCCTCGATTTTCCAGTGACCAAAGCGATGATCTCTATCTGCCGGTTGGCGAGCCAAACGAATCCCGATTAGAAGGGCTACATTTCCAACGATATCTGAAACGTTGTTAAAACCATCAGCCACCAAACTGGACGAATGGAGTAGGTGGCCGGTTGCTAGCTTGGCTGCAGACAAGAATAGATAGGTTAAAATGCTGATAATGGCACCACGCTCAGCCAATTTTAAGTTTGAAACCGATTGATTCATCTAACTTCCTTTCTAGCGTTTTAGTATTCTTTCATTATACTGGTTTTCCATAGAAAATTCAAATGGACATGAGGATATTTATTCGGAAATAAACAGATTTTTTTGCCTTGAAATATGATAAAATATAAGCTAATTATAATTTTAGAGAGAGTTTTTTCATGAGTCATAAACAAATTATAGATAGAGTGATTCGAATTGGGTTACTATTGCTACCATTTCTTGTTTTTTTATGGATATAGATTGATGAAAGGCTTTGAATATCCAGTCGTAGATGATATCATGGTCAATCAAACTATACTATCTGGTGATAATATGTTGCTTCCCTACATTGGGATTATGTTGTCATCTGCTCTAGTATTCGTTCAGCAATTGTTTACAACTTGGAATGTTTATTTTATTTTCCTAGCCCTCAGTTTTTGCTTGAGTTTTAGTGTTTACTTGGAGTCTTTTTTCAGGAAGAAACTTTATTTTGTTCTTCCCCTACTTGTTATACTTCAAATGATTTTGATGAAGTATTTCTCATTTTCAGTCATTGCCTATTTGTTATCGACTGCAGCTATACTTTTATTATTTGATCGAAAATATGTAACGGGAGTACTCTTTTCTTTGATAGGGTTATCGATTAGGCCACAAATTATTGCTAGTTTAGTATTGCTTTTACTCCCCTTCTTAGTTTTTGAAGTAGTTAAAGGGAAAAAGAAAAAAGAATTATTTTTATTATCTGCTGTTGTTTTACTTATCTTTGCTTCTAATAAAGTTTACACATTAACGAGACCAGATGTTCAAGAATACCTAACTTGGAATACTCTGAGTACCAATTTGAGAGATTTCCCTGCAATTGATTATGAGAAGCATGCCAAGGAATTTCAGGAATTGGGAGTTAGCGAAAATGACTTATCTGCTTCAACCTACTGGTTATTTGCTGAAAAAGAGGCTTTAAACAATGAGTTGTTAACAAAAATTCAATCCGTACGTTCTTTCTCTGAAAAGTACTCCTTTAATGTATTTCAGATGGTGAAAGATTATTTCCAAAACATTATTTTGACAACCTTTCTTTGTTATGATTGGCTGGTTTTTGTTCTTCAAACCCAAGAAATTCTATGGATGGCTAATCCCTCTTGCCCCGTTTGCTCTGATAGGTGCTCTATTTGTTAGGCAGAGAGTAGTAGAACGTGTCTATATCCCAATTATCATTAGCTTTTTAATCTTTTTTGTCTATTATGCACCTTTGTTTTACACTAAGCGAAAACTGTTGAAGAAAAGAGGAATTTTTTATAGTCTACAACTTGTAGGAATGGTAGCGAGTATGGCTTGGGTAAATAGTGTGGGACAAGAACTTTACTGGTTCCCAATCATTCAATCATCCATGGTATCAGAGTATCATGACGTAGTGGAAAAACATTATGATAAATTGCTTGTTTTTGGCGGTTATGGAACACTTGTCAATTCTCAACCGAGCTTGGCTACGATTAGAAGGAAGCCTGATCAGTTGATTGAAAATACAACAACCTTAGGCAACTGGCAAACTTTTTCGCCACATTATTATCAACTAATGAAAAAGTATAATGTTGAGGAGCCTAGTAATCTTCTTTCTTCTGCTATTGATAAGGAGAATATCCTATTCTTTTGGTCACCTTCTTCAGGAAAGATGGATCAAGTCAAGAAAATAATGAAAGAACATTACCAGAAAGATGTTTATTTTGAAGAAGTTGAGGTGGTCACTTCTGATATGAATCTTTATCGACTAAGAACAGGAGAAGGGAGATAGGATGAAAAAGCGCATAGGTTACCTAGATATGGCTAAGGGGCTAGCGATTATACTTGTTATTATAGGGCATAGCAGTTTTGTGCCTCTTCGTGCAAAAAAATACTCCTCTATGTTTTTTTCATATCCCCTTATTTTTTTCTTCTTGTCAGGTTTTTACTTTAAATGTCACTAAATACAAAAACATTTAAGGAATATTTTTCTTAGCAAGGTGAAAAGTTTAGTCGTTCCCCTTTTTTTGCCTGAATATTTTTTTGTTTTTCTCTTTCAACTCTTTGTCATGTATCCTGAACAAGTGTTTAGTTTTAATCTTATTCATTTTACTAAACAGTTATTGTTGTCAGACCGCTTGCATGTTTATTTTCAATTATGGTTTCTAAATGTCATGTTTTTAGCACATGTTGTTAGTTACTTTATTCTCAGAAGAAAATGGTCGATTGGTCAATGGCTATTGATTCTTGTATTACTCTTGCTTCTAGTCGTTTTAGGACAAAAAATCTATTCTTGGAATTTTTATCTAATTTGGAATCTTGATTTGGTCCCTGTAGCTGTTGTCTTCACTCTTCTAGGTGTTGGAGTGCGAAAATATTTACCTCAGTTGGAAAAGTTTTTTGCAATATACTATCTGCCAGTTGCCTTATTTCTAACTATATTTATAGGCAGATTGAACTATCATTTGAGTGGAAAACAGATTGTTGATCTCTACTATCAGCAGATAGGAAACCATCTCTTATTTTACATTGCTGCAATTTCAGGTATATGGTCCACCCTCATATTCTTTAAGTCAATTCCTGAAATGACTCTCTTGAAATCAATTGGTCAAAGAACCTTGATTTACTATGGTGTCCATGCTCCAATTGTTTTAGTATTGGTAGAAAAATTGGTTTTACAATTGTCTACAAGATATACTGGTATTTTTGTGAATGGATACATTACAACAAGTGTTGTGACAATATTGACTTTGGTAGGGTGTGAATTGATTGTCAGAGTATTTAGAGGGACCAATTTTCCCTTTGGATTTAAAAGGTTAGGAGACAAAGATGAGTAGAAATAATCCGATTTTATATATCGTGATTCCATGTTATAACGAAGAACAAGTGTTACCTCATACAAATCCGATGTTTGTTGGGAAAATTGAGGAATTGGTAAAAAATCAAGAGGTTCATCCAAATAGCAAGGTAATGTATGTGAATGACGGCAGTAAGGATAAAACTTGGGAACTCATCCAAGAATATGCTTCATCGAATCCATATGTAGTAGGTATTTCTCAAAGTCGCAATCGTGGCCATCAAAGTAGCGTATTGGCTGGGATGTACGAAGCTGCAGAATTTGCGGATATCGTGATTACGATTGATGCGGATGGTCAAGATGATATCAACTGCATGGATCAAATGGTTGCAGAATATAAAGATGGTTCAGAAATTGTTTACGGCGTTCGGGATAATCGAGATACGGATTCAGCATTTAAGCGGATTACCGCAGAAGGTTTTTATAAAGTGATGCAACTATTTGGAGCGGATGTTGTTTTTAATCATGCGGACTATCGTTTAGTCTCCAAACGATTTATTCATGAACTTGCTAAATTTAAAGAAGTAAACTTATTCCTTCGTGGAATTATGCCTCTTGTGGGATTTAAGTATTCGTTTGTGACTTATAAACGCCATGAGCGGATTGCTGGTGAGAGCCACTATCCACTTTCTAAAATGTTTGGCCTAGCAATGGACGGAATTACGAGCCTATCGATTAAACCCATACGCTTGATTACCAGCTTGGGTGTTATGACTTCACTCTTTAGTTTTTTGTTGATCATCTGGGTTTTGTGGAGTAAGTTTTCAGGAACGGTTGTAGCCGGTTGGGCTAGTACCTACGCCATTGTAAGTTTACTTGGCGGGGTTCAACTTATTAGTCTTGGTGTAATTGGTGAATATATTGGGAAAATCTATCTAGAAACGAAGCAACGTCCAAGATATATTATCAGTGATCGTACCTATGATGAGAGTGATGAGTAACCCCACCCCAGCACTTGAAAAACCTTTTGAATTTCTGATATAATAGAACTACTCAAGGGAGTAGCTGGCGGGAAACCGCGATAGTGTCGTCATTCCGAATTATTTCCGGCACTATATTAAACAGCGAGACTTGTTTTTTTAAAAAAACAGGTCTCTTTTTTTAAAAAGAGACCAAAAAGGAGGAGACTGTTTTGTCAAAAAGAACAAAAATAAAGACTTGTTTTACACGCAATCTTCTGAGGAAGTCCTAAAGAATTTGGACTCATCTGTTGAAGGTTTGTCAACTGCTCAAGCTCAAGAACGCTTAGCGAGTTATGGTCGTAATGAGTTAGAAGAGGGCGAAAAACGTAGCCTACTAGCTAAATTCCTTGATCAATTTAAGGATTTGATGATCATCATCTTACTAGCGGCAGCGGCACTTTCTGTAATTACAGAAGGAATGGACGGTTTAACAGATGCCATTATCATCTTGGCCGTAGTTGTCTTGAATGCAGCCTTTGGTGTTTACCAAGAAGGTCAAGCAGAAGCGGCTATCGAAGCTCTGAAAAATATGTCTAGCCCCATGGCCCGTGTTCGTCGTGATGGTCGTGTTATTGAGATTGACTCAAAAGAATTGGTACCTGGGGACATCGTCTTGCTAGAAGCTGGAGATGTGGTGCCTGCCGATATGCGTTTGCTGGAAGCGGCGTCTCTTAAAATCGAAGAAGCTGCTCTTACTGGTGAATCTGTACCAGTTGAAAAAGATATTATTCAAGTGGTAGAAGCAGATGCTGGTATCGGTGATCGTGTCAATATGGGTTACCAAAACTCAAACGTAACTTACGGTCGTGGTATTGGTGTCGTGACCAACACTGGTATGTATACTGAAGTTGGTAAGATTGCGGATATGTTGGCCAATGCCGATGAGACAGAAACACCATTGAAGCAAAGCTTGGAACAATTATCTAAAGCCTTGACTTACTTAATCGTTGTGATTGCGATTATCACTTTCTTGGTTGGTGTCTTCGTTCGTGGTGAACATCCGTTGGAAGGCTTGATGGTTGCAGTTGCTCTTGCGGTTGCGGCAATTCCAGAAGGTCTTCCTGCCATTGTAACCATCGTTCTCTCTTTGGGAACTACAACTCTAGCTAAACGTAATTCAATCGTTCGTAAATTACCAGCCGTTGAAACACTTGGTTCAACAGAAATCATCGCATCTGATAAAACAGGTACCTTGACCATGAACCAAATGACGGTTGAAAAAGTCTACACCAACGGTCAATTGCAAAGCTCTGCAGCTGAAATTAATGCGAATAACAATACGCTTCGCATCATGAACTTTGCCAATGATACAAAGGTGGACCCATCTGGTAAATTGATTGGCGATCCAACGGAGACAGCCCTTGTACAGTTTGGTTTGGATCACAACTTTGACGTTCGTGAAGTTTTGAAGGATGAGCCACGTGTAGCAGAATTGCCATTTGACTCAGAACGTAAACTCATGTCTACCATCCATAAGGAAGCAGACGGTACTTACTTTATCGCTGTCAAGGGAGCCCCTGACCAATTGCTCAAACGTGTGACTCGTATTGAAGTCAATGGGGAAGTTCGTCCAATCACAGAAGAAGACAAACAAGCTATCCTTGCAACCAACAAAGACTTGGCTAAACAAGCCCTTCGTGTCTTGATGATGGCTTATAAGACAAGCAATGAAATTCCAACCTTGGAATCTGAAATCGTTGAGTCTGACCTCATCTTCTCAGGTTTGGTCGGCATGATTGACCCTGAGCGTCCAGAAGCTGCAGAAGCTGTCCGTGTCGCTAAGGAAGCAGGTATCCGTCCAATCATGATCACGGGTGACCACCAAGATACAGCTGAAGCCATTGCCAAGCGTCTTGGAATCATCGATCCAAATGATACAGAAGACCATGTCTTTACAGGGGCTGAGTTGAACGAACTCTCTGATGAAGAATTCCAAAAAGTTTTCAAGCAATACTCTGTTTACGCTCGTGTATCACCTGAACACAAGGTTCGTATCGTGAAAGCATGGCAAAAAGAAGGTAAAGTTGTTGCCATGACAGGTGATGGAGTCAACGACGCACCATCACTTAAGACAGCTGATATCGGTATCGGTATGGGGATTACTGGTACAGAGGTTTCTAAGGGAGCTTCTGATATGGTCCTTGCCGATGACAACTTTGCAACCATTATCGTAGCGGTAGAAGAAGGACGCAAGGTCTTCTCAAATATCCAAAAATCAATCCAATACCTCTTGTCTGCCAATATGGCTGAGGTATTCACCATTTTCTTTGCAACCCTCTTTGGTTGGGATGTATTGCAACCAGTGCACCTTCTCTGGATTAACTTGGTAACAGATACTCTTCCAGCCATCGCCCTTGGTGTGGAACCAGCTGAGCCAGGGGTTATGACCCACAAACCTCGTGGACGTAAATCTAACTTCTTTGACGGTGGTGTATTCGGAGCTATCCTTTATCAAGGTGTCTTCCAAACCATGCTCGTTCTAGGTGTTTACGGTTGGGCAATTCTCTTCCCAGAACATCAAGCTCAAACTGAAATTCACGCAGATGCCCTTACTATGGCATTTGCAACTCTTGGTTTGATCCAATTGCTCCATGCCTTTAACGTCAAGTCTGTTTACCAATCAATCTTTACGGTTGGACTCTTCAAGAACAAGACCTTTAACTGGTCAATCCCAGTTGCCTTTGTCCTCTTGATGGTGACAATTTTGGTTCCAGAATTTAACAGCCTCTTCCACGTTTCACATTTGAGCTTGACTCAATGGATAGTGGTTGCTGTAGGAGCACTTATGATTGTGGTCCTTGTTGAGATTGTTAAGGCAATCCAACGAGCACTCGGAAAAGATAAAAAAACGCTATTTAAGCACTATGAAAAGTCATCTTCGGATGGCTTTTTTTGGTTTTATATAAGATAAACTGACAAAGATTTTTGTGATATAATCAAGTAGAGAGAAAGATGGAGGAAAGAGTAGTTGGAAAAGAAAATTGTCAAAGATATGATGTTTTTTTATCGCAGGTATCCCAGCCTGCTAATCAGGAGGATTTACCACTGGCAAAGGACTTGCAAGATACTCTACAAGCCAAAAAGAGAAACCTGTGTTGGATTAGCTGCCAATATGATTGGGGTGCAAAAAGCGCGTGATTATTTTTTTAATATCGGCATGATTCCCATGGTTATGTTTAATCCGGTTCTCAGGTCTTTTGAAGGGCCTTACGAGACCGAGGAAGGTTGCTTGTCTTTGACAGGAGTAAGACCAACAACCAGATATGAAAAAATTACAGTAAGCTACAGAGATGTTCATTGGAAAGAGCAGACCATTACCCTGACAGGATTTCCGGCTCAGATTTGTCAACATGAACTCGACCATTTGGAAGGTCGCATTATTTAGACTTAAATCCTTGGTGGTCCTAGAAAAATATGCTACACTAACACTATGAAAATTCTAATCCCAACTGCAAAAGAAATGAATACAAATGTCCCTAGTTTAAAAGCAAATCCCTTGCGTCCTGAAAGTCAGGCTGTTCTGGATGGATTAGCTAGATATTCTGCCAAAGAATTAGAGAGTTTTTATAAAATATCCGCCGAAAAAGCGCAAGAGGAGTATGACCATATCCAAGCCTTGAGAAATGGAACGGCTAGAAACTATCCAGCCTTGCACCTCTTTGATGGACTTATGTATCGCAACATTAAACGAGAAAATCTAACCAAGAAAGAGCAAAGCTATCTCGAGAAACACCTCATGATAACGTCAGCTCTCTATGGTGTGATCCCGGCCTTTGCACCCATTGCTCCCCACAGACTGGACTTTTTGATGAAACTTAAAATCGCTGGAAAAAGCCTGAAAAGTCACTGGCAGTCAGCCTATGAAGAGTCGCTGAATGGTGAAGAACTAATCTTTTCACTCTTGTCTTCGGAATTTGAAACTGTCTTTCCTAAAGAAATCCGTGAAAAGATGGTGACCTTCAAGTTCATGGAAGATAGAGATGAAAAACTAAAAATCCACTCAACTATTTCTAAAAAAGCCAGAGGAGCCTTCTTAACAGCCTTGATGGAAGGTCAGGTCACTTCGGTTGAAGAGATTAAAAAACTCAGCTTTGCGGATTTCAATTATCGAGAAGACTTGTCTAGTGACAAGGAATTGGCTTTTGTGAAATAGATAGAAAATAGAGTCTGTCCTAAATTGTATCAGGGCAGGCTTTTTGTGATTTGGTGCTCCTATTTTTAGTTTAGAATGGTAGGAATTTTCGTACAATTTTGGTATAATAGGACTATTAGAAAATTTCGAGGAGACAAACATGTCAGTTAAGATTGCTTTACTTGGATTTGGTACAGTAGCCAGTGGTGTACCATTCTTGCTAAAGGAAAATGGAGAAAAAATCGTTCAAGCAGCACATTCAGAAATTGAAGTAGCCAAGGTTTTGGTTAAAGACGATGAAGAAAAAGCACGCTTGCTTGAAGCAGGAAATGATTTTAATTTTGTAACAAATATCGATGAAATCTTGTCAGACAAAGACATCACCATCGTTGTTGAGTTGATGGGACGTATCGAGCCTGCTAAAACTTTTATTACTCGTGCCTTAGAAGCAGGGAAGCATGTCGTGACAGCCAACAAGGACCTTTTGGCTGTTCATGGTGCAGAATTGCTTGAGATTGCTAAAGCTCATAATGTTGCTCTTTACTATGAAGCAGCTGTTGCGGGAGGAATTCCAATCCTTCGTACCTTGGTTAACTCACTAGCATCAGACAAAATCACACGTGTTCTTGGTGTTGTCAATGGAACATCTAACTTCATGATGACCAAAATGGTAGAAGAAGGCTGGTCCTATGCAGATGCCCTTGCTGAAGCCCAACGACTTGGCTTTGCTGAAAGTGATCCAACTAATGACGTTGACGGGATTGATGCAGCCTACAAAATGGTCATCCTTAGCCAGTTTGCTTTTGGGATGAATGTTAAGTTTGAAGATGTTGCCCATCAAGGAATCCGCAATATCACTCCAGAGGATGTGGCAGTTGCCCAAGATCTTGGGTATGTGGTTAAATTAGTAGGTTCTATCGAAGAAACAGCTTCTGGAATCGCTGCTGAGGTTACTCCAACCTTCCTTCCTAAAGCTCATCCACTTGCAAGTGTCAATGGTGTTATGAATGCAGTCTTTGTAGAGTCTATCGGGATCGGCGAATCTATGTACTACGGACCAGGGGCTGGACAAAAACCAACAGCAACGAGTGTCGTAGCTGATATTGTTCGTATCGTTCGTCGTTTGAATGACGGTACCATTGGAAAAGCCTTTAACGAATACCATCGTGACCTTGTTTTGGCTCAGCCAGAAGATGTCAAAGCCAACTACTATTTCTCAATCTTGGCACCAGATTCAAAAGGTCAAGTCTTGAAATTGGCTGAACTCTTTAACGCAGAAGATATTTCCTTCAAGCAAATCCTTCAAGATGGCAAGCAAGAAGGCAAGGCTCGTATTGTCATCATTACCCATAAGATTAACAAGGCACAGCTTGAAAATATTACAGACGCTTTGAAGGCGGTAGCCGAGTTTGAACTTCTCAACACCTTCAAGGTTTTAGGAGACTAAGATGAAGATTATTGTACCTGCTACAAGTGCCAATATGGGTCCTGGCTTTGACTCTGTTGGTGTAGCTGTAACTAAGTATCTAGAAATTCAGGTTTGTGAGGAACGTGAAGAATGGATGATTGAGCATCAACTAGGCAAATGGATTCCACGTGACGAGCGTAATCTTTTGCTGAAGATTGCTTTACAAATTGTTCCAGACTTACAACCTAGACGCCTGAAAATGATCAGTGATATTCCACTTGCGCGTGGACTTGGTTCATCGAGCTCGGTCATCGTTGCTGGGATTGAACTGGCAAATCAACTCGGAAACTTGAAGCTAAGCAAACATGAAAAATTACAATTGGCGACTAAGATTGAAGGGCATCCTGATAATGTTGCACCTGCTATCTATGGAAATCTGGTCATAGCAAGCTCAGTCGAAGGTCAGGTTTCTGCTGTTGTAGCGTCTTTCCCAGAGTGTGCTTTCCTAGCTTATATTCCAAACTATGAATTGCGTACTCGAGATAGTCGTGGTGTCTTGCTAAGAAGCTTTCTTATAAAGAAGCTGTTGCAGCAAGTTCTATCGCCAATGTGGCTATTGCAGCCCTACTGACTGGAGATATGGTCAAAGCAGGCCAGGCTATTGAGAGTGACCTTTTCCATGAGCGTTACCGTCAAGAACTGGTGAGAGAATTTGCGACCATCAAGAAAGTTGCTAAGAGAAATGGTGCTTATGCGACCTACTTGTCTGGTGCTGGTCCAACTGTTATGGTCTTGGCTGATCCTGACAAGATGCCTAAGATTAAGGCTGAACTTGAAAAGCAACCTTTCAAAGGCAAGCTTCATGATTTGCAAGTAGACACACAAGGCGTTCGCGTCGAAGAAAAATAAATATAGCAATAGGATGGGGAAACTCTCTATTAGAGGGCTTCCTGTCCTTTTTTTGAAAATGAAAGATGGGAACTGATACTCAATGAAAATCAAAGAGCAAACTAGGAAGCGAGCTGCAGGTTGCTCAAAGCACTGCTTTGAGGTTGTAGATAAGACTGACGATGTCAGTTACATATATCTACGGCAAGGCGAAGCTGACGTGGTTTGAATTTGATTTTCGAAGAGTATGAAATGTTTCCCGTATTTGATGACCGATAGATGGTCAAGGAGGGTGTGAGATGGCAGAAATATATCTAGCAGGTGGTTGTTTTTGGGGTTTGGAAGAATATTTTTCCAGAATTTCTGGAGTGCTGCAAACCAGTGTTGGTTATGCCAATGGTCAAGTTGAAACCACCAATTATCAATTAATCAAAGAAACAGATCATGCTGAGACTGTGCAAGTTATCTATGATGAAAAGGCAGTCTCGCTCCGTGAGATTTTGCTCTATTATTTCCGAGTCATTGATCCACTGTCTGTCAACCAACAAGGAAACGACCGTGGTCGTCAATATCGTACAGGAATTTATTATCAAGATGAAGAGGATTTACCGACTATCTATGCCCTTGTCCAAGAGCAGGAGCGTATGCTTGGGCGCAAGATAGCAGTTGAAGTAGAGAAACTTCGACACTACATCTTAGCTGAGGACTATCACCAAGACTACCTCAAGAAAAATCCTGGTGGCTATTGCCATATCGATGTGAGGGATGCAGAAAAACCACTGATAGATGCCGCCAACTATGAAAAGCCTAGTCAGGCAGTGCTAAGAGAAAATTTGTCAGAAGAGTCCTACCGAGTTACCCAAGAAGCTGCGACGGAAGCTCCCTTTAGCAATACCTATGACCAAACCTTTGAGGAAGGGATTTATGTCGATATCACGACAGGTGAGCCCCTCTTCTTTGCTAAGGATAAGTTTGCGTCAGGTTGTGGTTGGCCAAGTTTTAGCCGTCCTATTTCCAAGGAACTCATCCATTACTATCAGGACTTGAGTCACGGTATGGAGCGTATCGAAGTTCGGTCACGTTCGGGTAATGCCCACTTGGGACATGTCTTTACAGACGGACCACAGGAACTAGGTGGTTTACGCTATTGTATCAATTCTGCTTCTTTACGATTCATTGCTAAGGATGAGATGGAAGAGGCTGGCTATGGCTACCTGCTTCCATATTTGAATAAGTAAAAAGATGGTGGTTTTTCCACCTTCTTCATTTTGGAATAGAAGGGACACATGAAACAATTACTTTCTTACTTTAAACCCTACCTCAAGGAATCATTTCTAGCGCCCTTGTTTAAGCTGCTAGAAGCCGTTTTTGAACTCTTGGTACCCATGGTGATAGCTGGGATTGTCGACCAATCTATCCCCAAAAAAGATCAGGGTCACCTCTGGATGCAAATGGGTTTCCTCTTTGTTTTTGCGGTTATCGGCGTTTTGGTAGCCTTAGTTGCTCAGTTTTACTCAGCCAAGGCAGCAGTAGGATTTGCCAAGGAGTTAACCAATGACCTCTATCGTCATATTCTTTCCTTGCCCAAGGATAGTAGAGACCGCTTAACGACCTCGAGTTTGGTGACGCGTTTGACTTCAGATACTTATCAGATTCAGACAGGGATCAATCAATTTTTACGCCTATTTTTAAGGGCTCCTATTATTGTTTTTGGTGCCATTTTTATGGCTTATCGTCTCTCGCCTGAATTGACCTTCTGGTTTTTGGTCATGGTTGCCATTTTGTCCTTTGTCATTGTCGTGTTATCACGCTTGGTCAATCCTCTCTATAGTATTTTGAGAAAGAAAACAGACCAGCTGGTTCAGGAAACACGCCAACAGATACAAGGTATGCGTGTGATTCGTGCCTTTGGCCAAGAAAAACGAGAAATCGAGAACTTCCAAGTACTCAATCAAGTCTATACAGCTATCCAAATAAAAACAGGCTACTGGTCCAGTCTCTTGACCCCCTTGACCTATTTGATCGTCAATGGAACTTTGCTGGTGATTATCTGGAATGGTTATATTTCTATCCAGGGAGGCTGGCTCAGTCAAGGTGCCTTGATTGCCTTAATCAACTATCTCCTGCAAATCTTGGTAGAGTTGATAAAACTAGCCATGCTCATTAATTCACTCAACCAGTCTTATATTTCTGCCAAGCGAATTGAAGAAGTCTTTGAAGAAAAGCCTGAAGATATACTGGCAGAAATTGCTCAAAAAGAAACTTCCTCGAACCAGTCTTTACGAGTTGAACACTTGAGCTTTACCTACCCAGATGCTGCTCAACCATCCTTGCGAAATCTTTCTTTTGCTATGCAACAAGGACAAATTCTTGGAATCATCGGGGGGACTGGTTCTGGTAAGTCAAGTTTGGTACAGGTCCTACTTGGCCTTTATACGGCAGATAAGGGAAGCATTTCCCTTTATCGAGATGGACGTAGTCCTCGCAATCTTTCTGAATGGCGGTCCTGGATAGCCTATGTTCCTCAAAAGGTTGAACTCTTTAAGGGAACCATTCGTTCTAACTTGACTCTGGGGATGGAAGAAACAGTCTCCGATCAAGAACTCTGGCAGGCTTTAGAAATTGCCCAGGCCAAGGATTTTGTCAGTGATAAGGAAGGTCAGCTGGATGCAGAGGTTCAAGCAGGTGGTCGTAATTTCTCAGGTGGGCAAAAGCAACGTTTATCGATTGCCCGGGCAGTCTTGCGTCGAGCACCATTCCTCATCTTGGATGATGCTACTTCGGCTCTTGATACCATTACTGAGTCCAATCTTCTGAAGGCTGTTCAAGATAACCTACCAAACACCAGCTTGATCTTGATTTCCCAACGAACTTCAACCTTGAAGATTGCTGATCAAATTCTCCTTTTAGAAAAAGGGGAGCAATTAGCACTTGGAAATCATGAGGAATTGATGGAGACTAGCCAAGTCTATCGTGAAATTAATGCATCCCAACATGGAAAGGAGGACTAGAATGAAAGGCAAACATGCAAGCCAAACCATTAAACGATTAGCAAAAGATTTAGCTGGCCATCCCGTCCTTCTTTTCCTGGCTTTCTTGGGTACCATTGCTCAGGTAGCCCTATCAATCTATCTACCAATCTTGATAGGACAGGTGATTGACCAAGTCCTAGTCGATGGTTCATCCCAGCTATTTTGGCAGATTTTCCTCCAGATGATTTTGGTGATCATTGGGAATACGCTGGTACAATGGGCCAATCCTCTCCTCTATAATCGACTGATTTTTTCCTATACCAGAGATTTGCGCGAAAAAATCATTGAAAAGCTCCATCGTCTTCCGATTGCCCTTGTAGATAGACAAGGTAGTGGGGAAATGGTCAGCCGTGTAACGACAGATATCGAGCAGTTGGCAGCGGGTCTGAATATGATTTTCAACCAATTTTTCATAGGAGTTTTGATGATTTTGGTCAGCATCCTTGCTATGCTTCAAATTCATCTTTTAATGACTCTATTAGTTCTGCTCTTAACACCTCTATCTATGGTCATTTCACGCTTTATCGCTAAGAGATCCTACCATCTCTTTCAAAAGCAGACAGAGACTAGGGGGATTCAAACCCAGTTGATTGAAGAATCGCTCACCCAACAGACGATTATCCAGTCTTTTAATGCCCAGGAAGAATTTATCCAAAAACTTCATGAGGCAAATGATAGCTATGCAGGTTATTCTCAGTCGGCTATCTTTTATTCTTCGACAGTCAATCCTTCAACCCGTTTTGTCAATGCCCTCATTTATGCCCTACTAGCTGGTGTTGGAGCCTTGCGCATCATGGCGGGTTCAACTTTGACGGTTGGTCGATTGGTAACCTTTTTAAACTATGTGCAGCAGTACACCAAGCCTTTTAATGATATCTCATCAGTCTTAGCAGAGTTGCAAAGCGCCTTAGCTTGTGCAGAACGTGTTTATACTGTTTTAGAAAGTCCTGAGATTACAGAAACAGGTCTTAAAGAATTGAACAGCGACCAAGTCAAGGGAGCTATTTCCTTTAAGCGTGTTTCTTTTGGTTACAATCCTGAAAAAATCTTGATCAAGGATTTGTCTATTGATATTCCAGCTGGTAGCAAGGTTGCCATCGTTGGACCAACGGGTGCTGGTAAGTCTACCCTCATCAATCTCCTCATGCGTTTTTACCCGATTAACTCAGGAGATATTTTGCTAGACGGTCGCTCTATTTATGACTATACTAGAGCTTCTCTTCGACAGCAGTTTGGGATGGTACTTCAAGAAACTTGGCTTAAGCAAGGAACCATTCATGACAATATTGCCTTTGGCAATCCTGATGCTAGCCGAGAGCAGGTCATTGCAGCAGCCAAGGCAGCAAATGCGGATTTCTTTATCCAACAATTGCCCCAAGGCTACGATACTAAGCTTGAAAATGCAGGGGAATCCTTGTCTGTTGGTCAGGCTCAGCTTTTAACCATTGCCCGTGTCTTTCTAGCCATTCCTAAGATTCTGATCTTAGACGAGGCGACTTCATCCATCGATACCCGGACAGAGGTGCTGGTTCAGGACGCCTTTGCCAAACTCATGAAAGGGCGGACAAGCTTATCATTGCCCACCGTTTATCGACCATTCAAGATGCTGATTTGATTCTTGTCTTGGTCGATGGAGATATTGTCGAATATGGCAATCATGAGGAACTCATGACGAGAAAAGGCAAATACTATCAAATGCAGCAAGCAGCAGCTTTTAGCCCAGAATAAATGGGAAGCCCATTATAATGCCAATGAACAAACAAGAAAAGTTGCCTTCGGGTGACTTTTTTGTTACAATAGCTAGAAAAATTATCTGGTATGAAAGCTAATACTCAATGAAAATCAAAGAGCAAACTAGGAAACTAGCCGCAGGCTGCTCAAAACACTGTTTTGAGGTTGTAGATGGAACTGACGTAGTCAGTATCCTACACATACGGCAAGGCGACGTTGACGCGGTTTGAAGAGATTTTAGAAGAGTATAATTTAGAAAAGGAGCCTATTGATGAAAGTCTTTCAGCATGTAAATATCGTGACTTGTGACCAAGATTTCCATGTCTACCTGGATGGTATCTTAGCTCTTGAAAATTCTCAAATCGTCTATGTCGGTCAGGAGAATCAAGAAATTCTCAAGCAAGCAGATAAAATCATAGACTATCAGGGTGCTTGGATTATGCCTGGTTTGGTTAACTGCCATACTCACTCTGCAATGACAGGCTTGAGGGGGATTCGTGATGATAGCAATCTCCACGAATGGGAGGACTATATTTGGCCGGCAGAAGCAGAGTTCACACCAGAGATGACCACAAAGGCTGTCAAAGAGGCGCTAACAGAGATGCTCCAGTCAGGAACGACAACTTTCAATGATATGTACAATCCTAATGGAGTGGATATAGCGGAGATTTATGATGCGGTCAAGGCTTCCAAGATGCGGTGCTATTTCTCTCCGACCCTCTTTTCTTCAGAAACCGAGACGACGGATGAAACCATAGCCAGAACTCGATCTGTCATCGAGACAATCAAAGGCTATCAGGATCCCAATTTCAAGGTCATGGTGGCCCCTCATTCGCCTTACAGTTGTAGTCGAGACTTACTGGAGTTTAGTTTGAACTTGGCAAAAGAGCTGGATATTTCCCTTCATATCCATGTAGCAGAAACACAGGAAGAGTCAGGGATTATCCTGAAACGTTATGGCAAACGCCCATTAGCCTTTCTAGATGAACTTGGGTATTTAGATCATCAGGCTGTCTTTGCCCATGGTGTGGAGTTAAATGAATCAGAAATTACCCGCTTGGCAGATTCACAAGTCGCTATCGCTCACAATCCTATCAGTAATCTCAAACTAGCTTCAGGGATTGCACCAGTCGTCCAACTTCAACAGGCAGGAGTAGCAGTTGGTATTGCGACGGACTCAGTTGCTTCTAACAATAACCTGGATATGTTTGAGGAAGGGCGGACGGCAACACTCTTACAGAAGATGAAGAATGGCGATGCCAGCCAATTTCCAATCGAAACTGCCCTCAAGGCACTGACGATTGAAGGGGCTAAGGTGTTGGGAATGGAAGATGAGATTGGTAGTCTAGAAGTTGGCAAGCAAGCAGATTTTCTCGTCATCCAACCCCAAGGAAAAATCCATCTCCAACCTCAAGAAAACATGCTTTCTCACTTAGTTTATGCTGTCAAATCCAGTGATGTTGATGACGTCTACATTGCAGGTGAACAAGTCGTGAGAGCTGGGAAGGTACTAACAGTAGATTTGTAAGTGATACTCTTTCTAATTTTTTAAAGCTAGGTCGGTGTTGTCTTGACCTCGTTAGCTCTAACAAGTTTATTGAGTGAGTATTTATTGTGTAGGCCGTATAGAAAAAAGAAGACTCTGTAAGGTCTTCTTTTTGTTGCATAATATTTAATCTGAACACTTTTGAGAGGGATACAGACCTTTATCCTCTTTTAATCCTTGCACGAACTAGGTCAAGTGCATAATGAAGTGTTTTATCTTTGGTAATAAAGAGGGTGATGGCGTAATAGATGCCACAAGCTGCGATTGTAGAAAGAACCATGCTAATCATCTTCATCGTAACTTCATAGCTATGAACTTGGAAGAGGGTTTTAAAAACATAATAAATTGGGATGAAACCAAGTGATACGATTGTGTAGCGAGCCAGAGTTGTAAAAATCTCTTTCAAATCCAATAGTTTGTGTTTTGAATAAAGCGAATTTCTAGCAGAACTACGATTGATTCAGCTATAATGGTTGTTCCAATGTAGTATTCAGGACTAAAGATATTATTGAAAAGGAGTAGAGAGTTTAGGACTACATTGGCACCGCCACCGATAAAGTAAAAGGCTGTCAAACGATTTTCATGGTCATTAATAAAGATAATCTGTTTTCCAAGGATTAATTCGATAGCCCAGATAATGGTACGAAAGGCAAAGATACTCGTTACGATTCCTGCTTCTAGATATTTCTCAGAAGAGTAGATAACTGTAGCATAGGTTCCCAAAACCATAATACCAATACTGGTAGGAACCATGAGGAAGTAAAAGAGGGGATGCGCCCTGATTGACCAAATTTTTATAAGAAGTAAAATCTTTTTTTCCTAAATAATAACCAAGTCGTGGGATGCTGACGTTGATAGCTCCACTGAGGACACTAGCGATCAGCATAACGATACTGGAGGCGATGGTGTAGTAGGAGATAAAATTCTCATCAGGTCCTTTAGTGATGAACATACGGTCTAGCAAGGTATAGAGCATATTAGCATTTGCTAGAAGGAGCATGGTTAAGAGTGGTTTAGATGACTTGAGAAGTTCGATGAACTCAATCTTAACAAAGGAAACCTCTCTTTTAATCCAGAGGAAGCTGAGCAGATAGTTGATAATGGTTGTCGCACTCATGATTGTGGCATAAGGGACGATATCATCAGGTGTCTTAACGAAGGCAAAGATAGCCACTAACATTCCAATTCGGATAACCAGTGTTTTATAAAGGATAAAAGAATAGTTCTCGTAGGCTTCATTCATCCACTCGATATTCAGAAATTGGAAGAGGGCTTGAATTCCAAGGATATAGTAAAGGATTTTCAGATTGACAATACTAGTATCAAAATGAATAAAGAGGAAATAGATAGCTGTTGTCAGAATTGAAGTAATTACTGAGATATAGAACAACTTAGAAAAGACATAATTGATCTTATTCTTATCATCCTTAACCTTACTGATAGCTCGAATCCCATAATTATAAATCCCAAAGGCGGCGAGTGGAATGACAAAGCTCGCCCAGGTGTTAGCTGTGTTGAAGTAACCGTAATTCGATTTACTAAGAATCCGCGTTAGATAGGGATTAGTAATCAAAGGAAAAAAACGATATTTAAGATATTGACCAGCAAGCTAGCCAAAAGCATTTACTTTTAATATTCTTCATGAAATTTTTCTTTCTTATATTCTAAAAATAGATACTAGTATTATATCACATTCCAACGCCATTCTTTTGATAAAATCTGTGAAATCTTGTATAATAGATGGAACTGAAAGTATGAGGTTACGAACTATGAAAATGAAACAAATCAGTGATACGACTTTAAAGATCACCATGTCTTTAGAAGATTTGATGGATCGTGGAATGGAAATCGCAGACTTTCTCGTTCCACAAGAAAAAACAGAAGAATTTTTCTATGCCATTTTGGATGAGCTAGAGATGCCAGATAGTTTTTTGGATACGGGTATGCTTAGCTTCCGAGTGACTCCTAAGCCAGATAAGGTTGATGTCTTTGTGACAAAATCTAAGATCGACCAGAATTTGGATTTTGACGATTTGGCAGATCTTCCTGATATGGATGAGTTAGCTAAAATGTCTCCAGATGAGTTTTTGAAAACCTTAGAGAAAACCATGGCAGAAAAAACTAAAGACGATATTGAAGCTATTCAATCTTTAGAGCAGGTTGAAAAGGAAGAGGAAGCGGCGCTTGACGAAGCACTTGGAGTAGAAGAAGGAAAAAGAGAACCGTATATCTATTACATCTTGCGCTTTGACGATTTATCTAGTTTGGTTTCTTTTGCCAAAATGGTTGACTACCAAATGGAAACTTCAGAACTCTATAAGATGAATGGCCAGTACTATTTGACAGTCTTAGTTGATGTAGAAAATCAACCTAGCCTTTATCCAGCTTGGTTGTTGGCTCGTATGCGAGAATTTGCGGATGATAGTGATATCAGTCGTTCTGTCCTCCAAGAATATGGGCAACTACTCATTAATCACGATGCCGTCCAAGGACTGCAAAAAGTTTAATCTAGAAAAAGAGGTTGGGACAAAAGATCCCGACCTCACTTTTTATTAGCAATCAAACTTTGACGCGGTAGCTGATTGAACTTTTTGTTCGTCTTTTAGACTCCAAAAAGCTCCTAATCATCCTCGCGGGGCTGGGACTACGAAATCGAGACTTTGTCTATCGATTTCTGTCCCACCGCCTTTTGTTATCTTCTCTGTAAAAATCTAGTTTTTTTAAAAATATTGGATTCGGTTTGTATTCAAAAAAACTGTCATATTATAATTTGAGAGTGAAAATTAAAGTTTGATCATAATTTCATGAAAATTTTTCTGAATCATCATCTAAATCTACAAGGACGAAAAAAAGTGGCTAAAAAAATAAGCAAACTAGTAGCTTTTAATAGAAGAAATGGGATAGAATTGTAGAAGTTGCTTTTTCGGTAGCTTATAATCGAATTGGCAGACAAATCTTTTAGGTGTAAATGTTGTTACATCAACGATTTTACTAAACTATTATATTTTTTTGTTTTTCAAAGTATAATTTATCTTATATTTGAAACTAGATGAATTTGAATCAGTTTTTAAAAAGAGCCCTCATATAGTTTTGAATCCTAGCAAATGGTATTCCTACGTCTTCCAATCTTGCTAAAATTGATGAAAAACGATATGATAGAATGAAAAAGAGCGAGGTGAAATATGGACCAAAGACGGATTCAAACAGAAACACAGCAGATACTTGAAGATGTATTAGACAAGGCTTCTTTACAGGAGGGAGCATTATTTGTCTTGGGTTTGTCTTCGAGTGAAGTGCTGGGAGGACACATCGGAAAAGATTCGAGTCAGGAAATCGGTGAACTTATTGTCAAGACTATGTTGGAACTGTTGACGGCTAAGGGAATTCACCTGGCTGTTCAAGGGTGCGAACATGTCAATCGGGCTTTAGTTGTTGAACGAGAAGTAGCTATAAAACATCAGTTGGAGATTGTGAGTGTACTCCCGACCTTACATGCAGGAGGTTCTGGTCAGTTAGCTGCCTTTCGCTATATGAAGGATCCCGTGGAGGTCGAATTTATCAGGGCAGATGCTGGTCTAGACATTGGTGATACAGCTATCGGTATGCATATCAAACATGTTCAAGTACCCATTCGACCAGTCTTAAGAGAGATTGGTCAGGCTCATGTAACGGCACTTGCTAGTCGACCAAACTCATTGGAGGGGCGCGTGCTCAATATCCAATAGATCATATTAGGAAGATATAAAATGAATACTAGAAAAATGCAGTTTGAGAGAGTCATTAAATACTCTATTCGGAAGTTCTCGGTTGGTGTCGGTTCTGCGGTTATCGGGACATTTCTTTTGGGGGCAAATAGCTTTTTAGTTGAAACTGTTTCAGCAAACGAAGTGGCAACACCCAACCAAGTTCATTACCATTATTTGGCTGAACAAGAATTGACAGAAGCAGAAAAAGCTTTGATCCATCACGAACTCCCTTCTGATTTAAAACAAGATGATCTTGTCTATCTTGTTTACAGAAAGAAGGAAGTGAATTCTCAACAATTGCCGAACACTGGAAGCAAGGAGTTAGCACTGGCAACTCTTGGTTTTGCAACAGCGTCTATGGTTGTCGTTGTGATGTCTAAAAAACATCGCAATAAAATGTTGGGTATTCTCTTTATTGGAGCTCTAGGTGGTAGTTATTTTATCCCTCAGTCAGCTCAAGCATTTGAGAATAAAATCTTAGTGTCCTACAACCAAACGATTGCTGCAAGTAGTCAAGAGGACTTAGCCAAAGGTGTCATTCAGATCGAAGGATACGAATACGTAGGTTACTTTAAAGCATCAGACTTCCAAGAACAACCAGAGCAAATGACGACTGCTAAGGGAACTCAAGAAGAAGGTCATGAAGGCGAATCTTTGGTTCAACCAGAAGCCCCAGCTTATACAGGCGAGATTACAGCCAAAGGTACTCAAGAAGAGGGCCACCAAGGCGAATCCCTAGTTCAGCCAGAATTGCCAGCTTACACGGGTGAGATTACAGCCAAAGGTACTCAAGAAGAGGGCCACCAAGGTGAATCCTTAGTTCAGCCAGAATTGCCAGCCTACACCGGCGAGATTACAGCCAAAGGTACTCAAGAAAAAGGTCACGAAGGTGAGTCTCTAGTTCAACCAGAAGAACCGGCTTATAAACCTGAAGAAAGTGCTAAAGGCACGCAAGAAGAGGGTCACCAAGGCGAAGCTTTAGTTCAACCAGAAGCTCCAGCCTACACGGGTGAGATTAGTGCCAAAGGAACGCAAGAAGAGGGCCACCAAGGTGAATCCTTAGTTCAGCCAGAATTGCCAGCTTACACCGGCGAGATTACAGCCAAAGGTACTCAAGAAGAGGGCCACCAAGGTGAGTCTCTAGTTCAACCAGAAGCCCCAGCTTACACCGGCGAGATTACAGCCAAAGGTACTCAAGAAGAGGGCCACGAAGGTGAATCCTTAGTTCAGCCAGAATTGCCAGCTTACACCGGCGAGATTACAGCCAAAGGTACTCAAGAAGAGGGCCACGAAGGTGAATCCCTAGTTCAGCCAGAATTACCAGAGTATACAGTAGCTGAAGCAACTGTCACAGAAACTGAAACTGCAGAAGTCCCATATACAAGAGAGTATGTAACTGACGATACTCGCTACACTGACGAAGAAACAGTGATTCAAAATGGTCAAGCAGGAAGTCAGCTGATTCATCGTGTCTATAAGACAGTCAATGGCCAAAAAGTTGGGGACCCAATCAGCACGAGTACAGAAACTGTTAAGGCTCCAGTAAACGAAAAAATTAGTCGTGGTACAAAGGCTATTGAAGGTCAAGTTGAAGAAGTTTCATTTGAAGAAATTCCTTTCGAGACAAGAACTGAAGTAGACAGCACTCTTCCGAAGGGAACAGAAGTTGTTGCTCAAGCTGGTCAAAACGGTAAGAAAAAGATTACCAAAGTCTATAAGACTCTTAAGGGCGTGAAAACTGCAGATGCTCCAACGATTTCAGAGGTAGTTGTTGAAGCAGTTCAAGATCGTATCATCAAAAAAGGTGATCAGATCCTGACTGAGCCAACGTTGACCCTCACTCATATAGATAAAGAAGAATTAGAGCGTAGTGCTAAGGTTCGTTACCAATTGGTAAAACCAACAGGTGTAACCATTAAATCTCTTGAAGTTGTCTTGAAAGACGGAGACACTAGCCTTCAAACAGTCAATATGTCTGAGGGAGATTTGACCGCTAATCTTACAAACTTGAAGTATTACAAGGACTACAAGATTGCGACCAAGATGGTTTACGATCGTGGAAACGGGAACGAAGAAGTAGTTCTCACGGAAGAACCACTAAGACTTGATTTAAGAAAATCGAGATTAAAGATATTCTAAGAACGGATTTGATCAAATATGAAAATCAAATCGAAATGGATGAAACTCGACTGACTTCAGTGCCAACCGACTTGTCAAACTATTATCTGAAAGTTACCTCTAATGACCATAAAACCAATCTACTAGCGGTTCAAAAAATCGAAGAGTCAACAATTGATGGAAAACAAGTCTACAAGGTAACAGCAGTAGCGGAGAACTTGGTTCAACGTAATGTCGATAATCGCTTTAATGAAACTTATACCTACTATATTGAAAAACCAAAAGCTAGTCAGGATGGTGTTTTCTACGACTTTGGAGAATTGATCCAAGCCATTCAGGCAAATCCTGCTGGTGAATTTAAACTGGGTCAAAGTATGAGTGCTCGTAACGTTGTTCCTCAAGGGAAATCTTACATTACTTCGGAGTTTACTGGTAAGCTATTGAGTGATGGAGACAAACGTTATGCTATCCATAATTTAGAACATCCCCTTTTCAATGTCATTAATGGTGGGACTATTAAGAACATCAATTTTGAAAATGTAGATATTAATCGTTCTGGTCAAATCAAATTGCGACGGTTGGATTTAACCTTAAAAATAAAGGTCTGATTGAAGATGTTAAGGTGACTGGTTCGGTTACTGGTAACAATGATGTTGCAGGTATTGTCAATAAGATTGATGAAGATGGTAAGGTTGAAAATGTCGCCTTTATTGGTAAAGTCAACTCTTTAGGGAATAACTCGACAGTTGGTGGTATTGCTGGTTCAAACTATATGGGCTTTGTCAATAGAGCCTATGTAGATGCGACTATTACGGCCCAAAATGCCAATGCAAGTATGCTAGTACCATTTGTCACTTATATGCTAAATAGTTGGAAATCAGGTACAAAAGCAAGATTAACCAATTCTGTTGCCAAGGGTATCCTTGATGTTAAAAATACTAGAAACGTTGGTGGTATTGCCTCTAAAACATGGCCATATGGAGCTGTACAAGATAACGTAACATATGCTAAAGTAATCAAAGGTCATGAAATATTTGGTTCTAACGATGTTAACGATGAAGACGGAAGCCCACATATTAAAGACTTATTCGGAGTTATCGGTTATAGCTCTGCAGAAGATGGAACTGGTAAAGATACTAAGAATCCAAGTAGGCTAAAACACTTAACTAAAGACGAAGCTGATGCTCGCGTTGCTGGTTACAATATTACAGCTGATAAATTCATAAGTGAACCTTATGAATTGAACAAGTTGAACAATGTAAGCACTCGTGAAGCAGCTTATGAGTCTATTCAAGACTACAATCCAGACTATAAACTTGCTTATAAGAATATTGAAAAAATACAATCATTCTATAACAAAGATTTTTATCGTTAATCAAGCTAATAAACTAGCTAAGAATCACAAGTTAAATACTAAAGAAGTTATTTCTGTTACTCCAATGAATGATAATAACTTTGTAACAGATTTAAGTGTTGCAAACAGAATTATTGTTCACTATGCCGATGGAACAAAAGATTACTTCAACCTATCTTCTAGTGATGAGGGTCTAAGTAATGTTAGAGAATATACTGTAACAGACTTAGGTATTAAATATACACCTAATATCGTTCAAAAAGATCATAGTGCTTTTAATTAACGGTATCGTAAATATCTTAAACCCTATCGAGCTTCAATCTGATCCAATTTACCAAAAAAACTTGGCAGAACTGGACCAAATAAAGTAAATGCGATTAAAAAAATCTATTCTTAGAAGAAAGTTTCGACTATGTAAAAGCTAATTTAAACACATTAGTAACTAAATTAGTTGAAAATGAAGATCATCAACTTAATAATTCTCTTGCAGCTCAACAAATGATTCTTGATAAAGTTGAGAAAAATAAAGCTGCCCTATTATTAGGTTTAACATACTTAAATCGTTACTACGGCGTTAAATTCGGTGATGTTAACATTAAAGAATTAATGTTATTCAAACCTGATTTCTATGGTAAAAACGTTGATGTTCTTGATAGATTAATTGAAATTGGCTCTAAAAGAAAAATAATATTAGTGGTTCAAGAACATATGATGCTTTCGGTGAAGTTTTAGCGAAATACACTAAATCTGGAGATTTAAATGGTTTCTTAGACTACAACAGAGGATTATTCACTAATATCGATAATATGAATGATTGGTTCATTGATGCGACTAAGGATAAGGTCTATGTAGTAGAAAAAGCTTCTCAAAATCCAGGAGTTGGCGAATATAAATATCGTGCTTATGACAATTTGACTCGTGGTCTTCATAGAAAAATGATTCTACCTTTATTGAATCTTGATAAGACAGAAATGTTCCTCATTTCTACTTACGATACGATGTCTTATGGTACAGCTAATAAGTACAATACTACTTTGGAAAAACTTAAACCGGAGATTGATTTAGCCGCACAACGTCAGATTAATTATCTTGATTTCTGGCATCGATTGGCCTTGGATAATGTGAAGAATAGATTGTTCAAAGATATCGTCTATCCAGTTTGGGAAGGATTCTATGTTTGGGGTCATGGTTGGCCAGGCTGGCCTGAACGCTATGGCCAATTCAAAAATAGTACTGAAGTATATGCCCCAATCCGTGAAATCTATGGACCTGTAGGAGAATACTACGGTGATAATGGAGCTGTTGCTGGAGCTTATGCAAGTATTTACGATAATCCAAATGATAATCGTGCCAAAGTAACTTTCGTTATGTCTAATATGATTAGCGAATACGGAGCTTCTGCGTTCACACACGAGACTACACACTTAAATGACCGTCTTGTTTACTTCGGTAATTTTGGTCGTCGTGAAGGTACAAATGTTGAAGCCTTCGCCCAAGGTATGCTTCAATCACCTGCAACACGAGGCCACCAAGGTGAATATGGAGCTCTAGGATTAAACATGGCATTTGAAAGACCTAACGATGGTAACCAATGGTATAATACGAATCCAAATGATCTTAAATCACGTGAAGCTATCGATAACTACATGAAAGGTTATAACGATACTCTGATGATGTTAGACAATCTTGAGGCTGATGCAGTTCTTGGACAAAATAGTCAAGAATTGAATAATGCTTGGTTCAAGAAAGTTGATAAGCAAATGAGAGGAAACTCTAAGAACCAATACGATAATGTTCGTGGTCTAAATGATACTGAAAAAGCTATTCAACTTCATTCCGTGAATGACCTAGTAGATAACAACTTTATGACTAACCGTGGACCAGGAAATGGTGTCTATAAACCAGATGACTTTAGTTCTGCATATGTCAACGTCCCTATGATGACAGGTATCTATGGTGGTAACACAAGTGAAGGTGCTCCTGGAGGAATGTCATTTAAACATAATACATTCAGATTATGGGGTTACTACGGATATGAAAAAGGCTTCCTAGGCTATGCTACTAATAAGTATAAACAAGAGGCTAAGGCTGCAGGTAAGAACACCCTAGGTGACGACTTTATTATCAGCAAGATTTCTGAAGGTCGATTTGCAAACTTAGAAGAATTCAAGAAAGCTTACTATAAAGAAGTGAAAGACAAGGCTACAAATGGTTTGACAACCTTTGAAGTAAATGGAACTAACATTTCATCTTACAATGATCTTCTTCGCTTATTCAAGGAAGCTGCTGCTAAGGATGCTGCAACCTTAAAAACAGAGAAGAATGGTAATAAGTCTGTGTCTACAAATAATGTAACCAAACTCAAAGAAGCTGTTTATAAGAAACTTCTTCAACAAACAGATAGCTTTAAAACTTCTATCTTTAAATAATCCCAAACTCTCATCTGCTTAGCAGGTGGGAGTTTTTGTAATCAAGAAGCTTAATGATTTTCCAAACAGATTCTAAGTATTTTTAGCAAGGTAGGTATATAATAGAACTACAAAGTGAATATCTATATTTATATGATAACGAGGAAGGTGACGAAGATGAAAAAATGGCAAGCAACTGTATTGGTCTGCGCTAGTCTGGTCTGTCTATCAGCTTGTAAAAATCAGATGGAGAGTCAAGCTGATAAGCAAAATGGAGACAAAAATGCACAAGTTAGTTCTCAAATGGCAAAACAAGGGGAAGCAGTTCCAGACTTTGAGCTTATGGGAGTTGATGGTAAAACCTATCGCCTATCAGATTATAAAGGCAAAAAGGTCTATCTCAAATTTTGGGCATCTTGGTGCTCTATTTGTCTAGCTAGTTTACCTGATACCGATGAGCTTGCAAAAGAAGCAAGTGATGACTATGTCATCTTGACAGTGGTTTCTCCTGGTCAAAAAGGAGAGCAAGCAGAAGAAGCCTTTAAAAAATGGTATCAGGGTTTGGACTATAAAGATTTACCAGTATTGCTAGACCCTTCGGGACAACTTTTAGCGAGTTACGGAGTTCGTTCTTATCCGACTCAGGCTTTTATTGATAAAGAAGGTAAACTAGTTAAGACCCAGCCAGGCTTTATGGACAAGGATACTATTTTACAGATGCTAAAAAACATAGATTAGAGGCTCATCATGAATGATAAATTTAAAATAATTGTATTCATAGGAATCATCATTTGCATTATTATTGGACTTTTATTTCTTTTGGAAAAAAGGAGCGCAAGCTACACAGATACCACTCAAATCGAGAAGGCAGCTGTTAGCCAAGGTCAAGGTGCTAAGAAAAGAACGGAGCCAGATAAAGAAGCTGACTTACATGATATCTATCTAGCGGGAGGCTGTTTCTGGGGAGTCGAAGAATATTTTTCTCGAGTGGCAGGTGTGACAGATGCTGTTTCTGGCTATGCGAATGGCAGAGGAGAAACAACCCAGTATGAATTGATCGGCCAAACCGGGCATGCTGAGACTGTTCATGTGACCTACGATGCCAATCAAATTTCTCTAAAAGAAATCTTGCTCCATTATTTCCGCATTATCAATCCAATCAGTAAGAATAAGCAGGGAAATGATGTGGGGACTCAGTACAGAACAGGAGTCTACTATACAGATGAGAAAGATTTAGAAGTCATCAATCAAGTCTTTGATCAAGTTGCTCAGAAGTACGACCAGCCTCTAGCGGTTGAAAAAGAAGTCTTAAGAAATTTTATCGTGGCTGAAGATTACCACCAAGACTATCTCCAGAAAAATCCTAATGGCTATTGCCATATCAATGTCAATCAAGCAGCCTATCCGGTCATTGATGCGAGTAAATATCCAAAACCGAGTGACGATGAATTGAAAAAACTCCTCTCTCCTGAGGAATATGCAGTGACTCAAAACAGTCAAACAGAACGGGCCTTTTCAAATCGTTACTGGGATAAATTTGAAGCAGGTCTTTATGTAGATGTAGCGACTGGAGAACCCCTCTTTTCTTCGAAAGATAAATTTGAATCGGGTTGTGGTTGGCCAAGTTTTACCCAGCCTATCAGTCCAGACGTTGCGACCTACAAGGAAGACAAGTCTTATAATATGGTCAGAACAGAAGTCAGAAGCCGAACTGGTGATTCCCATTTAGGACATGTCTTTACAGATGGACCTCAGGACAAGGGAGGGCTACGCTATTGTATCAATAGTCTATCCATCCGTTTTATTCCTAAGGATCAAATGGAAGAAAAGGGCTATGGCTATTTGTTGGATTATGTTGAGTGATCTTGATTTTATAAAAAAGAGTTTACTAAAAATGTTTTAATTCATAAGAAGTGTAGAATTTGGATTTTTAGAAGCGGTTGAGCAATTTAATCGAACGTGTAGGTATTACTCCCGCAAATCTTTCAATACTGAAAACAGGTAAGGCTAAAGCTATACGTTTTTCAACATTAGAAGCCATTTGTAAAGAACTAGGATGCCAGCCAGGTGATATATTGGAGTATGTTCCAGACTAAAAATGTGGTTCAGCCAATGCTGATCCGCTTTTTTTATTTAAAAAAATATCAATTTATCTCGAAAATATTTTGTAAAAAAATCAACAAAATATTATAATAAGATTATGAAAACGGAATAAAGGAGATGTCTTTAAGGACAAGAACAAAGCTGATATGGAAGATAGAAAAAAGCTACAAAAATTTGCCATTCGTAAACTGAGCATGGGGGTGGGCTCGGTATTGATTGGACTTGCCTTCATTGGAGGAACACTTGAACCCAAACTGGTTCAGGCAGATGAAACCAAGCAAGTTTCCTTTCACTATTTAGCGGAATCGGAGTTGACAGCTGCTGAACGTGAACTCATTCACCATGAATTACCACAAGATCTGAGCCAAGAGAGCTATTATCTAGTTTATCGCAAGCAGGGACAATCCGTCTTACCTCAAACGGGAACAGTCACCTTTCCCTTGGCTGGTCTTGGTCTTTTGACTGCTAGTTTGGTGGTTTTCCTATTTTCTAAGAAAAAACCTTCAAAGATAGTTGGAGTGTTATTGATTGCTTCTCTTGGTAAGAGCTTATTACTTCCTTATCATGTATTTGCTTTTGAGTATAAGGACTTGCTGGCTTATGATCAGACTAAAACCCTTGTGTCTGCAGATGGTTTATCTCAAGGAATTATTGACATTAAAGGCTATGACTATGTCGGTTATTTATTAGAGTCGGATTTAAGAGGAACAGGCCAAGATCTAACATCTAGTGCGAGTCCAGAAATTCCTTCAAAACCAGTAAATCAAGCAGCCATTCATAAAATTCCCGAATTTACAGGCGGTGTATCTGGCGAATCCTTGGTTGAGCCACCAAAACCAACATTTGAAGATGGAGTCAATGGCCCAGGTACGGTAGCTGAAGCCCTACCAGAGTATACACCAGAATTTAGCAGTCAAAGTGGCATCCCAGAAGTCCATGGCAAACCAGACTTTACAGGTGGCGTATCAGGCGAATCCTTGGTTGAGCCAACAAAACCAACATTTGAAGGTGGCGTCAATGGCCAAGGCGCAGTAGCTCAAGCCTTGCCAGAGTATTCATCAGAATTTAGTAGCCAAAGTGGCGTCCCAGAAGTCCACAACAAACCAGACTTTACAGGTGGCGTATCAGGCGAATCCTTAGTTGAACCAACAAAACCAACATTTGAGGGTGGTGTTAATGGCCAAGGAGCAGTAGCTGAAAGCTTACCAGAGTATACACCAGAATTTAGCAGTCAAAGTGGCATCCCAGAAGTCCATGACAAAGCAGACTTTACAGGTGGCGTATCAGGCGAATCTTTAGTTGAACCACCTAAACCAACATTTGAGAGTGGCGTCAGTGGCCAAGGTGTAGTAGCTGAAAGCATACCAGAGTATGAAGGTGGTGCAGTTCCAGTTGATACTCTGAAACAAGAACGTCTAGAATTTACAGGAGGCGTATCGGGAGAATCCTTAGTCGAGCCAACAAAACCAACATTTGAAGGAGGCGTCAATGGTCCGGGTACAGTAGCTGAAGCCTTGCCAGAGTATGAAGGAGGCGCAGTTCCAGTTGAAACCTTGAAACAGGAACTCTCTATCTATAGTGGTGGTGTGAATGCTACTGAAGCGCTAGTTCAAGATACAAACCCGACTTTACATATTGAAGTCCGAAAAGAGTTGTTCCCTAAACAAACTAGGGAAAAGATTGATCCAGAAATGCTTGTCGGTGAAACAAGAATCGAGCAAGTCGGTCAAGATGGTGAGAAAGAGATTGTTACCAGCTATGAGGAAAAAGATGGGAAACGTATCTCAGAGCTGAAAGAAACAACACGGATTTTAACAGAAGCTAAAGATCAGGTTATCATCCGTGGCAGTAAGGAAAAAGAAGAAATTAAACCTGAACCTGTCCTAACTCTTTCAAATATTACTGGAAATTCGATGGGCCGTTCAGCTCGCTTAAGCTATAACTTGGACAAGGCAGATGGCGTTACCGTTTCAAAAATCAGTGCCACTATTAAAGCCAAGGGGCTAGAGGATCAGACTCTGGACTTCACGAGTGATCAACTGGAAGCAACAGTTGATAATCTAAAACTCTACACGGACTACACTATTTCTACAAGGATGGTCTTTAATCGTGGTAAGGGTGAGGAGAGCACTCTGCTTGAGGACAAGAAGCTTCGTTTAGAGCTTAAAAAGCTAGAAATAAAAGATATCAAGGAAACAAGCCTTGTTAAGGTTGAAAATGGCAAAGAGTCTGTGATTCAGCACTTGACAGAAGTGCCAAGAAACTTGGAAGACTATTATCTCAAGATTAATTCAGAGGACCATAAGACCAGCCGTTTAGCCATCAAGTCAATCCAAACTGAGAGAATTGATGGAAAAAGAATATTATAAGGTGAATGCTGGAGCAACTGACTTGATTCAACGCAATGATCAGAAAAAAATTTTTGAAGAAGGCTTTAGCTACTATCTGGCTAAGTCAAGTGCTGATTCTCCTACGATTGCTGGTGTAAAAGAATACGCTTATCAGGATATCCAAGATTATGATAGCCACCATGATCAAGCCTATCGCAACCTTGAAAAATTGCAACCGTTCTACAATAAAGAATGGATTGTAAATCAAGGAAATAAACTGGATCTTGATCACAATCTAGCCAAGAAGCAGGTAATCTCTGTTATCGCCATGAAAGGGAAAGACTTTGTAACGGATCTTTCAGTGGCAGACCATATCATGGTTCATTATGCAGACCAGACCAAGGATGTATTTGCAATCACCTCGCAAAATTCTGGCTTGACTGCTATCAAGGAATACAAGATTGCTGACTTGGATGTGCTTTATACCCCAGATATGCTGGTTAAGGACCGTTCAGGCTTAGCCAAAGACCTTACCTCTATCTTGAAAAAAGTGGACTTACAGTCTGATGGGGTTTATCGAATCCTAGATGATCAAACCACCAACCTTGATAAGAAGGTTGAGGCTGTGAAGAATTGGTATCTAGAAGAAAGCTTTTCAGAGGTCAAAGCTCAGCTGGGAACTCTGGTTGATAAGTTACTTACCAATCTGGACTACCAGTGGAATGATTCACCTGCTAGCATGGCTTCCTTGAAGCAGAAAGTTCAGGATCATCAGTCAGCTATCATGCTGGGTCTTGCTTATCTTAATCGCTATTACGGTATCCGATTTGCGGATTACAATCTGAAAGAACTCATGCTTTTTAAACCAGATTTTTATGGGCAAAATGTGGATATCTTGGATCGATTGATTGAACTTGGTTCAAGAGAGAACAACCTAAAAGGCGACCAGACTCATGAAACTTTTGCCAGAGTTCTAGCCAAGGATACAAAATCTGAAGATTTACATGCCTTCTTAGACTACAACAGACAGTTATTGACGACTGACAAGGATATGAATGACTGGTTTGTGAATGCCACCAAGGGCCATGTGTACATAGCAGAGCGAGCTTCGAAGAATCAAGAAATTGCAAATCGGAAGCATCGGGCTTATGACAATCTTAATAACTGGTTGCATCGCAATATGATCCTGCCTTTGTTGAATGTCAAGAAGGCACAAATGTTCCTGATTTCCAACTACAATACCATTACTTTTGGATCAGCTGATAAATCTGGCAAAACCATAGATCAGATGAAAGCTGACATTGATCTAGTAGCGGACCGTCAGTTGACTTACTTGGACTTCTGGTATCGACTTGCTACTGATGAAGTTAAAGACCGTATGGTTAAGAGTGACTTTAATGTAGCTACACCAGTTTGGGAAGGCTATCGCGTTGATGGACGTGGCTGGGTAGAGCGTTATGGACATACTAGTGGTATGGAAGACTACGCGCCAATTCGTGAGGTATTTGGACCAGCAGGTCGCTACTATAAAGACAATAAGCTAGGAGCTTATGCCTCTATCTATCCAAAGATAAATGCCAGAGATGCTATTCACTTTGTAGAAATCGATATGATGAGTGAGTATGGTTTGTCTGTCTACACCCATGAGACAACTCACGTCAATGATCGCATTGTCTATCTGGGTGGCTACAAACATCGTGAAGGAACCTATGTAGAAGCCTATGCTCAGGGTATGCTCCAGTCACCGGCTGAGGAAGGTCATCAGGGTGAGTACGGCGCCCTTGGTATCAATATGGCTTACATACGACCAAATGATGGGGATCAATGGTACAATCCAGATCCAACCAAGTTGCAAACACGCCAGCAGATTGACCACTACATGAAGGGGTATAACGAGGCCTTGATGCTTCTAGATTATCTGGAAGGAGAACGAGTTCTCGCTAAGAATGATCTTGCTTGAAGAAGGCTTGGTTCAGCAAGATGACCAAGCAAATGCGCTATCAGGACCAGGATAATAAACTCCTTGCTCCAAACCAGTGGGACTATGTCCGTCCATTGACAGATGAGGAAGCCAAGACTCAGCTAAATTCTGTGGACGACCTAATCAAACATAACATCATCACCAATAGGCATTACCAAGGAACTTACCGACCAGAAGAACTCAAGACAGCTTATGTCAATGTCAAGATGGTGGATGCTATCTATGGTGGAAATACCAGTCAGGGAGCTCCAGGAGCCCTCTCCTTCAAGCATAATGCCTTCCGTATGTGGGGTTATTATGGCTACGAAAATGGTTTCCTAGGTTATGCTTCTAATAAGTACAAGGATGAGGCGTTAAGTGAGGGGGCATGACACCCTTGGAGATGATTTCATTATCCAGAAGGTTTCGAAAGGCAAGTTCCAGAACTTAGAAGAATGGAAGAAGGCCTGGTTTGATGCTATTATTGCCAAGGCAAAACGAGGAATCCATAGTTTTGAAATTGATGGTCAGCAAATTGATTCTTACGAGAAATTGCAAGACTTGTTTGACCAAGCAGTAGAAACGGATTACCGAAACTTTAAGTATGGTGGTTCAGTTGCCAACTATACAGTAGCTCTGAAGAAAAAAGTCTTCCAAAAACTATTGCAGGTCACAGATGCCTTTTCATCCGAACTCTTTCCCAAAGGATAGATAAAAGAGAGTGTGTTCAGATTTCCTAAGGAAGTGAAATCTACTTTAGCATTCTCAAAGAATAAAATTGCCAGATCTCCTGTTTGGGGTCTGGCTTTTATGGTATACTTAGGATATGCATAGAAAAACAGTGATTGATTTTAGGGCTTTGGGCGAGCGATACACCTTTACCCAGCCTATTAAAGAGTTAAAAACCAGAAATTTAGCAGAAGTGACGGACTTATTAGCACAAGTGGAAAGCTATCAAGAGCAAGGCTATTATGTGGTAGGATATGTCAGCTATGAGGCTGCGCCAGCTTTTGAGGAAAAATTAGCGGTCCACAAAGCTCCCTTACTGGGGGAGTATTTGCTTTACTTTACTGTTCATGACAAAGTTGAAACATCCAGTATTCCTCTGACTTATGAGGAGGTGGATTTGCCATCAAACTGGCAGGAAGTAACATCTGCTGAGGACTATGAAAGGCTATTGCCCAGATTCACTATCATTTAAGACAAGGAGATACCTATCAGGTCAACTATACGGTTCAACTCAAGCAGGAGTTGTCTGCCAATCCTTTTGCTATCTACAATCGTATGGTTGTCGAGCAGGAAGCGGGTTACAATGCTTACGTAGAGCATGACGACATGGCAGTGATTTCCATGAGTCCAGAACTCTTTTTTGAGCAAAATGGCCGTGAATTAACGACTCGCCCTATGAAGGGGACGACTAAACGGGGTCTGAACGACGATGAAGACTTGAAGGAAGCGGCTTGGTTGGAGCAAGATCCCAAAAATCGTTCAGAAAACATGATGATAGTTGACCTCTTGCGCAATGATATGAATCGTCTGTCTGAGGTGGGAAGTGAGCATGTGGAGCGTTTATGCCAGGTAGAACAGTATTCAACGGTTTGGCAGATGACTTCGACCATCAAGAGTCAGTTACGATCGGATGTTGACCTAGTTGAAATTTTCCGATCGCTCTTTCCATGTGGCTCCATCACAGGGGCTCCCAAGATAGCGACCATGGAAATTATCAAGAACTTGGAGCCAAAAGCTAGAGGAGTTTACTGTGGAACTGTTGGACTCTTACTTCCCAATGGACGAAGGATTTTCAATGTGGCTATTCGAACCATTCAACTGCATCGAGGGCAAGCCATCTATGGAGTCGGTGGTGGCATCACTTGGGATAGTACTTGGGAAGCAGAATACCGTGAAGTCCAGCAAAAGGCAGCTGTTCTTTACCGAAAACAGCCTCGTTTTCAATTGATTACGACAGGAAAAATCAGCCAGAAAACCTTACTCTTTGAAGATCAACATCTAGAAAGACTACAAAAGGCTAGTCGTTATTTTGCCTTTCCTTTTGATGCAGAAGACTTGAGACAAAAGATAGACAAGGAGTGCCAAGCTTGTGATTTCCATCAAGACTACCGTTTGCGAATCAGTCTCAGCAAATCTGGAGAAATAGAAATTGATCGACAAGTATTGACACCACTTAGCTCTAGTTTTTGTCAGGCCAAGATTTGTCAGCAAGAAGCTGATTTGGAGCAGGCCTTTACCTACTTTAAGACGACACACCGACCGCATTTGACAGTGGGAGAGCAGGAAATCATCTATCACACTGCTGATGGAAAACTGCTGGAAACCTCTATTGGCAATCTGGTCTTAAAAATGGATGGCAAACTCTATACCCCACCTAGTCAGCTAGGTCTGTTACCAGGGATTTATCGCCAGCATTTACTTGAAATCGGGCAGGTAGAAGAGAAAATCTTGACCGTAGAAGATTTGAAACAGGCAGAAGTCATTTATGCTTGTAATGCAGTAAGGGGCTTATATGAGTTGTCAGTAAGGGAGAACTAAATGAAATTAATATTTTTACATGGCCTAGGTCAGTCAGCAGATAGTTGGAAAGAAGTTCAGGATTTTCTTGCAGATTATCCATCGGAAGCCCTTGACTTATTTCCTTCCGGAGTTGGGACATACCAAGAAGCCAAGGAGCGCATTTATCAGCGCTTAACAGTGGAAACAGAACCTTTTGTCCTAATCGGTTTGTCCTTAGGGGCTGCACTTGCATTGGAGCTTTCAAGTTATGAGATACCAAATCTTCAGGGCTTGGTTTTGTCAGGCTGTCCACTGAAACTAGCAGGTAACATCCCTTTTTACATTCAGTTGCTGATATTTAAATTGCTTCCCAAAAGGATATTTGAGAAACAGGGAGCAGATAAGACTCTTATGGTTGGAGTTTCTGAGGAATTAAAAACACTTGATTTAAGAGAGATTGCACGGAATTGTCCCTATCCAAGTCTGTTAATTTGTGGTAGTCAAGATAAGCCTAATCTCAGTTCAATGAGAGCTATTCAAGAACTGATGCCAGATTCTCAGTTTGAGATTATCCCTGACGGCCCTCATGTCTTGAATAGGGCAAAACCAAAAGAGTTTGCAGAAATAACCAGAAGTTTTCTTGAATTGCTGAAACAAGTTTGATAAAATAATATTGAGATTGATATTATAATTTTAGGAGAAAATCATGAACAAACGTCATTTACTAAACTAGGCCTAGCTTCTTTACCTGCTCTAGCTTTGTTTTTACATCCAGTTGTGGCAGATGAAAGTATCCATTTTTCAAGCTGTAAGGAAGCTTGGGAGAATGGTTATGCAGATATTCATAAGGGAGAACCAGGGTATTCTGCTACTCTAGATAAAGACCATGATGGGATAGCCTGTGAATCTAAGAATGCACCAAAAGGAGTGTTAAAAGAGAAAAAGACGAGTACATCTCAAGCTAACAATAATGTGTCATCTGATAGTGTAGCACCAAAGAGTGAAGAGCCTACTTCTAGTGTAGCAACTGTAAGTGGCTGGGTTCGTCAAAATGGGTCTTGGTACTATTTTTCTGAAAATGGAAAACCAGTAACAAATACTTGGCAGGGTGCTTACTACCTCAAATCAGATGGAAGAATGGCTGAGAACGAGTGGGTATACGATAACTATTACCAAGCCTGGTATTACCTCAAATCAGATGGTTCTTATGCGCGCAATACTTGGCAAGGAAGTTACTATCTCAAATCAGATGGTAAGATGGCTCAGGGTGAATGGATTTATGATTCTTACTACCAAGCCTGGTATTACCTCAAATCAGATGGATCTTATGCGCATAATACTTGGCAAGGTGCATATTACCTCAAGTCAAATGGGAAAATGGCTCAGAGTGAGTGGGTCTATGATTCTTCTTACCAAGCCTGGTATTACTTGAAATCAGATGGATCTTATGCTCGCAATGCATGGCAAGGAAATTACTATTTGAAATCGGATGGCAAAATGGCTAAGAATGAGCGAGTGGATGGCGGACGCTATTATGTAGATGCTTCTGGTTTGTGGAAACCATAGAATAGAAAAATTCTGTAAAGTTAATGCAAACCTCTGCATTGATAAGTAGTTTTTGTTATACTATTACTATAAGCATTTTCAATTAAGGATAAGGAGAAGACGATGAGTCAAAAGATTATTGGGATTGACCTTGGTGGAACTTCTATCAAGTTCGCTATTTTAACGCAAGAAGGAGAAATCCAAGAAAAATGGTCTATTAAGACAAACATTTTGGATGAAGGAAGCCATATCGTAGACGATATGATTGAAACTATTCAACACCGTTTGGGCTTGCTTGGATTGTCTGCTGAAGATTTCCGTGGAATTGGTATGGGGTCACCTGGTGTGGTTGACCGTGAAAAAGGGACTGTTATCGGTGCCTACAACCTCAACTGGAAAACTCTTCAACCAATCAAAGAAAAAATGGAAAAAGCCTTGGGGATTCCATTCTTTATCGACAATGACGCCAACGTGGCAGCTCTTGGTGAGCGTTGGATGGGTGCTGGTGACAACCAACCAGATGTTGTCTTTATGACACTTGGTACAGGTGTTGGTGGCGGTATCGTAGCAGAAGGTAAATTGCTTCACGGTGTTGCAGGTGCTGCTGGTGAACTTGGACACATCACAGTTGACTTTGATCAACCAATCGCATGTACTTGTGGTAAAAAAGGCTGTCTTGAGACAGTAGCTTCAGCGACAGGTATCGTTAACTTGACTCGTCGTTACGCAGATGAATACGAAGGCGATGCAGAGTTGAAACGCTTGATTGATGACGGAGAAGAAGTAACAGCTAAAACTGTCTTTGATTTGGCAAAAGAAGGAGACGACCTTGCCTTGATCGTTTACCGTAACTTCTCACGTTACTTGGGTATTGCATGTGCCAACATCGGTTCAATCCTAAACCCATCAACAATTGTTATCGGTGGTGGTGTATCAGCTGCGGGAGAATTCCTTCTTCAAGGTGTGCAAAAGGTTTATGATGAAAATACCTTCCCACAAGTTCGCACAACAACTAAACTAGCTCTTGCAACTCTAGGAAATGATGCTGGAGTGATTGGTGCTGCATCACTTGTCTTGCAATAAATAAACATAAAAAGGAGAAAATTGCTTTCTGTAAGCGAGTGATTTTCCTCCTTTCTTTTTTTATGCTATACTAGTTAGGACAATAAATGAGGTGAGAGTAAATGACAAAAGCGGATAAGATTTTTAAAGAAAATATTGAGCGAATTCTCAATGAAGGAGTCTTTTCAGAACAAGCTCGTCCCAAGTATAAGGATGGAACAGTGGCTAACTCCAAGTACATCACAGGTGCTTTTGCGGAGTATGATTTGTCTAAGGGCGAATTTCCCATCACAACCCTACGTCCAATTGCTATTAAATCAGCTATTAAAGAAGTGCTTTGGATCTACCAAGATCAGACCAATAGTTTGGAAGTTCTCAATGACAAGTACAATGTTCACTACTGGAATGACTGGGAAGTTGGAGATACAGGGACTATTGGAGAACGTTATGGGGCTGTTGTTAAGAAGCATGACATCATTAACAAGATTCTCAAACAGTTAGAAGCCAATCCTTGGAACCGTCGTAATATCATTTCACTTTGGGATTATCAGGCTTTTGAGGAGACAGATGGACTTCTTCCATGCGCATTTCAGACTATGTTTGATGTTCGTCGAGTTGATGGGGACATCTATCTGGATGCGACTTTGACCCAGCGTTCTAATGATATGCTGGTGGCTCATCATATCAATGCCATGCAGTATGTAGCTCTTCAAATGATGATTGCTAAACACTTTGGTTGGAAAGTTGGAAAATTCTTCTACTTTATTAACAACCTTCACATCTATGACAATCAATTTGAACAAGCTCAGGAATTGCTTCGTCGTGAGCCTTCAAATTGCCAACCACGTTTGGTCTTGAATGTACTAGACAAGACTAATTTCTTTGATATTAAAGCAGAGGATTTTGAGTTGGTTGACTATGATCCAGTCAAGCCACAGTTGAAGTTTGACTTGGCCATTTAATACTCTCTGAAAATCTCTTCAAACCAGGCTAGATTCCTTTTCCTATTTGGTTTTTATTAAGTATAAAAGAATAGAAAAGAAAAAAAGAAGTTGAGATTTTTTCTCAACTTCTTTTTTTGCTTAGTGTGATACGCGACGACGCGCTGCTTTCTTACGGTTTTCTTCGATGAAAGCTGCTTTTTGTTCTTCTGGTTCGATCACTTTCTTTTTAACTGCGTATACTGCACCTGCAACTGCAGCGACAGTTCCTGCAATACCTGTTACAAGACCTTTAGCGAATCCTTTAGCCATGAGTATTCCTCCTTTAACTTATAAATCAGCCAGCTACCTCAAGAGGTCGCATTTCTGACTGACCTTTTTGTGATATAATAATAGTAACGAAAAAATGGGAATTTTTCAAGGAAAAAAGATGAAAACAAAAATAATTGTGATTGTTGGACCGACTGCAGTTGGAAAAACAGCTCTAGCCATTGAAGTTGCTAAGCATTTTAATGGTGAAGTAGTTAGTGGAGATAGCCAACAAGTCTATCGAGGACTAGATATTGGGACAGCTAAGGCTAGTCCAGAGGAGCAGGCAACTGTCCCTCATCACTTGATTGATGTGAGAGAAGTAACCGAGTCTTACTCGGCTTTTGATTTTGTTTCAGAAGCTAAGGCGGCCATTGAGGATATTCAAAGTCGAGGTAAGCTCGCTATTATTGCAGGTGGGACAGGACTTTATATCCAGAGTCTGCTAGAAGGATATCATTTAGGTGGGGAGACACCACACGAGGACATTTTAGCTTATCGTGCTAGTCTAGAGCCTTTTTCAGATGAGAAGTTAGCCCAACTCCTAGAGCAAGCAGACCTTGAAATTCCCCAATTTAATCGTCGTCGTGCCATGCGTGCCTTGGAAATTGCCCATTTTGGTCAAGATTTGGAAAATCAAGAGACTTTATATGAGCCGCTGATTATTTGCTTGGATGATGAGAGAAGTCAGCTTTATGAACGGATTAACAACCGTGTGGATTTGATGTTTGAAGCTGGACTATTGGATGAAGCTAAGTGGTTGTTTGACTATTATCCAGATGTGCAGGCTGCTAAAGGGATTGGTTACAAGGAACTCTTTCCCTATTTTCGAGGGGAGCAGAGCCTGGAGCAGGCTAGTGACAGTCTCAAACAGGCGACCCGTCGTTTTGCCAAGCGTCAGCTAACCTGGTTCCGTAATCGTATGCAGGTGACCTTTTATCAAATAGGAGAATCTGGTGTGACAGACCGTATTTTAAACCAGATTGAGGAGTTTTTAAATGATTGAAACGGAGAAAAAAGAGGAGCGGGTCCTGCTGGTTGGTGTGGAATTACAGGGCATGGATAATTTTGACCTCTCCATGGAAGAGCTGGCTAGTCTGGCTAAGACGGCTGGTGCAGTCGTAGTCGATAGTTACAGACAAACGAGAAAAATACGACTCCAAGACCTTTGTCGGAACTGGTAAGTTGGAAGAAATTGCTCAAATGGTGGACGCAGAAGAAATCACGACAGTCATCGTCAATAACCGTCTGACACCACGGCAAAATGTTAACCTCGAGGAAGTGTTAGGTGTTAAGGTTATTGACCGTATGCAGTTGATTTTGGATATCTTTGCCATGAGAGCTCGAAGCCATGAAGGAAAGCTCCAAGTACATCTTGCACAGCTCAAGTACCTCTTGCCTCGCCTAGTTGGTCAGGGGATTATGCTCAGCCGTCAGGCAGGGGGAATTGGTTCCCGTGGTCCAGGTGAAAGTCAACTGGAGCTGAACCGTCGTAGTGTTCGCAACCAGATTACAGATATCGAGCGCCAGCTCAAGGTGGTTGAGAAAACTCGAGCGACAGTTCGAGAAAAACGTTTGGAGTCAAGTACCTTTAAGATTGGCTTGATTGGCTATACCAATGCTGGTAAGTCAACTATTATGAATACTTTGACCAGCAAGACCCAATATGAAGCAGATGAGCTCTTTGCGACTCTGGATGCGACGACTAAGAGCATCCATCTTGGTGGCAATCTACAGGTAACCTTGACAGATACCGTTGGATTTATTCAAGACTTACCAACCGAATTGGTGTCAAGTTTCAAGTCGACATTGGAAGAAAGCAAGCATGTAGACCTTCTGGTTCATGTTATCGATGCCAGCAATCCTTACCATGAGGAACATGAAAAAACAGTTCTTTCCATCATGAAAGACTTGGATATGGAGGATATTCCTCGCTTGACCCTTTATAATAAAGCGGATTTGGTGGAGGACTTTACGCCTACCCAAACGCCGTATGCACTGATTTCTGCCAAGTCTGAGAATAGTCGCGAACAGTTGCAGGCTTTATTGCTGGATAAGATTAAGGAAATTTTTGAACCCTTTACTTTGCGTGTGCCTTTTTCTAAGTCTTACAAGATTCATGATTTGGAGAGTGTTTCTATCTTAGAAGAACGTGACTACCAAGATGACGGCGAAGTCATCACAGGCTTCATTTCTGAGAAAAATAAATGGAGATTAGAAGAATTTTATGACTGATATCAAATCATTAGCTCTCAAGTATGGTGGCTATACAAGTTTAGACAAGGTCTATCTGGACCAGCTTTTAGCTGGTAGGTCTGAAGAGGAACAGCTAGCCCTTATCACTCCTCCACCCAGCGTAGTGAATGCCTACTTTGCCGAGCTCTATCAGAAAAAGAGCCCCGAGGCTGCGACCGATTATTTTGCGGAAGTCAGTAAAGAATTAAACCTTTACAATGCTGAGCCAAATTTCACGGAAGAAAGCAAGCCCTTTATTCGTCTTAATCTGTCGGGTAAATCCTTTGGCTTTTGCTATGAGAGGGACGACCTTGGTCGCATTTTCTCTGAATATGAGGAAGCAATTACGGATGAATTACTCTTTGAGATTGCACAAATTTTTCCCCATCAGCTAGTTTTTGAGAAGTCTGGAAAAATTTATATGAAGGCAATCGGAGAAGAGGAAGTTGTTAGCGTGGAAAATCTCACAGCTTTGACAGATTTGGAAACCTTGGCAGATGGAAGAAAGCGACTTAAAGGCTACAGCCAAGAGGATTTACTACAAGAAGCTAGAGCTTTTTCTGGCAAGTTTTATTATCGCTCGGAAAATAGAACTGCTATGTTATATATTGATTAATTAGAAAGTATCGAATGGATATTCAATTTTTAGGAACGGGGGCCGGTCAGCCCTCTAAAGCCCGCAACGTTTCAAGTCTTGCCCTAAAACTCTTGGACGAGATTAACGAAGTTTGGCTCTTTGACTGTGGCGAAGGAACGCAAAATCGCATTCTGGAAACTACGATTCGACCACGTAAGGTCAGCAAAATCTTTATCACCCACTTGCACGGAGACCATATTTTTGGCTTGCCAGGTTTCCTTTCTAGCCGCGCTTTTCAGTCCAATGAAGAGCAGACAGATTTAGAAATCTATGGTCCCCAAGGTATTAAATCTTTTGTCTTGACCAGTCTACGTGTGTCAGGTTCACGCCTGCCCTATAAGATTCATTTCCATGAGTTTGACCAAGATTCTCTAGGAAAAATTCTTGAAACAGATAAATTTACAGTTTATGCGGAAGAGTTGGATCACACTATTTTCTGTGTCGGCTACCGTGTCATGCAAAAGGACTTAGAAGGTACCTTGGATGCTGAAAAACTTAAGGCTGCTGGTGTTCCATTTGGCCCGCTTTTTGGAAAAATCAAAAACGGTCAGGATGTAGTCCTAGAAGACGGCACTGAGATTGAGGCAGCAGACTATATCTCAGCGCCACGTCCAGGTAAGGTTATCACTATTTTGGGTGACACTCGAAAAACAGATGCTAGTGTGCGTCTTGGAGTCAATGCGGATGTCCTTGTCCATGAGTCCACTTATGGTAAAGGTGATGAGAAAATTGCCCGCAATCATGGACACTCAACCAATATGCAGGCTGCTCAAGTTGCAGTAGAAGCAGGAGCCAAACGACTCTTGCTCAATCATATCAGTGCCCGTTTTCTTTCAAAAGATATCAGCCAGCTTAAGAAAGATGCTGCAACGATTTTTGAAAACGTCCATGTGGTCAAAGACTTGGAAGAAGTGGTAATCTAGTTACTAGAGAAAGGAGAATCATGCGAACCATTCTCATTACAGGTGCTAGCGGGGGTCTAGCCCAAGAAATGGTCAAACTCTTGCCTCAAGACCAACTCATTTTGCTAGGTAGAAATAAGGAAAAACTGTTAGAGCTATATGGAAACCATGCCCATGTGGAATGGATTGAAATCGACATTACTGATGATTCAGCCCTAGAAGCTCTGGTCGCTGACCTCTATATCCGTTATGGCAAGATTGATGTCTTGATTAACAATGCTGGTTATGGTATTTTTGAAGAGTTTGACAAGATCTCTGATCAAGACATTCACCAGATGTTCGAGGTCAATACCTTTGCTCTGATGAATCTGTCTCGTCGTCTTGGAGCTCGCATGAAGGAGAGAGAAAAAGGGCATATCATCAATATTGTCAGCATGGCAGGTTTGATAGCGACTAGCAAGTCCAGTCTCTACTCGGCGACCAAGTTTGCGGCTATTGGATTTTCAAATGCTCTGCGCCTCGAACTCATGCCCTATGGTGTCTATGTAACGACGGTTAATCCAGGACCGATTCGTACTGCCTTTTTTGACCAGGCAGACCCAGATGGGACTTATCTCAAGTCGGTTGACCGCTTCCTGCTGGAGCCAGATACGGTTGCGAAAAAAATCGTTAAGACCATAGGAAGAAATAAACGAGAGCTTAATCTCCCAGTCTTACTCAATCTAGCCCATAAGTTTTACACTCTCTTTCCTAAGCTAGCAGATAAGTTGGCAAGAGAAATCTTTAATTATAAGTGAGAAAGCTGTTCCCTTGAGGAAGGGCTTTTTGTTTTAATTAGGAGAAGTTGTTCATCAAAAATAATCCCTGAAAATACTGGTGGTTTATCCCTATTAGATAGCTTTGCGGTATAATAGAGATAAGAATGTTCATCAGAAAAAAGAAGACCTAAACTAGCTAGTTTGCTCTAGAAAATGGACTATTTATAGTCGGAGGTTGACAATGGAATTATTGACAATTGACCAAATCATTTCCATTATAGAAGAAGAAACCCCTAGGGATTGACCCTGAGATAAGAGAAGGAATTGTCCTGAACCAAACAGAACTGCCTGTGTCTGAACTGGATCGTTTGAAAAAACAACTGCAAATACAAGATTTGGATCCGATTTTTAGGAAGTATATTCTGGCCTATAACTGGGGGCAGGTCGGTTTTTTAAGTTACCAGTTTGGATATGGGGACGACACTAGTCTTACTTGGCTGATCAATCGCAATTTGGAATACCACGATTACTCGACTCTACAAGAAAGAGGCTTGATCATCATTGCAAATGGAGATCCCTACACTATTTTGCTGGATTGTCAATCTGGGGCGGTCTATGCTCTTGATGCAGAGATGAACTATGATGAAAAAATATGGCTGACACCAGATTTTCTAGCATTTGTTAGAGCCATGGGAACGGCCCAATCTGCAGTTTGGAAGGGTTGTGAAAGTGACTTCATCCGCTTGATGACTAGAATAGGTCATGCGTCCAGTTTGATATTTTGGCAGAGTCTGGTTGGGTTTTATGATTGAAAATAGAAGGAGCAGGTCATGGAATTTATTGTAGCTGAGGAAGGGATTCCTCAAAATATCGGATGTCAGGGAGCACTGATTGCCTATTATGGCAGTGAGATAGAATTTCATTATGAAACCGTGCCACCGCACGGGGATGAGATTTTTTCTGCCAAGTTGCCTTTGTTAGAACTTGAACTGCCCTTTTGGATCTATGGGAGAAATCTCATATTTTTAGACGCTTACTATCTTTTAGCTGAAACTGTTAAGAAAGGGACTTGGAATCCCATAACAAGTATACTCATCAACATTCATATGGGGAAATACGCCAGCCTAGACTACTGGTACAATAATATATCTATTGAGCAAGACGGCCTTGAGTTGAAAAATGATTATGATGGACAAGTCCTGAATTTGAAAACTGTTGACAATCTTCATTGGCTTGCCCTAGATGATGTATCAGAAGAAAGGAACTAAAGATGGCAAAGAAAAGAGTAACCTTACCAAAAGAGTTTAAGGATTTAATGGATGAAGGAAATATTGAAGCCCTTAAAGCAGTCTATGATTGTTGTGAATTAACCGCACATGATGGAAGATTTAGCTTATGTACACCACTTCATATGGGAGGAGTCCCGGATGAATTGGTTATCTGGCTGGTGGAAAAGGGCTTGGATATCAATATCCCTGATTATTATGGAGCGACTCCCTTGTACCGTCAAGCAATCTTGGGGAGAGATACAGTAAAACTCTTGCTTGAATTGGGGGCAGATATTGAAAAAAGCAATACTTACGGAAATACACCCTTACACATGGCAGCTGAGTTTTTTCATCCTAAGACCGTTGCGCTTCTCTTAGAAAAGGGGGCAAGTGTCCATTCTAAGAATGATAGGGGGCAAACTCCCCTAGACTCTGTTCTCACTGTCTGTCGGGGGATTTATATTGCCCAAACTGCTGAAATCGCATCTATGCTTCTGGATGCTGGTGCTAAGAAAACACCAGCCATGAAAGAAAAGGTCGAAAATATCGGTAAGGATTTTGAATTTCATAGAGAAAGTATCCACCCAGACTACATCGAGGGAGCAGATAAAGGCTTAGCGAAGCTCTATGAGCTCTTTGATGTCAAGCCTGTAGAAAAACGCCTAACTCATGATGGAGTTTCACCGATTTTTGTAAAAGAAGGTAGTTGGGAGGAGCAATATGAGGAACTTTGGTCCTTCTTAATCCCTTCAAGTGGCGCAGCAAAAACTGTTCAGGGAGAAGTTATCCGTATACCAGGTCGAGTTCGAGATGAACTGGATCGAAACGGTGGGGCCAACTGGGATAGGGACTATAGAAAGATGCTTCAGGCTCTCCCTCAATACTTGTCTCTAGGAAGCTCTCTTTCAGAACAAGAATTAGCAGAGACTAAAGAGCTTATTGCTCAAGTTCATGGGAAAGATTTTGATGACGAGCCTCGCTTAGACCGCCTGTGTCAGCTAGCTATTGCTTGGATTAAGCAAAATCCTGAACCCCTTTCCCTAGAAGTACCAAATTATAAGCGGTAATGATAATTTTAAGCTAGTTAAAATAAAGAAATCATGGTGGGCTTATGCAACTAATTGACCAAGTTAAAAAAATAGAAACTTATATTTGTGAGTATTTTGAAGACTGGGATTTGGATGATCCCGTGGAAGAGGAATACCTAGATGATTATCTGAATATTTCTGGTGCTTCCGAGGAAGAGCTTCAAGCCTTGGAGGAAATATTTGGTATTCGTCTACCTAGTGACTTCAAAGCGCTTTATTGCTACAAAAACGGGAGTAAATACTTCTCTATTTTACCTTGTGTGATTGACCAGAGAGAGCTGCCTTTTTCTCTCATGAGTTTGCAGGAAATGGAAAGTTGTAAAAAATACTTTCAAAATAGGGATGCTCTATTGACGGATTTTCCAGATTATTTTTCTAGTCAAGATCTGGAAAATATGCGTGATAGTAGAATAAGGCCCTATCTTTTTAATAAAAAATGGATTCCTTTTGCTCAGTATTGTGACTCTTGTTATCTTATGCTGGATTTTGATCCAGACCGAGAGGGTCAGGAAGGGCAGATTATTTGCTACATCCATGATCCTGATGAAATTATCTATGTAGCAGAAAGTCTTACGGAGTTGATTGAAGGGATAGTGGATGAGATCAAATGAACGGACAAATGTATCAGATAGCCTGTATCGTGGCAGCCGCTAGGAAAGCTTTAAAAAATGATAAAGAAATATACCATAAGCCTGAAAAATATACAAATAAGTTGAGCTTTCAAATTTTGCCGTCAGAAAATGGAGAGGCTACAGCACTTTCTGTATCTGATTGGTTTGAAAACCTTAAGGAAAAAGGTTTGAAGGACTTACAATTATTTTTGTCCTATTTCAGTTGAAGACAGAGGGATTTTAGGATTTTTCCAATACAACACAGAGTGCAATTCTCTGTTTTTATAAATGATGGGAAGGCAAGTTATTTCCCTACCAAATTGGGAAATCTGCTTCCCAGGCAGAGGGCTGGGATGTCACCTACACCGAGTATGAATGGGAAAGGTCTTTCAAGACATTCTCCCACTATGAAAAATAATCTGGAAGAATTTAAGGACGTCTTGGCTCGTATGGAAGATCTAGCAATTAAAATTGAATGTGAGAACTTTGCAAAAGTCTTTCACTCTGCTAGAAACCATCTCCTTGACCTTGATACTACTAAGGTGCTAGAGGAGCCTCAAATTCCGCCACAAAATCAAAATATATTTAGAGCTGCAAGTGCAGCGGATGTTTTTGGAGGAATGGGCTCCTGGAATGATGAACCTGGATGGCTGGCACAAGATAAAGGACTGGGTCAAGTGTACGATGAACTTTCGGATCAGTTGCTAAGAAATATTCGATTAGCCATTCTATTTGCCATCAATGAATGGTGATTGTTTATACTCTTCAAAAATCAAATTCAAACCACGTCAGCTTCGCCTTGCCGTACTCGAGTACAGCCTTTGGCTAGCTTCCTAGTTTGCTCTTTGATTTTCATTGAGTATTAGGAGGAAGAAAATGGGGAAGTTAAAGTTAAGACTATTGAACAAATGGGAACTAGATAAGGACTACAATAGTGTTCTCAATTCTGTCATGTTACAGGATGGTAGAGCCTTTGTCTTGACCAGTGAGAAGGAAGCTTTCAATCGCTACTGTCTGCTTGAAGTATCGCCTTTGGGTGTGAAGGAGATAGATGCTTGGGATTGTGACCATGTTTGGGAGGAAGAGCCTCTACTCTTTACAGATGGACAAAATATTGGCATCATCAAGGCTGGCAAGGAAATAGTCTATTATACTGGTGATTTTTCTAATCCAGAAATCATTGCCATAAAGGATCCGCAAAGTATACTTCCTAAAAAGGCACAAGAGAGATATTTTCAAATAGTATCAGATAGCGACCAGATACCTGTGTGTTTTGAAGAGCAAGTTTATACAAATCAGGCAAGAAACTTTGCCTTTTTAGAATTTGATAGAGAGAAAAAGCAGGCGAAGTGGACCACTTATTCGCATATTGATAAAAAAGATTTAAACCACCACGACAGGAGCTCAGATGCTTGTCCTAAAATCGATAGTCTGAAATATTGGCAACAAGAGCTCTATGCCTTTAGCTCTGGAGAAAGTCAAACCTCCGTCAATAAATGGGGCATGGACTATTATGCCCTAGTTAAAATCTCTAGTGATGGTCGTATTATCGAAAAGTTATTAGAATCTGAACATTTAAAGGCTTTAGGTAAAAAAGCTGGTGTCAATGGACTCTTTACGGCTTCGCCTTATCTTATCTTGAGCCCCCTATTTAAGAATGATGACTGGAAGGGCAAGCAAAAGCTATTTTCTCTGGCAACAAGAGAATTGTGCGATATAGCCTTGCCTAGAGGAATGAGTAAACATAAGGTTCAAAATATGACAGACAACTTTTGTTTAACCTTCCTGTACGACAGAGGATTAAAAGAACTTGCCCTTTGTCAGATTGACTAGGCTGTGAGGCTGAGTTTGAGAGCTTTTTTATTGATAGGTGTTGAAATTTCTTGATTAGTCTACAGTATCTATTTTGTGCTGTTTTTTGTGAAATTTGACCAAGTATTGCAAATAAACAGTTAAAATAGTATACTAGAACTAGCAATTATAAAAACGTTTGCACTTTTGTTGATGATGATTATTTAGGAGACAAGACATGGAATTAACAGCCATTTATCATAGACCAGAATCAGAGTATGCTTATCTTTATAAGGAAGGTCAGCTACATATTCGAATCAGAACCAAGAAAAATGATGTCCAGCAGGTCATTCTACACTATGGTGATCCCTTTATTTTTATTGAGGATAAGTATGAAGCTAAGAATGAAATGACCAAAGTAACCTCGGATGCTCTATTTGATTATTGGCAGGTTACGGTATCGGTTGATTTTGCGCGCATTCAGTATCTCTTTGAACTTCTTGATACAGAAGGCCAGGGTGTCTACTATGGAGATAAGGGTTGTGTGGAATATACTCAAGAAAACTTGGATGCTGAAGGTAATGGTTTCAAGCTTCCTTATATTCACGAAATCGATGGTTGCCAGGTTCCTAGTTGGGTTTCAAATACCGTTTGGTATCAGATTTTTCCAGAACGCTTTGCTAATGGAAATCCTAATTTGACCCCAGATGGAGTTCGAGCGTGGGATGCTGAGATTGCGCCTAACAGGGATGACTTTTTTGGTGGAGACTTGCAAGGGATTATCGACCATTTAGACTATCTTAAAGATTTGGGAATCACTGGACTTTATCTATGTCCGATTTTTGAAGCTACAACCAATCACAAGTACGATACGACGGATTATTTTGAAATTGACCGTCACTTTGGAGACAAGGAAGTCTTTCGTAATCTAGTAGAGGAAGCCCATAAACGGGGCATCAAAATCATGTTAGATGCAGTGTTTAACCATATCGGAGATCAGTCAGCCCAATGGCAGGATGTTCTAAGGAATGGAGAAAATTCCCCTTATAAAGATTGGTTCCATATTCAAGAATTTCCAGTTACTGAGGATAAACTTAAGAATCCAAGAGAATTGCCATACCATACCTTTGCTTTTGCCAGCTATATGCCTAAGTTAAATACAGCTAACCCTGAAGTCAAAGACTATCTTTTGAGGGTTGCAACCTACTGGATTGAAAATTTTGATATCGATGCTTGGCGTTTGGACGTTGCAAATGAAATTGACCACCAGTTCTGGAGAGATTTCAGAAAGGCAGTTCTTGCTAAAAAGCCTGATTTGTACATCTTAGGTGAAATCTGGCATACATCTCAGCCTTGGCTAAAAGGGGATGAGTTCCATGCAGTTATGAACTACCCACTTTCTGAAAGTATCAAGGACTATTTCTTGCGTCAGACTAAAAAGACGGAGCAGTTCATTTCAGACATCAACAGCCAGTCTATGTACTACAAGCAACAAATTTCAGAGGTGATGTTTAACCTTTTAGACTCTCACGATACAGAGCGAATCCTCACAACTGCCAAATGGCAAATATCCAGCATGTCAAGGCTGCCCTTAACTTTCCTCTATCTTCAAAAAAAGGGACTCCTTGTATCTATTACGGAACAGAGCTGGCACTAAATAGGTGGACCAGACCCTGATTGTCGTCGTGTCATGCCATGGGATCGTGTCTCTGAGGACAATGATATGCTGAATTTCATGAAGCAAATTAATCAAGGTCCGTAAGGAAATTTCAAGCATTATTCAATATGGAACCAATAAGCTAGAAGAAGTGAAAGCCAGATGTTCTAGTCATTAACCTGGAACTACGAAGGGAAAAGAAGTTCAGGCTATCTTTAATCAGTCTCCTGAGAATTTTTGTTTTTAGAAAGAGACTCTGTTGATTTAGCGAGTCATTGCCAGGTTAAAGCTGGACAAGAGGTTATCTTACCAGATGGATTTGTAGTTTATTTAGATTCGATTTAAACCGGTTTTTAACTCCAACACATGCTTGTTTTAAACTAGAAAGGAAAGACCGATGGAAAAACTTCAAGTTTCTGAAGAATGGTTGCAAAAATACCAAGAAATCAAACATATTTTGACCTCGTCTGTCAATTACGCAAAGTGTTTTGAGATGAAAGAAATAGACGGCAAGGAAGTCTTTGTCCTCGATATGGGGGAAGTGACCTTCCCAAGTGGAGAAATTTTAGTTAGAGATCCCTTGGTCTGGCTCCGTAGGAATGAAAAACCCTATCTAGAGACAGTTGCCAAAGGAACATTTCCTCTCAAAACCTTAGTAGTCAAGATCGAAGAAGATCATTATCGGTATGTTGCAACAAGAGTTCAATTTACAGATAAACTTCCAGTTGTTTACTATGAAGCCTTAACTGGTACTGAAAACCTGGATTCTGTTGAAGAAGATTCTTATTTTGGATTTTCAGTCGATGCAGGCTTGGCAACTATTGTGGATGTTGAGACAAAAAATGCCTACTGTGATTTTGAAGAAAAATGGTATCAAGAAAATCCTGAAAAAAACATCTATGATAATTTCTTTGAGGAAATTTTTGCTCAAAATGCCATAGAACATCCCCTATATCAACGAGAAGGCGGTGATTGGATTAACTTTAAAATACCACATACAGACCTGACTATTCCAATGATTCAATCTGGTTTGGAGATGGAAATTATCCTGTTTACTTTGGCTATGACAAGGATCATCAACTATGTGATGTGGTTATTGAGTATATCTATGTAGGATAAGGAGTTGGATAATGGCACTCAAGGAAGTTTATGAGTATTTTCATCACTATGATAAGGAAACTTATCAAGTTGTCGCCTGCATGGGCAATGAACCATCGGAAGAAGAAGTTCAGGATTTTGAAAATCAATACGGCATTCGTCTGCCAGAAGATTTCAGGGAATTCACCATGTCATCTCTGGGAGGTCTCTTTATGGAAGTCAGAGAAGAGCTATGGCCAAGAGCCAAGGCTTACGATGTAGCACCATTTTGGACCTTCTGTCGAGGTATTAAGGTCTTGGGAATTGCAAATGGCATCCCAAACTTCTTAGACATTCGTCTTAAAACCAAGGAATTACACGCTCTGGGCTTTGTGGATTATATTCCATTTCTGTCTATCGTCGGGGATGGAGATGTGATTTTTTGCTTTGATAAGGACAATCATATTGTAGCTCTAGACTGGTATAATAGTGGCGAAACTGAAGAGCTTGAATGTGATTTTTCAGGACTTTTACTCCAGCAAATTGCCGAGCTAGAAGAGCGTAAAAATGAGATGGTCAAGCTTTTGGAAAAGGGAAAATCTAGTCAATAATTTATAAGGAAATATCAGTTTGAAAATCCGTAAAAGAGGTTGGGATAAAAGATCCCGACCTCACTTTTTATTAGCAATCAAACTTTGACGCGGTAGCTGATTGAACTTTCTGTTCGTCTTTTATACTCTTCGAAAATCAAATTCAAACCACGTCAGCGTCGCCTTGCCGTACTCAAGTACAGCCTGCGGCTAGCTTCCTAGTTTGCTCTTTGATTTTCATTGAGTATTAGACTCCAAAAAGCTTCTAATCATCCTCGCGGGTTGGGACTACGAAATCGAGACTTTGTCTATCGATTTCTGTCCCACCGCCTTTTTTAGTAAAACCATTCACTAAATGTACATTCAGATTTTTTTAAACTTTTCTACAAATTATAGAAAAAAAGAATCAAAAAGTATGATTTTTTTATGCTGCCCGTATTGAAGTTTTCTTATATTATTTTTATAAAATAGAAGCAAAAATACTACTGAAAAGTAGAGCGCTTACATAAAAATGGAAGCGGTTACGAATATAAGGAGGATCTTATGGGAAAAGATCATTGGAATCGAAAAAGAGTGTATAGTATCCGAAAATTTACCGTTGGAACTTGCTCTGTAGTCATCGGTACTTGCTCAGTCTTATTTGGAGCAAGTGTAGCTGCTGCAAATCCAGTAGCTGCGGAAGAAACTCCGATTACAGTTGCTACAGAAAAAGTAGAGGATGATTCTCATAAAGAGGAACTTGGTGAAACAAGAAGTCCAGAACAGCCAGCATCAACTGAATCAGCTGCAAGTGAAGTTGCTACACCAGCTCATGAAGTTGAAAAGGCACAGGACGACCAAACTGTACAATCAGATTCTGACAAAAAAGAGGATTCCATACTAGATAAGAAACCTCAAGCAATTACTCAAGATCAATCTGCTCAAACGGAAAAACTGGACCTAAAACCGGCTACCAGCGAGGAGGTAAATCAATTGGTTGAGGACCGTAAAGTAGAATTTAACCAAAACTGGCATTTTAAACTCAATGCTAATGCCAAAGACGCCATCAAACCAGATGCAGATGTATCAAGCTGGAAGAAATTAGACCTTCCTCATGACTGGAGTATCTACAATGACTTCGATCATGATTCTCCTGCCCAAAATGAGGGTGGACAACTCAACGGTGGTGATGCTTGGTATCGCAAGACCTTTAAACTTGATGAAAAAGACCTTAATAAGAATGTTCGTCTGGTCTTTGATGGAGTTTATATGGATTCGCAAGTCTATGTAAACGGTCAGCTAGTTGGTCACTATCCAAATGGTTACAACCAATTCTCTTATGACATCACTGATTATCTCAATAAAGACGGTCGTGAGAATGTCGTAGCTGTACATGCGGTCAACAAACAACCAAGTAGCCGTTGGTACTCAGGAAGTGGTATTTATCGCGATGTTACTCTTCAAGTCACAGATAAGGTTCATGCTGAGAAAAAAATGGAACAACGATCTTAACACCAGACCTTGAAAAAAACAACAAAATGGTAAGGTTGATACTCATGTAACAAGTAAGATCGTCAATACAGATGACAAAGATCATGAAATTGTTGCTGAATACCAAATTATCGAAACGAAATGGTCAGGCAGTGACGGACGTGGTTCGTACAGATAGCCAAGTCTTGAAAGCTCATCAATCAACTAGTTTGAATGCTATTTTGCAAGTTGAGAAACCAAAACTCTGGACAGTTCTTAACGATAAACCAGCTCTTTATGAATTAGTGACTCGTGTTTATCGTGACGGCCAATTGGTAGATGCTAAGAAGGACTTGTTTGGTTACCGTTACTATAACTGGACACCAAATGAAGGCTTCTCTTTGAATGGTGAACGCATTAAATTCCATGGGTGTTTCTCTTCACCATGACCACGGAGCTCTAGGGGCTGAAGAAAACTATAAGGCAGAATACCGTCGTCTGAAACAGATGAAGGATATGGGTGTGAACTCTATCCGTACAACCCACAACCCAGCTAGTGAGCAAACGTTGCAGATCGCTGCAGAACTAGGTTTGTTGGTGCAAGAAGAAGCCTTCGATACTTGGTACGGTGGGAAGAAACAGTATGACTACGGACGTTTCTTTGACAAAGACGCCACTCACCCAGATGCTAAAAAGGTGAAAAATGGTCTGACTTTGACCTACGTACAATGGTCGAAAGAGGCAAGAACAACCCTGCTATCGTCATGTGGTCTATCGGTAATGAAATCGGTGAAGCAGACGGTAAAGCTCGTTCTCTAGCGACTGTTAAACGCTTGGTGCAAGTGATCAAGGCTGTTGATAAGACACGCTATGTTACTATGGGAGCAGACAAGTTCCGCTTTGGTGATGGTAGTGGTGATCATGAAAAGATTGCGAACGAACTTGATGCGGTTGGATTTAACTATTCAGAAGACAACTACAAGAAGCTTCGTGCTAAGCATCCAAATTGGTTGATTTACGGTTCAGAAACTTCTTCTGCAACTCGTACTCGTGGTAGCTATTTCCGTCCAGAAAGTGAGCTAGTTCATAGCAACCAAGCTTACCGTCATTATGAGCAATCAGACTATGGTAATGACCGTGTTGGTTGGGGTAAAACAGCCACTGCATCTTGGACTTTTGACCGAGACAATGCTGGTTATGCTGGTCAGTTTATCTGGACAGGTACCGACTATATCGGTGAGCCTACTCCTTGGCACAACCAAAACCAAACTCCAGTTAAGAGTTCTTACTTTGGTATCGTAGATACAGCTGGAATTCCTAAGAATGACTATTACTTGTACCAAAGCCAATGGGTTTCTGCTCAGAAGAAACCAATGGTTCACCTCCTTCCTCATTGGAACTGGGAAGATCCTACTCTGAAAGCAAATGTAGCTGACGCAGATGGTAAGATTCCTGTTCGTGCATTTTCAAATGCTGCCAGTGTGGAACTATTCTTGAATGGTGAGTCCCTAGGTAAGAAAACCTTTAACAAGAAACAAACAAGCGATGGCCGTACTTACCAAGAAGGTGCCAATGCCAAGGAACTTTACCTTGAGTGGAAGGTTGCTTATCAACCTGGAACCTTGGAAGCAGTAGCTCGCGATGAGGCTGGTAATGAAGTCGCTCGTGATAAGGTTACGACTGCTGGTGAACCTGCGGGTGTTCGCTTAGTTAAAGAAGAAAATGCTATCGCAGCAGACGGAAAAGATCTCACTTATATTTACTACGAAATCGTTGACAGCGCTGGTAATGTAGTTCCAAATGCCGATAACCTTGTTCGCTTCCAGTTGCATGGACAAGGTCAAATTGTCGGTGTGGATAACGGGGAGCAAGCAAGCCGTGAGCGTTATAAAGAGCAAGCTGACGGTTCATGGGTTCGTAAGGCCTTCAATGGTAAGGGTGTTGTCATTGTCAAATCAACTGAGCAAGCTGGTAAATTTACCTTGACTGCTCATTCTGATCTCTTGAAATCTGATCAAACTACTATCTTCACAGGTAAGAAAGACCAAGCTGAAAAACAGTTTTGGGTACAGAAGTTGCTAAAGTCCGTACTGTTATCGGTCAAGCACCAAAAATGCCTAAGAAGGTAGCATTTATCTACAGTGATGGTAGCCGTACAAAACTTCCAGTAGAATGGTCAGCAGTTGATGTCAATGAACCAGGAATTGTGACTGTTAAGGGTGTAGCAGATGGACGTGATGTAGAAGCGCGTGTTGAAGTCTTGGCTCTCGAAGCAGAATTACCTGTAGTCAAGAGAATCGCTCCAAATACAGACCTAAATTCAGTTGACAAATCTGTTTCCTACGTATTATCAGATGGTACTGTAGCAAGCTATGATGTTAATAAGTGGGAAATTGCAGCTGAAGACCAAGCTAAACTAGCAATCCCAGGCTCTCGCATCCCAGCAAAAGGTATTTTAGAAGATGAAGAAATCGCTGCGACCTTGGTAGTTGCAGAAGGGGAAGCTGCTAATCCAGTAGTTCCAAGTGTAACTGTAGCAGATCAAGCGGTTGAAGGTCTTTCAACAGACCAACCTGTAAAATATCACAAGCTTGCTTATGGAGCAGCCTTGCCAGAGGTCAAAGCTACAGCTGAAAATGCTCAAGTGACGGTTATTCAAGCTAATGAAGCAAATGGTATGCGTGCAAGCATCCATGTTCAACCAAACGATGGTGGCCCACTACAAACCTATGCTATCCAATTCCTACAAGAAGCTCCACAAATTGAACGTTTGAGCCTAGAAGTTGAAATGCAGCTACTTTGAAAGAAGACCAAACTGTCGGTATCAAGGTCTTGGCTCACTATCAAGACGGTACACAAGCAGTCTTGAAGGCTGATAAGGTTACCTTCTCAACTACAGGTGAAGGAGATGTAGCCGTTCGTAAAGGTATGCTTGAATTGCATAAACCTGGTCAAGTAACTCTGAAAGCTCAATTTGAGGGAGCAGAAGGTCAGATTGACTTGAACATTCAAGCAAATACTGAAAGCAAAGTTGTCCAAGCCATCCGTCCAGTTAGTGTCGTGACAGGTTTGAACCAAGAACCAAGTCTACCTGCTACTGTAACTGTAGAGTATGACAAAGGATTTCCGAAGGTTCACAAGGTGACTTGGCAAGCAGTTGCTAAGGAAGACCTTGCTAAATATCATAGTTTTGAAGTCCTAGGTAAAGTTGAAGGAATTGAGAAAGAAGCACATGCTAAGGTATCTGTTGAAGGTATCATTGCTGTCGAAGAAGTCAGCGTAACTACTCCAGTTGCAGAAGCTCCTCAACTACCAGAGAGCGTTCGTACTTACCACTCAAATGGCCAAGTCTCTTCAGCTAAAGTAACTTGGGACGCAATTGAACCAAGCCAATACGCACAAGAAGGCAAGTTTACTGTGACAGGACATGTCGAAGGTACTCAACTACCAACTAAACTTCATGTTCGTGTGTCTGCTCAGACAGAAACTGGTGCTAATATTTCTGACCAGTGGACTGGTTCAGAATTGCCACTTGCCTTTGCATCAGACTCAAATCCAAGTGACTCAGTAGCCAATGTCAATGACAAATTGATTTCTTATAACAATCAACCAGCAAACCGCTGGACAAACTGGAACCGTACAAGTGAAGCATCCGTAGGAATTCTCTTTGGTGATTCTGGTATCATGTCTAAACGTTCAGTGGATAACCTCAATGTAGCCTTCCACGAAGACCACGGTGTTGGTGCACCTAAATCCTATGTCATCGAATACTATGTCGGTTCAGCAACTCCAACAGTTCCTAAGAATCCAAGCTTCGTAGCACGCGAAGACCATGTCTTTAATGACGATAAAAACTGGAAAGAAGTAACAAATCTCAAGGCTCCAGATCAAGTCAGAGCTGGAGAAATGACCCACTTTAGCTTTGATAAAGTCAACACTTACGCAGTTCGTATCCGCATGGTTAGACCAGATGGTAAATGGGGTACTTCTATTACAGAAATGCAAATCTTCTCTAAACAAGTAGCTGCAGCTAAGAATGCTCAAGCACAAATCCAAGTAGATGGAAAAGATTTGCCAAACTTTAACCCAGGCTTGACTGACTACTATCTAGAAGCAAGCCAAGGAAAAGCTCCAGCTGTTACAGCAAGTGTCACTGAAAAATGGTATTGCAACAGTTGTACCAAGCGTAGGTGAAGGAGATCCAGTTCGTGTTGTTGTCAAGGCTGAAAAACGGAGATATCCTAGGGTGAATACCGCCTACACTTCACAAATGATAAAGATTTGCTCGCAAGTAAACCTGTTGCTGTTGCCAAATCATCTCGCTTGGTTGCTAAAGGACAAACCCTTGAGCTACCAGCAAAAGTTCCTGTTTACTTCACAGGAAAATCTGACTATGAAGTGAAAGACTTGGCTGTTGACTGGGAAGCAGTTCCCAGCAGAAAAATCTAACAAAAAGCAGGTGAATTTACAGTTCATGGTCGCGTTTTTGGGTACTGATCTAACTGCTGAAGTAGCTGTTCGTGTAACAGACAAACTCGGAGAAAATCTTTCAGACAACCCAGACTTCGATGACGATAGCAACCGTTCATTTGCCTCAGCAACTAACGATATTGATCCAAACTCTCATGACCGTGTAGATTATGTTAACGATGGTTCAGATGATGAAAGCCGTCGTTGGACTAACTGGTCTCCAACTCCATCTGAAAATCCAGAAGTTTCAGTAGGGGTTATCTTCAGAGAAAATGGTAAGATTGTTGAACGTACAGTAGCTGAAGGAAGCATTCGCTTCTTTGCAGATGGTGGAACAGATGCACCTTCTAAACTTGTTCTAGAACGCTATGTGGGACCAGAATTTGATTCACCAGAATATTACTCTAACTACCAACCATACGATCCAGAACATCCATTCAACACTCCTTCTAACTGGGAGAAAGTTGAATACCGTGCGGATCAAGAGGTTCAAGCAGGAACTGACATCCATGTAACCTTTGCACCGGTCAAAGCTAAAGCTATGAGATGGCGCATGGACAGAAAAGCAGACAAGAAGGGTGTGGCGATCACTGAAATGGCCTTTATCGCGCCAAGTGAAGCACCTAAAGACAATACAGCTTCTAAACTTCTAGTAGATGGTAAAGAGCTTGCTAACTTCTCTGAAGCTCGTGTAGACTACCAAGTAACCTATAGTGGAAACCGTCCTAAAGTGACCGTTGAAGCTGGTGAAAACGTAGCGGCAACAGTTGTTGATAGTGGTGACGATAAACTTCCAGTCTTGGTACGTCTCGTTTCAGAAAGTGGTAAACACGTCAAGGAATACCGTATCCAATTGACCAAAGAAAAGGTTGAAAGTGCCAAGACAGAACCAGCCGTATACGATATTCCAGAATATACTGGAGGTGTGAACGGAGAAGAGGCAGCCATTCTTGAGGTTCCAGAATTTACAGGTGGTGTCAATGGGGCAGAAGCTGCTGTTCATGAAGTACCTGAATACACTGAAGCTACGGTAGAAGCAGACAAGATTCCAGCACCAGTAGTAGAAGTACCAGAATTTACAGGTGGTGTCAATGGCACAGAAGCAGCCGTTCATGAAGTACCTGAGTTCACTGGTCATGTAAATGGATCAGAAGGAGCTACCCATGAAGTTCCACACTTTGAAGGTGGTGTTCCTAGTGGAGAAGGGACTAGTCACCAAGTTCCAGAATTTACTGGACGTGTGAATGGTTCAGCCCCAACTACAGGTGAAACTCCAGCATACAGAGATGAGCAGTCACAAGTAGCTCTTGCTATGTCACAAGACAAGACCTACCAAGCGCCTGCAAGTCGTCAAAATATCCTCCCTGAAACAGGTACTAAGGAAAATGCAACCCTTGCAACAGCAGGTGTTGTAGGAGCACTACTTGGTATGTTTGCAATGGGAAAGAAAAAAGAAGACGAATAAGATGATGTAAAAGCATCTAAGTCATAGAGATTGGAGCAAGAAACAGATCTCGACAATAAAAAGCGGACAAAACTAGTTTTCTGATCTACAGAGACTGGTCTTGTTCGCTTTTTTGGCTCATTGTCAACTGTAGTGAACAACAAGAAAGTATAATACTCTTCGAAAATCTCTTCAAACCGCGTCAACGTCGCCTTGGATTATATATGTGACTGACTTCATCAGTCTTATCTACAACCTCAAAGCAGTGCTTTGAGCAACCTGCGGCTAGTTTCCTAGTTTGCTCTTTGATTTTCATTGAGTATAAGACAGAGCTGGCTTCTTATTCATAAATTGCCTTTCATTTGATAGCAGGTTCCCTTGAAGATGTTTAGTCAGCTAAACCAAGGCTAGTCTTAGCCTAAGCCATTTTATCAAATGAAATCACATCCCATATTTTCTCGATGCTAGTTAAACAAATCTTATTTTTAGAAAGTATGACTAGCTAACTTCTAAGTGTTATATATTATTAAAAACAAAAGGGAACTGTTGTATAAAAAAACGGGGAAAAATGATATAATGAAAGCGTTTTTAAATAACGGTGATATAAATGCAATGAAAAAAATCAGTCAAAGTCGTGTTATTAGCTAGTTTGTTATTAATTAGTCTTTTCAATCCGGTGTATCTGTTGTGAGCGTTCCTAAAAAGTTATCGGTATGATTGGAATACGGTTTGGGAATATAGTACCAACTATCACGACCATTAATCTTTTAACATCCCGTCGTGGTCTCGTTATTACAGCTATTCAGAGTATAAAGTAGGTTCTGGCTGGAATTTCTATCGTTATGAGATCATAAACTACTACAGCGGATACTTTTAATCGTTAAAGAGTGAGAAAAAGGAGGGTTTGATATGTTAAGGTTTACTCATGTTACCTTGAAAACGCGACAAGTCATCTTACAAGATGTAGATTTCACCTTTAAAAAGGGTAGGATTTATGGTCTTCTTGCTATCAATGGCTCTGGAAAGACGACACTGTTCCGCGCCATTAGCAACTTAATTCCCATAAGTAGTGGAAATATCGCAGTCCCTCCTTCTTTATTTTATTATGAAAGTGTTGAATGGCTAGATGGTAACCTAAGTGGGATGGACTACCTTCGTCTTATAAAAAACATCTGGAAGTCAGACCTGAACTTGAGGGATGAAATCGCCTACTGGGAAATGTCTGACTATATCAGTCTTCCCATTCGCAAGTATTCCTTAGGCATGAAGCAACGCTTGGTGATTGCCATGTATTTTCTCAGTCAGGCGAAATGTTGGCTCATGGATGAGATAACAAATGGCTTAGATGAATATTATCGACAGAAATTTTTTGATAGGCTAGCAGAAATCGATAGAAAAGAGCAGCTGGTTCTTTTAAGTTCCCACTACAAAGAAGAACTAGTTGATGTCTGCGATAGAGTAGTAACCATTCATCAGGGGCAAATAGAAGAGGTTTAGTTTATGAAAGATGTTAGTCTATTTTTATTGAAAAAAGTTTTCAAAAGTCGCTTAAACTGGATTATCTTAGCTTTATTTGTATCTGGACTCGGTGTTACCTTTTATTTTAATAGTCGGACTGCAAACTCCGTCAGCTTGGAGAGAGAGTTGGAAACTAGTCTTGTAGACCGTGAGAGAGTCATCAATGAATATGAAGAGAAACTCTCCCAAATCTCTGACACCAACTCGGAGGAATACCAGATTGTTAAAAGTAATTTAGACGTGCAAAAAAATCTTTTGACGCGAAAGACAGAAATTCTGACTTTATTAAAAGAAGGGCGATGGAAAGAAGCCTACTATTTGCAGTGGCAAGATGAAGAGAAGAATTATGAAAGGATATCAAATACCCCGACTTCTAGCTCTGAATTAAAAATGGCGGTTGACCGCGAACGAAAGACTTACCAAGCCCTGTATCCCTTGAACATAAAAGCCCACAATTTAGCTTATCCGACCCACGGGATTGATCAGATTGTCTGGATTTTAGAGGCTATCATCCCAAGCTTGTTTGTGATTGGTATTATTTTTATGCTAACACAACTGTTCGCAGAAAGATATCAAAATCATCTGGACACGGCTCGCTTATATCCTTTTTCAAAAGTGACATTTGCCCTGTCCTCTCTGGGAGTTGGGGGGAGCTATGTAACCGCGCTGTTTATCGGAATCTGTGGTTTTTCTTTTCTAATAGGAAGTCTGATAAGTGGTTTTGGACAGTTAGATTATCCCTATCCAATCTATAGCTTAACCAATCAAGAGGTAACTATTGGGAAAATACAGGATGTGTTATTTCCTGGCTTGTTATTAGCTTTCTTGGCTTTTATCGTTATTGTGGAAGTCGTCTACTTGATTACATACTTTTTAAAGCAAAAAATGCCTGTCCTCTTTATTTCCTTAATTGGGATAGTTGGCTTATTGTTTGGTATCCAAACCATTCAGCCTCTTCAGAGGATTGCACATCTGATTCCCTTTACTTACTTGCGTTCAGTGGAGATTTTGTCTGGAAGATTACCTAAGCAGATTGATAATGTCAATCTAAATTGGGGCATGGGGGTGGTCTTACTGCCTTGCACGATAATTCTTTTGCTATTGGGAATTCTATTTATCGAAAGTTTGGGAAATTCACGAAAAAAGAGTATGTTAAATAGGTGTTAGTTTTCCTATTTCCACTTGATAACTACTTCATGCAATCAAGAATATGAAAGAATATCCGAATCATTGTTAGCTATGAAAAATGAGGGGAAACGAATCTCAGGAGACTCTCAAAATATGAGCCCAAAAAAGTCATCATTAGATGGCTTTTTTGCTATCAAAAGAGTTATAATAAAGGTGAAAATAGTAGGAGAAGAGGAGGAGATAGGATGGCTTATATTGAAATGAAAAATAGCTATAAGAGGTATCATACTGGTGATACAGAAATTGTAGCAAATCGAGATGTCAACTTCGAGATTGAAAAGGGAGAACTGGTTATTATTCTTGGTTCATCTGGTGCAGGGAAGTCAACAGTTTTGAATATTCTAGGTGGTATGGATACAAACGATGAAGGACAAGTCTGGATTGATGGAATCAATATCTCGAATTTCACTTCTCATCAGAGAACTAACTATCGGAGAGATGACGTTGGCTTTGTCTTTCAGTTTTACAATTTGGTTTCTAACCTGACTGCTAAGGAAAATGTTGAGCTAGCTTCAGAAATTGTTGCCGATGCCTTGGATCCTGAGCAGGTTCTCAAGGATGTAGGCTTAGGTCACCGTCTTAATAACTTTCCAGCCCAGTTGTCAGGTGGTGAGCAACAACGGGTCTCCATTGCTCGAGCTGTGGCTAAAAATCCTAAAATTCTTCTTTGTGATGAACCAACGGGAGCTTTGGACTACCAGACTGGTAAGCAGGTTCTGAAGATTCTTCAAGATATGTCACGTAAGAAGGGGGCTACTGTTATCATCGTGACCCATAATGCTTCTCTAGCTCCTATAGCTGATCGCGTGATTCAGATGCATGATGCCAGTGTCAAGAGTGTTGTCCTCAATCCTCAACCACAGGACATTGATGATTTGGAGTATTGAGATGAAAAGAAAGACATATTGGAAAGACCTGCTCCAGTCTTTCACAGGTTCAAAGGGACGGTTTTTATCCATCCTAACTCTGATGATGTTAGGTTCTTTAGCCGTGGTTGGTCTCAAAGTAGCCAGTCCCAATATGGAGCGAACAGCATGGGCTTATCTGAAAGATACTAATGCGGCAGATATGACCGTCATAGCAGATTATGGTCTAGATCAGGCAGACCAGGCAGAATTGCAAACTCTATCAGGAGCAGATGTCGAGTTTGGTTATATGACAGATTTGACTCTGGCAAATAGTGAAGATGCCATACGAATCTTTCAAATACTGATAAGATTTCAAAATTTCAAGTAACGGAAGGTCGTTTGCCTGAAAAAGAAGATGAATTAGCCTTGGCGGACTTTTGGAAAGATCGCTATCAGATTGGTCAAGTCATTTATTTGAGTCAAAAGAAGGGCAGTAATTCTCAGTTGAAGCGGGATAGTTATACCATTACAGGCTTTGTCCACTCTCCAGATATTTTTTCAAAATCAGATATGGGGAGTTCAGCCAGTGGTAATGGGAACTTGGTTGCTTATGGTGTCGTAACTGAAGAAAATTTTAAGAGCTCTGTATACACGATTGCCCGCCTGCGTTTTGCTAGCCTAACAGATGTCAATCCTTTCTCTAGTGATTACGAAAAGAAGCTAGAGGAAGAAGAGGAGACTTTAAAGGAACTAGTTGCTGATAATGGACAAGCGCGACTAGAGAAAATGAAGAAGGATGCCCAAGAGTCCCTTGATGAGGGCAAGAAACAACTAGACGAGGCAGAGATCAACTTGACAGCTGGCAAGAAACGCCTGCAGGAGATCGAGAGTAGGCTTAAAGGTCAAGAGGCCCAGTTAAGCCAACTACCAGAACCACAAAAAAGTCAAGCCTCTAGTCAGTTAGAAGAAGCAAAAGACCAACTAAAGCAAGAAAAGGAAAAGCTGAGCCAAGCCGAAACAGATCTTACTAATGAAAAGGCTAAATGGCAGACCAGTCAGGATGAGGTCAATGCTCTGACAGAGCCAACCTATCATGTCTACAATCGCAAGAGTTCTCCTACTGGTCAAGGTTATCTCATGTATAGTAATTCGGCCATGAGTATTCGTGCCGTAGGGAATATTTTTCCAGTTGTTCTCTATGCTGTAGCAGCCATGGTTACCTTTACCACTATGACACGATTTGTAGACGAGGAAAGGACCAATGCAGGGATTTTCAAAGCACTAGGCTACCATAGCAAGGATATCATTGCTAAATTTGTGATTTACGGTCTAGTTGCTGGTACTCTTGGCACTCTACTAGGAATTCTGATTGGTCACTACCTCCTAGCACCTACTATTTCGCATATCATCACTAAGCGAATGAACGTTGGTGAGAGTCAGCAGTATTTCTATTGGACTATAGTTGCTTGGCTTTGGGACTAAGCTTAGTAGCTAGTGTCCTACCTGCCTACCTTGTATCTCGTAGAGAATTGCATGAAGAAGCAGCACAATTATTACTACCCAAGCCACCAGTCAAGGGCTCAAAGATTCTCTTGGAGCGGATAACCTTTATCTGGTCTCATTTGAGCTTTACCCAAAAGGTAACTGCCCGCAATATTTTCCGTTACAAACAACGTATGCTGATGACCATTTTTGGGGTTGCAGGTTCAGTAGCTCTCCTCTTTGCAGGGCTTGGTATTCAATCTTCTGTGGTAGGAGTTGCTGACAGGCAGTTTAAGAATCTGCAACAATACCAGATGATTCTCTCTGTCAATTCTCGAGCTTCAGATTCTGATAAGGCAAAGCTAGAAGAAAAATTGCAGAGTGATGAAGTTGAAAGCTATCGATTGATTTCTTCCAAACAGGTTGAGGAAAAGTATGCTGGCAAGGCAGGTGTTCAAACCGTGACCACGATGGTAACGGATCAAGATGATCTGGCTCCATTTGTCCTCCTAGAAAAAAATGGAGAAAAACTGAACTTATCTAACGGACTTGTTCTGACTGAAAAATTAGCCCAGTTGGCAGGAGTTTCCCTTGGTGACAACTTTACAATAGATGGGAAAACCTTTAAGGTTGGAGCCATTACCGAACACTACGTAGGCCATTTTGTTTATATGAATCAGGCGACCTATGAGAAAATTTATGGTCAAGCTCCCAAGATGAACACCTATCTGGTCCAACTCAAGGATAAAAGTGAAGGAAATACTGAAACCGTCGCAGGAGAATTTATGGATCTAGCTGCTGTTAGTGGCCTCGTTCAAAATGCCTCAACCATTCAGCTCTTTGAAAGTTTTGCTAATTCTCTGAATCATACCATGGCGATTTTGGTGCTGGTATCGGTGCTATTAGCCATCGTGATTCTCTATAATTTGACCAATATCAATGTTGCTGAACGGATTAGGGAACTCTCAACCATCAAGGTTCTTGGTTTTCATAACAAAGAAGTGACCCTTTACATCTATCGGGAAACCATCCTATTGTCACTAATTGGAATGATTGTAGGATTGGTATCAGGCTTTTATCTCCATCAATTTCTCATTCAGATGATCGCACCCGGTACCTTCCGTTTTCAACCGAAGGTCGGCTGGGAAGTTTATCTCATTCCAGTTCTAGCTGTCAGTGTCATTTTGACCATCCTAGGAGTTTTTGTCAATCATTATCTCCGAAAGGTGGATATGTTAGAAGCCCTCAAGTCTGTAGAATAATTGGTAGAGGACAAAAACAAATAAGAAAGCCCTTTGTGGCTTTTTTATTTTCATAAAAATGGTAAAATAGTAAGAGTAGAAATGGAGTTCTAGATATGAAACGAATTGATCAATTTGAAAATAAGAAAGTATTAGTCCTAGGTTTGGCTAAATCTGGTGAGTCAGCAGCTCGTCTCTTGGACAAGCTAGGAGCTATTGTCACCGTAAATGATGGCAAACCTTTTGAGGAAAATCCAGCTGCGCAAAGTCTCTTGGAAGAGGGCATCAAGGTTGTCACTGGTGGACATCCTTTGGAATTATTGGATGAAGATTTGCTCTCATGGTAAAAAATCCAGGAATTCCTTATAGCAACCCGATGATTGAAAAAGCGCTAGAAAAAGGTATTCCAGTCTTGACAGAGGTTGAGTTGGCCTACTTGATTTCTGATGCACCGATTGTTGGTATTACTGGTTCAAATGGTAAGACTACGACCACAACCATGATTGGAGAGGTTCTGACTGCAGCTGGGCAAAATGGGCTTTTATCAGGTAACATTGGTTACCCTGCAAGCCAGGTAGCTCAAACTGCAACAGCTAAGGATACCCTTGTCATGGAACTTTCTTCTTTCCAATTAATGGGAATTCAGGAATTCCATCCTGAAATTGCTGTTATCACCAACCTGATGCCAACACATATTGACTATCATGGTTCTTTTGAAGCCTATGTCGAAGCTAAGTGGAATATTCAAAGCAATATGACAGCGGCTGATTACTTAGTATTGAACTTCAACCAGGAATTAGCTAAAGAGCTTGCTACAAAGACAAACGCGACTGTAGTACCATTCTCAACCCTTGAAAAGGTTGATGGTGCTTATCTTGAAGATGGTCTTCTTTACTTCCGTGGTGAGAAAGTCATGGCAGCTGATGAAATCGGAGTTCCTGGTAGCCACAATGTGGAAAATGCTCTTGCAACCATTGCCGTTGCTAAACTGCGTGGCGTTGATAATGAAACCATCAAGGAAACCTTGTCAGCCTTTGGTGGAGTTAAACACCGTCTCCAGTATGTAGATGAAATCAAGGGTGTGAAATTCTACAACGATAGTAAGTCAACCAATATCTTAGCAACTCAAAAAGCCTTGTCAGGATTTGACAATAGCAAGGTTATCTTGATTGCTGGTGGGTTGGACCGTGGCAATGAGTTTGACGAGTTGGTTCCAGACATCACTGGACTGAAGAAAATGGTCATCCTCGGCCAATCTGCAGAGCGTGTCAAACGTGCAGCGGATAAGGCTGGTGTGGCTTATGTGGATGCAACAGATATTGCTGACGCAACTCGAAAGGCTTCTGAACTTGCAGAAGAGGGGAGATGTTGTTCTCCTCAGTCCTGCCAATGCGAGCTGGGATATGTATGCTAACTTTGAAGTACGTGGAGATCTTTTCATCGACACTGTAGCGGAGTTAAAGGGATAATATGAAAAAAATAGTATTTACTGGTGGGGGAACGGTTGGACACGTTACCCTCAACCTTTTGTTAATGCCTAAGTTCATCGAAGATGGCTGGGAAGTCCACTATATTGGTGATAAAAATGGGATTGAGCATCATGAAATTCTCAAGTCAGGTTTAGATGTTACCTTCCATTCGATTGCAACAGGGAAATTACGTCGATATTTCTCATGGCAAAATATGGTTGACGTCTTTAAGGTTGCTTTTGGAATTCTTCAATCGCTCTTTATCATGCTTCGAGTTCGTCCACAAGCCCTCTTTTCTAAGGGTGGATTTGTATCTGTTCCGCCTGTTATTGCAGCGCGAGTATGCAGAGTACCAGTCTTTATCCACGAGTCTGACCTCTCTATGGGATTGGCCAATAAAATCGCCTACAAATTTGCGACTAAAATGTACTCTACTTTTGAGCAAGCGTCTAGCCTCACTAAGGTAGAGCATGTAGGAGCCGTGACCAAGGTTTCTGGACCAATTATGGAAGAGCCTGAAGAAATGGTGGATATCCGAACTTCTTTCAATGATAAGCTACCAACTCTTCTTTTCGTCGGAGGTTCTGCTGGTGCGCGTGTCTTTAACCAATTAGTTACAGACCATAAGGAAGAGCTGACTAGTCGTTATAATATCATCAACCTAACAGGGGATGCTAGCTTAAATGAACTAAGTTCAAACCTCTACCGTGTTGACTACGTGACTGAACTCTATCAACCGCTCATGAATATGGCTGATGTAGTCATCACTCGTGGTGGTGCCAATACTATTTTTGAACTTCTTGCTATGGCTAAATTGCATGTCATTGTCCCTCTAGGGCGTGAAGCTAGCCGTGGAGATCAGATTGAAAATGCGGCTTACTTTGTGAAAAAAGGCTATGCTGAGGAGTTGCAAGAGGGCGATTTGACCATGTCTACTTTAGAAGAAAAAGTAAGCAAGCTTTTGACCCACAAAGAAGACTACCAGAACACGATGAAGAATTCTCATGAATTAAAATCTGTGGCGGATTTTTATGCGCTACTAAAAAAAGATCTATCATAAGGAAAATCGATGTCAAAGGATAAGAAACAAGAGCCAACTCAAGGCAAGGAATTGTCAGAGTGGCAAAAACGAAATCAAGAATATCTTCAAAAAAAAGCTGAAGAAGAGGCCCAACTAGCCAAAGAAAAGGTCCAAGCAGATACCAATAAAAAAGAAGTTGCAAAAGCTCCGGAAGAAGAAACCACTTTATCAGAGTGGCAGAAGCAGAACCGTGAATATCTGCGTAAAAAGGCTGAGGAAGAGACCAAGGAAGAGACCAAGGAAGAACAAGAGTCAGACTTATCTGAGGACACTGAGGCAGAAGAGGATTCAGATTCTAATCCTGAAGAGCAGAAGGAAAGTGCAGAAGACCAGTCCTCGCTTGAAAATGAGGAGGAAACTACTGAACCAGAACTAGTGGAAGAAGAGGACGAAAAATCTGAAGAAAAATCTGAAGAAACAAAAGTAAAAGAAAAGAGATCTAAGTCTAAGAAAAAGATTGCTAAGCCTTCTATTCCAAGTGTTCATATCTGGCGTGCTGTTACGATTCTAATCCCAAGTTTGCTTGTCTTGTTCTTTTCCATCTATCTTTTGACGCCATACTCAACTTTGAAAAACATAGAGGTTACTGGTACGGTAGAGACCAATGCAGACCAAATCAAAGAGGCTTCAGGGATTCGTGATAGTGACTATACCTTTAGTCTGCTCCTCAATAAAGACAAACATGCTGAGATGATTAAGTCCAATCACTGGATTGAATCTGCTAGCATTCGCTATCAATTCCCGACCAATTTTACCATCCAGGTCAAGGAATACGGGATTGTAGCCTATTATGTTTCTGGAGAGGACCATTATCCGATTCTTTCTAGTGGGACGGTGGAGACCAGTCCAGTTAGTCTAGTCAGTCTTCCAGAAACCTATATGTCCGTACTCTTTAACGATGAGCAGCAAGTCAAAACCTTGATTGAACAACTGGCTGAAATCAGCCCAGAGATTAAGCAAGCGATCAAAACGATTGAATTGGCTCCAACTAGTGTAACCAGTGATCTGCTCAAGATTACTATGTATGATACGGATGAGATTTGGTTCCTTTATCAGAACTAGGTAAAAAATTACCTTACTATAGTAAGATTAAACCCCAATTAACAGTGCCGAGTGGTATTGATATGGAAGTTGGGATCTATAGTTATAGCTTGACGGATAAGGCTTTAGAAGAAGCAAGAATCAAAGCTAAAGAAGAGGAAAAGAAGAAGCAGGAAGAAGAAAAGAAAAAACAAGAGGAGCAAGGGAATCAAACTCAAAATCAAACAACCCAACAATCACAGAGTCGTTAAGCTTAAGATGATTCTGTTGACTTGATGATGAGTCATGTTTTCTACAAGTTCAATCACTGGTTTTTACTTGACAAGTACTGCTTTAAATAATAGAATAGTAAAAAACCTTTAAAGCAGTCCAGAGAGGCAGCTAAGGTTAGACGGTGAAAGGGTGGACTCTACCCATTTTTCGTGGAACCTGGCTGTAGGCAGGTTCCTTTTTTCATGCTCTCTAGCTCACAAAGGTAAAAGGAGAAAAGTATGCGCGAATCTCGTCCAGTTATTGCTCTTGATTTTCCAAGTTTTGAGGCAGTCAAGAAATTTTTAGCTCTTTTTCCAGCTGAAGAGAGCCTCTATCTAAAGGTAGGTATGGAGCTCTATTACGCTACAGGTCCGGAAATTATTTCTTATTTGAAAGGCTTGGGACATAGCGTCTTTCTGGATCTCAAACTCCATGATATACCTAATACGGTCAAGTCAGCCATGAAGGTTTTGTCTAATCTGGGCGTTGACATGACCAACGTTCACGCAGCAGGTGGTGTTGAAATGATGAAGGCTGCGCGTGAAGGCTTTGGAAAAGAAGCCAAATTGATTGCTGTTACCCAGTTGACTTCAACTTCTGAAGAACAAATGAGAGACTTTCAAAATATTCAAACCAGCCTTCAAGAATCTGTTATTCACTATGCCAAGAAAACTGCTGAAGCCGGTTTGGATGGTGTGGTTTGTTCGGCTCAGGAAGTGAAACTCATCAAAGAAGCTACCAACCAAGACTTTATCTGTCTGACACCAGGTATTCGTCCATCAGGAGCTGCAGTTGGAGACCAAAAACGAGTTATGACACCTGCAGATGCTTATCAGATTGGTAGTGACTATATCGTTGTCGGACGCCCAATCACTCAAGCCACTGATCCAGTAGCAGCTTATCATGCTATCAAGGATGAATGGACACAGGACTGGAATTAAAGAACTAGATTATAAAAATAAAAGGAGAATCCCATGACACTTGCTAAAGACATTGCTAGCCATCTATTGAAAATTCAAGCCGTTTACCTCAAGCCAGAAGAACCTTTTACTTGGGCATCAGGTATTAAGTCACCAATTTATACGGACAACCGTGTGACGCTTGCATACCCAGAAACGCGTAGTTTGATTGAAAATGGTTTTGTAGAAGCCATCAAGGCAGAATTCCCAGAAGTAGAAGTAATTGCAGGAACAGCGACTGCAGGCATTCCGCATGGTGCCATCATCGCTGACAAGATGAACTTGCCATTTGCCTATATCCGTAGCAAACCAAAAGATCATGGTGCTGGAAATCAAATCGAAGGCCGTGTAGCCCAAGGCCAAAAGATGGTCGTTGTTGAAGATTTGATTTCAACGGGTGGTTCAGTTCTCGAAGCCGTAGCAGCAGCTAAACGTGAAGGGGCTGATGTCCTTGGTGTTGTGGCTATCTTCAGCTATCAATTGCCAAAAGCAGACAAGAACTTTGCAGATGCTGGTGTCAAACTAGTAACACTTTCAAACTACAGCGAGCTCATTCACCTAGCCCAAGAAGAAGGCTATATCACACCAGAAGGACTTGACCTCCTAAAACGATTTAAAGAAGACCAAGAAAATTGGCAAAAAGCTTAAGACATAGAAAATCAGGTAGTCAAAATGAACTGCTCCCTGTCAAGTGGACAATGAAATAATAAAAGATTAAGCACACGGGCTTTGTTCCTCATTTCAAGAGGAGAAAGGCCCGTGTTGCGCCTTTGAAAACGAAAAGTAGATATCGGCAACAAGTTCCTCAAAAGTCTTATACTTCTTCAAATTGTCACTCTCTGTTTTAAAGTATTCCAAGAAGCGATTAATCGGAGAATTATCAATACATATAGCAGTTCTAGACATATAGCAGTGCTGACCATCCAGTGTTCTCGTAGTGAATACTATGAATCAGTGAAGTTATGCTTACATTAGACTTTATAGATTTTCCATAACTAAGGGATTATCATTTACAGCTTCTTCATTAACTTTAGTAATGTTGATGATATAAATCCGGTATGATATAATGTTTTCGCCCCCTCAATTTAAGGAAGGGAGGTGTTACATATGTTAGAAACTTTACTCACAGTGTTTCTAGCTCCGTTACTGATTAATGTGTTATCTGAGCTTTTTAAGTTATGGCTGAAGAAACGTAAGAAGTAATGGTTAACCCTTTTAGAGGGTAGCAAAAAACCCCATCGGTGGCACGGTGGGGCTTTTTTAGTTACATATGCTGTAACTTTACTCACATTGTAAGTTCATTTTAACACAAATCTATCGATATTTCAAGCTTTTGTTTTTATATTTCATCAATGTTCATTCAACAATTTTAGAACACTGAAGCCTGTGGTTTGAGTCTGCTCCACTGAAATTAGCATACGCGCTACTAGCTTTCATTTTACAATAAAGAAATCAACTCTTTTCTAGGGATTTCCGCCCTCATTTTTGTCTTTTGTGCTAAAATAGACTTATAAATTGAAAATAAGGAATGTTTATGAAATCGGGTAATGGTTTTTGGAAAGGCTGTCTCTATTTTTGGGGCTTCTTGTTCTTACTGGGCCTTTTGGTTCAATATGCTCTCCCACTTGCGGCTTGTGTCCTGCTAGGCTATGGCGGTTACCGTCTCTACAAACGTTGGCGCTATCCTCTTTTACAGGATGCTTCGCTCGACGATCGGATTGAGCTTTTAAAAGCTAGGATTCGTCAGGCGGATAAAGATATTCAGCAATTGGAGGGAACTTTAGTAGAAAAAGGCTCAGAGGCCTATAAGAGTCTGGCCAATCAAGTATTGATTGAACTGCGGGAAATCCATCAGGAAGCGGATCGACTCAAGTCCTATATTGATGATAATGTCTACAATCGTATTGACAAAAAGGTTCGTACAGTAAGGGCAAACATCGATGTTCAGCTAGAACGTTTGGATAGAGAAAGTCAGGTAGATCTTGAAAATGCGGAGCCAGAGGAATTAGCTCCAGAATTGTCCCAGACCTTGGCCAATATTGCCGTTGATCATCAGGCCATTTTAGACAAGATTGCTACCTCTGCTGAGGGGGATAAGGAAGAATTGACTGCCATTCATAGTTTGAAGATGGAGAAATTCCAAACGATTTTAGAAGGCTATTTAAAGATTAAGGCCAATCCGAAGAACTATAATCGAGCAGAAGAACGCTTAGCGCAAGCTAAAGCGGCCATCGAACAATTCGACCTTGAGCTGGATCAAGTCTTGAGAGAACTCAATGAAACAGATATGCGTGATTTTGATATCAGTCTGCGCATTCTAGAAAAAGATCGTAAAGAATAGGTTAGAAATAAAGGAGTAACCATGACAGAATTTAATTTTGATATTGACCAGATTGCCAACAATACGGTAGCTAAGGTGGATAAAACAACCCAAATCATCGAGACCAATACTGGCTCGGACAAGACCTTGACCTTCCTTGAAAAGTTGAGCCCTGAGCAGCAAGAAGGAATCAAAGCGCACGTGCCCCAGTTAGTAGACCAGTTTGTCACCAATCAAAATGCTCTTTTGGATTTTGGACAATCTGCTGTAGAAGGTGTAAACAATACGGTCAATCGTATCTTGTCAGAACAAAAGAAACTACAAATTCCCCAAGTGGATGATCTACTCAAGAATACCAACCGTGAGTTGCAAGGCTTTGTAGTCAAATACAAGAACGCTGAAATTGCTGAGTTAGAAGAAAAGCCAAACTTTTTGCAACGCTTGTTTAACAAGAGCAAGAATACGCTACAAGAATTTTACTTTGACTCAAAAACAGTGGAGCAAAAGCTAGATGGCATGGCTGCCGCAGTGGTCAAGCAAGAAGATGTGCTTGCTCGAAATATCGTCTCTGCTGAGATGTTGATCGAGGACAATACAAAATCCATTGAAAATCTAGTGGGAGTGATTTCTTTTATCGAAGCTAGCCAGACAGAAGCTGGCAAGCGCGCTGTAGAACTGAAAGCTCAAGTTGACCAACTCGATACAAGTACGGTAGAATACCAAACCAAGTCTCAAGAATTGGCCCGCATGGCTGAAGTGGTCAATACCCTTGAACAACAGCACACCGAGTATGTCAGCCGTCTCTATGTTGCCTGGGCAACAACACCTCAGATGCGCAATCTTGTGAAGGTATCATCTGATATGCGCCAAATTGGGCATGCTTCGTCGCAATACCATTCCAACAATGAAGCTTTCGATTGCCCAACTTGGTATTTTGCAACAATCAATGAAATCAGGTGTCGTGGCAGATGCCATTGTCAATGCCAATAATGCTGCTCTTCAGATGCTAGCTGAGACCAGCAAGGAAGTGATTCCGCAGATGGAACGAATTGCCCAAAGCCCAACAGTTGCTGTTGAGTCTGTTACCAAACTGGCTGAAAGTCTGGTCGCACAAAACCAGGGTATCGTCGCTGCCATTGAATTAGGACGCCAGAAACGTGCCCAACTAGAAACAACCATCGTCAAGTCCGCAGAAATGATCAACGATTCTGTCAAACTACGCGATGAGAAAATCGTCCAAGCCCTTCTAGACCAAGGCAAGGCCGCCCAGAAAGAAGTACAAGAATAACACACAAGTCCCCTGTAATGTAGATTTGCAGGGGATTTTGCTTGTTTTAGTAGAAGTTTGAAGGTCAGGGAATTATTGCTAGATTTAGAGAGAATACCCTAGAAAACCTTTTCACTACTAGTCTTTTATGATACAATGGAAGAAAGTAAAGGCGCTGTTTTTGCGATGTCGCAACGCCTTGGATGAATGAAAAGGAAGAGTCCCTATGGTTTTCAGATTTAAGCAAATAACTAGCTTGCATATATATATATATATAAACTCGCGTTTTCATACCCATTTTCAAAACCTACCAATCTTTTTGGTAGGCTTTTTGCGTTGTAGAAATGGGGTATGAACATGGCTTACACTTTATCAAAAGAATTAGAACAAGAGCTCATCGTTTCAGCACCTGAGCTGCAGGCTAGTTATGCTGCCATCGTAGAATACCTAGAAGCTATCACCCAGAAAGAAGCATCTGGAAGCAATTCTCAGGAACTCCAGAACCAGCTTGTTATTCAGCTGAGACGTTTAGAAGATTTAGTACAGGGTTATATCCAAATAAAGAAGAACCCACATCACTACCTAGATGCAGACAAAGACCTGACGGCAGCCTATCAAGCCATAAAAGGGACGGAGCAAGATCTTCTCAAAAAATTGCAACATCTCAATCAAGCAGCCTTGCAGGATTTCCATATCAGCCAAAGACTATCCTCTAAAGACGAGACTGCTATCCCTGTAGCAGGTAAAGCCAAAACCAAACAGGAATTGGCTATCGAACGGGATTTAATCAACCAGCTGATAAAGGGAGAAAGTCAATGGTTGTATCGACCTGAGTTAAACACAGAAGACCTCCTATGGGGAAACTTTTTTTGCCAAGCTGGAAGCCAATAATGTCCGCATTTTGCAAGACCATCCCCTTACAAATTCAGAGAAAAATCAAATCAAAAACCAGCTCAATTTCGTCAACTTCTATGAAGCAGCCAAGTGGATAGCAGGGGAAAATGGGATTGCCAAGGTGCAGGTTCAACGTGAAGATGCCAGTTTAGGCACCATTCGCTTGGAAGTCTTGTGGAGAAACAATGTCGCAGGTGGCAAATCCAGCTATGAGGTTGTCAACCAAGTCATCACAGGCGGAGAAGGGATTCGCCAGCGCCGTGGGGATGTGACTTTGCTGATCAATGGTCTGCCCATGATTCAAATCGAACTGAAAAGTCGTTCTCATCCTTACATGGATGCCTTCCGTCAGATTAAAAAATACGACCAAGAAGGACAGTTCCGAGGCATTTTTTCAAGTCTTCAGATGTTTGTCGTCTCTAATGTCACAGACACTCGCTACATCGCAGCTGCCAAAGCCGACAAGCTAAATGAACGCTTCTTGACCAAGTGGGTGGATAGTGAAAATAGACCTCAACCCCAGCTATTTGACTTTGCAGAGTCTGTCTTGTCGATACCGAGAGCCCACGAAATGGTCATGCAGTATTCTGTCATCGACGATGACAAGAAGGCATTGATTTTATTGCGCCCCTATCAGGTTCATGCCATTGAGGCTATCCGTGAAGCCAGTCGCCAGCGCCAGTCAGGCTATATTTGGCATACGACTGGTTCAGGAAAGACCCTGACCTCTTATAAGGTTTCGCGCAATCTGCTCCAGATACCATCCATTGAGAAGACAATCTTTGTGATTGATAGGACAGACCTCGACCAGCAGACGACTAGTTCATTTCAGTCTTACGCAGAGAACGATATGATTGGTATCGACGAGACCGATGATACACAGGAATTGGTTAAAAATCTGGCTTCTGATGACCGCCGTGTCGTTGTGACGACCATCCAGAAAATCAATGCTATGATTCGTCAGTTTGATGAAGGCCGTCACCAAAAGGTCTACAATCGTATCAAACAACTCAAACTAGCCTTTGTCGTTGATGAATGCCATCGTGCAGTGACTCCTGAACGCCAGCGCCACCTAGAGCACTTCTTTACAAATTCTCTCTGGTATGGTTTTACAGGGACTCCTATCTTTACAGAAAATAAACGCGAACAAAAAGGCGACCTTGCTCAGACGACCGAAGAGCAGTACGGTGACTGCCTCCACCAATATACCGTCAAAGAAGCCATCCATGACAAGGCGGTTCTTGGCTTTAATGTAGAGTATCAGACGACCATGCCTGGTTGGGCAGAAGATGAGATTGACGAGGAGCGTTATGATGACGAAGGCCACATGCTTGCCGTTTTAGATGCCATTCTCAATCGCTCAAGACGCAAACTCGGTTTCCAAAATGGGGTAGGAAAAACCTATGAAGCCATTTTGACCGTTAAAAGCATTGCCCGTGCGCAGGCCTATTATAACCTGATTAAGCAAGTCAAAAATGGAGAGAAGTCTCTAAGCATCTCGGAAAATGTTAAAAAGGTCTTACCAGACTTTCCTAAGGTTGCCATTACCTACTCTGTGACAGAAAATGAAGCAGACTCCTATGTCAACCAAGCCTACATGGAGGAGAGCCTAGAAGACTACAATGCCATGTTTGGCACTCACTTTGGTCTAGCAACCATTGCTTCCTACAATAGTGACCTCAACGACCGTCTGGCCCGTAAGAAAGAACGCTTTGCCTTCCGTGAGGAACAGTTGGACCTGGTTATCGTTGTGGACCGCTTGTTGACAGGCTTTGATGCCCCTTGTCTATCGACCCTGTTCATGGATCGTCAGCCCATGAAACCCCAGCATATCATTCAGGCCTTTTCACGAACCAATCGCCTCTTTGATGAAGGCAAGAAATTCGGTCAAATCGTTACCTTCCAAACGCCTGACCGTTTTAAAGAAAAAGTGGATGAAGCTCTGAGCCTCTACTCAAATGGTGGTGAAACCAGTGTCTTAGCCCCAGAATGGCAGGAGGAGAAGGCTAAGTTTCTTGACAAGGTTCATCAACTACTAGCCATCGCTCCAAGTCCAGAGCAGGTGCCGGATTTGGATACAGCTACAGATGCAGAATTAAAACGCTTTGCCAAGGCCTTCCAAGAATTTGACAAGCTCCTATCCTCCATACAAGTCTATTCGGACTATGATGAGAAAGTCATTCTCAGAGAGATTGGTCTCAGCCTAGAAGACATCGAGAACTTTGCTGGCCAATATCAAAATGTTATCGAAGAACTCCGCAGACGCAGAAAAGAAGACCAAGAAGATGAAGGTGTGTTACTGGATATCGAGTATGAGCTCGAATCCATCCGTACCGATGAGATAAACTATCACTATATCCTCTCACTTATCCAAGCTTTGATCGAAAATCGGGAAAACCTCATTGGTAAAAAGGAAAAGAGTCTGGTAGATAACTATATCGAAGATTTGAACAAATCCAATCCTAAGTTATCCAACCTCATCTCCAAACTCTGGCAGAATGTCCAAGCAGATGCCAAGAGCTATCAGGGACAGTCTGTAATCCATAAGTTGGATGAGATGATTGAGCTAACAACCCAGAAAAAGATTCGTGAAACGGCAGATTATTGGCAGATAGGAGAGGATGAACTCCAGTTCGTAGTGGACAATTATCGCATCGGACGCGACAAGCAAAATGGCGAAAAAAAGCCATCACAGAATCTCAGGACTACCTCGCCTATAAGGAAGCCCACGGAGACAAGGCACTACCAAAACTCAAATACAAAAAAGCCCTCAAAGAGGACTATATGCGCATGATTTCAGAGGATATCCTACCGCTAAGGGGGAGATAAAATGCTGATTTGATTCTTCTTATTTGCTAGATGTTTAACTTTATCTTGTCAAATCAGCCTATCTATTGTTTCAAAATAGGTAAAAATTGAAGAATAGAAATCAAAAAAAGAAAATCTAAATTGTAGAAATAAGAAAATGGAGTAATAGAAAGAAGGAACATTATGGAAAAAAATTATTTATTATTGGAAATGGGTTTGATATAGCGCATGATTTAAAGACGGATTATCTATATTTCAAGAAGTTCGTTTATCAGCAGGCGTATGGAAAAGATGATTTGTTAGAGGCGTTGCAAAGTGAAAATGCCATAAAATTGTACCTAAATAGAATTGACGAAGAAATATTGCTAGAAGAAATAGACGATTATAGTATTCCAGAAATACAAATGGCACCAGATGGGGGTGACCTATATCCAGATGATGTAGAATTGTACAAATTGTTGTATCAGTTATTAAATCAAATTACGGGAGTTGAGAAATTTTGGTCTGATTTTGAAGAGAAATTAGCTTATTTTGATAAAGTTACCATCGATACTATGGATTTTCTGGATAGTGATGGCGATTTGAATGGTTCTTTGATGGCTAATAATGCTAATGAGTTAGGAGAAACTCTAGCTAAATATGTATTATATTCTTTAAATAAATTATTTAAATTGTGGATAGAAGAAACATATTCTGATTGGAAGGATAGAATTCTGACTAAAGGTGAAGAATCGCACTCTAAATTATTAAAAAGATACAGTTTTGGAAAAATTCTGATGCATTATTTATCAATTTCAATTATACAAAAAAACGTTAGAGGATTTATATAGAATTCCTGAAGAGCAAGTTTTTTTCATTTACATGGAGTTATTGGTGGGGAAAAAAATTTATTTTTTTGGACATGGTTTTTGATGATGAAGTAAGTGATTTCAATCCTCTAGATGTAGGAGCATATCTTGAAGAAGTTGTTATAAAGTTAAAGAAACCAGTTGACAATGTATTGTCTAATTACAATGAACTTTTTGAAAAGATTATCTTCTGTCAAAGAAATTTATTTCATCGGTTTTGGAATTCGTTCAGAACAAAGATGGGTAGACAGTCCATATTTAAAAAGCAATATTTAAGGAGGCTCCGAATGCAGATATTTTACTTGATAGTTATTACCGATTTGGAAATATAGTACAAATAAAAAGAACTCTGAAAAAATTAGGTGCAGATAAAGCATACAAACTAAGATTGATAGATACAAGGGACAATCAATTGTTATAAGGAGGAGTAATATGACAAAACAACCAACTTATCGCTTTGCGGGATATACTGCACCTTGGGTGGAGAAGAAGTTAGGGGAAGTTTCGGAGAGTTTTGAATATGGGTTAAACGCTTCAGCAAAAGAATTTGATGGTGTGAATAAGTATATCCGTATCACTGATATTGATGACTTTAGTAATGAGTTTTTGAAAACGAATCTAACATCTCCTGATGTTAAAATTGACGAATCTAGTGATTATCTATTATCTGAAGGAGATATATTATTTGCAAGAACTGGAGCTAGCACAGGAAAGACATACTACTATAAAAAAACTGATGGTGTTGTATTTTTTTGCAGGATTCTTAATTAGAGCTAGGATAAAAAGAAGATAATGATCATATATTTATTTTTCAAAAATACACTAACAAAAGATTTTTAAGAAGTATGTAGATATTACATCACAAAGGTCAGGGGCAACCGGGTGTAAATGCTAAAGAATATGCTAATTTTTTTATTTTTCCCTCCCTCCTCCCTGAGCAAACTGCCATTGGTTCTTGCTTCCAAGATATTGACCAGCTCATCAGCCTTCAACAACGTAAGTTAGAGGTGCTCAAAGAGCAGAAAAAAACTTACCTCAAACTCCTTTTTCCAGCCAAAGGACAAACCAAACCAGCTTTTCGCTTCGCAGGATTTGAAGATGACTGGAAACGAAAGAATTTTTGGGGATTTCTTAGTTGAGTTTAATGAAAAAAACAATAGTTGAAAATCAACATGAGTTGTTAAGTTCAACGAATAATGGAATAGAACCGAGAAAAGGGAGAGTAAGCGGAGAAAGTAATATTGGATATAAAGTTTTGAAGAAAGATATGATCGTTCTGTCACCTCAAAATTTGTGGTTGGGGAATATTAACTATAATGTTGATTATGAATCAGGTATTGTGTCACCAAGTTATAAAATATTCAATGTGCTGGATATAGATAAAAAATTTATTTCTATTCTGATACGGCATCCATATATGAATTATGAATATGGACAAGCATCTGTTCAGGGAGCTAGCGTAGTTAGAAGGAATTTAGATATTGATTTATTCAATACTATTCAAATATTGTTGCCGTCGTTAGAAGAGCAAACTTTAATTGGTTCTTTCTTTCTAGATCTAGACAAGGCCATTGCCAAGCAAGAGGAAAGTTAAGAACCTTAAAGAAAGCAAACAAACCCTACTCAGAAAAATGTTTATCTAAGATACCAAGACCGTCAAAAGCCCAGTAAAAATAGGAAACTGACGCAGTCTTCGATGAAGACCAGACAGTTTATCTTTTTTACCCAGCTTTTAGGTCGTGTTCAATTCAAACAAATACCAAGACCTCAAAAAGCTACACTAAACGAATGAAAGTAGAAATTGATAGGAGACCCTATGTCACAAACAGATTTATCAAGAGAACTCTACCAGTCCCTCTGGAATGCGGCAGATATCCTGCGTGGCCAGATGGAAGCCAATGAATATAAGTCCTACCTCTTGGGCTTGATTTTCTACAAGTACCTATCCGACAACATCCTCCAAGCCGTCTGTGATAATTTGGACGAGACCTTTGAGTCCTTCCAGCAAGCTCAACTTCTCTATGAGGAAAACTTTGCGGATACAGACGTCAGTGAAGACCTCATCGAGGTGTTAAATGATGATCTGGGCTATGTGATTGAGCCTTCTCTAACCTTTACCAAGCTGGTTCAGTCTATCCACGAAGGCACCTTCCAGCTAGAATCCCTAGCCCAAAGTTTCCGTGATATCGAGCAGGCCAATGAGAAATTTGAAAATCTCTTCGAAGATATTGACCTCTATGCTAAAAAGCTAGGCAACACCCCACAAAAGCAAAACAAGACCATCTCTGAGGTTATGAAACAGCTCAACGACCTCAATGTGTCTGGTCATGCTGGTGATATCTTGGGTGATGCTTATGAGTACCTGATTGGCCAGTTTGCCAGTGATTCTGGGAAAAAGGCTGGAGAGTTCTATACACCTCAAGCAGTCTCTCACCTCATGACTCAGATTGTCTTTGCAGGGCGTGAGCATCAAAAGGGCATGTCGGTTTACGACCCGACCATGGGTTCTGGTTCTCTCTTGCTCAATGCCAAACGCTATAGTAAGGAAGCTTCGACGATTTCTTACTACGGTCAAGAGTTGATTACTTCGACCTTCAACCTTGCCCGCATGAATATGATGCTTCATGGGGTCGCTATTGAGAACTATCACCTCAGCAACCACGATACCCTAGACGAAGACTGGCCGATTACGGAGCCTACAGATTTTGATGGGGTTTTGATGAACCCACCCTATTCACTGAAGTGGTCAGCAGATAGCGGATTCCTGCAAGATCCTCGCTTTTCAAGTTATGGAGTTCTTGCACCTAAGTCTAAAGCAGATTTTGCCTTCCTCCTTCACGGTTTTTACCACCTCAAGCATAATGGTGTCATGGCGATCGTTCTTCCTCACGGAGTCCTCTTCCGAGGAGCAGCCGAGCAGAAGATTCGTCAGCATCTGCTAGAAGAAGGAGCTATTGATACAGTTATCGGCTTGCCAGCAAATATCTTCTACAACACCTCTATCCCAACAACTATTATTATCCTTAAAAAGAATCGTACCAATAAGGATGTTTTCTTTATCGATGCCTCAAAAGAGTTTGAAAAAGGGAAAAATCAAAACAATATGACCGAAGACCATATTGCCAAGATTTTGGAGACCTATCAAAAACGTGAGAATGTCGAGAAGTTTGCCCATTTAGCCAGCTTTGAAGAGATTGTCGAAAATGACTACAACCTCAACATTCCGCGCTATGTTGATACCTTTGAGGAAGAACCAGTTGTTCCCCTCACCGACCTCGCCGACCAACTCGCAGAGATTGATAAAGAGATTGGAGAGGTAGAAGCCAGACTCGCACACATGCGCCGCCAGCTAGTAGGCACAACACCAGAAGCCCAAGCAGAATTAACCGCCTATCTCGAAAAATTGAATGAAATTTAGGGAGTAGGGGAAGAATGAAAACATCTCGTATAGATTGTACGAGGTGTTTTTGTATTTCGTTGTATTACACATCATGTATAATACAGGTGAAAAATGACGCTATAGGTTAATACTCTTCAAAAATCTCTTCAAACCACGTCAGCTTCGCCTTGCCGTACTCGAGTACAGCCGTCGGCTAGCTTCCTAGTTTGCTCTTTGATTTTCATTGAGTATAAGTAGAGTGCAGTAGAGTCCTAAAATTACCTGATTCAAATCAGCTTTACAAAAAAAGGTTCTAGGATAAATAGAGTTTGAATGAAATCTGCTACTCTTAGACTTCTTTTGACATACGAAAACTACTCAAATCCTTTGTTTTCAAGGATCCAAGCTAGGACTCCAGTATTGTCGGTAGAGAAGTCATCTCCACATCCGTCAAGAAAGGCTTGGTAGACATCACTTTATTGGCCGTATTTTTGGAGTTTTACTTCTGGGTGGTTCTTCTCAAAGTATGTTTCAGCAGTTATTTCTTTTGTAACAATCAAGGTTTTGCCTTCAAGTTGCTTAACATCTGTAATCAGACCAGTCCCAGTCTTGCACAGACTTCTGAAGAAAGAACAATCCCTATTCGAGGTAGACCGAAGTAGAGAAAGAAAAGTTGTATCAAAAGGGGTGTATTTCGTGACAATTCTATATAGGCTGTAGCTAATTGTGAGAAAACAGGAACTCGATAATGTCGGATGACGCTAACGATGAGCCCCAGCAAAAAAGAACCTAGAATTCCCCAGACTGCAATATGCAAGGTCAGAAAGAATGCCTCTTGATAAAGTGGTAGATATTGTTTAACAATAGACAAATCCAAGCTAACCCCCATCTATAAATGATAAAAAATTGTAGCATTAAAAGAGAGCTTTGGATAATATGTATTTTTTATTGTGGTGATAAAAAAATTTATAGCGGCGATAAATTTTAAAAATGTGATTTTTTGGGTTGACAAATGTAGATTAAGGATGTATAGTATTAAGTGTGATTGACAAATGTAGATTTTGGAGGTGTGCTGATGCAGATTTCGGATGCAGAATGGCAGGTCATGAAGATTATCTGGATGCAGGGGGAGCAGACTAGTACTGATCTCATAAAAGTATTAGAGAAAAGGTTTAGCTGGTCTAAGTCCACGATTCAGACACTCTTAGCCCGTCTGGTTGAGAAAGAATGTTTGACTCGGGAAAAACAGGGCAAGTCCTTTGTCTATTCAGCCCTTTTAACGCTAGATGATAGTAGGGGCTTAATGGTTCAGGATATCAAAGATAAGCTTTGTTCCCGCAGGATGAAGCGGTTACTTGCTGATTTGATTGAAGAATGTGACTTTACCCTAGCTGACTTGGAAGGCTTGGAAGAAGTGATTGCTGAGAAAAAAGCAAGTGCTGTGGCAGAAGTAAGATGTAATTGTATGTAAAGGAGACACTATGTTAAATCTATTTGTATCTATTATTGTTTTAGGAATGATTGCTTTTATCCTCTTTTGGTTTTTCAAAAAACCGCAAGAAGACGGTAAGAGAGCCCAACAGAAGAATGGCTATCAGGAAATTCGAGTGGAAGTCATGGGGGGCTACACTCCGGGAACCATTATCCTCAAAAAAATCGCAACCAGCTCGCATTATTTTTTTGATCGAAAAGATCCTTCACCTTGTTTGGACCAAATCGTTTTTCCAGACTTTTGGAGTGCATGCAGATCTGCCTATGGGAGACCAATATGTGGTTGAAATCACACCTGAAGAAGCAGGTGAGTATGGTTTCTCTTGTGGCATGAATATGATGCACGGTAAGATGATTGTAGAATAGGAGAATGATATGACTGAAATTGTAAAAGCAAGCCTTGAAAATGGCGTTCAAAAAATCCGTATCACGGCAGACAAAGGCTACCATCCAGCCCACATTCAACTGCAAAAAGGGATTCCTGCTGAGATTACCTTTCATCGTGTGACACCTTCAAACTGTTATAAAGAGATTCTCTTCGAAGAAGAAGGGATCCTAGAACCAATCGCTCAAGATGAGGAAAAAGTCATTCGTTTTACTCCTCAAGACCTGGGTGAGCATGAATTTTCATGCGGCATGAAGATGCAAAAGGGGACCTACACCGTTGTTGAAAAAACTAAAAAGTCTCTCAGTCTTTTACAGCGTTTTTGGATTACTAGTATTTTTACTGTGCCTCTTGTGATTCTCATGATTGGGATGTCTACAGGAGGAATTAGTCACCAAGTCATGCGTTGGGGCACCTTTTTAGCCACAACACCCATTATGCTGGTAGCTGGAGTTCCATATATCAGAAGCGCCTGGGCTAGTTTTAAAAAGCACAATTCCAACATGGATACCTTGGTTGCTCTGGGAACCCTAGTGGCCTATTTCTATAGCTTAGTTGCCCTCTTCACTGGTCTGCCCGTTTACTTTGAAAGTGCTGCATTTATCCTCTTCTTCATTCTTTTGGGAGCAGTTTTTGAGGAAAAAATGCGAAAAAATACTTCGCAGGCAGTCGAAAAATTATTAGACCTACAAGCAAAAACAGCAGAGGTTTTGCGTGATGATGTTTATGTTCAAATACCTCTAGAACAAGTCAAAGTTGGGGATCTCATTCGCGTTCGACCAGGTGAAAAAATAGCGGTTGATGGGATTGTCTTAGAAGGTGAAACGAGTATTGATGAGTCAATGGTGACTGGGGAAAGTATTCCAGTCGATAAATCAGTTGGAGATGCTGTCATTGGTTCAACCATCAATAATAGTGGTACGATCATCTTTAGAGCCGAAAAAGTGGGCTCTGAGACTATGTTGGCTCAGATTGTGGACTTTGTGAAAAAAGCGCAAACGAGTCGTGCTCCTATTCAAGATTTGACAGACAAGATTTCTGGGATTTTTGTACCAGCAGTTGTCATTTTAGGACTTCTTACTTTTTGGGTCTGGTTTGTTTTACTTGGAGATAGCTTTGTGACTTCACTTCTCTACGGAGTTGCTGTTTTGATAATTGCCTGTCCTTGTGCACTAGGACTCGCAACACCGACAGCACTTATGGTTGGAACAGGACGAAGTGCCAAGATGGGGATCCTTCTCAAAAATGGTACAGTTCTACAGGAAATCCAAAAAGTCCAAACGGTTGTTTTTGATAAGACAGGAACCTTGACCGAAGGGAAGCCAGTAGTGACAGATGTTATTGGTGATGAAAGCGAAGTGCTAAGTTTGGCTGCTTCATTGGAAGATGTATCTCAACACCCGCTAGCTCAAGCTATTGTTAATCGTGCATCTGAACTAGGAATCAGTCTTTACCCAGTGGAAAACTTCCAAGCCTTGCATGGAAAAGGTGTGACTGGGATTATTAATAGTAAACAAGTCTTGCTTGGGAATGCCAAACTCTTAGATGACCTTGCTATTCCACATGATTATCAAGAACGATTTGATTTGCTTGAGAAAGAAGCGAAAACAGTTGTCTTCTTATCAGTAGATGGTGAACTAAAAGGCTTAATTGCCTTGCAGGATGTCCCTAAGGAAAATGCTCAAGAAGCCATTGCTAAATTGAAAAAACGTGGTCTTAGAACGGTCATGCTTACCGGAGATAATGCTGGAGTAGCGCATGCGATTGCAGAGCAAATTGGAATCGAAGAAGTGATTGCAAATGTCTTGCCAGAGGAAAAGGCACATGAAATTCACAAGCTTCAAAAGAATGGTAAATTGGCCTTTGTCGGAGATGGCATCAATGATGCGCCGGCTCTCAGTGTAGCGGATGTCGGAATTGCCATGGGCTCTGGGACAGATATTGCTATCGAATCAGCAGATCTTGTCCTTACAACCAACAATTTACTAGGATTGGCACGTGCTTTTGATATGAGTAAGAAGACCTTTAATCGTATTCTACTCAATCTTTTCTGGGCTTCTATCTATAACCTCATTGGTATTCCAGTTGCAGCAGGAGTGTTTTCTGGTCTTGGTTTGGTACTCAATCCAGAACTTGCAGGATTGGCCATGGCCTTTAGTTCAGTCTCTGTTCTAATCAGCTCTCTTATGCTTAATTTTACTAAAGTCGATTAAAAAGGCGGTCTTAACCGCTTTTTTTACTATTCTAAAACAGATTTTCAAAACGTTTTCAATCTGTACTGTAATAGATAATGAAGTTTTGTGAGCACATTCTTATGAAACTATAAGTAAATGTGATAAATTAGGAGTGTAAATTTACTGAATCGTTTTCAAAAAACATATAAAAGCGCTTTTTATTATTCATCAAATTAACTTTTTAAGGAGAGTTATCATTATGACTCAAGGGAAAAATTACTGCATCTGCAGCAATGCTTAACGTATTGAAAACATGGGGCGTAGACACTATCTACGGTATCCCATCAGGAACACTCAGCTCACTTATGGACGCTTTGGCTGAAGACAAAGATATCCGTTTCTTGCAAGTTCGCCACGAAGAAACAGGTGCTCTTGCAGCGGTTATGCAGGCTAAATTTGGCGGTTCTATCGGTGTTGCAGTTGGTTCAGGTGGTCTGGTGCGACTCACTTGATCAACGGTGTTTACGATGCAGCTATGGATAACACTCCATTCCTCGCTATCCTTGGATCACGTCCTGTTAATGAACTCAACATGGATGCCTTCCAAGAATTGAACCAAAACCCAATGTACAACGGTATCGCTGTTTACAACAAACGTGTAGCTTACGCAGAGCAATTACCAAAAGTAATCGACGAAGCTTGCCGTGCTGCCGTTTCTAAAAAAGGTCCAGCGGTTGTTGAAATTCCAGTAAACTTCGGTTTCCAAGAAATCGACGAAAACTCATACTACGGTTCAGGTTCATACGAACGTTCATTTATCGCTCCTGCTTTGAACGAAGTTGAAATCGACAAAGCTGTTGAAATCTTGAACAACGCTGAACGTCCAGTTATCTACGCTGGTTACGGTGGTGTTAAAGCTGGTGAAGTGATTACTGAATTGTCACGTAAAATCAAAGCCCCAATCATCACAACTGGTAAAAACTTTGAAGCTTTTGAATGGAACTACGAAGGTTTGACAGGTTCTGCATACCGTGTTGGTTGGAAACCAGCCAACGAAGTGGTCTTTGAAGCAGACACAGTTCTTTTCCTTGGTTCAAACTTCCCATTTGCTGAAGTATACGAAGCATTTAAAAACACTGAAAAATTCATCCAAGTGGATATCGACCCTTACAAACTTGGTAAACGTCACGCCCTTGACGCTTCAATCCTTGGTGACGCAGGTCAAGCAGCTAAAGCTATCCTTGACAAAGTGAACCCAGTTGAATCTACTCCATGGTGGCGTGCAAACGTGAAGAACAACCAAAACTGGCGTGATTACATGAACAAACTCGAAGGTAAAACTGAGGGTGAATTGCAATTGTATCAAGTTTACAATGCTATCAACAAATACGCTGATCAAGACGCTATCTACTCAATCGACGTAGGTGACACTACTCAAACATCTACTCGTCATCTTCACATGACACCTAAGAACATGTGGCGTACATCTCCACTCTTTGCGACAATGGGTATTGCCCTTCCTGGTGGTATTGCTGCTAAGAAAGACAATCCAGATCGCCAAGTATGGAACATCATGGGTGATGGTGCCTTCAACATGTGCTACCCAGACGTGATCACAAACGTTCAATACGACCTTCCAGTTATTAACGTGGTCTTCTCAAATGGTAAATATGCCTTCATTAAGGACAAATACGAAGACACAAACAAACACTTGTTTGGTTGTGACTTCCCTAATGCTGACTATGCGAAAATCGCTGAAGCGCAAGGTGCTGTAGGATTTACAGTTGACCGTATCGAAGACATCGATGCAGTTGTTGCAGAAGCTGTTAAATTGAACAAAGAAGGTAAAACTGTTGTTATCGATGCTCACATCACTCCACATCGTCCACTTCCAGTAGAAGTACTTGAGTTGGATCCAAAACAACACTCAGAAGAAGCTATCAAAGCCTTCAAGGAAAAATACGAAGCTGAAGAGCTTGTACCATTCCGCCTCTTCTTAGAAGAAGAAGGGTTGCAATCACGCGCAATTAAATAATTCCTCTCATCGAAAATCAAATGTAAACATTGTAGATTTTATGCATTGATTTTTCTTAGAGAGAAACTTAAAAAGATCGGAGCAATCCGGTCTTTTTTTATATAAAAAGCAATCACATATAAATAATTGACAACGCTTTCCTAAAATCTTATAATAAAAATGTAATAATAGAAAATGTGACAGATATAGAAAAGAGGATTTTTTTAATAGGTGTGGTAAGTAGATTTTTCTTATTTCATTAGAAATAAAGGATGATTATAACATTCAGTTCATTACTCTTTTTTTATGGCTTTGAGAAGTCACATAATGACCAATGAAACTTGGGATTGAAAAGTATCTCAATAAGTAGATATTAGGAGGAAAGATATGGAAAAAAAGGATATTTATCTAATCTGTATTACCATGATTATCTGTTCAATTATTCTAGGATTGATTATAGGAAGTTTTATTTTTCATGGTCTTGAACTTATTGCTCAAATAATTTCTAACGGCTTATTTACCATCAATCAATCGATTCATTGATAAGGAGTATTCGTTTTCTAATATTTTTATAGAGGAGAGTAAATGGATTTAAATCAATTAGATATTATTGTTTCAGATGTTTCCCAAGTGTGTTCTGACTTTGAGCGACTTTTGGATAAAAAGGCTGACTATGTTGATAACAGTTTTGCTCAGTTCACGATTGGCAGTCACTGTCTTATGTTGTCTCAACATCATTTGATTCCTTTGGAAGATTTTCAGTCAGGAATCATTCTTCACATTGAGGTTGAGGATCTAAATCAGAATTACCAACGTTTAAAAGAGATTGATGTCGAGATTTTACACGGTCCTTGTGAAACGGATTGGGGAACAGAGTCCTTATTAGTTAGAGGCCCTGCTGGTCTAGTAATTGATTTTTATAGAATGAAATAAGGGCGCTTAGTCATTTGAAGTTAACCTTAATGATTCTTAAAACAGAATGTGAGAATATAAACTATTGAAAGATCGGAGTCATCCGGTCTTTTCTTTATTTTTTTCGATATGAAGGGGTTATCAAGTTTCAGATTCATTTAAAAAAATTTAGTGGTATAATAAAAAGTAGTAAATCAAGTGAGGTAAAGTGATGACAGAAATACTACAATTTCCAGAGGGGTTCCTCTGGGGTGGTGCTACGGCAGCTAATCAATGTGAGGGGGCTTATAATTTAGACGGTCGTGGATTGGCCAATGTTGATGTCGTCCCCATCGGTAAGGATCGTGAAGCCATTATCACAGGTCAGAAAAAGATGTTTTCATTTGAGGAGGGCTATTTTTACCCAGCCAAGGAAGCTATTGATATGTACCATCATTACAAGGAAGATATTGCGCTTTTTGCAGAAATGGGCTTTAAAACTTATCGGCTTTCCATTGCTTGGACAAGAATATTCCCCAAAGGAGATGAAGCAGAGCCAAATGAAGCTGGTTTAGCTTTTTATGAGGATTTGTTTAAGGAATGCCAGAAGTATGGAATCCAACCTCTGGTAACTATCACGCATTTCGACTGTCCTATGCACTTGATTGAAAAATACGGCGGTTGGCGCAATCGTCGGATGTTGGACTTCTATGAAAAACTTTGTCGCACACTCTTTACCCGTTACAAGGGTTTGGTCAAATACTGGCTAACATTTAACGAAATCAACATGATTCTCCATGCCCCCTTTATGGGAGCTGGGCTCAGTTTTGAAGAAGGAGAAAATCAAGAACAGGTTAAATACCAAGCGGCTCACCATGAGTTGGTAGCTTCAGCTCTTGCGACTAAGATTGCCCACGAAATTGACCCAGAAAACAAGGTTGGATGTATGTTGGCAGCAGGGCAGTATTATCCTAACACAGCTCATCCGAGAGACTATTGGGCTGCTATGGAAGAAGACCGTAAGAGTTACTTTTTCATCGATGTTCAAGCGCGTGGGGAATATCCAAATTATGCCAAGAAGCAGTGGGAGCGTGAAGGAATTGAGATTGAAATGACGGCAGAGGATCTAGACTTGTTGAAGAATTACACTGTTGACTTTGTTTCCTTCTCTTACTATGCAAGTCGAGTGGCCTCAGGTGATCCAGAAGTTAAAGAATTAACAGCTGGAAATGTTTTTGCCTCTCTCAAAAATCCTTATCTAGAATCCTCAGAATGGGGGTGGCAGATTGACCCATTGGGGCTTCGTATCACCCTCAATGCCATCTGGGATCGTTACCAAAAGCCTATGTTCATCGTAGAAAATGGGCTAGGCGCTATGGATACGCCAGATGAAAATGGCTATGTAGAAGATGACTATAGGATTGCTTATCTAGAAGCTCACATCAAGGCTATGCGAGATGCTATTTACCAAGACGGGGTTAACTTGCTTGGTTATACGACTTGGGGTTGTATCGATCTAGTTTCAGCTGGAACAGGCGAAATGAACAAGCGCTATGGCTTATCTATGTTGATCGTGATAATGAAGGTCATGGAAGTCTCAAACGTAGCAAGAAGAAATCCTTCTACTGGTACAAGGATGTCATTGCCAGCAATGGTGCAAGTATTGAGTAGAACACATTTATTCACTATTTTTATAAAATCTTCTCCCTACTTTATAAGATCTGAAAAAGAGTTCAATTAGACCTAGCTTTTTGCTATAATGAGGGGAGAAAAATCAGACAGGAGAATAAGATGTCAGAACCATTATTTTTACAATCAGTTATGCAAGAAAAAATCTGGGGTGGGACTAAACTACGTGATGAGTTTGGTTACGACATTCCAAATGAAAAAATCGGAGAATACTGGGCAATCTCAGCTCATCCAAATGGAGTGTCTAAGGTAGCCAATGGCCGCTATCAAGGAACAGACCTCGCTACTTTGTATGCGGAACACCGTGAGTTGTTTGGCAATCGTCCAGAGCCAGTATTTCCACTTTTGACCAAAATCCTTGATGCTAATGACTGGCTCAGTGTTCAAGTTCATCCAGACGATGCCTACGGACTAGAGCACGAAGGCGAACTTGGAAAAACAGAGTGCTGGTACATCATCGCCGCAGATGAAGGTTCTGAGATTATCTATGGCCACAATGCCAAGTCAAAGGAAGAACTCCGCCAGCAAATTGAAGATAAAAACTGGGATGCCTTGCTGACAAAGGTTCCTGTTAAGGCTGGGGATTTCTTCTATGTTCCAAGTGGAACCATGCACGCTATCGGGGCAGGTATCTTGATCCTTGAAACGCAACAGTCTAGTGATACAACCTACCGTGTTTATGACTTTGACCGTAGGGATGATAATGGCAACTTGCGTGAGCTTCATCTTGAAAAATCCATCGATGTTTTAAATATCGGTGAGCCTGCAAATAGCCGTCCTGTGACTGTCAAAGCAGATGATTTACGTTCAACTTTACTTGTCTCTAATGATTTCTTCGCAGTTTACAAGTGGGAAATTACTGGAAAAGTTGACTTTGAAAAAACAGCTGATTACAGCTTGTTAAGTGTCTTGACTGGTCAAGGTCAGCTCATTGTAGACGGTAAGGAATATCCAATCCAAAAAGGTAGCCACTTTATCTTGCCAAGCGATGTTGAAGCATGGACTTTGGAAGGTCAAGGTCTAGAATTGATTGTTAGTCATCCATAAAAAGAAAGGGCCTGAGTTCATTACTCAAGTCCTTTTTTGTATTTACATAAATTGGGCGATAAAGACCACAATGATGATAATTGGGATGATCAAACGAAGAAGGAAGAGCCAGACTTGGAAAAGTCCTTGTTTCCACGGTGTTTCATCAAGATGGAGTTCCTCCATAGCCAATGCTTTTTTGAAAATATATCCTGTAAAGAGAGACAAGCAGAGGGCACCAAAGGGCATGAGGAGATTAGAAACCAAGAAGTCCATGGCATCAAAGAAGGTCTTTCTAAAGATTTGAACGTCTGCCATGACTCCGTAGGATAGGGCTGAGGGGATACCAAATACAAAAGTTAAAACACCTAAAATCATACTCCATTTATTACGTTTTTCGTTATCTTGGTCAGTGATATTTCCAACATTAATCTCAAGCATGACAACTGAAGAGGTTACTGTTGCAAAGAGGAAAAGTAATAGGAAGAGAATATAGAAAATACTTCCAAGAGGCATCTTGTCAAAGAGTTGGGGCAAGACGATAAAGAGGAGACTCGGACCACCTTCAGACTGGATATTAAATGCTGACATAGCTGGGAAAATAGCTAGTCCTGCCATGATCGATACAGAAATGTTCATGGCAACGATAGACATACTTGATTGGACCAGATTGGTAGGTAAGAAGCATAGGTCAACATTGCAGTAACCCCAAGGGACAAAGCAAAGAATGACTGTCCTAGAGCATAGAGGAAACAAGCACTTGTTAGTTTTGAAAAGTCAGGTTTGAGGAAATAAACGACCCCTTCCATAGCATTTGGCAAGCTGAGAGAGCGCCCGATAATAATGACAAAGATGATAAAGAGCAGGGGCATCATAACTTTCGATGCTCTTTCAATCCCTTTTTGAACTCCCTTAGATACAATAAAGATGTTGAGTAAGATAAAGAGGGCTTGGGAACCAAGGGCAATCCATGGATTAGAAATAATATCTGTGAAGAGCTGGGCATGATCACTGCTAATCCCAACTTGGAAGGCTTTAGTGATACCTAGATAAACTAAAACCCATCCACCAATAACACTGTAAAAGGATAAGAGGATGAAAAGGGCAAAAACACCGATCCAACCGATAAAATTGTAGTTCTTATTATCACCCAATTTTCCAAAGGTTTTGATTGCTGACACGCCAGCGCTTCGACCAAGGGCAAACTCAGCCAGTAGAAGAGGGAAACCAATTAAAATTGTCGAGATAAGAACGACCAGTAAAAATCCACCACCATTAGCAGCAGTCATGTAAGGGAACTTCCAAACAGCTCCAAGACCAATAGCAGAACCAGCAGATGCAAGGATAAAGCCCAGTTTTGAGCCCCATTGCGATTTCAGACATCGTTAAAACTCCAATCTATTTTCTAAAATAAGAAAAGGCTACTTGAGTTGTCAAATAGCCTTCTCCCAATGGCTCTTTATGAGCTTTTTATTTGATTGATAGACTTGATTATACTATCATGTTTTCTGAAGCCTGTCAAGAAAGCGATTTTCATGTTTTCATAAAAAATATGATAAAATACTTGACTCTACCCTAAGGTAAGGGGATATACTATTCATGTGAGGAGGAAATCATGTACCATATCAAAGAAGCTGCGCAACTTTCAGGTGTCTCCGTCAAGACCCTCTACCATTATGACAAGATTGGACTTTTGGTTCCATTAAAGTCAGAAAATGGCTATCGGACCTATAGTCAAGAGGATTTAGAACGACTACAGATTATCCTCTATTACAAGTATCTAGGCTTTTCTTTAGAAAAAATAGCAGAGCTATTGAAGGAAGAAAAGACGGACTTGTTACCACATTTAACTAGACAGTTGGACTATTTAACCCAGGAGAGGCAACATCTAGATACCTTGATTTCAACCTTACAAAAAACCATTCAAGAACAAAAAGGAGAAAGAAAAATGACTATTGAGGAAAAATTCACTGGATTTAGCTACCAGGACAATCAAAAATACCACCAAGAAGCAGTAGACAAGTATGGCCAAGAAGCCATGGATCAAGCACTTGAGCGTCAAAAAGGACGAGAGGATGAGGCTGCAACAGCCTTTAATCAAGTCTTTCAAGGCTTAGCTCAAAATCTCAAAAATGGTCTACCGATAACAGCATCTGAAAACCAAGAGGAAGCAGGCAAACTCTTGCAAGCCATCCGTACTTATGGATTTGACTGCTCTATCGAGGTCTTTGGTCATATCGGAAAAGGCTATGTCTATAATCCAGAGTTCAAGGAAAACATTGATAAGTTTGGACAGGGAACAGCTCAGTACACATCAGATGTCATTGCTCACTATGTTCGAGCTCAGACAAAATAAAAGTCGGCGGAGTGACCTCTGCCGATTTACTGTTATTTGAGTTGGTAAAACCAGTCTCCCCCATCCTTATAGTAAAAGAATTCACTGAGGTCCTCTTCGAGAAAAACACGAAGCATATCAGACATATCCTCAGTAGCTAGTTTGAGATGAGATAGATTTTCAAAGTCCTCCCACCAGACTTTTCCTTCGTCTGAAGATTGGAGCTCACCAGTAAAGTGTTCTGTTTTGTAAAAGAGGACAACATAACGATAGTCCTCGTCATCATACCAATCTTTGATACCACAGAGTTGAGGCTTAGAAATGGTCAGACCAGTTTCTTCCTTCACTTCGCGAATGACAGCATCGACAAAGGATTCGCCACGTTCAATATGGCCACCAGAAAAAGTAATGCCAGGCCAGTTAGGACTAACTCGGTCTTGAACTAGGACCTTGTCCCTATTTTTAATCAAGCACATGTTGACAAATTCGACTGATTCTCTTCTGCTCATATTATTTTTCCTATTTTGTTAGTAATTTTTCTACCACGTTTAACTTTCGCATGGTCAGATCAACGCCGAACAGCTTTTCAAGATAGTTGGTATTAAGTTTTTTTCGTTTTGCAGTTCTAGGGAGATAGAGGTAAAGACAATGGTTGCCGATACAAATTTCTTCTTCACCATAGTCACTATCCAATTTTTCTAATGGTAGACTTTGGATATCATTTTGAAAAAGGATCACATGTATTCGGTCAAAAAGATAGTGTTTTCCAAATGGGTTTTCTTGGACAATTTTTGCAAAATCATTTTTGTTCTTGATTACCATTTTTAAATCAGCACCAATTTTTTCCTTTATTAGAGTGTGAACCTGTTCTCGTATTTCTTCCAGAGATAAGTCACTTTCAAGAATGATATTCCCACTTTGAATATAGGTTCGAACGTGTTGAAAATCAGCCTCTATCAAGATATCTACTAGATAAGACATTTTAGGGATAGCATTTTTTCCATTAGGAGTAACTCCCCTTAGTAAGATAATATGTTCCAAAGTAGTTCCTTTCTTATCTAACATCCTTAGATACTAAATCATTTATAGATTAAGTTTGAGCCTGCCACCCAGCCAGTACAGAGGGCAGAAGTGATGTTAAAGCCACCCGTGTGGGCGTTGATATCTAGGACCTCTCCTGCAAAGTGAAGGCCAGGAACCAGTTTACTTTCCAGCGTTTTAGGATTGATTTCCTTGAGACTAACACCTCCTTTGGTAACAAAGGATTTAGCCAAGGACATTTTTCCTGTCACAGGGATTTTGAGTGCCTTGATAGACTGGAGAAGTTGGTCGCGTTCTCTTTCAGTTAGTTGTTTGACTTTTTCAGGATATCCTTGGACAAAAAATTCTGCCAAGCGTTCAGGGAGTAAAGCTTTTAAGGCATTTTTCAAGGATTTTTCACGGTTCTCTTCTAAAAAGTCAACTAAGTCACCTTCTGAAAGTTGTGGCAAGACATCTAGAGAGAGAATTTCCCCACCCTTGACAAAGCTAGACATGCGTAGCGCAGCAGGACCTGATAAACCAAAGTGGGTAAAGAGCAGGTCATGAGTGATGACATGCTTGCCATAACTGAGGGTCACATCGTCTAGGGAAATCCCTGCAAAGGCCTTGTGCGGGAAAATCAGTCAACAATGGACTTTCAGCAGCCTCAAGTTCGGTAATGGTGTGTTTGAAATGGCGAGCAATCTCATGACCAAAACCAGTCGAGACCAGTCGAAGGATAGGACTTTTCCACCTGTTGTGACAATGAGTTTATCACAAGTGAAGGTTTGATCTGCAGACTTAAGGACAAACTGGTCGTCAATCTTTTTAACCGAAACAATCTCTGTTTGAGTGGCGACTTTGTCCCACCAAGTTCCATAATTTTTCTTTTCCAGAGCCTCGATAATGGTCCGAGATTTGTCACTGGCTGGAAAAGACACGTCCATGGTCTTCGACCTTGAGTTTTAACACCATTTTCAGTAAAAAAAGTTGATGATATCATGGTTGTCAAACTGGGAGAAAGACACTGTATAGAAAGCGGCCATTTCAGGGATTCCAGCTAGTAGATCATCTAGAGTTCCATTGTTTGGTCACGTTGCAGCGACCACCACCAGTACCAGCTAATTTTTTTCCAAGTTTTCGATTTTTTTCAATGAGAAGTGTTTTCTGCCCGTAAAAGCTACTTGAAATCGTAGCCATCATACCAGCAGGGCCTCCCCCGATTACAATAGTGTCAAAATGTTTCATAAAAGTATTGTACCATAAAAAAACAAGAGATGATAAGTCATCTCCTGTTTGATTTATTAGTCAATTTCATATCCCATGAGGAGTCCACCTTCTTCTGCATAAAAACTGCAGAGTCCAGAGGTTGGGATAATCTTGATTTCAGCTTGTGGGAATTTTTCACGCAAGAGTTCTGAGAGCTGTTGGCAGAATTTATCATTACTGCGGTGAGCCATGACGATACGCCCACCAGCATAGCCAGCCTTGATTAACTCTTCATAGGCAGCTTGAAGAGATTTTTTAGCACCACGAGCCTTTTGGAGGAGTTCCAAGGTTCCAGTTTCACTTGCTTCCCCAACCATACGAATATTGAGGAGCCCAACAACTGTACCGATCAGTTTACTCAAGCGACCATTCTTAACCAGATTATCAACCTTAGCGAGAACGAACAATAACTTAGTTTTTTCTTGGTAAGCAGTAATAGCATTAACCACTTCTTCAAAAGAAAGTCCTTGGTTGATCAAATCATTAATCTTTTCTCAACGATTAGATCAACTTCCCCACCAGCAGATAAGCTATCAATGACATGAATCTGAGTATCAGGGTGTTCTTCGAGATAGATTTTCTTAGCTAATTGAGCACTATTGTGACTACCAGAAAGAGTTCCAGTGATGGTCACTACAAAAAAATATGTTTTGCACCTTCGAAATGCTCGTAAGTAATCATCAGGGACTAGGGACAAGCTGATTTTTGAAGCTTCAGAAGTTGCATACATGGTTTCCATCATCTTTGTCGATATCAAGACTAGCATCGTCGACAAAGACTTGATCAGCTACCTGAATGGTTTAAGGAACACTGATGAAATTCAGTATCAAATAGCTGGATTTGCCAGTTGACGATAATCACAACCAGAGTCAGCTACAATCTTCCAAGTCATAGAAATTCTCCATCTTTATCACTTATACATTGACAAAGGTTCTGTCTTTTTTTACAATTATATCATGAAAAATCTTAAAACAAAAGTCTCGTCACTCTGTTGTCACAAGTAGAAAGGAAGTGTTATGGCCGAACGAAGAATTTCTGAAAATTCACTTGAAAAATCTCAGAAAAATCAATCAAAGAATCCAATTTACTGACCAGAGAAGCTATCGAAACAGCTCTTTGCAACTTTTTGGAGAAGAAGGAGTTGACTAAAGATTAGCATTTCTGAGTTGGTCAAACGTGCTGGTGTTTCCCGTGCAGCCTTTTATCGAAACTATGACTCCAAAGAAGAGATTTTAGAAAGTGTCTTTAAACGAAGCGTCCATAACATCATGGAGCAATTGAGTCATTACGATGTCAAAACGGATCTCTATCTGGTTTGGGTTCATCTCTTTCGTAGAAGCCAGAAAAAGAAGCCAAGGTTATTCAGCTTGCTCTGGACTACCACTTGGAAAAAAATCTTTGTGCAAGCCATGCAAGAGTTTTTAGAAAAAAATACTATGGGAAAATCAAAAGGAGTCAGCTCTTACCTGCATTCTTTTTTTGGAGTTCTGCCATCGTATCAGTTTTGCTTAAATGGATCAAGGATGGAATGAAGGTTCCTGCTGAAAAAAAATTGCAGATTTACGCCTACCATTTTTTTCAAAAAAATAGACCAGGAGGAGAGAAGTTATGACAGAAAAAAAGACTGGCTTGGGATGAGTATTTTTGCTGCTCAAGCCCTATTGATTGCCAATCGTTCAACCTGTAAACGCGCCAAGGTAGGAGCTGTTTTAGTCAAGGATAATAAGGTTATTTCAACAGGTTATAATGGCTCTGTATCAGGAACAGAGCACTGTATTGACCATGACTGTTTGGTGATTGAGGGCCATTGTGTCCGCACTCTTCATGCTGAGGTTAATGCTATTTTACAAGGAGCCGAACGTGGCGTTCCAAAAGGATTTACAGCCTATGTGACTCATTTTCCTTGTCTCAACTGTACCAAGCAACTGTTGCAGGTGGGATGTGAACGTGTTGTTTATATCAACCAATACCGCATGGATGACTATGCTCAACATCTTTATCGCGAAAAAGGGACAGAGTTAACCCATTTACCACTTGAAACAGTACAAGCAGCTCTTCAAGAAGCTAACTTGATTTAAAATTTTAAAAAAAGATGGTTTAGAAGGATTTTTAAACCGTTTTTTGATATAATAAGAAGAATAAATTGAAAGAAGGAATTCAGAAAATGGGAAAACTTGAAGTCATTAATCATCCACTCATTCAACACAAATTGTCAATCTTGCGTCGTACAGACACTTCTACAAAAAGCTTTTCGTGAGTTAGTTAGATGAAATTGCTATGTTGATGGGATATGAAGTACTTCGTGATCTTCCGCTTGAAGACGTTGAAATCGAAACACCTATCACAAACCGTTCAAAAACAATTGGCTGGTAAAAAATTGGCAATTGTTCCAATCTTGCGTGCAGGTATCGGGATGGTCGATGGGCTATTGAGCTTGGTTCCAGCAGCCAAAGTTGGACATATTGGTATGTACCGTGACGAAGAAACTCTTCAACCAGTAGAATACTTGGTTAAATTACCTGAAGATATCGACCAACGTCAAATTTTTGTGGTTGACCCTATGCTTGCAACAGGTGGTTCTGCAATCTTGGCTGTTGATTCCCTCAAAAAACGTGGAGCATCAAACATCAAATTTGTCTGCCTTGTATCTGCTCCAGAAGGTGTAAAAGCTCTTCAAGAAGCTCACCCAGATGTAGAAATCTTTACAGCAGCTTTGGATGAACGCTTGAACGAACATGGTTACATCGTTCCAGGTCTTGGTGACGCTGGAGACCGTTTGTTCGGAACTAAATAAAGATTCTAAGCATATACTAAAACTGTTCATTGGTTTTAGTCTCGAAAGGAGGTTGAATTTTTTTGTGTCTGTTTTTTATAATAGAGCAAAAATTTGACCTTTTTTGACCAAAAAGATATAATAGATCCTGTATCGAGTCGCTTGACTAAGAAAAATTAGAAATCAGAAGGAGAAATTGAATGATTCCTGTAGTTATTGAACAAACAAGTCGTGGAGAACGTTCATATGACATTTACTCACGTCTTCTAAAAGATCGTATCATCATGTTGACTGGACCAGTCGAAGACAATATGGCAAACTCAGTTATCGCCCAATTGCTTTTCTTGGATGCTCAAGATAGTACAAAAGATATCTACCTTTATGTAAATACTCCAGGTGGTTCTGTATCAGCTGGTTTGGCAATCGTTGATACTATGAACTTTATCAAGGCAGATGTCCAAACCATTGTTATGGGGATGGCTGCTTCAATGGGAACAATCATTGCTTCAAGTGGAGCAAAAGGCAAGCGTTTTATGCTTCCAAATGCCGAGTACATGATTCACCAACCGATGGGTGGTACAGGTGGTGGTACACAGCAAACAGATATGGCCATTGCTGCTGAACACTTGCTTAAAACTCGTAAGACTTTGGAGCAAATTCTTGCAGATAATTCTGGTAAATCAGTTGAGCAAATCCATGCAGATGCTGAACGTGATTACTGGATGAGCGCTCAAGAAACACTTGAATATGGTTTCATTGATGAAATCATGGCTAATAATTCTTTGAATTAAACTACTAAAGCAAGCTCGACTGAGCTTGTTTTTTTTGATATAATAGAAGGAAGATTGTTAGAAGGAAGTTGAATTATGTTTCAAAAAGAGAATCGGTCTGGTCTGATTATCTATTTATACTATAATCGCGATGCTAAAAAACTCGATCATTATGGTGATATTTGTTACCACTCTAAAAAACACCGTTATCTGCAACTTTATGTCCCAACAGAAGAAGTGGAAGAACTGGTTAGCCGTTTAGGAAAAGAGAAATTTGTCAAAAAAGTGAGACGATGTCATATCCAAGAATTGGAAACTCCCTTTGTTGGTAGTCTCTACAGAAATAACGAAAAACGTTATCATGTAAAAATTTAGATAAATGTGTTGACAATTTTCAGATAATTCGGTATATTCTTAACATGCTATTTATTTAAGAAAATAAAAGGAGACAAAAAGATGAAGAAAAAATTTGCCCTATCGTTTGTGGCGCTTGCAAGTGTAGCACTTCTTGCAGCCTGTGGAGAAGTGAAGTCAGGAGCGTCAAACGCAACTGGTAACTCAGTAGATGAAAAAGACAATCAAAAATCGGTTTTAACTTTCGAAGAAACTGGTGCCGTAGCATGCCTACGGAACATCTGAGCAAAAAGGTGCTCAACTTGCCGTTGATGAAATCAATGCCGCAGGTGGTATCGATGGAAAAACAGATCGAAGTAGTTGATAAAGATAACAAAGTCTGAAACAGCTGAGGCAGCTTCAGTTTACAACTAAACCTTGTGACTCAATCTAAAGTATCAGCAATCGTAGGACCTGCGACATCTGGTGCAACTGCAGCTGCAGTAGCGAACGCTACACAAAGCAGGTGTTCCATTGATTTCGCCAAGTGCGACTCAAGATGGATTTGACTAAAAGGTCAAGATTTACCTCTTTATCGGAACTTTCCAAGATAGTTTCCAAGGAAAAATCATTTCTAACTATGTTACAAACAAGTTGAACGCTAAGAAAGTTGTTTTGTATACTGATAACTCAAGCGACTACGCTAAAGGAGTTGCAAAAATCATTCCGTGATTCATTCTCAGGCGAAATCGTAGCAGATGAAACGTTTGTATCAGGTGACACTGACTTCCAAGCAGCTTTGACAAAAAAATCAAAGATAAAGACTTTGATGCAATCGTATTGCCAGGTTACTACACAGAAGCTGGTAAGATTGTAAACCAAGCTCGTGGTATGGGAATTGATAAACCAATCATTGGTGGTGATGGATTCAACGGTGAAGAGTTTGTTCAACAAGCAACAGCTGAACGCGCATCAAATATCTACTTCATCTCAGGTTTCTCAACTACTGTAGAAGTTTCAGCAAAAGCAAAAGCCTTCCTTGATGCTTACCGTGCTAAAAGTACAATGAAGAACCATCAACATTTGCAGCTCTTGCTTATGATTCAGTTTCACCTTGTAGCAAACGCAGCAAAAGGTGCAAAAAAACTTCAGTTGAAATCAAGGATAACCTTGCTAAAACACAAAAGACTTTGAAGGTGTAACAGGTCAAACAAGCTTTGATGCAGACCACAACACTGTCAAAAACTGCCTTCATGATGACTATGAACAATGGTAAAGTTGAAGCAGCAGAAGTCGTAAAACCATAATTATAGATATCGTAAATGGGGAATGAGCTTTTACTCACTCCCTGTTTTCGGTATTTATGAAAGGATTATTTTTTTATAAAAATCCTAAAAAAATAATAATTAGAAAGAGTGAACCATATGCTTCAACAACTTGTCAATGGTCTAATCTTGGGTAGTGTCTATGCGCTACTAGCCCTAGGTTATACTATGGTTTATGGAATTATCAAAGCTCATTAACTTTGCCCATGGTGATATTTACATGATGGGTGCTTTCATGGGTTATTTCTTGATTAATTCCTTGCAATTAAATTTCTTTGTTGCCTTGATCTTTATCGATGATCGGTACAGCGATTCTCGGTGTTATCATTGAGTTTCTAGCTTATCGTCCCATTACGTCATTCAACTCGTATCTCTGTATTGATTACAGCCATCGGGGTATCCTTCTTACTGGAGTATGGGAATGGTCTATCTGGTAGGTGCCAACACACGTGCCTTTCCCTCAAAGCAATCCAAACAGTTCGTTATGACTTGGGACCAATCAGTCTAACAAATATTCAATTGTTGATTTTTGACTGTCTCACTTGTTTTGATGGTTCTTCTACAACTCATCGTGCAAAAAAACCAAGATGGGGAAAGCCATGCGTGCCGTTTCTGTAGATAGTGATGCTGCTCAGCTGATGGGGAATTAACGTGAACCGTACAATCAGTTTCACCTTTGCATTGGGTTCAGCTCTAGCTGGTGCAGCGGGTGTCTTTGATTGCACTTTACTATAACTCTCTTGAACCATTGATGGGAATGACTCCAGGTATTAAAATCATTTCGTGGCTGCCGTTCTTGGTGGTATCGGAATTATCCCTGGTGCAGCTCTGGGTGGCTTTGTTATTGGTCTTTTTGGAGACATTTGCTACCGCCTTCGGAATGTCAGATTTCCGTGATGCCATCGTGTATGGAATCTTGCTCTTAATCTTGATTGTTCGCCCAGCTGGTATCCTCGGTAAGAATGTGAAAGAGAAGTGTAAACAATGAAAGAAAATTTAAAAAGTTAATATTCTATGGTTATTCCTTTTTGTTGCTTGGATATGGTTTGATTAGCCTATTGGTTTCAGTAGGAGTCTTGAACCTTTTCCATATTCAGATTATTGAACAAATCGGTATCAACATTATTCTAGCAGTAGGTCTTAACCTAATCGTTGGGTTTCTCTGGTCAGTTTTCACTTGGACATGCTGGATTTATGGCTATTGGTGCCTATGCAGCAGCCATTATCGGTTCTAAAAATCTCCAACCCTATGGTGCATTCTTTGGAGCTATGTTGCTCGGTGCCATCATTGCTGGTTTGGTTGCCTTGGTCGTTGGAATTCCAACCCTACGTTTGAAAGGGTGATTATCTTGCAGTTGCGACACTTTGGGGGTTGCTGAAATTATTCGTATCTTCATTATTAATGGTGGAAGCCTTACAAACGGTGCTGCTGGTATTTTTGGGGATTCTAACTTTACAACCTGGCAAATGGTATATTTCTTTGCTGTGATTACAACGATTGCTACTCTTAATTTCCTTCGTAGTCCTATCGGACGTTTAACCTTTATCTGTTCGTGAAGATGAGATTGCTGCTGAGTCAGTAGGGGTAAATACTACAAAAATTAAAATCATTGCTTTTGTTTTTGGTGCTGTTACTGCAAGTATCGCAGGTACTCTTCAGTCAGGATTTATCGGATCAGTCGTACCAAAAGATTATACGTTTATCAACTCTATCAATGTCTTGATTATCGTTGTATTTGGTGGTTTAGGATCCATTACAGGGGCAATTGTTGCGGCGATCGTGCTTGGAATCTTGAACATGCTCCTTCAAGACGTGGCTAGCGTTCGTATGATTATCTATGCTTTGGCCTTGGTACTCGTTATGATCTTCAGACCAGGTGGTCTTCTTGGGACATGGGAATTGAGCCTATCACGTCTCTTTAAAAAAGGTAAGAAGGAGGCACAAAACTAATGGCATTACTTGAAGTAAAAAAAATTTAACCAAACATTTTGGTGGTCTGACAGCCGTTGGGGACGTCACTCTCGAATTGAACGAAGGTGAACTTGTTGGTTTGATTGGACCGAATGGTGCTGGGAAAACAACCCTCTTCAACTTGTTGACAGGTGTTTATGAACCAAGCGAAGGGACAGTAACCTTGGATGGTCACTTGTTAAATGGCAAGCAACCCTATAAAATTGCTTCTCTTGGTTTAGGGCGTACCTTCCAAAATATCCGCCTTTTTTTAAAGGACTTGACAGTTTTTGGATAACGTTCTGATTGCATTTAGCAACCATCATAAACAACATGTTTTTGCGAGTTTCTTGCGCTTACCAGCTTTTTATAAGAATGAAAAAGAATTGAAAGCCAAAGCTTTAGAATTACTAAAAATCTTTGATTTAGATGGTGATGCTGAAACTTTAGCAAAAAACCTAGCCTATGGTCAACAACGTCGTTTGGAAATTGTTCGTGCTCTTGCTACAGAACCTAAAATCCTTTTCTTGGATGAGCCTGCAGCAGGTATGAATCCACAAGAAACTGCAGAATTGACTGAGTTGATTCGTCGTATCAGGATGAATTCAAGATCACTATCATGCTGATTGAACATGATATGAACTTGGTTATGGAAGTTACTGAGCGTATCTATGTTCTTGAGTACGGTCGTTTGATTGCTCATGGAACACCAGATGAAATCAAGAGTAATAAACGTGTTATCGAAGCTTATCTAGGAGGTGAAGCCTAATGTCTATGTTAAAAGTTGAAAACCTCTCAGTACACTACGGTATGATTCAAGCTGTACGTGATGTGAGCTTTGAAGTAAACGAAGGAGAAGTTGTTTCCCTTATCGGTGCCAACGGGGCTGGTAAAACAACCATCCTTCGTACCTTGTCAGGACTTGTTCGTCCAAGTTCTGGTAAAGATTGAATTTTTTTGGGACAAGAAATCCAAAAAGATGCCTGCACAAAAAAATTGTGGCATCAGGACTTTCTCAAGTGCCAGAAGGACGTCACGTCTTCCCTGGTTTGACAGTTATGGAAAACTTGGAGATGGGAGCTTTTCTTAAGAAAAATCGTGAAGAGAACCAAGCAAATCTGAAAAAAGTCTTTTCACGTTTCCCTCGTCTGGAAGAACGTAAAAACCAAGATGCAGCTACCCTTTCTGGTGGGGAACAACAGATGCTTGCTATGGGACGTGCGCTTATGTCAACGCCTAAGCTTCTTCTCTTAGATGAACCATCAATGGGGCTTGCACCAATTTTCATCCAAGAAATTTTTGATATCATCCAAGATATTCAAAAACAAGGAACAACCGTTCTCTTAATTGAGCAAAATGCTAATAAAGCACTAGCCATCGCAGATCGAGGCTATGTTCTTGAAACAGGTAAAATCGTTCTTTCAGGAACAGGTAAAGAACTCGCAGCATCAGACGAAGTCAGAAAAGCATATCTAGGTGGCTAAACTAGTCTGGGAGACTAGTTTAGGTTGCGAATAAGGATTGCGCAAGCAATCCACATTAGTCCGTGGGACCTTTTTATCCGGCGGATAGAGATTGCTTGGCAATCATCAAATCCAGCGGATTGTTTTAGTCGGCAGATAAAGCTTGTCTTAGTCTGCGGGAAAGATTACCAAACAAATTACATAATCATAAGATTGAGGGCTCTAATCTAGGGCTCTTTTTATAGTATTTCAGAGTTTTCAGAATCTTGAAAAAGAGATGAAAGCGTTTGATTGATTTTCGTAAAAAGTGTATAATAAAGCTATAAACATAAAGGAGAGTTCCTATGGCAGTTAAAGATTTTATGACACGAAAGGTCGTATATATTAGCCCAGATACGACTGTAGCACATGCAGCAGACTTGATGCGCGAACAAGGTTTGCATCGTCTTCCTGTTATTGAAAATGATAAATTAGTTGGTCTAGTAACAGAAGGAACAATTGCTGAAGCCAGTCCATCAAAAGCAACGAGTCTTTCAATCTTCGAGATGAATTACTTGCTCAATAAAACAAAAGTAAAAGACGTCATGATTCGTGATGTTGTAACTGTCTCAGGTTATGCAAGTTTGGAAGATGCAACCTACCTTATGCTGAAAAAAAATAAGATTGGAATCTTGCCAGTTATTGATAATGGACAAGTCTATGGTGTCATTACTGACCGTGATGTTTTCAGAGCATTTCTTGAAATTTCTGGTTATGGCGAAGAGGAATCCGTGTTCGTTTTATCACAGAAAAATGAAGTTGGGGTACTTGGTAAGATTGTTTCTTTAATCGTTGAGGAAAAATCTTAATATCTCTCATACTGTTAATATTCCACGTAAAGATGGTAAGATTGTTATCGAAGTTCAAATTGAGGGAACGGTTGATCTAGCTACCTTTAAACAGAAATTTGAATCTGAGAATATTCAGGTTGAAGAAATTACACAAACTTTAGCAAAAAAACTGTAAAAAAATAAAAATAGAAGCAGTTTTTACTTGCTAAAAAAATTTTTTTCTAGTATAATAATTTATTGTGAGCAAACCTCACTTACCCCTTGCAAAGTCTTGGGGTCATTAGACCAAAAGGAGGAACATATCAATGGCTAAATACGAAATTCTTTATATCATTCGTCCAAACATTGAAGAAGAAGCGAAAAACGCTTTGGTAGCACGTTTTGACTCTATCTTGACTGACAACGGTGCAACTGTTGTTGAATCAAAAACATGGGAAAAACGTCGTCTTGCATACGAAATCCAAGATTTCCGCGAAGGACTTTACCACATCGTTAACGTTGAAGCAAATGATGATGCAGCTCTTAAAGAGTTTGACCGTCTTTCAAAAATCAACGCTGACATTCTTCGTCACATGATCGTCAAAACTGACGCGTAAGAAGGTAGATTATGATTAACAATGTTGTACTTGTAGGGCGTATGACTCGTGACGCTGAGTTGCGTTATACCCCATCAAATGTAGCAGTTGCGACTTTTACTCTTGCAGTAAACCGTACATTTAAGAGTCAAAATGGCGAACGTGAGGCTGATTTTATCAATGTCGTTATGTGGCGCCAACAGGCTGAGAATCTTGCTAATTGGGCTAAAAAAGGCTCACTTATCGGGGTGACAGGTCGTATTCAGACTCGTAGTTACGATAACCAGCAAGGACAACGTGTCTACGTGACGGAAGTCGTGGCTGAGAATTTCCAAATGTTGGAAAGCCGTAGTGTGCGTGAAGGACATACTGGTGGAGCTTATTCTGCACCAAGTTCAAACTATTCAGCACCTACTCAATCAGTACCTGACTTTTTCACGTGATGAAAAATCCATTCGGAACAACGAAATCCTTTGGATATTTCAGATGATGATTTACCATTCTAATGGACAATTAATACTATAAAGGAGAAAAAAACATGGCTCAACAACGTCGTGGCGGATTCAAACGCCGTAAAAAAGTTGATTACATCGCAGCAAACAAAATTGAATATGTTGATTACAAAGATACTGAGCTTCTTAGCCGTTTCGTTTCAGAACGTGGAAAAATCCTTCCTCGTCGTGTAACAGGAACTTCAGCTAAAAACCAACGTAAAGTAACAACAGCTATCAAACGCGCTCGCGTAATGGCTTTGATGCCTTTCGTAAACGAAGATTAAAGAAAAGACCCCGACGGGTCTTTTTTTCACGAGCATGGAAAAGGGAGAGCGAGTTGAGGTCCGGGGGACCTCTTTTTCACGAGCTTGAAAATAAGAAAGCGAATTAAAATCCGGGTGGGTCTTTTTTCAAGAGATAGTTTTTTTCTGACCTTGGCGTGCTATAATGGTAGGAGAAAGCTATAAAGGAGAAGCTTATGAAGACGACATGTTCAATTAGAAAAATGCAAGAATCTGACATAAAAAATCTATCTCGAGGATTTATCAGCCAAGGTTGGCCAAGTAGAGAGGAGATTTTAACTCGATACTTTAAGGAGCAAGAAAGTGGGGAGAGAGAAGTCTTAGTTGCAGAGGTTGAGGGTGCTGTAGTGGGCTACATTACCATTTTGCCCTCTGCTAAACATGGTCCTTTTGCAGAAGTCTATCCAGAATTATCAGATTTTAATGTGTTTGAGCCTTTTCGAAATCAAGGAGTTGGGAATCAACTGCTAGAAGAAGCAGAAAAACGAGTCAAGCTTTGTTTCGATTAAGGTAAGTCTAGGCGTAGGCTTTGCACTCAGGATATGGAGCCCTGCCCAGAGATTGTACATCAAACGAGGCTATATTCCAGATGGGACGGGTGTTTGGTATAGAAATCAACCCTTAGAAATGAACGCTACCAGTCAAAACAATGATGATTTAGTTTTGTATTTGTCTAAGGAGTTACAATAATAGTTAGCTTCTTTGAAAATAGGGTATTTACCTACTTTATGGTATAATGGAAAGAGTGAATTGAAGGAGGAAAGGTGATGGATGCGAAATTAAGATATAAGGCAAAAAGATAAAGGTTATTTTTTTGATATTGATGATACGTTGAGAAACTCAAAGACTGGTTTTATCCCCCCTCAATTTCAACTGTTTTTTTAAACAATTGCGTGAAAAAAAGGTATTTTAACAGGAATTGCCTCTGGACGTGGTATTTTTTTCGGTGTTGTTCCAGAGATTCGCGAGCTAAAACCTGACTTTTTTGTTACCTTGAATGGTGCCTATATTGAGGATAAAAAAAGGCAATGTGATTGATAGTAACAAAAATCGCTAAAGATAAGGTTGAAAGCTATATTGCTTGGACCAAGGAAGTTGGGATTGAATATGGTTTAGTTGGTAGTCATACTGCTAAACTCTCCACTAGAACTGAGTTGATTAGTGATGCCATTGATCCAATTTATCCTGACTTGGATGTTGATCCCTGATTTTTATGAAAAAGAAGACATCTATCAGATGTGGACATTTGAGGATCAGGGAGATGATTTGACGTTGCCTGAAAGTTTAGCATCGACTTTACGTATGGTACGCTGGCATGAACATTCGTCAGATGTGGTGCCGATTTCCGGTTCAAAAGCAGCTGGTGTAGCAAAAGTTGTAGAACATTTAGGTCTTAAACCTGAGAACGTCATGGTCTTTGGAGACGGTCTTAACGATTTAGAACTCTTTGATTATGCAGGTATTAGTGTTGCTATGGGAATTTCTCATGACAAAATCAAAGAAAAAGCAGATTATATTACAAAAACACTAGAAGAAGATGGCATCTTTGATGCCTTAGAAGGATTTGGTATGGTAGAAAAAGAATTACATTTTCCGCAAGTAGACATTGAAGCAGTAGAAGGTCCGATTGCGACTATTAAAACAAATCATGGAGACATGCGTATTAAGCTTTTCCCTGAACATGCACCAAAAACAGTAGCCAACTTTATCGCTCTGTCAAAAGATGGTTACTATGACGGGGTCATTTTTCACCGTATTATTAAAGACTTTATGATTCAAGGTGGAGACCCAACTGGAACTGGTATGGGTGGCGAATCAATCTATGGTGAGTCATTTGAAGACGAATTTTCAGAGGAACTTTACAATATCCGCGGAGCCCTTTCTATGGCTAATGCTGGACCAAATACAAACGGTAGCCAGTTCTTTATCGTGCAAAATCAACACTTGCCATACTCTAAGAAAGAAATTGCTCGTGGTGGTTGGCCAGAACCAATTGCAGAAATTTATGCTGAACAAGGTGGAACTCCTCACCTAGACCGCCGCCACACAGTATTTGGTCAACTTGCAGATGAAGCTTCTTATGAAGTTCTGGATGCAATTGCAGGTGTAGAAACAGGTGTAATGGACAAGCCAGTTGAAGATGTCGTTATCGAAACGATTGAAATCGAGGACTAGTATGAAAATAGGTGATAAGCTAACTGGACGAATAACAGGGATTCAGTCTTATGGAGCCTTTGTGGAGCTAGAAACTGGTATCACAGGTTTGATTCATATTTCTGAAATTCGTACAGGATTTATTGAGAATATCTATGATGTACTGAAAATCGGTGAAGAAGTTCAAGTTCAGGTTGTCGATTTGGACGAATATACAGGTAAAGCAAGTCTTTCTATTCGGACTTTGGAAGAAGAGAAACATCAGTTACCGAGACGGAGACGTTTTTCAAGTGACCGTGTCAAATACGGCTTTGCTCCTTTGGCTCGTATGATGCCTATCTGGACCAAGGAAGCTATTTCTAATCTAAATAAGAAAAAAATCTTAATTGATTTTTTTCTCTTGAAATGTTAATATAGTTTATTATAATAGAAGTATGGTAGAAGAATTATTAAAATCAGGAGAGAGAATCAATCAGCTCTTTTCTACAGATATCAAGATTATTCAAAATAGAGAGGTTTTCAGCTATTCGGTGGATAGTGTACTTTTGTCACGCTTTCCTCGCTTTCCTAAAAATGGCTTGATAGTGGATTTTTGTGCTGGGAATGGAGCTGTTGGGCTTTTTGCCAGTAGTCGTACTAAGGCGAAAATTCTGTCTGTTGAAATCCAAGAACGCCTGGCAGATATGGCTGAACGATCAGTCCGTTTAAATAGCTTGGAAGAGCAGATGCAGGTTATCTGTGATGATTTGAAAAATATGCCTGCTTACATTCAGGGGAGTAAGGTTGATTTGATTTTGTGCAATCCTCCCTATTTTAAGGTGGACCCAAATTCTAATCTGAACGAGAGTGAGCACTACTTGTTGGCTCGGCATGAAATTACGACCAATCTTAAGGAAATCTGCCGTAGTGCCCAAAGTATACTCAAATCTAACGGGCGTCTAGCCATGGTTCACCGTCCTGATCGTTTGTTAGATATTTTAGAAACGCTTCAACAATACAATTTGGCTCCAAAGCGTCTGCAATTTGTCTACCCTAAACGGGAGAAGGAAGCCAATATGCTTTTGATTGAAGCTATCAAGGATGGCTCGACTAGTGGTTTTTAAGGTTCTGCCACCACTCATTGTTCATAATGATGATGGTTCCTATACTCCAGAAATTCAAGAAATCTATTATGGATCATAAAAGCTTATATGTATGTAGTTGAGTGTCGGGATGGTTCCTACTATACTGGTTATACAACGGATGTCAAGAAACGTGTCGCTGTCCACAATAGTGGGAAAGGTGCCAAGTACACACGAGCTCGTTTGCCGGTAAAACTCATCTATGCAGAAGGTTTTGATAGTAAGGAAGAAGCAATGTCGGCTGAGGCCCTACTCAAACGGAAGAAGCGTCCTCAGAAGGAAAGCTACCTAAACGATAATCAAAATAAAAATCTAGTGAGTGCTTTTAACCTATAAAGAGAAGCCCTTTAGGCTTCTCTTACTTTTGTCAAAAATTGAAAAAAATGCTACAATAAAGAGAATAAAGAAACGAGGTATTATCATGTCTAAGATTCTAGTATTTGGTCACCAAAATCCAGATTCAGATGCTATCGGCTCATCAGTAGCCTTTGCTTATCTTGCAAAAGAAGCTTATGGTTTGGATACAGAAGCGGTGGCTCTTGGAACTCCAAATGAAGAAACAGCTTTCGTATTGAACTATTTTGGTGTTGAAGCACCGCGCGTCATCACATCTGCTAAAGCAGAAGGTGCAGAACAAGTTATCTTGACTGACCACAATGAATTCCAACAATCAGTTTCAGATATCGCTGAAGTAGAAGTTTACGGTGTTGTGGATCACCACCGTGTAGCTAACTTTGAAACTGCAAGCCCACTTTACATGCGTTTGGAGCCAGTTGGATCAGCATCTTCTATCGTATACCGTATGTTCAAAGAACACGGTGTAACTGTTCCAAAAGAAATTGCAGGTTTGATGCTTTCAGGTTTGATTTCAGATACCCTTCTTTTGAAATCTCCAACAACACACCCATCTGATAAGGTGATTGCGCCTGAATTGGCTGAATTGGCTGGAGTTAACTTGGAAGAATACGGTCTTGCAATGCTCAAAGCAGGTACTAACTTGGCAAGCAAATCAGCTGAAGAATTGATCGACATCGATGCCAAGACTTTTTGAACTCAACGGAAATAACGTCCGTGTTGCTCAAGTTAACACAGTTGATATCGCTGAAGTCTTGGAACGCCAAGCTGAAATTGAAGCAGCTATCCAAGCTGCAAATGCAGCTAACGGTTACTCTGACTTCGTTTTGATGATTACAGATATCGTCAACTCAAACTCAGAAATTTTGGTTCTTGGTGCCAACATGGACAAGGTCGAAGCAGCTTTCAACTTCAAACTTGAAAACAATCATGCCTTCCTTCCAGGTGCTGTTTCACGTAAGAAACAAGTGGTGCCTCAATTGACAGAAAAGCTTTTAATGCTTAATGATTGATGGGAAAACCATTATTAAAAAAGGAGTTTCGACTCCTTTTTTTGCTAGGAGGAGATCATGTTAGAAAATGGTGATTTAATCTTTGTGAAAGACGAATCGGATATAGGACAAGCCATCCAGGAATCTACTGGCAACTGTAGCCATGTGGCCATTTTTTTAGACGGCTTCATCTATCATGCAACTACGGAAGGCGGAGTCATTGCCCAATCTCCTGAAGATTTCTTTGAAGCTGAGAAAGTCTATGACCTTTATCGCTATGCGGAGATTGATTGTACAGAGGTCAAAAAAAGCGGGCAGAGAGCCTTTTTGGGTTCGCCCCTACAATGCTACTTTTTACCCGGATGGAGATGGTTATTACTGTTCCCAGTTTGTAGCAGAAATTCTCCCTATTTTTGAGACCATTCCCATGAAGTTTGGGGATGATACACAGGAAATTAGTAATTTCTGGAGAAAATATTATCGAGAGTTGGGGCTTTCTGTACCTTTGAATCAGCCTGGCACTAACCCTAGTCAATTAGCAGCATCACTACTTTTTAGTTTGTAAAGAAAGGAATCTTCATGATTCAGATTTTTTTAATCCATCTCGCTTGACGCGTCAACCATTCTTTAGGGATTTGGTAGACTATCTTGATCAGCATGATGATGTTATCCTCCGTGAAATCAAGGCTCAGTTTCCAAAGATACCAGTTGATAAGTTTTTGGAGGAATATATTAAAGCGGGTTTGATTTTGAGAGAAAATAAACGCTATTATCTCAATCTCCCATTTCTAGAATCTACAGAATCTCTTGAACTAGACCTAGAAGTCTTTGTGAGAGATGATAGTCCAATCTATCAAGAAATCCTAGAGAAAGAATTTCAGACAGAATTGCACAATCAAACCAATGCAGCTATCCTTGAAGAGTATACGGATTTTGCTAGGGAAAAGATGACCTTGTCTAATTATTTTTATAAGGTTAAGCACCAGTATCCTTTGACAGAAAAACAGCAGGTTCTTTATGCTGTTTTGGGTGATGTCAACCCTGAGTATGCTCTCAAGTATATGACAACCTTTTTGCTTAAATTTCTCAAAAAAGACCAGCTTATGCAGAAGCGTCGAGATATCTTTGTCGATAGTTTAGTTTTATTGGGCTACATCATTCAAAATGAAGATGGGAAATATGAGTTAGCTGTAGAATTTGATAAGGAACGATTCATCTTTATAAAAAAATAAAGGCTAGGAAATTTCCTAGCCTTCTTTAAATATACTATAGATAACGTTCTGCAACAGCAGCATCACCTGGATAGTCTTCCTTCTTACCTTGGACGATTTGGTAGCAGTCAGCTCCTTTACCAGCGATAATAACAGCGTCCAGTTCTTGACTTGTAACAGACATAGCAGCCTTGATAGCTTGCTCGCGATCGACAATCTTTTCAACAGGATGATGGATATAGCTACTGATTTCATCTGCAATGGCCATCGGATCTTCATAGTTTGGATCATCAGCTGTTAGAAAGACTTGAATTTCAGGATGTTGATCGAGGAGAAGTCCAAAGTCCTTACGACGGCTTTCTCCCTTGTTTCCAGTTGAACCAAGTACTAAAGCAATCTTTCCAGTTTGATGAGTTTCAACGACAGAGATTAGTTTTTTAAGACTGTCACCATTGTGGGCGTAGTCGATGAAAACTTTTGCACCATTTTTCTGAGTGAGAACTTCCATACGACCAGGTACACGAGTAGTCGCAATCCCTTTTTTGATGTCTTCAAGACTAGCACCTAAACGAAGACAAGCAAGTCCTGCAGCGACTGCATTTTCTTGGTTGAAGTGCCCAATCAACTGGATGTCATAATCTCCAGCTAATTTACCAGTAGCTGAGAAGCTAAAGGCTTTAGAGTTTTCAATTTGATTACTTGATTGGCTGCCGTAGAAGTCATGCTCTTGGTTCTCAACTTGTTCTTTCAGAACAGAGAAGTGGTCCATATCGCTATTAATGACAACTGCTCGGCTATTTCATCAAGAGGCGTTTGTGGTAGAAGTAGTCTTCAAAGGTTGGATGCTCAATAGGACCAATATGGTCTGGTGTGATGTTGAGAAAAACTCCCACGTCGAAAGTTAAACCATACACTCGATTTACCAGATAGGCTTGGCTGGAAACTTCCATTACCAGATGGGTTCTTCCATTCTTAACTGCTTGAGCCATCATATCAAAGAGGTCGATATTTTCAGGTGTTGAGAAGGAAGATTTGAAGAAAGTCTTGCCATCTAAAGTGGTATTCATTGTCGACAAGAGGGCAGTTGGATAGCGTTGGGACAAGATATGATAGGCAAAGTAAGCAGCTGTTGTTTTTCCTTTAGTGCCGGTGAAGGCAAGGATTTTAAGTTTCTCCTGAGGGTTGCCATAAAATTCCATGGCAATCAAACTCATGGCCTTTTTGATATTGTTAACAACAATAACAGGAATACCAACTTCATAGTCCTGCTCAGCCACGTACCAACCAAGCCCTTGTGCGATAGCTGAAAACAGATATTCTTTTTTAAAGGCAGCTCCTTTTGCAAAAAATAGAGTATTTTCTTTGGTTGTTCGGCTATCGTAACTGATGCTGTCAAAAACAACATCGCTGTAGTTGTAGTGGTAATGTCCTTGGTCGATGATCTCACGGAAGAGACCATCTTTCTTTAAAATATCTAATATAGTTTCAATCTTTATCATACTTTCTATTGTAAACCGAAAGTCTGAATTTTACAAGTAACAAGGAAAAAGTTTATAATGGAAGATAAGGAACATTTCCGTTATTAAAATTGAATGAGGAAGTTATGTCTAACGAAAATAATCATCAGCAGGCCCAGATGTTACGAGGGACTGCCTGGCTAACGGCTAGTAACTTTATCAGTCGCCTGCTCAGGGCCATTTACATCATCCCTTGGTATATCTGGATGGGGACTTATGCTGCTAAGGCTAATGGCCTCTTCACTATGGGCTACAATATCTACGCTTGGTTCTTGTTGATTTCGACAGCAGGTATCCCAGTGGCAGTCGCAAAGCAAGTTGCCAAGTATAACACCATGCAAGAAGAAGAGCATAGTTTTGCCCTGATTCGGAGTTTCCTGGGCTTTATGACTGGACTCGGTCTTGTCTTTGCTTTTGGTTTTATATCTCTTTGCGCCTTGGATGGCAGACCTTTCTGGTGTCGGTAAGGACTTAATTCCAATTATGCAGAGCTTGGCTTGGGCGGTATTGATTTTTCCCATCTATGAGTGTTATCCGCGGATTTTTTTCCAAGGAATGAATAATCTTAAACCTTATGCCATGAGTCAAATTGCGGAGCAGGTTATCCGTGTTATTTGGATGCTCTTAGCAACCTTTATCATCATGAAACTTGGTTCAGGAGATTATCTGTCAGCAGTCACCCAGTCTACCTTTGCGGCCTTTGTGGGAATGGTAGCCAGCTTTGCTGTCTTACTTTATTTCCTTTTTAAAGAAGGGATGCTTCAAAAAGTTTTTGAAACGCGAGATAAGATTGATAGCAAACATTTGTTAATGGATACGATTAAGGAAGCTATTCCTTTTATCATAACAGGGTCAGCTATTCAGCTCTTCCAAATCTTGGACCAAAATACCTTTATCAATAGCATGAAGTGGTTTACCAACTATAGTAATGAAGACTTAATTGTCATGTTTTCTTATTTCTCTGCCAATCCTAATAAAATCACCATGATTTTAATTTCGGTAGGAGTTTCGATTGGTAGCGTTGGGCTACCTCTCTTGACAGAGAACTATGTAAAGGGAGATTTACCAGCAGCTTCTCGTCTCGTTCAAGATAGTATAACCATGCTTTTCCTATTCCTCTTACCTGCAACGGTTGGAGTAGTCATGGTAGGAGAACCCCTCTATACAGTCTTTTACGGTAAGCCAGATAGTTTGGCTATGGGCTTGTTTGTCTTTGCAGTCTTGCAGTCAACAATCCTAGGTTTGTACATGGTCTTGTCACCGATGCTTCAAGCTATGTTTCGTAACCGCAAGGCAATCCTTTACTTTTTCTATGGTTCCATTGCCAAGCTCGTCTTACAAATACCATCAATAGCGATTTTCCATAGCTATGGTCCTCTCATTTCAACGACCATCGGTCTTATCATTCCAATTGTTTTAATGTATCGCGAGATCTGTCAGATTTCAGGAGTTCATCGAAAAAAATTATCCTTAAACGAACCATCCTAGTGACTATTTTTAACTCTTGTCATGTTTATCCTGGTAGGCTTCTTACAATGGATTCTTGGATTTGTTTTCCATCCAACTGGACGTTTCTGGAGCTTTATCTATGTCGCCCTAATCGGAACAATCGGTGGTGGGCTCTACGGATTCATGAGTCTCTATACTCGTCTCTTAGATAAGGTTATTGGACAGGCGAAAAGCTGACCAGTTACGAGCACGATTAAAAATTATCATAATGCTTTATAAATAAAATGAACAATTTGAACTTTTAAGAGAAAAAAAGTTTAAATTGTTCATTTTTTATTAAAAAAAGAGAAAAAAATAAAAAAATTGTAGAAAAAAATAAATTTTTTTAACACATAAATGCTTGACTAAAAAAACTTTAACTGTATAATGATACAAATATTTAATTTTGGAGGTTCTGGAAATGAAAAAGTCTAAGGCAAATATCTGACGCTGGCAGGCCTTGCCCTAAGTGCCGGTCTACTATTGGCGGCTTGTAGCAACTCAGCTAGCTCTACTAAAACATACAATTATGTTTACAGTAACGATCCTTCTAGTCTTAACTATCTAGTGGAAAACCGTGCAACAACAGGTGATGTTGTCACAAACTTGGTAGATGGTTTGATGGAAAATGACCAATATGGCAACTACATTCCTTCATTGGCAGAGGATTGGACAGTTTCCCAAGATGGTTTGACTTATACCTACAAACTTCGTAAGGACGCCAAATGGTATACAGCAGATGGTGAAGAGTATGCACCAGTGACTGCACAAGATTTTGTGACAGGATTGAAGTATGCTGCAGATAAAAATTCAGAAGCCTTGTATCTAGTGCAAGATTCTGTTGCTGGTTTGGCTGACTACGTTAGCGGAAAAAACAAGGACTTTTCAACAGTTGGAGTCAAAGCTATTGATGACCAGACTGTTCAATATACTTTGACTCAACCAGAACCTTATTGGAATTCAAAAACAACTGCAACTATTTTGTTCCCAGTAAATGCAGACTTCTTGAACTCAAAAGGGGATGATTTTGGTAAAGTGGATCCAGCAAATATCTTGTATAATGGTCCATTTATCCTAAAATCATTCACATCTAAATCTGTACTTGAATACAAGAAAAATCCAAACTACTGGGACGCAAAAAATGTATTTGTAGATGATGTCAAGTTGACTTACTATGATGGAAGTGACCAAGACGCGTTGGTTCGTAACTTTAGCGAAGGTGTCTATAGTTTTGCACGTCTCTATCCAAATAGCTCAAGCTTTGCAGGTGTACAAGAGAAGTACAAGGATAATATCATCTACAGTATGCAAACTGCGACTTCTTTCTACTTTAACTTTAACTTAGATAGAAAATCTTATAACCACACATCAAAAACAACAGACGCTGAAAAGACAGCGCAACAAGAAGCTGTTTTGAACAAATCATTCCGTCAAGCCATTAACTTTGCTTATGACCGTACAGCTTATGGAGCTCAGTCACAAGGGGAAGAGGGAGCAACTAAGATTATCAGAAACTTGCTCGTTCCACCTTCATTTGTAACTCTTGATGGTAAAGATTTTGGTGATGTTGTCGCTTCTAAGATGGTTAACTACGGCCAAGTATGGCAAAATGTGAACTTTGCGGATACACAAGATGCCTACTATAATGCTGATAAGGCTAAAGAAGCTTTTGCACAAGCCAAGAAAGAATTGGAAGCTAAAGGTGTTCAATTCCCTATCCATCTAGATTTACCAGTTGACCAGTCTATGAAGAAAGGTGTCCAAGAGGCAAGCTCATTTAAGCAATCTATCGAGTCTGTCTTGGGTACAGATAATGTCGTCATCGATATTCAAATGTTGAGTACTGAAGAAATGGATAGTATCGGTTACCTTGCCAATACAGCTGCTCAAAAAGACTACGACCTCTATAATGGTGGTTGGGGACCAGACTACCAGGATCCATCAACTTATCTTGATACCCTTAGCCTAACAAGTGGTGGTTCATTGCAAAACCTTGGTTTGGAACCTGGTGAAACCAATGCTAAAGCAACTGCTGTTGGTTTGGATACCTATACTAAGATGTTGGAAGAAGCCAATGCTGAGCAAGATTTGACCAAACGTTATGACAAATATGCAGAAGCACAAGCTTGGTTGGTAGATAGCTCTCTAGCAATTCCAAACGTTTCTCTTGGTGGAACACCAGGAATCAGAAAAACAGTTCCATTCTCTGCTGCCTTCTCTCAAGCGGGTAACAAGGGTGTTGAATCATACAAATATGTTAAGTTGCAAGATAAGATTGTCACAACAGCTGAGTATGAAGAAGCTAGACAAAAATGGCTAAAAGAAAAAGAAGAATCTAACAAAAAAGCTCAAGAAGATCTTGCCAAACACGTTAAATAATAATTGTTAACAGAAAAACGATAACTCTAGAAAAGGTTATCGTTTTTTTATATAGTTTGAAACTATAACTAGCTCTTGAAAACAAGAAAACGAAGGATACAAAATAAGTGGTACAATAGTTACTATAGATTTGGAGGTATTGTATGAGTAAATCATTTCACATCAACACAATTTTAGCACAAGCAGGGATCAAGTCTGATGAAGCAACAGGTGCTTTGGTTACACCAATTCACTTTCAACGACTTATCAGCACCCAGAATTTGGTCAATCAACTGGATTTGACTATACCCGCACTAAAAACCCAACTCGTAGCAAGGCAGAGGAAGTCTTAGCAGCTATTGAATCAGCCCACTATGCTCTAGCAACTAGTTCAGGTATGTCTGCGATTGTGTTGGCCTTTAGCATTTTTCCAGTAGGAAGCAAGGTTTTGGCAGTCCGTGACCTTTATGGTGGTTCTTTCCGTTGGTTCAATCAAGTGGAACAGGAAGGTCGTTTCCACTTTACTTATGCAAACACGGAAGAAGAGCTGATTGCCGAGCTAGAAAAGGATGTGGATGTACTTTATATCGAAACACCAACCAACCCTTTGATGTTGGAATTTGATATTGAAAAATTGTCAAAATTAGCTCATGCAAAAGGTGCTAAAGTTGTCGTGGACAATACCTTCTACAGTCCTATCTATCAACGTCCAATTGAAGACGGGGCAGATATCGTCCTTCATTCAGCAACAAAATACCTTGCAGGACATAATGATGTTCTAGCTGGGGTGGTTGTGACAGATAGTGCGGATTTATACGAAAAACTCTTTTACAATCTCAACACAACAGGGGCTGTTTTGTCACCATTTGATAGTTATCAATTGATTCGTGGTCTTAAAACCTTGTCACTTCGTATGGAGCGCTCAACAGCTAATGCTCAAGAAATCGTAGCCTTTTTGGAACAATCACCTGTTGTCAAAGAAGTCTTGTATACAGGTCGTGGAGGAATGATTTCATTTAAAGTAGCAGATGAGAAACGTATCCCTCATATCTTGAATACTTTGAAAGTATTCTCTTTTGCTGAAAGTTTGGGTGGTGTAGAAAGTCTGATTACCTACCCAACTACTCAAACCCATGCTGACATTCCTGCAGAGGTTCGTCATTCTTATGGACTGACTGATGATCTCTTGCGCTTGTCTATTGGTATTGAGGATGCTAGAGATTTGATTGAAGACTTGCGTCAAGCCTTGGAAGGATAAAACTATGGGAAAATATGATTTTACGACCTTGCCCAATCGTTTTGGACATCATACCTATAAATGGAAAGAAGCAGAGACTGACCGAGAAGTATTGCCAGCCTGGATTGCTGATATGGACTTTGAAGTGTTACCTGAGATTCGTCAGACTGTCCATGACTATGCTGAGCAATTAGTCTATGGCTATACCTATGCTAGTGATGGGTTGATTGAAGCTGTTCAAAATTGGGAGGAAAAACAGCACGGTTATCGCTTTGATAAGGATGCCCTAGTCTTTATCGAAGGAGTAGTACCTGCCATTTCAACAGCCATTCAAGCTTTCACCAAGGAAGGCCAAGCAGTCCTCATTAACACACCGGTTTATCCTCCTTTTGCTCGCAGTATTAAGCTTAATAATCGTAGACTAATCACCAACTCTCTATTAGAAAAAAATGGACTTTTTGAGATTGACTTTGATCAATTGGAGAAAGACTTTGTTGAAGAGGATGTGAAACTTTACGTTCTTTGCAATCCTCATAATCCTGGTGGACGTGTTTGGGAAAGGAAGTCTTAGAGAAGATTGGACAACTTTGTCAAAAACATGGAGTTTTGTTGGTGTCTGATGAGATTCACCAAGATTTGGCCTTGTTTGGAAACAAGCACCAGTCATTTAATACGGTAAATGAAGATTTTAAAGAATTTTCACTGATTTTAAGCAGTGCTACCAAGACCTTCAATATTGCGGGAACAAAGAATTCCTACGCTATTATCGAGAATCCAAAGTTGAGACTTGCTTTCCAAAAACGCCAGCTGGCTAATAATCAACATGAAATCTCAGGGTTGGGATATTTGGCAACAGAAGCAGCCTATCGCTCTGGTGAAGATTGGTTAACAGAACTCAAAGAACTGATTGAAAAACACATCAATTATGTAGTCGATGTGTTTGGAAAAGAAACGAAAATCAAGGTCATGAAACCTCAAGGGACCTATCTTATTTGGCTTGATTTTTCAGCCTACGATATTAGCGATGAAGAATTAAGAAGCCTCTTAAGAGACGAAGCCAAGGTTATCCTGAACAGAGGCTTGGACTTTGGTGAAGAAGGAGCCCTCCACGCTCGCTTAAATGTAGCCATGCCGACATCTGTCTTGGAAGAAGTTTGCCAACGAATCATCTCAGCATTTACAAAATTTTAAACATTAGCCTTCAGGAAGAGAACTCTTCTGAGAAGGCTATTTTCGTAAGAAGAAATGTGGTATAATTAAGAGATAAAGTAAAGGGGAAATATGGCTAAATTGATTCCAGGGAAGCTTCGAATGGAGGGAGCTCAACTCTACGAAACTAGTCAGATTGAAATTATCAAAGAGAAAGACCATCGCCTCTATGCGCGTGTAGCAGATGAAGAAATTCGCTATAGCTTGGATGATGATTTGGTTTTTTGTGCTTGTGATTTTTTCCAAAAAAGAGGATTTTGTGTGCATTTGGCAGCACTAGAGCATTACCTGAAAAATGATCCGATTGGTCAGGAACTCTTGGGAAATCTGGAAAATGTGCACGAACAGAAAGAAGAAGTTGAAACTCAGGTTACTTTTGGAGGAAAGTTTTTAGAATCCATTCAAATTCCTAGTCTTTCTGAAATCTATCAGTTGTCTGCTCAGGGGCAGATTGAAGCAGGGACTAATCGCATTATTTGGACTTTGAGAGTCGGTCTTATCCAGACGCAGAAATTTTATGTAATCCGAGATATTCCCCTTTTTCTGAAGGTTTTAGAAACTAGTAAACCCTACATGATTGGAAAGTTATATGAAACTTCCTTAAATATTCGTCAGTTTGATGAAAGTAGCCAATTTGTTCTGAATTTCCTTCAAGGAATTGTAGAAGATGAGGTTGAAAATGCCCTCTTTTTCCAAAATCAAGGTCGTCATCTCTATTTCCCGCTGTCTTTTTTTGAGCAGGGTGTTAGTCTGCTGATGGGCTTAGATGCATTTCAATTTGACCATCAGATTTCAAGCTATCCTCATCTTGTATTTCAAGATTTTGATGGCCAAGCAGGCTTATTTACCTTTCAAATTGAAGAAAAATCCAACTATTATGAGATGGAAATTGTCCAACAGGTAGGACTTAATTCGTTTTATAAGGGACAAGTCTTGTTTACTAAAGGTACATTCTATCTTCTGTCCAAGGAGCAAGCTAGCCTTTTAGAAAAATTAAAAAAAGTATCTATCGATAAAAGTGGTAGAAAGATTTTACAATTTGATACTAGTGATCGAGATCTTTTAGCTTCGACCTTGTCGCAGTTTAAAGGCATAGGAGAGGTAAAAGCCCCTGATGCGCTTCAAATTCAGTCTTTCCGTCCTTCTTTCTACATGGAAGGAGAAGAGGACGGTTCTATCCGTTTGGATATGCAGTTTCAGTATGAAACTTGCTTAGTAACAAATCGCAATGAACTGGAGAGTCTACCTTTTGCTAGTGATATTCAACTGGAGAAGCAAATCTTTCAGTTGGCTCTATCTGCTGGATTTGAAGCAGATTTTCGTTCATGGCGTCAAAGTTTGAAAGCTGATGCAGTCCATACCTTCTTTCAGGAGGTTTTACCAGCTTTTGAAGCGCTTGGAGAATTAAAGATTTCTGAGAGCTTGCAAGATCTCTATCAGGTTCAGAAGACTCAAGTACACATCTCATCCAAGGGAAGCCTATTAGAAATTCAATTTGATTTTCAAAATATAGATCAAGAAGAAATCGATCGAGCGATGAAAGCTCTAGTTGAGAAGCAGGATTATTACATCAGCTCTTCGAATCAGGTTTACTATTTCGATGATCAAACCAAGCGTATCCGTCAGGATTTAGAAGAATTAGGGATAGAGGACCTACAAGATGGAGCTTTTCGAGCTCGTAAATCCTTAGCTTATACCCTATCTCATCTCTTTAAGGATCAGGATCAAATTTCTTTCACCGAAGAATTTCGCAATCTGGCCCATGATTTGACGCATCCAGAAGATTTTTCCGATGAAAGAGCTGAATATCCAAGCGGAACTTAGAGACTATCAGAAAAAAAGGGAATTCAGTGGCTTCAAATGCTTCACCATTATGGCTTTGGTGGGATTTTTAGCAGATGATATGGGACTTGGGAAGACCTTGCAAACTATCGCCTTTTTTTAAGTAGTCAGGTTCAAGCAGATACTAGTGTCCTAATCCTTGCTCCGTCTGGCTTAATCTATAACTGGGCTGATGAATTTCAAAAGTTTGCTCCAGATTTGGATGTCGCGGTAGTGCATGGCTTAAAATCTCATCGAGAGTCAATTTTGGCAGAAAATCATCAGATTTATGTGACAAGCTATGCTACTTTCCGTCAAGATAGTGAAATTTATCGAGACCTATCTTTTGATTTTCTTTTTCTAGATGAAGCTCAAGTGATGAAAAATGCACAAACGAAGATTGCTCAAAGTTTACGACGATTTGTGGTTCCATCTGTCTTTGCACTCTCAGGAACACCGATTGAAAATCATCTGGGAGAACTCTGGTCGATTTTTTTCAGATTGTCTTACCAGGCCTCTTACCTGCTAAGAAGGAGTTTATGAAACTATCAACTGAGAGAGTGGCTCAATTTATCAAACCCTTTGTCATGAGACGTAAGAAAGAAGAGGTTTTGACAGAGTTGCCTGACTTGATTGAAGTTGTCTATAAGAATGAACTGGAGGATCAACAAAAAGCTATCTATCTTGCTCAACTGCAACAGATGCAGGAACGTTTGGGACAGGTAAGCGATTCGGAATTTCAACGAAATCGCGTCGAAATTTCTGACTGGACTCATGCGTCTGCGTCAGATTTGTGATACGCCTGCGCTCTTTATGGAGGACTACCAAGGAGAGCGGGAAACTGAATAGTTTACGAGATTTGCTGGTTCAGATTGCTGAAGGTGGGCATCGTGTACTTATTTTCTCACAATTTAGAGGTATGCTGGATCGGATTGAGCAAGAGCTGCCTGACTTAGGCTTGACTTCCTTTAAAATTACGGGTTCAACACCTTCGCAAGAACGTCAGGAAATGACCAAGGCCTTTAACCAAGGAGAGCGCGATGTATTTTTAATTTCCCTAAAGGCTGGCGGGGTCGGTCTCAATCTCACTGGTGCCGATACAGTCATTTTAGTAGACTTATGGTGGAATCCTGCAGTTGAATCGCAGGCTATCGGTCGCGCCCATCGTATGGGGCAAGAGCAAGCTGTTGAAGTTTATCGCCTTGTGACTCGAGGTACAATTGAAGAAAAAGATTCAAGAATTACAAGAGAAAAAAAGAAAAAAATCTTGTTTCTGAAATCTTGGATGGAACAGAGTCTCGTGGTAGTTTGAGTCTAGCTGAAATACGAGAAATTTTAGGGATTTCATGAGCCTATACTTGAAAAATCAAGACATTACGCTATAATGGAGTATTGAAAGGAAATAAATATGACACAAAAACGATTTCCAATAGTGGCAGATGATGAAGTCATGTTGACAGAAATGCCAGTTATGAATCTCTACGATGAGTCTGATTTCATCAGTAATATAAAAGGTGATTACCAAGACAAAAACTACTTGGAATGGTCTCCAATCACTGAAGAAAAAAAGCAAGAGGAAGTCAAACCTCTTGTAAAACCGATTGAGAAAAAAGAAAAATCCTATGCTGAATTAGCGCGTGAAGAAGCGCGCGCGGATTTGAAAAAGAAGCGCTCGGCTAGATATTTGACTCAGGATGTAAGTCATACGAGACGTCAACCGAAGACAAGCCATGTGCGTCCAGCAAATCAACCGACAGCACCTTTTCAAAAGGAAAATCCAGGAGAATTTGCGAAATATAGTCAGAAGTTAGGTCAATCTCACTATATTTTGGCAGAAACAGTTTCTCAAGTGGGACATCCAATTTCAGATGGTGAAACAAGTCGTTCCAAGAAACAATTATGACTTTTTAAAGAAAAGTCAAATTTATAACAAAAAAAGCAAACAAAAAGAACAAGAACGTCAAGTGGCCCAAGAGCTCAACTTGACTAGAATGAGCGAATAGAGGGGAAGAAAATGGCAAAAACCTATCATTTTATCGGAATCAAAGGATCAGGTATGAGTGCCTTGGCTTTGATGTTACATCAAATGGGGCACAAGGTGCAAGGTTCTGACGTTGAAAAGTACTACTTTACACAACGTGGACTAGAGCAAGCAGGGATTACAATTTTACCTTTTGATGAAAAAAATCTTCAAGGAGATTTAGAAATTATCGCGGGTAATGCCTTCCGTCCAGATAACAATGTTGAAATTGCTTATGCGGACCAAAATGGTATCAGCTACAAACGTTATCATGAGTTTCTTGGTAGCTTTATGCGTGACTTTATCAGTATGGGAGTTGCTGGTGCACACGGTAAGACGTCAACAACTGGGATGCTTTCTCACGTCTTGTCACACATCACTGATACTAGCTACTTGATCGGAGATGGTACAGGTCGTGGTTCTGAAAATGCCAAGTATTTTGTCTTTGAATCAGACGAGTATGAGCGCCATTTCATGCCATATCATCCAGAGTACTCTATCATTACTAACATCGATTTTGACCACCCTGACTATTTCACGAGCTTGGAAGATGTCTTCAACGCCTTCAATGATTATGCCAAACAAATTACTAAAGGCTTGTTCGTTTACGGTGAAGATGCTGAGTTGCGTAAGATTACGGCTAATGCTCCAATCTATTATTACGGTTTTGAAGCAGACAACAATGACTTTGTAGCCAGCGATTTACTTCGTTCTACAACAGGTTCAACATTTACCGTTCACTTCCGTGGTCAAGAGTTGGGCCAATTCCACATTCCAACTTTCGGTCGCCACAACATCATGAATGCCACAGCAGTGATTGGTTTACTTTATACTGCTGGCTTTGATTTGAATTTAGTGCGCGAACACTTGAAGACTTTTGGAGGAGTGAAACGTCGCTTTACAGAAAGATTGTCAATGACACTGTTATCATCGATGATTTTGCTCACCATCCAACTGAAATCGTAGCGACTCTTGATGCTGCACGTCAAAAATACCCAAGCAAGGAAATCGTGGCTATCTTCCAACCACATACCTTTACTCGTACCATCGCCTTGTTGGATGATTTTGCTCAAGCCTTGAATCAGGCTGATGCAGTTTACCTCGCACAAATCTACGGTTCAGCTCGTGAGGTGGACCATGGTGATGTCAAGGTAGAAGACCTTGCCAATAAAATCAACAAGAAGCATCAAGTTATCACAGTTGAAAATGTTTCTCCACTCCTAGACCATGACAATGCTGTCTATGTTTTCATGGGAGCTGGTGATATCCAAACTTATGAATATTCATTCGAACGCCTCTTGTCTAATTTGACAAGCAATGTTCAGTAAGGAAGATCATGGAATTTCCAATTAAAATCAGGGAAGCACAGCAATCAGATATTGATCAGATTTGCTTGATACAAGAAAGTATTTCAAACACCCTAGAAATAATGAATAGAGAAATAATAGAAGAACGTATCCGCAACCATGCGGGTACGTTTCTCTTAGCTAGCCTGGATGATCAAGGGATTGCTTATATCACTGCGACGACACCTCCTATTCCCTCTTTAAGAAAATGGATGCTTGAGATCGGAGATGAGGAATTCATTAGTGAGAACTCAATCATCCTTGAAGATTTAGCTGTCGATCCCGATTTTCAGGGGCAAGGCTTTGGAACCTTGTTGCTAGCAGCTTTGAAGGAAGTTACCCGTCAGCAAAATAGACCAGGTATTTACCTGCTTTGTGAGGATGAGTTGCTGTCCTACTTTAAAATGAATGGATTTGTGGAACAAGGGATCGTAGATGGAGAAAGGAGCAGTGAGGTTGCCTTTCTCATGCGATGGCAGAATCCCTATTATCAGGAGGAACTATGATTATTAGACAAGCTAGATTGACAGATTTAGATCGTATCTTTGAAATTGAACTAGAAAATTTTTCAATTGAAGAAGCTATTCCCCATCCTGTTTTTGAAGCTCATCTGAAGAAAATTAAGACCAGTTTTTTAGTGGCTGAAAAAGAGGGCGAAATACTAGGCTATATTGAGGGACCAGTAGTCCCTCATCGATATTTACAAGACCAGTCCTTTACAGAAGACATTAAAGATTATAGCCATCAAAAAGGTGGCTATATCTCTGTGACTTGTCTATCTATTGCTAAGAAAGCTCAGGCATTAGGTGTCGGACGAAAATTATTGACCGCTTTAAAAGATCTCGCTCTTGAGCATGAGCGTGAGGGAATCAATCTGACTTGCCATGACTATCTCATTGGCTATTATGAAAAACATGGTTTTGTGAATGAAGGAAAATCCAAGTCGACATTTGCTGGTGAAGAATGGTATGATATGGTCTGGGAAAACACGAATTAGGCATCAGAAAGGCATCTATAGTTGCTTTTCTTTAGTTTTTAGGATATAATATTATGGATTATCAACAAGGAGGGAATACCTTTGAGCGAAAATTCAAAAGAAGAAAAGTTAAGTTTTAAAGAACAAATTTTAAGAGATTTAGAAAGATTGAAAAGAGAAGATGGCATTGCAAGTACTAAAAAGTAACAACGATGTCTTGTTTTTCAAATGTCAGTAATAGTTTAGAAGAGGAAAAGCCAGCGGCAGAGTCTTCTGTAGAAGACTTGATGGTAGACTCAGTTTCACTAGTGGATGAACTGCTTGCTAAAGCTCCAACAGTTCCTCCACGTCCATCTTTGACATCAGAAGGCCCTACTGATCCAGTTGCAGTTCCAGAAGAAGTTAAATCTGCTGAATCCGTTGTAGCTAAAGAACCAGTAGTGTCTACTGTAGATTCAGTTAAGCCTATTGCACCTGCTCAGTCAGTTCAAGAGGAGACTTCCTATACTGACATTTCTACTAGGATTCCAGTTTCTTATCGTACGAATCAGGCCAAACCAAGTTCTGCTCGAAAGAATATTAAGCCTCAACCGAAACCAACAGTTCTTGCAAAAGAAACTCCAAGTCAAGAGCCAGTTGCTCCAGTTGAAACTAGAACTGAACTTCCTAGAAGAAGTCGTAAAGAATCAGTGAAACCAATCAAGAAAAAAAGAAAAAAAATCACGCTTGAAAAAGATTTTTTTCGTAACAGTATTTGTTTTATTGATTTTTACTAGGTGTGGGCGGATTCTTTGGTTACCGTTATGTCGAATCTGCACTCCAACCAGTTGATGCAAATTCAAAACAGTATGTCACGGTTCAGATTCCAGAAGGGGCCAATCTTCAGCAAATTGGTGATACCTTAGAAAACTCTGGATTGGTAAAACACGGTTTTATCTTTAGCCTTTATGCTAAGTATAAAGACTACAATGATTTGAAATCTGGTTATTATAATTTGCAAAAGAGCATGAGTACAGATGATATTATCAAAGAATTGCAAAAGGGGGGAACGCCTAAAGCTCAAGAGGTTGCACTTGCAAATCTTACAATCCCTGAAGGTTATACCCTTGATCAAATCGCACAAACGGTTGGTCAGCTTCAAGGAGACTTTAAAGAACCTTTGACTGCGGATGCCTTCTTGGCAAAAGTGCAAGATGAAACCTTCATCTCTCAATTAGTTGCTAAGTATCCAACCCTTCTTGAAAGTTTACCAACTAAGGAAAGTGGTGTTCGTTACCGTTTAGAAGGTTATCTTTTCCCAGCAACATATAGCATCAAAGAAAGCACAACTGTTGAAAGCTTGATTGATGAAATGGTGGCAGCTATGGACCAAAACTTGTCAGCACATTATGCTGCAATCAAAGAAAAGAATTTGACAGTGAATGAACTCCTCACCATCGCATCACTTGTGGAAAAAGAAGGATTGAAAACTGACGATCGCAAACTGATCGCTGGAGTTTTCTATAATCGTTTGAACCTTGGCATGCCGCTCCAAAGTAATATTGCTATTCTCTATGCAGAAGGTAAACTAGGACAAAATATTAGCTTGGCAGATGATGCAGCAATTGATACAACAATCAATTCACCTTATAATGTTTATACAAACCTTGGCTTAATGCCTGGTCCAGTAGACAGTCCAAGTCTGGATGCAATTGAAGCAAGTATCAATCAAACTAAGAGCGACTATCTCTACTTTGTAGCCAATGTACAAGATGGTAAGGTTTACTTTGCAACGACACGAGAGGAACATGATCGAAACGTTGCAGAGCATGTTAACAGTAAATTGACACAATCAAGTAGTTCAAACTAACTCTTAGAACAAGATTTGCTATTACATCCGTGAATGTAGAAAAGAATCTCTTCTTTTTACGGGAATAGCAAGTCACACAAGTCTTTCCGCTATGATTAGAAACGCCTGAAATTCACAAGTTTTAGGCGTTCGGAAATTACGAAAGTAAAAACTTACCTCTTATTTGAACCTGAGTCTAGAAGTGATAGAATCATTAGGTTTAGGCACAGATTTTAAAAGGTCGATACTGACCAAAATCATTTAAGGAAAGCTTTTAAAAGACTTTGTCTTCATTGTAAAATTATGTGGTTTACCACATAATTTTGCTTTACTACCTAAAGAAATATAAATTTAATCAAAAGAAAGTTGAGAAAAATGGCAGAAAAAACATATCCAATGACCCTTGAAGAAAAGGAAAAACTCGAAAAAGAATTAGAAGAGTTGAAACTAGTTCGTCGTCCAGAAGTTGTAGAACGCATCAAGATTGCGCGTTCATACGGTGACTTGTCAGAAAATAGTGAGTATGAAGCAGCTAAGGACGAGCAAGCCTTCGTTGAAGGACAAATCTCTAGCTTGGAAACAAAAATCCGTTATGCTGAGATTGTCAATAGCGATGCAGTTGCTCAAGATGAAGTTGCTATTGGGAAAACAGTAACTATCCAAGAAATTGGTGAAGACGACGAAGAAGTATATATCATCGTGGGATCAGCTGGTGCAGATGCCTTCGCAGGAAAAGTATCAAACGAAAGCCCAATCGGTCAAGCCTTGATTGGTAAGAAAAAAGGTGATATCGCTACAATCGAAACACCTGCTGGAAGCTATGACGTTAAAATTTTAAAAGTTGAAAAAACAGTTTAATAGGGTAAAAAAGAAGGAGTAGATAAAGGGAAAGCGCTTCCTGTCACTCCTTTTCTTCATTCTAAAAACTTGAGGAGACTAGATGAATTCAGAAAATAAACATAAAAAGAAAAGTAAAATGGAGCGTGGATTAACAAACCGCCACGTTCAGGTTATGGCCATTGCGGGAACAATCGGAACTGGTCTATTTCTAGGTGCTGGTCGCTCTATCAGTTTAACGGGACCTTCGATTGTCCTTGTCTATATGATTACGGGTGGTTTTATGTATCTCATGATGCGTGCAGTTGGTGAGATGCTTTATCAGGATCCCGAACAACATACCTTTATCAATTTCATTACTCGTTATCTCGGTAAAGGTTGGGGATATTTCTCTGTTTGGTCCTATTGGTTATCTGTGGTCTTTATCGGTATGGCTGAGATCACAGCTATCGCTCATTATGTTCAGTTCTGGTTCCCATCCTGGCCATCTTGGTTAATTCAGGTTGTATTTCTAACGATTTGGGCTTGGTCAATCTGATTGCTGTTAAAATCTTTGGTGAAGTAGAATTTTGGTTTGCTATGATCAAAATCGTGGCCATTCTTGCCATGATTGCAACAGGGGTCTTTCTAGTCTTGACTGGCTTTGAAACGCCATATGGTTCAGCAAGCCTCGCAAATATCAGTGATCAATTCTCCCTTTTCCCAAATGGTGGGATGAATTTTATCATGGCCTTCCAGATGGTTTTCTTTGCCTACTTGATGATTGAATTTATAGGTGTTACTACATCTGAAACTAAGGACCCAAGAAAAGTATTGCCTAAGGCAGTTAAGGAAATTCCTTTACGAATTATCTTTTTCTACGGTGGTGCTCTTTTAGCTATCATGTCTATTATTCCTTGGAGAGAGCTTACTGCAGCAGATTCACCATTTGTTACAGTATTTGAACTTGTTGGACTTAAGTGGGCAGCAGCTTTGATTAACTTCGTTGTCTTGACATCAGCTGCATCAGCCTTGAATTCAACCCTTTACTCAACAGGTCGTCATTTGTACCAAATTGCCCATGATTCACCAAATCGTTTCTTGAAAGCTATTAAGGCAGACACACTCTCACGTCACAACGTTCCTCAGAATGCAATCATTGCTTCTGCCGTATTGATTGGTTTTGCAGCCTTCATCAATGTCCTTCCAGGAGTATCAGATGCCTTTGCTTTGATTACGGCTTCTTCATCAGGTGTTTATATCGCCATCTACATCTTGATCATGGTAGCCCATCTCAAATATCGTAAGTCCAAAGACTTTATGTCGGATGGCTATCTCATGCCTCAATATCGCTTGCTAAATCCTTTAACAATGCTCTTCTTTATCTTTGTATTTGGAACACTCTTCTTACAAGAGTCAACTGTAATGGGAGCTAGAGGTTCAGCTATCTGGATTGTCGCTTTTGGTATTTATAGCCAATGGAAATTTAGAAAATAAGTTATACTCTCATCAACTTAGGTTGGTGAGTTTTTTTAAGTTTGACAGTTCTTCAAAATAGGAATATAATTAAGGCATAAGTGTCTTGGAGGAGGTTTTGATGCACATTCGATTGGAGAATACAGAGTCTCAGAAAGCGCAAAAAATCGGAGAGTTGGTTCGCTCTTATAATCGTTCTAAAAGGGAAACTGCTGAAAGTGAGCCACTAAACCTTTATGTCGAAGATGAACATGGTCAACTCCTGGCTGGTTTAGTAGCAGAGACCTTTGGGAATTGGCTAGAAATCGAGTATTTGTTTGTAAAGGAGGGCTTGCGAGGACAAGGAATCGGCTCCCAACTATTGCAGCAAGCAGAAATTGAAGCTAAGAAGAGAAATTGTCGCTTTGCTTTTGTGAATACGTATCAATTTCAAGCGCCAGCCTTTTATCAAAAGCATGGTTACAAGGAAGTCTTTACCTTAAAAGACTATCCCTACACTGGACAAAGGCACTATTATCAAAAAGAGTTGTAAACGGAAAATGAACGATTGAAGAGGGTGGCACATCATAATGGAGGTAGGTTGATGGATATCATACTAGATATGGGAAATGTTCTATTGGAATGGAACAAGGATAAGATTTTGAAAGCTGTAGCTAAAACACAAAAAGATTATCTAATTTTAGACAAGGCGATTTTCCAGTCGGGGCTTTGGGAAAGTTTGGACCTGGGGTCCTTGACTCGAGAAGAATTGGTTGATAAGGTTCTTTCTATGATAGGGGATTGCTATCAGAAAAAGGTTGAAGAAGTTATTTGGAATTGGCCAGCCTATATCGATATTTACACGGAAGTCTTTCCGCTGCTTGCACGTTTAAAGGAAAATGGCCATCGTATTTTTGTCCTATCTAATACCTCACCAGTTTTTTATGAATTATTGAAAGACCAACTATCTCCTTTAAATGGAATCTTAGATGGTTTCGTCCTTTCCTGTGATATCAAGGTCATCAAACCTGATCGAAAAATGTTTGAAGAAATCCTCCATAAATATCAGTTGGATCCTTCAAATTGTATTTTTCTAGATGATGTAAAAGATAATACCAACATGGCTGAGACATTAGGCATCAAAGCCTATCAAGTCAAACAGAGAAGTGATGTTGTAGATATTTTGAAAAAATTTGAATAAGTAGAAAACTTTCTATCATTTAGCTGGTAGAGAGTTTTTTTGTTAGAAAAAAATCGCACAAAATGACAGATATATATTGCATAATGTAAAAATATATGATATAATATAGTTGAAAAAAGAAGCGCAACTTTTAAAATTAAGGAGGAGGTAACAAGTGGCTAAGAATTTAAAATTAAAGTTAGCTCGAGTGGAGCTTGACATGACACAAGGTGATTTGGCAGAAGCTGTCGGGGTTACGCGCCAGACTATCGGCTTGATAGAAGCTGGGAAATATAATCCTAGTCTATCCCTTTGCCAGTCTATTTGCAGATGCTTAGGCAAAACGTTAGATCAATTATTTTGGGAGGAAGAAGATGAAAAATAGATTTTATTATTACCAATTATTAGATGAAAGAGAAGAGCAACAACTTCATAAAGCTGGTGCAGAGAGTTTTCATATTTCTATCGGATTATTGTTTCTAGCTTATTTCATATCAGTGTTAGCACCAAGCCTTTTTAATTCTAGCATGCTTCTCGCTATTATTATCATAGGGAACTTTTACTTTATTAATCGTGCTAGAAGTCTAGGTGTGACATACTATAGTCGTTTTCATTTTACAATTTTAGGTTGCCTATTATTAACTCTAGTGATTACAGCTACCTTGATGCTACAGAACTACCAGTTCAATATCGAAATTTATCAGCACAACCCTCTACATATTAAGTATATTTATGCATGGGTCATTACATATCTCCTTTATCTTCCTTGGGTCTTTATTGGAAACTTAGGATTAAAAAGTTATGGTGAATGGGCTCAGAAAAAGTATGAAAAAGATATGGATAAGCTCGAGAGCATGGAATAGCTTGTTAGCTTTTTATCAATATCGATAAATTGTGTTATAATAGTACTAAATTATGAGAAAAGAAGAAACATTTTCATCTTTTTACAAATAGGGAAGAAGGATAGTATATGTACCCAGATGACAGTTTAACTTTGCACACAGATTTGTATCAGATTAACATGATGCAGGTTTACTTCGACCAAGGGATTCATAACAAGAAAGCGGTTTTTGAAGTTTATTTCCGCCAACAACCTTTTAAAAACGGTTATGCTGTATTTGCAGGTTTGGAACGAATTGTGAAATACCTTGAAAACTTGCGTTTCTCAGATAGCGATATTGCTTATTTGGAGTCACTTGGTTATCATGGTGCTTTCTTGGAATATCTCCGTAATCTCAAGTTGGAATTGACTGTACGTTCTGCTCAAGAAGGGGGACTTGGTATTTGCCAATGAACCAATCGTTCAAGTGGAGGGACCTTTGGCTCAGTGTCAGTTGGTTGAAACAGCACTTTTGAACATCGTCAACTTTCAAACCTTGATTGCGACCAAGGCTGCTCGTATTCGTTCAGTCATTGAAGATGAGCCTTTGATGGAGTTCGGTACACGTCGTGCTCAAGAAATGGATGCAGCTATCTGGGGAACTCGTGCCGCTGTCATTGGTGGTGCCAATGGAACTAGTAATGTACGTGCAGGTAAGCTCTTCGGTATTCCTGTTCTAGGGACTCATGCTCACGCCTTGGTACAAGTCTATGGCAATGATTATCAGGCTTTCAAGGCTTATGCCTCAACTCACAAAAACTGTGTCTTTCTAGTAGATACATACGATACTCTTCGCATCGGTGTTCCAGCAGCGATTCAGGTTGCGCGTGAACTTGGTGATAAGATTAATTTCCTTGGTGTTCGTATTGACTCTGGAGATATCGCCTATATTTCTAAAAAAGTTCGTCAGCAACTGGACGAGGCAGGATTTACGGATGCCAAAATCTATGCATCCAATGATCTTGATGAAAATACTATCCTCAACCTCAAAATGCAAAAAGCTAAGATTGATGTTTGGGGTGTAGGAACTAAGCTCATCACTGCTTATGACCAACCAGCACTTGGAGCAGTCTACAAGGTTGTTGCCATCGAAGATGAGAACGGTCATATGCGCAATACCATTAAACTTTCAAACAATGCGGAGAAAGTTTCAACACCAGGTAAGAAACAAGTTTGGCGCATCACCAGTCGTGAAAAAGGCAAGTCAGAAGGTGATTACATTACCTATGATGGTGTCGATGTTGCTAGCATGACTGAAATCAAGATGTTCCATCCAACCTATACTTACATCAAGAAAACTGTCCGTAATTTTGATGCTGTTCCTCTCTTGATAGACATTTTCAAGGAAGGTAAGCTAGTCTATGATTTACCAAGTTTACCTGAAATTCAAGCCTATGCTCGTAAGGAATTTGATAAGCTCTGGGATGAATACAAACGTGTACTCAATCCACAACATTATCCTGTGGACTTGGCTCGTGATGTATGGCAAGACAAGATGGACTTGATTGATAAAATGTGTAAGGAAGCTCTAGGTGAAGGAGAAGAAGAATGAGTTTGCAAGAGACCATTATCCAAGAACTGGGGGTTAAACCAGTGATTGATGCTCAGGAAGAAATTCGTCGTTCGATTGACTTTTTGAAAAGATACTTGAAAAAACATCCTTTTTTAAAAACATTTGTCTTAGGAATTTCTGGGGGACAGGACTCGACTTTGGCAGGACGCTTGGCTCAATTAGCCATGGAAGAAATGCGAGCAGAAACAGGTGATGACAGCTATAAATTTATCGCTGTTCGTTTGCCTTATGGAGTGCAAGCAGATGAAGCAGATGCCCAAAAAGCACTAGCTTTTATCCAGCCTGATGTTAGCTTGGTCGTGAATATCAAGGAATCTGCTGATGCTATGACGGCAGCAGTAGAAGCAACAGGCAGTCCTGTTTCCGATTTTAACAAGGGAAATATCAAGGCTCGTAGCCGAATGATTGCCCAATATGCTCTTGCAGGTGCTCATAGCGGAGCTGTTATCGGGACAGACCATGCTGCGGAAAATATCACAGGTTTCTTTACCAAGTTTGGTGACGGTGGTGCAGATATTCTCCCACTTTATCGCCTCAATAAACGCCAAGGAAAACAGCTTTTGAAGGAACTTGGAGCTGATCCAGCCCTCTATGAAAAAATCCCAACAGCAGATTTAGAAGAAGAAAAACCAGGCATTGCAGACGAAGTAGCTTTAGGAGTTACTTACAATGAAATTGATGATTACCTCGAAGGAAAGCAAGTCAGCCCAGAAGCCCAAGCAACCATTGAAAAATGGTGGTACAAAGGCCAACATAAACGCCACCTACCAATTACAGTGTTTGATACGTTTTGGGAGTGAGACAGAAATCGGTAACTCGAAGAGTTCGATTTCGTTGTCTCACCCCCGCAACGATGACTAGGCTTGAAAAAACTTGCTAAAGTGCATTTCAAGCCAGACAGCGACTGCGTCATGAAATTAGAGGAAACTGTTGTTTTCTCAATGTTTATGAGTGTGGAGGTTTTTACCCCGAGCCTGAAAATAGAGAAGCGAGGAAAGTCGGTAACTCGAAGAGTTCGATTTTCCTTGTCTCACCCCCGCAACGATGACTAGGCTTGAAAAAACTTGCTAAAGTGTATTTCAAGCCAGACAGCGACTGTGTCATGAAATTAGAGGAAACTGTTGTTTTCTCAATGTTTATGAGTGTGGAGGTCTTTACCCCGAGCCTAGAAATAGAGAAGCGAGGAAAGTCGGGGGGACCTTTTTACCCCGAGTCTTGAAAGGGAAAAATGAGGAAGAACAGGTAGCTCGAAGAGTTGTCTCACCCCCGCAAGGCTGACTAGGCTTGAAAAATCTTGCTAAAGTGCATTTCAAGCCAGACAGCGACTGCGTCATGAAATTAGAGGAAACTGTTGTTTTCTCAATGTTTATGAGTGTAGTGTTTTAACCCTGAGCCTAGAAATGATAAAGTGAAGAAGGTCCAGTGGGCCTTCTTCACTTTATCACTTGAATAGGAAAGTAAGATAGGTCAATACAAGTTTAAACCCATCCATAAAATAGAAAGCGAGTTATGATTATGAAAGCACTAGGTACACAAACTATAGAGACTGAACGTTTGATATTAAGAAGATTTGTGGAAGATGACGCTCAAGCTATGTTTGATAATTGGGCTTCACGCTCAGAAAATCTGACCTATGTGACTTGGGATCCACACCTGAATGTTGAACAAACTCAAAATTCTATTGGCAATTGGGTAAAATCCTATGACGATCCAAATTATTACAAATGGGCCATTTGTCTCAAAGAAAATCCAGACCACGTCATTGGAGATATTAGTCTTGTCAGTGTGGATGAAGAAACCTCTAGCGGTGAGATCGGATATATCTTAGGGATGGACTACTGGGGACGAGGACTCATGACAGAAGCTTTAAAAGCTGTCTTATCATACTGTCTAGATGAGATTGGGTTTGAAGAGGTTGATGCTTGCTATGTAAGTCTAAACCCAGCATCTGGTCGTGTTATGGAAAAAGCGGGTATGACTTTTTGGAAGACGATTCCAAATGCAGTTGAACGAAAAGGTTATATAGCCGATAAAATTTATTATCAAATCAAAAATAAGATGGAAAAAGTCTCACTTTTTCCATCTTATTTTTTATAGATTTATTTTAATCAAAGTAAAGCAAATCTTTGCTGGTACTTGTAAAGAGGTCAAAGCCATCTTTGGTCACAACACCACAGTCTTCGATGCGAACTCCGACTTTACCAGGGATGTAGATACCAGGTTCAACAGAGAAGCACATACCCTCTTCAATAACCATGTGGTTTCCTTCCATGATTGAAGGAAATTCGTGTACATCCATACCGATACCATGACCGAGACGGTGGTTGAAGTATTCACCATAGCCAGCTTTTTCGATCACTTCACGAGCTGCGCGGTCTACTTCATGAGCTGTCACACCAGGTTTGATAAAGTCAAGAGCAGCTTGTTGAGCCTCAAGAGTCAAGTTGTAAATATCTTTCTTGAATTGGTCAGGTTTACCAACAGCGACTGTACGGGTCATATCTGAAGCATAACCATTCACCATTACACCGAGGTCAAAGAGGAGAAGGGCATTGTTTTCGACCTTGTTGGCTCCAGGAATACCGTGTGGATTTGCAGCGTTATCACCTGTCAAAACCATAGTATCAAAACTCATTTCATAGCCTTCGCGTTTCATAGCAAAATCAATCTGTGCGATAATATCAGTTTCAGTATTATCAAGAGAGATATTGTCAAAACCAACTTTGACAGACTTATCAGCATAGACACCTGCTACCATCATCTTTTGCACTTCGTCAGCTGACTTAATCAAACGCATACGCTGGATCAATGGAGTCAAGTTTTCAAATTCAGCAGTTTCAAAGACAGATTTTAAACCGTGGTATTTAGTCAAAATAAGGTTGTCAAACTCAACTGCGACACGTTTGAAATCAAGTTGTGGCAAGGCGTTTTGGATTTTTTTCCAAGGGTTTTCAGAGTCTACATAACCAACAACTGGGAATGAGACAGTGCTAGTTGCTCGCTCAACTTCAAGAGCTGGCACAAAGAGAAGTGGTTCCTGGTCAGCAAGGACAAAGAGGAACATTTGGCGTTCGTGTGGATCACTGTAAAAACCAGTGAGGTAATTGATAGTGACGGGGTCAGATACGACTGCGACGTCTAACTTTTCAGATTCGAGATATGTTACAATTTGTTGTAATTTAGACATATGTTACCTTCTTTCTACCCCTCTATTTTTGCAAAAAATAGTAGAAAATGCAAGAGAGAAGGGGAAAAGGCTACAAAAAAATTCCAACAGCTAATAGCATGTTGGAATAGAAAGATTAGTTGAATTCTGCCTTGCTTTTCACATCGCTGTATTCTTCAGCAACTTCTTGGCTAAGGATATCTTCATAAGCTGGAAGGACAATGTCCTGACCATATTTTTTCTTGAGGGCAGTAGTGACCAAACGGTAGGCTAGATTTGCATTACGGGATAAAATAGGTCCGTGGAAATAAGAACCGAAAACATTTTTATAGTGAACACCTTCACCGATTTTTTCTTCATTATTTCCATTTCCGTAAACAACCTGACCGAGTGGTTTTTGGTCATCTGAGAGGAAGGTACGGCCTTGGTGATTTTCAAAGCCATAGTAGGTTTCATCAAATTCTTCGTTATGAATTTTAATATCACCGATAAAGCGGTTGTTAGTTTGATTGAGAGTGTAGTGTCCCATGACACCTAGACCTTCGATACGTCTTCCAGAAGCTTCGATATAGTATTGACCCAATAGTTGGAAACCACCGCAGATAGCAAGGACAACACCATCATTTTGGATAAAGTTATCGATGTTTTCTTTTTTAGCAGGCAAATCACCAGCAATGATACTTTGTTCAAAGTCTTGCCCGCCCCCGAAAAAGGCGATGTCGTAGTGATTTTCATCGAAATCATCATGAAGTGAAACGATGTCAACTGTTACATGGGCCCCAAGCTTTTCAGCTACGTACTTGAGCATGAGGATATTCCCATTATCTCCGTAGGTATTCATGAGGTTACCATAGAGGTGGGCAATATTTAGCTGGTAAGAATAGTTGCCGTCTTTTGAGGAAAGTGAAGTATAAACCATTAGTTCATCTCCTTTCTAACAAGTTGACGATTGGCAAGTAGTTCTCGGAATTCCAGCATAGCAGTATAAGTAGCAAGGATATAAGCATGCTTGCAGTCTTGAGCTTCAATCGTTTTAAGAACTTGTTCCAAACTACTTGTTTCAGTGATTTTATCAGCTGGGTAGCCAGTCACTCGAAGACGACGAGCGATTTCAGAATGACGAACGCCACCGGCGTTGATTTCTGGGATATCCATCTCAGTAATTTGTTCAAAATCAGCATCCCAAATCCAGCTGGTATCAATCCCGTCTGCATAATTCGCATTGAGGAGAACAGATAGACTAAATGGATAAGGAGCTAGTTTAATCATTTCAATGGCTTGGGTTGCACCGACAGGATTTGATGAGAACAAGTGTACATTCCTTATCACCGATATGGAAGGTTTCTTGGCGCCCAAAAACTGCACGACTCTTGTCAAATCCTTGTTTAATCAGTTGAGAATCAGCACCAAGGTAACGAGCAATAGCGACTGCTGCCAGAGCATTGTAGATGTTGTAGAGTCCACCGATTTGAATACCGTATTCCTGTCCGTCAATAACAAAGCGAGAACGATTGTTAGTCAACTCAACTAATTCTGTCAGACGGTAATCTAAGTCAGGACGTTTACATCCACAGTTTTCGCAGATATAAGCTCCTAAGTTGGCATAAGTATTAAGCTCATATTTCAAAATACTTTGACAGTCTGGACAGAGAATACCTTCAGTATTGTAGTGAGCAAGCTTTGCTGGACCTTTTTCCGTATCAAAGCCAAAATACTGAACAGGATTTGGAATTGCAGGCTTGTAGAAAAGAGGACTATCACCATTCAGCAGAACAGTAGCAGTAGGAACTTTTCGAATAGCGTCCAAAATCATGTTGTAGGTCGTATAAATCTCACCGTAGCGATCCATTTGATCGCGGAAAATATTGGTGATGACGAAAAGACTAGGCTGGATGTAGTCACAGATACGTGAGAGACTAGCTTCATCTATTTCAAGAACCGCAATATTTTTTCCAGTTTTTGAAGATTTTGCAGTCAAGAAGGTAGTTGTAATCCCTGTGATCATGTTGGCACCACTTGGATTAGTTAAAACTTGACCATAAATTTCTTTAAGGATACCGACTGTGAGAGCGGTCGTCAAGGTTTTCCCATTGGTACCAGTTACTACAACAATTTCGTAGTTCTTCGCTAAATGTTGTAAAATATCTTTATCAAATTGAAGGGCAAGTTTTCCAGGCAGCGTACTTCCACGTCCAAGACGACTCAAAATAAAGTGAGAAGAACGCCCAGCAAGAAGGCCCAAAGTAGTTTTTTTAATTTCATGTTTCTATTATATCATAAATGCTGAAAAAAAGACAGATTTGAGATTTTAGAAAAAGAAAAAAACAGCCCAAGGAGGGCTGCTCAGAACGAAGACAAACGCCAAAAATGACGTTTGTCTTTTTCTGTTTTCAAAAATAGTTTATCTCATCATCTATTAATCTATCCAAAAATCTGAATTTGAGAAAAATAAAAAGGGATATTCCCTATCCATTTCACTAATTTTTTGATATTTAAACACGCCAAAGTAAGCCCAACCTGATCCTCCATTTTGGACTTTCCTTTCTCTCTAGTGTATCTCAAATTATGGTATTCCTTAGCCGTTCCAAAGAGCCGTTCAATTGTTTCTTTGCGCTTCTTATAGAGCTCTTTCATTTCTCTTTGGTGACGAATCTCCTCACAAAAATTCAAGGGCATCTTTCCAGACATGTCTCGTTACTACTTTTTGAAAATTCTTGCTTTGGGTACAAATGGATAATAAAGGACAGGAAACACATACTTTAGGATTACTCTTATACTCACGGTAGCCTTCTCGAGTGGTAGTGCGATAGCTTAACACTTGATTCTCTGGACAGACATAACAGTCATAACTTGCATCATAAACAAAATTACTAGGTCTTAAGTTCCCCTTTACTCCCTTTGGACGAGTATAAGGGAAGACAGGAATGATATTTCGCTCTAATAAATAATGGGCAATAGCTGGAGTCTTGTAACCTGAATCCGCAATAATATAGTGGGGCGAGAATGGCTCTAACTTTGAAAATAGGGCAGGGAAAGCCTGACTATCATGAACATTTCCTGCTTCAACCGTATAAGCTAAGGCCCAACCATGCTTATCACAAGCAACTTGAGCAGAATAGGCAAATACTTCCTTATGTTCGCCCTTGTGAAACCAACCACACTCGGGATCTGTCGTTGAGATTTTCTTTTCCTTAGCCTCACTTTCTTTTGCGGGCTTTAAGGACTTTTTTTCGTGTTTTTTCCTATCTAAATCAATCTCAACTGCCAATTGTTCACTCATAAACTTAGCTTGTTGATCTACCATTTCCTTACGATACTTGTGACTATTAGCAGCCGCTTTGATATGGGTACCATCCACAAATATTTCAGAAGGATCAATTAAGCCAGCATACAAAGCTTGGCTGAGAACTTGGGAAAAAATCTCAGAAATGAGTTCTTTATCTTGAAAACGACGGCTGTAATTCTTTCCATAGGTAGTAAAATGAGGGACCTTATCATCTAAAGTTAGTCCGAGAAACCAACGATAGGCTACGTTTACTTCAATCTCTTTCATGGTTTGGCGCATGGAACGGATACCATAAAAACACTTGATCAAAGGAATTTTGACTAACATGACGGGATCAAGACTAGGACGACCATTATCTGGACTATAGGTATCTTCTACCAAGTCATAGATAAAGTCAAAATCAACCTTTGAATCTACTTGTCGAAGAAAGTGATCTTTTGGGACCAATTCGTCTATCGTATAGAAGCCATATTGCTTACGATTATAATCAGGTTTTTCTTTGTGAAACATAGGGAACACCTCACAACTTTTCTTACCTCTATTATACGACTTTACAAAAAGAAAAGCCCTTAGAAACTTGACTTCCAAGGACTTTGTCTTCAATCTGAAACAGCCCAAGGAGGGCTGCTTTCTATTATTAAATCTATTAAATCGCAAACAAGTCATTCAAGTTCTCAGCCAAGGTTGGGTGAGTGAAGATTTGTTTTGTGAAGTAAGTGTATGGAATCTTGTTGTCCATTGCAACAGTGATGATGTTGATGATTTCTTGTGAACCTTCAGAGAAGATAGTTGCGCCAAGAATTTCTTTTGTTTCAGTATTGACAACAGCTTTGAAGGCACCACGAAGGTCACCATTTACATGTCCACGAGGCATAGCTGCAACAGGAATTTCCTTAACAGCATATGGAAGTTTCAAATCAGCTGCTTGACTTTCAGTCAAACCAACTTGTGAAAGTGCAGGTGTGATGAAAAGAGTATTTGGTACATTGAGACGATCTTCGAGTGTGTAGCTGCCATCACCAGCGAGGTAGCTATAAACAACACGGAAGTCATCGAGTGAAATGTAGGTAAACTGAAGACCACCGTTGACATCTCCAACTGCAAAGACACCAGGAACGTTTGTTTGACAGTGTTTGTCGACTTTGATAGCGCCACGTTCAGTTAGTTCGATATCTGTATTTTTAAGATGAAGTGGTTCTACATTTGGCTTACGACCAGTTGCGTAGAGAAGGGCATCGAAACGGTATGTTTCGTTCTCAGTCACGACAAGTACTTGGTCACCGTCGTTTTTGATTTCTGTAGTGCGGACATTTTGAAGCAATTCAATGCCGTCTTCTTCCAAGTATTGTTTGGCAAGAGCTGCGATTGAAGGTTCTACACGAGGCAAGAAAGTATCCAAAGCATCTAGGACTGTGACCTTGCTTCCAAGTTTGTTGTAGAGACCGGCAAATTCAAGACCGATATTTCCGCCACCAAGGACACCAAGTTTTTCAGGCAATTTGTCCAAGTTTTGGATACCTGTTGAGTCAAAGACATTCTTGCTTGTAGCAAGGCCTGGGATAGGCAAGACATTTGAAACAGCACCAGTGTTGATAACGATTGTTTCAGCAGTCAGTTCTTGTTTTTCATCTCCAGCTTGAATTTCAATAACCTTGTTTGAGACAAAGTGTGCTTCAGCATCAAAGATATCTACACCTGTACCAGCTACAGTAGCATAATTTTTTCCATTGAGGCGTGTAGTAACCGTATTTTTAGTAGCCATGACTTGATCAAATGACAAGTCTTTTTCAGCAGCAACTAACAAGGTTTTAGTTGGGATACAACCGATATTGATACAAGTACCGCCGTACATCGCCTTACTACGTTCGATCAAAGCAACTTTTTTACCAGCTGAAGCTAGTTTCCCAGCAAGAGTTTTACCTGCCTTACCAAATCCAATGACAATTAAATCGTATGTTAACATTTTTAAATCCTCCTGTTTGATTTCATTCTAGCACAAGAAATAATTTTTTTCACAATTCTGCTACGGGAAAAAATATCCAAACAAAATAGTCTCGAGAATGCTTAGATAAATCGACTTCAAAAGATAGAAAAATCGTTTACATGATTTAATCAGGTGGTTAGACTATCTTTTGACCCTCTCTTGTGTTATACTAGATAAGTTGCAAAAAAGCAGTACTTTTCTTTAGTGGAAAAGAAGCAACACGGTCTTTCATAAAAGGTATGAAAGTACGTCATGACAAGAAAAGTATAAACTAAGCGCTATAGGATGGCTTCGCACCATCTTTAGAAAGAAGAATAACGTGAAATTTAATGAATTTAACCTTTCTGCGGATTTGTTAGCAGAAATCGAAAAAGCAGGATTTGTAGAAGCAAGTCCTATCCAAGAGCAAACCATTCCTTTGGCTCTTGAAGGGAAAGATGTTATCGGACAAGCTCAAACCGGTACAGGGAAAACTGCAGCCTTTGGCTTGCCAACCCTTGAAAAAATTCGTACAGAAGAAGCAACCATTCAAGCTTTGGTCATTGCACCAACCCGTGAACTAGCTGTGCAAAGTCAGGAAGAACTCTTCCGCTTTGGTCGTAGCAAGGGTGTAAAAGTCCGTTCTGTTTATGGTGGTTCAAGTATCGAAAAACAAATCAAGGCTCTTAAATCAGGTGCTCATATCGTAGTTGGAACACCAGGTCGTCTCCTAGATTTGATCAAACGCAAAGCCTTGAAATTACAAGATATTGAAACTCTTATTCTCGATGAAGCGGACGAAATGCTTAACATGGGCTTCCTTGAGGATATTGAAGCCATCATCTCTCGTGTACCAGAAAATCGTCAAACCTTGCTCTTTTCAGCAACTATGCCTGAAGCTATCAAACGTATCGGGGTTCAGTTTATGAAAGAACCTGAGCATGTGAAGATTGCTGCCAAGGAGTTGACAACAGAATTGGTTGACCAGTACTATATCCGTGTCAAGGAACAAGAAAAATTTGACACCATGACTCGTCTTATGGACGTTGAACAGCCTGAGTTGTCTATTGTCTTCGGTCGTACAAAACGTCGTGTGGATGAGTTGACTCGCGGTCTGAAAATCCGTGGCTTCCGTGCAGAAGGGATTCATGGAGACCTTGACCAAAACAAACGTCTTCGTGTCCTTCGTGATTTTAAAAATGGCAACCTTGATGTCTTAGTTGCAACAGACGTGGCTGCTCGTGGTTTGGATATTTCAGGTGTGACTCATGTCTACAACTACGATATTCCTCAAGAACCTGAGAGTTATGTTCACCGTATCGGTCGTACAGGGCGTGCCGGGAAGTCAGGTCAATCGATTACTTTTGTAGCACCAAATGAGATGGGCTACCTCCAAATTATCGAAAACTTGACCAAGAAACGCATGAAGGGCTTGAAACCTGCGACAGCAGAAGAAGCCTTCCAAGCTAAAAAGCATGTTGCGTTGAAGAAAATTGAACGTGACTTTGCCGATGAGACTGTTCGTGGTAACTTTGATAAATTCGCAAAAGATGCCCGTAAATTGGCAGCTGAATTCAGCCCAGAAGAATTGGCAATGTACATCCTAAGTTTGACAGTTCAGGATCCAGATAGTCTTCCAGAAGTTGAAATTGCGCGCGAGAAACCACTGCCATTTAAACCATCAGGTAATGGCTTCGGTGGTAAAGGCAATGGAGGACGTCGTGGTGAGGATCGTCGAGATCGTGATCGCCGTCGCGACAATCGTCGTGGTGAACGTCGAGACGATTTCAAAAAAGGCAGTCGCAAAAACGACCGCTTTGAGAAGGAAAAACGTTACCGTAAGGATAATAAAAAACCACGTAATACTTCAAGTGAGAAGAAAACTGGTTTTGTAATCCGTAACAAGGGTGATAAATAATAAAAAAAGCGGTTCACTGAGGTGGATCGCTTTTATATATAAGGAGACCGAGAGTCAAGAAAAGTTTAATACGAGAAAATAGATTTATATATTTGCTATCTTGTAATATTATATTATCAAAAATTTAGAAACCTGTCAACAAGAAAAATTAGAAAAAAACTAGTAAAAATTTTTCGAACAGTCATGAATTGTAATTCAATAAACAATTTTCAGATAATTATTGAAATAATGATCAATTTATGATATAATGGAAGCGATTAAATACGAGGTGAAAAAAATGGCACATTTATTAGAAAAAACGAGAAAAATTACGTCTATCCTGAAGCGTGCGGAGGAGAAATTACAAGATGATCTTCCATATAATGCCATCACACGCCAATTAGCGGATATTATTGATTGCAACGCTTGTATCCTAAATAGTAAGGGACGTCTTTTGGGATATTTCATGCGCTACAAGACTAATAATGATCGTGTAGAGCAATTTTTCCAATCAAAAATTTTTCCTGAGGACTATATTCAAGGTGCAAACATGATTTACGATACAGAAGCAAATCTGACTGTAGATCATGAATTAAGCATCTTTCCAGTTGAGAGTCGTGCAGATTTCTCAGAAGGTTTGACAACAATTGCTCCAATCCATGTTTCTGGGATTCGTTTGGGTTCTTTGATTATTTGGCGAAATGACAAAAAATTCGAAGATGAGGATTTGATTCTTGTCGAGATAGCTAGTACGGTGGTTGGTATTCAGCTTCTGAACTTCCAACGTGAAGAAGACGAGAAAAATATCCGTCGTCGTACAGCCGTAACGATGGCAGTCAACACTCTTTCTTACTCTGAGTTACGAGCAGTGTCAGCTATTTTGGGTGAATTGAATGGCAATGAAGGACAATTAACTGCGTCAGTCATTGCAGACCGTATCGGTATTACGCGTTCTGTGATTGTCAATGCCCTTCGAAAACTCGAATCAGCAGGAATTATTGAAAGTCGTTCACTGGGGATGAAGGGAACTTATCTTAAGGTCTTGATCCCAGATATCTTTGAAGAAGTGAAAAAGAGGGACTATTAATGGCTAAGGCTTTAATTTCGATTGACTATACAGAAGATTTTGTAGCGGATCATGGAAAATTGACAGCTGGAGCTCCTGCTCAAGCTATATCAGAAGCGATCAATCAGGTGACTAGATTAGCATTTGACCGTGGAGATTATATTTTCTTTACCATTGATGCTCATGAGGAAAATGATGTCTTTCATCCAGAAAGTAAACTATTTCCCCCTCATAATCTGATTGGGACTAGCGGGCGTAATCTATATGGTAAGCTAGCCGAGTTCTATCAGGAATATGCTGGCGATAGTCGTGTTTTCTGGATGGATAAACGTCACTATTCGGCTTTTTCTGGCACAGATTTGGATATCCGTCTGAGAGAGCGTCGCGTGGATACAGTCATCTTAACAGGTGTTCTTACAGATATCTGTGTATTGCATACGGCTATCGATGCCTATAATCTTGGTTATCAGATAGAAGTTGTTAAGCCAGCAGTCGCATCAATCTGGCCTGAAAATCACCAGTTTGCACTTGGACATTTTAAGAATACATTAGGAGCGAAACTCCTTGATGAAAACCTAGATGAAATCAAAGAATAATGTATTCAAAAAATCTGAAAAAAATCTGAAAAAAGTGTTGACAAAGTTTGTGAAAGTTGATATACTAGTAAAGTAATCGATGCGGGGATGGCGGAATTGGCAGACGCGCAGGACTAAGGATCCTGTGACCGCTTTAGGTCGTGAGGGTTCAAGTCCCTCTCTCCGCATAGGAAAAGAGTTAGCTTCAGCTAGCTCTTTATTTTTATATAAACAAGGGCAAAGATTTTGCTCTTTTTTTGTGATTTCATAAACATTTCATATTTGGATATTATAATAGTCTTAGAAACATGGAGGTGCTATATGAATCCCACTCAAAGAGCTTGGGCTTACGTCAGCAGAAAACGACTGAGAAGTCTCATATTATTCCTGATTCTATTTGTTTTATTGGCAGGAATATCGGCTTGTTTGACGCTCATGAAGTCCAACAAAACGGTAGAAAACAATCTCTATCGCTCACTCAACACATCCTTTTCTATAAGAAAAATTGAAGCAGACCAGAGTTTTCAATTGTCCCAACTAGATGACCTAAAAAAAATAAATGGTCTTGAAAATCCTTCCCCAGAGCTTGAGACAATAGCCAAGTTGACGGACAAAGAAGTCGTTACTGGAGAACAAAGTATCCAAAGGGATGATTTGACAGAAGCTGAAAAAAATCTCATCAGTTTGATAGCTTTAGAAGATTCCTCTAAGGATGTCTCCTTTACTAGCTCTGCCTTTACCCTTAAAGAAGGAAGGCATTTAGAAAAAGGAGATAGCAAAAAAATCTTAATCCACGAAGATTTAGCCAAGAAAAACAATCTAAAAGTAGGAGAGAAGATTAGCTTAAGTCCTGGGCAAGTAGAAGGAAATAGTGGACAAACACTAGACTATGAAATCGTAGGTATTTTCTCAGGTCAGAAGCAAGAGAAATTTACCGGTCTATCATCAGATTTTAGTGAAAATACGGTTTATACAGACTTCGAAAGTAGCCAAACTCTTCTTGGAAATAAGGAAGCTCAAGTCACTGCCGCTCGTTTCTATCTCGAAAATCCAAAAGATATGGATGGCATCATTCAAGAGGTTGAAAAGTTATCCCTTGAAAACCAAGGTTTCCAAGTTGAAAAGGAAAATAAGGCCTTTGAACAAATCAAGGATTCCGTTTCGACCTTCCAAACCTTCCTCCAAATTTTCCTCTATGGCATTATGATTGCTGGTGTAGGAGCTCTGGTCTTGGTATTGTCCCTTTGGTTACGAGAGCGAGTTTACGAGGTTGGTATTTTATTGGCGCTAGGTAAGCGAAAAGGAGCAATCTATAGCCAATTCAGTCTAGAAGTCATTCTGGTTTCATTGGCAGCAATTCTACCAGCATTTCTTGCAGGAAATGCCATTACTTCCTATCTTTTAAAAACTGTACTAGCAAGTGGCGATCAAGCTGCACTACAAGATACGCTAGCAAAAGCAACGAATCTTTCAACCAGTCTTCTTTCATTTGGAGAATCTTATATCTTTCTACTTGTGATTAGCTGCTTGTCAGTTGCACTTTGTTTTATCTTTTTATTTAGAAAATCGCCGAAAGAAATTTTATCATCTATTAGTTAATGAAGGAGAAATCATGACTTTACTACAATTACAAGATCTTACATATCGTTATAAAAATACTGCAGAAGCAGTCTTATATAAAATCAATTACGATTTTGAACCAGGCAAGTTTTATAGTATTATCGGAGAATCAGGAGCAGGGAAGTCTACGCTCTTGTTCCTATTGGCAGGACTTGATAGCCCAGTCGAAGGAGCTATTAAGTTTGAGGGAAAGGACATTCGTGAACAGGGTTATTCTTATCACCGTATGCACCATATCTCGCTAGTTTTCCAGAACTATAACTTGATTGATTATCTTTCTCCATTGGAAAATATCCGCTTGGTCAATAAAAAGGCCAGCAAGGAGACTCTTCTTGAACTTGGTTTAGATGAAAGTCAGATTAAGCGGAATGTTCTCCAATTATCAGGTGGGCAGCAACAACGTGTTGCCATTGCTCGTAGCCTTGTATCTGAAGCACCAGTGATTTTAGCGGATGAACCAACCGGAAACCTAGATCCTAAGACAGCTGGGGATATCATTGGCCTGCTCAAATCTCTTGCTGAGAAAACAGGCAAGTGTGTAATCGTTGTGACTCACAGTAAGGAAGTAGCACAGGCGTCAGATATTACACTTGAATTGAAGGATAAGAAACTGACTGAAATAAGAAATAGTAGTCATTAATCTACTGTAAAAACAAAATTTCTCCTAAGCAAAGTAAATCTAGAAAGGAATCTTATGTTACACAACGCATTTGCCTATGTCACAAGAAAATTTTTCAAGTCGCTTGTGATCTTTCTGATTATTCTCTTGATGGCAAGTTTGAGTTTGGTCGGCTTGTCTATCAAGGGTGCGACAGCTAAGGCTTCTCAGGAAACCTTTAAAAATATCACCAACAGTTTTTCTATGCAGATCAATCGCAGGGTCAATCAAGGTACTCCGCGTGGTGCAGGGAATATCAAGGGTGAAGATATCAAAAAAATTACCGAAAATAAGGCCATTGAATCCTACATCAAACGGATCAACGCTATCGGTGATTTGACAGGATACGAACTGATTGAGACACCTGAAACCAAGAAAAATCTAACGGCTGATCGCGCTCAACGTTTTGGAAGTAGCTTGATGATAACAGGTGTCAATGATTCTTCTAAAGAGGACAAATTTGTATCAGGTTCTTACAAACTTGTTGAAGGTGAGCACTTAACAAATGATGATAAACACCAGATTCTCATGCATAAAGATTTGGCAGAAAAGCATGGATGGAAGGTAGGAGATAAGGTCACACTCAACTCCAATATCTACGATGCAGATAATGAAAAAGGAGCCAAGGAAACAGTAGAAGTAACGATTAAAGGACTTTTTGATGGACACAACAAATCTGCTGTAACCTACTCACAAGAACTCTATGAGAATACAGCTATCACAGATATTCACACAGCTGCCCAGCTCTATGGTTATACTGAAGATACAGCTATCTATGGCGATGCTACCTTCTTTGTGGCTGGGGATAAGAACCTTGATACGGTCATGCAAGAAATAGGCTCAATCAACGGTATCAACTGGAAGATATATAGCTTAATCAAGAGTTCATCAAACTATCCTGCTCTTGAACAATCCATCTCAGGCATGTACAAGATGGCCAATCTCCTCTTCTGGGGTAGTTTGAGCTTCTCAGTTCTATTGCTTGCTCTCTTACTCACGCTATGGATTAATGCCCGTCGTAAAGAGGTTGGAATTCTCCTTTCCATTGGTCTTAAACAAGCAAGTATTCTAGGACAATTTATCACAGAAGCAGTTATGATTGCTATTCCAGCACTAATTTCAGCTTACTTCCTAGCCAACTATACAGCTCGTGCTATTGGAAATACAGTACTTGCCAATGTCACATCAGATGTGGCCAAGCAGGCAAGTAAGGCTGCACAAGCTTCCAATCTCGGTGGTGGAGCAGAAGTGGACGGCTTAGCAAAACACTTTCTAGTCTTGATATTTCCATTCAACCATCAGACTTTGCTATCGTTTTTGTTCTTGGATTGGTTCTAGTAGTACTTGTTATGGCACTTGCTTCAAGTAATCTTCTCTTTAAGCAACCTAAAGAACTTTTGATAGACGGTGAATAAGAATCGTGCTACCTATTCTCTTTCAAATGAGATATAATATAGGTAGCATTTTTGATAGAAAAGGATTTATATGAAAATTCTAATTGTAGAAGATGAAGACATGATTCGTGAGGGAATTAGTGACTATTTGACGGATTGTGGCTATGAAACCATTCAGGCAGCAGATGGCCTTGAGGCCTTAGAACAATTTTCTCATCACCAAGTTGCCCTGGTTCTCTTAGATATTCAAATGCCGAAACTCAATGGTTTAGAAGTATTGTCAGAAATCCGTAAGACTAGCCAAGTTCAGGTCTTGATGTTGACAGCTTTTCAGGATGAAGAGTATAAGATGAGTGCCTTTGCCTCACTAGCTGATGGATATCTGGAAAAGCCCTTTTCCCTTTCTTTGTTGAAGGTTCGAGTGGATGCTATCTTTAAACGTTATTATGATGCAGGTCGTAGCTTTACCTATAAGGATACCAAGGTCGATTTTGACAGTTATAGTGCCACAGTGGCTGATCAAGAAGTTGCAGTGAATGCAAAAGAACTGGAAATCTTAGATTATCTGGTCAAATGAAGGACGTGCCTTAACTCGAGCGCAGATCATCGATGCTGTATGGAAGGTGACAGATGAGGTTCCATTTGACCGAGTGATTGATGTCTATATCAAGGAACTACGAAAAAAACTAGATTTAGATTGTATTTTGACCGTGCGCAATGTTGGTTATAAATTGGAGAGAAAATGAGACGTTCAGGTTTATTTAAAAAAATTTTTATCTATACCTTCTCGGTATTTTCTACCTTGGTCATTTGTTTGCATTTGGCCATCTACTTCCTCTTTCCATCGACCTATCTCAGTCATCGTCAGGAGAGCATAGGGCTCAAGGCTACAGAAATTGCCCAGTCTCTCCAAGGCAAAGATAGTCAAGCTATTCAGGAAGTCCTTGAACTTTATTCTAAAAGCAGTGATATTAAGGGAGCTGTTAAGGGAGAAATGACTCAGGATAAGTTGGAAGTCAATGATAATCTTCCCATTGATAAAGAACGACAAACAGCCTCCTTGGTTATTGAGGAAAGAGAAGTTCAAACTAAGGATGGTCAGACGATGACCTTACAGTTTTTAGCTTCTATGGATTTGCAGAAAGAAGCAGAAGACATCAGTCTGCAATTTCTACCCTATACTCTGTTAGCGTCTTTCATCATTTCGCTCCTCATTGCCTTTATCTATGCGAGAACCATTGTAGCACCTATTTTGGAAATTAAACGAGTGACTCGGAGAATGATGGACTTGGATGCAGAAGTGAGGTTGCGCGTGGATTCTAAGGATGAAATTGGCGATCTTAAAGAACAAATCAACAGCCTTTATCAGCATCTCTTGACTGTGATTGCAGATTTGCATGAGAAAAACGAGGCCATTCTCCAGCTGGAAAAGATGAAGGTTGAGTTTTTACGAGGAGCTTCCCATGAACTGAAAACACCTCTAGCTAGTCTGAAAATCCTTCTGGAAAATATGCAAGCAAATATTGGACGCTACAAAGACCGTGACTATTACCTAGGAGTTTCTTTGGGTATCGTTGACGATTTGAACCACCATGTGCAGCAGATTTTATCCCTTTCCTCCGTACAGGAATTACGAGATAAAAAGGAGCAAATCAATCTTCTGGATATGACCAATCTTCTATTGAAGGACTATGACTTGTTAGCCAAGGAGAGAAAAATCTCAGTAGAGAACCAGCTAACTGATCAGCACGTTTATCTAAATCCTTCAGTACTCAAGCTGATTCTTTCAAATCTGATCAGTAATGCGGTGAAGCATTCTATCCAAGGTGGCTATCTAAAAATTGGTTCAAAGGATGGTTGGATATTTATTGAGAACAGTTGTACACTTGAGGAACAAGATAAATTTGAACAATCCTTTACGGCTTCTAGTCGCCAAAGTAAGGGAGCTGGCTTGGGACTCTTCGTAGTTAAAAGTTTATTAGAAAATGAAGAAATCGACTATAGTTTCGAAAGATATAACGACCACTTGGTATTTTACATGAACCTGCCTCAGAACAAGGATTAGACCAAGTGGGAAAAGGTTTACATATCTGAAAATAGAAGAAATTCAATCGAAACCACGGGAAAAACTAGCTTTTTTTGTGAAAAAGTGATAAAATGAACAATGTAAATGGGATGTCCCATAAAAATATACAGGAGGCCTGATAAAATGGCAATCGTTTCAGCAGAAAAATTTGTCCAAGCAGCTCGTGACAACGGTTATGCAGTTGGTGGATTTAACACAAACAACCTTGAGTGGACTCAAGCTATCTTGCGCGCAGCAGAAGCTAAAAAAGCTCCAGTTTTGATCCAAACTTCAATGGGTGCTGCTAAATACATGGGTGGTTACAAAGTTGCTCGCAACTTGATCGCTAACCTTGTAGAATCAATGGGTATCACTGTACCAGTAGCTATCCACCTTGACCACGGTCACTACGAAGATGCACTTGAGTGTATCGAAGTTGGTTACACTTCAATCATGTTTGACGGTTCACACCTTCCAGTTGAAGAAAACCCTAAATTGGCTAAAGACGTTGTTGAAAAAGCACACGCTAAAGGTATCTCAGTAGAAGCTGAAGTTGGTACTATCGGTGGTGAAGAAGACGGAATCATCGGTAAAGGTGAATTGGCTCCAATCGAAGACGCTAAAGCAATGGTTGCAACTGGTATCGACTTCTTGGCAGCTGGTATCGGTAACATCCACGGTCCTTACCCAGCAAACTGGGAAGGTCTTGACCTTGACCACTTGCAAAAATTGACAGAAGCTCTTCCAGGATTCCCAATCGTATTGCACGGTGGATCAGGTATTCCTGATGAGCAAATCCAAGCAGCTATCAAACTTGGTGTTGCTAAAGTTAACGTTAACACTGAATGCCAAATCGCATTCGCTAACGCAACTCGTAAATTTGCTCGTGACTACGAAGCAAACGAAGCAGAATACGACAAGAAAAACTCTTCGACCCACGTAAATTCTTGGCTGACGGTGTAAAAGCTATCCAAGCATCAGTTGAAGAACGTATCGACGTATTCGGTTCAGAAGGTAAAGCTTAATCTAGCTTAACCATATTCATAAAAACCTGCCCATATGGGTAGGTTTTTTGTGTTTGGAGTTATAGAGAAAATACCGAGAAGAACTAATCCTAAGTTGCTAAAAGAGTCTAATTTTTGTACAATAATGCTATGAAAAAACTGAAAAAATGGAGTCTTGGCTTTCTTAGTTTCATTCTTTTGTTTTTAGGGGCAACATTTATCTTTCAGCGTATCAGTTTGGAAAAGGAACAAGCCTCACTAACACCTGTGGGACAACAAGTTCTTGTCAATGGGCACCAAATGAATGTTTACGTTGAAGGTGAAGGATCTGAGACGATAGTATTTCTTTCAGGTGCAGGTATTGCTTCACCTATATTAGACTTTAAGAATCTAACAGATTCCCTATCAAAAAAATATAAGGTAGTCATCGTGGAGCGAGCAGGATATGGTTATAGTGATGATAGCAATCAATCCAGAGATGTGATGGAGGTTTTGTCTGAGACTCGTCAAGCACTTTCACAAGCAAATGTAAAAGGTCCTTTTATCATTCTGTCTCATTCCATGGCTAGTCTTGAGAGTCTGGCTTGGCAGGAAAAGTATCCTGATGAAGTGAAAGCCTTGGTTGGACTTGATTGGGCTCTGCCGTCAAGTTATGAGGATTTAAAAGACAATCAAGCCCTACTTACTGTAGCCTACTGGAGCAGCAAGATTGGTTTGTTACGCTATTTCCCTGAGTCTTTTTACATCAAAAATCCAACGCTGACCGAAAGTGAACGACAACAATATAAATTACTAGCATATAAACAGTTGATGTCACAAGCCATGCTTCATGAATCCCGTTTGGTAAAGGAAAATGCCAAGAAAGTTCCTTCTAGCATCAATCCTAAAATTCCTACCTTACTCATGGTTTCTAATGGTGAAGGCACGACTTTTAGCCAATCAGAATGGCAGCATTATGCTATGAGGTTTGCAAGTGCCCAGTCTAATGTGAAAGTCGTCTATATAGATGCGCCTCACGACCTTTATCATTCTCAAAGTCATGATGTTGTTTCTCAAATTGAAGAATTTTTAGAGAATAATTGAGGGACTAGAAATTTATTTCAGATTGACGAACATGATTAAATACTGAAAGCTTAGTACCAGAATAATGATAAAATAATGTCTTTTATAAACATCCAGTCTGTTTTTTTAAGACAGGCTTTTTTTGTTTTTTCAAGTATCAAAACTGTTTACTTTTTTTACTAGAAAAAAACACTTGTTTCCCCTTATCGATTACATTATAATAGAATGTAATTAAGACCTTTGTGTATAAATTATATAGAGGAGCCCGTTTTAGGATTCAAGAAATGAAATTTGACCATTAAGTAGTATGAATTAATGGTTCTTTTCTAAAGGGAGATAGATATGGCAATGATAGAAGTGGAACATCTTCAGAAAAATTTTGTGAAGACAGTAAAGGAGCCAGGTTTGAAGGGGGCTTTGCGTTCCTTTATTCATCCTGAAAAGCAGACCTTTGAAGCGGTCAAGGATTTGACTTTTGAAGTACCCAAGGGGCAGATTCTAGGCTTTATCGGAGCTAATGGTGCTGGGAAGTCAACAACCATCAAAATGCTGACAGGTATTTTGAAACCGACATCTGGTTTTTGTCGGATTAATGGTAAGATTCCGCAGGATAATCGTCAAGACTATGTCAAGGATATTGGAGTAGTCTTTGGGCAAAGAACCCAGCTATGGTGGGATTTGGCTCTGCAAGAGACCTACACGGTCTTGAAAGAAATTTACGATGTGCCAGACTCGCTCTTTCATAAGCGCATGGATTTTTTGAATGAGGTCTTGGATTTGAAGGAATTTATCAAGGATCCTGTGCGGACTCTTTCATTGGGTCAACGGATGCGGGCGGATATTGCGGCTTCCTTGCTTCACAATCCCAAGGTTCTATTTTTAGATGAGCCGACCATTGGTTTGGATGTGTCGGTCAAGGATAACATTCGACGTGCTATCACCCAGATTAATCAGGAGGAAGAGACAACTATTCTCTTGACCACTCACGACTTGAGCGATATTGAGCAACTCTGTGATCGGATTTTTATGATTGACAAGGGGCAGGAGATTTTTGATGGGACGGTGAGCCAGCTCAAGGAGACCTTTGGCAAGATGAAGACTCTCTCCTTCGATCTGACGCCAGGTCAAAGTCATCTCGTCTCTCATTATGAAGGCTTACCTGATATATCCATTGATAGACAAGGAAATAACCTGACTATTGAATTTGATAGTTCCCGCTACCAATCAGCTGATATTATCAAGCAAACCTTATCTGATTTTGAAGTCCGTGATTTGAAGATGGTAGATACGGATATTGAAGATATTATCCGTCGCTTCTATCGAAAGGAGCTCTAAGATGGTCAAATTGTGGAGACGTTATAAACCCTTTATCAATGCAGGGATTCAGGAGTTGATTACCTATCGAGTAAACTTTCTTCTTTATCGGATTGGCGATGTCATGGGGGCTTTTGTGGCCTTTATCTCTGGAAGGCAGTCTTTGATTCCTCACATGAGTCCTTGATTCAGGGATTCAGCATGGCGGATATCACCCTCTATATCATCATGAGTTTTGTGACTAATTTATTAACTGAGTCAGATAGCTCCTTTATGATCGGTGATGAGGTAAAAGATGGCTCTATTATCATGCGCTTATTAAGACCAGTCCATTTTGCGGCCTCTTATCTTTTCACCGAGCTTGGTTCCAAGTGGTTGATTTTCATCTCTGTTGGCCTGCCGTTTTTAAGTGTTATTGTCTTGATGAAACTCTTATCTGGGCAAGGTATTGTAGAAGTACTGGAATTAACGATTCTTTATCTCTTTAGCTTAACTCTGGCTTATCTGATTAACTTTTTCTTTAATATCTGTTTTGGTTTTTCAGCATTTGTGTTTAAAAATTTATGGGGTTCTCAAGTATTCAAAGCTTCACTAGTATCCTTTATGTCAGGAAGTTTGATTCCCTTGGCTTTCTTTCCCAAGATTGTTTCAGATATTCTCTCCTTCTTGCCTTTCTCGTCCTTGATTTACACTCCGGTTATGATCATTGTTGGGAAATACGATGCTAGTCAGATTCTTCAGGCGCTTTTGCTACAGTTTTTCTGGCTCTTAGTGATGGCGGGCTTGTCTCAGTTGATTTGGAAACGAGTCCAGTCCTTTATCACCATCCAGGGAGGTTAGTATGAAAAAATATCAACGTATGCATCTGATTTTTATCAGACAATACATCAAACAAATCATGGAATACAAGGTTGATTTTGTGGTTGGTGTGCTGGGAGTTTTTCTAACTCAAGGCTTGAACCTCTTGTTTCTTAATGTACTCTTTCAACACATTCCATCCCTAGAAGGTTGGAGCTTTCAAGAGATAGCATTTATCTATGGCTTCTCCTTGATTCCTAAGGGTTTGGACCATCTCTTTTTTGACAATCTCTGGGCTTTAGGTCAACGACTAGTTCGAAAAGGGGAGTTTGACAAGTATCTGACTCGTCCTATCAATCCTCTCTTTCACATCCTCGTTGAGATCTTTCAGATTGATGCCTTGGGTGAACTTTTGGTCGGTGCCATTCTATTGGGAACAACGGTGACTAGCATTGCTTGGACTCTTCCCAAATTCCTGATTTTCCTAGTCTGCATTCCTTTTGCGACCTTGATTTATACTTCTTTAAAAATCGCAACAGCCAGTATCGCTTTTTGGACTAAGCAGTCAGGTGCCATGATTTACATTTTCTATATGTTCAATGATTTTGCCAAGTACCCGATTTCTATATACAATTCACTTCTTCGTTGGTTGATCAGTTTTATCGTGCCTTTTGCCTTTACGGCTTACTACCCTGCCAGCTATTTCTTGCAGGATAAAGATGGAGTCTTTAATATTAGTGGTTTGATTCTGATTTCTCTTATCTTCTTTGGAATCTCTCTGAAACTCTGGGATAGGGGATTGGACGCTTACGAAAGTGCAGGTTCGTAAGAGCTAAAGTAAGACTAAAATCAAGAAAGGAACTTATGATGTTTGTAATTGAAGAAGTGAAAGATGCCAATCAAAAAATGGCAGTTGTTGCTGAGGTTTTAAAGGATTTGCCAGAATGGTTTGGAATACCAGAAAGCACGCAAGCCTACATCGAAGGAGCCAAGGACTTGCAAGTTTGGGCCGCCTATCAGGATGGTGATTTGCTTGGCTTTGTAAGCTTGTCCTATTCTAGTGAAGATTGTGCAGAGATTAATTGTCTCGGTGTAAAAAAAGCTCATCAATGTAGAGGAATTGGGAGTCAATTGCTTGCTACTTTAGAAAGTGAAGCACGCAAAAACGTTGATTATTTACAAGTGAAAACAGTAGCAGAAGACTCTAATAAAGATTATGATCGAACAAATGTCTTTTATCGCAGTCTTGGCTTTAAAAAATTAGAGATTTTTCCACAACTGTGGGGACCCCAAAATCCTTGTCAGATTTTAATCAAAAAGATAGATTAAGAATCCCTTGACATCCTTCCTTATAGTGCTATACTATAAGTGGATTCGCCGATTTAGCTCAGTTGGTAGAGCACCGCATTCGTAACGCGAAGGTCACAGGTTCGATCCCTGCAATCGGCATTTTTACTAATGTAAAGAAAGACAAAGAAAATTCAAAATGTTTATTTAAAGACAATTATCACAAGTTGATTTTTTAAAAAAATAATGTAGTAGATTTGTCTTTTTGACCAAATCATGACCAAAAAAAGGGAATATTGAATAAAGTAGATTAGATTGATTTACTCTTTAGTAATATTCAAAAAAATTTCTATAAAATTTTTTTATCTGTATTTGAAGAGTGGTATAATCTATGTGATAGATTACCTTTATACAAATATTATAGATTGCCATCAGAAAGAGTAAAACTACAATAGCTGATTAGAGTCATCAACATTTATTAAAAAGAGGAGGAGTATCATGAACAAGAAAGAACGGATGAAACATGTTGAGAAGATTCACGGTCGAAAAGCAACTGCATCGAAATTGGCAGAAGCCTCCTCTACAACTAAAAATAAAAAAATGTATATCGGTCTTGCCCTAACAGCTCTAGTTATAATCATTGTTGCTAGTATCTTTTTAAATTCACCTAATCTCAAGCAAGAAGCAAATCAAACTTCTTCCTCATCTAAGACTGAAGAAACGACAAAAAGTCAGGGGAAAGAGAGCGATAAGGATAAGGCGAAGGAAGAGGAAATTCAAAAACTAAAGGAACAATTGGCTGATTTGGATACTAAGATCTCAGAGTCAGAGCAGCTCGTTAGTCAATTAAAAAAAGAAGCTTCTGTTCCAAAATTAGATCTTGAAGCCCTCAGAAATAATGATTTATCAAGTTTAGAGGGTACTTGGCGAACTCAGTCTGGTAATGAGTATGTCATTAATGATTCAGGGGGAAGTCCAATCTACTTGGATATTCAATGATCAAAAGCATGAGTCTATTGTTGAATTGAAAGTTTCAAAAAGTCAGAATGATCGTAATCCAGAAACAGTAGCCCTTGGTGCTTGGGCAAAAGGTTCTCAGGCGGGAGGATTTGTGGTAGTTGTTGTACCAAGTGGGGTTGTCATGGAACCTGGTGATGATGGTAAAATAACAGACAATTCCAATCACACTGAGGATAGACTCTTTGCAGGACAACAATATGAAGGAATGTTAATGCATCCAGAAAATGTATACTATCGAGTTAAACCAGATACGACTCAATTAGAATCACAAGAGAAAAATTTAACGAAATTGAAAACTGATCGTGATGCCATTAAATCAGCTTTAGAGTCTAAAGAAAAATGAAAAATGAATGAAAAGAAGCCAACTAAGGCTTCTTTTTTTGAAAAGTTTTGACCACATAGCCTGTGATGTCGACCACATAAGCAAAAGCTATTGTTGACTATTTTTATTTCTGTTATAGTAGTAACTGTCAAAGGGAGCAAAGCTTCCAACAAAATAGAAAATGAGGTCGTATCATGAAAAAAGTATTAGGTATTGGATTTTTAGTTGTTGCAGTAGCAGTCTTATATTTTGGCTTTGTTGGATGGCCAAGTTTGGATGTCAACATCTGGGCACTCTGTCCAGTAGGTCTATTTCTGTTTTTCACTCTTGAAAATTTAGTAAAAAAAGATTACAAGGCCAGTCTCATGAGCTTGATTATTGCTTTTATCATCGCTAATGCCATTCTTGATCTCTTGCCACTTTCAAGTGGTTTGGTTATCAGTGCTGGAGTCTTGGCTTGTGTGGGAATTGGTTTTCTCTTTCCTGAAGCCAATAAGTTAGAAGAATAATATAAAAAATCTCGAGTATTCCTCGAGATTTTTTCTTTATTGACCTGAGTAATATTTTTGAATTCCCTTAACGATACCTGCAACTAATCTGTTTTGGTAGGCATCACTGCGGACTTGTTGATTCTCGTTGAAATTGTCAATATAGCCCAATTCCAATAGAACGGCTGGTTTATCAGTTTCTCGAAGAACAGCAAAACTACTTTGTAGGAGTCCTGCATCCTTAGCACCAGTTTCAGCTAGTAGTGAAGAGTGGATATCTGCCGCGAGGCGATTACTTTCACTGATACGGTCGGGATGATTATGCCAGTACGGATTGATTTTAGAAGGATGATCAGCAGCTTCTTTATAAGAATAAGTTTGAATTCCAGCTCTATTTGAAGCTGGATTACCACTAGCATTGAAGTGAATACTAATAAAGATATCTGAATCAGTCTTATTAACCATTTTTGAACGTTCAGTGACAAAGTCTACAAAGATATCGCTGTCTCTTGAAGATAGAACAGTATAGCCGAGTCCTTCAAGCTCCTTGCGTAGCTTTGGTAAACTTGCATGTTCAGTTCTTTTTCGGTGATGTTATAATAAGATGCACCAGTATCTTTACCACCATGGCCTGGGTCTAGGAAAATGATATGGTTATATTTCCCCTTTTCAAAACCACGACTTACAGAAGTTTCACCAATCCATTTCCCATTGCTTTGGAATTGATGAGTTTGTCCATCGATTTTATGGGTCCCTGTAACATAGACTCCATTTTCATCCACATAGTAGCGGGCTTTATAGTAGCTGTCGTCAATCCATTCGCTCTTAGCCATGTAGCCACCTGCCTTGAGGTAGTAGGAGCCAATCCATTCACGCTCTGCGTAAGCACCACTAGATTTCAAGTAGAACCAACTATCATAGTTTTTATCGAAAATCCATTCTTTTTCAGCCATGGCCCCGCTAGCTTTTAGGTAGTAGCTACCTTGCCATTGGTTACTTGCCATAGTAGCATCTTTGTTAAAGTAGTACCAAGTACCACTGATTTTATCCCACTTGTTTTTGATCAATTTACCAGAAGCAAGGGCATAGTACCATTGTCCATCTTGTTTTACCCAAGAACTCTCAGCCATGGCCCCACTATTGGTAAACAGATAGTCGTCAAAAATTGTGTTGCTGAGCATGACACCATCTTGATCAAAATAGTACCAGACACCACCGATTTTTTCCCATTTTTGTTGAGAAATTTTTCCATAAGCGTTAGCGTAATACCATTTATCTTGGAGTTTACTCCAACCAGAATCGACCATGGCCCCGCTACTAGTCAGGATATATCCATCAAAAATAGTATCACTCAGCATGATGCCATCTTTGTTGAAGTAGTACCATTTTCCGTGGATTTTTTTCCAGTTTAGAACAGGGGCATTGTTTTCATAGAAGCGCCAGATATTTTCCTCTAATACCCAACCATCTTTTTGGACTTCAGGAGCCTTATCTTCTTCTTTCTTAGCTGGATTTGTCGTTTGATTGGCATTTGCTTCAGTTGAAGGTTCAGTTTCCTTAGCTGGGAGACTGTTTTTCTCCACTTTGTCAGTAGCGGTTTCACTGTGTGTTGTTTCTGCTGGGGTTGACTGTGCTTGGTTTTCCTCAGCATAGCTAAGGTTGGTGGTTAGACCAAAAACTGAAAGCGTAATGGCACTTGCCAAGAGCGTTTTTTTCACTTGATTAATCTCCTATTTTTACTTTTTTATAATTTTATCAGAAAAGTGCCTCATATGGAACATTTAGTAACCAATGATCGAGGTGCTGGTAGATTGTATTATTTTAGTTGACTATTTCATCATGAAAATTTGAACAATCATGATGATATAGATGAGCAGTGTTAGTAAAAATCCAGCTCGCCAAAAGAATTTAATAAATTTGGGATAATAAAAACTCCGTCTTTTGTTTAAGAAGAAAAAGACTAACACAATTGCTAGTATTGATAAGGCTATTCCCCAAGACGGGAAGTTGATTATGTATAAACATCTTAGCCGTTATCAAATAATATTCAAAAATTAGAAAAGGAAAAAGCCAAATCAGCAGCATTGATGCCCCTTTTCTTTAACTTAAAGAGTCTGCTTAAAAATAATCGCCAGAGCTAAGGTAAGTACCAAAAGCAAGATGGAAGCAAGTTTCATTAAAATCATACCATTATTGTATCATAAAATTTTGAGAATAGAAAAGTAAATTCCTTGATTTATCACTGTTTTTAGCAAAAAAATCATTGGTAAGAAACAGATTTTATAATTCCTGCTTGAATAGAATGAATCATATGTTTGCTACGATGATAGTTTGAACTCTCAATATAAATCTTTTTTTATGTTCACCATAGAAAAATATATATTAGTCAGAAGAGAAGAATAGTAGTAGAATGAGTAGCAAATAAAACAAAGGAGTTTCTTATGAAATTAGTTACGTTATGGTCAAAACTCTCACTAGGAATCCAATTATTGGTGGCTTTGGTCTTGGGTGTGATTGCTGCAGTCATCTGGCCACAATTTGCAGGCTTTTATCAATTTTTAGGACAAGCCTTTATTAAATTGATCAACATGGTCATCATCCCATTAATTTTCCCAACTATCGTTGTTGCAGTAGCCGGTGTTATCGGGAAAAAATCTTTCGGAAAAATCTTGACCAAGAGCTTGGTTTACTTTTTTGCCGTAACAACTGCCATTACCCTATTGTTTGTATTTGCTAGTTACTATTTGGGATTTGGGCAAGGTGTGAACATTGGTCAAACTGGTGGGAACCTTGATGGGATTGCGAACAATGTCAAGTTCAGCGAATTTTTGCTTGGTTTCATTCCATCAAATATCGTTAAATCTCTTTCAGATGGTGCTCTATTGCCAATTATCGTTTTTGCAATCTTTCTTGGTTACGGAATTGGTAACCTTAAGTCTGAGAAATCTCAGAAGATTATCGAAGGTTTCCAAATCTGGATTGAAGCCATCTATAAGATTGTTACAGTGATTGTCAAACTTTCACCGATTGGCATTTTTGGATTTATCGCCAAAGATGTTGCAACTACTGGCCTTGATAAATTGATTGGGCTTGGTCAATTTGTAATCGGAACTTACTTGGCTTATGCTGTATTGGTTCTCCTTATTTTCCCTTTGTTTGCTCTATTCTTTAAAGTACCATATTTGTCAGCCTTTCGTGAAAATTGGAGTCTCTTGACACTGGCTTTTGTTACTGGTAGTTCTAGTGTGGTCTTGCCATCCCTTCTTAAAGATTTGAAAAAACAAGGGCATGATGAGCATACAATTGATTTAGTTGTTCCTTTAGGATATACTTTTAACTTAGAAGGAGCAGCAGTTTATTTCTCAGTGGCGACAATCTTTATCGCACACGCCTATGGCATTCAATTTTCATTATCAAGTCTCTTGTTTACTGTTTTGCTTTTGACCTTGATTGGAAAAACTGCAGCAACTGTGCCATCAGGTGCTATCGTGGTTCTACTAGCCGCAGCACCTCAACTGGGCTTGCCAGTTGAAGGAGTAGCCTTGATTTTTGCAGTTGATTTCTTTGTCAATGCTGGCCGTACTATGATCAATGTTTTAGGTCAAATCTTAACAGTCAGCGTTATCGAAAAAACAGAAGGATATATTTTAGAAGAAGAAAAGGAAAGCCAATTATCAGTCAGCTTTTCTTAAGGAGTTTATAAGTAATGAGTGAAGCAAAAGTTTATGTAATTCATGAGAATCTTGAATGGACTCAGCATTTGGTCAAATGGTTGGAAGAACTAGAAGTCCCTTATGAACTGTGGGATTTGTCTAGTGGAATTTTGGATCTGCAAAGTCCACCGCCACAAGGTATCTTTTACAATCGCATGTCTGCATCCTCTCACACTAGAGGACATCGCTATGCACCAGAATTTACAGAGCAGGTGATTACTTGGTTAGAAGCACATGGACGCAAGGTTGTGAATGGAACAGGTGCTATCAACCTTGAAATCAGTAAAATCAAACAATATTTGAAGTTAAACGAGTCGGGCATTGAGACTCCTGCGACGGTTGCAGTTTTAGGCCAAGAAAATATCATTGAAGCAGCAAGAAAATTGAACATCTATCCTTTGATTACTAAGCACAATCGAGCAGGTAAGGGATTAGGCGTTCAACTCTTCCAAAATGAAGAAGAACTGGAAGCTTATGTCAATAGCCCTCTCTTTGAGCCTTCAGTGGACGGGATTACCTTGTTACAAGCCTACATCAAACCAAGTGATGGTCGTATCCGTCGTTCAGAGTTTATCAACCAGAAGTTCCTTTATACTGTTTCAATTGATTCTTCAGATGGTTTCCAATTGTGCCCAGCAGATGGTTGTCAAATTGGCAAGAGACCAGAACAACTAGAAACGTCTGAAAAATTCCAGATTACAGAACCTCTACCAGATTCTCGAAGAGAAGCTTATGAGAACTTTCTTAAGAATGCTCAGATTGAAGTTGCTGCTATTGAATGGGTTCAATCAGAGAGTGGAGACATTTATGTCTATGATGTAAATACCAACACAAACTACAATCCTACTGCAGAAAAAAATGCCAATATTTTTGCTCACAAACATTTAGCTCAGTATCTAAAAACAGAATTGCAATCCCTAACGAGTGGACAATAAAGTAGAAAATTCAAAAATCCCCCAGTATCAAATGACTGGGGGATTGATTTGTTTATACTCTTCGAAAATCTCTTCAAACCACGTCATCTTCCATCTGCAACCTCAAAATAATATTTTGAGCTGACTTCGTCAGTTCTATCCACAACCTCAAAACGGTGTTTTGAGCAACCTGCGGCTTGCTTCCTAGTTTGCTCTTTGATTTTCATTGAGTATTAATCGATAAAAAATTATTGCTTTGCTTTAAAGTCTGGATCCTTCAAACTTTGAACACTGGCATTGATGACAGCACCGACAATCAATAACTTGGCAATGATTATAAACCAGAACATCATGACAACAACGATGATGGAACTGAAAAATCGAACGTCGACTAGATAGTTAACATAATTGTTGAAATAAGCTGAAAAGATCGTTAATAGAGATATGAGAGTAAGAAGTACGAATAGACTTCCAGGAAGGACATAACGAATACGACCGACTTTCACGTTTGGAAGGAAATAATAGAGCATGATCAAGATCGCAAACAGAAAGACATAGATCAGCGGTCCTGTAAAATCCTGTAAATATGCAAATAGAGAACTTTCGGATTTCCAGTAGTTTTTTAACAAATCCAATAACATATGACCAAACATACTTAGGAATAGGGCAAGAGCAAAGAGAATTTGAAGTCCCAAACTAACTAGGAGACTCATCAGTTGGTGTGAGATAATTCCTCTATTTTTTGCAATTCCATAGGCTTTGTTAAAGGCCTTTTGAAGGAAATTCATAGATTTTGAAAAGGTCCAAAGAGCTGATAGCACTGCAAAACTCAATAGTCCAGCAGATGGTTGTGTCAGCACTTCACGAGCAATCTTTGCTACTACATCATAGATCGTATCTGGTAAAAATTCCTTTAGGGTGATCAAGAAATCAGAGATCGGAATTTGAAAATAAGGCAAGATATTGACGGCTATCATAAGTAAAGGGAAGATTGAAATCAACCAATAATAAGCCACAGCTACACTGGTTAATTCAATATCTGAAACATGATAGTAGTGTAAAAAAGCTTTCAATAAAGGCCTATTAGTTAGTTGTTTCCACAACTTTTTCATTGCATAATCCTCCACAATAAAATCTCTCTTTTAAGCTAAATCTTAATTTCGTCGAACCAACTCCATCATATCATAAGGTAGCGTGTTGGCTGATTCTTTAGAGAATAGGTTTCTAGGTTGTTTACATTTTGTCGTAGTTTTTTAGCATACTGGGCTGAGATGAGTTTTTGTTTCTCGTATTCAAAGATGGACTTACGTTCTAGATAGTAGCCTCTGAGCATTTCATCGATATTATTGGGTTTGATACGATTGATAACCCGTTCCACAAAGGCACCACTGGTAATATGACTGGTTTCACGGAGACGTGATTCCTGCATAAAACTAATCAAGGAACTCTTATAAATCCCTTTGAGGTTTTCTAAACTTTCGATGATGATTTCAGTGTTGGCTAGATAGAGTTCTGCAATCTGATCATAATCGATGGCAAGAAGTCTTTGGTTTTCCTTGTCTCTCCAAGAACGAAAGGTTTTTCCAAATGTGAGCAACTCATGAAGGAGAAAGCGCACAATCCGTATAGAAACAAGGAAGTAATAGGTTAGGCGAGAAGCAAAGTTTCGCTTAATATTTTTCTCCATGCTTTTCAAGTAGCGTTGATAAACACGATAACCTCTTTCACCGATTTTTCCTTCTTCATAAGCCTGTTCCAAACCATCGTTCTCGATACTGAGAATCAAGAGTTTAAGAGCTTCCCAGTCTTCTTGGATTTCTTTATTTTCTTGGCTTAGAATGAGATTTTCAATCCGTCCATGATAGTTATCAATCGCAGCATAGAGTGGAACCTTGTTTTTAGTATGGTCCAAATCTCTCTCTAACTCCATGGCAACATCATTTAGGATAGCGATGTGCATGAGATGATCCTTAGATGGCTCTTGCTCTTCAGAAAGGTGTGGTAAGACCAATAATCCAGTAAGAAAACTGACCAGGGTTACACCAGCTACGAGGAAGAGAAGAAGCGGATATTCCAGCTCTAAGTTAGATGGTATCAAGAGGATAGTAGCAATTGAAACTGTTCCCTTAACTCCAGAAAATGTTAGAAGGAGCATATCTTTGACATACTTGTGGAGACTTTTTTGAAGTTTCTTTATTCGAAACGCGTAAAAGCCGTAAATCATCACAAAGCGGATGGCAAAGAGTAGGAAGGTTAAAAGAAAGACTGTGACGAGAAGAAGCACATTGTTATAAAAAGCACTCTTAAGAATCGGCTCCGCAATCATTTCCAGTTCCATTCCTAACAGTACGAAGACAGAACCATTGAGCATAAAGGTAACAGTGTGCCAAACGGTTTCGGTCACTGTATCCACTTGAGCTTCGAGAAGATTTATCTTTTTAAAGCGACTGGCTTTTAAAATACCAGCGACAACGACTGCGATAATTCCAGAAACGTGAATCTCTTCAGCGATGAAGAATGTTAAAAGTGGTAAACTGAGATCTAACAGAAGTTCACTGGCTATATCAGTAGCTCGAACACTGAGTAGAAAAGTATGGAGGAAACGATTGATTAAGGCTGTTATAAAGCCGACTGCAAACCCTCCAACGATGGAAATGGCTAATGAGGTCCCAGCTTGGGTAAGGGAGAATGTTCCTGTTGTCCAAGCGATGAGAGCCATTCGAAAGGCTACTAGTCCAGAAGCATCATTCAGAAGACCTTCCCCTTTTAGGATATTAGAGACTCGCTTTGGAAAAGAAAAGCGTTGAGAAAGGGATGCGAAGGCGACTAGGTCTGTAGGACCTAAAGCAGCACCAACTGCTACGCAGGCGGCCAATGGAAGGCTAGCCCAAAGGACATGGGCGACTCCTCCCATGCTCAGGGCTGAGATAAAGATAACTGGGAAAATCAAGTAGAGGACAATCCGCCAGTGTTTTAGGATAGAAGTAATGTCTGCTTCTTGAGCCTCTCGGAATAGTAGCGGGCCAATGACTAAAGCTAGGAATAACTCAGTATCTAAATGATATTGGTTGTTGGGTAAACAAAGTCCAATTCCAATCCCTAACAAAATTTGAATCAGAGGCATGGGTAAAAAAGGCAGAAGCTTATTGGTCGTACTAGAAACAATAAGAACTAGTAAAAATACCAAGAGATAAAAAAGTAAATTCATTTTCCACCTCCCTATTTTTGTTTACGACAATTTTCAAAAAGTTCCTTTTGTTCTTGGATTTTTTGATCAATCTTTGAGCAGTCCTTATGCTCGATTTTCTTCTGACAACGCTCCATTTCAAGTGAAATCATTTTCTTCTTGATTTTCAGCATTTTTTTACTCATATGTGCTTCATCCAAAATACCAACTGCACGTTCATGTTGGGTTGACTCGACAAAGTTGTGACGAAGAGCATCGATTTTATCTTTTAGGTATTGTTTATCCATGGCGATACCTTTCTAATTTTTCAATCATAACTAAAAATGGTGGATTGTTAATTTGGTTGAGGGTGCGATAGATAGTAGCAGTATATTCTTGTTGCGGTAACTGACTAACATAATCTATAACTGCATCCCGTTCTATATCTCCGCCTTCATGCCCGTAATAAATCATGATGGCAATTCGTCCCCCTTTAACGAGCATCTGACAGAGTTTCAAGTGCCTCAATGGTTGTGTGAGGTTTAGTAATGATAGACTTATCGGCAGAAGGAAGATAACCTAGATTAAAGATGGCTGCTTTCACCTCAGTTACAAACTGATCTACGGTTTCATGACCTTGTAGAAGTAACTCGACATTGGTCAAACCGGTTTCTTGTAGACGTTGACTTGTTTTTTCAAGAGCTTGTTCTTGTATATCAAAAGCGTAGACTTGTTTAGCCAATTTGGCAAGGAAAAGTGTATCATGTCCATTTCCCATTGTTGCATCTACAACAACATCATCTTTTGTGATGACTTGGGCAAGAAAATCATGTGCCATTTCAAGTGGTTTTTTCATTCATAAACTCCTGTTTTACAGCCTTGCATCCTTGGATACTACCCCGACGTCTCATTTCAGCTTCTATGCTATTTAGAACTTCCCATTTATTGAGACTCCACATAGGACCAATCAGCATATCTCTAGGCGCATCACCCGTAATCCTATGGATGACTATATGTTTGGGAATAATTTCTAGTTGGTCACAGATAACTTTCACATAGTCATCTTGACTCATAAGCTGCAGTCTACCCTCGTGATAATCACGTTGCATCCGAGTATTTGTCATAAGGTGAAGTAGGTGAAGTTTAATCCCTTGAATATCATTGTCAGTCACACAGCGATGAACATTTTCCACCATCATGTCATGAGTTTCACCTGGCAAGCCGTTAATCAAATGGGCAACAATCTCAATCTTTGGATATTTCTCAAGCGTTTAACTGTCTCCACATAAAGTTCATAGGAGTGGGCACGGTTAATCAATTCAGAAGTTTCTTCATAGGTTGTTTGTAAACCTAACTCTACAGTAACATGCATTCGTTCTGACAGTTCTGCCAAGTATTCGATAGTCTCATCAGGCAGGCAATCTGGCCGTGTACCGATATTGATTCCAACCACACCAGGTTCATTAATAGCTTGTTCATAGCGTTCGCGAATGACTTCAAGTTTTTCATGAGTATTAGTAAAGTTTTGGAAATAGACTAGATATTTTTTTACATCTGGCCATTTACGGTGCATAAAGTCAATTTCTTTATAAAATTGCTCACGAATAGGAGCGTCTGGCGCAACAATAGCATCTCCAGATCCAGAAACAGTACAGAAAGTACAACCTCCATGAGCTACCGTACCATCACGATTGGGACAATCAAATCCGGCATCGATAGGAACTTTGAAAGTTTTTTCTCCGAATAAATTTCGATAATAATCATTCAAGGTATTATAGGATTTCATAGCTAATATTATATCAGAAAACCCCAGTAAACTCAAAGTTAGTAAACAATTGAAGAGAAGTAAGAAAATTTTTTTAAAATCAAAAAAATCTTATATAAATCCTTTACAAAAAAATTAAAGTGGTATAATAGAGGTGTTAACGGTGCAAACGTTTTCGTAAATCGTTTGCACTAAAATAAAATAAGGAGATTTGAATGATGAAAGCTACATTCAAAAATGTTTTGTCTTTCGAGTTTTGGCAAAAATTCGGTAAGGCTCTAATGGTGGTTATCGCTGTTATGCCAGCGGCTGGATTGATGATTTCAATCGGTAAGACACTTGCAATGATTAACCCTAACTTTGCGCCACTTGTTGTTACAGGTGGAATCCTTGAGCAAATTGGTTGGGGAGTTATCGGTAACCTACATATCTTGTTTGCTCTTGCTATTGGTGGTAGCTGGGCAAAGAACGTGCAGGTGGTGCCTTTGCAGCAGGACTTGCCTTTATCTTGATTAACCGTATCACTGGTGCTATCTTTAGTGTTAGTGGTGATATGTTGAAAGATCCTAATGCTATGGTTTCAACAATCTTTGGTAACTCTATCAAAGTTTCTGATTACTTTATCAGCGTGTTTGAAGCTCCAGCACTTAACATGGGTGTGTTTGTAGGGATTATTTCTGGTTTTGTAGGGGCAACTGCCTTTAACAAATACTACAATTTCCGTAAACTTCCTGATGCACTTTCTTTCTTTAACGGAAAACGATTTGTACCATTTGTTGTTATCCTTCGTTCAGCAATCGCTGCAATCCTTCTTTCAATTTTTTGGCCACTTGTTCAAACAGGTATCAACAACTTCGGTATCTGGATTGCCAACTCACAAGAAACAGCTCCAGTTCTAGCACCATTCTTGTATGGTACTTTGGAACGCTTACTTTTGCCATTTGGACTTCACCATATGTTGACTATCCCAATGAACTATACAGCTCTTGGTGGTACTTATGATGTCATGACTGGTGCAGCAAAAGGCACTCAAGTATTTGGACAAGATCCACTTTGGCTCGCATGGGTAACAGACCTTGTAAACCTTAAAGGAACTGATGCAAACCAATACCAACACTTACTTACAACTGTAACTCCAGCTCGTTTCAAAGTTGGACAAATGATCGGTTCATTCGGTATCTTGATGGGTATCATTGTTGCGATCTACCGTAACGTTGATCCAGATAAGAAACATCAATACAAAGGTATGATGATTGCGACAGCTCTTGCAACTTTCTTGACAGGGGTTACTGAACCAATCGAGTACATGTTTATGTTCATCGCAACACCTCTTTACCTTGTCTACGCTCTTGTTCAAGGTGCTGCCTTTGCAATGGCTGATATTGTTCACCTTCGTGTGCACTCATTCGGTTCAATTGAATTCTTGACTCGTACTCCACTAGCTATCAATGCTGGTCTTGGTATGGATATCATTAACTTTATCTGGGTAACAGCACTATTTGCAGTTATCATGTACTTCATCGCTAACTTCATGATCAAGAAATTCAACTACGCAACTCCAGGACGTAACGGAAACTACGAAAATGCCGAAGGTTCATCAGAGTCTGAAGCTGCTGGTGAGTCAAAAGTTGCAGAAGCTTCTCAAGCTGTTAACATCATCAACCTTCTTGGTGGACGTGCGAACATCGTCGATGTGGACGCATGTATGACTCGTCTTCGTGTTACTGTAAAAGACGCTGAAAAAGTTGGAACAGAAGAACAGTGGAAAGCTGAAGGAGCTATGGGACTTGTCATGAAAGGACAAGGTGTTCAAGCTATCTATGGACCAAAAGCTGACGTTTTGAAATCAGACATCCAAGACCTTCTTGACTCAGGTGAAGTGATTCCTGAAACTCTTCCAAGTCAAATGGCAGCAACTCAACAAGATGCTGTTGTATACAAAGGTGTAACTGAAGAAGTTTACTCAGTTGCTGACGGTCAAGTGATTGAATTGGATAAAGTTAAGGATCCTGTATTCGCACAAAAAATGATGGGTGATGGATTTGCAGTAGAACCATCAAACGGAAACATTGTATCTCCAGTATCAGGTACTGTATCAAGTATCTTCCCAACTAAACACGCTCTTGGTCTTGTGACTGAAGCAGGCCTTGAAGTACTTGTTCACATTGGTTTGGACACAGTAAGTCTTGAAGGAAACCATTTACAGTTCGAGTTACTGAAGGACAACAGGTTGCAGCTGGTGATCTTCTTGTCACAGCTGACTTGGGTGCTATCCGTGAAGCTGGTCGTGAAACTACAACTGTAGTTGTCTTCACAAATGGTGACGCGATTAAATCAGTTAAATTAGAACAAACAGGTTCTCTTGCAGCTAAAACAGCAGTTGCAAAAGTAGAATTGTAATACACTAAGGGGTTGGAAGCTGTTTTCCAACCTCTTGTTTATAGGAGAAAAACATGAAGTTTTTAACACTCAATACTCATAGTTGGATGGAAAAGAATCCTGAAGAAAAATTTCAGCTCTTGTTTCAAGATATACTTGAAAACAGTTATGATTTGATTTGTTTTCAAGAAATCAACCAAGAAATTACATCAACTCAAGTAGAGTCTGGACCACTTTACAATCCGTTACCTTCAGCAGAACCCATTCACCAAGATCACTATGTTCGTCTTTTGGTAGAGAAGTTGTCTGAAAAAGGACTGGACTATTATTGGACATGGGCCTATAATCATATCGGATATGACCGTTATCATGAGGGAGTTTCAATTCTATCTAAAACACCGATTGAGGCGTGTGAGATTTTGGTTTCAGATGTAGATGATCCAACTGATTATCACACTCGTCGAGTTGCACTAGTAGAAACAGTAGTAGAAGGTAAAGAGCTTGCAGTTGCGAGTGTGCATCTCTCTTGGTGGGATAAAGGATTCCAAGAGGAATGGGCAAGATTTGAAGCAGTTCTAAAAGAGTTGAATAAACCACTATTACTAGCAGGAGATTTTAACAACCCTGCAGGTCAGGAAGGATATCAAGCTATCCTAACTAGTCCACTAGGATTACAGGATGCCTATGAAGTTGCAAAAGAAAGAAGTGGTAGTTACACTGTTCCGCCTGAAATTGATGGTTGGAAGGGAAATAGCGAACCTCTTCGAATCGATTATATCTTTACAACAAAGGATGTGCAGGTAGAAAAACTTCACGTGGTCTTTGATGGTAAAAACAGTCCACAGGTGAGCGATCATTACGGTCTACAAGCAACACTATCTTGGAAAGACTAAATAAGGTGTTTTAGTAAAAACAATCAAGCCCCCCTTCTACAAACAGAAGGGGGAATTTAATTTAAAGAGTTAATATAGTTAAAGTTTTTTTATTGAATAACTTGTAAAAAAAGATAAAATCCTTTAAAAATAAAAAAAGTGTTGGAGGAATTTATGATTGTAAATCAAATAAAGCGTATGATCCCGACGCTAAAGGTAAATAATAGAAATTTAAATGAGTTGTTTTATATTGAGACTTTGGGGATGAAACCCTTGCTTGAAGAGTCAGCCTTCTTATCACTAGGAGACCAATCAGGTATTGAAAAGTTAGTTTTAGAAGAGTCACCAAGTATGAGGAGCCGTAAGGTTGAAGGGATTAAAAAAATTAGCTAGATTACTTGTAAAGGTAGAGAAGCCATCTGAGATTGAAGCACTACTAGCTAGAATGGAAGAAATCCCTCAACTTTATAAAGGAAATAAGGGATATGCTTTTTGAGGTTCTTTTCTCCGGAAGGGGATTGTGTTCTGATCCATTCCGAAGATGATATCAAGGATTTGAAAAAAAGTTGAGGAAGAAGTCACTTTTTTTCAAAAGATGAGAAACTGAGATATTTGACAGCCTTTGAAATCTCAGTGGAAGTTAACTTGCCAGAAAAAGACAGCTAGTCTGCTTGAAAAAAAGAAGAAATTGAAACCCTACTAGCTTTTTAATCAAGCTCAAGGGAGCGATTTACTGGTTGAAAATAATGTAACTTGGGACTTGTCTATGTTGAAATTTCAAGTAGAGAATTTGGATTTGCCTGTATTGCGTCAGCGTTTTGAAGAAGCCGGTTACTTTATTCCAAAATCTGAGAAGTTTTTCCTTACTAAGGATACCAACAATATTGAATTGTGGTTTGAAGCAGTATGAAACAAAAAATCATTCAAAAAATAAAGCAACAAATTGAGGCAGGGATTTATCCTGGTGCCTCTTTTGCATATTATCAGGATGGCGTTTGGTCTGATTGGTATCTAGGAGAAGCAAATCCAGAAATTGGTGAGAATACTCGTGAGGGCTTGGTCTATGATTTGGCAAGTGTCAGCAAGGTTGTTGGAGCAGGAACAGTCTTATCTTTCTTGTGGAAGGAAGGTAAGATTGAGCTAGATAACTCCATAAGAGATTATCTTCCAGAGGCGGATTATCCAGACATCACCGTTCGACAATTATTAACGCATGCGACAGATTTGGATCCTTTTATCCCCAATAGGGATCAACTCTCATCAGACCAACTTAAAGATGCCATGTTTCATTTGAATCGTCGAGAGAAGAGAGCCTTTCTCTACTCGGATGTGCACTTTCTCTTGCTAGGTTTTCTCTTGGAAAACTATTTTGAAAAGGACTTGGATCAGATTTTACAAGAGCAAGTTTTGGATCCTTGGGGAATGAAGGAAACTCGGTTTGGTCCAGTTAGCTGTGCTGTTCCAACGGCCCGTGGACAGAAAGCAGGAGTTGTCCATGATCCCAAGGCTCGTTTGCTTGGAAAGCATGCAGGTAGTGCAGGCTTGTTTTCGACAGTTCAGGATTTAAAAATCTTTCTAGAGCATTATTTGCAGGATGATTTTGCTGAAGGATTGAGTCAGAATTTTTCGGATCTGAGTGATAAAGAACGCTCATTAGCATGGAATATAGAAGATGAATGGTTGGACCATACAGGCTATACTGGGACCTTTATCATGTGGAATCGACAGAAACAAGAGGCGGCAATCTTTTTATCTAACCGAACCTATGAGAAAGATGAGCGTGCTCAGTGGATATTGGATCGTAATCAGGTCATGGACTTGATTCGTGAAGCAGACTAGGGAGGGCTCATGTCTAAAGCGTTAAAAGGAACTATTTTTACAGTGATTGCAGGTATTGCCTGGGGCCTATCAGGGACTAGCGGTCAATACTTGATGGCTCATGGAATATCAGCCCTCGTTCTGACCAATATCCGTTTGATAATTGCTGGTTTACTCCTGATTCTTCTTGCCTATACTAAATCAAGGGATAAATTTATGGCTTTTCTGAAGGATACATCAAGTCTGTTTTCTATCTTGCTATTTTCTTTATTTGGTCTTTTTCTAAATCAATTGGCTTATCTATCGGCTATTCAGGAGACAAATGCTGGGACAGCGACAGTTCTCCAGTATGTCTGTCCAGTTGGAATACTTGCATACACTTGTATCAAGGATAAGGTGGCTCCGACGCTTTCAGAAATCATCTCTATGTTTTTAGCTATAGGTGGGACCTTTCTCATTGCAACCCATGGGCAATTGGATCAACTCTCGATGACTCCAGCTGGTCTATTTTGGGGTTTGTTCTCGGCCCTGACCTATGCTCTTTATATCATTTTACCCATAAAATTGATTCAAAAATGGGGGAGCATTTTGGTTATTGGTGTTGGAATGACCATCTCAGGTTTTCTAGCAGTACCTTTTACAGGCCTTATTGGGGCCAGTATTCCCATATCTTTTGATATCTTTCTAGCTTTTGCTGGCATCATTCTGATTGGAACGGTCTTTGCCTATACAGCCTTCCTCAAGGGAGCCAGTATGATAGGACCAGTCAAGTCTAGCCTTTTAGCTTCGATGGAGCCTATCTCGGCAGTATTTTTTGCCTTCATGATTATGGGGGATATCTTTTATCCTGTAGATTTTCTTGGTATGGCAATGATTTTACTAGCTGTGACTATCATTTCATTGAAGGATTTAATGCTTGAAAAGAAACATCATTCCGTTTAATGGATTAAAACAGTCTTTGATAAGGCTGTTTTTTAATCTTCCAGCAAGGTGGTTCATATAACTTTAAGAATGAATGTTTATAATCAATCCATACATTTAAAGATAAAGGAGGAAATATGAATTTGCTACAAAGTATTCATCCATCAAAGCCTTTAAGATACTTTAAATGGTTCGATATCCTCATCATCACTGTTTTAATGTTTGGAGAGTTTATCATTCGTTCTACTCAACAATTTATGGAGAGTTTATCGCCTTCAACTCTTACTAGCGTCGCAGAAACTACGACAAATCTAGCAAGTGATGGGGTAGCCTATTCTAGTAATTTCAATTTTCAATTGATGATGTTAGGGATTACCTTCCTTTATCTTGTGATTCGAAATTATGATTTAAACAACTTCCTATACGTTGGAGCTGGTCTGTTTTAATTTGGGTACCCCTTATCTTTGCTGTAGTTGGGATATTCGGTGATATCATTACAACCCTCAGTGGCGAGTATAATTATTTCAATCCTCAACTAATTCCTTTTATAGACCCTATAGAAATCATTCGAAAATTCATGGCTTTAACGCCGATGGCGATTTGCTATGCTTTACTAAATGGTTTTTATGAAGAATTTTTCTTCTTAGGCTTACTGACTTCAGTCAAAGAAAAACATAAGTGGTTAGTTCTAATTTATTCCGTAATTATCAGGATTTCTTTCCATACCTATCAAGGATTGCTTTGGGCCTTGGTGATTGGGCTTGTTTATGGTCTGTTCTATTATTTCTTGTACAAGTATGTAGTCAAGAATTTACTGCCATTCTTTCTCATGCATGCTCTTGCTGATATGTTTGGTTCCAGTCTCTTGTATCTCTTGATTGCTTGGGGAAATTAAGAAATCAAACTTTTTGACAACAGTCCAATGAGTCACTGTATCAAAGTCTTCTTGTGAATAAAAATAGAGGTCGGGATTTTTGGTCCCGACCTCTCGTTGATTCTATATGGATTAGTCTTTGTTTTCGTATGGCAAGATCAAGTTTAGGATGATACCTGTCATAGCTGATAGGGCAGTACCTGAAAGGGTAACTGGACCAAGTTTAAGGATTGCTCCACCAAGTCCAAGCACCAACATAGCACTAGCGATGATAAGGTTACGCATTTGGCTAAAGTCAACACGTTCTTTGATCAAGACTTTCAAACCGTTACTTGCGATAACCCCGTAAAGAAGGATAGACATACCACCAAGTACAGCGTTTGGAATTGTTGAAATCAAGGCAGTGAATTTACCAAGGAAGCTGAGGGCAATTGCGATAAAGGCAGCGTTACGGATAACTGAGACAGAAGCGATACGAGTCATTCCGATAACCCCTGTATTTTCACCGTAAGTTGTATTTGCTGGTCCACCGAGGAAGGCAGAAACAGATGTTGCAATACCATCACCAAGAAGGGTACGGTGAAGACCTGGTTCTTTCAAGAATTGGCGTCCACAGATTTGACCTAAAACGGTATGGTCTCCGATATGTTCAGAAATCGTTACGATTGCGATTGGTAAAATGGCAATTGTTTCAGGACCGAAGTAAAGGTTGTATTGTTTGAAGGCACCACCTGTATTGAATGGTAGGTAGAAACCAGGGATTTCAAACCAGTTAGCTTCAAGAACAGGAGTGAAGTCAACCAATCCAAGTGCTAGGGCAAAGAGGTAACCACCGATAATGGCAAATAGGAATGGGATAATTCGTAGGAAGCCTTTCCTTTTGTATTGATAAAGGCAGCAATCAAGAAAGTAACAACGGCTACAAGAGCGTTTTTCCAGTTTCCGTCAGCTACAAGACCAGCGTTGGTAACAGCTGAACTAGCAAGTCCAAGACCGATAACGATGATCATAGGACCGATAATGATTGGAGGTAAGAGTTTGTCGATCCATTTTGTACCTGCAAAGCGAATACTTGCAGCAACAAGGACATAAACAAGACCAGTCAGGATAACCCCTGTCTGAGCAGCAGATACATCACCACCCATTTCTTTCATGGCAAGTGACATAGCTGTGATAAAGGCAAAAGAAGAACCCAGATAAACTGGAACTTTAAAGCCAGTAGAGATCATGTAAATGAGTGTTCCTACACCTGAAGCAAAAAGGGCAACCGATACAGGCATTCCCAAGATCAAAGGTACCAAGATGGTTGCACCAAACATGGCGAATACGTGCTGGAAGCTAAGAAGAATTCCCTTTCCAGCTGAAGGACGTTGGTCAACGTCTAAAAGCAAATCAACAGTTGATTCCTGTTTCATATTAACCTCACTTTGGGCATCAAAAAAGAGCCCATTATTTTATAGCAATAGGCTCCCAGAGTAAGACCTCTCTAAAACAAGACTCCTTTATCAAGTTTTAAAGAGTTTTATATAGATCTGCGCCTTCGTCACCTCACGGGATGACATTAAAAACCTTTGCTTAGGATAGTATAGCAGAAAAAAATGATTTTGTAAATCATTTTTTCCTGAGCCTTGAAATGAGAGAGCGAGGTATGAGTTTGCAGATTTTTAATCTTTCTAAAGCGGACGTTTGTTAGGCATGCCAGCCTTTCTTGGGTATTTATTTGGAGTTTCTTTTTTCTTCTCGACAATAGTAATGTAGCGAGGGTCTCCGTTAGGAAGTGTGTAACTGAGATTATCTTCAACCTTACTGAAGAGAAGGTTAAGGGCATTTTTAGCCTCAGTTAATTCCTCTGGGGCATTGCTAGCCTTCAGTGCTAGCAATTTTCCACCGACTTTTAAGTAGGGAATAGTCAACTCGGACAAGACCTGCATACGGGCAACAGCACGAGCCGTAACGATATCAAACTGAGCACGGAAGTTCTTATCTTGGGCGAAATCTTCGGCACGTCCGTGATAGAAGTGGACATTTTCTAAGCCTAGTTCTTGGGCTAATAGATTCAGAAAGTTGATGCGTTTATTGAGGGAATCAATAATGGTCACATCTAGCTGAGGATAGAGAATCTTCATAGGGAGGCTAGGAAAACCTGCTCCAGCACCAATGTCTAAGAGTTTAATGGGCTGGTTTTCAATCAATCCCTGTAAAATAGGAGCGATGGAATCATAGAAGTGTTTGAGATAGACTTCTTCTTTTTCTGTAATAGCAGTTAGGTTGATTTTTTCATTCCATTCGACCAAGAGTTCAAAATAACGCTCAAATTGAACTTTTTGCTGGTCAGAAAGATTGATATTTTGTTCAGCTAGTAGTTGATAAAATGTTTCTGGTTTCATAGTAGTTTCCTTCTTTAGTATCATCTTATTTTACCACAAAAAGATGGAAATTTGATATACTGGTACTAATCTAAAATCAGAAAGGAATTATACGATGACTTGGATTATTCTTGGAGTTCTTGCTCTTATTGTTATTTTCGTAATTGTTAGTTATAACGGTTTGGTTAAACATCGCATGCAAACTAAGGAGGCATGGAGTCAGATTGATGTTCAGTTGAAACGTCGTAACGATCTCTTGCCAAACTTGATTGAGACCGTGAAAGGATATGCAAAGTATGAAGGTTCAACGCTTGAAAAAGTTGCAGAACTTCGTAATCAAGTAGCCGCAGCAACTTCACCAGCAGAAGCTATGAAGGCTAGTGATGCTCTTACACGTCAGGTTTCAGGAATCTTTGCAGTTGCAGAAAATTATCCAGACCTAAAAGCGAGTGGCAACTTTGCTAAATTGCAAGAGGAGTTGACCAATACTGAAAATAAAATTTCTTACTCTCGCCAACTCTACAATAGTGTTGTTAGCAACTATAATGTTAAATTAGAAACATTCCCAAGCAACCTAGTTGCTGGACTCTTTGGTTTTAAAGTGGCTGATTTCCTTCAGACTCCTGAAGAAGAAAAGGCAGTACCAAAGGTTGATTTTAGTGGTTTAGGTGACTAGGATGTTGTATGATCAAATCGCTAGTAATAAGCGAAGAACTTGGATTTTACTACTAGTATTCTTTTTACTTCTGGCTTTGGTTGGATATGCAGTTGGTTACCTCTTTATGCGGTCTGGTCTTGGTGGCTTAGTTATCGCTCTGATTATCGGCTTTATCTATGCCTTGTCCATGATTTTTCAATCAACAGAGATAGTCATGAGTATGAATGGTGCGCGTGAGGTGAATGAGCAGACCGCACCAACTCTTTATCATGTTGTTGAAGATATGGCTATGGTGGCGCAAATCCCCATGCCACGTGTCTTTATCATCGATGATGCTAGCTTAAATGCCTTTGCTACGGGTTCAAATCCCCAAAATGCAGCAGTAGCAGCAACGTCAGGACTATTAGCGATTATGAATCGTGAAGAGTTAGAGGCGGTTATAGGCCATGAAGTCAGTCACATTCGTAACTATGATATCCGCATTTCTACTATCGCGGTTGCCCTTGCCAGTGCTATTACACTTTTATCAAGTATGGCTGGACGCATGATGTGGTGGGGAGGTGCAGGCCGTGGTCGTAGAAGTGATGACCGAGATAGTGGTGGACTTGAAATTATTATGCTAGTTGTTTCTCTCCTTGCAATTGTTTTGGCTCCCCTAGCAGCAACCTTGGTCCAACTAGCCATCTCTCGTCAACGAGAATTTTTAGCAGATGCTTCAAGTGTAGAGTTGACTCGTAATCCTCAAGGAATGATCAATGCCCTTCGTAAGCTGGAGCATAGTCAGCCTATGAGTCGTCATGTGGATGATGCTAGCAGTGCACTTTACATCAACGATCCTCAAAAACGAGGTGGGTTACAAAAACTCTTTTATACCCATCCGCCAATCTCAGAACGGATTGAGCGTCTGAAACATATGTAAAAACATCCAGGGATTTTCCTCTGGATGTTTACTATTTTCTACAGTTATAAATCTTGTAAATCAACGACTTCCAACCCATTTTCGCTTAAACGATAGATACTCTTACAGACTTCTTTTAAGAAACGTCGATCATGTGAAACAGTAACTAGACCACCAGGATAATTGGCAAAGAGTTTTCTGATTTCGGGTTGAGAAGTTGGAGAAAAGTTTCGTGTGGGTTCATCCAGAAGGAGAAAGTTTGGTTTTCGCAGCACTAAATTCAAAAGAAGGAGTTTGCCTTGTTGACCGCCGGATAAGGAGCGGATTTGGTGGTGCATTTCTGGATAACTGAAATTGAGACTGGCTAGGAAGGATTGGATTTTCTGTAATTCCTCTTTATGTCCAGTTTGGCTGAGAAATTCTACTGGAGATAAATCCAATTGCAATGTTTCTTGGTAATTTTGTGGCATAAATCCAAGTGAAATCTCACTTTTGCCACTTAGTAGTTGTTGCAACTTGGCTAACAGAGTCGATTTGCCAATTCCATTGGGACCGATGATACCGATTTTATCTTGCCCCCAAACAGTTAGTTGGAGTTTTTGAGACAAAACACGCTCACCAATGGACAAATTTTCCTTTTCCAGTCGAAGTAAGACTTTAGAAGCTGCTAATGGCCCTATATCTGAAAAGAAAAGTTGGATTTCTTCCTCTTCAAGTGGCTTTTGGGTCATGGACTGAGCTGCTTTTTCATAGCGTTTTTCTTGAGAAAGAACATTTTTCATCTTTTTAGCCAGTAGTCGTCCGGCAGTACTATCTTTGGTATTGCGAAGTGCAGTTTCTACCTTTTGCTTGACTCGGCGATGCTTTTCTATGGCTTTATCATAGGATCGTTGGTCGTTGTCAGCTTGCTGGCTCTGTCTGGCAAAGTTAGCCTTCCTTTGGGCACTATAGCGATCATAATCTAAGTGCTCGACTAGGGTTTCAGCTTCCTTTCGATGCTTGACCAGTCGCAAGTGGATAATGGTGTCTGCCGTTGAGAGAGGAAGTTTTCATCATGAGAAATGAAAATAACGGTCTGTCCAATCTTCTGAACTTGCTTTTTTAGCCAATCAACTGTCTCAAGGTCTAGGTCGTTTGAAGGTTCATCTAAAAATAGAATCTCAAAGGGTTTGGCTAATTCATGGATGAGCTGAATTTTCAAAGCTTCGCCACCCGAGAGGCTACCAATCTCTTGGTCACTAGCAAAACGACTGCTATCAAATTGCAATTCCTCAGCCAAACGATAGAGAATGCTGAAGTCCAAATCAGCAGACTCTAAAAAGAAGTAGTCCTGCAGAGATTTTTTCTTCAGTTTTTCAGGGAGATGTTGGGGAATGTAGGCCAGTGACTGATAGTCAGACTGAATGTCGCCCCTGATAGTGAAATCCTCTAATTTTTCTCCCATTAAAGTTTTAAGTAAGGTTGATTTTCCATTTCCTTCTTCGCCGATAATAGCGACCTTTTCTCCGTCTTGGATAGTAATATTTAAATCGGAAATAAGGTCTCGTAGGTCTTTATTTTGTGTTATAGTTAGATGATTAATTTTTATCATATCATTGCCCTTTCTAAATTTGGATAATACATAACAAAAGCTCTACTTTACCTAGTAGAGTCAATCGTTTATGTCAAAAAATCCTCTTTTAAAAGGGCTGCAAAAAGCAGCAGAAAAAGAGTACACAAAAAGAGACAAGAACAAGATCTACTAAATAAAGGTTCTTTATTTGATAGACTTAGTTGTTCATGTCTCCCTTACCTCCAAAAATTACTATGTTTATTTTATACCTTTTGGGACACTTTGTCAAAAGAAATGAGAAATTCAAATCTTTCTAGAAACCAAAAACAGGTCCATAGAGAGTCAGTACGTGTTTGACTTGATCGTAGTGGAATTTGTCATAGTTTCGCCAAGCTGTACGAGCTTCTTCATTGAGTTTAAGGGTGCCAAGTCCAATCAAGAGACTGGTATGTTGGTAAAATTTCTCAAGATCAACTAAGATAGAGTTATCTAGTTTCTTTGTCTTTTTAAGTTGTCTGAGTAGCTCGTTAATATTTTGTTGCAAGCGCAGATCATCAGGCAATCCTTGTTTACAAGTTTGGTAAGCTTTGTTTAACTCGGAAATGAGTTGATAAGCTTCTAAGATTAGTTCTTTGTCTTCCATATGAGCCTCCTCCTTTGCTCATGTATTGATGTCTATAGTATAGCACCAAAAAAACAAAAAAATGTCATAGTAAATATATCAAAAAAATAGTGAAAAAAATATTTAAAATGTTTAGATACCTTGTTTGAACTTTTTTCATGGTATAATCAAGATAGTAAATCTTTATGGAGGAAGTATGAAATTAAATATTCAAGAAATTCGTAAGCAGCCTGAAGGTTTGCACTTTGAGCAAACTTTGGACTTAGCAGCTGACTTGCGTGCCCGTAATCAAGAAATTATAGATGTAAAAGATATTGTTGCTATTGGGAAAGTCCAGTATGAAGACCTTATGTTTTTCCTAGATTATCAGTTATCTTATACAATCGTTCTAGCTTCTAGCCGTAGCATGGAACCTGTAGAATTAAAAGAGTCCTATCCAGTAACGGAAGTCTTTATGGAAGGTGCTACCAATCAACTGGACCAAGAAGTTCTAGATGATGACTTGGTCTTGCCTATCGAAATGGGGAAATCAATCTGGCTGAAAGTGTTTCTGATAATATCTTGCTCAATATTCCTATCAAGGTCCTAACAGCTGAGGAAGAAGCTGGTCAGGGATTTGTCTCTGGAAATGACTGGCAAATCATGTCCGAGGAAGAGTATCAAGCCCAACAGGCAGTCAAAAAAGAAGAAAATAGTCCATTTGCAGGTTTGCAAGGATTGTTTGACGGAGACGAATAGATGGTTTTATCCAAGAAACGTGCCCGTCATGTCATTGAGGAAATCATTGCTCTTTTTCCAGATGCGAAACCAAGTCTAGATTTTCGTAATCATTTTGAACTTCTGGTTGCTGTTATGCTGTCTGCTCAGACGACAGATGCGGCAGTCAACAAGGCTACTCCTGGCCTTTTTGCAGCTTTTCCAACCCCACAAACCATGGCAGATGCAAGTGAGGGTGAGATTGCCTCGTATATTTCTCGCCTAGGCCTTTATCGCAATAAGGCTAAATTCCTCAAAAAATGTGCCCAGCAACTACTGGATGATTTTGACGGTCAAGTCCCTCAGACTAGAGAAGAATTAGAGAGTTTGGCAGGAGTTGGTCGTAAAACAGCTAACGTAGTTTTGAGCGTGGGATTCGGTATTCCGGCTTTTGCAGTTGATACTCACGTAGAGCGAATCTGTAAACACCACGATATTGTAAAAAAATCAGCTACACCCCTTGAGGTCGAAAAACGTGTTATGGATGTCTTGCCACCAGAAGAATGGTTGGCAGCCCATCAGGCTATGATTTACTTTGGTCGTGCTATCTGTCATCCGAAAAATCCAGAATGCGATCACTATCCACAATTATACGATTTTAGTTCATTATAAGGCTTAGCATTGAATGTTTTTACTTGCTTTGAACTAGGCTTTGTGATATAGTAATGACAATAAAATATTCCTTTAAACCTGTCCCGTGAGGCAGGCAAGGAGCTCGATTAAGTAGAAGGGTAAGTCTATGCTGTTTGCAGTATGGCTCGCTTAGTTATACATTCTCAAGTCTCCTTGAAAAAGGAGACTTTTCTTTTTGGAGGTTTGTCATGAAGACAAAAGAAGTTGTAGACGAATTAACCGTCAAACGAGCGATTACTCGGATCACCTACGAGATTATCGAGCGAAATAAAGATTTAAACAAGATTGTATTGGCTGGGATAAAAACACGTGGTGTCTTTATTGCTCACCGTATCCAAGAGCGTTTGGAACAATTGGAAAATATCTCTGTCCCCGTTGTAGAATTAGATACCAAACCTTTCCGCGACGATGTCAAAAGCGGTGAAGATACTTCTATAATCTCTGTTGATGTGACAGAACGTGAGGTAATCTTGGTGGACGATGTGCTTTACACAGGTCGGACCATCCGAGCAGCTATTGATAACATCGTTACCCATGGCCGTCCTTCTCGTGTGAGTTTAGCTGTTCTAGTTGACCGTGGACATAGAGAATTACCGATTCGTCCAGACTATGTAGGGAAAAATATCCCAACCAGTCGTTCAGAAGAAATCATCGTAGAGATGACTGAACTTGATGGTCAAGATAGAGTTTTGATTACTGAAGAAGCTTAGATAGCTAAAAGGAGTTAGCCATGTCAGAAAATCAACAAGCCATTCAACATGTAGTCTCAATGGAAGACCTTACTGTAGAACAAGTCATGAAATTGATTAAACGAGGAATTGAGTTTAAAAATGGAGCAAAAGCGTCTTACGAGGACCAACACATTGTCTCTAATCTCTTCTTTGAGAGTTCGACTCGTACCCACAAATCTTTTGAAGTAGCAGAGATTAAACTGGGACTTCACCTACTGGACTTCGATGTGAAGACAAGTTCAGTCAACAAGGGTGAAACACTCTACGATACAATTTTAACCTTGTCAGCCTTGGGAGTAGATGCCTGTGTCATCCGACACCCAGAGGTGGATTACTACAGAGAGTTGATCGATAGTCCGACGATTACGACTTCGATTATCAATGGTGGGGATGGTTCGGGTCAACACCCAAGTCAAAGCTTGCTTGATTTGATGACCATTTATGAAGAATTTGGACACTTTGAAGGACTCAAGGTAGCCATTGCTGGTGACCTTGACCATTCGCGTGTGGCTAAATCCAATATGCAAATCTTAAAACGCTTAGGAGCAGAACTCTACTTTGCTGGCCCTGAGGAATGGAGAAGTCAAGAGTTTGCAGACTATGGACAGTTTGTAAGCATTGATGAAATCATTGACCAAGTTGATGTGATGATGTTTCTCCGTGTTCAGCATGAGCGTCATGAAAGTGGAACAGTCTTTTCAAAAGAGGGCTATCATGCACAGCATGGTTTGACTCAAGAACGTTATGAACGCTTGAAAGATAAAGCTATTCTGATGCATCCTGCTCCTGTAAATCGCGATGTTGAAATTGCTGATCACTTGGTCGAAGCACCAAAAATCACGTATTGTTCAACAAATGACCAATGGTGTCTTTGTCAGAATGGCAATTTTAGAATCTGTATTGACTTACAGAAACGCAAAATAAGACACAAAACGTTAAAAGATGCCTGAGAGCATCCACGAGAGGTGAATTTATGACTAAACGACTTCTAGTTTTAGAAGATGGAACAATTTTTGAAGGAAAAGCCTTTGGGGCTGACATCGATGTAACTGGTGAAATTGTCTTTAATACCGGGATGACTGGTTATCAAGAATCCATTACGGATCAGTCTTACAATGGGCAAATCCTAACTTTTACCTATCCCTTGGTTGGAAATTATGGGATTAACCGTGATGACTACGAGTCTATCAGTCCAACCTGTAAAGGTGTAGTGGTGTTTGAAGAAGCTCGTAGAGCCAGCAACTGGCGCAACCAGATGACACTGGATGAATTTTTGAAGTCTAAGAAAATCCCTGGTATTTCAGGTATTGATACACGTGCTTTGACAAAAATCATTCGCAAACATGGGACTATGAGAGCGACTCTGACACATGTAGGAGATAGTATCGATCACATTACAGATCAGCTTCAAGCAACTGTTTTACCAATAGATAATATCAAACAGGTTTCTACAAAAACTGCTTACCCAGCTCCAGGAGTAGGTTTAAGCGTGGTACTTGTAGACTTTGGTCTCAAGCATTCAATCTTAAGAGAGTTGTCTAAGAGAGATTGTAATGTAACGGTCGTTCCTTATACTACAACAGCAGAGGGAAATCCTTCACTTGAATCCAGACGGAGTTATGTTGTCAAATGGACCGGGAAATCCAGAAGATGTACCAGAAGCACTCGATATGATTCGTGGTATTCTCGGAAAAATTCCAATCTTTGGTATTTGTATGGGGCACCAGCTCTTTGCCATGGCAAATGGTGCCAAGACCTATAAGATGAAATTTGGTCACCGTGGATTTAACCACGCTGTACGCGAAATTGCAACAGGGCGCGTGGACTTTACTAGTCAAACCATGGATATGCAGTGAGTCGTGAAGATTTTCCAGACCATTTGATGATTACTCATGAAGAAATCAATGACAAGTCAGTTGAAGGTGTACGTCACAGATACCAACCAGGTTTCTCTGTGCAATTCCACCCAGATGCTGCACCAGGCCCGCACGATGCAAGTTATCTATTTGACGAGTTCATCGAGATGATGGAAGCCTTTAAACAAACAAATTAAAGACGAGTGTGAAATCGTCGGAGAATTTATGTAACTGAACACGGACGGAAAGCTCGGAATTTAGAGAATCCAACTCGGATTGTCAATCCTTCCTTGGTTTCCTAAAATTCAATCGCTTTCTATTCGTCCTTTGTATCTTATTTAATAGCAACCTGAGAGTTGCCGAATAGAAAGGCAGGTCGTTTCTTTTAGTCGCTATCAGGCGAACTAAAAACTCCCTGCACTAGATTTTTTACCGAAAAAAATCGTTTCGCTAAAAAATCGTCGGAGAATTTATTTAATGGCAACCTGAGAGTTGCCGAATAGAAAGGAGAAGGGTGGTCCGTATTTGCTGAACTGAATACGGGCTACGGACGTTGCTAAAAAGATAGTTATTCCTAGAACTGACAGTTCTTCGTCATAACTCCTATTTTAGCTTTGTCCGCTTGACGCCCTTAATATCTTATAAATGCCTAAACGTACTGATATTCAAAAAATTATGGTGATTGGTTCTGGTCCGATTATTATTGGTCAGGCTGCTGAGTTTGACTATGCTGGGACTCAGGCTTGCTTGTCTTTGAAAGAGGAAGGTTATGAGGTTGTTTTGGTGAACTCAAACCCTGCAACTATCATGACTGATAAGGAAATTGCAGACAAGGTTTACATTGAGCCAATCACACTTGAGTTTGTAACTCGTATTCTCCGTAAAGAACGTCCAGATGCCTTGCTTCCAACTCTTGGTGGGCAAACAGGTCTTAACATGGCCATGGAATTGTCTAAAAATGGAATTCTTGATGAATTGGGAGTAGAACTTCTCGGTACTAAATTGTCTGCCATCGACCAAGCGGAGGACCGCGATCTTTTTAAACAATTGATGGAAGAGCTGAACCAACCAATTCCTGAATCAGAAATTGTTAACACAGTGGAAGAAGCCGTAGCCTTCGCAGCAACAATTGGTTACCCAGTAATCGTTCGTCCAGCTTTCACACTTGGTGGTACAGGTGGTGGTATGTGTGCCAACGAGGAAGAATTGCGTGAAATTGCTGAAAATGGTTTGAAGTTGTCACCTGTAACCCAATGTTTGATTGAGCGTTCCATTGCAGGTTTCAAGGGAAATCGAGTACGAAGTGATGCGTGACTCAGCTGACAATGCCCTTGTTGTATGTAACATGGAAAACTTTGACCCAGTCGGGATTCATACAGGGGATTCCATCGTATTTGCCCCAGCGCAAACTATGTCAGATTATGAAAACCAAATGCTTCGTGATGCAAGTCTGAGCATTATCCGCGCTCTCAAGATTGAAGGTGGATGTAACGTTCAGCTAGCCCTTGATCCACACGGCTTCAAGTACTATGTCATCGAAGTAAATCCTCGTGTATCTCGTTCGTCAGCTCTGGCTTCTAAGGCGACAGGTTACCCAATCGCTAAATTGGCTGCTAAGATTGCAGTCGGTTTGACCTTGGATGAGGTCATCAACCCTGTTACAGGTTCAACTTATGCCATGTTTGAACCAGCCCTTGACTATGTGGTCGCCAAGATTCCACGCTTCCCATTTGACAAGTTTGAAAGGGTGAGCGCCGTCTTGGTACTCAGATGAAGGCGACTGGAGAAGTTATGGCCATCGGTCGTAACATCGAAGAGTCACTTCTTAAAGCTTGTCGTTCGCTAGAAATAGGTGTTCACCACAATGAAATTCCAGAGCTGGCAGAAATTTCAGATGATGCCTTGATTGAAAAGGTTGTGAAGGCTCAAGATGACCGCCTCTTCTACGTATCAGAAGCCATCAGACGTGGTTATACAATAGAGGAAATCGCTGAACTCACAAAAATTGATATCTTCTTTCTAGATAAACTCTTACACATTTTTGAAATTGAGCAAGAATTGGGCTCTCATCCACAAGATCTTGAAGTTTTAAAAATAGCAAAATTGAATGGATTTTCAGACCGTAAGATTGCTGAACTCTGGAATACTACAGCTAACCAAGTACGTCAACTACGTTTGGAAAATAAGATTGTTCCAGTTTACAAGATGGTTGACACTTGTGCGGCAGAGTTTGAATCAGAAACTCCGTACTTCTACTCAACATATGGATGGGAAAATGAATCCATCAAGTCTGATAAGGAATCTGTTCTAGTCTTAGGTTCTGGTCCAATCCGTATCGGTCAAGGTGTGGAATTTGACTACGCAACTGTTCACTCAGTTAAGGCAATCCAAGCTGCTGGCTACGAAGCTATCATCATGAACTCAAACCCAGAGACAGTTTCAACAGACTTCTCTGTATCGGATAAACTTTACTTGAACCATTGACATTTGAAGATGTCATGAATGTTATTGACCTTGAGCAACCAAAAGGCGTTATCGTTCAGTTTGGTGGTCAAACAGCTATTAACCTTGCAGAGCCATTGGCTAAGGCAGGTGTGACTATCCTTGGTACGCAGGTTGCTGACCTAGACCGTGCCGAAGACCGTGACCTCTTCGAACAAGCCCTCAAAGACTTGGATATTCCACAGCCTCCTGGACAGACTGCAACAAACGAAGAAGAAGCAGTACTTGCAGCCCGCAAGATTGGTTTCCCAGTCCTTGTTCGTCCTTCTTATGTCTTGGGTGGACGTGCTATGGAAATTGTAGAAAACGAAGAAGATCTCCGTTCTTACATGCGCACAGCCGTTAAGGCAAGTCCAGATCATCCAGTTCTTGTAGACTCTTATATCGTTGGACAAGAATGTGAAGTAGATGCTATCTCAGATGGACAAAATGTCCTCATCCCAGGTATCATGGAACATATCGAACGTGCCGGTGTCCACTCAGGTGACTCCATGGCTGTTTACCCTCCACAAACCTTGTCTCAAAAGGTTCAAGAAACAATCGCAGACTACACAAAACGTCTAGCAATAGGCCTTAACTGTCTTGGTATGATGAACATTCAGTTTGTCATCAAGGATGAGAAAGTTTACGTTATTGAGGTGAATCCACGTGCCAGTCGTACCGTACCGTTCCTATCAAAGTAACCAATATCCCTATGGCTCAGGTAGCAACCAAGCTCATTCTTGGTCAAAGTCTTGAAGAACTTGGTTATCAAGATGGGCTTTACCCAGAAAGTAGTCGTGTTCATATTAAGGCACCAGTCTTCTCCTTTACCAAGCTTGCTAAGGTAGACAGCCTCCTCGGTCCTGAAATGAAGTCAACAGGGGAAGTTATGGGTTCTGATACGACTCTAGAAAAAGCACTATACAAGGCTTTTGAAGCTTCTTATCTTCACTTGCCAACCTTTGGGAATGTTGTCTTTACTATCGCTGATGATGCCAAGGAAGAAGCTTTGGATTTGGCTCGTCGTTTCCAAAATATTGGTTATGGTATCCTTGCGACTCAAGGAACAGCAGCTTTCTTTGAAAGTCATGGCTTGAAGGCTCAACTCGTTGGTAAGATTGGTGATGATGAACATGATATCCCAAGCTATGTTCGTAAAGGGAAAATCCAAGCTATCATCAACACAGTTGGTACTAAGCGAACTGCTGATGAAGATGGTGAACAAATCCGCCGTTCAGCTATTGAACACGGAGTTCCTCTCTTTACAGCTTTGGATACAGCGGATGCTATGCTTAAGGTACTTGAAAGCCGTAGCTTCGTTACAGAAGCAATTTAGTTTCTTGTTAAATGATCTAAGTAGCTTTTATCCAGCGTCAAAAGACGCTGGTTTTTCCTCTTTTATAGAGAAATCGAGTTAGAAATAATAGTTACAGTTCACTATTAAATGTCAAAAGTTTATCAATAGATTTATCATTATCGTTAATGAGTAGACTTATTCTGACTTTTCCCTAAAAATTTTGTTGAATTTTCTTAAGTTTTTTTATCATATTTTTTTATAATTAAGGTGCCTTAAGAAAAATAATGAAAAAAACTAAATGTTTTTTTCATATAGTTTTTCATTTTTTTGTGTTATAATTAAGGTGCCTTAAGAAAAAAATATTAAGGTGCCTTAAGAAAAAAATAATGAAAAAAACTAAATGTTTTTTTCATATAGTTTTTCATTGTTTTAATAGTTTAAAGTCAATCTTATTTTTTTCTCTAATAGAAAATAATGAAAAAAAGTAGGTTTAGAAAGAGGTAAGTATCTATGTCTTCTCATAAAAAAGTGTCACTCTCTGAGATTAATCAATCTATCGATACTCCAAATAACAATCATTTCTGGCAAAATTTAAAGGCCTTTTTAGGTCCGGGTGCTCTTGTCGCAGTTGGTTATATGGATCCAGGAAACTGGATTACCAGTGTAGTCGGTGGTGCTTCCTATAAGTATAGTCTCTTGTTTGTTATCTTGATTTCATCTCTCATTGCCATGCAACTTCAGCAGATGGCAGGAAAGCTTGGGATTGTAACCCAGATGGACCTGGCTCAAGCAACGGCTCATCATTCACCTAAATGGCTTCGTTATAGTCTATGGGTGATTTTAGAATTAGCCTTGATGGCGACAGATCTGGCAGAAGTTCTAGGTTCAGCGATTGCTCTCAATCTTCTCTTTAAGATTCCGATTATGATAGCCATCCTTTTGACGGTTCTAGATGTCTTTCTCTTATTGCTACTGATGAAGTTTGGCTTTAAGAAGATTGAAGCTATTGTGACAACACTGATTTTAACGATTTTAGCAATCTTTACTTATCTGGTAGCTTTGTCACATCCAAGCTTCCAAGGAATCGTTGAGGGTTATCTACCGAATGCAACCTTATTTGAAAGTCCTTTGCCAGGGCATGAAAGTCAATTAACCTTGGCGTTAGGTATCGTGGGTGCGACAGTGATGCCCCATAACCTCTATTTGCATTCTTCCTTGTCTCAAACTCGGAAAATCAATCACAAGGACAAGAATGATGTTCGAAAGCCGTGCGCTTTATGACCTGGGATTCAAATCTTCAACTGTCCTTGGCCTTTATCGTTAACTCCCTTCTTTTAATCTTAGGTGCGGCCCTCTTTTTCGGACATGCATCTGAGATTTCTGCCTTTTCTCAAATGTATAACGCCCTGCAGGATTCAACTATTGCGGGAGCTATAGCTAGCTCAACCTTATCAACCTTGTTTGCCTTGGCCCTATTAGCCAGTGGTCAGAATTCGACTATCACGGGTACTTTGACTGGACAAATCGTTATGGAAGGTTTCTTGCATATGAGATTGCCACAATGGTTCATTCGTTTGGCGACACGCCTCTTTGCCTTGCTACCTGTTATGATAGTAGCGGTTTTGTTTGGTCATCAGGAAAAAACATTGGATCAGTTGTTGGTCTATTCACAGGTCTTTCTTTCAATTGCTCTTCCATTTTCAATCTTCCCCTTGATTTATCTTACTTCAAAAAAATCACTGATGGGAGAATTTACCAATGCCAAATGGAATACCATCCTTGGTTATATCGTTTCCATTATCTTGACCATCCTCAATGTGAAATTGCTGTTTGATATTTTTTAAGACCTTTTAACACGAAGTAGAAAAAAATCACCCGAGAGTTAACTCTTGGGTGATTTTTTGCAATTCAAATCTTTGATAGACAAAAATTATTATAAAAAGCTGCATCAAGATGCAGCTACACTATAGCAACGGAAGACATGGGATTCGAACCCACGCACGCTTTCACACGCCTACCGCGTTTCCAACACGGCCTCTTAAGCCTCTTGAGTAATCTTCCAATACTTACTAAAATAGTTTATCATAAAGGGAATTATCTTGCAAATAAAATTCAAACAATTGGCAAAATGATAGAAAATGAAAGAAAGCGACAAAAAAAGTGCTTGACTTTGATTTTTTTTGTGGTAGAATGATTATTGTAATCGTTAACAGGAGGTGAGTAAGTGCTAAAAACCGAGAGAAAAAAATTGATTTTAGAGGAGCTGGGCAAACATAAAGTCGTTTCTCTAGAGAAATTAGTAGGTTTGTTAGACACGTCAGAATCAACGGTTAGACGAGATTTAGATGAATTGGAATCGGAAAATAAACTTCGCCGAGTTCATGGAGGAGCAGAGTTGCCTCACTCCTTGCAAGAAGAAGAAACCATTCAAGAGAAATCTGTCAAACCTTCAAGAGAAAAAATTGATTGCGCAGAAAGCAGCTTCCCTCATCAAAGAAAAAGATGTTATCTTTGTGGATGCAGGAAGTACGACAGCCTTTCTCATTAAGGAATTGGAGCGAAAAGACATTACTGTTGTGACTAACTCCATTCACCATGCAGTACAATTAGTGGATAAGCAAATTCCAACTGTGATTATCGGTGGTGGCGTTAAGATGACGACTGATGCCAGCATCGGTGGTGTCGCGCTTAATCAGATTAACCAATTACACTTTGATCGTGCCTTTATCGGAATGAACGGTGTGGATGATGGTTATTATTCAACTCCAGATATGGAGGAGGGAGCGGTTAAGCGAGCTATTTTAGAAAATGCCAAACAAACTTATGTTTTGGCGGATTCGTCTAAGGTTGGTCAGTCTTGTTTCGCTAAGGTTGCGCCTATAAAACGAGCAATTGTTATTACAAGCAAGGGTCACGAACTCTTGCCAGCTATCAAAGAAAAAACGGAGGTTATCGAAGTATGATTTATACAGTCACGCTAAATCCATCTATTGACTATATTGTCCGTCTGGATAAAGTGGAAGTTGGTAGTGTTAATCGTATGGATAGTGATGATAAGTTTGCTGGTGGTAAGGGAATCAATGTTAGTCGTGTCTTGAAACGCTTGGATATTCCAAATACAGCGACTGGATTTATCGGAGGTTTTACTGGTAAATTTATCACAGATACTTTAGCTGAAGAACAAATTGAAACGCGATTTGTTCAAGTAGCAGAAGATACGCGTATCAACGTCAAGATTAAAGCAGACCAAGAAACTGAAATCAACGGAACTGGTCCTACAGTTGAGCCTGAGCAATTGGAAGAGCTAAAAGCTATTCTTTCAAGTCTAACAGCAGAAGATACAGTGGTATTTGCTGGTTCAAGCGCTAAAAACTTAGGCAATGTCATCTATAAGGATTTGATTTCCTTGACTCGTCAAATGGGTGCTCAAGTGGTCTGTGACTTTGAAGGTCAGACCTTAATCGATAGTTTGGATTATCAACCTCTTCTAGTTAAACCGAACAATCATGAACTTGGAGCTATCTTTGGAGTCAAGCTCGAAAGCTTAGATGAGATTGAAAAATACGCTCGAGAATTGCTGGCTAAAGGTGCTCAAAACGTTATCATCTCTATGGCTGGTGACGGTGCCCTTCTGGTAACATCAGAGGGAGCCTACTTTGCTAAACCAATCAAGGGAACAGTGAAAAACTCAGTGGGAGCTGGTGACTCTATGGTTGCTGGATTTACAGGTGAGTTTGTCAAATCAAAAGACGCAGTAGAAGCTTTCAAATGGGGTGTGGCTTGTGGAACAGCAACGACATTCTCAGATGACTTGGCAACTGCAGCATTTATTAAAGAGACTTATGAAAAAGTTGAGGTAGAAAAAAGATGAAAATTCAGGATTTACTGAGAAAAGATGTCATGTTGCTCGATTTACAAGCAACTGAAAAAACAGCAGCTATCGAAGAAATGATTCATAGCTTGGTAGAGCACGGATATGTGACAGATTTCGAAACTTTCAAAGAAGGAATCTTGGCGCGTGAAGCTTTGACTTCTACAGGTTTGGGTGATGGTATCGCAATGCCTCATAGCAAGAATACTGCTGTAAAAGAGGCAACGGTTCTATTTGCTAAGTCAAATAAGGGTGTTGACTACGAAAGTTTAGATGGACAACCAACTGATCTCTTCTTTATGATTGCCGCTCCAGAAGGTGCCAATGATACTCACTTGGCTGCCTTGGCAGAATTGTCTCAGTACTTGATGAAAGACGGCTTTGCTGACAAACTTCGTCAAGCGACATCAGCTGATCAAGTCATCGAACTCTTTGATCAAGCTTCAGAAAGCTGAGGAACCAGCTCAAGCTCCTGCAAATGACTCTGATGATTTCATCGTAGCAGTTACAGCTTGTACAACAGGTATCGCCCACACTTATATGGCTCAAGAAGCCCTTCAAAAAGTGGCTGCTGAAATGGGTGTTGGTATCAAGGTTGAAACAAATGGTGCCAGCGGTGTAGGTAACCAATTGACAGCAGAAGATATCCGCAAGGCTAAAGCTGTCATTATCGCTGCAGATAAGGCTGTTGAAATGGATCGTTTCGATGGCAAACCATTGGTAAATCGTCCGGTTGCAGATGGTATCCGTAAAACTGAAGAGTTGATTAACTTGGCTCTTTCTGGGAATGCTGAAGTTTATCATGCTGCTAATGGAGCGCAAGCTTCAACAGCATCTAACGAAAAACAAAGTGTCGGTGGTGCTTTCTACAAACACTTGATGAGTGGTGTATCTCAAATGTTGCCATTCGTTATCGGTGGTGGTATCATGATTGCCCTAGCCTTCTTGATTGATGGTGCTATGGGTGTGCCAAATGATAGCCTTGGAAATCTTGGTTCTTACCATGAACTCGCTTCTATGTTCATGAAAATCGGTGGCGCAGCCTTTGGTTTGATGTTGCCAGTGTTTGCTGGATATGTTGCTTACTCAATCGCTGAAAAACCAGGTTTGGTAGCAGGTTTCGTAGCAGGAGCTATTGCCAAAGAAGGTTTTGCCTTTGGTAAAATCCCTTACGCTCAAGGTGGTGAAGCAACTTCAGCCCTTGCAGGTGTATCATCAGGTTTCCTAGGAGCCCTTGTTGGTGGATTTATCGCTGGTGCTTTGGTACTCTTGGTTAAGAAATACGTGAAGGTTCCACGTTCACTTGAAGGTGCTAAATCAATCCTTCTCTTGCCACTTCTTGGAACAGTCTTGACAGGATTTGTCATGCTAGCTGTTAACATCCCAATGGCAGCAATCAACACTGCTATGAACGACTTCCTTGGCGGTCTTGGAGGTGGATCAGCTGTCCTCCTTGGTATCGTTCTTGGAGGTATGATGGCTGTCGATATGGGTGGACCTGTCAATAAAGCAGCTTATGTTTGGTACTGGTACTCTTGCAGCAACAGTGTCAACAGGTGGTTCAGTAGCCATGGCAGCGGTTATGGCTGGAGGAATGGTTCCACCACTTGCAATCTTTGTCGCAACTCTTCTCTTTAAAGATAAATTCACAAAAGAAGAACGTAACTTTGGTTTGACGAACATCGTTATGGGCTTGTCATTCATCACTGAAGGTGCGATTCCATTTGGTGCGGCTGACCCAGCTCGTGCTATCCCAAGCTTTATCCTTGGTTCAGCAGTAGCAGGTGGACTTGTTGGTCTTGCAGGTATCAAACTCATGGCACCTCACGGAGGAATCTTCGTTATCGCCCTTACAACAAATGCCCTTCTTTACCTTGTCTTTGTCTTGATTGGAGCACTTGTTAGTGGTGTAGTTTATGGTTACCTTCGTAAACCATTAGAAAAATAATTACAAATACATTCAAATGACTGAACACGAAAGTGGGCAGTCATTTTTTGATAATGGAGTTAGGGAGACAGGTCTTTAAAGTGATATAATAGAGGTAAATCGTTGAGAATTTAATACTAAATGAAAATCAAAGAGCAAACTAGGAAGCTAGCCGCAAGCTGTACTTGAGTACGGTAAGGCGACGCTGACGTGGTTTGAATTTGATTTTCGAAGAGTATAAATGACAAAATGCTAAAGTTCTACAAATACCTTAGAGGAGATAAGTGTCATGAATGATTCTAGAAAAGAAGAAATCGACAAACTAGTGAAAGAAAAGATCTCTCACCAAAATCTTACAAAAGAAGAGTTGCAAGAGACCTATGCCAGCTTGGTGGAGGAGAATTTTCCTGATTCTAAACGAATTCATTTTATAGCTGATTTAGGTAGGAGTCCAGAAATTGCCTTTCATTTTGAGCTCATTTGCAACGATTGGGAGGAAGGAACTGACCTGAATTTTGAAGCGAGTTTTGACCAGCATGGGCAGGCGGGAATCTATTATCTTTTAGAAACTCTCAATCAAGAGGAAGTGGAGAGTCAACGCGTTTTTGATTGTATATCTTCTAGCGAAAATCCTCTCCAAAGCAAGACATAGAGATTTTTATGCGTTTTCTTGCAAGCAAGTACTTCCTGTTCTAATCTCTCTTTTACCTAGTTCAGAAGCTTCGAATCGTAGAAAGCTAATCATTGCCCTAGGTTGGATTGGTTCAATAGGTGAGATAGAAATCTTAGGACAACATCTCTTGACTGACCAAGATGCTCTTTGTCGTGCCTGGTCTGCCAGTAGTCTAATGCAATTATCTTTTCATCAAGTAAAAAAAGAAATCTTAATGGAAAAAACGAAGGATTTGTTTTGTGAAGCAATTACAGAAGAAAAGGACTTGCAAGCTTGCGCTCTGATGATAGAAGCAGCCCAGGTATTGTTTGGGAAAAAATGGATCCCTACATCTGCTGTGGAGAATCTGGAAATCGAAAAGATTGAGAAAGCAAGAAAATCAGCAATTAGATTTTTAAAGAAATAGTGAGACAAGGTTGTTGAAAAATAATCGTAAATAGATTCAAATGACTGAACACGAAAGTGGGCAGTCATTTTTTTGATTTTTCTAGATGTTTCTGAAATATGGTATAATAGAATCATGGCAAACAAGAATACAAGTAAAACAAGACGGAGACCGTCAAAAGCTGAATTAGAAAGAAAGCAAGCTATCCAACGGATGTTAATTTCCTTAGTCATAGCTTTTTGCTTAATGTTCGCTGCTCTTAGATTAGGAGCAGTTGGACTCACGCTCTATAATCTTATTCGATTACTAGTAGGAAGTCTGGCCTATCTGGTCATCTTTGTCGTTCTAGTCTATCTTTTTTTCTTCAAATGGATTCGGAAGCAAGAAGGTCTAATCTCAGGTTTTCTTTGCATTTTTTCAGGCTTATTGTTGATTTTTGAAGCTTATCTAGTATGGAAATATGGCTTAGAGCAGGCTGTCTTAAAGGGAACTTTAGCTCAAGTTTTGACAGATTTGACAGGTTTTCGTGTGACTAGCTTTGCTGGAGGAGGGCTTCTAGGTGTTGCCTTTTATATTCCAGTCGCCTTTCTCTTTTCAAATATTGGTACTTACTTTATCGGAGCTATCTTAATCTTGATCGGTGCTCTTCTAGTTAGTCCCTGGTCTGTCTATGATGTCGCTGATTTTCTTGGAGCACGTTTTGCACTTTGGATGGAGAGACGTGAGCAGAAGAAACAGGAACGTTTTGTCAAACGAGAAGAAGAAAAAGCTCGTAAGGAAGCAGAGGAACAGGAAAGACTTGAGAAAGAACAGGCAGAGCAAGCCTTGTTGGACATACCTCCTGTTGATATGGAAACTGGCGAGATTTTAGAAGCTCCCCCTGTTCACTTTGATGATTTACCACCTCTTCCAGAGGAAGAATGGGTAGAACCTGAAATTATTCTCCCTCAAGCAGACTATGAAGTTCCTAGCGAAGTTGACAGTCCAGAGGAAGATGAGTTCTTAGAGGATGAGGATGTTGAGGTAGATTTTTCTGCTAAAAAAGCTTTAGAGTACAAACTTCCAAGCTTGCAACTTTTTGCACCCGATAAGCCCAAAGACCAGTCCAGGAAAAGAAAAATCGTTCGTGAAAATATCAAGATTTTTGGAAGAAACCTTTGCAAGTTTCGGTATTAAGGTAACGGTTGAACGTGCTGAGATTGGTCCATCAGTTACCAAGTACGAAGTCAAGCCAGCCGTTGGTGTGCGTGTCAATCGTATTTCCAATCTAGCAGACGACTTGGCTCTGGCCTTGGCTGCGAAAGATGTCCGTATTGAAGCTCCAATTCCAGGGAAATCCTTGGTCGGGATTGAAGTGCCTAACTCTGAAATTGCGACCGTATCTTTCCGAGAACTCTGGGAACAATCGCAAACTAAACCTGAAAATCTCCTAGAAATTCCTCTTGGGAAAGCCGTTAATGGAACTGCACGTAGTTTTGATTTGGCTAAAATGCCTCACTTGCTAGTGGCTGGTTCGACAGGTTCTGGTAAATCTGTTGCAGTCAATGGTATTATTGCAAGTATTCTCATGAAGGCGCGTCCAGACCAAGTCAAGTTTATGATGGTGGATCCGAAGATGGTTGAGTTGTCAGTCTATAATGATATTCCTCATCTTTTGATTCCAGTTGTGACGAATCCCCGTAAGGCAAGTAAGGCCCTTCAAAAAGTCGTGGATGAGATGGAAAACCGCTATGAACTCTTTGCCAAAATTGGCGTTCGTAATATTGCTGGTTTTAATGCTAAGGTGGAGGAATTCAACGCTCAATCTGAGTATAAACAAGTACCACTTCCTTTGATTGTCGTGATTGTCGATGAGTTAGCTGACCTCATGATGGTAGCCAGCAAGGAAGTAGAAGATGCTATTATCCGTCTTGGACAGAAGGCGCGTGCGGCTGGTATTCACATGATTCTTGCGACGCAACGTCCGTCGGTTGATGTTATTTCTGGTTTGATTAAGGCCAATGTACCATCTCGTGTAGCCTTTGCTGTATCTTCAGGAACGGATTCTCGAACTATTTTGGATGAGAACGGTGCTGAGAAACTCCTGGGTCGAGGAGATATGCTCTTTAAACCAATCGATGAAAACCATCCTGTTCGACTGCAAGGCTCCTTTATCTCGGATGATGATGTGGAGCGTATTGTTAGCTTTATCAAAGGCTCAGGCGGATGCTGACTATGATGAAAGCTTTGATCCTGGAGAGGTTTCTGAGACAGAAGGTGAGTCTGGCACAGGAGATGAAGGTGGAGATCCGCTATTTGAAGAAGCTAAGGCTCTGGTCATTGAAACTCAAAAAAAGCGAGCGCATCCATGATTCAACGTAGATTATCAGTTGGTTTTAACCGAGCAACTCGCTTGATGGAAGAATTAGAGATGGCTGGAGTTATCGGACCCTGCAGAAGGAACGAAGCCGCGAAAGGTTTTACAACAATAAAAAAACGTAAAAAAATAGTATAAAAATGCATGGAAACTTTTATTGAAAAAGTTAGTCAAAATTGGTCTAACTTTTTAGATAGAGTTTCCTTTTTTTATAGCGATTTCTTTAGAAATAAGGCCATCTGAAAATCGTTTCAGACTTGCCCAATAATTGGATTTTACTTTTTACTAGTTTTACCTATTAAACTATTGATTTTTTTAAACTGTTTTTTTGATATATTAAATTGGTATAGAAAAAAATTATATGTTTATTCAGAAGTGTTTAAAAATTGAGGAGGATATTTTTTTAAAATAAAATGCAAACGCTTACTTGATAAACTGAAAGGAACAAAAACCTATGGATAAAGGATTATTTGAAAAAAACGTTGCAAAATATAGTATTCGGAAATTTTTCATTAGGGGTTGCTTCTGTTATGATTGGTGCAGCTTTCTTTGGAACTAGCACTGTTCTCGCAGATTCTGCACAAACAGGTTCAACAGCGAATATGCCAGCTGATTTGGCTGCAGCTCTTTCCAATGCTAAAGAGGATGATGGGCATGATTTTGAAGCGCCAAAACCTGGTGAAGATCAGGGTTCTCCTGAAGTAACTGAAGGACCAAAGACTGAAGAAGAATTGCTGGCAAAAGAAAAAAAGAAACTGCAACTGCAACAAGCTCAGCAGCTTCAGATACTCTTCCTGAAGAACTACGTGGAAAAACTTGGTAAGGCTGAAGAAAATGGCCGCACTGCCTCAAAAGAAGAACTAGAAAAAGAAGATAAAAGCTTAGTTCCAGAAGAAGTAGCTAAAACAAAAAATGGAGAATTAAACTACGGTGCGACTGTCGAAATTAAAAGCTCTGCTGGGCTCGGTAGTGGTATCGTTATCGGGGAAAATCTCGTTTTGTCTGTTTCTCATAACTTTATCAAGGATGTTCCAGATGGAAATAATCGTAAGGTAGCTGATAATGTTGAAAGTGATGATGATGTTTACACAATTTCTTACCAAAGGCGCTCCAGACGTCAAATTCAGTAAAAATGATGTAAAAACACTGGGACCGTGAAGGATTCCTCAAAGGATATAAAAATGACTTGGCAATCGTTAAGCTTCGTACACCTCTTGCAAATGCACCAGTTGAAGTGACTGACAAGCCTGCTACAACTAAGGTAGGAGATAAGGTTCATGTATTTGGCTATCCAAAAAGGCGAACTTGATCCGATTTTTGAATACAACTGTTGAGGACATTAATAATCACGGAGAAGGTGTTCGTGGAATTAGCTATCAAGGAAGTGAACCAGGTGCTAGTGGTGGCGGTATTTTCGATGAAAATGGGAAATTGATTGGTATTCACCAAAATGGTGTATCTGGTAAACGTAGTGGAGGTATTCTCTTCTCACCTGCTCAGCTGGAGTGGATTCAAAACTACATCAAGGGTATTGAAACAACGAAACCAGCTGGTCTAGATGCTCTCGATAAACAAGTTGAGGACAAGGAAGAAAAACCAAAAGAGGATAAACCTAAGGAAGATAAGCCAAAAGAAGAAACACCAGCAGAAAATAAACCTGCTGAAAACAAGCCAGCTGAGAACAAGCCAGCAGAAAATAAACCTGCTGAGAACAAGCCAGCTGAGAATAAACCAGCTGAGAATAAACCAGCTGAATCAAAAGAAGTTTCTCCAGAATGGAAAACAGTTGAAAATAAAGACCAACAGGGAACAGTAACAATCCGTGAAGAAAATGGAGTTCGTTACAACCAACTAGCTTCAACTGCTCAAAATGACAATGGTAAGAAACCAGCCTTGTTTGAAAAAAAGATGGTTTGACAGTCGATGCTAATGGAAATGCCACTGTTGATTTGACCTTTAAAGAAGAATCTGAAACAGGTAAATCTCGCTTCGGTGTCTTCATGAAATTCAAAGACACTGATAACAATGTTTTTGTAGGTTACGACCAAGGTGGATGGTTCTGGGAATACAAGTCAAATGGAAGTGGACTTTGGTACCAAGGTGGACGTGTGGCAGCTCCAGTAAATGGTTCTGAAAACCACTTGACCATCAGCCTCAAATCAGATGGACAGCTCAATGCAACTAACAATGATGTCAAACTCTTTGACACAGTGACCTTGCCATCTGCAGTTAATGACAAACTCAAAGATGAGAAGAAAATCGTTCTTAAAGCTGGAACCTATAACAGCAGCGAACGTACCATTGTCAATGTCAAAACTGATAACCAAGAAGGTGTGAAAAACGATCAAGAAGCCGCTGAAAAAGAAAAGGGCGACACAGTAGATGATAGCAATGTCAAATACGACACTATCGAATCTACAGTATTGAAAGCAGTTATCGACCAAGCCTTCCCACGTATTAAAGAGTACGTCCTCAATGGCAACAAGCTTCCAGGTCAAGTGCAACCGATTAATCAAGTTGTGATTAATAAGCACGCTGTGACTCCTGAAGTTACCTATAAGAAGGTCAATGCAACGACTGCCGAGTATGAAATGAAACTCCGTGATGAGGAAAACCTCATCAATGCAGATATGACAGTTCGTTTGCAAGTGGTGGACAACCAACTTCACTTTGATGTGACTAAGATTGTCAACCATAACCAAGTTACACCAGGACAAAAGATTGATGACGAACGTAAATTACTTTCTTCAATCAGCTTCCTAGGAAATGCCTTGGTATCTGTTTCAAGCGACCAAGCGGGAGCTAAGTTTGATGGGGCAACTATGTCAAACAATACTCACGTCAGTGGTGATGACCATATCGAAGTAACAAATCCAATGAAAGAATTAGCCAAAGGCTATATGTATGGATTTGTTTCAACAGATAAACTCGCTGCTGGTGTATGGAGTAATTCACAAAATAGCTATGGTGGTGGTTCTTACGACTGGACACGTTTGACAGCTTATAAGAATACGATTGGCAATGCTAACTACGTGGAAATTCACAGCTCTGAATGGCAATGGGAAAAAAAGCCCATAATGGAGTTGTCTTCCCAGCATACACTCAAGAACTTCCAAGTGCAAAAGTTGTCATTACTGAAGATGCCAATGCTGACCATAAGGTTGACTGGCAAGATGGTGCGATTGCTTACCGTAGTATCATGAACAACCCTCAAGGTTGGGAAAAAAAGTTAAAAGACATTACAGCTTACCGTATCGCTATGAACTTTGGTTCACAAGCGCAAAACCCATTCCTCATGACCTTGGATGGTATCAAGAAGATTAACCTCCATACCGATGGTCTTGGCCAAGGTGTACTGCTTAAGGGATACGGAAGTGAAGGACATGACTCTGGACACTTGAACTATGCAGACATCGGTAAACGTATCGGTGGTGTTGAAGACTTTAAGACTCTTATTGAGAAAGCTAAGAAATACGGTGCCCACCTCGGTATCCACGTAAATGCTTCAGAAACCTATCCAGAGTCTAAATACTTTAATGAAGATATTCTTCGTAAAAAAATGCAGATGGCAGCTACAGCTACGGTTGGAACTGGCTTGACCAAGGTATCAACATTGATGCTGGTTATGACCTCGCTCATGGGCGTCTAGCTCGTTGGGAAGAGTTGAAGAAAGAGTTGGGTGAAGGTCTAGACTTCATCTACGTCGATGTTTGGGGTAACGGTCAATCAGGTGACAACGGTGCATGGGCAACTCACGTTATTGCGAAAGAAATTAACAAACAAGGTTGGCGCTTTGCTATTGAGTGGGGCCATGGTGGTGAATATGATTCTACCTTCCAACACTGGGCAGCTGACTTGACCTACGGTGGCTATACAAATAAGGTATTAACAGTGCCATCACTCGCTTTATCCGTAACCACCAAAAAGATTCTTGGGTTGGGGACTACAGAAGTTATGGTGGTGCAGCTGACTACCCACTTCTAGGTGGTTATAGCATGAAGGACTTCGAAGGATGGCAAGGACGTAGTGACTATAACGGTTATGTAACAAACTTGTTTGCTCATGATGTTATGACTAAGTACTTCCAACACTTCACAGTCAGCAAATGGGAAGATGGTAAACCAGTAACCATGACTGACAATGGTAGTACCTATAAATGGACTCCAGAAATGAAAGTCGAATTGGTTGATGCTGCAAATAACAAGGTTGTGGTAACTCGTAAATCCAATGATGTTAACAGTCCGCAATATCGTGAACGAATTGTTACGCTTAACGATCGTGTGATTCAAGATGGTTCAGCCTACTTGACACCTTGGAACTGGGATGCAAATGGTAATAAGCTTGAAAGTGACAAGGAAAAAATGTACTACTTCAATACTGAATCAGGTGCAACAACTTGGACTCTTCCTAGCGACTGGGCAAATGGTAAGGTTTACCTTTATAAACTAACTGACCAAGGTAAGACTGAAGAAAAAGAAGTTGCCGTGAAAGACGGTAAGATTACCCTTGATCTCACTGCAAATCAGCCATATGTTCTCTATCGTTCTAAACAAACAAATCCTGAAATGTCATGGAGTGAAGGAATGCACATCTATGACCAAGGATTTAACAGTGAATCTTTGGATCATTGGAAGATTTCAGGAGATGCTTCTAAGGCTGAAATCGTGAAGTCTCAAGGTGCCAACCAAATGCTCCGCATCCAAGGCAATAAAGAAAAAGTTAGTCTCACTCAAAAATTGACTGGCTTGAAACCAAATACTAAATACGCAGTGTATGTCGGTGTCGACAACCGTAGTGATGCTAAAGCAAGTATTACTGTTAATACTGGTGAAAAAGAAGTAACCAACTACACTAACAAGTCACTAGCACTTAACTATGTAAAAGCCTATGCTCACAATACTCGTCGAAGCAATGCAACAGTTGATAATACAAGTTACTTCCAAAATATGTATGCTTTCTTCACAACAGGTTCAGATGTATCAAATGTAACCTTGACCTTGAGTCGTGAAGCAGGCGATGAAGCAACTTACTTCGATGAAATTCGTACCTTTGAAAATGAATCAAATATGTACGGTGACGGTCACGATACTGCAACAGGTGTCTTCAAACAAGACTTTGAAAATGTCGGCCAAGGTATCTTCCCATTTGTCATCGGTGGTATCGAAGGTGTTGAAGACAACCGTACTCACTTGTCTGAAAAACATGGACCATACACACAACGTGATTGGAACGGTAAGAAAGTTGATGACGTTATCGAAGGAAATTGGTCACTCAAGACAAATGGTCTCGTAAGTCGTCGTAACTTGGTTTACCAAACAATTCCGCAAAACTTCCGCTTTGAAGCAGGTAAGACTTACCGTATTACATTTGACTATGAAGCTGGATCTGACAATACTTACGCCTTTGTAGTCGGTAAGGGAGAATTCCAATCTGGACAAGCAAGTAATTTGGAAATGCATGAATTGGCAAATACTTGGACAGATTCTAAGAAAGCGAAACGTGCAACCTTCCTCGTAACAGGTGCAGAAACTGGCGATACATGGGTAGGTATCTACTCTACAGGCAATGCAAGCAACACTCGCGGAGACTCAGGTGGTAATGCTAACTTCCGTGGCTACAATGACTTCATCATGGACAGACTTCAAATCGAAGAAATTGTCTTGACTGGTAAGATGATGACAGAAAATGCTGTCAAGAACTATCTTCCAACTGTTGCTATGACCAACTACACCAAAGAAACAATGGATGCTTTGAAAGAAGCTGTCTTCAACCTCAGTCAAGCAGATGATGATATCAGTGTAGAAGAAGCTAAGTCTGAAATTGCTAAGGTCAATGCTCTTAAAGACGCTTTAGTGATGAAGAAAACAGCTCTTGTAGCAGATGACTTTGCAAGTCTTACAGCTCCTGCTCAGGCTGGTGAAGGTCTTGAAAATGCTTTTGATAGCAACGTGTCAAGTCTATGGCATACATCATGGAGCGGAGGAGATGTTGGTAAACCTGCAACTATGGTCTTGAAGGAACCAACTGAAATTACTGGCTTCCGTTACGTTCCACGTGGTTCAGGATCAAATGGTAACTTGAGAGATGTGACTCTTGTGGTTACTGATGAAACAGGTAAGGAACATACCTTCAATGCAACCAATTGGGCTAACAATAATAAACCAAAAGATATTGACTTCGGTAAGACTATCAAGGCTAAAAAGATTGTTCTAACTGGAACAAGAACCTACGGTGATACTGAAAACCAATATCAATCAGCTGCAGAATTGATCTTTGCTCGTCCACAAGTTGCTGAAACTGGTCTTGATACTGCAGCCTATGAAGCAGCCTTGGCAAAAGCTCAAAAATTGACTGATAAGAGTAATCAAGAAGAAGTGGCAAGTGTTGTTGCTAGTATGAAATATGCAACTGACAATCACCTATTGACTAATAGAATGCTTGAATACTTTGCAAATTATTTGGATCAATTGAAAGACCAAGCCGCTAAACCTGATGCTCCAATAACAAGTAAGGGTGACGAACCAGCTCCAACAGTAGAAGTACCAGAATATACTGATCCAATTGGAACAGCAGGTGATGAGCCAGCCCCAGTAGTAGAAATCCCAGAGTACACAGGAGCAATTGGAACAGCAGGCGATGAGCCAGCCCCAGTAGTAGAAGTTCCAGAGTACACAGGAGCAATTGGCACAGCAGGTGATGAGCCAGCCCCAGTAGTAGAAGTGCCAGAGTACACAGGAGCAATTGGAACAGCGGGTGATGAGCCAGCCCCAGTAGTAGAAGTTCCAGAGTACACAGGAACAATTGGAACAGCAGGTGATGAGCCAGCACCTACTGTAGAAAAAAACCAACTGAAGGTGTTCGTGTCTTGTCAGATAAGACTACAGGAGTTGTAGTTGCAGGACTAGCAAGAGATTTGGCTACAGATCTTAATCTTAAAGTTCAAAAAGTAACAGACCAAAGTCTACAAGGTGTGAAATTTGATGCTTATGCTCTTCATTTAGTTGATAAAGATAAGCATGAGGTTCAAGCGAAGGGTGTAGTGCTTGTTCGACTTCCAGTTTCTAGTGAAGTAGCTGGAGTATACTACACTGCATCAGGTGAGGCAGTAAGCTTTACAAATGGTCAAGGTACAGTTGAGTTTACAACTAGTCAGCTAGGACATTTTGCAGTAGTTTATAAACAAGTTTCTAAACCACAAACGCCATCAGTAGGAGAACCAGGTCATAAACCACAAACTCCATTAACTGAGGAACCTGGAAGTCAAGTACAGACTCCATCAACAGAGAAACTGGATCATAAACCACAGGATGCAACAGTACAAAAACTCGATCAGAAATCAGATGATACTTCTAAACCAGAAATGAAGGAAGTAGCAGCTAAACAAGAAGCGAAGGATAAACTTCCAGAAACTGGTACTAGCAAGTCAGATCATCTCTTCTTCCTTGCCAGCCTCAGTCTAGCAATGGCTGCTCTATTTCTTGCAAAGAGAAAAGAAGATTAAAAAATAAAAAGTTTTCATTAAAAGAGAGCTTAAAACTCCACAATCATTGTAGTGGAGAAAAAGAAAACCCAGAGAGGACCCTCTAGGTCCTCTCTTTTCTAAAAGGGAAATGAGAGCGCTTACTCCTTGTGGGCGTATGAAAGGAAAATAGGAAAAAAATGGGAAAACATTTTTTTGAGAAACGATGTCATTACAGTATACGTAAATTTACAATCGGCGCAGCTTCTGTTATGATTGGTGCTAGCATTTTTTTGGTGCTGGTGCGGTTCAGGCTGCTGAAACAGAAGGACCTGCAGAGACAGAAGGTACGGTAACACAAGCTCAGCCTCTGGATAAACTGCCAGCAGATATAGCAGCAGCTATTGAAAAAGCAGAAGCAAGTGCTGGAACTGTAGATGAACAACCTGCAGGGTCAGAAACTGGAGCAACTGCAGCTGAAACAACTACTCCAAAACCAACTGAAACTCCTGCTCCTAAGGAAGAAGTAGCTTCAAAACCAGCTACAAATCCAAAAGTGGAAGCAGCCTCTGAAGCGAAACCAGCTGCAAGTCCTGCGACTAAAGATGTAGTAGATACACCAGATGTCAATCATTTAGAAAAAAAGCTTCTGCTACAGCATCAAACCATGAAGCCAACACACAATACACAGCAGAAAAGGCGATTGACGGAAAACCTGATACTCGTTGGGCAACTGACCAAAACGTTGAGAAACCAACAATCGAATTTACACTTGAAAAGACAACAGTGATTAAGCATGTTGAGATTGATTGGGACCGCCGCGTTCGTGGTGAACAAAATGATCCAAATATCAAATCATGGAACCTCTATTACGCTGGCCAGGATGATGTGAATGGTTCAGGAGTTAAAGAATGGAAGTTGGCTTATCAAAGAACAGGAAATCCTCTTCTTGATGAAAAAAATTGACCTGAAAGAAGCTATCCAAGCCAAATACCTTAAACTTGAAATCACAGATTATCAAGCTGGTACAATGAACTGGAAAAAAATGTTGGGATTCAAGAAATTCGTGCCTACTCAAACATTCCAGACGCTAGCAAACCAACAGATATTCGCCAAGTGACAGAATTAGCTGTTGCTGAAGATGGAAATCACTTGTTTTGCCTAAATTACCAGGTCAAGTAAAGCTTTAATTGGTAGCAACAAACAGGGTGTTGTTGACCTAAATAACAAAATCTATAAACCCTTAACAGATCAAACTGTTAAGGTCATGGTCCAACAAGTCAAGGATACTCATACCTTCACAAAAGAATTTGAAGTCCTTATTAAAGGATTACATGCAGACGAAGGCGTTGGCACTAAACCAGCAGTTGCTCCAGCAGTTCAACAATGGTATGGAACTGAAGGCAAAACTTCTATTACAGCTGATACCGTGATTTCAGTTGGCGATTCTGGATTTGGTCAAGAAGCTAAATTCTATCAGACTGACCTTGAAAGTCGTGGGCTAGAAATCGCTACAGGTGATCAAACAGCTCAAAAACGGATTGAATTTAAAAAGGTTGAAGATAAGGGTTATGGTAAAGAAGGCTATGGTATCACTGTAAAAGATGGTGTTATCACTGTAGAAGCTGCAACCAACGCAGGAGCCTTTTACGCAACTCGTACTCTTCTACAAATGGGCGAAAATGATTTGCAAAACGGAGAAATCCGTGACTTCCCAAGCTTCAGTCACCGTGGCTTTATGCTAGACACAGGTCGTAAGTTTATTCCTTATGATACACTTGTAGACATCATGCTCAATATGGCTTACTACAAGATGAATGACTTGCAGTTGCACTTGAATGATAACTATATCTTCCTAGAAAAAAACACTTGGAAGGAAAAACATCTTAGTCAACAAGAGGAACTGGATTATGTTCTTAAAAATGCCAAGACAGGTTTCCGTGTGGAAACTGATGTTGTCGGAGAAAAATGGTGAAAAAAATTAACATCAGACGAGCATTATACTAAGGAAGAAATGCAACAGATCATCAAGTTGGCTAAAAGCTTTGCATATCAACCTTGTTCCTGAGATTGACACACCAGGTCACGCTTTGTCCTTTGTTAAAGTTCGTCCAGACCTTATGTATAAAAGGTAGTCTGAGCGATTATAGAGGTAAGCACAATGTAGAACGTGTTGCTATGTTGGACTTGGATAACAAGTACGAAGAAACGCTTGCTTTTGTTAAATCAGTCTATGATAAATTGTTGGATGGAGAGGATGCACCACTTCATGGTGTCTCAACAGTTCATATCGGAACTGATGAGTACTACGGTAGTCGCGAAAGCTATCGTCGCTATGTCAATGATATGATCCAGTACATCAAAGGCAAAGGATTGACACCGCGTATTTGGGGTTCACTTAGTGCAAAACCTGGTACAACGCCAGTTGATTGGAAAGATGTAGAAGTAGATATCTGGAGTATTGGTTGGCAACGTCCAGCTGCCGCAATTGCTCAAGGTGCCAAGATTATCAATATCACAGATATTCCAACCTATAGTGTCCCAAGCGGAAGCAACAGTCAAAGGTGGTTATGGCGATTATGCTAACTACGAAACTCAATACAATCGCTGGACACCAAATGATTTTCTCAACAGGTGGAGGACCACGTCTAGAAGCCTCTAATCCAAATATCCTTGGTGGTGGTCATGCAGTATGGAATGATAATATTGACCTCCATGAAACTGGACTCACTTCTTACGATATCTTTAAACGCTTCTTCAAGAGTATGCAATCAACTGCAGAACGCACTTGGGGTTCAGACCGTGCAGCCAAGACCTATGCAGAACGTGTTCAACCAGCAAGTGTTTATGCACCACAATCTAATCCAGATAAGACCGTAGCTGAAGAAGACTTGTTCAAGATTAATCCTGAGACTGTCAAAGATTATCTTGCTAAGAAAGTACAGAAGACTGAAGCAGGTTTGAACTTCGAAAAAGATAGCACTATCGAAGGCCTAGTTGGTGATGCTGGACCAAGTCATGTCTTGAAATTGGATGTGACAGTGACTGGTGATGGCGAGCAAACCTTCTCAACAAGCGGAAACAATCAACTCTATCTTGCGGACAAAGATGGCTACCTTGCCTATAAATTTGAACAATTCCATATTCAATTTAACAAGAAACTTGAAAAGAATAAACGCTATCAAATTTCTGTCGTAACCAAACCTCAAGTGACAGAAGTTTATGTGGACGGTGAAAAGGTTGAACGGATTGCAAATCCAGCTAATCCACGTTTGGCTCATAATAGCTTAGTCTTACCACTTGAAACAATCGGTGGCTTCAAAGGAATCTTGCATAGTGCTGAGTTGTCAAATGAAGCATTTGTAAACCCACGTTTGATTCCAAATGATCATTTTACAGTTTCTGCAACTAGTCAAGAGTTACCAGGAACCAATGCAGAAGGTCCAGTCGAAAAAGCCTTTGACAATGATCCAAATACCTTCTGGCATTCAAAATGGTCTGGTCATCAGGCTCCATTTACAGTGGCAATGAACTTGAAAGCAGCTGAAACAGTTAATGGTTTGACCTATCTTCCACGTCCAGGTGGAGGTAATGGTGTCGTGACCTCTTATGAGATCTATGCTCAAAAAGATGGTCAAATGGTTAAAGTTGCTTCAGGAACTTGGGAAAACAATGCCAAAAGAAAACAGTTAACTTTGATGCCATTGAAACGGATAAGGTAGAATTTAAAGTTCTAGCTGGTGCCGCAGGATTTGGTAGTGCTGCAGAAATTCAACTTCTGAAACCAGTTTCTACTAACAAGGTGGAAGAGCCAGTTAGTCCAGAGAAACCTGTGACACCAGAAAAACCTGAAACTCCAGAAAAAAACCTAAAGTTGAGGAAATGGGCGATGGTACAACTGAACTTGCTGATAGCTTTGTAGCTACAGAAACCTACAAGTGACGAAGCAGTTGCCGCAGCAGCCCAAAGTCAAGATTATCTCAAGAAAAGAGTACAAGGTCTTCCCAACACCACAAAAAAAGTAACTTATGATGAAGGTGTTACGAAACTCCATAAACAAGTCAATCTTGTCATGGGCGATCAATTAGATATCTATACTCGTAACCGCTTGAAGAGTGTCCTACAAGATCATCAAATCTCTTACACAAGCAGTCAAACAGCAGTGGCAGGTGCTACCAACATCTACCTTGGTGTTCATGGCCAAAATTCACAGGCTGAAAAAGAAGTGTCTGGAATTTCTCAAGGACTCTTTGATAAGATTGATGCCTATGCCTTGTCTATCAAGAACAATACAATCTCTATCGTTGGTAAGGATACAGATGCTGTCTTCTACGGTTTGACAACTCTCAAACACATGCTTAATGAAAGTGAAGCTCCAGTCTTGCGTAATGTAACAGTTGAAGACTTCGCTGAAATTAAGAACCGTGGCTTTATCGAAGGATACTATGGTAACCCTTGGAGCAATGCTGATCGTGCTGAGTTAATGCGATATGGTGGTGACTTGAAGTTGACGCAATACTTCTTTGCACCAAAAGATGATCCATACCACAACAAGAAATGGCGTGAACTTTATCCAGAAGAAAAATTAGCTGAAATTCGTGAATTGGCACGTGTCGAAACCAAAACAAAACTCGTTATGTTTGGACCATCCACCCATTCATGAACAACCGTATCCGTTTTGGTAACGATGCTGACTACCAAAAAGACCTTGAAACTATTAAAGCTAAATTCACTCAATTGATGGATGTCGGTGTTCGTGAGTTCGGTATTTTGGCCGATGATGCTCCAAGTCCAGTTGGTGGCTACAATAGCTACAACCGCTTGATGAAGGACATGACAGACTGGTTGACTGAAAAACAAGCAACTTATGTTGGCCTTCGTAAGGAAATGATCTTCGTTCCAGGTCAATATTGGGGTAATGGACGTGAAGATGAGTTGAAATCTCTAAATGAAAAACCTTCCAACTTCAACTTCTATGACCCTTACTGGTGGTAAGATTTGGGGTGAAGTGTCTGAGAGCTTCCTCTCTAACCTTAAGAATAACCTGACTGCAGGAGGTAAGACCTACCGACCAGTTTCTCTATGGGTAAACTGGCCTGTTACAGATAACTCTAAACAACACTTGATTTGGGTGGCGGTGAGAAATTCCTTCATCCAAATGTAGATCCAAGTCTCCTTTCAGGTATCATGTTGAACCCAATGCAACAATCTGAGCCATCGAAGATTGCCCTCTTCTCTGCAGCCCAATATGCATGGAAACAATGGAAATCAGAAGAAGAAGCTAAGAGAGTGAATGACATCGCCTTCAACTTTGTTGAAAACGGTAAGTTTACAGATAGTGAAACATCTCTTGCCTTCCGTGAGCTTGGTAAACATATGATCAACCAAAACATGGATGGTCGTGTTGTGAAGTTGGAAGAGTCTGTTGAACTTGCACCGAAATTGGCGACCTTCATGTCTAAGTTGAAAGCTGGTCAAGATGTCGGTGCAGAGCGTCAAGAATTACGTGCAGAATTTGCTAAACTAAAAGCTGCAGCTCAACTATATAAAGCATCTGGTGATGAAAAGATGCGTGCTCAAATCCACTACTGGTTGGATAATACCATCGACCAAATGGACGCCTTGAGTGCTCTTCTTGATGGTACAGAAGCTATCGAAAAGAATGATTCTGCAAAACTTTGGGATAGTTACTATAAGGGCTTGAAACTCTACGAACAATCACAAACTTATACCTTCCACTATGTCGATCATGATGAGAGAGCTGAGTTGGGTGTTCAACATATCCGTCCATTCTTGCTTGGACTTCGTGAAATCCTTGCAACAGAAGTTCAAAAAGCCTTGCATCCTGACCAAGTCCTTAGTACCTTTATCACGAACCGTACTGGTGTCGAAGGTGGACTTGCTGAAGTAACGGACGGAGATTTGGGAACACATGCTTTGATCAAATCACCAAACAGCATTCAAACTGGTGACTACATTGGTTTGAAATTTAACAAGGCTGTTCCAGTTCAAAACTTGACATTTGCAATGGGAACTCAAGCAAATCCTCGTGATACCTTCAACAACGCTAAGGTTGAATACCTCAATGAAAATGATGAGTGGGTAACCCTTTTCAGAACCAAGCTACACTGGTAATGAACCACTGCTTAAATTTGAAAACCTCAACATCAACGCCAAAGCTGTTCGTATGATTGCGACTTCAGATCGTGGAAACACTTGGTTTGCTGTACGAGAAATTGCTGTGAACCGTCCTGTGGAAGTTACTCGTGCTAAACAGTCAGCCACTGTGACTATCAGTCCAAATCTTATGTACAAGTACAACACAACAGTTGGTCAGATTACAGACGGACGTGATAATACTGAAGCCATGCTTGCAAATGCTGATAGAACAGACACAACTCCAGTAGATGGTTGGGTACAACTTGACTTGGGTGAAGTTAAACCTGTGACTAAGGTCCGTCTGGTTCAAGGATCAGGAGATAAATTGGCAGAAGGTGTTCTTGAATATTCTGCAGATGGTAGCTCATGGCAAGAGTTGGATCGCTTGACTGGTGAACAAACAAAAAGAAATCGAAAACTCCAATTTCAGCTCGCTACGTTCGTGTTCGCAATACTAAGAACATCAACCTATGGTGGCGTATCGCTGATTTCTCAGTTGAAACACGTGCAGGCAATAGCGAATTGACTGATACAAACGTTGAAAGCTTGAAGTCAACTCCAGTTTATGACAGCCTAGGCCGTTATGACCTTCAAATTCCAAGCGGAACTAAGCTTCCAGCTCATAGCTACTTGGGTATGAAACTTGATCGTCTACACCAAGCTGAAAGCATTCAAGCACTTGGTACAGAAAATCCATCCCTAACTTGGAATACTCTCCAAATGCCCTCAAGAATGGTATCCAGCTAATCAAGTGACTGATAAGTCCTTGGTACGTTATGTTCGTCTGGTTAATAAGACTGATCAAGAACAAGCAGTGACAGCAACTTCTCTACTTGTTCAGACAAAAGAAGTTCAGCCAACCACACTTGATTCTACATCAATGGGAATCCACCCAACATACGGTAGAAACGACGTTCGTAAGATCAAGAACTTGGATCAGTTGTTTGACGGTGTCTACAATAACTTTGTAGAGTTCTCAGACTATGCTCGTAAAGACGGTCATATTACCTTGAAACTTGGTAGCGAACGTGATATTAAGAAGATTAGAGCTTACATCCAAGACGGCACTCAAAACTATCTCCGTGATGGTAAGATTCAAGTCAGTCAAGATGGCAAGACTTGGACAGATGTTGTGACAGTTGGTGACGGTGTTGCTAATGAAACACGTGATGACTCCTTGACAGATGGCTGGACACATGATTCTAAGATGCCAGGAAATCGCTATATCGAGGGTGAACTTTCAAGCCCAGTTAAAGCCAACTATCTCCGTGTTCTATTTACAGCAGACTACGATGCTCGTTTTGTAGGATTCACTGAGTTGGTGATCAATGATGGCGAATTCGTGAAACCAATCAATGACCCAACTGTAGAAGGAAATAGCGGTGAAAGTCAAGGAAACCTTTACACTAACCTTGCAGATGGCAAAGTATTGACAAGCTACAAGGCTGAGAAAGAACAAGGTGAGCTTGTCTACCACTTGTCAGAACCAACAGACGCTAACCATATTCGCCTTGTTTCAAGTATTCCTCAAGGAGTGAAAGCTCGCGTACTTGCTCGTACACTTAAAGAAAATAAAGTAAATGATTGGACAGAACTTGGGGAGATTGATTCAAGCTTCCAAACATTTGCTGTGAGAGAAAAAGCGCCATTGTTGGATGTCAAAGTTGTTTGGGAAGGTGTGAAAACCTGAATTTTTACGAAATGACGACCTTCCACCAAGAGCTTCCAAAAAGAACCGGAGAAACCAGCTTTAACTACAAGTAAGGGTGACGAACCAGCACCAGTAGTAGAAGTCCCAGAATTTACCGGTGGCGTAAATGGTGTTGAAGCAGCTGTTCATGAAGTTCCAGAATACACTGAAGCTATTGGCACAGCAGGTGATGAAGCAGCACCAGTAGTAGAAGTCCCAGAATTCACAGGTGGCGTAAATGGTGTCGAAAGCAGCTGTTCATGAAGTTCCAGAGTATACTGAAGCTACGGTAGAAGCAGACAAGATTCCAGCACCAGTAGTAGAAGTCCCAGAATTCACTGGTGGTGTCAATGGAGAAGAAGCAGCTGTCCATGAAGTTCCAGAATTCACAGGCGGTGTCAATGGATCAGAAGGAGCTGTCCACGAAGTCCCAGAATATACTGGTGGTGTGAATGGCGCAGAAGCAGCTGTTCATGAAGTACCTGAGTTCACTGGTCATGTAAATGGATCAGAAGGAGCTACCCATGAAGTTCCACACTTTGAAGGTGGCGTTCCTGGTGGAGAAGGGACTAGTCACCAAGTTCCAGAATTTACTGGAGGTGTGAATGGTTCAGCCCCAACTACAGGGTGAAACACCAGCATACACAGATGAGCAGTCACAAGTAGCTCTTGCTATGTCACAAGACAAGACCTACCAAGCGCCTGCAAGTCATCCATACAAGCTCCCAGAGACAGGTACTAAAGAAAATGCTGGCCTTGCAGCCGTTGGTGTTGTGGGTGCACTTCTTGGTATGTTTGCTATGGGAAAGAAAAAGACGACGAATAAGATGATGTAAAAGCATCTAATACTCAATGAAAATCAAAAAGAGCAAACTAGGAAACTAGCTGCAGGTTGCTCAAAACACTGTTTTGAGGTTGTGGATAGAACTGACGAAGTCAGTAACAAATATACAGCAAGGCGACGTTGACGCGGTTTTGAATTTGATTTTTCGAAGAGTATAAGTCATAGAGATTGGATCAAGAGACTAATCTCGAATATAAAAAGCGGACAAAACTAGTTTTCTGATAAACAGAATCTGGTCTTGTTCGCTTTTTCTTAAAGTGAGGAAGCTGATGGTCACTGAAGTTCTTTGACCAGAATATTTTTAACTTGGGACGAAGAATTTACGATTGGGTTAAGTCGCAAGCCAATTTCTACCATTTAGGATGTTTTGATGACAATTTAAGAAAGAGCAATCTTTTCCTAGAAATAAATGCTAAACTATGATTGTTCCTAAACATGATTTAGTAGATCAGTGGTCTGGTTCAACCCTAAAAGAATAGAGCTGATCTTACAAGATGATCAGAAGAGTCATTGTTAGCTGAGCTTTAGAGGTAGCTAGTAGAAAAAAGTACATCTGAAATTTGATGTTCTCTTGTGAGCAAGACTAAGAAGTTATTCTATTCATTCCTTTATTTGTAGAAAGCTTTGGGGAGTTTCTATGAAATTTAATAAATATGCCTATCCCTTAGCGCAAGCCTGCTTGGGTTTGTATTTATTCGCTGATGGAGGTAGTTTGATCAATTTAGATATTGGGGTCATCCTTGTCTTATTATCCCTGATTAAGGGAGTAGAAATCTATAAAGAGGAAAGAAAACACAGATGAGCATCGTTAGTAACTAGAGATGCTGGAGTTCAGGAGAAGAGGTAGTGGTTTGCCAAAGTTGAAAAATAGTTTAAAATTTGTAGGAATGATCTTACTGATTATAAATGTAAATACATTTCCCATGAGAATGTTGGCTCTCGAAGATTCTAGTTCTCTGTCCTTAAAGTGGACGACTAGTATTGGGTATTTGGTACTGGCTACTTTCTTGCTAGTTGCTGTTTGGCGACAGTATAAAAAGAAAATTCCGAATCAGCAGAAGGCTTTCAAGTTTACCTGGAAGGATTTTGGAATAGCCCTTTTATTTTATGTGGCTACTCGACTAGTAGCGATTGTAGGTACCCTCCTGATCCAAGTAGTTACTGGAAATCCAACATCCGCTAACGATGCTGCCTTGCTGGCCACAAGTGAGCAGGTCACTCGAGTTTTTCCTCTGTTTTTCATCGCCTTTCATTTTGCAATTGGTATATTTGCTCCAATCATGGAAGAATTAGTATTTAGAGGATTCTTCAGCCACTATTTTTTTAAAGAAGATCAAAAGTGGTTGAAATTGCTAATAAGTTCTGCGATTTTTGGCTATCTGCATATGTTTTTATCCGATAGAGTTTCTAACTTATTTTTTTACTGGGAGTGATATTTTACTTAGCCTATGCTCGTAGAGGAATATCCTTGATTCAATAGCTGTTCATTTGCTAAAATAATGGAGTTCTAGTACTGGTATCTATTCTAAATTATCTATTTTTTTAGTTTTTAGCTAATACTCTTCGAAAATCTCTTCAAACCACGTCAGCGTCGCCTTGCCGTATATTTGTTACTGACTTCGTCAGTTCTATCCACAACCTCAAAACAGTGTTTTTGAGCAACCTGCAACTAGCTTCCTAGTTTGCTCTTTGATTTTTCATTGAGTATAAAATATATCCAAAAAAATGATTGGTTTAAAGGCTGATCATTTTTGTTGCAAAAGATCAACTTTTGCTGATAAATACTGAAGACAGCACTAAAAAAACCAGCGATTCAATCACTGGCTGTTAGATCGTTCTTTTAGGAAGCTCCATTAGTAGTAGACGTTTTTGTATCTGTTGTTTGAGTGCTAGATGAAGGAACAGTCAGTTGTTCTTGTTTACTGCTAGTATCTTCTTTCTTACTTTCTGCACTGCTACTAGATTGAGTTGTTGTTTCTTCTTGTGTGTTTTTCTTTTGTAGAAGTATTGTCCTTGTTTGGAGTAGTAATCTCTTGAGGGATTCCTTTTTGAATCTCTTTTATGACTGTTGTCTGGGTTGTCGTAGTTTCTTTTTTAGAGTTATTGTTGTTATTATTATTCATAGCATTCATGATGGTGATACTTGCAGTAATCAGCCCCAGAATACTACCGATAGTAGCAATCGTTTTCTGAAAAAAACAGTAAATCCTTTTTGATGTGTTCTGTTTTGGGTTTTTGATGTTCTACGATAATTAGACATAATATCTCTCCTTTACTAAAATTCATTATACCGAAAATCTTTAAAAAAAACTTAAATGAACCTGAATTGCCTTTCTTGTCGCCTGAACTGTTTCGTGATACAATAGAAGGAGTGATTTTAGAAAGCGTGAGAAACCATGATTTACTTTGATAATTCGGCAACGACTAAGCCTTATCCAGAAGCACTTGAAACCTATATGCAAGTGTCTGCAAAAATTATTGGAAATCCTTCGAGTCTCCATCGTTTGGGAGACCAATCTACCAGAATTTTAGAAGCTTCCCGTCAGCAGATTGCAGAATTGATTGGCAAGAAAAGCGAGGAAATTTTCTTTACATCTGGTGGTACTGAAGGGGATAACTGGATTATCAAAGGGGTTGCATTTGAAAAAGCGCATTTTGGTAAGCACATTATTGTGTCATCTATTGAACACCCAGCAGTCAAGGAGTCAGCCCTCTGGCTCAAGACTCAAGGTTTTGAAGTGGATTTTGCACCAGTTGATGAAAAAGGATTTGTAGATGTAACTGCTTTAGAAAATCTACTTCGTCCTGATACGACTCTTGTTTCTGTTATGGCAGTCAACAATGAAATCGGCTCCATCCAGCCCATCCAAGCTATTTCAGAACTTTTAGCGGATAAACCAACCATTTCTTTCCATGTAGATGCTGTTCAGGCCTTGGCCAAGATTCCGACAGAAAAGTATTTGACAGATCGAGTGGATTTTGCGACCTTCTCTAGTCATAAGTTCCACGGAGTTCGTGGTGTTGGCTTTGTCTATATCAAGTCTGGTAAGAAAATTACACCGCTTTTAACTGGTGGTGGCCAAGAGCGCGACTATCGTTCCACAACTGAAAATGTAGCAGGGATTGCAGCGACAGCCAAGGCACTACGTTTGGCTATGGAGAGATTAGACTTATTTACTAGTAAAACAGAGTCAGATGAAGAAGTCATCCGTCAAGCTCTACTTGAATATCCAGATATTTTTTTGTCTTTTCAGGTGAGGAAGACTTTGCGCCTCATATTTTTGACCTTTGGGATTAAGGGAGTTCGTGGTGAAGTTATTGTTCATGCCTTTGAAGACTATGATATTTTTCATTTCTACAACATCAGCTTGCTCGTCCAAGGCTGGAAAACCTGCTGGTACCCTGATTGCCATGGGCATTGAAAAGGATAAAGGCCCAGTCAGCAGTTCGTCTAAGCTTAGACCTAGAAAATGACATGAGTCAAGTTGAGCAATTTTTGACTAAACTAAAATTAATCTACAATCAAACTAAAAAAAGTAAGATAGGAGCATTCATGCAGTATTCAGAAATTATGATTCGCTATGGTGAGCTTTCAACCAAAGGTAAAAAACCGTATGCGTTTCATCAATAAACTACGTAATAATATCTCAGACGTTTTATCCATCTATCCTCAAGTTAAAGTGACAGCAGACCGCGATCGTGCCCATGCTTATCTGAATGGGGCAGATTATGAACCGGTGGCAGAGTCACTCAAGCAAGTTTTTCAGGATTCAAAAACTTTTCTCCAGTATATAAGGTTGAAAAATCTGTAGAAGTTCTGAAATCTGCTGTCCAAGAGATTATGAAGGATATTTACAAGGAAGGTATGACTTTTAAAATCTCTAGTAGACGCAGCGACCACAACTTTGAACTCGATAGTCGTGAACTCAATCAAACGCTTGGTGGAGCAGTATTTGAAGCTATTCCAAATGTGCAAGCACAAATGAAAAATCCTGATATCAATCTGCAAGTGGAAATTCGTGAGGAAGCAGCTTATCTTTCTTATGAGACCATTCGAGGAGCAGGTGGTTTGCCTGTCGGAACTTCTGGTAAAGGTATGCTTATGTTGTCAGGAGGGATTGACTCTCCTGTAGCAGGCTATCTTGCTCTAAAACGTGGTGTAGATATTGAGGCTGTTCACTTTGCTAGCCCTCCATACACAAGTCCAGGTGCCCTCAAGAAAGCCCAGGACTTAACCCGTAAATTGACTAAGTTCGGAGGAAATATCCAATTTATCGAGGTTCCCTTCACGGAGATTCAAGAAGAAATCAAGGCTAAAGCGCAGAAGCCTATCTCATGACTCTGACTCGTCGCTTTATGATGCGGATTACAGACCGTATCCGTGAGGTACGAAATGGCGGTTATCATCAATGGGGAAAAGCCTTGGTCAGGTAGCTAGCCAAACCCTAGAAAGCATGCAGGCTATCAATGCAGTGACCAACACACCAATCATTCGTCCAGTTGTGACTATGGATAAGTTGGAAATCATTGATATTGCTCAGGAAATTGATACCTTTGAAATTTCTATCCAGCCATTTGAAGACTGCTGTACCATTTTTGCACCTGATCGCCCGAAGACAAATCCAAAGATTAAGAATGCAGAGCAGTATGAAGCGCGAATGGATGTCGAAGGTTTGGTTGAACGATGCAGTAGCAGGAATTATGATTACTGAAATTACGCCTCAAGCTGAGAAGGATGCAGTCGATGAGTTGATCGATGACCTCCTTTAATCCAGAAAAAAACAGAGGAAAAAGATAAAAATAAGTAAAAAAAGTTAGTTTATTGTCCCAAATTTGGACGGAAACTGACTTTTTCTATTTTTATGATATAATTAGATAAAATTTTGAATATAGAGAGTTTTCTGACAATGAATCAATCTTATTTTTACCTGAAAATGCGAGAGCATAAATTAGTGGTACCCCTACACAGGTAAGGAGCGCCGGGTTCGTGTTCTCCTCCCAAAAAAACTATAGAAAAAGACACGGATAGAAGCTATCCAGTGGTGTATTTCCATGATGGACAAAACGTCTTTTTATAGTAAGGAATCTTACGTTGGACATTCCTGGAAGATTATTCCTGCAATCAAGCGAAATCCAGATATCAGCCGTATGATTGTTGTGGCTATTGACAATGATGGTCTTGGTCGAATGAATGAGTATGCAGCTTGGAAATTCCAAAGAGTCTAATATTCCTGGTCAACAATTTGGTGGTAAAGGGGAGTCGAGTACGCAGAATTTGTCATGGAAGTGGTTAAGCCTTTTATCGATGAAAAACTATCGGACAAAAAGCAGACCGTAAACACACTGCTATGGTTGGATCTTCTCTAGGTGGCAATATTACCCAGTTTATCGGCTTGGAGTATCAAGATCAGATTGGGTGCTTGGGAGTTTTCTCATCAGCTAACTGGCTTCACCAAGAAGCCTTTGATCGCTATATCGAGCGTAAAAAACTCTTGCCTGACCAACGAATCTTTATCTATGTTGGAACGGAAGAAGCTGATGATACAGACAAGACCCTCATGGCTGGCAATATTAAGCAGGCCTATATCGACTCTTCCCTTCGCTATTATCATGATTTGATAGCTGGAGGAGTGCAGTTGGAAAATCTCTCACTCAAGGTTCAGGCTGGAGCCATTCACCATGAAGTGCCATGGTCAGAAAATCTTCCAGCTTGTCTACGATTTTTTGCAGAAAATTGGTAAATAGTATAAAGGAGACAGGATATGAATATTGAACATCTTAGCCACTGGAGTGGTCATCTAAATCGTGAAATGTACGTCAATCGTTACGGACACGCAGGTATCCCAGTTGTTGTCTTTGCATCCTCAGGTGGTAGCCACAATGAATATTATGATTTTGGCATGATTGATGCATGTGCATCTTTTATTGAGGAGGGCCGTGTTCAGTTCTTTACACTTTCAAGTGTTGATAGTGAAAGTTGGCTTGCGACATGGAAAAACGGTCATGACCAAGCTGAAATGCACCGTGCCTATGAACGATATGTTATTGAAGAAGCCATTCCTTTTATCAAGCATAAGACGGGCTGGTTCGATGGCATGATGACGACAGGTTGCTCTATGGGAGCTTACCATGCTCTCAACTTCTTCTTGCAACATCCGGATGTCTTCACCAAAGTAATTGCTCTTAGTGGTGTCTACGATGCACGTTTTTTTGTCGGTGATTACTACAATGATGATGCCATCTATCAAAATTCACCAGTAGACTATATTTGGAATCAAAATGACGGTTGGTTTATCGACCGTTACCGTCAAGCTGAAAATTGTGGTTTGTACGGGACTAGGGTGCTTGGGAACATGATGGCCTACCTTCTTACTACAAGCTCAAAGAAGCCTTCGATCAAAAAAACAAATTCCTGCCTGGTTTGCAGAATGGGGACATGATGTCGCCCTATGACTAGGGAATGGTGGCGCAAACAAATGCCTTATTTCCTCGGTCACATGAGTCTATAAAAGGAGTCGCTATGAATTATCTTGTAATTTCACCCTATTACCCACAAAATTTCCAACAATTTAGTATTGAACTAGCCAATAAAGGAATCACTGCTCTAGGGATTGGGCAAGAACCCTATGAACAACTAGATGAACCATTACGCAATAGCTTGACTGAGTATTTCCGAGTTGATAATCTTGAAAATATCGATGAGGTTAAACGTGCAGTTGCTTTTCTATTCTACAAACATGGTCCAATTGATCGCATCGAATCACATAATGAATACTGGTTAGAGTTGGATGCTGCTCTTCGTGAACAGTTTAATGTTTTTGGTGCCAAACCAGAAGACCTCAAGAAAACTAAGTTCAAATCTGAAATGAAAAAACTCTTCAAAAAAGCAGGAGTTCCAGTTGTGCCAGGTGCGGTGATTGAAACAGAAGCAGATGTTGATAAAAGCTGTGAAAGAGATCGGTCTTCCGATGATTGCCAAACCTGACAATGGAGTTGGAGCAGCCGCAACCTTCAAACTTGAAACAGAAGATGATGTCAATCACTTTAAGGCTGAATGGGATCACTCAACCGTTTATTTCTTTGAAAAATTTGTTACCTCTAGTGAAATCTGTACCTTCGATGGTTTGGTAGATAGAGATGGAAATATCGTCTTTTCTACGACCTTTGACTACGCACACACCTCTCGATCTTATGATTTACAAGATGGACAATTCTTATTATGTTCTCAAAGAGATGGATCCAAAATTACGCAAGTATGGTGAGGCTATTGTCAAAGAATTTGGCATGAAGGAACGTTTCTTCCATATTGAGTTCTTCCGTGAGGGTGATGACTATATTGCTATTGAATACAATAACCGTCCAGCTGGTGGCTTTACCATTGATGTCTATAACTATGCTCATTCTTTTGATTTGTATAAGGGCTATGCAGCGATCGTTGCAGGTGAACCATTTCCAGCTTCTCAATTCGAGCCTCTATACTGCTTGGCAACATCTCGTCGTGCCAACGCCAACTATGTTTATTCAGAAGAAGACTTGCTCGCCAAGTATGGTCAGCAATTCAAGGTCAAGAAAATCATGCCGGCTGCCTTTGCTGAATTGCAAGGAGACTTTCTCTATATGCTAACGACGTCAAGTCGTGAAGAAATGGATCAGATGATTAAGGACTTTGGTCAGCGTCAAGAATAATTAAAATTTTGACTTAACAAACTCTCTTTGTTAGGTCTTTTTTTGTAGACTTGAAATAAAAAGCGTTTTTCCCTGCAGGATTCTTTTTAGAAAATCTGTTGCTAAAAAGGCTTAAAAATTGATAGAATAGGGATTGTCTAAAAAATATTAAGGAGAATCTATCAATGGATTTAGCATGGGCAGTCAAATATGCCACTGAATTTTTGGGAACAGCCATCTTGATTATCTTGGGAAATGGTGCAGTTGCCAACGTTGAACTTAAAGGTACGAAAGGTCACCAAAGTGGCTGGCTCGTTATCGCTGTTGGTTACGGTATGGGGGTTATGATCCCTGCCTTGATGTTTGGTAATGTTTCTGGTAACCACATCAACCCAGCCTTCACTCTTGGTCTAGCAGTTAGCGGACTTTTCCCTTGGGCACAAGTAGCACCATACATCGTTGCACAAGTCTTGGGAGCAATCTTCGGACAAGCCTTGGTTGTTGCAACTCACCGTCCTTACTACTTGCAAACTGAAAAAGCAAACAATATCTTGGGAACTTTCTCAACAATTTCAAGTATCGACCACGGAACAAAAGAATCACGCTTTGCAGCAACAGTTAACGGTTTTATCAATGAGTTTGTTGGTTCATTCGTTCTCTTCTTTGCAGCACTTGGTTTGACAAAGAACTTCTTTGGTGCTGAAGTTCTCAATACATGAAACAAATGGCAACTCAAGCAGGTCAAAATCTTGACTTCTCTGATTTGGCAATTAAAGCTCAAGTAGCGCCTCATACAGCATCAGGACTTTCTGTTGGTCACTTGGCACTTGGTTTCCTAGTAATGGCCTTGGTTACTTCACTTGGCGGACCTACAGGACCTGGTTTGAACCCAGCTCGTGACTTTGGACCACGTCTCCTTCATGCCTTCCTTCCAAAATCAATCCTTGGTCAACACAAGGGTGATTCAAAATGGTGGTATGCTTGGGTACCAGTAGTTGCACCGATTGCAGCTGGTATTGCAGCAGTAGCGCTTTTCAAATTACTTTACCTATAATCACTCAAAACTGGGAAGACCCAGTTTTTTCTTGTCTACGAAAGTCGAGTTTTTAGATAGAGATTCTTAAATCGTCAGACTTTTTTTATTTTAATGCTAAAGGTGAAAATGTGGCGAAAATATGGTAAAATAGAGTACTAAGTAAACGTTAAAAAGGAATATTATGCGTAAAGAGATTGCACCCGAATTATATAATTACAATAAATTCCCTGGTCCTGAATTTCATCTATCTGGAGATAAAGTCGAAGCTGAAGGGTTTACCTTTACTTTGGTTGAAAAATAGTAAGGATGCTTTTGATGCAACAGCATTTACTCAACGCTTTTTCTGAAGTTTTAAGTAAGTTCGATTATATTGTTGGAGACTGGAGTAATGAGCAGTTGCGCTTACGTGGTTTCTATAAAAATGAGAGAGCTGAAGAGTCTCTCGAGAAAATCAGTCGTTTACAAGATTACCTACTTGAGTATTGTAGCTATGGTTGTGCCTATTTTTGTTCTAGAAAATGAAGTTCCTAAACGAGCACCGTTTGACCAAAAGATGCGCAAAAAAAGAGGAAGAAAAAGGATTCTCGCAAAGGGAAAAACTTCCCAAAAGTAAGAAAAGAAATCATACGGATAAGAGAAATAGACGCCGTTCAAAAGAACAGAAATCTCAGAAAGAAGACAAGGGCAACGTCATTTCGTCATCCGTCAGAAAGATTAAGAATAAGGAGAAAAACATGAAACCGTCTATTTATAGTTTAACACGTCAAGGCATGCAAGAATGGGTCTTGGAGCAGGGAGAAAAAGAAATTCCGTGCCGACCAAATCTGGGAGTGGCTTTACCGTAAACGTGTCCAATCATTTGAAGAAATGACCAACTTGTCAAAGGATTTGATTGCCAAACTCAATGATCAATTTGTAGTCAATCCTTTGAAACAACGCATCGTTCAAGAATCAGCTGATGGTACTGTAAAGTATCTCTTTGAGTTGCCAGATGGGATGTTGATTGAGACAGTGCTGATGCGTCAACACTACGGTTTGTCAGTCTGTGTAACGACTCAGGTAGGATGCAATATCGGTTGTACCTTCTGTGCATCAGGCTTGATCAAGAAGCAACGTGACCTCAATAACGGTGAAATCGTTGCGCAGATTATGTTAGTCCAAAAAAATTTTGACGAACGTGGACAAGATGAACGTGTTAGTCATATCGTTGTTATGGGTATTGGAGAACCTTTTGATAACTACAATAATGTCTTGAACTTTATCCGTACCATAAATGACGATAAGGGGATGGCTATCGGTGCTCGCCATATCACAGTATCAACTTCAGGTTTGGCTCACAAAATCCGTGAATTTGCTAATGAAGGTGTACAGGTCAACCTTGCTGTTTCTCTTCATGCGCCAAACAATGAACTTCGTTCAAGCATCATGAAGATTAACCGTGCCTTTCCAATTGAAAAACTCTTTGCAGCTATTGAGTACTACATCGAAACTACCAATCGCCGTGTGACTTTTGAGTATATCATGCTCAATGAAGTTAACGATGGAGTAGAGCAGGCACTTGAGTTGGCAGAATTGCTGAAAAATATCAAGAAATTGTCTTATGTCAATTTGATTCCTTACAACCCAGTTAGTGAACATGACCAGTATAGCCGTAGTCCTAAAGAGCGTGTTATGGCCTTCTATGATACGCTCAAGAAAAAAGGTGTCAACTGTGTCGTTCGCCAGGAACATGGTACAGATATCGATGCGGCTTGTGGACAATTGCGTTCAAATACCATGAAGCGTGATCGCCAAAAAGCAGTAGCTGAAGTAAATCCATAAGATGAGTCGAAAAACATTACTAAGCTTGGGAGTGCTTTTATACAGTCTTTGTATCGTCTGTTTTTGTTTTACTCCCCAGCCTCAACTTCCTACAGGAGTGGAAACTCCAGGTATTCAAACTTTTGGACGCCTGGTTTTTCTTTTGACGCCTTTTAACTCCCTTTGGAAACTGGGTGAAGTAACAAGCCTTCTGCAGTTATTCTGGATATTTTTGCAAAACGCCTTAAATATCCTTTTACTCTTCCCACTGATTTTCCAACTTCTCTATCTCATGCCTAGTCTAAGGAATACTAAGAAAGTGATTTTTTGTTTAGCTTTTTATTGAGCTTGGGAATTGAATGCACGCAACTAGTTTTTAGACTTTTTCTTGGACTTTAATCAGGGTCTTTGAGATTGATGATTTGTGGACCAATACTCTAGGTGGCTACCTAGCTTGGGTCCTCTATAAATTACTACATAAAAACAAGATAAGGAATTTAAATGAGTATCTTAGAAGTTAAAAATTTGAGTCACGGTTTTGGTGACCGTGCGATTTTTTTGAAGATGTATCTTTCCGCCTCCTCAAAGGTGAACATATCGGCTTAGTTGGTGCCAATGGTGAAGGAAAATCAACCTTCATGAGCATCGTGACTGGTAAAAATGTTACCTGATGAAGGTAAGGTGGAATGGTCTAAATATGTTACAGCTGGCTACCTAGATCAGCATGCGGTGCTTAAAGAATGCCAAACTGTGCGTGATGTCCTCCGAACAGTCTTTGACGAATTATTTAAAGCAGAAGCACGTATCAATGAACTCTACATGGAAATGGCGGAAGAGGGCGCTGATATTGAGGCTCTCATGGAGGAAGTTGGAGAACTTCAAGACCGTTTGGAAAGTCGTGATTTCTATACCTTGGATGCTAAGATTGATGAGGTAGCGCGTGCCCTTGGTGTCATGGATTTTGGGATGGATACGGATGTAACAGCCTTGTCAGGTGGACAAAGAACCAAGGTACTTTTGGCAAAACTCCTTCTTGAAAAACCAGATATCTTGCTTTTGGACGAGCCAACCAACTATCTCGATGCTGAACATATCGACTGGCTCAAGCGTTATCTTCAAAACTATGAGAATGCCTTTGTCCTCATTTCTCACGATATTCCTTTCCTCAACGACGTTATCAATATCGTCTATCATGTAGAAAATCAGCAGTTGACTCGTTATTCAGGCGATTACTACCAGTTCCAAGAAGTCTATGCCATGAAGAAATCGCAGCTGGAGGCAGCCTATGAGCGTCAACAGAAAGAAATTGCTGACCTCAAAGACTTTGTAGCCCGTAATAAAGCTCGTGTCGCAACTCGAAACATGGCCATGTCTCGCCAGAAGAAATTGGACAAGATGGACATTATTGAGCTTCAAAGTGAGAAACCAAAGCCGTCCTTTGATTTTAAAACAGCTCGTACACCTGGTCGCTTTATCTTCCAAGCCAAGGACTTGCAGATTGGTTATGACCGTCCCCTTACCAAGCCCTTAAATCTTACCTTTGAGCGCAATCAAAAGGTCGCTATCATCGGTGCCAACGGTATCGGGAAAACAACTCTCTTGAAGAGTCTTTTGGGAATCATTCCTCCAATTGCTGGGGAGGTTGAGCGAGGTGACTACCTAGAACTCGGCTACTTTGAACAAGAAGTGGAAGGTGGCAATCGCCAGACACCACTAGAAGCTGTCTGGAATGCCTTTCCGGCACTCAATCAAGCCGAAGTTCGTGCAGCCCTTGCTCGTTGTGGTCTGACGACTAAACATATCGAGAGTCAAATCCAAGTATTGTCAGGTGGGGAACAAGCCAAGGTTCGTTTCTGTCTCTTGATGAACCGCGAGAATAATGTCCTTGTACTAGACGAACCTACCAACCACTTGGATGTGGATGCTAAGGACGAACTCAAACGAGCTCTGAAAGAATACAAGGGATCTATCCTCATGGTGTGTCACGAACCAGACTTTTACGAAGGATGGATGGATCAAATCTGGGATTTCAATGAGTTGACATAAAAAGAAAATCCCGCAAAACTAGAATAGGAAAGCCAAGTCTGGGTGACTTGGCTTTTTGGCTAGTAATTCAAATAGGTTTCAATATCAGATTTTTGGATTTCTCTGCCGTAGTGACAAATCGGGCAAGAAACGAAATAAGTTTTTCCGTAAGAAAAGAGTGGAATCCAGTAAAGGGTAAACTTACGTCCAGTTTCTGAAATTTCCCAAGTGTCGGTATTGTTACAGTGACCACACTCGATAGTGGTTTGAGTATGTCCTAAGACCTTTTGGTAACCTTTCGAACCCCAGAATAAAATCATTGTCTCATCTCCTTATTTTGGGATTATCCTATTTTTTACTGAAATCGTAGTCCTTAACAATTTCGATACTGTCGATTGTAATAGCAGTAGTTGGTTTGTCTTTTTCGTCTTTTTCAGCCTTGGCAATCTTGTCAACAACATCCATACCGTCGATGACTTGACCAAAGACAGGGGTGCTTACCGTCTAGACTAGGATTTCCACCTTCTTTGTAGGCTTCGATAATTTTCTTTGGATAGCTACTTGTAGGGAGTTTGGCAGAAATATCCGTCGTATTTTGGTTGATGAAGAACTGGCTACCATTTGAATTTGGTTGACCAGTATTGGCCATAGAGAGAGAACCACGAATGTTATAGAGATACGGAGAGATTTCGCTTTTGAAACCAGTTCCCTGGTCTTTAGTCTTGTCCTTATCATGCCAGATGGATTCACCACCAGTACCATCCCCTTTTGGATCACCAGTTTGGACCATGAAGCCATCGATCACTCGGTGGAAGGTAACACTATTATAGTAGCCTTCTTTTGCGTGAGTTAGGAAATTTTCAACCGCAAGTGGAGCTAGCTTTGGAAAGAGTTTGATGCGGATATCTCCTTGACTGGTGTGGAGAATGACTTCAGCTTCGTCTTCAGCAACTTCCTTAGAGAGTTGTGGGAAGTTAGCATTCTCATTTGTCAAGGCGTCTTTGAGATCCTTGGCAGATTGGGCAGCTGCTTTGGAACTTTCTTCAGCAGCCAAACTAGAATCTACATAGTCATCCCCTCGGAGACTACGTTGGATACTGCTACATCCAGCAAGGGCAAAAGTTGAGATTAATAGAAGTGTTGCTATTTTTTTCATGGTAATCCTTTCAAAAATCATTTCTACCATTGTACCCTAATTGAAAGTGGATTTCAAATATTCAATTGTGATCATTCCGATAGTACATACAATTTTATGTAGCCTTACTTACCCCATTTTGATCATTAGAATCTGTTACTTTATTTTGCACAGGCTTTTAACATCTGTAGGAGCATTTCCCATTGCAACACCAAGTCCAGCGGTCTCAATCATTGGAATATCGTTATAATTATCTCCAATACTCATAATTTCAGTGAGTGATAGTTGATAATAGTTGGCTAATTCTAACAGAGCTTGTTTTTTTGAGACTTGATTATGTGTGACTTCAAGATAGTTATCCTTCGAGAGGTAAAAGTCAGTTTGAGGGAAATCCATGGTTGCTAATGTCTCTTTAAGTTTCTGGATAGCAGCTGCGTTATCTATTAGTAAAAGTTTATGAATAAGATTCTTTTTCTTCCTGAAGAAAAATCTGTTAGTGAAGTAACTTTTGGGCTCTCTCCAGTAATCTGTGCTTCAATTTCTACCCATTTATCTAAAAGTATTTACGTACCAATCTTTTTCCAGAATAAACATTAATTGAAACTGTCGGAAATTCTTTTTGTTAAAAAAATCATGTAGTAAGAGTAATTCCTTTTTATTAATAGTATGCTGACTCAGAATTTTATCTCCTGTACTAATGAGAGCACCATTATAACTTGCAATTGGAAAATCTGTGATTCCAAGTTCTTTCGAAATTGGAGCTATACCAAGAGGAGATCGAGCAGAAGCTAGAACAAAAGGAATTTCACTTTGTTTCAAAAGTGGCATAAGCTCTAGTAAATGAGAGTCTAATTGGTGCTTTTGGTCTAAAATGGTGCCATCAATATCACTTATGATTAACTTTATTACTGACATATATTTCTCCTTTTTAAAATAGAATAGTTGTTTTACCATCTAAAGATTGTTGAATTTCTATGTCGGGTTCTTTGTCTGTAATCCAATAATCAAAATCAGTAAGTTCGGAAAGAATATAATGAGAGTGTTTGTTTATCTTGCTGGTTTCAGCTAACAAGACGCGAATTTTACTGGTTTTAAATGCTCTTTTTTTCATTAGAACATCTTCTTGATCTTCAAAACTAACTTGTCCGTCTGAAAGACTAGCTGCACCAAAAAATGCTAAGTCAAATTTAATTCTATTCAAAGATTCGGATTCTTCTAATAAGTAATAGAAACGATGCTTTTTATGAAATCGTCCACCGATAATGTGAAAATCGACATTTTCATTTTCTCCTAAGACCAGTGCATTATCCAATGAATGGCTGAAAATAGTAACTTTTTTATCTGTTATTTTTGATAACTCAAGTACAGTTGTTGAAACATCATAGAAAAATTAATTGTGAATCAGAAATAAGTTGGGTAGCTAAATGAGCAATTTTCTCTTTTTCTTTGGAAGACTGTTCTGCTCGACCTTTATAACCAAGAATCCTTTGCTTTTGGATTGGCAATAAACCTCCATGAGTTCTTTTTTTGCTCGTTTCTCCTTTGCGAGAATAGCAAAAATCTCTACGGATGGTATCTTTGGAAACATGGAAATGGTCAACCATTTCTTTTGCTGATAGACTTCCTCTATCCTCTAAAAGTTTAATGATTTCTTCTAATCGTTGTTCTTGGTACATATGAATTCCCTCTTTTAATACTAATATACCTCTTTTGTAAGTGATTGTCAATAAATGTAATGATTTATAAGTGTTTTTAAATGATTTACAAAAATCAACCTGACTTGGTTGATTAAAGATTCTTCTTTGGATGGCGGTCAATGATTGCCTGATGGTCCTTGAGAGCCTGTTCTCCATTTGGAGTTAGTTTATAACCGCGAATCGAAAAGAGACTAGCTAATTTCTCTTCTGAAAAATGGTCATGAAGGGCTTGATCCAAGTCGGCAGCCTTCATTTTAGAAAGTCCAGTAACTCCCTTCTTTTTTAGAATATTCTTTTTCATAGTAGCATTGATATGATCCAGCGAATCAAAAGCAGTTTCAACAAGAGCATAGCCTTTTTCAACAAGCGTTTCTAAATGTTTTGGGGCATCAATGCCATAAGTGTACTCGAAGTATTTAGGAAACCAAGTTTCTGTAGTAAAGGTACCAAACTGAATTCGCCAGAGGAGGATAATATCTCCTGCCAGGAGATTGTCTTCTAGTAATTCCATATTGCGTTTTGGGACTGGTTTGGGATCCAGTAGCCAAGCCTCTATATCTCGATCAGGAGAGATATAAGGTTTGACTTGATGGTCTTTGTAAATGTTCTCTAGACTAGTATTCATAAAGTTTCTCTTTCTAATTTAACTCTATTAGTCTAACAAATTTCTAAAAAAATTTAAAAAAATTTTAAAGTCTGTCAAGTTTTTTTCTTGACACCTCTTAGAAATCTGCTATAATAGAACATGTGCTAAATAGCTCAGCTATTTCACCGAACTAAAAAAATAAAAGAAAAGAGATATTAAAAATGGCAGTAAAAAAATCCGTTTTGACTCGTATGGGTTCTAAGAAAAAAACCTTTCTACCGTATTAACGTAGCAGATTCACGTTCACCACGTGACGGACGTTTCATCGAAACAGTTGGGACTTACAACCCACTTGTTGCTGAAAACCAAGTAACTTTGAAAGAAGACCGCATTCTTGCATGGTTGGCTGATGGAGCTCAACCTTCAGACACAGTACGCAACATCCTTTCAAAAGAAGGCGTATTGAAGAAATTCCACGATTCTAAATTCTCTAAATAATTCTAAAAGTAGGTTGACAGATGGATACGATTGAAAATCTCATTATTGCAATTGTGAAACCTTTGATTTCACAACCAGATGCCTTAACTATCAAGATTGAAGATACACAGAATTTTTTTGGAGTATCATTTGGATCTTGACCAAAAGCGATGTGGGTCGTGTGATTGGTCGTAAGGGTCGCACTATCTCTGCGATAAGAACGATTGTCTACTCTGTCCCAACTGAAGACAAAAAAGTAAGAATCGTTATTGACGAAAAATAAGAAAAGCGGGACGGATGTCTCGCTTTTTTGCTAGGAGTAGGATATGAAGGATTTAACAGTTAGACAACTACAAGCCTATTTGCTAGAACATTACCAGCAATCTAGAACAGAAGAAGGGCTCTTTATAAAAACTAGTTGAAGAAGTTGGTGAAGTAGCCGAGGTTTTTAAATGGACGTTCTGGACGAAAAGAGGGAGTTCAGGACTCAAATGAGGAACTTGCTAAAGAACTTGCTGATATTATACATTATACGGTTGCAATCGCAGCTATCAACGATATTGATCTAACCAAGACCATTTTTGAAAAAGATAAGAAAGCTGCCATCAAGTATCACCATGAACGAGATTTGGAGGGATATTTAGAAGCGGAAGTCCAGAACTAGCTTTTTTCTCCAACTTGTGAAAATACCTAGAACGTGATAAAATAAAAGGGAGAAATGTACACAGGAGATCAAATGAACTATTTTAACGTTGGAAAAATCGTCAATACACAAGGTTTGCAAAGGTGAGATGAGAGTCTTATCTGTAACGGATTTTTCGGAAGAACGCTTTAAAAAAGGTGCAGAGCTTGCCTTATTTGATGAGAAGGATCAATTTGTTAAAACAGTGACTATCGCAAGTCACCGTAAGCATAAAAACTTTGATATCATCAAATTTAAGGATATGTATCACATCAATGATATCGAAAAATACAAGGGCCACAGTTTGAAGGTTGCAGAAGAAAACCTTAATGACCTTGATGAGGGTGAATTTTACTATCACGAGATTATTGGACTAGAGGTCTACGAGGGTGACAACTGATTGGAACCATCAAGGAAATCCTTCAACCAGGTGCCAATGATGTCTGGGTAGTTAAGCGCAAGGGAAACAGGGATCTGCTTTTACCCTATATCCCACCAGTTGTCCTCAATGTAGATATTCCTAATAAGCGTGTGGATGTAGAACTCTTAGAAGGGTTAGACGATGAAGATTGATATTTTAACCCTCTTTCCAGAGATGTTCTCGCCTCTAGAACATTCTATCGTTGGAAAGGCTAGAGAAAAAGGGCTTTTAGATATCCAGTATCATAATTTTTCGTGAATATGCTGAAAAGGCCCGTCATGTCGATGATGAACCCTACGGCGGTGGTCAAGGGATGTTGCTACGTGCGCAGCCAATCTTTGATGCCTTTGATGCTATTGAAAAGAAGAATCCGCGCGTGATCCTTTTGGATCCTGCTGGTAAGCAGTTTGATCAAGCCTATGCTGAAGATTTAGCCCAAGAAGAGGAACTCATCTTTATCTGTGGTCACTACGAGGGCTATGATGAACGCATTAAGACCTTGGTAACAGATGAGATTTCCCTAGGTGATTATGTTCTAACTGGTGGAGAACTGGCAGCAATGACCATGATTGATGCGACGGTTCGCTTGATACCAGAAGTGATTGGTAAGGAATCTAGCCACCAAGATGATAGCTTTTCATCAGGCCTTCTTGAATACCCACAGTACACACGTCCTTATGATTATCGAGGCATGGTGGTTCCAGATGTGCTATGAGTGGGCATCATGAGAAGATTCGTCAATGGCGTCTCTATGAAAGTCTCAAAAAAACTTATGAGCGTAGACCAGATTTGTTGGAACATTACGAATTAACAACAGAAGAAGCTAAAATGTTAGCAGACATTAAAGAAAATACAAATTAAAAGGAGAAGCCTATGCAAGTCATTAAACGTGATGGACAAGTTGCCGACTTTGATCCAGATAAAATCTATCAAGCCATTCTCAAAGCTGCTCAAACAGTTTATGTTTTTGACAGATGATTTACGTCAAAAATCTAGCTCAGGTAACTAAAAAGGTTGTCTTGGATCTAGAAGAGGCAAAAGTGGAGCGTGCGACAATCAGCATGATTCAATCAATGGTTGAGCATCGCTTGCTTGGCGCAGGCTACATTACCATCGCTGAACACTATATCTCTTACCGTTTGCAACGTGATTTAGAGAGAAGTGGTTACGGAGAACACATTGCTGTTCACCTTCATTTTGAACAAATTCGTTAATAGAAAAGAGTGAGATGAAGAAAACTCATCTCACTCTTTCTTAAATCGATTTTTTTGGGCAGTTTGGACGGTTGAGGGAACAAAACTCACTTTCTGAATATCTGGGATTCGAATAATGCGGGTCACATTTTTTGCAAAATTTTTAACGATAATTTGCTGGCGGTCCGTATCATATTTGATGATATCCCCTGTAAAACTCGTATCGGAAAAAATAATGTGGACAGCAGTTTTTTTTAGAAGCGCCTCTTTAATGGCACTTGTCAGGAGTCAGCTTTGGAATGATCTGGTTCTTCTCGTCCGTTGAGAAAGCCTTGGAATTTTTTGTTGAATGTAGTTAAATAAATCTTTCATCGGAGCCTCCCTTCTTTTTACCATTATATACAATTTTAAAAAAAATCTACAAGATTTTACGAATAATCAAGTGAAGACAATCAAAAGGAGAATACAATGGCAGAATTTACATTTGAAATCGAAGAACATCTACTCACACTCTCAGAGAATGAAAAAGGTTGGACTAAGGAAATTAATCGTGTCAGCTTTAATGGAGCACCAGCAAAGTTTGACATTCGTGCTTGGAGTCCAGACCACACTAAGATGGGGAAAGGAATCACCCTATCAAACGAAGAGTTTCAAGTGATGGTCAATGCCTTCAAAAATCAATAAGCAATCATATAAAAACAGACGAAAGGAGGTTGGGCGAAAATTCCCGACCTCCTTTCTTTATTTATGTGAAAAGTAGGGTTGACTACTAAGTCGTTGAAGGAGTGGTCGTCCGATAAAACTAATGGCAATAATTTTTTTGCAAGATCAGGAATGATAAAGGGAAGCACACCGACAGCGAGAGCCTTGTCAATAGGCATACCAGCAAGGAAGTGGAGGCTGAGAATACCACCGACAAAGACAAGGGAATCCCCTAAGAGATTGGCTAGGAAAATACGTACAACACTGCTATTCGTATGAGTCAGATAGGAAGCAAGCCCAGCATAGACTAGGTCAAACCATAGATAACCAGCACTTGGTCCTACTAAAACATGAAAACCAGCTCCTCCACCAGCAAAGACAGGAAGACCAATGGCACCCAGTAAGAGATAGATTCCAACAGAGAGAACAGCTTCCCTAGGTCGAAAAACAGTAGCGATGAGACCGATAGCAAAGTTTTGTAGAGTAAATGGTACAGGTCCAATTGGGATACTGATTTGGGCTAATACTGCAATCAGAGCAGCCCCAATAGCAGGAATAGCGTAAATGTGTGCTTTTTTCATAATAGTTAACCTCTTTTGTAATTTATAGTAACTATTATACTTTAAGAAACATAATTGTCAACCTATTTTTAAAAACAAAGGTTACAAATTTGTAACGGCCGATTTAGAAAGAAAAGGAGGACAAGAGTTTTTTTCAGAACACAGGTAAATCTTATCCGTAATAAAAAGATGAGCCTTATGGAAGTTAGCTATCATATGGTGCAAACACTTAGGAATATTGATGGGATGCTATTTTTAAGTGTTTTATAATTTGCTCTAGTAAAAGAAAAAGATTGAAGAAAATGGTCCAAAATAGACTTTTTCTTCAATCTGAATGACCGAGATGGTCTCTTTTTTATTAACGCATGGTAACAAACTCTTCTGAGCCAGTTGGGTGGATAGCGACAGTAGCATCAAAGTCAGCTTTTGTAGCGCCCATCTTGATTGCTACTGCAAAACCTTGAATCATTTCATCGACGCCGTAGCCGATACCATGAAGGCCAACAACCTTTTCGTCCGCACCAGCTGTAACGAGCTTGAAACGAGCTTCTTGACGGTGACTAGTAACTGCAGAATACATAGAAGCAAATTTTGAAGTATAGACTTTAATGTTTTCTTGTCCATACTCTTTGATAGCTTCTTCCTCAGTCAGACCAACGGTTCCAATAGCTGGGTGTGAGAAGACAACAGTTGGAATAGTAGTGTAGTCCATTTTGGCATTGGTTTTTCCATTGAAAAGTCTTTCAGAGAGTGTACGTCCAGCTTTGATAGCAACAGGAGTCAGTTCTTTTTCACCTGTCACATCTCCAAGAGCATAGATACCGTCAACAACAGTGTTTTGGTATTCGTCTACTTGGATGAAGCCACGTTCATTGAGAGTAACGCCTGCCTTTTCTAGCTGGAGTCCTTCAACGTTTGGACGGCGACCAGTTGCCCAGATAACTTGACTGGCAGTATGAGTACTACCATCTTCGAAATGAATGGTAATGCCTTCTTCAGTTTCTTCAAGTTTAGCAGGAACCTTATGGGTGTGGAGGTTTAATCCAGTGTTGGCCATTTCTTGAACTAGACTCTCAACAATATAGCTATCAAATCCACGGAGCGGACGCTCGCGACGGACGAATAAATCTGTCTGCACACCAAGTGTATGGAGCACGCCAGCTAATTCGACAGCAATGTAACCAGCACCTAAAATGGCTACAGAATCTGGCAACTCTTCCCAAGCAAAGACATCATCAGAACTACCACCTAGTTCCGCACCAGGAATGGCAGGAATATGAGGATGGGCCCCAGTTGCAATCACGATGTGCTTAGCACGGATCAACTCACCATTGACACTGACTGTATGAGCATCAACGAATTCGGCGCGTCCTTCAATCAAATCAACTCCGTTACGCTTAAAAGCTTCCACCATAAGAAGAGCGAGCACGATCAATATAGGCTTCACGATTTTTTTACGAAGTGTTGCATAATCAAATTCATTACCAGTACTTGTAAAACCATAGTCAGGTCCATATTTATGGATGCTCTCTGCGATTTGAGCTCCGTACCACATAATTTTCTTAGGAACGCAGCCAATATTGACACAGGTTCCACCTAATTTCTTTTTCCTCAATAACTGCCGCTTTAGCACCATATTCTCCAGCACGATTCATGGTAGCAATTCCCCCGCTACCTCCTCCAATGGCGATAATATCGTATTCTCTCATAGAAAGCTCCTTTGTTGTTTTCTAGTCATATTCTATCTTTTTTTGAAGGTCAATGCAAAAAAATCTGCTACGTTTAAAAATTTTTTTAAGAAAATGCTTGCAAAAAAATAAAAAAAGAAAGTGTATTATATAACTAATACAACAATAAAAAGATTCAGCAAATGTTTTTTTGGATAATGAGAAATAAATTGTCCATTTTTTTAGGATGTATGCTATAATCTTAATATATATATTTAAAAAGGGTATTGCTATGAAAAAAAGTCAAAAGCTAAGAAATGGCCTTTATTTACTGCTATTGGAGTGGCGTCAGTTCTTGTAGTGGGTGCAGCTGCTGTTCTTCTGTTAAGACAACCAAATCAAGCTGCAGCAAAAGATGAAACTGCTAAGATTGTCCTTGCTAAAGAGGGGTCTGTGGCATCTTCAGTTCTCCTATCAGGGGAGTGTTACTGCTCAGAATGAACAATACATTTATTATGATGCAAGCAAGGGTGACTTGGATGAAGTCTTGGTCTCTGTTGGTGATCAGGTCAGTGAAGGACAGGCTCTCGTCAAGTATAGTAGTACAGAAGCTCAGGCTGCCTATGATGCTGCCAGTCGTGCCGTTGCTAAAGCTAACCGTCATATCAATGACCTGAATGAGTCTCGAAAATACCGCCGCAGCAACACCCTAGCCTTTCGCAAGCAGGTCTAGAAGGAGCAACTGGACAAGCGCCAGCTCAGTCATCCGGTTCTGCCACAGCTGCTATTGATTCTCAAATCAGCGATGCTCGTGATGTGCGTGCAGATGCAGAAGCGCAACTCGAAAAAAAGCTCAAGCCCAGTTGAATGCTGCTACGGTATTGAGTACGGTGGAGGGAACAGTTGTTGAAGTGAATCGTAACGTTTCAAAAATCTCCAACAGGAAATAGTCAAGTTTTTGGTTCATATCGTAAGTAACGATAACTTGCAGGTCAAGGGAGAGCTTTCTGAGTACAACCTTGCCAATCTATCTGTCGGCCAAGAAGTCACTTTCACTTCCAAGGTTTACCCAGATAAAACTTGGAATGGTAAGATTAGCTATATTTCAAATTATCCAAAAAATAACAGTGAAGCAAGTAGTAGCTTAGCTGCTTCAAACACAGGTTCAAAAATACCCGTATACAGTCGATGTAACTAGCGAAATTGGTGGTTTGAAACAGGGCTTTACAGTCAGTGTCGAAGTGAAAAGCACTAGCAAAGCATTGATTGTTCCGATCACCAGCGTAGTCATGGAAGAAGAGAAAAACTATGTTTGGATCCTTGATGAAAATCAAAAGGCCAAAAAAGTTGAAGTTGGTTTGGGCAATGCAGATGCAGAAAATCAAGAAATCACATCTGGTCTGACAGATGGAGCAAAAAGTCATCAGTAATCCGACAGCTTCCTTGCAAGAAGGAAAAAGAGGTGAAGACTGATGAAGCAACTAATTAGCCTCAAAAAAATATCTGTCGTAGCTATCGCAATGGTGATCAAGAACTACTAGTCCTCAAGAATATTAACCTAGAAGTTCATGAGGGAGAATTTGTAGCAATCATGGGACCATCTGGTTCTGGGAAATCTACTCTCATGAATACCATTGGTATGTTAGATACCCCTTCAAGTGGGCAGTATTTTCTAGATGGAAAAGAAGTAGCTGGTTTGGGTGAAAAAAACAATTAGCCAAGGTTCGAAATCAGGAAATCGGCTTCGTCTTTCAACAATTCTTTCTCTTGTCCAAGCTTAATGCACTTCAAAATGTAGAACTTCCCTTGATTTATGCTGGAGTTTCAGCTTCAAAACGTCGCAAATTAGCAGAAGAGTATCTGGAAAAAGGTTGAACTGACCGAGCGTAGCCATCATTTACCTTCGGAGTTGTCAGGTGGTCAGAAGCAAAGGGTTGCCATTGCGCGTGCTTTTAGTCAACAATCCTTCTATCATTCTAGCAGACGAACCGACTGGGGCACTTGATACCAAAACAGGAAATCAAATCATGCAACTCTTGGTTGAATTAAACAAAGAAGGAAAAAAACCATTATCATGGTTACGCATGAGCCTGAAATTGCTGCCTATGCGAAACGTCAAATCGTCATCCGAGATGGCGTCATTTCATCTGATAGTGGTTTCGTAGAAAAGGAGGAAAACTAAGATGCAGAATCTGAAATTTGCCTTTTTCATCCATTATGGCCCACAAGATGCGTTCTTTCCTCACCATGATTGGGATTATCATAGGTGTATCCTCTGTTGTCGTTATCATGGCCTTGGGCGACTCTATGTCTCGCCAGGTCAATAAAAACATGACCAAGTCCCAGAAAGATATCCATGTCTTTTTCTCACCTACCAAGAGTAAGGACGGTTCCTTTACACAAAGACAATCTGCATTGACCTTGTCTGGTGGTCAAGAAGAAAATTTTGTTGAACCACCAAAACCTCAAGAAGCATGGGTCAAGGAAGCTGCTAAGCTCAAGGGAGTGGATAGTTATTACGTAACCAACTCAGCCAATGTGACCTTGACTTATAAGGATAAAAAGGTCGAACACGCTAACATGACGGGTGGGAATGTCACCTATATGGATGCGGTCGAAAATGAAATCATTGCAGGTCGTGGCCTTAGAGCGCAAGATTATAAAGATTTTGCAAGTGTGATCATTTTAGATGAAGAGCTTGCCAATAGCCTTTTTGGTTCAGCACAAGAAGCTCTCAACCAAATTGTTGAAGTAAATGAAATCAGTTACCGTGTTATTGGTGTTTATGCAAGTAAAGAGGCTAAAGCTGCGAAAACCTTTGGAGTCGGAGGACTACCAATTACGACCAATATTTCTCTTGCAGCTAATTTTAACACAGATGAGATTTCAAATATTGTCTTCCGTGTCAATGATACTAGCTTAACCCAGACTTTAGGACCAGAGTTGGCAAGAAGAATGACAGAGATTGCAGGTCTTCAACAAGGGGAATATCAAGTTGCAGATGCGTCTGCTGCCTTCCAAGAAGTTCAACAACTCTTTGGCTTCATAACAACGATTATTAGTGCTATTGCGGGGATTTCCCTTTTTGTCGGTGGTACTGGTGTTATGAACATTATGCTTGTTTCAGTGACAGAGCGTACCCGTGAGATTGGTCTACGTAAAGCGCTAGGAGCAACACGTGGGAATATTCTGGTTCAATTTTTTTGATTGAATCCATGATTTTTAACCTTGTTAGGAGGGGTCATCGGTCTTGTGCTGGCTGCAGGGGTGACTATGCTTGCAGGTGTCCTTCTTCAAAAACATGATTGCAGGAATCGAAGTTGGCGTATCCATCCCAATCGCTCTCTTTAGTTTAGCTGTCTCAGCTGGCATCGGTATGATATTCGGTGTTCTACCAGCCAATAAGGCTTCTAAACTGGATCCGATTGAAGCACTTCGATATGAATAAGATAATCAACAGGAAAAAAACAAGATGGACATTAGTCTATCTTGTTTTTTTGTATGGATTTCATATCGAAAATCATTAAAAATGTGATATAATGAAGTGTTAGAAAAACAGGTTTCATTTGCCTGGAAAGGAAATATTATGTCTGAAAAGAATTTTTATATTACAACGCCGATTTACTATCCATCTGGTAAACTCCATATCGGTTCTGCCTACACAACCATCGCTTGTGATGTCCTAGCTCGTTACAAACGCCTCATGGGCTACGATGTCTTTTTATTTGACAGGTTTGGATGAGCATGGTCAAAAGATTCAACAAAAAAAGCAGAAGAAGCTGGCATCACACCACAAGCCTATGTTGACGGGATGGCAGTTGGAGTTAAAGAACTCTGGAAATTATTGGATATCTCATACGATAAATTCATCCGTACCACAGATGACTACCATGAAAAAGTAGTAGCTCAAGTCTTTGAACGTTTGCTTGCTCAAGATGATATCTACTTGGGTGAATACTCTGGTTGGTATTCAGTTTCAGATGAGGAATTCTTTACAGAAAGTCAACTGGCGGAAGTTTTTCCGTGACGAATCTGGAAATGTAACTGGTGGTATCGCTCCATCAGGCCACTGAAGTGGAATGGGTTTCAGAGGAGTCTTATTTCCTTCGCCTCAGCAAATACCAAGATCGTTTAGTTGAATTTTTTTCAATTCACATCCTGATTTCATCACTCCTGATGGACGTCTCAATGAAATGTTGAAAAACTTTATTGAGCCTGGATTGGAAGACTTGGCTGTATCACGTACAACCTTTACATGGGGTGTACCAGTTCCATCAAATCCTAAACACGTAGTCTACGTTTGGATTGATGCCCTTCTTAACTATGCGACAGCTCTTGGTTATGGTCAAGATGAACATGGCAACTTTGACAAGTTCTGGAATGGAACAGTCTTCCACATGGTAGGAAAGGATATTCTTCGTTTCCACTCAATCTACTGGCCAATCCTTCTTATGATGTTGGATATCAAATTACCTGACCGTTTGATTGCCCACGGTTGGTTTGTCATGAAAGACGGCAAGATGTCTAAGTCTAAAGGGAATGTCGTTTATCCTGAAATGTTAGTAGAGCGTTATGGTCTCGATCCACTTCGTTACTACCTCATGCGTAGCCTTCCAGTTGGTTCAGACGGAACCTTCACCCCAGAAGATTATGTAGGCCGTATCAACTATGAATTGGCAAATGACCTCGGAAATCTCCTCAACCGTACGGTTTCAATGATTAACAAGTACTTTGATGGTCAAATCCCTGCCTATGTAGAGGGTGTGACAGACTTTGACAATGCACTTGCTGACGTTGCAGAACAATCAATCGCTGACTACCATACCTACATGGAAGCAGTTGACTATCCGCGTGCGCTTGAAGCAGTCTGGACTCTTATCTCACGTACTAACAAATACATCGATGAGACAGCACCTTGGGTCTTAGCTAAGGATGAAGCACACCGTGGCCAATTGGCAAGTGTTATGAGTCACTTGGCAGCTAGTCTTCGTGTCGTAGCCCACTTGATTGAGCCATTTATGATGGAAACTAGTCGTGCAGTCTTGACTCAACTTGGTCTCGCAGAAGTTTCTAGCCTTGAAAATTTGAGTTTATCTGATTTCCCTGAAAATGTCACTGTAGTTGCCAAAGGAACACCTATCTTCCCACGTCTGGATATGGAAGAAGAAATCGCCTATATCAAGGAACAAATGGAAGGTAACAAGCCAGCCGTCGAAAAAGAATGGAATCCAGATGAAGTTGAACTCAAACTCAACAAGGATGAAATCAAATTTGAAGACTTCGACAAGGTTGAGATCCGTGTCGCAGAGGTCAAAGAAGTTTCTAAAGTGGAAGGCTCTGATAAGTTGCTTCAATTCCGCTTGGATGCTGGTGATGGTGAAGATCGTCAAATCCTCTCAGGAATTGCAAAATACTATCCAAACGAACAAGAATTAGTCGGCAAGAAAGTACAAATCGTTGCCAACCTCAAACCACGTAAAATGATGAAAAAATATGTCAGCCAAGGTATGATCCTCTCAGCTGAACATGATGGCAAATTAACCCTTCTCACAGTTGATCCAGCTGTACCAAACGGAAGTGTGATTGGATAAGATTTAAAAGGACCAGTTTAAGCTGGTTCTTTTCTTTTGTGAGATGTCTATTGATAAAAGAGTCATTCTGCATTATAATGAAGAAAAACGGAGGAAGAAGCCATGAAATACATTTCATTTGGTCAAGAGAAAAGAGAATTATCAGAAATTGTCCTAGGCATGATGCGAATTAGTGACAAGTCGGTCAAAGAAGTGGAGGAGTTGGTTGAGACAGCCCTATCTGTCGGAATCAATGCCTTTGACTTGGCAGATATCTATGGTCGTGGACGTTGCGAAGCATTACTGGGTCAAGTGTTAAAAACATCGCCCTGATTTGAGAGAAAAGATGTGGATTCAGTCCAAGTGTGGTATTCGCATTGAAGAATTTACTTATTTTTGATTTTTTTCAAAAGATTATATTTTAGAGTCAGTAGATGGGATTCTACAAAGATTGCAGGTTGATTATCTAGATAGCTTGCTTCTCCATCGTCCGGATGCCTTGATGGAAGCCGACCAAGTAGCAGAGGCCTTTGATATCCTTCACAAATCAGGTAAGGTTCGAGATTTTGGTGTATCCAACCAAAATCCTATGATGATGGAATTACTGAAGAAAGAGGTCAAACAGCCTCTAATGATCAATCAGTTACAACTAAGTGCAGCTTTCACGCCAGGTTTTGAAGCAGGCTTCCATGTCAATATGGAAGGGGACAAGGCAGCTGTGCGTGATGGTAGCGTCTTTGAATACTGCAAATTAAACGACATGGTTATTCAAGCCTGGTCAGTCTTGCAGTTCGGATATTTCAAAGGGAATTTTGTCGGCAATGAGAAGTTCCAACAACTAAACCAAGTCCTAAATCGATTAGCCTTAAAATACGGTGTGAGCCCATCAGCTATTGCTATCGCTTGGGTGTTACGCTATCCAGCTAAGATGCAGGCAGTAGTGGGAACAACTAACCCTAAACATTTGATAGAAGCTAGCCAAGCAAGTAATGTTAACCTAACTCGAAAAGAATGGTATGAGATTTACCTAGCAGCAGGGAATGATTTGCCGTAGAGGTGAATTGCATTTAAGAAATCACAGTCAAAAAGCCGTTGGAAACGGTTTTTTGTTATAATTAAATTAAGATTCATAGATAACAAAGGAGAAAAACATGACATTTGAAGAAATCTTGCCAGGACTAAAGGCTAAGAAAAAATATGTACGTACTGGCTGGGGTGGGGCTGAGAACTATGTCCAGATTTTTGATACCATCGAACAAAACGGGGTCGCTCTTGAAGTGACACCCTATTTCCTCATCAACGTATCTGGTGAAGGAGAAGGTTTTTCTATGTGGAGTCCGACACCATGTGATGTCCTAGCGACGGATTGGGTGGAAGTCAATGACTAAACGTGTCTTAGTTACGGGCGTTAGTTCAGGGATTGGTCTGGCTCAAGCTCGACTCTTTTTAGAAAAAGGTTATCAGGTTTTCGGAGTGGATCAGGGTGAAAATCCTGACTTACAAGGCGACTTTCACTTTTTACAACGTGATTTAACACTTGACTTGGAACCAATTTTTGATTGGTGCCCTGAAGTTGATATTCTTTGTAATACGGCAGGTGTATTGGATGATTACAAGCCCTTACTAGAACAATCTTCCCCAGAAATTCAAGAGATTTTTGAAATCAATTACGTAACTCCAGTAGAGTTGACCCGCTATTATTTGACACACATGCTGAAACATAAACATGGGATTATCATCAATATGTGTTCCATCGCTTCAAATCTAGCAGGCGGTGGTGGTCACGCCTATACCTCTTCTAAACATGCCTTGGCTGGATTTACCAAGCAATTAGCTCTGGACTATGCAGAAGCAGGTATCCAGGTCTTTGGAATCGCACCAGGTGCAGTTAAGACGGGTATGACGGCAGCTGATTTGAACCAGGTGGTTTGGCGGACTGGGTAGCTAGTGAAACACCCATCAAACGCTGGATTGAGCCAAGTGAAATTGCTGAAGTTAGCCTCTTTTTAGCAAGTGGGAAAGCAAGCGCCATGCAAGGGCAAATTCTCACTATTGATGGTGGCTGGTCTTTGAAGTAAAATAGTTGATAGTCAGTTGATATGTGGAGGTATGCTATGAAAAGAGATGAGTTTGGATTTGTATTGCCCAATCTCTACTATCATTTTTTATCAGAGTGGGAAGAGATTGACCCCTATGAAATTGGAGATACAGGTATCTGTTTGTATGCTAAGGAGGATCTAGAGGAGCGTAATGAGACTTATCAGATTGAGGAAGTAGAGCCAGATTACTTTATGATTGGACAGGAAGGAGATTTGGCTTACTTTATCAAGAAAAATTCTGATGATTGCATTTATGAAAATGACCTGGGTGCTTTAGGCTCCTTAGAAATGAAAATAGTTGCTAAAAACGTCTATGATTTTATTGACAAGGTCTTGGAAGAAGAATTGTAAAAAAGGAAGGAAGTAATCATGTTTAGAGTGCTAGAAGCAGATTCACCAATTTCAAAAGAAGAATTTTTACAATTTGAGGAGATTCTTGGGAAGAAATTACCGGAGGCTATGATGGACTTTTATCTCAAGCACAACGGTGGTCAGCCTCAAGTAAGTGGTGTCCACGATGAACATCACCTCTTTCCTTTTAATTCCTTTAATTCACTTGAGGAGATGAGCAAGTCTCTTACATGGTTTGACGATGAGGTGGTACCAGCGGGATTTAAGGCAACAGACCTTCTTCATTTCGCCTATGATCCTGGTTCTGGCAATTACGCTCTTTCTCTAAGGGAAGAAGATTATGGTAAGGTTTATTTCTATGTTCTGGAAGAAAAAGCCGAGATCTACGGTCAATGGGATTCTTTTGAGGATTTTCTAAATTCCTTTGTTGAAGATCAAGACTAAAAAGGAGAAGGGATGCGAAAACACCAAGAACTTTCACTAGAGCAGATAATTGAGCAGGTGCGTGTGGACAAGTTGGCATCAGATGATTTGCCTCTATGGCAAGGAGGATGGAGAACTGAAACTGGATAGCCTCTATTGGGTATCCGATTATCCGGATGTCGTGGAAGACTCTGATGTCTACACGACGGATGTAGCGGAGCAAGATCTGCAACTAGTCTACTATGGAGAGCAGTTGATTGATGTTCTTGCAGTCGCACTTGAGGAAAAGCCAGATGCAAGTCTCCAAGACTTGGTCGGTGCTTTGAATTATTATCAGCAACATGATAGCTTTATGCCTTTTGACTCTAAGTAGCTCTCCTAGATTTATGAAGTTCCGTTATAAATAAACGAATCTCATAAGGAGTGAGATTGCACATGAGATAAATCCAGATGTGAAGATATGGCTGGAATTCTTAAATGAGACGTAAGAGGATTAACTGAGGTGAGAAATGGCAGTAGTTACTGTATTAAAAAAAATTATTAAACTCTATGAGGAAACAACGTTTATTCCCCAATCGGTTAATTTTTCAAATGAAAAATTAAGGATTCAGTCTTCAAATTTGACAGGAGAATTGCTTGATTACTATCAACACATAGTGTTCAAAGAGGATTTGTTTTTTGCCAATCAAAATTTTAATATCGTTTTGTTGCCATTAGACTCTCCTGCAAGGACAGTTGAATGCTGGGCCTTACAAGATGTTCTTCAATTTAGTGAAGGGCAATACCAGATATTCGCTACTACAGATACAGACGATATTCTTTTCTGCGATATGAAAGATGAAAAATCTCCTGTTTACGCGGGCAGTCCTGGAGATCCTAACTTCTATAAACTCAGCGCAAGTTTGACGGAGTTTTTTGAGTTCTATTTCGCTTTTTCAAATTTTTGGAACCAAAGAGAAGATGTCCCTCTAGAGGAATATACTGCAGGGACAGGTGACTTGATAGAGCGTTACCTTTCCCCGGATGTCCAAACAACAGCGAAAGAATATCTATTTCGGTAAGGTTGAACTGAGAAAAAGCCTTTCTAAATAACAAAAAGTGAACTGGATAGGAGAAAAGAAATGAATGTTAAAGAACTAATCGAAGAGGTTGAAAATAATCTTGAGTTAGTCTCGTATTTAAACCTGATCCCTAAAAAGAATAAGAAAACCCAAGTCACCTATCTCGAATCGCTAAATCATCTGGCCTATCTACTTTATCTGGATGGTCAAGAGGAAATGACTAAGAAATTATTGGAGAGTGTCATACAAGTCCCATTTGAAGGAAATTATAACACTTGGACCTTTGTTGATAGCTCTCTGGTTTTATTGGCCTGGATGGAAAGAGAAACAGAAAATAAACTATCTGCCTATAAAAAACTGCTTTTATCTCTGTTGGAACAAGGGGAGGAATCCACTCGAAACATAAGAAGGAGAGTTCATCAGAGATTTTTGAATGGTGATAGCTTGGAGCAAAAGCTTGCAAAAATCGAGCAAGCTTCAAGTCTTGAATCAGAAATGGAACGTCGTCTGCTATACTTGACAGATTTATTGAAGATTCACCTCTTTATTGCTGAGTCAACGTGCGAAGAGACAGATATTCAGGCAAAAATTGAAGAGAATATGGAGATACTGAAGAAGTATATCAAGGAACATGAAATCTATAGCCTCTTTCCTTTTAAGGGATAAGGTGAGCTAGAAATCTTTGACTTATAGAAAGAGTGGAATATGGAAATCAAAAATCACTTTGGTGTCTATGGCGTTTGCTATGAGAAAGGAAAATTACTCTGCATTGAGAAAACGAGAGGACCTTATCAACATCGTTTTGATTTACCTGGTGGTAGTCAGGAAGCAGGTGAAGGGTTGACAGAAACCCTCAAGAGAGAAGTTTTGGAAGAGACAGGATATACTCTTAGCGGTTCTTCAAATCCTAGGATTTATGATGTGATGGTTCAAGAAGAGGGGCAAGACTTCGCAGTACATCATATCATGGCCTTTTATGATATAGTACTTGATTTAGAACGCTCTCAAAAATCCCTTCCTCATGAAGTTCTTGACGGAAGCAATGATTCAGCAAAGGCAATTTGGCTTCCTCTTGAGCAGATTACCGAAGAAAATGTCTCCCCCTTAGTATTGAAGGTGAAGGCAGAGTTACGAGGATTTCCAGAATTGGACATGACAAGCTATAATAATTGGAAGGTAAAACATGCAAAATCAACTAGCTCTTAGTGGCGAAAGAATTGTTGAAAAAGTTTACCCACAACTATTTCATCATGTTGGTATGATTCGTGGCGAATATTTGGTGAGGGAGATTAGTAAAAATATACTGCTAAAAAGTTGTCAGCAATTTGTAAAAGATTATCTAGAGACTATCTGCTCCCTGTACTCAGATGAAGAAGTTTGGTATCGCTTTTCAGAGTTAACAAATGCAGAAGCAAATTGTCTAGACGGGACTAAAGAGTATTTTGATGAAAATCATCCCTTATTTGGATATAGAGGAACTAGGCGTTTGCTGGCGTGTCCGGATGAATTTCAGGCTGAGGCACATGTCGTTACAGAAGTTTATCAAACCAATCTCAATCTGTCTGTTATTTTTCCTTTTGTCAATGATGCTGAACAGTTAAAACAAGCTATTAGAGTATTGCGTGAACATGGTTTTACTGGAAAAATCGGCACAATGATTGAATTACCATCAGCTTATTTTGACTTGGACAGGATAATGGAAACTGGTATTTCAAAGATTGTAGTGGGAATGAATGATTTGACTTCTTTTGTTTTTGCGACTGTGAGGAACAGTCAATGGCATGATATGGAAAGTCCCATTATGTTAGAAATGCTGAGACAGATGCAGGATAAAGCAAGGACGAAAAAGATAGATTTCGCCGTGGCAGGATATCTGAATGCTTCTTTCATGCAAAGAATGAATCAGATGGATATCAAATGCATGATCCACTACAGTTCTATTCCAGAGATTTTTGATTTAAAAATTGACCATCCAGACCATCTCAAACGTGTAAAAGAAGAAAGTAAAAAAATACAAAGGAGCAACCTATGACACCTCAAGAAATGTGGAATGCCTACAAGCAAATCAACCCCCTCTATCGGAGATGAGATAGATGCCTGGGCTTTTGGAGTGGAACCAGACCTTTTAGCGGATCTGGTCTTTAAAGGCGAAAAAACAGCAACAGCCTCAGCCTACGACCTCTATGCAGTAGAGGACGAACCCCTTCCCCAAGAAGGAACTTTTGATGTTATTTTAGACAGTCAAGATCAAGCTGTTTGCATCGTCGAAATTACAAAGGTTTCCGTTCAGCCTTTCCATCATGTTTTAGCCGACCATGCCTACAAGGAAGGCGAAGGAGACAAATCTTTGGCCTATTGGCGTCAGGTTCATGAGGACTTTTTCACCGAGTGGATGAGGGAGGCTGGACTGACTTTTACACCTGAAAGCAAGGTTGTTTTAGAAGAATTTCGCAAGGTTTATCCTCTGTAGACTACTAGAAGGAAGAAAGTTTTGGAAATAACCGTCCAAAGCTTTTTTCTGACTTAAAATATGATAAAATAGGTATGTTTGAACTAGAGCATTTGCTCAGAAATTTAGAATAGGAGAAAATGATGCAAGCCGTAGAACATTATATTGAAAAATTTGTTCCTGAACATTATGATTTGTTTTTAGACTTGAGTCGTGAGACCAAGACTTTTTCAGGAAAAGTAACTATTACTGGTCAAGCTAAAAGTGACCGTATTTCCCTTCACCAAAAAGACCTAGAAATTATTTCTGTTGAAGTAGCAGGCCAAGCTCGTCCATTTACAGTTGATAATGAAAACGAAGCTCTTCATATCGAACTTGAAGAAGCTGGTTCAGTTGAATTGGTTCTAGCATTTTCAGGTAAAATCACAGATAACATGACAGGAATCTACCCATCTTACTACACAGTTGATGGTGTTAAGAAGGAAGTTTTGTCAACTCAGTTTGAAAGTCACTTTGCCCGTGAAGCCTTCCCATGTGTGGACGAACCAGAAGCCAAAGCAACCTTTGACCTAGCTCTTCGATTTGACCAAGCAGAAGGTGAATTGGCCTTGTCTAACATGCCAGAGATTGACGTTGAAAACCGCAAGGAAACTGGTATCTGGAAATTTGAGACAACTCCACGTATGTCTTCTTACTTGCTAGCTTTCGTAGCTGGTGATTTGCAAGGGGGTAACTGCTACAACTAAAAATGGTACTTTGGTAGGTGTATACTCAACCAAGGCGCATCCACTTTCAAACCTTGATTTCTCACTAGACATCGCAGTTCGTTCAATCGAGTTTTACGAAGATTACTACGGAGTCAAGTACCCTATTCCTCAATCTCTTCACATTGCCCTTCCTGATTTCTCAGCTGGTGCTATGGAAAACTGGGGTCTGGTGACTTATCGTGAAGTTTACTTGGTTGTGGATGAGAACTCAACTTTTGCCAGCCGTCAACAAGTAGCCCTCGTTATTGCCCATGAGCTTGCTCACCAATGGTTTGGTAACCTTGTGACTATGAAGTGGTGGGATGACCTCTGGCTCAATGAAAGTTTCGCGAATATGATGGAATACGTCTGTGTGGATGCCATCGAGCCAAGTTGGAATATCTTTGAAGATTTCCAAACAAGTGGAGTGCCAGCCGCTCTTAAACGTGATGCGACAGATGGCGTTCAATCTGTCCACGTTGAAGTTAGCCACCCGATGAAATCAATACGCTCTTCGATGGTGCTATCGTTTATGCCAAAGGAAGCCGTCTCATGCACATGCTTCGCCGTTGGTTAGAGATGCTGATTTTTGCTAAAGGTTTGCATGCTTACTTTGAAAAAAACACCAATACGGAAATACCATTGGTCGTGATCTTTTGGAATGCACTTGGACAAGCATCTGGTCGTGATGTAGCAGCCTTCATGGATTCTTGGTTGGAGCAACCTGGTTATCCAGTCCTTACTGCCACAGTTGAAAATGATGTTTTGAAGATTTCACAAAAACAATTCTTCATCGGTGAACATGAAGACAAGAATCGTCTCTGGGTAGTGCCACTTAACAGTAACTGGAAAGGCTTGCCAGATACTCTCGAAACTGAGAGCATCGAAATTCCAGGTTATGCAGCTCTTCTTGCTGAAAACAAAGGAGCCCTTCGTCTTAACACTGAAAATACTGCCCACTATATTACAGATTATCAAGGCGACTTGCTTGATGCTGTTCTTTCAGAATTAGTAGAACTTGATAACACAAGTAAACTTCAAATCGTTCAAGAACGTCGTTTGCTAGCTGAAGCTGGTCACATTTCATACGCAGACTTGCTTCCAGTAGTGGATCAATTGGCACAAGAAGAATCTTACCTAGTTGTTGCTGCAGTTTCTCAAGTTATTACAGCCCTTGAACGCTTCATTGATGAAGGAACAGAGGCAGAAAAAGCCTTTAAAGCCCTTATTGCTAAACTGGCTCGTTACAACTATGACCGTCTTGGTTTTGAAGCTAAAGAGGGTGAATCTGATGAGGATGAATTGGTTCGTCAATTGACAATTTCCATGATGATTCGTTCAAATGACGAGGAAGCCAGTCAAGTTGCTAGCCAAATTTTTGCAGCCCACAAGGATAATCTTTCAGGACTTCCAGCAGCTATTCGTTCACAAGTTCTCATCAATGAAATGAAACACCATGAGACTAAGGAATTGGTCGCAACTTATCTCGATCTTTATACTCATGCGACAGATGCCGCCTTTAAACGCCAATTGGCAGCAGCCCTTGCTTATGCGACAGATGCAGAGAACATCCAAACACTGCTTGCAACTTGGAAGGACAAATTTGTCGTGAAACCACAGGACCTTTCAGCATGGTATCTCCAATTCCTAGGACACCAAGCAACTCAAGAAACTGTATGGGTGTGGGCACGTGAAAACTGGGATTGGATTAAGGCAGCTCTTGGTGGTGATATGAGTTTTGACAGCTTTGTCATCTTCCCATCACACATCTTTAAAACAGAGCAACGCTTGGCAGAATACAAGGCCTTCTATGAACCACAACTTTCTGACCTTGCCCTTAGCCGTAATATCCGCATGGGGATTAAGGATATCGCAGCTCGCGTTGAATTGATTAAGCGTGAAAAAGCAGCAGTTGAAGCAGTTGTAGCTCAATATAGCAAAGCTTAAAAGATTCTAGTCTAAATAGATTACAAAAACTCAACTTTCTCTTGGAAAAACAAGGGAAGTTGAGTTTTTTTTAAGATATTTTTGCTATAATAGGTATAATAAGGAGGAATTTTTGATGATCAAAATTCTATTAGTGGAAGATGACCTAGGCCTGTCTAATTCAGTATTTGATTTCTTGGATGATTTTGCAGATGTCATGCAGGTTTTTGATGGTGAAGAAGGTCTTTATGAGGCTGAAAGTGGTGTTTATGATTTGATTCTATTGGACTTGATGTTGCCTGAAAAAAATGGGTTCCAAGTTTTAAAAGAATTGCGTGAAAAAGGGATTTCGACTCCTGTTCTGATCATGACAGCCAAGGAAAGTCTTGATGATAAGGGACACGGATTTGAGCTTGGGGCGGATGATTATCTGACAAAACCATTCTATCTAGAAGAACTCAAGATGCGTATCCAGGCCTTGCTTAAACGTTCTGGTAAGTTCAATGAAAATACCCTTTCCTATGGTGATTTGACTGTCAATCTCTCTACAAATGAGGTTAAGGTTCACGATACTTCTGTTGAGTTGCTCGGTAAAGAATTTGAGCTCTTGGTCTATTTCCTCCAAAACCAAAATGTTATCCTACCTAAGACACAGATTTTTGACCGTTTGTGGGGATTCGACAGTGATACCACTATCTCTGTCGTAGAGGTTTACGTATCAAAAGTTCGTAAGAAATTAAAGGGATCAGTCTTTGCTGAAAACCTCCAAACCTTGCGTAGTGTTGGGTATATTTTAAAACATGTTTAATAAATTTAAAAAGAATTGGTATGCGGAGGATTTCAGTTATTTTATCCGTAACTTTGGAGTATTTACTCTGATTTTCTCTGCTATGACCTTGATTATCTTGCAGGTTATGCACTCTAGTCTCTACACCTCAGTGGATGAGAAGCTTCTGTCTCTCAGTGGCAATCCTCAAGATGTCATCCAGTTGGCTGTCAATCGAGCAACAGATGAAGTCAAAGATCTCAATAGTCAATCTGTGACTCCATCAACGGATAAAAAAACCAACGGTCAGTTCCAATACAGAAGTGATTTTTGTTGGATTCAAATTTGAATCAATTAGTGACTGGCAACCGCTTTTTTTAGGTCTTGATAAGATTACTTTTTAATAAAAAAAGGATTTGAATCATATTCGACAACTTCATGTTCAGAATAGTTACGGTCAGGACGAGATTTACCGAGTGATTCTATCTGAAATAAACATTGATTCTGTCTCGACCAATATTAAGTATGCAGCGGTTTTGATGAATACCAGTCAGATAGAGCAAATCAGTCAAAAATCATGAGCAATTAATCGTGGTAGTCATGGCTAGCTTCTGGATTTTTATCCATCCTTGCCAGCCTTTATCTTGCGCGTGTCAGTGTTAAACCTTTGCTTGAGAGTATGCAAAAGCAACAGAGCTTTTGTGGAAAAATGCCAGTCATGAGCTACGAACTCCACTGGCTGTTCTCCAAAATCGTCTAGAAACTCTTTTCAGAAAACCTGAGGCAACCATTATGGAGTCAAGTGAGAGTATTGCCTCCAGTCTAGAAGAAGTTCGGAACATGCGCTTTTTAACAACTAATCTGCTTAATTTAGCTCGTCGTGATGACGGTATTAAACCGGAGTTAGGAGAGGTAGAGCCGGATTTCTTTAACACAACCTTTACCAACTATGAAATGATTGCGTCTGAAAATAACCGTGCTTTTCATTTTGAAAATCGTATTCATCGGACCATCATAACAGATAAGCTGCTTCTTAAGCAGCTGATGACTATCTTGTTTGACAATGCTGTCAAGTACACAGAAGAAGAAGGAGATATTCATTTTGTCATTGCTACGACGGAGCGTAATCTCTATTTGTCAGTAGCTGATGATGGAATTGGTATTTCTGCAGCAGATAAAAAGAAAATTTTTGATCGCTTTTATCGAGTTGACAAAGCTCGTACTCGCCAAAAAGGTGGCTTTGGGCTAGGTTTATCCTTAGCAAAGCAGATTGTCGATGCCTTAAAAGGAACCATCAGTGTTAAGGATAACAAACCACATGGTACGATTTTTGAAGTAAAAATCGCCATTCAAACACCATCCAAGCGTAAAAATAAATAAAAAAAGGCTGTGAATTAGAAAGCGGTAGACCAAGTATCGCTTTTCTAGTCTCAGTCTTTTAGTTATCTTATAAAAATAGGTCGGGACAAAAAAATCCCGACCTTTTTGAATCTAATATAATTTCTTCTTAATCATTGAACGTTGAAAGTTTGATGCCGCTAAACTCAAAGGCAATTGCTAGGCTAAAAAGCCAGAACTGTATTAAACTTGAGGGATAAAAAGATAAAAAGCTAAACAAGGCTAAAAAGACGCAAAAAAACAAGCAATGTTTACAAAGAAAAAGAACTTCCTTCAAACTAGCAACGGAAGTTGTTTCTGGAACATAGTCTTGGTATAGCGTTGTTTGAGTTTCCTCTTCTTCAAACTCATACGATTGATATTTTTCTTACGGGCATGATTCTCTCCTTAACAGTACTCTTTTCATTTTACCATTTTTTTCAAGAAAAAAATTATTACAGTAAGGTTACAAAAAGAATAAAGTCTGTTTTCAAATGATGAAACAAATTTCTTGACACTCTTACCCAAAGATGATAGGATGGGTAAACAACTCAAAAACATCTTGGCTGTTCAAGTTTTTTTGTAATGAGGAAGCGAAACAAATATAAATAGCAATTGCTGGTTGTTTCCGTAAATTTAGAACCACTTTGTAGGATGAATGAAAAAGATTTGCATGAAAGACAGATTTTTTTCTGTCTTTTTATTTTTTTGATGCTGAGTGAGCTTTTTTTCCACTCTTAGAAAAGTAAAAGGAGATTTGCGGTGTATCTTGCAATCAAAGAAATTTTAAAAAATAAACTTCGTTATAGTTTGATTTTAACGACGATCTTTCTTATAGCGTTTATGGTCTTTTTTATGACAAGTTTAGCTCTGGGGCTTGTTAGAAATAATAGAGCAGCCGTGGATAATTGGCAAGCGACAGGAATTGTTTTTATCAGATTATGCAAATGATAATCTGACAGCTTCCTTTATTCCAGAAAAGAATTATAAGGATCAGGTTTCTGAAGATGTAGCACCTTTGGGGTATATGTTTGCGGTGACCTATCTCGTCAATGATAGTGAGAAGGTAAACATCTCTATTTTTGCACAGGATTGGGATAGTTTTATCTCTCCTTCCTTGATTGAGGGCCATTATCCAGAAAGTGACAATGAGGTTGTCGTGGATCAGTCTTTAGAAAACTATGGAATTAAACTAGGCGATGTCATTCAACTGAATGGAAGTGAAAATTCTTATACAATCGTTGGACTTACGAAAGGGAATAAATTTTTTACAGAACCTGTAGTATTTACAAATTTGACCAGCTATTGGACCTTGCAAGGTAGTCTGAATGCAGGTCGCTCGATTTCTGCTTTGGTCTTAAAAAATGATGCTCAGTTATCTGCAGAGGGTTTAAGTCAACTAACCATTCAAAACATGATTACCCATATTCCGGGCTACACACCTCAAGTAAATGTATTTTCAGGCATGATTTTAGCGATGATTATCATATCTGGCCTCATTATTGGTATTTTTATTTATATTATTACTATTCAAAAACTAGGCCTCTATGGGATTATGAGAGCCCAAGGAATTCAGGTTAAAACTATTGTTTGGTCGCTTTTTTGTCAAATTATATTGCTGGCAGGTTTTGGGATCGGTCTAGCATTATTGGCAATTGTAGCTGTCATCCTTGTTTTACCTGCAACCTTCGTTTTTCTATCCAAGTTGGTTAGCATATTTAGGATTGAGCTTGGGAATTTGCTTGATGGCATTACTTGGAGGAGTGATTTCTATCCCTCGTTTGCTCAAAGTTGATCCAATAACAGCTATTGCAGAATGATAAGGAGACCTACATGACACCATTGATAGAAATGAAGCAAGTGACGAAAAGTTACGGAGAAGGAAATATGAAAGTCGTTGCACTACACGAGACGAACTTTCAACTAAATGCAGGTGAATTTGTTGCCATAGTTGGTCCTTCTGGATCTGGTAAAACAACCTTTTTGACCACCTTAGGACAGTTGCAGGAGCCTTCAGGTGGGAAGATTTTAGTAAAGGGAACAGAAACGGGTAATTTGACTGAAAAAGAGAAAACAGATCTTCGGTTTAAGGAATTTGGTTTTATTTTACAGGCTTCAAATTTGATTCCTTTTTTAACCGTTAAGGAACAATTAGACCTAATTGATCGACTAGATAAAGACAAATCTTCGAAAAGTGACCGTCAAGAGTTATTTGATTTGTTGGACCTGAACAAAGTTCAAAATCATTATCCCAAGGCCTTGTCAGGGGGAGAACGTCAACGAGCAGCAATTGCCAGAGCACTCTATAACAATCCCAGCATCGTTCTTGCTGACGAACCAACGGCTAGTCTTGATACCCAAAGAGCTTACCAAGTTACGGATATGCTTGCTTCAATTGCACATGAGCAGGGAAGAGGAGTGGTAATGATTACTCATGACACCAGGCTTCTCGATAAGGTGGATCGTGTCTTTATCATGAATGATGGTCACCTTGTTGAAGAAATACAAGCATAAAAGAATATAAAGTGAACTCTAGTAAAGGTGGTTCACTTTTCTTTTTCTAAAAGTGAAGGGGATAAAACTAATACTCAATGAAAATCAAAGAGCAAACTAGGAAGCTAGCCGTAGGTTGCTCAAAACAGTGTTTTGAGGTTGTGGATAGAACTGACGAAGTCAGTAACCATACCTACGGCAAGGTGAAGCTGACGTGGTTTGAAGAGATTTTCGAAGAGTATAACTTTTCTTAAAAAATAGATTGCCCATAGCTGATTTTTCAGAAATGTGGTATAATTTTTCTTATGGAAAAGATTATTATTACAGCAACTGCTGAAAGCATTGAACAAGTAAAAGAATTACTAGAGGCGGGAGTTGACCGCATCTATGTTGGTGAGAAAGATTTTGGACTTCGCCTACCAAAGACTTTTTCTTATGATGAACTGAGAACCATCGCTGGTCTGGTTCATGATGCAGGTAAGGAATTGATCGTAGCGGTCAATGCCCTTATGCATCAGGATATGATGGATCGTATCAAACTCTTTCTTGATTTATTGGAAGAAATTAAAACAGACTACATTACTGTTGGGGATGCGGGTGTCTTTTATGTTGTCAATCGTGATGGTTATTCTTTTAAAACTATCTATGATGCCTCAACGATGGTAACTAGCAGCCGTCAGATCAATTTCTGGGGACAAAAGGCTGGCGCTTCTGAGGCAGTATTGGCTCGTGAAATTCCATCAGCTGAACTCTTTAAAATGCCTGAAATTTTGGAAATTCCTGCTGAAATTTTGGTCTATGGAGCAAGTGTTATCCACCACTCTAAGCGTCCACTCTTGCAGAATTACTATAATTTTACTCAGATTGATGATGAAAAAACACGTCAACGCGACCTCTTCTTAGCAGAGCCTAGTGATCCAGATAGCCATTACTCAATTTTTGAAGACAATCATGGAACTCACATTTTTGCCAACAACGACCTCGATTTGATGACCAAATTGCCAGAGTTGGTAGAACATGGTTTCACTCATTGGAAACTAGAGGGACTTTATACTCCAGGGCAAGATTTTTGTTGAGATTGCAAAACTCTTCATCCAAGCCCGTAGTTTGATTCAAGAGGGAAGCTTTACGCATGACCAAGCCTTCTTGTTGGATGAGCAAGTCCGTAAACTCCATCCAAAAAATCGTTTCCTTGACACAGGATTTTATGACTACGATCCTGACATGGTTAAATAAGAATCAAAAAAACCCGAAATAAAAATGTTCGGGTTTTTTTCTAGTCGAGGATGAATTTAAAAGCGTATTCATGTTATAATAAAAGTAGCTTTTTGTTTGGAGGTGTTTAAGTGGAAAATCTGAAAAAAATAGCAGGCATCAAGGCTGCTGAGTTCGTAACCGACGGAATGATTGTAGGACTTGGAACAGGCTCGACTGCCTATTATTTCGTAGAGGAGATCGGACGTAGAATTAAAGAAGAAGGACTTCAAATTACAGCCGTAACGACCTCGAGTGTAACAACAAAACAGGCACAAGGATTAAATATCCCACTTAAGTCAATTGACGAGGTGGATGAGGTTGATGTGACTGTTGATGGAGCTGATGAGGTAGATCGCCAGTTTAATGGTATCAAAGGAGGCGGTGGGGCGCTTCTAATGGAAAAAGTAGTTGCGACACCAACCAAACAGTATATCTGGGTGGTAGATGAGAGCAAAATGGTTGAGAAACTGGGCGCTTTCAAACTACCTGTCGAAGTTGTCCAATACGGAGCAGAACAGGTTTTCCGTCGTTTTGAAAAAGCTGGTTATAAGCCAAGTTTTCGTGAAAAAGATGGCCAACGCTTTGTGACGGATATGAAAAATTTCATCATTGATCTTGATTTAGGTGTTATTGAAGATCCGATTGCTTTTGGTCATCAACTGGATCTTCAGGTCGGTATTGTTGAGCACGGTTTATTTAATCAAATGGTTGATAAAGTGATTGTTGCAGGGCAAGCTGGCGTTCAGGTTTTAACTTCAACAAAAGGGAAATAAAGGAGGCAAACGATGTCAAAATTTAAACGTATTCACTTGGTAGTACTCGATTCTGTAGGAATCGGTGCAGCACCAGATGCTAATAACTTTGTCAATGCAGGGGTTCCAGATGGAGCATCTGATACACTTGGGCATATTTCAAAATCTGTTGGTTTGAATGTTCCTAACATGGCTAAGATTGGTCTTGGGAACATCGAGCGTGAAACAGCCCTTAAAACGGTTCCCGCAGAAGCAAATCCTAGCGGTTACTACACTAAACTTGAGGAAGTGTCACTTGGTAAAGACACTATGACCGGTCACTGGGAAATCATGGGCCTCAACATCACTGAACCGTTTGATACTTTCTGGGATGGATTCCCAGAAGAAATCCTTACAAAGATTGAAGAATTTTTCAGGTCGCAAGGTCATTCGTGAAGCAAATAAACCATACTCAGGAACTGCTGTTATCGATGATTTTTGGACCACGTCAAATGGAAACAGGCGAGTTGATCATCTATACATCAGCTGACCCGGTTCTTCAAATCGCTGCTCATGAAGACATTATTCCTTTGGATGAGCTCTACCGTATCTGTGAATATGCTCGTTCTATCACATTGGAACGCCCAGCTCTTCTTGGACGTATCATTGCTCGTCCTTATGTTGGGGAACCTGGAAACTTCACCCGTACGGCTAACCGTCGTGACTTGGCCGTTTCACCATTTGCGCCAACTGTTTTGGACAAATTGAACGAAGCTGGTATCGATACATACTCAGTTGGTAAGATCAGCGATATCTTCAACGGCGCTGGTATCAACCATGATATGGGCCACAATAAGTCAAATAGCCATGGAATTGATACGCTTTTGACAACAATGGGCCTTACTGAGTTTGAAAAAGGATTCTCATTCACTAACTTGGTCGACTTTGATGCACTTTACGGTCACCGCCGTGATCCACATGGTTACCGCGATTGCTTGCATGAGTTTGATGAACGCTTGCCAGAGCTTATCGCTGCTATGAGAGAAGATGATCTACTCATGATTACTGCTGACCATGGTAATGATCCTACTTATGCTGGTACAGACCATACTCGTGAATACATTCCACTTTTGGTCTATAGCCCATCACTAAAAGGAAATGGACACCTACTAATCGGTCATTTTGCTGATATTTCGGCAACAATCGCTGATAACTTTGGCGTTGATAAGGCTATGATTGGTGAAAGTTTCTTAGATAAATTGGTTTAAGATGACTCGCTTGGCATTACTGGTTAGAGGGATCAATGTCGGTGGGAAACATAAGGTGGTCATGGCCCAGCTTCGTCAAGAATTGACAGAGTTGGGATTAGAAAATGTTGAAACCTACATCAATAGTGGCAATATTTCTTTGACACAAGTATCTCGAAGACTCAACTAGTGGAGATCTTACAGGCTTTCTTTGACAAGCATTATCCATTTATCCAACATTTTTCCTTGTTAAGTCAAGAAGATTACGAAGAGGAGCTTAGAACTCTTCCGGAATGGTGGTTCCAAGAAATGGCTCGAAAGGATGTTCTCTTTTATACTGAGGGACTGGATATCAAGCAAGTCATCGAGAAAGTCGAAAGTATGGAACTGGTAGATGAAGTGCTTCATTTCGGGAAACTGGGAATCTTCTGGGGCAAATTCTCAGAAGAAACCTATAGCAAAACAGCCTATCACAAGTACCTGCTAAAGATGCCTTTCTATCGTAATATTACTATTCGAAATGCAAAAACCTTTGATAAAATCGGTCAATTTTTAAAACATTATGAAGGAGACAGACAATGACATTATTAGCAAAAATCAATGAAACAGCTGCTTTCTTAAAAGAAAAGGGAGTAGAAGCACCAGAGTTCGGCTTGATTCTTGGATCAGGACTTGGAGAATTGGCTGAAGAAATCGAAAATCCAGTTGTGGTAGACTATGCTGAGATTCCAAACTGGGGACGTTCGACTGTTGTTGGACACGCTGGAAAATTGGTGTACGGTGAACTTGCAGGACGTAAAGTCTTAGCCCTTCAAGGACGTTTCCATTTCTATGAAGGAAATCCGCTGGAAGTCGTGACTTTCCCAGTTCGTGTCATGAAAGTTTTGGGCTGTGAAGGTGTGATTGTTACCAATGCTGCTGGTGGTATCGGCTTTGGTCCTGGTACTTTGATGGCTATCACTGACCACATCAATATGACAGGCCAAAACCCTCTAATCGGTGAAAACTTAGATGACTTCGGTCCACGTTTCCCAGACATGTCAAAAGCCTACACTCCAGAATACCGTGCTACAGCTCATGCAGTTGCTGAAAAGCTTGGTGTTAAACTTGATGACGGTGTTTATATCGGTGTAACTGGTCCAACTTATGAAACTCCAGCTGAAATCCGTGCTTATAAGACACTTGGTGCAGACGCTGTCGGAATGTCAACCGTTCCTGAAGTTATCGTTGCAGCACACTCTGGCTTGAAAGTTCTTGGTATTTCATGTATTACCAACTTTGCGGCTGGTTTCCAAGAGGAACTTAACCACGAAGAAGTAGTAGAAGTTACCGAACGTGTCAAAGGAGACTTTAAAGGATTGCTTAAAGCTATTCTTGCAGAATTGTAAGACTATGAGAGTACGACTCCAAAGTATGCCCTATGGACTGAGAGTGCTTCTAGCCACTTTATCATTAGGAATAGGGACGGGTCTGGTCGGAATTGCCTGTCATTATCTACTAGAAGGGGTGCAAGGGCTGGCTTTTGGCCAAGATGAGTCGGATTTACTCCAGCAATTTCAAGAAGCTGGAGGTCTCCGTAGATTTTTTTGGTCTTATGTGTGACTGGGTGCTTGGCAGCTGGTTTTTTTGGTATGTCTTGCAAAAAGCGTTATAAGATTCTGTCTATTCGCCAGCAAATTGACTTAGCTGGAGACAGGGAACCAGCGCTCTTAGCCCACCTCCTTCATGCAGGTATGCAGGTTGCGATTGTTGGAGCAGGTGCATCGGTCGGAAAAGAAGGAGCACCACGTGAGGTCGGGGCTCTTCTAGCTGGTCGCTTGGCGAAAGGTTTTTCTTTAGCCCTCAAAGAGCGAAAAGTCTTGGTCGCCTGTGGTGCTGGAGCTGGTTTAGCTGCGGTCTATCAAGTTCCCTTTGCCAGTAGTTTGTTCGTCTTTGAGACCTTAGGACTCGCCTACAGTTGGCAGAACCTTCTACTGGTTTTGACCAGCACTTATCTGGCCACCTGGGTCGCTCAGTCCATCGTTGGTCAGGAGGCTATTTATCACCCTGTCCGCAGTCTCATGGTCGGCTAGCAGTTTCTTACAGGCTATTGTGATTGCTTTCTTGGTCACTCCCTTGGCTCTGGTCTTTGCTTTTCCTCACCAAGCGGGCTAGTCACAAACGGCAGAAGGATGGGACGATTCTTTGGGCTCTTCCGCTAGCCTTTCTAGTGCTGGGGAGCCTAGTAGCCTTTTTCCCTATCTTTATGGGAAATGGTCAGGTACTAGCGCAAGCCCTCTTGTCTAGCCAGTCGTTTCCTTATCTTCCACTGGCTCTTGCAGTGAAGGGGCTTCTGGTTTATCTCCTCTTGCGCAATGGTGCTTATGGAGGAACTTTGACACCATCATTTGCCTTAGGGATTGGCTCTGGCTACCTAGTGACCTTGCTTTTGACAGCAGTTGGGATTCATCTAGATCCTGCTCTAGGGATGTTACTAGGAGCGACCGTCTTTTTAGGGACGACCTTAAAAGCTCCTCTGACAGCCATTGCCCTGAGCCTTGGATTTACAGGCCAAACTTGGAGTTTGACAATTCCGCTTGTACTTGCGGCTGGTCTGTCTTACGTGATTCGAAAGAGATGGGAGAAGAAACGATGAAGGTACATTTTGTACTGCATGAAACCTTTGAAGTGCCGGGCGCTTATCTAAAATGGGCGCAGGAGCGTGGCCAGCAAGTGACCACGACCAAAGTCTATGAGAATGAAGCATTACCAGAGACAGTGGATGAGATCGACTTTTTGATCGTAATGGGAGGACCTCAATCGCCAGATGTAGATCGGGAAACTTTTCCATACTACGATCCTCAGGAAGAGATTGAGCTGATTCAAAAGGCTATGAAGGCAGATCGTTATATTGTTGGTGTCTGTCTTGGTGCTCAACTCTTGTCTGTTGCTTATGGCGCAGAGTATGAACATAGTCCAGAGCGTGAGATTGGTGTTTTTTTCCAATAACGCTAACTGAAGCTGGATTAAAAGACAATCATGTCAAAGTTTTTTTGGACAAACTTTAAATACTGGTCACTGGCATGGAGATATGCCGGGATTAACAGAGGATGCTATCGTCCTTGCGACCAGTCAAGGCTGTCCACGTCAGATTATTCGCTTTAGTCCTAAACACTATGCCTTCCAAGCTCATTTGGAATTTGATCCAGAAGCAGTAGAGCTCTTAATTGCTGCGGATGGTGAAGAAGTTTTGGAAGAACAAAGCAAGAATTTGACTTATGTTCAAAAGCCTGAAGCTATTCGTGCATATGATTATCAAGAAATGAATGCAAAACTCTATGCATTTTTGGATTCATTAACAAATTAAAAATAATAGAAAGGTAGAGCGTGTGTTCAAATTTGAACACGAGCGGAAAGCTTTTCTAATTACTCAATTAAAAAAGAAAGAATGGGTTAACCGTATTAGCTGAACTGAATATGGGCGGAGAACTGTGTAAAAAAGATAAACTGTCTAGCATCTGCGATGCGTCGTCAGTTTCCTATTTTTACTTTGTTCTCTGTCGCCTGTCTTGTATATCAAAAAGAAAGGTAGAGCATGTGTTCAGATTTGAACACGAGCGGAAAGCTCGGAAAATAGATAATCTGACTGTGAAATCAGGATTTCTCGTCAGATTCCTAATTTTCAGTCGCTTTCTGGTCGCTCTTTGTATCATAAACTATGTCTATCCATATTGCTGCTAAGCAGGGTGAAATTGCTGATAAAATTCTTCTTCCTGGGGATCCTCTTCGTGCGAAATTTATCGCTGAGAATTTCCTTGAAGATGCTGTTTGCTTTTAACGAAGTCCGTAACATGTTTGGTTACACTGGAACTTACAAGGGCCATCGTGTATCTGTCATGGGAACAGGGATGGGAATGCCATCAATCTCCATCTATGCGCGTGAATTGATTGTCGATTACGGTGTGAAAAAATTGATCCGTGTCGGAACTGCTGGTTCTTTGAATGAGGATGTTCATGTTCGTGAATTAGTTTTTGGCACAAGCAGCTGCAACTAACTCAAACATTATCCGCAATGACTGGCCTCAATATGATTTTTCCACAAATCGCTAGCTTTGATTTACTTGATAAAGCCTACCATATTGCCAAAGACCTTGGCATGACCACTCACGTTGGTAATGTCTTGTCTTCAGATGTTTTTCTACTCAAACTACTTTTGAAAAAAATATCGAGCTTGGCAAGTGGGGTGTGAAGGCTGTCGAAATGGAAGCAGCAGCTCTTTACTATCTTGCTGCTCAACACCATGTTGATGCTCTTGCTATCATGACTATTTCAGATAGTTTGGTCAATCCAGATGAGGACACTACAGCAGAAGAACGTCAAAACACCTTCACTGATATGATGAAGGTTGGTTTGGAAACATTGATTGCAGACTAAAGGTAGATTCCATTCATGTGATTTCTCTTGTTCTCGAAAATGATAAGCATGTTCATTGCTTCAATCTTCTAATAGATGAGAATAAGGACTTTGAAGAACGTCAAATTGTGTCAAAGAACCGAGACTAGTCAGTTTAATATCTAAATCATAATCAAATAAAGTTGAAAGCCTGGTTGACAGAAGCTAAAGGTTTTTCAACTTTTTAGAACAAAAAAACTTAAGGAGGGGAAAAATGGATAAAATTGCACAACTACAGGAAATCATTGACCAAAGTCAAAGGATTGTCTTTTTCGGTGGTGCGGGGGTTTCTACAGAGTCTAATATTCCTGATTTTCGAAGTTCTGATGGTGTTTATAGTCTTAAGTTGGGGCGCCATTTTACTGCCGAGCAACTGGTATCACGCACCATGTTTGAGCGCTATCCAGAGGATTTTTTTGATTTCTACAAAAAATATCTGGTCTATCCAGATGCCAAGCCAAATTTATACTCAATTATTTTCAAAAAGCAACCTTATCCATTGTCTGCTGACAGTTGACTTTAAAACGCTTTTTTCCAGTCCTAGAATAACTTCTTGAAGCTTATCAATGACGACTTCCAATGTTTGGAAAGCCTTATTTTTAAAACCTCGTTTTCGAATTTCTTTCCAGACTTGTTCAATAGGGTTCATTTCTGGTGTATAAGGTGGGATAAAAGCCAATTCAATATTACTTGGAATCTCTAAGGTACTTGATTTATGCCAGATAGCATTATCCATGACAAGTAAAATATAGTCATCTGGATAAGCTTGTGAGACTTGCCGTAGAAATTCATTCGTCCACTCAGTATTACATCCTCCAGCAATAAGGAAGAAGGAATCTCCTGTCTGAGCATCTACTGCCCCATAACAATAGCGATATTCTCGCATATAATGACTAGGAATGCTAGGTCGGATTCCTTGAGGAGCCCAACAAGAACTCATCTTACTAATCCTCCCGAAACCAGCTTCATCTTGGTACATCAATCGTACTTTGTTATAAGCCCCCCTCCTCTTTAAAGCGCTTACTTAAGGTCTCGAATGTAGATTTTATTTTTAGACGTCTCAATTGTCTGAGCGTCTGCCTTCTTGGGATGTTCAGGTCGAGGAGTGACCGTTTGCCAACCATGGCGTTTCAGGAGATAATAGAAACCATCACGTGTGGAAGTGCGACCAATCTCTTTTTGATAGGCTTCAAATAACTGATTGACAGTTACAAATTCTCCAGCCTGAGTAGCTTCTATATGACGTTTTAGGAATGCTTGTTCCTCTTCATAAGTCATATACTCTCGATGACGTCCACCACGGGTTTCTTGAAGAAGAGCTTCTAAACCAAACTCCTTATATTTTTTCAAATTCCTCCAAACAGTTGTTTTATTACAATCTAGCAGATCCATGATTTCCTTATAACTCTTTTCTTTTGAGCGAAAATAAATAATCTGTAGACGTTTGTGATATTTGGCGTACGATGAATCTTTTAAGAGTTGTTCAATTTTTTGTGTTTCTTCGTTTGTAAGTTTCATAACTACTATTATAAGATGTTTTTTGATTTTAGTCCAGTATTAGCACATAATTATCTAGCGTCGTTAGAAAAAACAGGTAAATTAAAAGCAATTGTGACGCAAAATATTGATAGCTTGCATGAAATGGCGGGTTCTGAAAATGTTTTGAAACTGCATGGTAGTGCAGATTGTAATTACTGTTTGGGCTGTCATCGCTTTTTATGATTTGAATGCATTTTTTTGGCACTTGAAGGTCCAGTTCCTCACTGCTTAGATTGTGGTAAGGTGGTCAAACCTGACGTAACCCTTTTATGAGGAACCTCTGGATATGGATGTTTTTTTAGTCGAGCAGCCCAAGTCATTCAGCAAGCAGATTTATTGATCATTGGTGGAACTTCCTTAGTCGTTTATCCTGCGGCTAGCCTAATCAATTATTTTTCAGGGTCAAATCTTGTCGTTATCAACAAGTCCAGCACTCCTCAAGACAGCCAAGCTGATTTAGTTATCGAAGGTAAGATCGGAGAAGTATTTTCTAAATTGAGACAATAAAAAAGGCTCATTGTCAACTGTAGTGGGTTGAATAAAAACTAACATCTGGAGAGGACAATTGATGTCCTCTTCATTTTTATATTCAGAGCGATGAAAATTCGTTTCTTAAAGTTGTCAAAGTTCCTAAAACCAAAGGCATTTCGTTTGATGAGTTTAATGAGATTATTGGTTGCTTCCAATTTAGCGTTGGAATAGGGCAATTGAAGGGCGTTGACAATTTTCTCTTTGTCCTTGAGGAAGGTTTTGAAGATAGTCTGAAAAAGAGGATGAACCTGTTTAAGATTGTCCTCAATGAGTCCGAAAAATTTGTCTGGCTCCTTGTTCTGAAAGTGAAAAAGCAAGAGCTGATAGAGATTATAGTGGTGTCTCAAGTCTTCTGAATAGCTCAAAAGCTTGTCTAGAATCTCCTTATTTGTTAAGTGCATGCGAAAAGTAGGGCGATAAAATCGCTTATCGCTGAGTTTACGACTATCTTGCTGGATGAGCTTCCAGTGGCGCTTGATGGCTTTGTATTCATGGGATTTTCTATCAAATTGATTCATGATTTGAACACGGACACGACTCATAGCACGGCTAAGATGTTGCACAATGTGAAAAACGATCTAGAACGATTTTTAGCATAAGGAAAAAAAGCTGTTTAGCCAAGTTATAGTAAGGACTAAACATATCCATAGTAATGATTTTCACTCGACATCGGACCGCTCTATCGTAGCGAAGAAAGTGATTGCGGATGATAGCTTGTGTTCTTCCCTCAAGAACAGTAATGATATTGAGCTGATCAAAATCTTGTGCGATAAAACTCATCTTTCCCTTGGTAAAGGCATACTCATCCCAAGACATAATCTCTGGAAGACGAGAAAAAAATCATGCTTAAAGTGAAAGTCATTGAGCTTACGAATGACAGTTGAAGTTGAAATGGATAGCTGATGTGCAATATCAGTCATAGAAATCTTTTTCAATCAACTTTTGAGCAATCTTTTGATTGATGATGCGAGGAATTTGATGATTCTTTTTTTGACGATAGAAGTCTCAGCGACCATCAATTTAGAGCAATGATAGCACTTAAATCGACGCTTTCTAAGGAGGATTCTAGTAGGCATACCAGTCGTCTCAAGGTAAGGAATCTTAGACGGTTTTTTGAAAGTCATATTTCTTCATTTGATTTCCGCAATCAGGACAAGATGGGGCATCGTAGTCTAGTTTAGCTAGGATTTCCTTGTGTGTATCCCTATTGATGACATCTACAATTTTTAATGTTTGGGTCTTTGATATCAAGGAGTTTTGTGATAAAATGTAATTGTTCCATATGATTCTTTCTAATGATGGTTTCGTCGCTTTTCATTATAGATCTTATGGGACTTTTTTTCTCACTAAAAATAGGCTCCATAATATCTATAGGGATTTACCCACTACAAATATTATAGAGCTATAAAAAAACTGAAAGAAGTAGGACTATACTTCTTTCAGTTTTTTGTATCACGAACTCAGAAACTATGAACAAGATTCTCTCCATTTCTAGGGGAATATTATAGTGGATTGAAACAAGATGTGAACAGAGAGATTAGAAAAGTCAAACTAATTTCTAGAAATATTTTTTTAGCAGTTGTAGTGTACTGTTCTAGATTCAATCTACTATATTGTTGATTTATAAATTGCTCGAGTTATTTTTTTAATTGTTGAATAAAAGGAAAAAAAGGAAGATTTTTCTGGATGAAAATCTTCCTTTTTTTAGTCAATCAGTACATGCTGATTTTAATGAAATGCTACTATATTGTTTACTTTTTTAAAGATCGCAAAAAACAATCAATCTCTGCTTGAGAATGGAGAATGCGCATCTTTGCAGGGTAAGTATTGTTTAAGTGTTGGTATCTTTCCTTAGCATTTTTAGTTCGTCCATCCCAGAGAATCCATCGAATAAACTCCCAATTAAATTGTTCTTGACAACCTTCAGCCATACTGTCTCTGACCTTGCCTCGGTATTTGAGATAACGTTTAAAAGCTCGAAATAGACAAGTCCATGGCGAAAAGTTGAGAAAGATGATTTGGTCAGCTTGCTCCATTCTTTCCTCATAGCAACACCAAGAGTAGTTGCCATCAATGACCCAATCTTTGTGTTTGGTAAGGAAAGTCTCCATTTCCTTAAGCATCCAATCGCGGTCACTGTCTACCCAGCCTGGCTGAAATTGAAGTGTGTCCATGTGAAGTTTTGGGATGGAGTAGTGCTTTGATAGTTTTTCAGCAAGAGTAGATTTACCTGATCCTGAATATCCGATAATGGCTATTTTCATAATGACCTCCAGAAAAATGTGTACAAAAAAAAGCTCCGAAGAGCTCATTTTGTATGCAGTTAAAGATTAACCAAGTTTAGCTGCAAGACGTGCTTTATCACGGCTAGCTTTGTTTTTTTGTGGATCAAACCTTTAGTTTCTGCTTTATCGATAGCTGAGCTGGCAGCACGGTAAAGTTCTTCAGATGGGTTTGCTTCAAAAGCTTTGATAGCAGTACGCATAGCTGATTTTTGAGCTGAGTTCTTTTCGTTTTGTTTAACGTTCAATTCAGCGCGTTTGATAGCTGATTTAATGTTTGCCAATGTTCTTACCTCCATTTTTACTAACTATACCATTATATCTGAAAACTTACGTTTTGACAAGGGAAAATTATTTTTTTAAGTAAATTTCATCAATTTCGTGATTTTTTTAGATTTATGGAGAATGACCTCGGCACGATTTCGTGTCGGTTCAATGTAATTTTGGAGATTGGTTAGGTTGATACTGGTCCAAACTTGGTGGGCAAAAATCCTTCACTTCACTAAGAGGAAGTTGAGTGAAACGGTAGTAATAGTTGCCTGGATCATCTTGAGCAAAGCTAAGAAGTTTTAAGAAACGATCCAAATACCAACTTTCAATATCTTCGACAGCGGCATCGACATAAATTGAAAAGTCAAAGAAATCAGTAATATAGAGACGGGCATTATGAGGGTTTTGGAACACATTGATTCCCTCAACAATGACAAAATCAGCAGCTTCTACTCGTTGTTTTTTTGACCTGGGACGATATCATAGATTTCATGGGAATAAACAGGTATATCAACATCCTGACCATTTTTGAGTTGGTCTAGAAAATTAAGCAAAGCTTCCATATCGTAGCTCTCAGGAAAACCCTTGCGGTTGAGGATATCTTGCTCAATTAAGACACTATTTGAGTATAGAAAACCATCCGTAGTCACTAGTTCAACACTTGCTCCAGGAACGATACGAGACAGCAAAATTTGCAAGAGTCGACTAGTGGTTGATTTACCGACAGCGACACTTCCTGAAACTCCAATAATAAAGGGCTGTTTTTTGTTCTCTCTTTGAAGGAAAATGCCTTTTGAGAAGGCAAGGTCTTCTTTGGAACGTTTGTAAATCTGAATCAGATGTGCCAGTGGCAGATAGATATCTGTAACGTCTTGAAGGCTAATCTGGTCATTGAAACTCTTAATAGAATCTAACTCTTCCTCGGTCAAGGGAGGAGTTGTTTTGCGATGCAAGGATTGCCAAGTTTCGCGGTTTATCTTTTCAAAATGTAAAAATTCGTTGGTCATACTATATCCTCGTTTGATATCTTAGTATACCATATTTTAGAAAGAATAACCATCTGACCAATTGAGAAAAAGCGCTTTCTTTGTTAAAATATAAGGGGGAAAACCTATAAAGGAGGTGTTAAGATGAAAGCTAGATTAAGAGAAAAGGCTCTGGGTTTGTTCAGTCTATTTGTAGTTGTTTTATGGTTATCACCAAACTGGGTGAATTTCTCCTTTACGATAGGAACTCAGAGCCATAACTGGACCACTTTTGTTCTGTTTATCTTATTGCCCCTCATAGGTCTTGGCTACCTTGTGCTAGCTTTCTTTAAAAGAAAGTGCTGGCTCTTCTTTTTTGGTCTTGCTTGCATTCTTGCTTTTCCGATTACCATGGCAGTCGGGAGCTTTTTACTAGGTCCCTAATGTTAATCCGAATTTATATTATTTTTGAGAAAATACAATGTGATTAAAGGGCTTGATACCTTTGTAAACGATTTACAATTTAAGTCAAATTATGGTAAAATAGTGTCATGAGTAAAATGTATTATGCAGAAAAATCCAGATGCAGCCCATGATGTTCATGAGCTTAGAGTTGAGCTACTTGGGCAAAAAGATGACCTTTTTGACAGATGCTGGTGTCTTTAGTAAAAAAATGATTGACTTTTGGAAGTCAGTTATTACTAAGATGTCTTGATGTCGAAAAAAAGGTGAAAAAAATTCTTGATGTTGGTTGCGGTTATGGTCCAATTGGCTTGTCTTTAGTCAAGGCTTATGGTGCCCAAGCGACCATGGTTGACATCAATAATCGTGCTCTGGATTTGGCACAACAAAATGCAGTAAAGAACAAGGTTCAAGCGACTATTTTTCCAGTCTAATATTTATGAGCAGGTAGAAGGACAATTTGACCATGTCATTTCCAATCCACCCTATACGCGCTGGCAAAGCAAGTAGTCCACGAAATCATCGAGAAAAGTATCGACTTTTTAGTAGATGGTGGAGATTTGACGATCGTTATCCAGAAAAAACAAGGAGCTCCTAGTGCCAAAAGTAGGATGGAAGAAGTCTTTGGCAATTGCGAGGTTGTAAAGAAAGATAAGGGATATTATATCCTTAGAAGTGTGAAAGAATGAGAGCAGTAGATCTAATCCAGAAAAAAAGAGACGGCCAAGAACTAAGCTCCAGTGAGATCCAATGGCTGATTGAAGGTTATGTATCTGGAATCGTCCCTGATTACCAAATGGCCGCTTTTTGCTATGGCAGTATATTTTCAGGGAATGACTATAGATGAGATTTCTGACTTGACTATGAACATGGTTAAGACAGGTCAGGAATTTGATTTATCTCCAATTGAAGGCATTAAGGTGGATAAACACTCTACTGGTGGCGTAGGTGACAAGGTAACTTTAATCCTAGCACCTTTGGTAGCTAGTTTTGGTGTTCCAGTTGCTAAGATGAGTGGTAGAGGTCTAGGGCATACTGGCGGAACAATCGATAAATTAGAATCCATCAAAGGTTTTCAGATTGAACGAAATCAGGATGAATTTATCAAACAAGTTCAAGATATTGGTGTCTCAGTCATTGGCCAATCCAATCAACTGGTTAAGGCAGATAAGTTGCTCTATGCCCTTCGTGATGTGACGGCAACGGTTGATACTATTCCCTTGATTGCTAGCTCAGTCATGAGTAAAAAGATTGCTGCTGGAGCTGACGCTATCTTACTGGACGTTACTGTTGGTGAAGGTGCCTTCATGAAAACAGTGGACGAGGCCCGTGAATTGGCTCAAACTATGGTAAATCTTGGTAAGGCTGTAGGTCGCAAGACAGTAGCAGTCATTACGGACATGAGTCAACCATTGGGACGTGCCATTGGAAACCGCTTGGAAATCCTAGAAGCACTAGAAATTCTTCAAGGTAAGGGACGTGAAGATATTAGTCATTTTATCTGCGAGTTAGCCCAGATTATGCTATCTTTAGCAAATGTTGAAAAAACAGTCGAGGAAGTAAGGCAACATCTTGAAAATGGTAAGGCACTCCAGAAATTCGAAGAAATGGTTGTAGCTCAGGGTGGAGATTTAGAAGACCTCTATCGTCCAGTAAAAGTTGACCATATAGTTGATATTCCTGCTCAAGAGGATGGTATTATCGCAGAACTTCCAGCCATGGAGTTTGGTCTTTTGCCATGAGATTGGGTGCTGGTCGTGCAGTGAAAACAGACACTCTTGATTATGAGACGGGGATTGTTTTTTTGAGAAGAAAGTTGGAGACTTTGTCAGAAAGGGTGAAATTGTTGCAAAAGTATATACAAATGGCAAAAATTTCTCCGGAACTAGTTACAGATTTCCAAAAAAATATGTTAAAATTAAAAATAAGTGATGAAGTGATAAAATCGCGTGAAATTATCGAAATCATCTCCTAATTTAAGGAAAAAAACCGAAATGAAATTAAATAAATACATTGATCATACGCTTTTTAAAGCAAAAATGCAACAGAGGAACAAATTGATCGTTTGTTATCTGAAGCTAGAGACTATGATTTTGCCAGTGTTTGTGTCAATCCTTGCTGGGTTGCTCATGCAAAATCTGGTCTTACAGGTACAGATGTTAAGGTTTGTACGGTTGTAGGTTTCCCTCTTGGAGCCACAACATCTGCTGTTAAAGCCTTCGAAACCAAAGAAGCTATCCAAAATGGTGCTGATGAGATTGATATGGTTATTAATGTTGGAGCACTCAAGTCTGGGAATGCTGATTTAGTTGAGTCAGATATTCGAGCAGTTGTTGAAGCAAGCGGAGACAAACTGGTTAAGGTTATTATCGAGGCTTGTTTGTTGACTGATGAAGAAAAAGTTCAGGCTTGCCAGCTAGCTCAGAAAGCAGGAGCAGACTTTGTTAAGACGTCAACAGGCTTCTCAACAGGTGGAGCGACTTTGCCAGATGTTCAATTAATGCGCCAGACAGTTGGACCTGAAATGGGGGTTAAAGCTGCTGGTGGAGCTCGTTCTTATGCAGATGCTGTTGCCTTTGTTGAAGCTGGAGCTACTCGTATCGGAACATCTTCTGGTGTAGCAATCTTAAAAGGAGAGTTAGCAGATGGCGACTACTGAGTTGATTGACTTAGCGATTGAGACTAGTCAAAACGCCTATGTACCCTATTCACACTTTCCAATCGGAGCCGTTTTGGTTGCCAAGGACGGAAGTGTCTATACAGGATGCAATATTGAAAATGCTAGCTATCCCTTGACTAACTGTGGCGAAAGGACAGCTATCTTTAAGGCAGTTTCTGAAGGACAACGAGAGTTTTTCAGAATTGATTGTTTATGGGGAAACTGAGAAACCTATTTCGCCTTGCGGTGCTTGCCGACAGGTTATGGTCGAATTTTTTTAAACCAGATCTAAAGGTGACCTTAGTTGCCAAAAGATAAATCGACGGTCGAGATGACGGTCGGGGAATTACTTCCATACTCATTTACAGACTTGCATTAGTTAGTCTGCGTCACTCCCCTGAGTGACAAGGGTCCTTGTGGCCAATCAATCCATACTTGCAACTTCGTTGCGTATCTTATTTAGGAGGTTCAGTAATGAACAAGAAACAATGGCTAGGCCTTGGTCTAGTTGCAGTAGCAGCATTTGGACTTGCTGCATGTGGTAATCGCTCTTCTCGTAACGCAGCATCTTCATCTTCTGATTTGAAGACTAAAGCAGCTATCGTTACAGATACTGGTGGTGTTGACGATAAATCATTTAACCAATCAGCTTGGGAAGGGCTTCAAGCTTGGGGTAAAGAGCACAATCTTTCAAAAAGATAATGGCTTTACTTACTTCCAATCAACAAGTGAAGCTGACTACGCTAACAACTTGAACCTAGCAGCTGGAAGCTACAACTTGATTTTTTTGGTGTTGGTTTTGCCCTTCACAACGCTGTTGAAGAAGCAGCAAAAGAACACGCAGATAAAAACTATGTTTTGATTGACGATGTCATTAAAGATCAAAAGAACGTTGCCAGCGTAACATTTGCTGACAACGAAGCAGCTTACCTTGCTGGTGTAGCAGCTGCTAAAACTACAAAAACTAAACAAGTTGGTTTTGTAGGTGGTATGGAATCTGAAGTTATTTCTCGTTTCGCAGCTGGTTTCAAAGCTGGTGTTGAGTCAGTTGACCCATCTATCAAAGTACAAGTAGACTACGCTGGTTCATTTGGTGATGCCGCTAAAGGTAAAACAATCGCTGCTGCTCAATATGCTGCAGGTGCAGACGTTATCTACCAAGCAGCTGGTGGTACTGGAGCAGGTGTCTTCTCAGAAGCTAAATCTTTGAATGAAAGCAAAAATGAAGACGAAAAAGTTTGGGTTATCGGTGTAGACCGTGACCAAGTTGAAGAAGGTAAATATACTTCTAAAGACGGTAAAGAAGCTAACTTCGTGCTTGCTTCTACATTGAAACAAGTTGGAACAACAGTTCAAGATATCTCAAACAAGGCTGAAAAAGGTGAATTCCCTGGTGGTCAAGTTATCGTTTACTCATTGAAGGATAAAGGTGTTGACTTGGCAGTAACTAACCTTTCTGAAGAAGGTAAAAAAGCTGTTGAAGATGCAAAAGCTAAAATCCTTGATGGAAGTGTAAAAGTACCTGAAAAATAATGGATGAAAGTCATTTCTTAGGGGAGCGGCCTGTGGCCGCTTCTTTAAGAATTGAGACAAAGTGTTTTGTCTCAATAGAGCTTGCTAAGTTTCTTTAGCAGGTTTTATTGAAACAAAATAAAACTCTGAAAGGAAGAGCACATGGCACACGAAAATGTCATTGAGATGCGTGAAATTACCAAAGTTTTTGGTGAATTTGTCGCTAACGACAAGATTAACCTTGAACTTCGTAAAGGTGAAATTCATGCACTTTTAGGAGAAAATGGAGCTGGTAAGTCTACGCTTATGAATATGCTAGCAGGGCTTCTAGAACCAACTAGTGGTGAAATTGTGGTTAACGGTCAAGTTGTAAAACTAGACTCTCCGTCAAAAGCAGCTAGCCTAGGAATTGGAATGGTTCACCAGCACTTTATGTTGGTAGAAGCTTTCACTGTTGCTGAGAATATCATTTTAGGAAGTGAATTGACTAAAAAAATGGAGTCCTAGATATTGCTCGAGCAAGTCGAGAAATTCTTGAATTATCAGAGCGTTATGGGTTAGCTGTAGACCCTTCTGCTAAAGTAGCAGATATCTCTGTTGGGGCTCAACAACGTGTTGAAATTTTGAAGACACTTTATCGTGGTGCCGATATCCTTATCTTTGACGAACCAACTGCTGTTTTAACGCCATCAGAAATTGATGAGTTGATGGCTATCATGAAGAACTTGGTCAAAGAAGGCAAATCAATTATCTTGATTACTCACAAGTTGGATGAAATTCGTGCGGTTTCTGACCGCGTTACAGTTATCCGTCGTGGTAAATCAATCAAAACAGTTGAAATTGCTGGTGCGACTAACGCTGACTTGGCTGAGATGATGGTGGGACGTTCTGTTTCCTTCAAAACTGAGAAGCAAGCACCACAACCTAAAGAAGTCGTTCTTTCCATCAAAGACTTGGTTGTTCATGAAAACCGTGGCGTTCCTGCTGTTAAAAATCTTTCACTCGATGTTCGAGCTGGTGAGATTGTCGGAATTGCCGGAATTGATGGGAATGGTCAGTCTGAATTGATCCAAGCTATCACAGGACTTCGTAAGATTGAGTCTGGTAGTGTGGAATTGAAAGGCCAGTCCATTGTAGGATTGCATCCACGTCAAATCACTGAACTGAGTGTTGGTCACGTTCCGGAAGACCGTCACCGTGATGGTTTGGTCTTGGAAATGATGATTTCTGAAAATATCGCTCTTCAAACCTACTATAAAGAACCTCTTAGCAAGAAGGGAATTTTAAATTATACGAATATCCTTGACTATGCGAAAAAATTAATGCAGGAGTTTGATGTTCGTGCTGCTAGTGAGATTGTTCCAGCTTCTGCCCTTTCTGGAGGAAATCAACAAAAAGCAATCATCGCTCGGGAGATTGATCGAAATCCGGATCTCCTCATCGTCAGCCAACCAACTCGTGGTTTGGACGTCGGTGCCATTGAGTACATTCACAAACGCTTGATTCAAGAACGTGATAATGGGAAAGCTGTCCTTGTAGTCAGCTTTGAACTAGATGAGATTCTAAATGTCTCAGATAGAATCGCTGTTATCCATGATGGTAAGATTCAAGGGATTGTAACGCCAGAAACAACCAACAAGCAAGAACTTGGTGTCTTGATGGCTGGTGGTGAATTGGAAAAAGGAGAAGAGTGATGTCTAAAAAATTACAACAAATTTCGGTTCCCTTGATTTCTGTTATCCTTGGAATCTTGCTTGGAGCCATCGTCATGTGGATTTTTGGCTATGATGCTATTTGGGGTTATGAAGAGTTGTTCTACACAGCCTTTGGTAGTGTTCGTGGTATTGGTGAAATTTTCCGTGCCATGGGGCCATTAGTTTTGATTGCTCTTGGATTTGCAGTTGCGAGTCGTGCTGGTTTCTTTAATGTCGGGCTTCCAGGACAAGCACTCGCTGGCTGGGTTATGAGTGGCTGGTTCGCTCTTTCTAATCCAGATTTACCACGTCCATTGTTGATTCTTGCGACAGTAGTCATTGCGCTGGTGGCTGGAGGAATTGTTGGAGCCATTCCTGGTATTTTAAGAGCCTATCTTGGAACATCTGAAGTCATCGTAACCATCATGATGAACTACATTGTTCTCTATACAAGTAATGCCTTTATCCATTCTTTCCCTAAAGATATCATGCAAAGTACAGACTCATCTATCCGAGTAAGTGCAAACGCAACTTATCAAACACCTTGGCTTGCTGAGTTAACTGGAAACTCTCGTATGAATATTGGGATTTTCTTTGCCATCATTGCAGTTGCAGTTATCTGGTTCTTGCTTAAGAAGACAACTCTTGGTTTTGAAATCCGTGCAGTTGGCCTCAATCCAAATGCTTCTGAATACGCAGGTATTTCAGCTAAACGCACCATTATTCTATCAATGATTATCTCAGGTGCTCTTGCAGGTCTAGGTGGAGCGGTAGAAGGACTTGGTACCTTCCAAAACGTCTATGTTCAAGGTTCATCGTTGGCAATCGGATTTAATGGTATGGCGGTCAGTCTACTTGCTGCAAATTCACCAATTGGAATTCTCTTTGCAGCCTTCTTGTTCGGAGTGCTTCAAGTTGGAGCCCCTGGTATGAATGCGGCTCAAGTTCCATCTGAACTTGTAAGTATCGTAACAGCCTCAATTATCTTCTTTGTCAGCGTTCACTATATCATCGAGCGCTTTGTCAAACCAAAAAAACAAGCAAAAAGGAGGTAAGTAAGGATGTCAATTACAACAATGTTAACCCTCATGGTTTCGTCTATGTTGATTTATTCAGCTCCCCTCATTTTCACAAGTATCGGAGGTGTTTTCTCCGAACGTGGTGGAGTAGTTAACGTCGGACTAGAAGGAATCATGGTCATGGGTGCCTTTTCTGGAGTTGTCTTTAACCTTGAATTCGCTCAAGATTTAGGTGCTGCGACACCTTGGCTAGCTCTCTTAGTTGGTGGGCTAATCGGAGCTCTGTTTTCTGTCATTCACGCAGTTGCCACGGTTCATTTCCGTGCTGACCACGTGGTTAGTGGTACAGTTCTCAACTTGATGGCCCCTGCATTAGCTGTTTTCTTGGTTAAGGTACTTTATAACAAAGGTCAAACAGATAACCTATCGCAAACCTTTTGGACGTTTTGATTTTTCCAGTTTTAGCGAATATTCCATTTATCGGAGACATTTTCTTCAAGTCAACAAGTTTACTTGGTTACCTTGCGATTGCCTTCTCATTCTTGGCTTGGTTTGTTCTCTTCAAGACACGCTTTGGTCTTCGCCTTCGTTCTGTTGGAGAGCATCCACAAGCGGCGGATACCTTGGGAATCAACGTTTATAAGATGAGATACCTTGGAGTCATCATTTCCGGTTTCCTTGGAGGAATTGGTGGAGCCCTTTATGCTCAATCAATCTCAGTTAACTTCTCAGTGACAACAATCATCGGTCCAGGATTCATTGCTCTTGCAGCCATGATTTTCGGGAAATGGAATCCAGTTGGAGCTATGCTTTCAAGTCTATTCTTTGGACTATCACAAAGTTTAGCAGTTATCGGATCACAACTTCCTTTCTTGCAAGGTGTACCTACAGTATTCTTGCAAATTGCACCATATCTATTGACAATCGTTGTTCTAGCAGTCTTCTTTGGTAAAGCAGTTGCTCCAAAGGCTGACGGAATCAACTATATCAAATCAAAATAAACAAAAAACGTCAGTTTCAACTGGCGTTTTTCTATTTTTTAGGATTTTGATGAGTCAGATTTAGACCCCAAGGAACTAGGTTCTCAGTTTTGTTTTGAATACGACGGATATTATCTTTATGTCGTATAATTACAATACCAGCGAGTACTATAATAATAACAGTGAAGAGGGGGTCATAACTATTTAGAATAAAACCGAATAGCGGAAAAACTAGAGCTCCAAATACTGCAGCAAGAGCAGCAGTAACACTAGAGAGGGAAATCATACTTCCAAAATAGAGGGTTACAAAGAAAATGATTGCTAAATATAGGCAAAAGAGAGGAGCAAATCCAAAAACTACACCAGCACTTGTTGCTACTGCCTTGCCACCTTTGAATCCTGCAAAAATCGGAAACGTATGCCCAATCACAGCTAAAAGGCCAAAGACTAGAGGTGAAACTCCTTGAACATGAAAGATAAGTGGGAGTAAGGTTGCGATGGTTCCTTTGAAAAAGTCAATCACGAAGGTTGCCATACCCGCTTTCTTACCTAAGATTCGAAAGGTATTGGTCGTTCCAGTATTACCAGAACCATGTTCTCTTAGATTAATCTTAAAGAAGATTTGCCCGATCCACAGTCCTGAAGGGATAGAACCCAATAAATAAGCTAAAATTAATAATACTATTGTTATCATGCTTCTATTATACCATGAAATAGGAGAGAAACGGAAAGGAATCTTTTTCTCAATTTGTGACATCTGATACTTTATGTAAGTAGAAAATTTATATTATGAATACTATTGTTCGAAAATTAAGGCTAAAGTTTTGAAAATTCATGGAAATTTCTGAAAATCCTTGATTTTGTGTTTATTTATGCTATAATGAGAACAATTATTTTTAGGAGGTAGAGTATGTCTTACTTATTCGAGATATTACCAAGTTTATTGAGCGGTGCGACAATGACCTTACAAGTTTTTGCACTGGTCTTACTTTTTTCAATCCCTTTAGGCATTTTTGTTGCCTTTTGCTTACAGGTCCATTGGAAACCCCTCCATTACATGATTGATGTTTATATCTGGGTGATGCGCGGGACACCCTTGCTCTTGCAACTAATTTTTATTTATTATGTCCTACCAAGTATCGGAATTCGACTCGACCGTGTGCTTGCAGCGATTATTGCTTTCACGCTTAATTATGCAGCCTACTTTGCAGAAATATTCCGTGGGGGGATTGCAACCATTCCTCAGGGACAATATGAAGCAGCAAAGGTTTTGAAATTCAAACCTATCGATACCATTCGCTATATTATCTTGCCACAGGTCACTAAGATTGTCTTACCAAGTGTATTTAACGAGGTTATGAGTTTAGTTAAGGATACTTCTTTGGTCTATGCATTGGGTATTTCAGATTTAATCCTAGCCAGTCGTACTGCAGCCAATAGAGATGCTAGTTTGATTCCAATGTTTCTAGCAGGAGCTATTTATCTGCTTATGATTGGTATCGTTACAATTTTAGCTAAGAAACTTGAGAAGAAGTTCAGCTACTATAGATAGGAGGTTATCCATGTTAGAGTTAAGAAATATCAGCAAAAATTTGGGAAAAAAGAAATTTTATCCAATTTCAGTTTAACAATTCCTGAAAAGCAGATTTTGGCCATCGTTGGACCTTCTGGTGGTGGGAAAACAACCTTGCTTAGAATGTTAGCTGGACTTGAAACCATTGATTCAGGAGAGATCTTTTATAATGGAGAATCCCTACCTCTGGATGAACTTGAGAAGCGTCACTTGTTAGGTTTTGTTTTTCAAGATTTTCAGCTTTTTCCTCACTTATCCGTTATGGAGAACTTGATTTTGTCACCCATCAAGACAATGGGGATGCCTGAAGCAGATGCTAAGAAGAAGGCGGTAGAATTACTAACTCGTCTAGGTCTTGAAGCACACGCAGATGCTTATCCATACTCCTTGTCTGGTGGTCAAAAGCAACGTGTTGCCTTAGCACGTGCAATGATGATAGATCCAGAAGTGATTGGGTATGATGAACCAACTTCTGCCCTTGATCCAGAGTTGCGTCTCGAAGTTGAAAAACTGATTTTACAAAATCGAGACTTAGGTATGACTCAAATTGTCGTAACCCACGATCTCCAGTTTGCAGAGAATATCGCTGACCAGATTCTCAAAGTAGAGCCTAAGTAGGAGGTGTCTATGAATCGAAAGAAAATCAGCCTTGTTTTGGTATTCTTTCTTGCTTTTTTCCTCGTAGGATGCACGCAAAAAGCTAGCAATCCTAAAGTAGATAATTGGGAAAAATACCAAAAACAGGGAACAATTACTATCGGATTTGACAATACTTTTGTTCCTATGGGATTTGAAGAAAAGAATGGGCAATATGTTGGATTTGATATTGATTTAGCCCAAGCTGTTTCTGAGAAACTGGGGTTCAAGGTACAGTTTCAACCAATTGATTGGGATATGAAGGAAACAGAACTTCAAAACGGGACCATTGATGCTATCTGGAATGGATATTCAGCGACTGATGAACGCCGTGAGAAGGTAGCTTTTACCATTCCTTATATGGAGAATCAGCAGGTTCTCGTGTCAAAAAAATCGCAAAATATCCAGTCAGTTTCGGATATGAAAGATAAGATTTTGGGGGCTCAAGCAGGTTCTTCTGGTTATCTAGATTTCGAAGCTCAACCAGAACTCTTAAAAAATATCGTAAAAGATCAAAAAGCAAACCAATATCAGAGTTTTAATGAAGCCTTGATTGACTTGCAAAATGATCGGATTGATGCTCTTTTAATTGACCGTGTTTATGCCAACTATTATCTTAAAACGGAAGGGATATTAGACCAGTATGAGATTTCCCAGCTGGTTTTGAGAGTGAATCCTTTGCAGTTGGAGTAAGACCAGCTGATAAGACCTTGTTAGCAAATTTGAATAAAGCTTTTGTCGAGCTCTATCAAGAAGGAAAATTCAAAGAAATCAGCCAGAAATGGTTTGGCGAAGATGTGGCTACGAGCCAAATTAAAGGAAAAGAAAACTAAGATTTTGTCTTGGTTTCTTTTTTTGGTGAAGATGGACGATTTTTTGCTAAAAAAGACTTGGGAATAGGCTTTTTAACTAGAAAAACTTTGCAAAATCCCTAGAAAACCTGTAAAATAGAAAAGATGAACAAATAGGAGGTTCCTTGTGTCAAAAAAGGAAATCAATATTAACAATTATAATGATGACGCCATTCAGGTGCTAGAAGGGTTGGATGCGGTCCGTAAACGTCCAGGGATGTATATCGGATCGACCGACGGTGCTGGACTTCATCACCTAGTCTGGGAAATCGTGGATAATGCGGTTGACGAAGCCTTGTCTGGATTTGGTGATCGCATCGATGTGACGATTAATAAAGACGGTAGTTTAACGGTTCAAGACCATGGGCGTGGGATGCCAACTGGTATGCACGCTATGGGGATTCCGACAGTTGAGGTTATCTTTACTATTCTTCATGCTGGCGGAAAATTCGGACAAGGTGGTTACAAGACTTCTGGTGGTCTTCACGGAGTTGGTTCTTCTGTCGTCAATGCCCTCTCTAGTTGGCTGGAAGTGGAAATTACGCGTGATGGTGCAGTCTACAAGCAACGTTTTGAAAATGGTGGGAAACCAGTAACAACTCTTGAAAAGGTTGGAACAGCACCTAAGTCTAAGACAGGTACTAAAGTTACCTTTATGCCGGATGCTAGTATCTTTTCTACGACAGACTTCAAGTACAATACCATTTCAGAGCGTCTTAATGAGTCAGCCTTTCTCTTAAAAAATGTAACCTTGTCATTAACGGACAAACGAACAGATGAATCTATCGAATTCCACTATGAGAATGGGGTGCAGGACTTTGTTTCCTATCTCAACGAAGACAAGGAAACCTTGACACCAGTTCTCTACTTTGAAGGCGAAGAAAATGGTTTCCAAGTGGAAGTAGCCCTCCAGTACAATGATGGATTTTCAGATAACATCTTGTCCTTTGTTAATAACGTTCGTACCAAGGACGGTGGAACGCATGAGACAGGACTTAAGTCTGCTATTACCAAGGTTATGAATGACTATGCACGTAAGACAGGTCTTCTCAAAGAAAAAGATAAATCTTGAAGGGTCAGATTACCGTGAAGGGTTGGCGGCAGTTCTTTCCATCCTTGTTCCTGAAGAACATTTGCAGTTTGAAGGGCAGACTAAGGATAAACTAGGAAGTCCCCTTGCTCGTCCAGTTGTGGATGGGATTGTGGCTGATAAGTTAACCTTCTTCCTCATGGAAAATGGAGAACTAGCGTCTAATTTGATTCGTAAAGCCATTAAGGCTCGTGATGCCCGTGAAGCGGCTCGTAAGGCTCGTGATGAGAGCCGAAATGGCAAGAAAAACAAAAAAGATAAGGGCTTGCTTTCTGGTAAATTAACGCCAGCCCAGTCTAAAAATCCAGCTAAGAATGAACTCTACCTAGTCGAGGGTGATTCTGCCGGTGGATCTGCCAAACAAGGTCGTGACCGCAAGTTTCAGGCTATTTTGCCTCTTCGTGGTAAGGTCATCAATACAGCCAAGGCCAAGATGGCAGATATCCTCAAAAACGAAGAAATCAACACCATGATTTATACCATCGGAGCTGGTGTGGGGGCAGACTTCTCTCTTGAAGATGCCAACTATGACAAGATCATTATTATGACCGATGCGGATACCGACGGTGCCCACATTCAAACTCTTCTCTTAACCTTCTTTTATCGTTATATGCGTCCACTAGTCGAAGCTGGACATGTCTATATCGCCCTTCCTCCACTTTACAAGATGTCTAAAGGTAAAGGCAAGAAAGAAGAAGTGGCCTATGCTTGGACGGATGGCGAGCTAGAGGAACTACGTAAGCAGTTCGGTAAAGGGGCTACCCTTCAACGTTATAAAGGTCTTGGTGAAATGAATGCGGACCAACTCTGGGAAACAACTATGAACCCAGAAACGCGTACCCTCATCCGTGTTACAATCGAAGATCTAGCACGCGCAGAACGTCGCGTCAATGTCCTCATGGGTGACAAGGTTGAACCACGCCGTAAATGGATTGAAGATAATGTTAAATTTACGCTAGAAGAAGCGACAGTGTTTTAAAGAAATCTTTTTTTCATAATCTTAGCTCTTTAAAAGAGGTATAAATCATGATCAGTTTATTGTCCGATACTCCTTTCTTGTGATTGTCCTGGTTCTATGTGTAGTTACGTATATGATTGCTAAACCAGGAAAACCTGAGACAATTCGCTTTCTTGAATTTTTACTATTAACCATAGTAACTACCTTTGTCTTTTTATTTGATAATCCTTTAAGATCCAATCCTTATGCAGGTTTGCTCTTCTATGTTTTTGACTTTTATATTTTCACATCATCTAGCTTAGCATTTAGTTTCACAGCTATTTATAAAAGTACTAAACATCTTAAGTATTACCTTAGTAGTTACTCAAAACTTCTTAAGATAAATGCCTGGTTTTTAGCAATCTTATCAGGTATGAACCTACTATTTATAATGCTGGTGCAAGAAATGGGAATTATTTTGCTATTACCAATTTTTGGTATTAGTTTTATCATTCAATTCTTGGTCGGAGAGTTTGAAAGAAAAAGAGTTCAGAACCTTCTTAAGCAAAGAAAAGAAGATCCTGTTATTCAGAACTTAGAGGCAACTGAGGATGAACCACATGAGAACTGACCAGGAAATGCTTACAAATAGCTAAAAAGTTACAGGTCGATGCTGTGGCCCTATCTGGTTCGCGTACCAACCAAAAGATTCAAACAGATGAATTTCAAGACTATGATGTTGTCTATATTGTGGATGACTTAGATTATCTGACGAGTGACCTTTCTTGGCTGACCCAGTTCGGTGAACGCATCATTGAGCAAGAGGTGACTCTTGGGCATCGCCGTCTTTACCTCATGCTCTTTGAGGATGGTAATCGCATTGATTTGACTCTCTGCCCACAAGAACACATGCAAGAATGGGTGGATAGTGAGGCAGGCTTCACAGTTTTAGAAGATAAGAAGGGTTTGTTTGAGTCCTATTCTCCCAGTTCAGAGCGCTACTGGACTGCTCCACCCTCAGAAGAGGAATTTACAGCATCATGCAATGAATTTTGGTGGGTGTCAGCTTATGTGGTCAAAGGAATTTGTCGCAAGCAAGTCATCTATGCGGCGGACCATCTCTACGGTATTTGCCAGCAGGAATTGTTAAAAGTCTTGGCTTGACAGGTAGCAAGGAAGCTTACGAAAAACTCAGCAAATTTTTCAAAAATTATGCTGGGATAACGAGTATGAGCTACGAGAAAGAGACAGAAGCTATTAACCATTTACTTAAGGAACTAAAAGATACGGACTACCAAACTGCCCTTGCAACCCTGCATTTGACAACTCATGTAGAAACCTTGACAAAGGCGCAGGCTCAGTTTGAGAAAGCCTATAAGGAGCGCTTGGCTGAGCAAAAGGGCAAGGCATCTAGTCAAACAAGGAAGTCCGAGTGAAACTGCAAGAAATCTATGACTTCCTTGTGGATTTTACTGCAATCAACGCTTATGCTTATCCAGATAAAAAGCAGTATGCCGATCTCCGTGACCATCTCAACGCTATCCGTAGTCGCTATAAAAAACGCAAACCTGCTATGAAGGTAACGGAAGCAGTGGGGAGTGTTAATTAAGTCTGACAGATTTGGAGGAATAGAAGATGATTATCAGACCTGCAAGCAGAAAAGATTGTCAAGCTATTTATAGCCTTTATCAAAGTGAAAAATGGCTTTCTTTTACAGAGGAAAAAGTGACAGATCTATTTTCAACAAATCTGTCTCATTACTTGGTGCTTGAAGAGGACCAGAAAATCCTTGGCTTTGCCCGTTATCTGACGGATGAAGTGCTGACGACCTTTTTAGCTGAAATAATTATTGATAAATCCCACCGCAGAAAAGGAATGGGACAGCAGCTGATTGAGGAGATCCACAAAAAATATCCTTTGACACGGATTGAATTAATATCTGAAGCAGATGGATTTTATCGGGCAATAAGTTTTAAGCCTGTTGGTACAGGATTTAGAAAATCTGAATGAAAGGAGACAGCCAATGACGCTTGACAACAAACTGGGTCTGACAGATTCGCTTGAACTAGCCAAGATGGTTATGCGACGGAGGCTGCCCAAGCCTGTCTAGACTTTGCTTTTCAGCAGGCTGGCTTGTCAGAAGTTTACTCTTTTATATCCTTACTCAATCAACTTTCGCAAAAAGTTATGCAAAAACTGAGCATGGAATTTGTCAAAGAATTTGATAATTAAAAAGTTCCAGCAGACAGTCTGCTTTATAGACATGTCCTATACAGAATCAAGAGTTTCCACTAAAAAGGCAGGTATTCCAATGAGAACTGAAACCGAGATGTTTGATGTGATTTTGCAAACCGCAAAAGTGCTACAAGTCGATGCAGTCGCCATGTCCGGCTCGCGGACAAATCCAAAAGCACCAAAAGATGAGTTTCAGGATTACGATGTGGTCTATGTCGTGGACGACTTAGATAATCTGACGAGTGACCTTTCTTGGTTAGACCAGTTTGGCACTCGTATCATTGAGCAGCATAATGTCCTAGGCAACCGTCGACTTTATCTGATGCTATTTGAAGATGGAAATCGGATTGATTTGACCCTCTGTCCTACGGAGTATATTCAAGAGTGGGTGGATAGTGAGGCAGGATTCACAGTTTTAGTAGATGAGAAAGGTTTGTTTGAGTCCTATTCTTCCAGTCCAGAGCGTTTCTGGATACATCCAGCTAGTGAGACGGATTTTGAAAAATCTTGTAATGAATTTTGGTGGGTGTCAGCCTACGTGGTCAAAGGAATTTGTCGAAAGCAAGTCATCTATGCGACGGATCATCTCTACGGTATTTGCCAGCAAGAACTCTTGAAAATCTTAGCTTGGCAGGTGGCAAGTGATAGAGAAGCAGTCGACATCGGTAAAAACTACAAGTATCTCTTTATCTACTTGACTGCGGAGAAGGAGAAGGAATTCTCAAATCTACTTGATTTCTCAAGTTTAGACAAAATCACTCAGTCTTTATTGGCTACGATGCAACTTTTTCACCAAGAAGCTCAAAGGCTTGCCCAAAAGATGGGCTTTGACTACGATAGGGAAGTAACTGAGAAGATGATTGAGTATGCTGAGGAAAAACTTCAAAACACTAATTAAATAAAGAACATAATTCATAACTTTAAACTACAGAAAGGATAGCTTAGTTATATAAAGTAACTGAACACCTTTGTCTATAAAAACCTACTCTACATTCTTTGAAAGGAGTTGAACACGCCCTAAATACTGTGTGAAAAAGATAAATTCTCTTGTGAGCATCGCTCACGGCAAGAATTTCCTATTTTCACTTTGCATTTTACGGGCTTTGTATCCTATATGAGTAACATTCAAAATATGTCCTTTGGAGGACATCATGGGAGAGCGCTTTGGTCGCTACTCCAAATATATCATTCAAGACCGGGCTTTGCCAGACATTCGTGATGGATTGAAGCCGGTTCAGCGCCGTATTCTTTATTCGATGAATAAGGATGGTAATACTTTTGATAAGAGCTACCGTAAGTCGGCTAAGTCTGTCGGGAACATCATGGGTAATTTCCACCCACATGGAGATTCTTCTATCTATGATGCCATGGTTCGTATGTCTCAGGACTGGAAGAACCGTGAGATTCTAGTTGAAATGCACGGTAACAACGGTTCGATGGACGGAGATCCGCCTGCGGCTATGCGTTATACTGAGGCGCGCTTGTCTGAGATTGCTGGTTATCTTCTTCAGGATATCGAGAAAAAGACAGTTCCTTTTGCTTGGAACTTCGACGATACCGAGAAAGAACCAACTGTCTTGCCAGCGGCTTTTCCAAACCTTTTAGTCAATGGTTCAACTGGAATTTCGGCTGGTTATGCCACAGATATTCCACCGCATAATTTGGCCGAAGTTATTGAAGCTACGGTTTATATGATTGATCACCCGACTGCTAAGGTTGAAAAGCTCATGGAATTCTTGCCTGGACCAGACTTTCCTACAGGAGCTATCATCCAAGGTCGTGATGAGATTAAAAAAGCTTATGAAACTGGGAAGGGGCGCGTGGTTGTTCGTTCTAAGACGGAAATTGAGAAGCTCAAAGGTGGTAAGGAACAAATCGTTATCACTGAGATTCCTTATGAAATCAATAAAGCTAACTTAGTCAAGAAAATCGATGAAGTCCGTGTCAATAACAAGGTGGCAGGTATCGCTGAGGTTCGTGATGAGTCTGACCGTGATGGTCTTCGCATCGCTATAGAACTCAAAAAGATGCGAACACGGAACTTGTTCTCAACTACCTTTTCAAATACACTGACTTGCAAATCAACTACAACTTCAACATGGTGGCGATTGACAATTTCACACCTCGTCAGGTTGGGATTGTGCCAATCTTGTCTAGTTATATTGCCCACCGTCGTGAAGTTATCTTGGCACGTTCTCGCTTTGACAAGGAAAAGGCTGAAAAACGTCTCCATATCGTGGAAGGTTTGATTCGCGTTATCTCAATTTTGGATGAAGTCATTGCCCTTATCCGTGCTTCTGAAAATAAGGCTGATGCCAAGGAAAACCTCAAGGTCAGCTATGAATTTACCGAAGAACAGGCTGAGGCCATCGTTACCTTGCAACTTTATCGTTTAACTAATACTGACGTGGTTGTCTTGCAAGAAGAAGAAGCAGAACTTCGTGAGAAGATTGCTATGCTTGCGGCCATCATCGGTGACGAAAGAACCATGTACAATCTCATGAAGAAAGAACTTCGTGAAGTCAAGAAGAAATTTGCGACTCCACGTTTGAGTACTTTAGAAGATACAGCAAAAGTCATTGAGATTGATACAGCAAGTCTTATCGCAGAGGAAGATACCTACGTTAGCGTGACTAGGGCAGGTTATATCAAGCGTACTAGCCCTCGTTCCTTTGCAGCTTCAACCTTAGAAGAAATTGGTAAACGGGATGATGACCGATTGCTATTCGTTCAAAATGTGAAAACTACCCAGCATCTCTTAATCTTTACAACGCTTGGGAACGTCATTTATCGACCAGTCCATGAGTTGGCAGATATTCGTTGGAAGGATATCGGAGAGCATTTGAGTCAGTCTATTACAAACTTTGAAACCGATGAAGAAGTGCTCTATGTAGAAGTTGTGGATCAATTTGATGATGCGACAACTTATTTTGCAGCAACACGACTTGGACAAATCAAACGCGTAGAACGCAAAGAATTCTCCCCATGGAGAACCTATCGTTCTAAATCTGTCAAGTACGCTAAGTTGAAAGACGATACTGACCAGATTGTAGCAGTAGCTCCGATTAAATTGGATGATGTTCTGTTGATCAGTCGAAACGGTTATGCCCTCCGCTTTAACATCGAAGAAGTGCCAGTTATCGGTGCCAAAGCTGCAGGTGTCAAAGCCATGAATCTCAAAGCAGATGATGTGATACAATCAGCCTTTATCTGCAATACTTCATCTTTCTATCTTTTGACGCAACGTGGAAGCTTGAAACGTGTTTCAACAGAGGAAATTCCAGCAACCAGTCGTGCCAATCGCGGCCTTCAAGTCTTGAGAGAATTAAAGAGTAAACCCCATCGCGTATTCTTGGCTGGAGCGGTCTCAGAACAAGGATTTGTTGGAGATCTCTTTAGTACAGAAGTAGAAGATGGAGAACAAACGCTTGTGATTCAATCAAATAATGGAACGATTTACGAATCAATCCTACAAGATTTGAATCTATCAGAACGTACAAGCAATGGAAGCTTTATCTCAGATAGCATTTCTAATGAAGAAGTTTTTTTGATGCTTATCTCAAAGAAATCTTTAAAGAAATCAAAGAAAATTAAAAATCGGTCCTAGTGACTGATTTTTTTATAAGTAAAATTTTCAGAAAATTACAAATAATACTTGAATTTTTTTAGGAGAATAGTGTAGAATAGAACACAAAGCTTGATTAGAATAAAGGAGATTGTCATGACAGTTACGATCGATTGGGAAAATCTCGGTTTTTCCTATATGAAACTACCTTATCGTTATATCGCTTATTTTAAAGATGGACAATGGGCTCAAGGAGAATTAACAGAAGATGCGACCTTGCATATTTCAGAATCATCTCCGAGTCTTCACTATGGACAGCAAGCATTTGAAGGATTGAAAGCCTATCGTACAAAGGATGGCAGTATTCAACTCTTCCGTCCAGATGAAATGCTAAACGTCTGCAACGTACCTGTGATCGTCTCTTGATGCCACAAGTTCCAACAGAAATGTTTGTAGAGGCTTGTAAAGCCGTTGTTCGTGCTAATGAGGAATACGTACCACCTTATGGAACTGGTGGAACCCTTTACCTTCGTCCACTCTTGATTGGTGTTGGAGATATCATTGGGGTAAAACCAGCTGAGGAGTATATTTTTACCATCTTTGCGATGCCAGTTGGAAATTACTTTAAGGGTGGATTGGTTCCAACAAACTTCTTGATTCAAGATGAGTATGACCGTGCAGCACCAAATGGTACAGGGGCTGCCAAGGTCGGTGGGAACTATGCAGCTAGTCTTTTGCCAGGAAAAATGGCTAAATCCCGTCGTTTCTCAGATGTTATTTATCTTGACCCTTCAACTCACACCAAGATTGAAGAAGTTGGTTCAGCAAACTTCTTTGGAATTACAGCTGATAATGAGTTTGTAACCCCATTGAGTCCATCAATCTTGCCATCCATTACCAAGTACTCATTGCTTTACTTGGCAGAGCATCGTTTGGGCTTGAAACCTGTTGAGGGGGATGTACCAATTGATAGTTTGGATCGATTTGTAGAAGCAGGTGCCTGCGGTACTGCGGCAGTTATCTCACCTATTGGGGGAATCCAACACGGTGACGACTTCCATGTTTTCTACAGTGAGACAGAGGTTGGTCCAGTGACTCGTAAACTATACGATGAATTGACAGGTATCCAATTTGGTGATATTGAAGCGCCAGAAGGTTGGATTGTAAAGTAGATTAAAAATTATTAAAGGAGTTTTTTATGAAAACGAAAAAGTGGATGTTAACAGCAGGAGTGGTCCTGAGTACAGCAGTTCTTCTTGTGGCTTGTGGGAAAGCTGACAAGGAAGCAGATGCGCCTACAACTTTCTCTTATGTCTATGGAGTAGACCCATCATCTTTGGACTATAGTATCGCAACTCGTACTTCAACAACTGATATCATCGGTAACGTCGTTGATGGTTTGTTGGAAAACGATGAATATGGGAATTTGATTCCTTCCCTTGCTGAGGATTGGAGTGTCTCACAAGACGGTTTGACTTATACTTATAAACTTCGTAAAGGGGTTAAATGGTACACGTCAGAAGGTGAAGAATACGCTGAAGTAACTGCGCATGACTTTGTTACAGGGTTGAAACACGTAGCAGATGGCAAATCAGACGGTGTCACTCTTATTCAAAACTCAATCAAGGGCTTGAATGAATATATGACTGGTGAGACTAATGATTTCTCTACAGTCGGAGTTAAGGCAGTAGATGACTATACTGTTGAGTACACTCTAAACGCACCTGAAACTTTCTGGAATTCAAAAGTAACTTCAGCAACTATGTTGCCAGTAAATGAAGAATTCCTCAAAGCATCAGGTAAGAATTATGGAACGGTCAGCCCAGCAGGTATTCTTTATAATGGTCCATATATCTTGAAGACATTGACTTCAAAATCTTTAATCGAATATGAAAAGAACCCAAATTATTGGGATAAAGAGAAGGTTAAAATCGAGAAAGTTAAATTAACTTACTATGATGGTTCAGACCAAGAATCCTTGATTCGTAGCTTCTCTTCAGGTGTTTACACAACAGCTCGCCTCTTCCCAAGTAGCTCAAACTTTGCTTCTACTTTGGAACAATACGGGGATAAAATTACTTACAGCCCACAAGATTCAACTAGTTACTACTTTACCTTTAACGTAAACCGTCAATCTTTCAATAAGACAGCGAAAACAAGTGAAGAACAGAAAACTTCTACAAAAGAAGCAATGTTGAACAAGGACTTCCGTCAAGCAATCAACTTTGCCTTCAACCGTCATTCTTATGCTGCCCAGCTCAATGGTGAAGATGGTGCGGACAAGATTATTCGTAATAGCTTAGTACCAGACAATTTCGTTCAATCTGGTGGTAAAAACTTTGGTGATATCGCTCAAAAAGAATTGGTCAACTATGGAGACCAATGGAAAGGTGTTGAGCTTGTAGACGGAAAAGATACCATCTACAATCCTGACAAAGCCAAAGCTTCATTTGAAAAAGCTAAGAAAGAATTGGAAGTAAAAGGTGTAACCTTCCCAATTCACTTGGATGTTCCAGTTGAGCAACAGATACAATTGCTGTTCAACAAAGCAATTCCTTTAAACAATCAATCGAGTCAACACTTGGTTCTGAAAATGTCGTGATCGATGTTCTTCAAATGACTGATAACGAGAAGGAAAGCATTACATCTCAAGCGCGTGTTCCTGCTCAAAAAGACTATGACTTGAACAGTACTGGATGGGCTCCAAGCTACCAAGATCCAGCAAGTTATCTCAATATCATGGATCCTAAGACTGGTTCTGCTATGAAACACCTTGGTATTACTAAAGGAAAAGACAAGGAAGTAGTAGCTCAACTAGGTTTGGACGAATATAAGAAACTCTTGGATGATGCAGTTTCTGAGAAAAATGACTTGGATAAGAGATATGAAAAATATGCTAAAGCGCAAGCATGGCTCACTGATAGTTCTCTCTTGATGCCAACAGCTTCATCAGGAGGTTCACCAGTTGTCAGCAACGTCGTTCCATTCTCTAAACCTTACTCACAAGTAGGTATCAAGGGTGATCCATACATCTTCAAGGGAATGAAATTGCAAAAAGAGATTGTAACGGCTAAAGAATATCAAGCAGCTCTTGAAAAATGGCAAAAAGAAAAATTGGAATCAAACAATAAATACCAAAAAGAACTAGAAAGTCATGTCAAATAAACCAGACTAGTATTTTGGAAAAGGGGCCTATATGGAATGGATTAAACTAATAGGGATACTTATCATTGTGGTTGGTTTTATCTATAAATTAGATACCATTGCAACGGTAGTCTTAGCTAGTTTAGTTACCGCCCTAGTTTCTGGAGTTTCTCTTGTTGAGTTCTTGGAAATTTTGGGAAAAGAATTTAGTAATCAACGAGTTCTGACGATTTTTATGGTAACCTTGCCACTGGTAGGTTTATCTGAAACTTTTGGCCTCAAGCAACGTTCGATTGACTTGATTCAAAAGATAAAGGGACTAACAGTTGGAAGTTTTTATACAGTGTATTTCTTTTTTCGGGAACTCGATGGTTTCTTTGCCATTCGTCTTGGAGGACATCCGCAGTTTGTAAGGCCTTTGGTTCAACCTATGGGACAAGCAGCAGCAGAGTCTCAATTAGGTAGAAAATTAACAGAGCAGGAGAGCGAAGCGCTAAAAGCGCGTGCAGCAGCAAATGATAATTTTGCAAATTTCTTTGCTCAAAACACTTTCGTTGGTGCAGGTGGTGTCCTCTTGATAGGGGGCACACTGGACCAATTAGGTTACGAAAGTAATTATGCAGGAATTGCTTCAGCTTCGCTTATAGTTGCAGGAATTGCCCTATTTATAGTTGGGATTTACAATTACCTGTTTGATAGAAAACTGCTAGCAAATAAGGTTAGTAAAGGGAAAGAAGAATGACCAATCTAGCAAGACAGTTATTAGAGTTGACCTATATTGTGATTGGTTGTCAATTCCTTCATACAGCTTATTGTAGCTATAAAGATAAAACAAACCCAGTTCGCTTTGGAACGGCTGGGTTTGGGCTTTATTGGGCATCAGTTTTATCGGTGGTTCCTATCTACCTTCTGTCTGTATTGGAGTTATCGTAGTGCTATTAGCCCTGCTAACTCTCTTTAAACAGGTTCGTATCGGCACCTTACCGTCTCTGGATGAAGTCAAGGCAAATATTGAAGCTAAACGACTAAAGAATAAAATTTTTATTCCAGTCATGTTAATGGCTTTGATTGCTTTGGTATTAGCAAAAATGATCCCTGAGTTTAGTAAGATTGCTATCAGTCTTGCTGCATTTTTCGCAACCCTGTCTCTTCTTTTGATTACTAAGAGTTCTCCTAGAAGTTTGTTAGCAGAAAACAATCGCATGGTGCAACAAGTTTCAACCAGTGGGATTGTGCCTCAACTTTTAGGTGCTTTAGGGGCAATATTTACCGTAGCAGGAGTTGGAGACCTGATTTCTCACTTGATAAGTGGTTTAGTTCCATCGGGCAGTCGTTTTATGGGTGTGGTAGCTTATGTCCTTGGGATGGTTCTATTCTCCATGATAATGGGTAATGCCTTTGCGGCCTTTACTGTCATAACTGCTGGAATTGGTGTTCCCTTTGTATTTTCCTTGGGAGCCGATCCAATCGTGGCAGGTGCTCTTGCTATGACAGCAGGTTGTTGTGGAACTTTATTAAGCCCAATGGCTGCCAATTTCAATACCTTACCTGTAGCACTTTGGATATGAAAGATCCAAATGGCGTTATCAAAGCGCAAGTAGGAGTAGCTATTATCATGATTATCCTACATATATTTTTGATGTACTTTTTGGCATTTTAGCAAAGGAAATAAAATGAAAATATTAGTAACAGGTTTTGATCCTTTTGGTGGTGAAAAAGTCAATCCAGCTCTGGAAGCTGTTAAATCATTACCATCTGAGATTCATGGAGCTGAAATTCATTGGGTAGAAATCCCAACAGTCTTTTATAAAGCAGCAGAGGTTTTAGAAACAGCAATCGTCCGCTTTCAGCCAGATGCGGTGCTTTGCATCGGACAAGCAGGAGGAAGAGCTAGTCTAACTCCTGAGCGAGTTGCCATCAACCAAGATGATGCTAGAATTCCTGATAACCAAGGGAATCAGCCGATTGACACTCCTATACGCCTGGACGGTCAAGGAGCCTATTTTAGCACACTACCTATTAAGGCAATGGTTCAAGCGATTAAAGAGGAAGGGTTGCCAGCTACAGTGTCCAATACAGCAGGAACCTTTGTTTGTAATCATTTGATGTACCAGGCTCTCTATTTAGCGGATAAAAAGTTTCCACATATGAGAGCAGGCTTTATGCATATTCCCTATATGACAGAACAGGTGATCAATAAACCTAATACAGCATCTATGAATTTAACTGATATCGTTAGAGGTATCGAAGCTGCGATTGGTGCTATCGTAGATTATAAAGATAAGGACATAAAATTAGTGGGTGGGACAACCCACTAACAATGAGCCTTCCCTAGGTTAAAAAAATTAGATTTTGTCACAAAAACTCTTTCTCAAGATTAGCTTGGTAAAGAGTTTTTTTCTTGCCAGTTTTTTAAATTTCTTGTACAATAGGAAGAGTGAAAAGAGGTATCGTATGAGTAAAAAAGATAAAAAAATTGAAATTCAATTAACAGACGCAACTGTTTTAGTTGGTAAGGAAAAGTATGAAGGGTATACTTTAACGATTGGTAAAAAGGTTATTGGTGAAATTGCTGAACTAGATAATCAATTTGCGATCATAAAGAATGGAAATGTCGATAGTTTTTATAAAAAAACTTGAAAAAGCTGTGGAAATTTTTGATTGAAAACTATAATTTAGCAAAATAAAAGCTTGTTTTTTTGTAAATTTTCATGATATAATAGTTTTTTTGTTGAACATTGGAGAGATAGCGAAGAGGCTAAACGCGGCGGACTGTAAATCCGCTCCTTCGGGTTCGGGGGTTCGAATCCTCTCTCTCCATTTCACTTTTTGGGGTATAGCCAAGCGGTAAGGCAAGGGACTTTGACTCCCTCATGCGTTGGTTCGAATCCAGCTACCCCAGTTCTTAGGTAATAAATTCAAGGATAAAAAGAAAAAAATATCTTAGGGTATTTTTATTTTTTTATAATTGAAGGACGTGAACGATATAACATGTCTTTGCGGGTGCTTAGGAAAAAAATTATAAGTATGTCAAGTTTAAGAAAAAAACTTGATTGTTGGAGGATTTTTTTAGATGAACGAATTTGAAGATTTGCTAAATAGCGTTAGCCAAGTTGAGCCAGGTGATGTTGTTAGTGCTGAAGTATTGACAGTTGATGCTACTCAAGCTAACGTTGCAATCTCTGGAACTGGTGTTGAAGGTGTCTTGACTCTTCGCGAATTGACAAACGATCGCGATGCAGATATCAATGACTTTGTAAAAGTAGGTGAAGTATTGGATGTTCTTGTACTTCGTCAAGTAGTTGGTAAAGATACTGATACAGTAACATACCTTGTATCTAAAAAACGCCTTGAAGCTCGCAAAGCATGGGACAAACTTGTAGGACGCGAAGAAGAAGTTGTTACAGTTAAAGGAACTCGCGCTGTTAAGGGTGGACTTTCAGTAGAATTTGAAGGTGTACGTGGATTTATCCCAGCTTCAATGTTGGATACTCGTTTTGTACGTAACACTGAGCGTTTTGTAGGTCAAGAGTTTGATGCTAAAATCAAAGAAGTTGATCCTAAAGAAAACCGCTTCATCCTTTCACGTCGTGAAGTTGTAGAAGCAGCAACTGCAGCAGCTCGTGCTGAAGTATTCGGTAAATTGGCTGTTGGTGATGTTGTAACTGGTAAAGTTGCACGTATCACAAGCTTCGGTGCTTTCATCGACCTTGGTGGAGTTGACGGATTGGTTCACTTGACTGAATTGTCACACGAACGTAACGTTTCACCAAAATCAGTTGTAACTGTTGGTGAAGAAGTTGAAGTGAAAATTCTTGATCTTAACGAAGAAGAAGGACGTGTATCACTTTCACTTAAAGCTACAACACCTGGACCATGGGATGGCGTTGAGCAAAAATTGGCTAAAGGTGATGTTGTAGAAGGTACAGTTAAACGTTTGACTGACTTCGGTGCATTTGTTGAAGTATTGCCAGGTATCGATGGACTTGTTCACGTATCACAAATTTCACACAAACGTATTGAAAATCCAAAAGAAGCTCTTAAAGTTGGTCAAGAAGTTACTGTAAAAGTTCTTGAAGTTAACGCTGATGCAGAACGCGTATCACTTTCTATCAAAGCTCTTGAAGAACGTCCAGCTCAAGAAGAAGGACAAAAAGAAGAAAAAAACGCGCTCCACGTCCACGTCGTCCAAAACGTCAAGAAAAAAACGTGATTTTGAACTTCCTGAAACTCAAACAGGATTCTCAATGGCTGACTTGTTCGGAGACATCGAACTTTAATCCATTCGAACTTGAATAAAATCCTTTGTTTTTAAAACAAGGGATTTTTCTCTTTTTCTACTAGCATTTTTTTGATATAATGGTTTTTATGTTATATTCAGAAAAAGAATCACTTTATCAAACAATAAATGAACAGCTCTCTTATCTTTTTGGAAGGAGAGCCCAATGTGTTGGCTAATCTATCAAATGCCAGTGCTCTGCTAAAAACAAGCTTTCCCAATACTGTTTTTGCAGGTTTCTATCTATTTGATGGAAATGAACTAATCTTGGGGCCCTTTCAAGGTGGAGTTTCATGTGTACGAATCGCTCTTGGAAAAGGTGTTTGTGGTGAATCGGCAGCTAGCCGTCAAACAGTTATTGTTGGTGATGTAAAAACCTATCCAAACTATATTTCTTGCGATAGTAGTGCTCGTAGTGAAATTGTTGTGCCAATGGTTAAAGAGGGACGTCTTTTGGGCGTTTTAGATTTAGATTCATCTCTTGTTGATGATTATGATGAGTTGGATCAGAAATATCTAGAAGAGTTTGTTGCTATTTTGTTAGAGAAAACCGAATGGAATTTTTCAATGTTTGAGGAGAAAGCGTAATGTATCAGGCCCTTTATCGAAAATATAGAAGTCAAACATTTTCACAGTTAGTAGGCCAGGAAATTGTTGCAAAAACTCTGAAACAAGCTGTAGAGCAGGAAAAGATCAGCCATGCTTATCTTTTTTCAGGGCCTCGTGGAACTGGAAAAACCAGCGTAGCCAAAATTTTTGCCAAGGCTATGAACTGCCCTAATCAAGAGGGAGGAGAACCTTGTAATAACTGTTATATCTGTCAGGCGGTGACAGACGGTAGCTTGGAAGACGTTATCGAAATGGACGCGGCCTCTAACAATGGGGTGGATGAAATTCGTGATATCCGTGATAAATCAACTTATGCTCCAAGTATAGCTCAGTATAAGGTCTATATCATTGATGAGGTTCATATGCTTTCAACAGGAGCCTTCAATGCCCTTTTGAAAACTCTCGAAGAACCCACTCCTAATGTTGTTTTTATCCTAGCAACGACAGAGCTTCATAAGATTCCTGCAACTATTTTGTCTCGTGTTCAACGCTTCGAGTTCAAATCTATTAGAACTCAGGATATTCGAGATCATATCTTCCATATTTTAGAAAAGGAAGGGATTACCTATGAAACTGAAGCTGTTGAGATTATCGCTCGTAGAGCCGAAGGTGGTATGCGGGATGCTTTGTCCATTTTAGACCAAGCATTGAGCTTGACTCAAGATGCTAGATTAACAACAGCTGTTTCTGAGGAAATTACTGGGACTATTAGTCTAAGTGCTTTGGATAATTATGTGGCTGCCTTGGCACAAAAAGATGTGACTCGTGCTTTGGAAAATCTTAATTTGATTTTTGATAACGGAAAAAGCATGACACGATTTGTAACGGATTTGTTGCAGTATCTAAGGGATATTTTGATTGTCCAAACTGGTGGGGAGAATACTCACCATAGTGATCTCTTTAAGGATAACCTAGGTCTTTCACAGGCTGTTTTGTTTGAAATGATTGGAATTGCGACAAGTAGTTTAGCTGATATCAAGGCTAGCTTACAGCCTAAGATTTATGCTGAAATGATGACCATTCGTTTGGCAGAGATAGATTCAAAACCAACATTATCAGATGATACAAGTGGAGAATTAGCCTCACTTAGAGATGAAGTTGCGCGATTGAAACAGGCTCTGGCAAATGTTAACACGAGTCCTAAGCAGACTACACCAACACCGAGTCGTCCAGTTAACAGCAAGTCAGTTTATCGCGTAGATCGTAATAAGGTTCAGTCTATTCTTCAAGAGGCTGTTGAAAATCCTGATTTAGCCCGTCACAATCTAATTCGTCTTCAAAATGCTTGGGGAGAAATTATTGAAAGCTTGTCAGGTCCTGATAAGGCACTTTTAGTCGGTTCTCAACCTGTTGCGGCTAATGAGCACCATGCCATTCTTGCATTTGAATCTAACTTTAATGCTGGACAGACCATGAAGCGTGATAACCTCAACACCATGTTTGGCAATATCCTCAGTCAAGCAGCGGGATTTTCACCAGAGATTCTTGCTATTTCCATGGAAGAGTGGAAAGAAGTCAGAGCTGATTTCTCAGCGAAGGCTAAATCGTCTCAAGGTCAACCCGTTAAGGAAGAAGTTGAGGAATCTGTCCTCCCTAAAGGATTTGAGTTTCTAGCGGATAAAGTAACCATTGCAGAAGATTAAAAGGATTTTGTGACATAATACGATGAACAGACAACAATTTATAATTATGGCCTTATTTACTGCTGCCGAGACTTATTTTTTTAATGAATCCATCATGGAGCAACGGTATATCGTGGCCTTGCTTTGGGCTATTTTGATCCTGAGAAATTTTCGCGTGAGCTATATCATGGGTAAAATTGTGAGCGCTATAGATGATCATTTTCAAGGGAAGAAGTAGCTCCTAGCTTCTAGACAAAATCAAAGCCTTTTAGGCTTTTTTTTGTTATACTATAAAGGTATATTTATTGACATTTTACCGTATTTTCTAGGGATTTAAAAAGGTTAAGTTTCAGGTAAATACTGTAAAAAGGATTGAAAAGAAAGGAACTATCATGTCAGTATTAGAGATCAAAGATCTTCACGTTGAAATTGAAGGAAAAGAAATTTTAAAAGGGGTCAATCTGACTCTTAAAACAGGAGAAATTGCAGCTATCATGGGACCAAATGGTACCGGTAAGTCGACTCTTTCAGCTGCTATTATGGGGAACCCAAACTATGAAGTCACTAAAGGTGAAGTCTTGTTTGATGGTGTGAACATCCTTGAATTGGAAGTGGATGAGCGTGCGCGTATGGGACTTTTCCTTGCTATGCAATATCCATCAGAAATTCCAGGAATTACCAATGCAGAATTCCTTCGTGCAGCTATGAATGCTGGTAAAGAAGATGATGAGAAGATTTCAGTACGTGAGTTTATCACTAAGCTAGACGAAAAAATGGAATTGCTCAACATGAAAGAAGAAATGGCAGAGCGTTACCTTAATGAAGGATTCTCTGGTGGTGAGAAAAAACGTAACGAAATTCTTCAACTCTTGATGTTGGAACCAACTTTCGCACTTCTTGATGAGATTGACTCTGGTCTTGATATCGATGCTCTTAAAGTTGTCTCTAAAGGTGTGAATGCCATGCGTGGTGAAGGTTTTGGTGCTATGATTATCACTCACTACCAACGTCTTTTGAACTACATCACACCTGATGTGGTACACGTGATGATGGAAGGTCGTGTTGTTCTTTCTGGTGGCCCAGAATTGGCTGCGCGTTTGGAACGTGAAGGATACGCAAAACTAGCTGAAGAACTTGGCTATGACTACAAGGAAGAATTGTAATTCCCTCGTATCTTTTAGGAGAAGTAAATGACTAAAGAAACTATTAAACTTTTTTCAGAAATGCACGCTGAACCAAGCTGGTTGGTTAACCTCCGTCAAAAAGCTTTTGATAAGATTGAAAGTTTGGAATTGCCAGTCATTGAGCGTGTAAAATTCCACCGTTGGAATCTGGGTGATGGAACGATTACAGAAAGTGAGCCATCAGCAAATGTTCCTGACTTCACAGTTTTAGATAATCATTTGAAGTTGGTGCAGGTAGGAACTCAGACTGTTTTTGAACAAACTCCAGTTGAGTTGGCTGAACAAGGAGTGGTCTTTACAGATTTCCACTCAGCTCTTGAAGAAATTCCGGAACTCGTAGAAGAATTCTTCATGTCATCTGTTAAATACGACGATGACAAGTTGGCAGCCTACCATACAGCATATTTTAACAGTGGTGCTGTTCTCTATATTCCAGATAACGTAGAAATCACAGAACCAATCGAAGGTATTTTCTACCAGGACAGCGATAGCGATGTGCCATTTAACAAGCATATCCTTATTATCGCTGGTAAGAACAGTAAGATTAGCTACCTTGAGCGTCTGGAGTCACGTGGTGAAGGTAGTGCTAAGGCAACTGCCAATATCACAGTAGAAGTCATTGCACGTTCAGGCGCACAAGTGAAGTTTGCAGCGATTGACCGTCTGGGCGAAAATGTTACAGCCTACATTAGCCGCCGTGGTAAATTGGGCAACGATGCAAGTATTGACTGGGCTATCGGTGTCATGAACGAAGGAAACGTCGTTGCAGACTTTGATAGCGATTTGATTGGTAATGGTAGCCATGCAGATCTCAAGGTTGTAGCACTTTCAAGTGGCCGTCAGGTTCAAGGGATTGATACGCGAGTGACTAACTATGGTTGCAACTCTATCGGTAATATCCTTCAACATGGAGTTATCCTTGAAAAAGCAACCTTGACATTTAACGGTATCGGACACATCATCAAGGGTGCTAAAGGAGCAGATGCACAACAAGAAAGTCGTGTTCTCATGCTTTCTGACCAAGCTCGTTCAGATGCCAACCCAATTCTCTTGATTGATGAAAATGATGTTACTGCGGGTCACGCGGCTTCTATCGGACAAGTTGATCCAGAAGACATGTACTACCTCATGAGCCGTGGCTTGGATAAGGCAACTGCAGAACGTTTAGTTGTTCGTGGTTTCCTTGGATCTGTAATCGTGGAAATTCCAGTCAAGGAAGTTCGTGATGAAATGATTGCGACGATCGAAGAAAAATTGTCTAAACGCTAAGGGGAAGCCTATGTTAGATGTAGAAGTGATTCGCAAGGATTTTCCAATTTTAGACCAGATTGTCAACGACGAGCCTTTGGTCTATCTGGATAATGCCGCGACGACACAAAAACCACTAGCAGTTCTGGAAGCCATTAACCGCTACTATGAGCAGGACAATGCCAATGTCCATCGCGGGGTTCATACTTTGGCAGAACGTGCGACAGCTTCCTATGAGGCTGCTCGAGAAACTATTCGTAAGTTCATCAACGCAGGTTCGACAAAGGAAGTCCTCTTTACTAGAGGAACGACAACTAGTCTCAACTGGGTGGCACGTTTCGCTGAGGAAGTCTTGACTGAGGGAGACAAGGTCTTGATTTCAGTCATGGAACACCATTCCAACATCATTCCTTGGCAGGAAGCTTGTCGAAAGACCGGAGCTGAGCTTGTTTATGTCTATCTCAAGGACGGAGCTCTGGATATGGATGACCTGCGGGCTAAATTGACGGACAAGGTTAAGTTTGTCTCGTTAGCTCATGCTTCCAATGTTCTTGGAGTAGTAAACCCTATCAAAGAAATCACTCAAATGGCTCATGAAGTTGGAGCTATTATGGTGGTGGATGGTGCTCAGTCTACACCGCATATGAAGATTGATGTCCAGGACTTGGATGTAGATTTCTTTGCTTTCTCAGGTCACAAGATGGCTGGTCCGACAGGCATCGGTGTTCTTTATGGCAAAGAAAAGTATCTGGAACAAATGTCACCGGTGGAGTTTGGTGGCGAGATGATTGATTTCGTTTATGAACAATCTGCAAGCTGGAAGGAATTGCCTTGGAAATTCGAGGCTGGAACTCCTAACATGGCAGGTGCAATTGGACTTGCTGCTACAGTAGATTATCTTGAAAATCTTGGTATGGCAGCCATTGAAGCTCATGAACAGGAATTGATTGCATATGTCTTTCCAAAATTGCAGGCAATTGAGGGATTGACCATATACGGTTCGCAAGATTTGGCTCAACGTTCAGGTGTTATTGCCTTTAACCTAGGTGATCTTCACCCTCACGACCTCGCTACTGCTCTGGATTATGAAGGAGTAGCAGTTCGTGCCGGACACCATTGCGCTCAACCTTTGCTCCAGTATTTGGACGTTCCAGCAACAGCTCGTGCAAGTTTTTATATCTATAATACCAAGGCAGATTGCGACAAGTTAGTCGATGCTTTACAAAAGACAAAGGAGTTTTTCAATGGCACTTTCTAAACTAGATAGCCTTTATATGGCAGTGGTAGCAGACCATTCGAAAAATCCCCATCACCAAGGTAGGTTGGAAGATGCTGAACAAATTAGTCTTAACAATCCGACTTGTGGTGATGTGATTAATCTCTCTGTTAAGTTTAATGCAGATAATCGTTTGGAAGATATTGCTTTTCTAAACTCTGGTTGTACGATTTCAACTGCTTCCGCTAGTATGATGACAGATGCAGTCCTAGGAAAGACCAAGCAAGAAATCCTAGAGCTTGCAACCATCTTTTCTGAAATGGTTCAAGGTCAAAAGGATGAGCGTCAAGATCAACTTGGAGATGCAGCTTTCTTATCAGGAGTTGCCAAGTTTCCTCAACGAATCAAATGCGCAACCCTAGCTTGGAATGCCCTTAAAAAAACAATTGAAGACCAATAAAACAAATAAGACAAAGTTTCTTTGTTTTATTAATCATAAGTAATGAAGAATGAAAGAAAGGATATTATGGCTGAAGAAAGAGTAGAACCAAAACCAATTGACCTTGGTGAATATAAATTTGGTTTCCATGATGATGTAGAGCCTGTCCTATCGACAGGAAAAGGATTGAATGAAGATGTCATTCGTGAACTATCAGCTGCTAAGGGAGAGCCTGAGTGGATGTTAGAATTCCGTTTGAAATCTTATGAAACCTTCAAAAAAATGCCCATGCAAACATGGGGAGCAGACTTGTCAGAGATTGATTTTGATGACTTGATTTACTACCAAAAACCATCTGATAAACCAGCCCGTTCTTGGGATGAAGTTCCTGAAAAAATCAAAGAAACCTTTGAACGTATTGGGATTCCTGAAGCTGAGCGTGCTTATCTTGCTGGAGCTTCTGCCCAGTATGAGTCAGAAGTGGTTTACCATAACATGAAGGAAGAATTTGAGAAGTTAGGTATCATCTTTACAGATACAGATTCTGCCCTCAAGGAATACCCAGACTTGTTTAAACAATACTTTGCTAAGTTGGTACCGCCGACAGATAACAAGTTAGCTGCCCTCAATTCAGCAGTATGGTCAGGTGGAACCTTTATCTATGTACCAAAAGGAGTTAAAGTGGATATTCCACTTCAAACTTACTTCCGTATCAACAACGAAAATACTGGTCAGTTTGAACGTACCTTAATCATCGTTGATGAGGGAGCAAGTGTCCACTATGTAGAAGGATGTACAGCGCCAACTTATTCAAGTAACAGTTTGCATGCTGCCATTGTAGAAATCTTTGCCTTAGACGGAGCTTACATGCGTTATACAACCATCCAAAACTGGTCTGATAACGTCTATAACTTGGTAACAAAACGTGCCAAAGCCTTGAAAGATGCGACTGTTGAGTGGATTGATGGAAACTTGGGTGCCAAAACAACCATGAAATATCCATCTGTTTACCTTGATGGAGAAGGAGCACGTGGAACCATGCTTTCGATTGCCTTTGCCAATGCAGGGCAACACCAGGATACTGGTGCTAAGATGATCCACAATGCTCCACATACAAGCTCGTCTATCGTATCTAAATCCATCGCTAAAGGCGGAGGTAAGGTTGACTACCGTGGACAAGTGACCTTTAATAAGAACTCTAAGAAATCTGTTTCTCACATCGAGTGTGATACCATTATCATGGATGACTTGTCAGCATCAGATACTATTCCGTTTAATGAAATTCACAACTCACAAGTAGCTTTGGAACACGAAGCCAAAGTATCTAAGATTTCAGAAGAACAACTCTATTATCTCATGAGTCGTGGTCTGTCAGAATCTGAAGCAACTGAAATGATTGTCATGGGATTTGTAGAGCCCTTCACCAAAGAACTGCCAATGGAATATGCAGTTGAGCTTAACCGCTTGATTAGCTATGAAATGGAAGGATCTGTCGGATAAACATTATAAATAAAAACTGAACAAATACAAATTTGTTCAGTTTTTTTATACAATTTTATAAATATTCACAAATTACATTTTTTTATGGTAAAATAAAAACAATTATTGTTAGTGGAGATGAATTATGAATATTTTTAGAACCAAAGACGTAAGTCTAGGTAAAACTGAAATGCATCGTCATTTGAAATTATGGGATTTAATTCTCTTGGGAATTGGCGCTATGGTGGGAACAGGTATTTTTACGATTACAGGAACTGCTGCAGCAACATTAGCAGGACCTGCCCTTGTGGTATCGATTGTAATTTCTGCTATCTGCGTATCCTTATCTGCACTCTTTTTTGCAGAATTTGCTTCTCGTGTTCCTGCAACGGGTGGAGCCTATAGTTATTTATATGCAATTTTGGGTGAATTCCCAGCCTGGATAGCTGGTTGGTTAACCATTATGGAATTTATGACAGCAGTTTCAGGTGTTGCTTCAGGTTGGGCGGCCTATTTTAAGGGTTTGCTTAGCCATTATGGAATTTCCTTGCCACAAGCCTTAAATGGAACTTTTAATCCTGAACATGGTACTTATATTGATTTTTTACCAATTTTAGTAATTCTACTTGTTACAGGTGTTGTACTTTTAAATTCGAAAGCAGCTCTTCGTTTTAATTCTATTCTTGTTGTTTTAAAATTTTCTGCTCTTGCCTTATTTATTCTAGTTGGTATTTGGTACATTAAACCTGAAAATTGGTCAGATTTTGCACCATTTGGGTTTGGTCAAATTTATGGTGGAAGCACTGGAATTATGGCAGGTGCTTCACTGATGTTCTTTGGATTCTTAGGGTTTGAGTCTATTTCTATGGCAGTTGATGAAATTCAAAGTCCACAAAAGAATATTCCACGTGGAATTGTTTTATCCTTAACCATTGTAACCATTCTGTATGCATTGGTTACCTTGATATTGACAGGTATCGTTCATTATAGCAAGCTCAATGTTGATGATGCAGTGGCTTTTTGCTCTTAGAAGTATTGGTATTAGTTGGGCAGCTAATTATGTTTCACTCGTTGCTATTTTTTTACTTTGATTACGGTATGTATTTCCATGACTTACGCCTTGTCTCGAATGATTTATAGTTTGGCACGTGATGGGCTCATGCCTCAGAGTTTCAAACAAGTGACTAAGACCAGTCGTGTCCCTAAGAATGCGACCATTTTAACAGGTGTTGTTTCAGCGATTGCAGCGGGAATTTTCCCACTGGCAAGTATCGCAGCCTTTCTCAATATCTGCACCTTAGCCTATCTTATTCTCCTAGCCTATGGGATTATCAAACTGAGAAAAGATAAGGGTATGCCCAAAGAGGGAGAATTTAAAACTCCCCTGGTACCTTTTTTACCAATCTTGTCTATTCTGATTTGCCTTTCATTTATGCTTCAATATACCCTTGAAACATGGATGGCATTTGGACTAGCTTTATTAATAGGCGTTATTATTTACTTTGTTTATGGATATAACCATTCGACTGTAGCTAAAAATGAATAAAGAAAAAAATCGCGAAATTCGCGATTTTTCGATTTTTTATAACTTCTCGTTAACAAAACGAACGAAGTGATTCCACCAAACTTTTAAGAAGAAGGCTTTTTCGACATTTTTTTCTGCGACCATCTCAAAACTAGGTTTGTCAGTTGTAATGTATCCTTGACCAACTAGATCCTTGTCTTCATAAGTCAAATGTCCAACGACAGTTCCTGCCTCTAGTGGAGCAGTGTGTTCAGTAGTGTCCGCTGAGTAGGTAATAGTTGATTGTGTACGACTACCAAGACGTTGTACGATTTTGATATCTTCTTTGGCGACAGCTGTAACTGTATCTTCCTTCCCATCTAATACAGGCGATTTACTATCTTCATAACTCTCTCCTTGTTTGACAATTGTCTGAAGAGCAAAGTTTGATGAGATGTAATCTAAAATAGAAGAAGTAGCTGTGAAGCGTGCATATGGATTAGTATCTTGGTTGTCAGCGTTTAAGACAACTGTGATGATGCGCATTCCTTTTTCTACAGTCGTACCTACAAAGGATGCTCCAGCTTTATCAGTCGTACCAGTTTTAAGTCCATCAACACCACCACGATAGGCAGGCATTCCCTCCAACATATAGTTGGTAGAATGAATGCTCATCCCTGCAAAAGTAGAAGAAGGTTTCTTTGTGATTTCTAAAACTTGAGGATACTTGAGGATGAGATTGCGAGCAACGACAGCAACATCATAAGCGCTCAATTTGTTTTCATCATCTTTCTTTGAACCAGGATAGATATTAGTGCCAAGAGTTTCATTGTTGAGCCCTGTTGTGTTGACGAGTGTAGCGTCTTGAATCCCCCATTCTTGTAGTTTGGCCTTCATCATATCTACAAAGTCCTTCTCAGAACCGGCAATTTTTTCAGCTAAAGCGATAGCAGCACTGTTAGCGCTAGATACCAAAGTCGCTTCTAGTAACTCTTCGACAGTGTAATTTCTAGCTTCCATAGGAACATTACTTGCCGCAGAATTAGTTGTCAACTGGTAGGGGTAATCAGAAATTTCTACAGGAGTAGAAAGAGAGTTTTTCCCCTGTTCCAAGGCTTCGTAAACGAGATATACGGTAAGCAATTTGCTAATAGAAGCAATTTCAACAGGTTGAGTAGCATCCTTTTCGTATAATATCTTACCGCTATTAGCTTCAACAGCAATGGCATGTTTTGCTGCTACATCAAAATCTTGGGCAGCAACAGTTGGTGCTGAAGCAAATGAAAAGAGGGTTAATAAGGTTAAAAATAATTTCTTCATAGTAACTTTATTCTATCACAAAGGCAAAAGATATTCTTGTTTTTGTGATGAAAGTTATCAATCTTTTTTGAAATATGGTAAAATAGGAAAAAGAGGAGGTGGCTTATGTTTCGGAGAAATAAATTATTCTTCTGGACCACTGAGATATTATTAATAACCCTTATTTTCTACTTATGGAGAGAAATGGGTGCTATTATTACACCCTTTGTCAGTGTTGCAAATACAATCATGATTCCTTTTTTATTGGGAGGATTTTTGTATTACCTAACCAACCCAATTGTTATCTTTTTAGAGAAGGAATGCAAAATCAATCGCATCATTGGGATTTTGTTAACCCTTTGTGCCTTAATTTGTGCAATCGTACTTAGTTTTGTCTATCTGCTACCGATTTTGATTAATCAGTTGAGTAGCCTAATCTATTCGAGTCAAAACATTTATGGTCGTCTTCAAGATTTAGTCATTGAGTTATCAAAACATCCAGCCCTGCAAAATCTAGATATTCAACAAACTATTCAACAACTAAATCTCTCATATGTTGATATTTTGCAAAATATCTTGAACAGTGTGACAAATAGTGTTGGCAGTGTTCTCTCTGCACTCGTAAGCACTGTATTGATTATCATCATGACACCAGTCTTCTTGATTTACTTCCTACTTGATGGACATAAATTTTTACCCATGCTAGAAAGAACTGTATTAAAACGAGATAAATTGAACATATCTGGTTTATTGACAAACCTAAATACAACTATTTCTCGTTACATTAGTGGAGTGTCTATAGATGCAGTTATTATTGGATGTTTAGCTTTTATCGGTTATAGTGTGATTGGTCTAAGATATGCCTTGGTCTTCGCCATTTTTTCTGGATTGGCTAATTTGATTCCATATGTAGGACCAAGCATTGGATTGATTCCAATGATTATTTCAAATCTCTTCACAGATCCTCATAAAATGATTATTGCTGTCATTTATATGTTGATTATTCAGCAAGTTGATGGAAATATTTTATATCCACGTATCGTGGGTGGAGTTATGAAGGTTCACCCGATTACTATTTTAGTCTTGCTTTTATTATCAAGTAATATTTACGGTGTGATTGGGATGATTGTTGCTGTTCCTACCTATTCCATTTTAAAAGAGATTGCTAAATTCTTAGCGCGACTGTATGAAAATCATAAGGAAGCACAAGAAGTTGAAAAGCATCTATCAGAATAAAGATGTCGGGATAAAAAATCCCGACCTTTTTTTGATCATAGTATCTTCGGCGCTGTAGTTGATCAAACTTTTTTTGGTTTTAAAACTCTCTAATCTCTTATGATGAAACTTTAATTTTTCTATACATAATTTTTACAAACAACTGAATGATTGAAGTCTTTCGGGGCTGAAAATAGGAAATTCAGACTTGGGTTATCGAATTATGGTCTATTGCCTTTTGCTAAAATAAGCCTATTTATAGCTATTTTTAAATAAATTGGTAGAGGAAGTAGAGCAAGAATAAGAATAATTCACAAAAAAACTTTGTAAAACACTTGCAATTTAGCTGAAATTTGATAAAATAGTAAGGAAAGTTAGACTGTATTGCCTACTGTCTATCTATAAAATATATTTTTATTGGAGGCTTTTTACTCAAATGGCAAAAGAAAAATACGATCGTAGTAAACCACACGTTAACATTGGTACTATCGGACACGTTGACCACGGTAAAACTACCCTAACTGCAGCTATCACAACTGTTTTGGCACGTCGCTTGCCTTCAGCAGTTAACCAACCTAAAAGACTATGCGTCTATCGATGCTGCTCCAGAAGAACGCGAACGCGGTATCACAATCAACACTGCGCACGTTGAGTACGAAACTGAAAAAAACGTCACTACGCTCACATCGACGCTCCAGGACACGCGGACTACGTTAAAAAAACATGATCACTGGTGCCGCTCAAATGGACGGAGCTATCCTGTAGTAGCTTCAACTGACGGACCAATGCCACAAACTCGTGAGCACATCCTTCTTTCACGTCAGGTTGGTGTTAAACACCTTATCGTCTTCATGAACAAGATCGACTTGGTTGACGACGAAGAATTGCTTGAATTGGTTGAAATGGAAATCCGTGACCTTCTTTCAGAATACGACTTCCCAGGTGACGATCTTCCAGTTATCCAAGGTTCAGCTCTTAAAGCTCTTGAAGGTGACTCTAAATACGAAGACATCATCATGGAATTGATGAACACTGTTGATGAGTACATTCCAGAACCAGAACGTGACACTGACAAACCATTGCTTCTTCCAGTCGAAGACGTATTCTCAATCACTGGACGTGGTACAGTTGCTTCAGGACGTATCGACCGTGGTACTGTTCGTGTCAACGACGAAATCGAAATCGTTGGTATCAAAGAAGAAACTAAAAAAGCTGTTGTTACTGGTGTTGAAATGTTCCGTAAACAACTTGACGAAGGTCTTGCAGGAGATAACGTAGGTGTCCTTCTTCGTGGTGTTCAACGTGACGAAATCGAACGTGGACAAGTTATCGCTAAACCAGGTTCAATCAACCCACACACTAAATTCAAAGGTGAAGTTTACATCCTTACTAAAGAAGAAGGTGGACGTCACACTCCATTCTTCAACAACTACCGTCCACAATTCTACTTCCGTACTACTGACGTTACAGGTTCAATCGAACTTCCAGCAGGTACTGAAATGGTAATGCCAGGTGATAACGTGACAATCGACGTTGAGTTGATCCACCCAATCGCCGTAGAACAAGGTACTACATTCTCTATCCGTGAGGGTGGACGTACTGTTGGTTCAGGTATGGTTACAGAAATCGAAGCTTAATTCGATTTAGTTCCCAGAAGAACAATTATTTAAGTCAGACACTAAAAAGAATCTTGCTATGCAAGGTTCTTTTTTGCGATCATAAGTGAGAGAGTTCCTTTTTACAATTTCATAAAATCATGGTAAAATGGTTAAATATTAAATTTGGAGAAAAATATGAAGTACAAGCGTATCGTATTTAAAGTGGGAACTTCATCCCTGACACATAAAGATGGAAGTTTATCTCGCAGTAAAGTAAAAGCTATCACACAACAGCTTGCAATGCTGCATGAAGCAGGTCATGAGCTGATTTTGGTGTCTTCTGGGGCTGTTGCGGCAGGTTTTGGAGCCTTAGGATTTAAAAAACGACCGACCAAGATTGCGGATAAGCAAGCTTCAGCGGCGGTTGGTCAAGGATTGCTTCTGGAAGAATATACAACAAATTTGCTCTTAAGACAGATTGTTTCAGCGCAAATCTTGCTGACTCAGGATGATTTTGTCGATAAGCGACGTTATAAAAATGCCCATCAAGCTTTATCTGTCCTTCTCAATCGTGGCGCGATTCCTATTATCAATGAAAATGACAGTGTCGTTATAGATGAACTAAAGGTTGGAGATAATGATACGCTCAGTGCTCAGGTAGCTGCAATGGTGCAGGCAGATCTTTTGGTTCTCTTAACAGATGTAGATGGTCTTTATACTGGTAATCCAAACTCGGATCCAAGAGCTAAACGTCTGGAGAGAATTGAGACCATCAATCGTGAAATTATAGATATGGCTGGCGGAGCAGGTTCATCTAATGGAACTGGGGGCATGCTGACTAAGATAAAGGCAGCGACCATTGCGACAGAGTCAGGAGTGCCGGTTTATATCTGTTCATCCTTTGAAAGCCGATGCTATGATAGAGGCGGCAGAGAAGACCAAGGATGGTTCCTACTTTGTCGCCCAGGAGAAGGGACTTCGTACCCAGAAACAATGGCTGGCCTTTTATGCCAAAAGTCAGGGGGCTATTTGGGTTGATAAAGGGGCGGCAGAAGCCCTCTCTCAACATGGAAAGAGTCTCCTTTTATCAGGGGTTGTAGATGTTGAGAACAATTTTTCTTATGGTGATATTGTAACAGTATTTGATAAGGAAACTGGAAAATCACTCGGAAAAGGTAGAGTGCAACTAGGTGCATCGGGGCTCAAAGATGTCCTACGTTCTCAAAAAGCCAAGGGAGTCCTGATTCATCGTGATGACTGGATTTCCATCACTCCTGAAATCCAACTACTCTTTACAGAATTTTAGAGGTAAACTATGGTAAGTACACAAGAACAATTTGAACTTGTACAGGCAGTTAAAAAAACCATCAATACTGCTAGTGAGACAGTAAAAAATCAAGCCTTGCTAGCTATGGCCGATCACTTATTGGCAGCTACTGAAGAGATTTTATCAGCTAATGCTCGAGATATGGTAGCGGCTAAGGGCAAAATCTCAGATGTTATGCTCGATCGTCTTTATTTGGATGCAAGTCGTATCCAAGCAATGGCAACTGGGATTCGTGATGTGGTTGCTTTACCAGATCCAATCGGTGAAGTCCTAGAAAGAAGTCAGCTTGAAAATGGTTTGGTTATTACTAAAAAGCGTGTGGCTATGGGTGTTATTGGCATTATCTATGAAAGTCGTCCAAATGTGACTTCTGATGCAGCTGTCCTTGCTCTCAAGAGTGGAAATGCGGTTGTTCTTCGTAGTGGTAAGGATGCCTATAAAACAGCTCATGCCATTGTCACAGCCTTGAAGAAGGGCTTGGAGACTACTACCATTCATCCAGACGTCATTCAATTAGTAGAAGATACTAGCCGTGAAAGTAGTTATGCCATGATGAAGGCTAAGGGTTATCTTGACCTTCTCATTCCTCGTGGGGGGGCTGGTTTGATCAATGCTGTCGTTGAGAATGCTATTGTGCCAGTTATCGAAACAGGTACAGGGATTGTTCATGTCTACGTTGACAAAGATGCGGATGAAGACAAGGCACTGTCTATTATCAATAACGCTAAAACTAGTCGTCCTTCAGTCTGCAATGCCATGGAAGTGCTGCTTGTTCATCAAGACAAGGCGGCAAGCTTCCTTCCTCGCTTGGAGCAAGTTCTGGTTGCCGATCGAAAAGAAGCTGGACTGGAACCGATTCAATTGCGTCTAGATGAGAAAGCTAGTCAATATATTTCTGGACAAGCAGCAGTGGCTCAAGACTTTGACACTGAGTTTTTAGACTATGTCTTAGCTGTTAAAGTAGTTTCTAGTCTTGAGGAAGCTGTAGAGCATATCGAAGCCCACAGCACCCATCATTCGGATGCGATTGTGACTGAAAATGCTGATGCTATAGCTTACTTTACGGATCAAGTGGACTCGGCAGCGGTTTATGTCAATGCTTCGACTCGTTTCACAGATGGTGGACAATTTGGTCTTGGTTGTGAAATGGGGATTTCTACTCAGAAATTACATGCGCGTGGCCCAATGGGCTTGAAAGAATTGACCAGCTACAAATATGTGGTAACTGGTGATGGACAGATAAGGGAGTAAAGAGATGAAGATTGGATTTATCGGCTTGGGGAATATGGGAGCTAGTTTGGCTAAGGCTGTCTTGCAGGCAAAGATTAATCATCAGATTCTTCTTGCTAATCGTAGTCAAGCAAAAGTAGATGCTTTATTGCCAATTATGGTGGTCTGGCTTCTAGCGATGACGAAATCTTTGCAGAAGCAGATGTGATTTTTCTAGGAGTAAAGCCAGCACAGTTCTCAGAACTACTTTCTCAATATCAGCAAGTCCTTGAGAAACGAGAAAGTCTTCTTTTGATTTCTATGGCTGCTGGTTTGACCTTGGAAAAACTCGCTAGTCTTCTTCCAAGTCACCATAGGATTATTCGCATCATGCCTAATACACCTGTTGCTATTGGGCAAGGAGTGATTAGTTATGCCTTGTCTGCAAATTGTCATCCAGAAGACAGTGAACTTTTTTGTCAACTTTTAGCCAGTGCAGGGCAGTTGGTTGAAATAAGTGATAGTTTAATAGATGCGGCAACAGGGCTTGCCGGTTGTGGTCCTGCCTTTGTCTATCTTTTCATCGAAGCCTTGGCGGATGCAGGTGTTCAGACAGGATTGCCACGAGAAATGGCTCTGAAAATGGCGGCTCAAACAGTAGTTGGTGCAGGTCAAATGGTCCTAGAAAGTCAGCAACATCCTGGAGTCTTGAAAGACCAAGTTTGCAGTCCAGGTGGTTCAACCATTGCTGGTGTAGCAAGTCTAGAAGAACATGCTTTTAGAGGAACCGTTATGGATGCTGTCAACCAAGCCTACAAAAAAACTCAAGAATTAGGCAAATAAGAGGTGAGCGTTAAAACTCAACCTCTTTTTTTCTTACAAAGAAGGAAATGAAAAAAGCTTTTCACAAATCCCTATTTTTTTGATAGAATAGAAGAGAGAAAAAAAGAAATGAGTCAGACATGTCAAAAGGATTTTTAGTCTCTCTTGAGGGACCAGAGGGAGCAGGAAAAACAAGCGTTCTTGAAGCCCTAATCCCTATATTAGAGGATAGGGGAGTGGAAGTTTTAACAACCCGTGAACCAGGTGGGGTCTTAATTGGAGAAAAAATTCGCGAAGTTATCCTAGATCCTAGTCACACTGAAATGGATCCTAAGACTGAGCTTCTCCTCTATATTGCTAGTCGTCGACAACACTTGGTGGAAAAGGTCTTACCAGCACTTGCAGCTGGAAAACTGGTTATCATGGATCGCTTTATCGATAGTTCGGTTGCTTATCAGGGCTTTGGGCGTGGTTTAGATATCGATGCCATTGATTGGCTTAATGAATTTGCGACTGATGGACTGAAACCTGATTTGACTCTTTATTTTGATATTGAAGTCGAAGAGGGGCTGGCACGTATTGCTGCCAACAGTGATCGGGAGGTCAATCGTTTGGACATGGAAGGTCTGGATCTACACCGAAAAGTTCGTCAGGGTTATCTATCTCTTTTGGAAAAGGAAACAGACCGCATTGTAAAAATTGATGCTAGTCTACCTCTTGATCAAGTGATTGAAAATACGCAGCAGCTACTTTTTGACAGGATGGGATTAAGGAGATGAAACAAGAGCAATTAAGAGCTTGTCAACCTCTACAATTTGAACGTTTTGTTCATATCTTGGAGCAAGGGCAACTCAATCACGCCTATCTCTTTTCAGGTAATTTTGGAAGTTTAGAGATGGCCCTTTTCTTGTCTAAAAGTCTCTTTTGTAGTGAGAAAACTGGTATTTTTCCTTGTGAAAAATGTCGGAATTGTAAATTGATTGAGCAGGAAGAGTTTCCTGATGTGACCATAATTAAACCTCTGAATCAAGTCATAAAGACGGAGCGTATTCGAGAATTAGTTGGTCAATTTTCCCAGTCTGGTATTGAAAATCAACGTCAGGTCTTTATTATCGAGCAAGCGGAAAAAATGCATGTGAATGCTGCCAATTCACTCTTGAAGGTTATTGAAGAGCCACAAAGTGAGATTTATATTTCTTTTTGACCGATGATGAGGAACAGATGTTACCAACGATTCGAAGTCGGACACAGATTTTCCAATTTAAGAAGCAAGTCTCTACTTTAATGTCACAGCTTGAAGAGGCTGGTTTAGTAAAAAATAAAGCTAAGCTATTGACTCAGTTTAGTCAATCGCAGGCAGAGGCTGATAAGCTTGTCCATCAAGCAGGATTTTGGACACTAGTAGATGAAAGTGAACGCCTCTTTTCTTGGATTTTAGCCCATAAAAAAGAATCTTACTTGCAAGTTGCAAAATTAACGAGTTTGGCTGATGATAAAGAAAAGCAAGATCAGGTGCTCAGAATTTTAGAGGTACTAGCTGGTCAAGAGATTCTCAATGTTTCAGCTCGAAATATTTTGCAAAATCTCGTCCAAACTCGTAAAATGTGGCGGGCCAATGTTAGCTTTCAAAACGCTTTGGAATACCTGGTTTTACAAAAAAATTTAAAGTAAAGATAGATTATAGAAAGGGCTGTAATGAATAAAAAAGAATTATTTGATGCTTTAGATGACTTTTCACAGCAATTGTTGGTAACCTTGGCAGACGTCGAAGCTATCAAGAAAAATCTCAAGAGTTTGGTAGAGGAAAATACAGCTCTTCGTTTAGAAAATGATAAACTGAGAGAACGTTTGGGAGAGGTTGAGGAGACAGCACCAGCCAAAACGAAACATGTAAGGGAAAATGTCCGTCGCATTTATGAGGATGGTTTTCATGTTTGTCGTGACTTTTATGGTCAACGTCGGGAGCAAGATGCAGAATGTATGTTTTGTGATGAGTTGTTATTTAGGGAGTAAGTATGCGGATTCAAAGAGTTTTAAGGGACAAACTCCCTACGGCAAGCTTTATCTAGTCGCAACGCCAATCGGTAATCTAGATGATATGACTTTTCGCGCTATTCAGACCTTGAAAGAGGTTGACTGGATCGCGGCAGAAGATACTCGTAATACTGGACTTTTGCTCAAGCATTTTGAGATTTCAACCAAGCAAATCAGTTTTCATGAACATAATGCCAAGGAAAAAATTCCTGATTTGATTGGTTTATTGAAACAAGGTCAAAATCTTGCCCAAGTATCTGATGCAGGGATGCCTAGTATTTCTGACCCGGGTCATGATTTGGTTAAGGCTGCCATTGAAGAAGATATCGCAGTTGTCACGGTTCCAGGAGCTAGTGCAGGAATTTCTGCCTTGATTGCTAGTGGCTTGGCACCCCAACCCCACATCTTTTATGGTTTTCTACCACGAAAGTCAGGTCAGCAAAAGCAATTTTTCGAAGCGAAAAAAGCTTATTCAGAGACCCAGATTTTCTATGAATCTCCTCACCGTGTAGCAGATACACTGGAGAATATGCTAGAAGTCTATGGTGATCGCTCGGTAGTTTTGGTCAGAGAATTGACTAAAATCTATGAAGAATACCAACGAGGAAAGATTTCAGAGCTACTAGAAAGTATTGCTGAAACGTCACTCAAGGGTGAGTGTCTTCTGATTGTGGAAGGTGCTAGTCAAGAAGTAGAAGATAGGGATGAAGAGGACTTGTTCTCAGAAATCCAAGAACGTATCCAGCAAGGCGTTAAAAAAAATCAAGCCATTAAGGAAGTTGCGAAGATATACCAATGGAACAAAAGCCGGCTCTACGCTGCCTACCATGAGTGGGAAGAGAATCAATCTAATGACTAAACAGGGAAGTTTTCCTTCTTCCCTTTTTTTGTTATACTAGAAGAAGAAAAAAATAGAAAGATTTGTGGGTGTCAAACAGCCTAATGGCTTGTTTTAGTTTGGACTTAGTTTGCACCCAAAGAGGTATTAGTGTCATGTCTCAATCTTATATCAATGTTATCGGTGCTGGTTTGGCAGGTTCGGAAGCAGCCTACCAAATTGCAGAGCGTGGTATTCCAGTTAAACTTTATGAAATGCGTGGTGTCAAGTCAACACCTCAGCATAAAACAGACAATTTTGCAGAATTAGTGTGTTCCAATTCCTTGCGTGGAGATGCTCTTACAAATGCTGTAGGTCTCCTCAAGGAAGAAATGCGTCGTCTAGGCTCTCTTATCTTGGAATCAGCAGAAGCAACGCGTGTTCCTGCTGGTGGTGCTCTCGCGGTTGACCGTGACGGTTTTCTCAAATGGTTACTGAAAAGATTGCCAACCATCCCTTGATTGAGGTCGTTCGTGACGAAATCACGGAATTGCCAACAGATGCTATTACAGTTGTTGCGACTGGACCTTTGACTAGCGATGCACTTGCTGAGAAAATTCATGCTCTTAATGGCGGTGACGGTTTTTATTTCTACGATGCGGCCGCTCCAATCGTAGATGTTAATACCATTGATATGAACAAGGTTTATCTCAAATCTCGTTATGATAAGGGAGAAGCAGCCTATCTCAATGCTCCTATGACCAAGCAAGAGTTTATGGATTTCCATGAAGCCTTGGTCAATGCAGAAGAAGCTCCGTTGAATTCTTTCGAAAAAGAAAAATACTTCGAAGGCTGTATGCCAATCGAAGTTATGGCTAAACGAGGCATCAAAACCATGCTTTATGGACCAATGAAACCAGTTGGCCTAGAGTATCCAGATGATTACAAAGGACCACGTGATGGTGACTTTAAAACACCTTATGCAGTCGTTCAACTTCGTCAGGATAATGCGGCAGGTAGTCTTTATAACATCGTTGGTTTCCAAACTCACCTTAAATGGGGAGAGCAGAAGCGTGTCTTCCAAATGATTCCAGGTCTTGAAAATGCTGAATTTGTTCGCTATGGTGTTATGCACCGTAATTCTTATATGGATTCACCAAATTTTCTTGAGCAGACCTATCGTTCTAAGAAACAGCCAAATCTATTCTTTGCTGGTCAGATGACGGGTGTGGAAGGCTATGTTGAATCTGCTGCATCAGGTCTAGTAGCTGGTATTAACGCAGCTCGTCTTTTCAAGGGCGAAAGCGAGGCTATTTTCCCAGAGACAACAGCAATTGGAAGTCTAGCTCATTACATCACCCATGCTGACAGTAAACACTTCCAACCAATGAACGTCAATTTCGGAATTATCAAGGAATTGGAAGGCGACCGCATTCGTGATAAGAAGGCTCGTTATGAAAAAATTGCAGAGCGTGCCTTGGCTGATTTGGAAAACTATTTATCCGTTTAAAATTTTCAAAAGAATAACTCATGAGACTATAAAATTCTCAAAAAATGTGATAAAATAGTTTGAATAAAATAAAGGAGCGAAGTCAGGTGGAACCCAAATATAAACGTATTTTGATTAAGTTATCAGGTGAGGCCCTTGCTGGCGAACGTGGTGTCGGAATTGATATCAAAACAGTTCAAGCAATGGCTCAAGAAATTCAAGAAGTACATAACTTAGGTATTGAGATTGCCCTCGTTATTGGTGGAGGAAATCTCTGGCGTGGAGAACCTGCTGCAGAAGCTGGAATGGATCGTGTACAAGCAGACTATACAGGAATGCTTGGAACCGTTATGAATGCTCTTGTGATGGCAGATTCATTGCAACAAGTTGGTGTGGATACACGTGTTCAAACAGCCATTGCCATGCAACAAGTAGCAGAACCTTACGTTCGTGGTCGTGCCCTTCGTCATCTTGAAAAAGGACGCATTGTTATCTTTGGTGCGGGAATTGGTTCACCATACTTCTCAACAGATACAACAGCGGCTCTTCGTGCAGCTGAGATTGAAGCGGATGCTATCTTGATGGCTAAGAATGGTGTCGACGGCGTCTACAATGCCGATCCTAAGAAAGATAAAACTGCTGTTAAATTTGAAGAGTTGACTCACCGTGACGTGATCAATAAAGGTCTCCGTATCATGGACTCAACAGCTTCAACACTTTCAATGGACAATGATATTGACTTGGTAGTTTTCAACATGAACCAACCAGGAAATATTAAACGTGTTGTATTTGGTGAAAATATCGGAACTACAGTTTCAAATAATATCGAAGAAAAAGGAATAAGAAATCATTATGGCAAACGCAATCGTAGAAAAAGCAAAAGAGAGAATGACCCAATCTCACCACTCACTTGCTCGTGAGTTTGGAAGTATTCGTGCTGGCCGTGCTAATGCTAGCTTGCTTGACCGCATCCACGTTGAGTACTATGGTGTTGAAACACCACTTAACCAAATTGCTTCTATCACAATCCCAGAAGCGCGTGTCTTGTTAGTAACACCATTTGACAAATCATCTTTGAAAGACATCGAACGTGCTTTGAATGCTTCAGACCTAGGTATTACACCAGCTAACGATGGTTCTGTTATTCGCTTGGTAATCCCAGCTCTTACAGAAGAAACTCGTCGCGACCTTGCTAAAGAAGTGAAAAAAGTGGGTGAAAATGCTAAAGTTGCTATCCGTAATATCCGTCGTGATGCTATGGACGAGGCTAAGAAACAAGAAAAAGCAAAAGAAATCACTGAAGACGAATTGAAGACTCTTGAAAAAGATATTCAAAAAGCAACAGACGATGCTGTTAAACACATCGACGAAATGACTGCCAACAAAGAAAAAGAAATCTTGGAAGTCTAAGAAATAAACAGAAAAACTCAGTTGGCATTGCTGGCTGAGTTTTATTCGAAAGAAGGAAATATGAATACAAATCTTGCAAGTTTTATCGTTGGACTCATTATCGATGAAAATGACCGCTTTTACTTTGTTCAAAAGGATGGTCAAACATATGCCCTAGCTAAAGAAGAAGGTCAGCATACAGTTGGTGATACGGTCAAAGGTTTTGCTTACACAGATATGAAGCAAAAATTGCGCCTCACTACTACAGAAGTGACTGCAACTCAGGAACAATTTGGTTGGGGAACAGTAACAGAGGTTCGTAAGGACCTTGGGGTTTTTGTTGATACAGGATTACCAGACAAGGAAATTGTTGTGTCACTAGATATTCTCCCTGAACTTAAAGAACTCTGGCCAAAGAAAGGTGATCGACTTTATATTCGTCTAGAAGTGGATAAGAAGGACCGTATCTGGGGAATCTTAGCTTATCAGGAAGATTTCCAACGATTGGCACGTCCTGCCTACAATAACATGCAGAATCAAAATTGGCCTGCCATTGTTTACCGTCTCAAATTATCAGGAACCTTCGTCTATTTACCTGAGAACAACATGCTTGGATTTATCCATCCAAGTGAGCGCTATGCAGAACCACGTTTGGGCCAAGTGCTAGATGCGCGTGTCATTGGTTTCCGTGAGGTTGACCGAACTCTTAATCTCTCTTTAAACCACGCTCTTTTGAGATGTTGGAAAATGATGCGCAGATGATCTTGACTTACTTAGAAAGCAATGGTGGCTTCATGACCTTGAATGATAAGTCATCACCAGATGATATCAAGGCTACTTTCGGTATTTCAAAAGGTCAATTTAAAAAAGCACTCGGTGGTTTGATGAAGGCTGGCAAAATCAAGCAAGATCAGTTCGGCACAGAGTTGATTTAGGAGGCTTATGAGAAAATCATTTTATACTTGGCTCATGACAGAACGAAATCCTAAAAGTAATAGTCCTAAGGCTATTTTAGCGGATCTGGCTTTTGAGGAGCCCGCCTTTCCGAAACATACAGATGATTTCGATCAAGTCAGTCGTTTTTTAGAGGAACATGCTAGCTTTTCCTTTAATATGGGAGACTTCGATCGTATCTGGCAGGAATATTTAGAACATTAAGGCTACTAGATGAGGTTTGGGATAGTAATTTTTCAGCCTCTTTGCTATAATATAGTCATTCAGTTATCTTTTATGAGGATTTTACTTATTTTGGCAAGTATCGTTTACCATTACGAATTGTCAAAGTGATAGGATTTTTGAAAGTTATTTCATACTTAAAAGAAAACAAAATGATAAAACGAAATAAGAGAATTAGAGAGGTTCTTTGTTTGAAGGAACATTCAATAGATATTCAACTGAGTCATCCAGATGACCTATTTCATCTTTTTGGGTCCAATGAGCGCCACCTTCGATTGATGGAGGATGAATTAGATGTCATCATCCATGCCCGTACAGAGATTGTACAAGTCTTGGGAGCAGAGAATGCTTGTGAGGAAGCACGGCAAGTTATCCAAGCCTTGATGGTCTTAGTCAATCGTGGAATGACTGTTGGAACTCCGGATGTGGTGACAGCCATTACCATGGTTAAGAATAATGAAATCGACATGTTTGTCGCCCTTTACGAAGAAGAAATTATCAAGGACAATACTGGGAAACCTATCCGCGTCAAAACCTTGGGTCAAAAGCTTTATGTGGATAGTGTCAAGCAACACGATGTGACCTTTGGGATTGGGCCGGCAGGAACAGGTAAGACCTTCTTAGCAGTGACTTTGGCCGTAACAGCTCTCAAGCGTGGACAAGTCAAGCGAATCATATTGACACGTCCAGCAGTGGAAGCGGGAGAGAGCCTTGGATTTCTTCCAGGTGATCTCAAGGAAAAGGTAGATCCTTACCTTCGTCCTGTTTACGATGCCTTATACCAGATTCTCGGAAAAGACCAAACAACTCGTCTCATGGAACGTGAAATCATTGAAATCGCTCCACTTGCCTATATGCGTGGGCGTACCTTGGATGATGCCTTTGTCATTCTCGATGAAGCGCAAAATACGACCATCATGCAGATGAAGATGTTCTTGACTCGTCTTGGATTTAACTCGAAAATGATTGTCAATGGGGATATTAGCCAGATTGACCTACCTCGGAACGTCAAGTCAGGTTTGATTGATGCTCAAGAAAAACTCAAGAATATTCATCAGATTGACTTTGTTCATTTCTCAGCCAAGGATGTGGTTCGCCATCCAGTTGTAGCTCAAATTATCAGAGCCTATGAACCCCTACCTGTCAAAGCTGAAGAAAACCAAGAAGAAACAGAATAAGGAAAAAGAGCAGTCAAAAGCTGCTCTTATTTTTGTAGTTTAAATTTATAAATCATTTTAGACAAGTTCACTGATTGAAGTGAAGTCACGATTCAAGCCTTCTGCAACTGGCTGGCTGGTGAGGTATCCTTGATAGGTTGTCACACCTTCAAGCAAGCCTGCGTCCTCAAGGATAGCTTTCTTAAATCCTTTTCCTGCCAAGGCTTCGATATATGGAAGAGTCACATTTGTAAGGGCAATCGTAGATGTGCGAGCAACTGCTCCAGGAATGTTAGCAACGGCATAGTGAAGAACACCGTGTTTTTCATAGACAGGTTCATCGTGAGTTGTTACACGGTCAGCTGTAGCGATAACGCCACCTTGGTCTACAGCAACGTCAACGATGACAGAACCAGGACGCATTTGTTGAACCATGCCATCTGTTACCAATTTTGGTGCTTTGGCACCAGGAATCAATACTGCACCGATCACAACGTCTGCTTCACGCACACTTGCTTCAATATTAAATGGGTTAGACATAAGGGTTTGGATTTGGTGACCAAAGACGTCTTCAAGGACTGAGAGGCGTTTAGCGCTGATATCAAGAATGGTTACTTGAGCTCCCAAACCTAGCGCAATGCGAGCTGCGTGTGTACCAACGACACCACCACCGATAATGGTTACTTTTCCTTTTGGAACACCAGGAACACCACCGAGTAGAACTCCTGAACCACCAGCTTGTTTCGTCAAGAAGTGGGCTCCGATTTGAACTGCCATACGACCAGCAACCTCACTCATTGGAACGAGAAGCGGAAGTTGTCCTTGAATATCACGGACTGTCTCATAAGCAACACCAGTTGTTTAGCTGCAAGCATAGCATCTGCCAATTCTGGAGCAGCTGCCATGTGCAAGTAGGTGAAGAGAAGTAAATCGTCACGCAAGAACTGATATTCACTAGCAAGGGGTTCTTTTACTTTGACCACTAATTCTGCATCCCAGGCTTCAGCAGCAGTTGCGACAATTTCAGCTCCTTGCTTTTCATAGTCAGCATCAGTAAAACCAGATCCAAGTCCAGCATTTGTTTCGATGAGGACACGGTGGCCACGACCAACGAGACTTTGTACACCAGCAGGTGTCAGAGCAACACGATTTTCATTATTTTTAATTTCCTTTGGAATTCCAATTAACATAGGATAACTCACTTTCTATTAAGCTGTTTCAATTTATGTATCACATCATTCTTCAGAGTTTTTGTGATGACTTTATTGTATATGAAACCGCTTTAAATTGCAAGAAAAACTTGTAAACCTATTTCTTTTATGTTATTCTTTTAGCAACCTATTTTCGGAGGTGTAATCATGGAATCACTATTTATCAAACTAGCTAAGCATCCAATTATCGAAACAGAACGCTTAGTACTTAGACCTGTAACACTTGATGATGCAGAAGCCATGTTTGAATATGCTTCAGACAAGGAAAATACGCGATTTACTTTTCCGACCAATCAAAGTCTAGAGGAAACTAAGAACAATATTGCTCAATTTTATCTAGCCAATCCCTTGGGGCGATGGGGAATTGAACTAAAAAGTACTGGAGAGTTTATCGGAACTATTGACCTGCACAAGATGGACACTGTTCTTAAGAAGGCAGCCATTGGTTATATTATCCATCAAAAATATTGGAATCAAGGTTTGACAACTGAAGCCAATCGTGCTGTAATTGAACTAGCTTTTGAAAAGATTGGAATGAATAAGTTGACGGCTCTTCATGATAAGGATAATCCTGCGTCAGGAAAGGTCATGGAGAAATCAGGCATGCGCTTTTCTCACGAAGAACCTTATGCTAGAATGGACAAAAAAGAACCAGGTCGAATCGTAACAAGAGTTCACTATGTCTTAACCAAGGAAGATTATTTTGCAAATAAGTAAGCAGTTGAAAAGATTTTTCAGCTGTTTTTTTCTTTCTCTTACGAATAAGCTAAGAGAGGAGAAAATATGGAAGAACTTATTGAGAAAATCAAAGAATATAAAATTATCGTTATCTGTGTTAGTTTGGGTTTGGTCTTGGGTGGATTTTTCCTCCTAAAACCAGTCGCTCAAACACCTGCTAAGGAAAGTAATTTGCAGTCTGAAGTTATAGCTGTTCCAAAGGATTCGACGGATGAAAAGGATGATAAAAATCAGAAGGAAGAAGTGGTGGAGCAAGACCTGATTACTGTCGATGTCAAAGGGGCTGTCAAAACACCAGGGATTTATGATTTGCCAGTTGGAAGTCGTATCAATGATGCTGTTCAAAAAGCTGGTGGACTGACAGATAATGCAGACAGTAAATCTATCAATCTTGCTCAGAAAATTAGTGACGAAGCACTTGTCTATGTTCCAACTAAGGAAGAAGCTACCAGTCAAGCAACACAATCAAATGCTTCTAACAGCAAGGAAAATAAGAAAGTCAATCTCAATAAAGCCAGTTTAGAGGAACTGAAACAAGTCAAAGGCTTAGGTGCTAAACGTGCTCAAGATATTATTGACCATCGTGATTCCAACGGTAAGTTTAAGTCAGTTGATGAGCTCAAAAAGGTTTCTGGTATTGGCGCAAAAACGATAGAAAAGTTAAAAGAGTATGTTACAGTGGATTAGTCGCTTTCCTTTCCCAAAAATCTATCTCAGTTTTCTTTTGCTATGGCTCTACTATGCTATCTTTTCAGCAAGTGTCTTAGCACTTTTGGGCTTTGCCTTTTTACTAGTCTGCCTCTTTTTCCAATTTCCATGGAAGACGGTAACCAAGGTTCTCTTGATTTGTGGACTTTTTGGGAATTGGTTTTTATTTCAAAAATGGCAGCAAGAAGAAGCCAGTCGGAATCTTCTAGACACGGTTGATACAGTGCGAATATTACCGGATACCATCAAGGTAAATGGAGATAGCTTATCTTTTCGTGGCAAGGCTGAGGGCAGACTCTTTCAGGTCTATTATAAACTCCAGTCAGAAGCTGAAAAAGAAAAATTTCAGCAGTTGTCTGATTTGCATGAAATGGTTGTGAAAGGCAAGTTAGCTAGTCCTCAAGGAGCCAGTAATTTTGCGGGTTTTGATTATCGAAACTATCTCAAAACGCAAGGAATTTATCAGACCTTGACTATATCAGAAATTGTGGAATTAAAGCAAATTTCCAGTTGGGATATTGGAGAAAATCTATCAAGTTTGCGGAGAAAAGCAGTTGTCTGGATAAAAAGGAATTTTCCCGATCCCATGCGCAACTATATGACCGGTCTTTTATTGGGGCATTTAGATACGGACTTTGAGGAAATGAATGAACTCTACTCGAGTCTAGGGATTATTCACCTTTTTGCTTTATCTGGAATGCAAGTCGGATTTTTCATGGATGCTTTCAAGAAGTTACTTCTGCGTTTGGGTTTGACGCAAGAGAAATTCAAATGGCTAGCCTACCCCTTCTCCTTAGTCTATGCAGGTTTGACAGGATTTCAGCCTCTGTTATTCGTAGTCTTCTACAAAAGCTATTGGCTCAGCATGGCTTTAAGTCACTGGATAATTTTGCTTTAACGATTCTTATTCTATTTCTTATCATGCCGAACTTTTTCTTAACTGCTGGAGGAGTTCTTTCCTGTGCTTATGCCTTTATCCTGACAATGACTGGTGAGGAAGTAGCAGGGATAAAAGGTTTGATTAGAGAGAGTTGTATTATTTCTTTGGGAATTCTGCCAATTCTATCTTTTTATTTTTCAGAATTTCAACCGTGGTCCATTCTCTTGACATTTGTCTTTTCATTCTTGTTTGACATGGTCCTATTGCCACTTTTATCGATTCTCTTCTGTCAGTCATTTATATATCCCATCACCCAGTTCAACTTTCTCTTTGAATGGCTAGAAAATATCATACGCTATATTTCTCAGCTATCTACGAGGCCTCTTGTTTTTGGTCAGCCGAGTCTTTGGATTTTAATCCTTCTTTTGATTTCTTTAGCTCTCATCTACGACTATCGAAAGAATTTGAAAAAAATATCTATGCTTGTCATAGTTGCCATCTCATTCTTTTTAGTAACCAAACATCCACTAGAAAATGAAATCACAGTCCTAGATATGGAACAGGGGCGAAGCATTTTCCTAAGAGACATGACAGGAAAGACCATACTACTGGATGTTGGTGAAAAGCTAGCAGTTGAAAAGAAAGAAGCCTGGCAGGAGAGGGTTTCCTCTAGCAATGTCAAACGTAGTTTAATTCCTTATCTGAAAAGTCGAGGAGTGGCCAAGATTGATCAGCTGGTTCTAACGACTAGTGATACTAAACAGTTAGATCATGTGTTAGAAATCAGTAAAGCCTTCCAGCTTGGAGAGATTCTAGTAACTGAAGAAACTCTATCACAGAGAGAATTTATAGATAAGCTGAAGGAGAGCAAAATCAAGGTAGCTGCTATCAAAACAGGACAGCAGTTACCTATTTTTGGGAATAGTTTAGAAGTAATCACTAGCCAAAATAGCGATGAAAAGGACTCAATGGTCTTGTATGGAAATTTACTAAACCAAACCTTTCTAGTTACTGGAAATATAGAGGAGAAGTTCTTAACCAAGTCTTATCCAAAAATCCAAGCAGATGTTGTGATAACTCATCAGCAAGCATCGAAGAAAAAGACAGATATCGAAATCTTCAAAAATGTACACCCTAAAATCACTGTTATTTCAATAGACAAGAAAAAATCATTTAAAGTTAAAAATGGGGAGAATAACCAAGAAGATAAAGAACTTGAGAATTTGGTATTAAAAACTGACAAAAAGGGCGCCATTCGTTTCAAGGGATGGACTACTTGGAATGTTGAAACTGTTCAATAACGTTTTCAGAGAAAACTAAACATTAAAATTGTCTAAACAATCATTCAAGGCTTGATTTTGAATCCTGTTTACTATAAAATAGTTAAGATTGGTGTCAAACTTTTATATTGCAAATAGGAGAAAACATGACAAAAACTTTGAAACGTCCTGAGGTTCTATCACCTGCAGGAACACTAGAAAAACTAAAAGTAGCTGTTCAATACGGAGCAGATGCTGTCTTTATCGGTGGTCAGGCCTATGGTTTACGTAGCCGTGCGGGAAACTTCACTTTCGAACAAATGGAAGAAGGAGTTCAGTTCGCGGCTAAGTATGGCGCTAAAGTTTATGTGGCTGCTAATATGGTTATGCACGAAGGAAATGAAGAAGGTGCCGGAGAATGGTTCCGTAAGTTGCGTGATATTGGTATTGCAGCGGTTATTGTTTCTGACCCAGCCTTGATTATGATTGCGGCAACTGAAGCACCAGGTCTTGAAATCCACCTTTCTACACAAGCTAGTGCGACCAACTATGAAACACTAGAATTCTGGAAAGAACTTGGATTGACTCGCGTCGTTTGGCGCGTGAGGTTTCCATGGAAGAACTGGCAGAAATCCGCAAACGCACAGACGTTGAAATCGAAGCCTTCGTACATGGAGCGATGTGTATTTCCTACTCTGGTCGTTGTACGCTCTCTAACCATATGAGTATGCGTGACGCCAACCGTGGTGGATGTTCACAATCTTGCCGTTGGAAATATGACCTTTACGATATGCCATTTGGTAAAGAACGTAAGAGTCTCAAGGGAGAAATTCCTGAAGAATTTTCAATGTCAGCTGTTGATATGTCTATGATTGACCATATCCCAGATATGATTGAAAATGGTGTGGATAGTTTGAAGATTGAAGGTCGTATGAAGTCTATCCACTATGTTTCAACAGTGACAAACTGCTACAAGGCTGCCGTTGATGCCTACCTTGAAAGTCCTGAAAAGTTTGAGGCTATTAAGCAAGACTTGATTGATGAAATGTGGAAGGTTGCCCAACGTGAATTGGCTACAGGTTTCTACTACGGAACACCATCTGAAAACGAACAACTATTCGGAGCACGCCGTAAGATTCCAGAATACAAGTTTGTGGCTGAAGTAGTAGCTTATGATGATGCAACGCAAACAGCAACTATTCGCCAACGTAACGTTATCAACGAAGGGGACCAAGTCGAATTCTACGGACCAGGTTTCCGCCATTTTGAAACTTATATCGAAGACCTTCATGATGCTAAAGGAAATAAAATTGATCGTGCACCAAACCCAATGGAACTCTTGACAATCAAGGTTCCTCAACCAGTACAAGCAGGTGATATGGTACGTGCTTTGAAAGAAGGCTTAATCAATCTTTACAAAGAAGATGGAACAAGCGTTACAGTTCGTGCCTAGATAAGGAAAGTCAATGGTTCAAGCTCATGGATTACTAGTAGATAATGAAAGCAGATGTGTTCATTACCATAGTGATAAAGATATCGTAGCGCTCCAGTGTTATGAGTGTCAGAAATACTATGCCTGTTATCAGTGTCACAATGAGCTTGAGGAACACATATTTTCTCCCTACCCTTTAAGACTTAAACAGGATAAACCCATCTTATGTGGTTCTTGTAAGAAGACACTAACTTATGAGGAGTATAGAGAAAAGGGTAGCTGTCCTTATTGTGCAGCACTCTTTAATCCAGCTTGCCAGAGTCACCATTCCTATTATTTTAAATAAGAAACGATAAATCCAGGTTTTAAAACTTGGATTTTTTTGTTTTTCAGAAAAAAATAGGAAAGATAAGGAAAATAACCTGAAAAAGACATTAAAATTTTTCTATATAATTGTCTTGAAAATCGTAAAAAAATAGAAATAAATGATTAGAAACGCTTTCAATGCTAGTAAAAAGTTGACAAAAGCAAATTTTAGGACTAAACTAGGGAAGTAAATTTATTTAAAAAAGGAGAATTCGTCATGAATTTAACATTTTTCGGTCTATGTCTTGCCTGTATGGGTGTATCTCTTGCAGAAGGATTTTTGATGAACGGTTTGTTCAAATCTGCAGCACGCCAACCAGATATCATCCCTCAATTGCGTAGTTTGATGATCTTGGGGGTTGCCTTTATTGAAGGAACTTTCTTCATAACTCTCGTATTTTCATTTATCATCAAATAAAGAGAAGTATAAAATGGAAAAGGGAGGATTCTAGATGGAAGAAAGTATCAATCCAACCATCAATATTGGTCCTGTTACCTTTGATTTAACCTTGACAGCAATGACTTTGTTGTCTGTGGCACTGATTTTTGGCTTTATCTATTGGGCAAGTCGTAATATGACTGTGAAACCCAAAGGAAAGCAAAATGTACTAGAGTATCTCTATGACTTTGTAGTCGGATTTACAGAACCCAACGTAGGTTCTCGGTACATGAAAGATTACTCACTCTTTTACTTGTGTTTGTTTCTTTTTATGGTCATCGCAAATAATCTTGGTTTGATGGCAAAACTTCAAACTACAGATGGGACAAACCTTTGGACATCGCCAACTGCAAATCTTTCATTTGACCTTGTCTTGTCGTTCTGTATTATTGTGATGGCACACATTGAGGGGATTCGTCGTCGTGGGATTAAACAATACCTAAAAGGTTTTGTAACTCCTGCATTTATGACACCGATGAATCTACTTGAAGAATTCACGAATTTCCTTTCTCTTGCTTTGCGGATTTTTGGGAATATATTTGCAGGTGAAGTAATGATAAGCTTGCTTCTCTTACTTTCACATCAGGCTATTTTTTGGTATCCAGTCGCATTTGGGGCAAACTTAGTTTGGACTGCATTTTCCGTGTTCATTTCTTGTGTACAAGCCTATGTCTTTACACTATTATCCTCTATGTACCTAGGAAATAAAATTAATGATGAAGAGTAGAAAGGAGTAAATGATGCACGTAACAGTAGGTGAATTGATTGGTAACTTTATTTTAATTGCTGGCTCTTTTATCCTTTTGATTTTCTTAGTCAAAAAATACGCATGGTCAAACTTGACAAGTGTCTTCGAAGAACGCGCAGAAAAGATTGCTGCTGATATTGATGGTGCTGAACAAGCTCGTCAAAAAGCAGAAACTCTTGCTCAAAGCGTGAAGATGAATTAGCAGGTAGCCGAAGCGAAGCTAAAACTATCATCGAGAATGCTAAGGAAACAGCTGAAAAGAGCAAATCAGATATTCTGGCTGAAGCCAAGCTAGAAGCTGGTCGCTTGAAAGAAAAAGCTAACCAAGAAATTGCGCAAAACAAAGCTGAGGCTTTACAAAGCGTTAAAGGTGAGGTAGCAGATTTGACAGTTAGCCTAGCTGGAAAAATTATCTCACAAAACCTTGACGGTCATGCCCATAAAGAACTCATTGATCAGTATATCGATCAGCTAGGAGAAGCTTAATGGACAAAAAGACAGTAAAGGTAATTGAAAAATACAGCATGCCTTTTGTCCAATTGGTGATTGAAAAAGGAGAAGAAGATTCTATCTTCTCAGACTTGACCCAGATTAAGCAAGTCGCTGAAGAAACAGACTTGCCTTCTTTTTTGGCTCAGGTAGATGTTGATGAGTCTGACAAGGAAAAAACAGTCAGTTATTTCCAAGATTCTGCATCGCCATTATTACAAAACTTCATTCAAGTTCTGTTGTACAATCATCGATCAAATCTTTTTTATGAAGTGATTGTAGATTGTTTAAACCGTCTTGAGAGAGAAACGAATCGTTTTGAAGTAACGATTATGTCTGCTCATCCTCTAACAGATGAACAAAAAGAACGTTTGCTTCCAATTATAGAGAAAAAGATGTCTTTAAAAGTGCGTAGCATTAAAGAAGAAATCGACGATAGTTTAATCGGTGGTTTTGTTATTATCGCCAATCACAAGACAATTGATGTTAGTATTAAACAACAACTTAAAGTTGTTAAGGAAATTTGAAATAGAAAGTGGTGTTCTTTTGGCAATTAACGCACAAGAAATCAGCGCTTTAATTAAGCAACAAATTGAAAATTTCAAACCCAATTTTGATGTGACTGAAACTGGTGTTGTAACATACATCGGGGACGGAATTGCGCGTGCTCATGGCCTAGAAAATGCCATGAGTGGAGAGTTGTTGATTTTTGAAAACGGCTCTTATGGTATGGCGCAAAACTTAGAATCAACTGATGTTGGTATTATCATCCTTGGAGATTTTACAGATATCCGCGAAGGCGATACCATTCGTCGTACAGGAAATCATGGAAGTTCCAGTTGGTGATAGCTTGATTGGACGTGTCGTGGATCCACTTGGTCGTCCAGTAGATGGGCTTGGTCCAATCGACACAAACAAAACTCGTCCAGTTGAAGCGCCAGCTCCTGGGGTTATGCAACGTAAATCAGTATCACAACCATTGCAAACTGGTTTGAAAGCTATTGATGCCCTTGTTCCAATCGGTCGTGGACAACGTGAGTTGATTATCGGTGACCGTCAAACAGGGAAAACTACCATTGCTATCGATGCAATCTTGAACCAAAAAGGTCAAGATATGATTTGTATCTATGTAGCGATTGGTCAAAAAGAATCAACAGTTCGTACACAAGTAGAAACACTTCGTCAGTACGGAGCCTTGGATTACACAATCGTTGTGACAGCGTCAGCTTCACAACCTTCTCCATTGCTTTTCCTTGCACCTTATGCAGGGGTTGCTATGGCCGAAGAATTTATGTACCAAGGTAAGCATGTCTTGATCGTTTATGATGACTTATCTAAACAAGCGGTAGCTTATCGTGAACTTTCTCTCTTGCTCCGTCGTCCACCAGGTCGTGAAGCCTTCCCAGGGGATGTATTCTACCTTCATAGCCGTCTACTTGAACGTTCAGCTAAAGTTTCGGATGAATTGGGTGGAGGATCTATCACAGCCCTTCCGTTTATCGAGACACAAGCCGGAGATATCTCAGCCTATATCGCTACAAACGTAATCTCTATTACGGATGGACAAATCTTCCTAAGTGATAGTCTCTTTAATGCAGGTATCCGTCCAGCTATTGATGCGGGTTCTTCCGTATCTCGTGTTGGTGGTTCTGCACAGATTAAGGCCATGAAGAAAGTTGCTGGTACACTCCGTATCGACCTTGCTTCATACCGTGAGTTGGAAGCCTTCACTAAATTTGGTTCTGACTTGGATGCGGCTACTCAGGCTAAATTGAACCGTGGTCGTCGTACTGTAGAAGTATTGAAACAACCTGTTCACAAACCATTACCTGTTGAGAAACAAGTTACTATTCTCTATGCTTTGACCCATGGTTTCTTGGATACAATTCCTGTAGACGATATCGTTCGTTTCGAAGAAGAGTTCCATACGTTCTTTGATGCTCAACATCCTGAAATTTTGGAAACCATTCGTGAAACAAAAGACTTGCCAGATGAAGCAGTCTTGGATGCTGCGATTACTGAGTTTCTCAATCAATCAAGCTTCCAATAAGAATAGAGGTGTCAGATGGCAGTATCTCTAAATGATATTAAAACAAAAATCGCCTCAACAAAAAATACTAGTCAAATTACTAACGCTATGCAGATGGTTTCTGCAGCTAAGTTAGGTCGTTCTGAAGAAGCAGCACGTAACTTCCAAGTTTATGCACAAAAAGTACGTAAACTGGTTACAGATATCCTTCACGGAGATGGCGCTGGCGGATCAACTAACCCTATGTTGATCAGTCGCCCCGTCAAAAAAACAGGGTATATCGTCATTACATCTGACCGTGGTCTTGTTGGAGGATATAATTCTTCAATCTTAAAAGCTGTCATGGAAATCCAGCAAGAATATCATCCTTCAGGTGATGACTTTGAGGTCATTTGTATCGGTGGTATGGGAGCCGATTTCTTCAAATCACGTGGTATTCAGCCAATCTATGAATTGCGTGGACTTGCAAGTCAACCAAGTTTTGATGAAGTTCGTAAAATTATCACAAAAACGATTGAAATGTATCAAAATGAACTTTTCGATGAGCTCTATGTTTGCTACAACCACCACGTGAATACATTGACAAGTCAAATGCGTGTAGAACAGATGCTTCCAATCGTGGACTTGGATCCAAATGAAGCAGATGATAACTATAGCTTGACCTTTGACCTTGAAACAAGTCGTGAAGAAATCTTGGATCAATTGCTACCACAGTTTGCAGAAAGTATGATTTATGGTGCTATTATTGATGCCAAGACAGCTGAAAATGCTGCAGGTATGACAGCCATGCAAACAGCGACTGATAATGCAAAAAAAGTCATTAATGATTTGACAATCCAGTATAACCGTGCCAGACAGGCGGCGATTACACAAGAAATCACAGAAATCGTGGCAGGAGCTAGTGCTTTAGAATAAAGCCATCCTGCTCAAATGAATGAACTTAGGACCTAGCAATACTAGGAACCGACAGTATCTTATATAGAATAGGAGAAGGAGATGAGTTCAGGTAAAATTGCTCAGGTTATCGGACCCGTTGTAGACGTTTTGTTTGCAGCAGGGGAAAAACTTCCTGAGATTAACAATGCACTTGTCGTCTACAAAAATGACGAAAAGAAAACAAAAATCGTCCTTGAAGTAGCCTTAGAGTTGGGGGATGGTATGATTCGTACCATCGCCATGGAATCAACAGATGGTTTGACTCGTGGAATGGAAGTATTGGACACAGGTCGTCCAATCTCTGTACCAGTAGGTAAAGAAACCTTGGGACGTGTCTTCAACGTTTTGGGAGATACCATTGACTTGGAAGCTCCTTTTGGAGAAGACGCAGAACGCCAGCCAATTCATAAAAGCACCTACTTTTGATGAGTTGTCTACCTCTTCAGAAATCCTCGAAACAGGGATTAAGGTTATCGACCTTCTTGCCCCTTATCTTAAAGGTGGTAAGGTCGGACTCTTCGGTGGTGCCGGAGTTGGTAAGACAGTCTTGATTCAAGAATTGATCCACAACATTGCCCAAGAACACGGTGGTATCTCAGTATTTACTGGTGTTGGGGAACGTACTCGTGAAGGGAACGACCTCTACTGGGAAATGAAAGAATCAGGCGTTATCGAGAAAACAGCCATGGTATTTGGTCAGATGAATGAACCACCAGGAGCACGTATGCGTGTTGCCCTTACTGGTCTGACAATCGCTGAATACTTCCGTGATGTTGAAGGCCAAGACGTTCTACTCTTCATTGACAATATCTTCCGTTTCACACAAGCTGGTTCAGAAGTATCTGCCCTTTTGGGTCGTATGCCTTCAGCCGTTGGTTACCAGCCAACACTCGCAACTGAAATGGGTCAATTGCAAGAACGTATCACTTCAACTAAGAAAGGTTCTGTAACCTCTATCCAGGCTATCTACGTGCCAGCGGATGACTATACTGACCCAGCGCCAGCAACAGCCTTCGCTCACTTGGATTCAACTACCAACTTGGAACGTAAATTGGTTCAATTAGGTATCTACCCAGCCGTTGACCCACTTGCTTCAAGTTCACGTGCCTTGGCACCTGAAATCGTTGGAGAAGAACACTACGCAGTTGCGGCTGAGGTCAAACGTGTTCTTCAACGTTACCATGAGTTGCAAGATATCATTGCCATCCTTGGTATGGATGAACTTTCTGATGAAGAAAAGACTTTGGTTGCTCGTGCCCGTCGTATTCAGTTCTTCCTTTCACAAAACTTCAACGTTGCGGAACAATTTACTGGTCAACCAGGTTCTTATGTTCCAGTAGCGGAAACAGTTCGTGGATTTAAGGAAATTCTTGACGGAAAACACGATCATCTCCCAGAAGATGCCTTCCGTGGAGTAGGTTCAATCGAAGATGTTATTGCTAAGGCTGAAAAAATGGGATTTTAAGAGGTGATCTATGGCTCAGTTAACTGTCCAGATCGTGACACCAGATGGCCTCGTCTATGATCACCATGCCAGCTTTGTATCGGTTCGAACTCTGGATGGTGAGATGGGGATCTTGCCACGACATCAAAATATGATTGCGGTATTAGCAGTTGATGAAGTTAAAGTCAAACGTATTGATGATGCTTCTCATGTTAACTGGATAGCAGTAAACGGAGGAATCATCGAGATTGCTAATGATGTCATTACCATTATTGCAGACTCAGCTGAGCGTGCTCGTGATATCGATATTAGCCGTGCAGAACGTGCCAAACTTCGTGCAGAACGTGAAATAGAAGAAGCACAAGACAAACACTTGATTGACCAAGAGCGTCGTGCTAAGATTGCATTACAACGTGCTATTAACCGAATCAATGTCGGAAATAAACTATAAAAAAATGAACTTGATTTGAGAATCAAGTTCATTTTTTATGTTTAAAAATGTGACGCAAACTGCTTCGGGAACGTGGAAATCATTGGAAAGTTCTGCAAGACGACCAGTCTCTGGATTACGTTTAAAGACAGTTGCATTATCAGAATCCTGGTGAACAGCGATAAGAAATTCTTGATCTGGTGAGAGAATAAAGTCTCGAGGAGTTTTTCCGTTTGTAGGAACGAATTCCAACAATTCTAAACTACCATCAGCTAGAATAGTGTAAACTACAATAGAATCGTGACCACGGTTTGATGCATACAGATATTTTCCATCTTGTGAGAGACGAATTGCAGCAGTTCCATTAAAGTCATTAAATCCTTCAGGAAGAGTAGAAATAACTTGCATTTTTTCAAATGCACCAACACCATCATAAATCAATACTTCAATTGTACTATTGAGTTCACAGATGAGATAAGCAATCTTGTAGTGGTTGTGAAAAACAAGGTGACGTGCACCAGCACCAGGACTACAGTTGTAGGTAGTTAGCTTATTTAGTTTTCCTTCTGGATTGACATCGTAAGTAGTAACCTCATCAGTACCTAAATCGCAAGTGACTAAATACTGATCTGGTGTTAAATCTGTAAAGTGTACATGTGGAGAAGCTTGATTTTCATGGGGACCATGACCGCTATGCTGAACTGCATCAGCCAATTCTAAACTACCATCTTCTTTACGTTTATAGACCAAAACTTGTCCCTTATGATAGTTTGCACCATATACTAGGCCACGTTTCTCATCAACTGCAACATAACAGTGAGGAGCGCCTTCTGTCACAACATGGTTTAGCAAAGTACCATCAGTTTGATAGGCAGCAATTCCACCTTGACCATCTTTGCTACCGACAGTGTAGAGGTGATTTTCTTGATCAAATGCAAGATAGGTAGGACTTGGCTCAGCAGCAAATAGTTTAAGATTGGATAGTTGCCCAGTTTCTGTATCAAAATCAGCTTGATAAATCCCTTGGGATAAACGACGTGTGTAAGTTCCGAAATAAATTGTTTCAATCATAGCTATACCTCTAAATAAAGATGTTTCTATTATATCATAAATTAGGAGACCTGAAAAAAATAGTGAAAAAAGTATGAAACATCTAAGTATAAAATTAGTAAAAAGCAAGGTCGCTTTGTTAAAGTGCTCAATCGTCACCTCAACACTTTTAAAAAAACAGTTTATTCCCTATAAAAATGGTATAATGAAAGGACAAAGGAAAGGAAGTAGATATGGAACAAAAAGAGAAACATTTTAATTTATCTTGGTTTTTTTAAATGGTTTTTTTAGATAATAAGGCTGTTACTGTATTTTTTTGGTAGCCTTGTTACTAGGTCTGAATATTTTTTTATTTTTAAGTAAGATTAGTTTTTTATTTATCCCTGTTGTGGATTTTTTATCGGTTGTCATGTTACCTGTTATTTTATCAGGATTGCTTTTTTATTTGTTAAATCCACTGGTGGATTTGATGGAGAAGTATAAGATAAATCGTGTCTTAGCCATTAGTATTATCTTTGTCATTATTGCCCTACTCTTGATTATTGGTCTGGCCGTTGCGATTCCAAATCTTCAACGTCAAGTAGTTATTTTTGCGCAAAATGTACCAAATTATCTCGAAGATGCTGACAGAGTTATTGATGATCTTGTAACTAAGCGGTTACCAGATGACTTTAGACCTCAACTAGAACAGGTTCTGGCTCAATTCTCAACACAAGCAACTGCTTGGGCAAGTAATATTTCATCAAAGCTGTGAACTGGGTAAGTGCTCTTATTAGTGGAACGTCACAAGTCATTGTTGCTTTGATTATCATGCCCTTTATGCTCTTTTATCTCCTTAGAGATGGAAGAGGTTTGAGAGATCATATCACTCAATTCTTACCAAATAAATTGAGAGAACCAGTAGGTAAGGTTCTAACGGATGTGAACCAACAACTTTCTAACTATGTTAGAGGACAAATTACTGTTGCTGTTATTGTAGCGATTATGTTTATCATCTTCTTTAAGATTATTGGTTTGAGATATGCAGTGACTCTTGGAATTACTGCTGGGGTTTTAAATCTTATCCCTTATCTTGGAAGTTTCCTTGCCATGCTACCAGCTCTGGTCTTAGGTTTAATTGCTGGACCAGTTATGCTCTTGAAAGTTATTATCGTTTTTATCGTAGAGCAGACAATTGAAGGTCGTTTTGTATCTCCATTGATTCTAGGTAGTCAATTAAACATCCATCCAATCACGATTCTATTTGTTTTGTTGACGTCTGGTTCTATGTTTGGTGTTTGGGGAGTCCTATTAGGAATTCCTGTTTATGCTTCAGCAAAAGTTGTTATTTCAGCGATTTTTGAATGGTATAAAAAAGTTAGTGGTTTGTATGAGTTAGAAGAGGAGGTTGAAGGTGAGCAATAGTCAAGAAATGCTTGAAGCTTTGGATCAGCAAGATTTAACAAAAGCTGATCACTATTTTCAAAAAGCCTTGGTAGAAGACCCTGATGATCTTCTTCTGGAACTGGCTTATTATCTAGAAGGTATTGGTTTTTATCCACAAGCTCGTCAAATCTATGAAAAACTAGCTCCAATATTTTCAGAAGTAAATCTCAATCTAGCTAGTATTGCAAGCGAAGACGGACAAATTGAAGAAGCGTTTGCCTATCTAGAAGAAATTCAACCCAATAGCGATTCTTATGTATCTGCGCTTGTTTTAAAGGCTGATTTCTATCAAATGGAAGGATTGACGGATGTAGCTCGTGAGAAGCTCTTAGAAGCTCTTAATTACTCTGATGATCCTCTATTGATTTTTGGGCTAGCAGAGTTAGATAGTGAACTTGGAAATGATTTAGAAGCAATTAAGGGCTATGCTCAACTGGATAATCGTGAAATATATGAGCAGACAGGGATTTCGACCTATCAACGAATTGGAACTGCCTATGCTCGACTTGGAAAGTTTGAATCAGCCATAGAGTTTTTAGAAAAATCTTTAGAGTTAGAGTATGACGATCAGACTGCTTTTGAATTAGCAAGTCTTTACTTTGATCAAGAGGAATTTCAAAAGGCAGTTTTATATTTTAAACAGCTGGATACTATTTCTCCAGATTTTGAAGGGTATGAATATGGTTACAGTCAGGCTCTACATAAGGAACACCAGACTGAGCAGGCCTTACTGATTGCTCAACAAGGTTTGGAAAAAAATCCATTCGAGACACGTTTACTACTCCTTGCTTCACAATTATCTTACGAATTGCATCAACCTGAGCAGGCGGAAGCTTATCTTCTTCAAGCCCAAGAAGATGCGGAAGACCAAGAAGAAATCCTCTTGCGACTAGCAACCATGTATCAGGAGCAAGAAAGGTATGAGGATATTCTAGCCTTAGAAGTATATGAGCCAGAAAATCTCTTGACTAAGTGGATGATTGCACGGAGTTACCAAGAAACTGAAGATTTGGATGCTGCCTATGAATCTTATCAGGCATTGGTTCTAGAACTCAAGGAAAATCCTGAGTTTTTAGAGCAATACATTCATCTATTACGCGAACTTGGAAGGTTTGAAGAAGCAAAAGAACAGATTCAACACTATCTCAAGTTGGTTCCTGATGACATACAGATACAAGATTTGTATGAACGTTTATGATAAATGAACAGTAGTCGTCTTAGCAGGCGACTATTTTTGATAAAATGAAAGATTTAAAAAAATCTATAAATTCCATCCTAAAAATGAATAAATACAGTATGAATTTTTTTAGCTTTTTTTGATATAATTGTTATAGTTAAATTGAAAAAACTCACTCAAAAAGTGAAACATAGAAAGATTTGAATTATGACACAAGTAAAAATCGTAACAGATTCTTCTGTTACCATTGAACCAGAAGTGGTCAAAGAATTAAATATTACCGTCGTTCCGCTCTCTGTAATGATTGATAGTGTTCTTTATTCGGATGCTGATCTTGAAGAAGGGGGAATTTCTTCGCTTGATGAAAGAGAGTAAAAATCTGCCTAAAACAAGTCAACCCCCTGTTGGACTCTTTGCTGAGATCTTTGATGAGTTGAGTAAAGACGGTAGTCAAATTTTAGCCATTCATATGTCTCATGCCTTATCAGGAACTGTCGAAGCAGCTCGTCAGGGTGCAAGTTTGTCAACGGCTAATGTGACTGTATTGGATAGTTCCTTTACAGATCAAGCCCTAAAATTTCAAGTAGTTGAAGCAGCTAAGTTAGCTCAAGAAGGACAAGACATTGAGACAATTGTGGCTCATGTTGAAGAAGTAAAGAAGAACACAGAGCTCTATATTGGTGTTTCTACCTTGGAAAACCTTGTTAAAGGTGGTCGTATTGGTCGAGTGACAGGTCTTTTAAGCTCTCTATTAAATATCCGCGTAGTCATGCAGATGAAAGATGATGAATTGCAACCAATCGTTAAAGGACGTGGAGCTAAAACCTTTAAGAAATGGTTGGATGAACTAGTTGCAAAACTGTCAGAGCGTTCTGTTGCAGAAATTGGTATTTCCTATTCTGGAACTCGGGACTGGGCAGAAGAGATGAAAGAAATCCTACAACCATTCGTTGAAAAACCAATCTCTGTACTTGAAACAGGTTCTATTATTCAGACCCATACAGGTGAAAATGCTTGGGCTATTTTGGTCAGATACGAGTCCTAAAAAAATAAAGAAAATAGCAAGAAATAGCGTTTTTGACTTGACCTACAAGAGAATTTAGGATATGATTGTAATTGTTAATTAGAAAATATTTGGAGGAATTATTAACATGGCAAACAAACAAGATTTGATCGCTAAAGTAGCAGAAGCTACAGAATTGACAAAGAAAGACTCAGCAGCAGCAGTTGATGCTGTATTTGCAGCAGTAGCTGATTACCTTGCAGCTGGTGAAAAAGTTCAATTGATCGGTTTTGGTAATTTCGAAGTTCGTGAGCGTGCAGCACGTAAAGGTCGCAACCCACAAACTGGTAAAGAAATCACTATCGCAGCTTCAAAAGTTCCAGCATTCAAAGCTGGTAAAGCTCTTAAAGACGCTGTTAAATAATGAATTTAGAAAAAGCCTATTGTATCAAGCTTTCTAGCTTGGTCGATAGGCTTTTTTGTGTATAGGGGGCAAAAAGGGAGCAGGAGAGAACAGTATTTTCTATACCAGTCATAGATTTTAAGCTCTACTATTGTTAAGAATAGGGAGGCTGAGAAGCCTATCTCAAGTTATGCTTGTAGGCCACCATCCATACAATTGGTACTAAATGGATAGCAAACAAGGATGGTGAGAAGAGTTTCCTTTCAAGTACTGAGCCCTTTATAGAGTTTCTTGACAGAGTTATTGAAAGGGATTACAATTATATAAAAGAAGTTAGGAGGAAAGGAAGATGATTATTTCAACTACGGGAATTGAAGGCAAGAAAATCCTAGCCTACAAAGGAATCGTCTTTGGTGAAGTGGTTGCTGGTGTTAATATGTTCAAAGATATGGCTGCTGGCTTCCGTAATGTTTTTGGAGGACGACCTAGTAGTTATGAAGGCGAGTTGACTCAAGCAAGAGAAGAAGCTCTAGCAGAAATGATGGAGCGTGCAAGTGAACGTGGAGCAAATGCTATTATAGGTATAAAAATGGACTATGAAACTTTAGGGGCTGAAAATGGTATGCTGATGGTCACTTGTAGTGGTACAGCAGTTGTGGTTGACTCCTAATTTGAAGAAACAAAAAAAGAACAGTCGAAACTGTTCTTTTTATGATTATTTGAGACCGTATTTTACAAAGATATACTCTATAGTGTTTAAATCCTTATTAAATCAACGTTTCTAAAAGGGATACAGCTGTAAAATATTATATATATACCGTATTGTTAAACCAAGACGGTACCAAAAAGGTACCAAAAATTAAGGTTTCGGAGTTTATAAAATAAAGAAAGATGTCTCAGGTGTTTGAGATTTTTTTTTGACAAGAAAAAACTCTTGAATATAATCCAAGAGTAAAACGAATAGGACCAGTGGTGGAGCGGGTTCTTTACAGCATAAAGCTGAAGGCAGTACCTAACCTGTACCTAAAACAAGTACCTTTGAGCAAACTGTTACCAGTCACCCGACAAACATCCTATCCTTGGTTATAGTTTAGGATAAATAAGAGAAAATGTCAATAATAATTTTTATTAACTTAGAAGTTTGTAATATTTGACTTCTTTGCTTATAAAATTAAGAAAGTTGTCTCAACTATTTGGGCTTTTTTTATTGACTTTTTTTGTAATGAATGAGATAATAAGAACACGAAGAAGTATCTCATAGATACACCAAACCCCCGAGGACGGCCAGGTCTCTCGAGGGTTTTTTTGTGGTGTTTTGGGCTAGCCTTAGCGTTTGTCCTCGTCATCTAGCCACTTGATGAGATAGTGAGCCAGTATCTCAACCGTGATTCCGAGTAAGAGCTCGAAGAAGTAACTCATAGAACAACACCTCCTTTCGCATTAATTTGCGGAAGGTAGCTTCAGCAATTTGTATTATATCACAATAAAAGACTCTAAACTAGAGCCTTTTATAATTTATCTTAAAAATCGTCGTAGTGCTTTAGTTGACTGCCGTACAGAGCGGTCAAGAAAGCGTAATGTAGAAAATGCAAGCATCCAACCAAATAATGTTTTTCTCATAGCGTTACCTCCTCACTAAATAGTATACCACAGCTTATTTTTTAGCTGCGATTCCCTCGATGGTTTTCTGATTGAAAAAATCGATTTTTTCAATCGGAGTCATATTGCGATATGTTTTGATAAAATCACGATAAATCAGATACTTTTTATCAGGGTCAAGTAAGTCATTAAAGAGTTTAATAACTCCAGTTTTAAAGCTATCAATATCCTCAATAACAAGAAGAATATAAGGTGATTTTTGTATTAGATGGATGTTATAGTTATCCTTGAGACGAATTTCTAAAACATTGATAGCCAGGGCATTTGACCAAAACGATTCTCCCTGTTCATCTGAGGTAAAATAAGGCTCAATAATGCTGAGTGGATAGGCTGATGTTAAATAGTTACCAGTGATTTCTTTAAAAACTGACTGTAGAAAGCCCAGTAATGTTTTTCCAGAAAATGTATCAGGTTGTTTAATTTTGTGTACTAAAGGTTTGTTAATATTGTTCATCTTTTTCTCCTTGTTCATTTATTCCATGGTTCTCTTGACAACAAGTAACCTAGTCTTTTTTAGCCTTTGGCAATCGGTCGTCAGCTTTTCAGCCTGACGACTCGACTGACTTTAGTCTAAAGTCGACTAGCTTGTTATCAAGAGACTTTCACGGCATAAAGTGCTTAAAATATATTTTTTTCAATCATGTTTTTAAAGCTCCGAGCGACTGACATAATGGCTATTCTTGGTGGACGTATTTGATTTATGACATGTAACATTCTGCTGAATTCTTTAGGATGCATGTAATTTCTTGCTGTTTTGCGCCAAAGCGCAAGTTTTTTATTTACAGCATTTAATTGTTCACCTAATCGTTTTATACTTTCATTGAGTTTTTTATTTGCGTGTTTTAGTTTATCGACTTCTGATTTTAGTGTACGATTTTCAGATAATATGTGATCACTCTTCATCAGTTCTTTAGCTAAGTTATTCTGTTTAGAAAGTGATTGCTGTAATTGCTGTTCAAGGTTGCTGTTTTCATGCCTTAGCCTATTATTATCCAGGGCATGTTGGGAGACAGTATGAAAGAGTCTGTCATAGGTTGCTTTATCCATTTTTAGTTTTCCGTCAAATGTACGTCTGACTAATTTGTCTTTTTTCATTTCTTCAATCTGTAGAGGTTGAATAGACTCCAAAACAGCTATATCATCTAGTAAAGCATCTTTCTCTTTTTCGTGTTGCTTGATTTTTTCTGTAGTTTGCTTTTCCTGTTTTTCTAGTTGCTTTAGTTTTTGGGTTTTATCAACTATCTTTTTATCAGTATCATCTAGTAAGCGTTGCTTTTCTTTAAATTCTGCTGTTTCGAGGTGTTTCTTCTTGCTATCAGACTCCCCACGTTGCAAATTATATCCATGTTCGTTCAGGTATTTAGGAAATGCCTCCTGGATCTCTTTCAGTTGGTCACGACTGCCAAATAATGACTTAGAGCTTAACTTGCCATTTTGCATAGGTATAAGTCCTAGGTGCATATGTGGCGTACTCTCGTCAAGATGTACCATAGCATAAGCGATATTACTATTACCGTATCTTTCAGCAAAGAAATTTTTTGCTGTTTCAAAAAAGTCCTTAATCTGATCCGAACTCATATTTTCAAAAAATGCTTTATCTGATGTAATAATCCATTCATTACACAAAACGGCATCTTTACGTAGAGCACGTTTGGAAATTTTATTATCGTTGATGTATTGTTTAATCTGCCTATCGTAAGGGATAGAGCGGTCACGGTCGGTTAATTCATAATTTAGGTGAGTCTTATCTGGGTCAATATCCTTGTTCGAGTGATTTTCAAAAATTCGTTCATTGTGACGATAGGCACCACCAAGATTTCCAGATTTCATTTTTTGCATCCTAGCTACTGCATAACTCATAGTTTGTTCCTTTCTCGGCTCAAAGGGTCGCCGAGCTGGTGGCGGAAGATTGCCACCAGGATTAAGTGACCCATAGGGTAGATTTTTTCCTGAAGGATCGGCACGACTTCCATGTAAAGTGTAACGCACTACACTTTACTCCGTAAATGTGCGTTCTCCGAAGGGTCTTGCAGACGGCACATCGCTCCGAATACAGGAGCGACATCGAACCACCTCTCGAGCCACAAGAGGAGTTTCGACTATACTCGCCAAAGCGAGTAGGGCACTCTATCAGTGCCCCAGGGTCGGACGCTTCGCATTGTCCGACAAATGCCGTCAGAAGACGGCAAAGGCTAAAGCTACAAGGAAAGCTATAGATACAGTAGTGAGTGCAATCATTAAGTAAAATCGATGTTGTTCCAATCGTTCAGCATAATCTGCCCAAGCTTTTAAATTTTGTTGCTCACTCTTCCTATAGCCTTTCAGTAGTTGCAAATCTTGTTCTAGTTGCTTGCCTTGTTCTTTCGCCTCCTCTAATTCTTTCTCAAGTTTAATCACATCATTTTCAAAATGATAATCTTCAAGTATTCTAATGCCTATTAAATCAAGGTTTTCAACCTTTTGGTTGTCTAGGTATAAATGACCTTTCAACCTCTCTTTATATTTTGGAGAGCGTATCCGTTTATAGATGGATTGACTACTAACTCCCAGGCTATCAGCGTAGTCTTTTATTCTCATTTTAGGCCTCGTAACTCCTTGTTAATACTGGATTTTCAACCAAATGGTTGAAAGCTATTTTTTGTTTCTCTTCCCCCATAATAAGCAAGCTGTTTTTCTAATACTGGTCGTTCATGTTTTAATAAATCTTTCATCAACTGCAGATAGTCAGTATCAGATGTTTGATAGGTTTCTAAAATCTTCTTATACTTAGTTCTTGTATTTCTATGTAATTTTTGCCAAACATTTTTATTGCGTGTATATGCGACTAAATATATCTGAGTTTCAACTGGCAAGTCATCAAATACAAAAGGTTTAAAGATAACAGAGTCAATGACCTCGAATATTTCTTCAACCGAGCGACTGCGGAGCTGAAATTCTAAGCGCCACCAATGCTGGAACTGCTGGGCAAATTTCTTGTCTTCCTCAGAGCCATTTTCTAATTGTTCAACTTTTTTATTATAGAGCCTGATTTGCTTTTCTGACCTGGAGGCGCCTAGATATTTAGTTTCTAGTTTGCCATTCTGGTCTCTCCATTCTTTGGTAGCAGTAGGGCGACCTTTCTTTTCAAGAATAAACTCACTACAATCAACTTCAAATATATCAAAAGCTAAATCAACCCGAGAGATTGCAATATCTTCAAGATATGGTATAATTGTATCTAAGATATTAATATCAATCTGTCGGAGTTTATTGGGGTTAAACTCTATCCTGAAAGGGCGAGCATTAAAGGCTTGTCCTTTTAATTTGTCGTAATCTAGGAGGAGTCTAACGTGACTTCCGTCCCGAGTGATTGCCCTAAACATATCAGTCATAGCAGTCTGGACTATAATGGCTGTATGGTTTTCTATCAAACTTTTGAGATCAAGGAGTTTGATAGGTTTGATATAAGCTGTAATAGTGATGTTGTCCAAGCTAACTTTTAATTCCAAATCAACCTCCTTTTTTTAAGGGTTACCTATTGTCCTTTTTCTTGTCTGAAATATTTGTCAGCAAGATTTTCAATATAGTTCATGATACAAATATAGAAATGAGCGAATAGACTTATAAATAAAGGAACTAGGAACACTATCAAAAGCGAACGCACTCCTGAGAGCCACATTATAAAGATAAAGGCAAAAGGCACAAGAGCGATAAAATATCCTGATATAACCTTGTTTGTTAAGTTTTTCATATAAAACCTTCTTTCTTTTAGAGGTCGCCTATCGGCGCCTCTTTTTTGTCTGCGCAAAGACCTCCGTAAAATGACATTCTTGGGGGAGCAACCCCAAGCCGACTTCGTCGGACCATTTTCATTTTGCTACGGTCAAACTTGCCAAAAAACGGGTGTAGTAAATGCACATCAGATGTGCACATAGCGGGCTGTTAGAGGAGCCCGCGTTATAAATTTTGAGAAAGCTCAAAAATTTAGTCTCAAAATACCATTTTCAAAATATTTTTCATAGTTGTTTTCATAGCTGCTTTAGGACTAAAAAAATTTTTGTAAATCTGAAACAGATTTTTGAAAAAAAGGTCAACTCTTTCAATCAAAAAAATATTTCTAGTATTTTTTTCGATGATATCTTCAGGGGAATCTGCTTGTTTTTCTTGTATTTAAAGAATCGGTCTTTAGCTTTTTTCATTTCTCCTAAATCATCAGACACATCAGCAAATAGCAACTTATGCAATTCAAACCAAGGCAATTCAGATTGCTTACGGACAATCTCAAAATTTCTCCAAAAACGTCTACCTTCATCTAGCTTTTCAAATTTCTTAAATAAATTCTCTCGTTCTGCTTTACGGTACTCTTTGGGCAAGAGTGTCCCAACATATTCTGGAGTCATGTTCGAATAGATGGCTTCTTTTGTTACAACAATGGGGAGTTTTAAGGAACTGTCAACGTCTTTCAAAATCTTTCTAACAAATTGACTAAGTGTAATTTGTGTATTTAATTTATACTTCAACATCTTAGTACTTAACAGTTCAAATATATCAGTTGACCTAAAAAGCCATTCCATCAGCGTTTTAGTATCTATATCTTTACTTGAGAATACTTGATATTCAAGCTGGTAGCTATCCAATCGTGACTGGATGGCCTGATTAAGTGCTGTATCTTTTCCAAAGTAAACCTTTATCATATTTACACCTCGTTAATATAAGTCATGTATGGTAAGTTATGGTTATAATAGCTTGTATTCCATTGCCGTTCACGTTCAATTAAGTTGACAGATTCCAAGCGTTGTAAAACGGCTACCATAGTCGTTCTGGCACAGGAAAATTTTTTTGCTAGATCCTCAATTCTATATGCTAGGTAAATATTTCCTTCATCATCTACCCAACCTTTCTCTATTGCCTCTTCTTGTTTGTTTCTTAGCACAGAATAGACAATAACATCAAGGGGTACCAAATCCTTATAGAAATCGTCTTGGAATAATACTTTAGGTATTAAGTAATAATCATCACCGTAATCCATATTTCTCACCTTTCATATTGTTGTAACCATTGAGCGACTTTGTGTTTATCGTACAGGGTCACTCCGTCAATTACCATGTGGGGCATACCTTCACGTTGCCATTTGACAACGGTAGTAGTTGATACATCAAGCCAACGGCACAAGCCTGCCATACGTAGCATGGGTTTATAGAGCTCCTGATCCTCAAAAGCTTTTTCGATTGCTTTCTGAAGCATGGTATCGTAACGAGCAAGCAACTTCTTTTCTGTTGCTTTTGGGAGATGAATGGTAAAGTTTTCTGTCATATTCTGATCCCTTTCTTAATTTTATAAGCTCCGAATAAATACACAAATGTGTATCTTGAATTAAATTATAATCTCTTTTTGTGTTTTGTGTCAAGAGTTTTTTCTCTTTTGTGTAATTTGTGTTATAATATGTCAAAAAGGAGGATTATTATTTGACAAACTTTCAAACACTTGTTAAAAACAGTAAATTATCTCTTAAAGAAATAAGTGAGGCTACAGGTATAGGCTACTCTACTCTCGGAAATTACAATCAAGGGAGTAGAAGTCCAAATGCTAAAAATGCGCAAATTCTATCAGAATACTTTGGAGTATCTATCCCTTACTTACTAGGGCTTGATGATAATCCTGTACTAAAAGATCCAGGAGCACCTAAAGAAATGATCAAAGATTTCTATAAAGTGTTGACAAAAGGTACAAGTATAGAACATAAAATTACTAAATGGACACCTTTTGGTGATGACCTTGCCATTATACTTGCAGAACTCAATCAGTCAGAGGCATTGTCTGACTACATTGATTTTCTAGCAACTAAAAAAGGCTTCAACCCTGTTTTAGTTAAAGCTGTTAAGGAATTTATAGCTGATGAGAAACAAGGCCTTATTCCTTTCTTGATTAACAAATCAGGAGCAGAAGACTCTCCTTATCATTATGTCTGGGAGGCATGGATAAATTCTGACGAATACAAGAGACGGAAAAGAGTAAGAAATAACTGACAATCATGATTTCTTTATTTTATAAGCTCCGAAACCTTAAAAAATAAAGGAGAAATTAGAATGTCTATTATTAAATATAAGGCTAAAAAGTCTAAATCAGGGTATCTTTATAAGGTCAGAATCTACAGGGTGATTGATGGCAAACGTCAGGACTTCTTTAAAAGCGGTTTTAAGAGCCTTAGAGAGGCTAGACAATATGAAGCTATGATTTACCACAAAAAAGCGTCAGGAGACCTCTCAGGGCTTCTGAGAGTCTCTGAGAGACGTTTTGATGAAGTTTTTGAAGAATGGTTCAAAACTTATCAAAACACAGTAGAGAGGACGACAAGCGTCCGTACAGATGATTTGTTTAGAATCCATATCTTGCCAGTTCTTGGAAAGATGAAAATTTCCAAAATTACTCCTTGGCACTGCCAAGACTTTATTACCGAAAAAGGTCAGACTTTTAGAAATATCAAACAGGTAAAATCTTATACTAGCCAAGTGTTTGATTTTGCTTTGAAAATGAAATTGATTACAGACAACCCAATGAAGCAAACGATACTCCCAAAAAGAGAGCGGAAGAAGTCAGATAACTTCTTTAGCGTTGAGGAGTTGCATGAGTTTTTAGCTATTATTAAGGCAGAAGAGCCTTATAAAAACTATGCCTTATTTCGTTTGTTGGCCTATAGTGGCTTAAGGAAAGGGGAGCTGTATTCTTTGAGGTGGTCTGATATTGATTTTGATAATCAATTACTTTCTATCAGCAAAAATCTAGGTAGAATCAAAGGGAAAGCAGTTGAGAAAAGCACTAAAAACAGGTTTTCCATACGGCAAATCCCTTTAGATACTGAGACAGTCTCGATTTTGAAAGAGTGGAAACAAAAGAGCAGAAGAGAAAAGGGGCAACTGTCAGTTACCCCATTGATTGATAGTGATTACATGTTTACGTTTGTTGGCCGAGATGGAAAGATAGAGCCTTTATACCAGGACTATATCAATAGTGTTCTAAAGCGGATCATCAGGAAACATGGCTTGAAGAAGATAACTCCTCATGGCTTCAGACATACTCATGCAACCTTGATGATTGAAGTAGGGGTTGACCCTGTCAATGCGGCCAAAAGATTAGGTCATGCAAGTAGTCAGATGACCCTGGATACTTATAGCCATTCTACAGTAGCAGGAGAGAAGAAAGCTATCACAAAATTTGTAGATTATCTGGATAGTGCAAAAGGTTAGTTTTCCAAGACGGTACCAAAAACGGTACTAAAAACAAAAAAAGCCAATTCCAATTTCTTGGAAAAGGCTTTGTATCAACGTTTTTAAGCAATAAATGCGGTTGATTATTTGAGACCGTATTTTTTGTTGAAACGATCCACGCGTCCATCTGCTTGAGTGAACTTTTGACGTCCAGTGTAGAATGGGTGTGAGTCTGATGAAATTTCCACACGGATCAATGGGTAAGTTTCGCCTTCGAACTCAACAGTTTCGTTAGAGCGTTTTGTTGAACCGCTAAGGAATTGATAACCAGTAGTTGTGTCCATGAAGACAACTGGGCGATATTCTGGATGGATATCTTTTTTCATTTTGCAATATTTCCTTTCTGCCATGGTCTCTTTGCGAGCCATAGATTGTTACCATACTAGTCTATCAGATTCTGATAAGTTTGGCAAGCTTTTTATCTATTTTTTCAGTAAGTTTTTTAATTTTTGATAGATAACTTCATTTTCCTCTAGGCTATAGGAGTTAGCACCACTTGCAAGTGGGTGACCTCCACCATCATGCTCTTTTGCAACACCATTGATTGGAACGAATTTACTGCGAAGTCGAACGCGATAGTGGCCATCTGCTTGTTCCACAAAGATTCCCCAAAGATTAACTGTATCGATACGGCCTGGAGCTCCAACAATGGCTGCTGTTTCAGAATCTGTTACTTGATATGTTTTTAGAATTTCTTGAGTCAGTATGACACGTGCGACACCATTTTCATCAACTTCTAGGTGATCATAGACATAACCTTGAAGTTTAGCGATTTTAAAGCTCATGGTATCCATTTTACGTGTTAATTCAGCATAGTCAAAGTTATGTTCTCTAAGTTGACTTGCTATACGAAGGGTACGAGCAGAAGTAGACGGATAAAGGAAACGGCCGGTATCGCCAATAATTCCAGCACAGAGCATTTTAGCAGCGTAGTCGGATAATTCTAGGTTAGTTGCTTCAGCAAAGAGAGCAATCATCTCACTGGCACTGCTAGAGTTGGTATCTACCCAAACAAGATCTCCATAGACTTCGTCATTTGGATGGTGATCAATTTTAATAATGGTTTCAGCATTAGTATAACGTTTATCATCGATACGAGCGGTATTTGCTGTATCACAAATGATAGCAAGCGCGCCTTGATAATCTTTGTCTTCTACCTGATCCATCTTTGTAAGCCATGTTAGGATTGGCTCATCATAACCGACTACCTTGATATTTTTTTCTGGGAAATGGTGTTCCAGAAGTGCTTTGAGTCCAACCTGACTTCCTAAGGCATCAGGATCCGGTTTCATATGACGGTGAATGATAATGGTATCATATGCTTTAATTTTTTCTAAAATTTGATGGCAAATTTCCATAAGTGACCTCAATTCTTTCTTATTTCATTGTAGCACAAGAGTTTTTATTTTTAAAATGAAAAAGATGTGATATAATGGAGAAAGATAAATGGAGGAGGACGATATGGCATTAGCAAAAATTGTATTTGCCAGTATGACCGGTAATACCGAAGAAATTGCAGATATTGTAGCAGATAAATTGCGTGAGTTGGGCTTAGAGGTGGATGTTGATGAGTGTACAACTGTTGACGCATCTGACTTTCTTGAAGCAGATATCGCAATCGTTGCAACCTACACTTACGGTGATGGAGAGTTACCAGATGAGATGATGGACTTCTATGAAGACCTAGCAGATCTTAATTTGAGTGGCAAAATCTACGGTGTGGTAGGATCAGGCGATACTTTCTACGATGAGTTCTGTAAAGCTGTTGATGACTTTGATCGTGTATTTGTGGCAACAGGAGCTGAAAGGGATCAGAGTGTGTCAAAGTGGACCTTTCTGCAGAAGAAGAAGATATTGAACGCTTGGAACAATTCGCAGAAGAATTGGCTGCTAAAGTAGGATAAGCATGAAGTTGCACTGATGAAAGTTGTCAGTGCAGTTTTTGTTAGATAACCCTAAGAATGTACTGGCCCATTTAGAAGCTTTTTATAAATTGATTCAAATTAAGAAGGAGGATCTATGGATTTAGATATTATTAGACAAGAAATCGATCAAATTGATGATCAAATCGTAAAACTCTTAGAAGAAAGAATGCATCTAGTTGAGGGTGTAGTTGCTTATAAAAAAGCTTCAGGAAAAGCTATTCTAGATACTAAAAGAGAAGAAGCTATCTTTGAAAAAGTCAGAAGTCATGTCAGTAATAAAAAATACGAAGAGACAATCGTTGAGACTTTTTCTGATATTCTCAAACGTTCGCGCGATTATCAGGATAAAAACATCAAATGAAAAAAGAACAATTTTACCCATTAGGAATCTTTCTAGCTGCCATGCTAGGAGGACTTGTCCGATATCAGATTTCGAGTTGGTTGCCAGCTAGTCCAGACTTTCCATGGGGAACTCTCTTTGCTAACTATCTAGGAATTTTCTGCTTAGTCTATCTTGTCAAAGGTTATTTGGTTTATAAGGGAAGCAGTAAAAGTGTCATTTTAGCGCTTGGAACTGGCTTCTGTGGAGGATTAACGACTTTTTCAAGCCTCATGTTAGATGGCGTGAAATTGCTGGATACAGGTTCTTACCTAAGTCTAGTAATCTATCTAGTTCTGAGCATTGGTGGTGGACTTTTATTGGCTTATTGTTTAGGGAGGAAGAAATGGTAGTATTATATCTAGCGCTTGCTTGTGGACTAGGTGCCCTTGTGCGTTATTTCTTTTCACGTTATAATCAGGGTTCAGTACTGCCTCTAGGAACTCTCATAGCTAATCTACTGGGCTGTTTTTTGATCGGTTTATTTTACAATCATGTGGAGTCTAAAGAAGTCTATCTTATCCTTGCTACAGGATTTTGTGGAGGTCTAACCACTTTTTCAACCTTGAATGATGAACTCCAAAAACTCTTGGCTGATAAGAAGGTCTTTTACAGTTATTTTCTCTTGAACTACTTAGGTGGTTTGCTTGCTATTTTTTTAGGAATTTTACTGTAAATTTCTTTACTTTTTCTAGGAAATTTGGTAAACTGTATCTTGTGTGTAATGGACGCACAAAAATACAGTTTATCCGCTGAGGAAGCTTCCTCAAGATTGACAAAGATAGGAGAATAAAATGAATCCATTAATCCAAAGCTTGACAGAAGGTCAACTTCGTACTGATATCCCATCATTCCGTCCTGGTGACACTGTTCGTGTACACGCGAAAGTTGTCGAAGGTAACCGTGAACGTATCCAGATTTTTGAAGGTGTTGTTATTGCACGTAAAGGTGCTGGCATCTCAGAAAACTACACAGTTCGTAAAATCTCTAACGGTGTAGGTGTTGAACGTATCTTCCCAATCCACACTCCACGTGTTGAAAAGATCGAAGTTGTTCGTTACGGTAAAGTACGTCGTGCGAAATTGTACTACTTGCGTGCTCTTCAAGGTAAAGCAGCTCGTATCAAAGAAATCCGTCGTTAATTCGACCAAAAAACTCTGCTCATTCGGCAGAGTTTTTCTCTAGCTCCCTTAGTTCAATGGATATAACAACTCCCTCCTAAGGAGTAGTTGCTGGTTCGATTCCGGCAGGGGGCATTTTTAGTAATGTAAAGAAAGACAAAGAAAATTCAAAATGTTTATTTAAAGGCAATTATCACAAGTTCATTTTTAAAAATAATTTAGTAGATTTGTCTTTTTGACCAAATTTTGACCAAAAATTATATTTTGGTCAATGATTATAGAATAAAGTGTATCATGAAAATATCTTTGATTCATAGTAGTGTTAAAAAGGACTTCCTTTATTGGAATGTCCTTATTTTTTTATTATGGAATTGACAGATGAGGTTAAGGTTCAGTTCTATGAACTCAAAAAAAGCAAGTATAAAGATTCAAAAAAAGTTTCAAAAAAATTTTTGTGTTGATTTTTTTCTAGACTAAAGTACACGACAAAAATTAATTGATTGTTATAGAATATAGAGCTTTTAAAAATGGGAAGAATCGTTACTATTCCACTGTATTAAAAACAAGAAATAATCAACAAAAGCCTATATAATGACAAATGTATTAAAAATAAAAAAAGACTTAGCTCATTGAAATGCAGAACCAAATCTTATAGATAAATTATTTGTCTAATTTTTTTAGAATTATATCTCTAAACGATATCATTTAACAATTAAATTGTTAAATCTAGCTTAAATCTCTGCTTTAATTTATTTATTGTATCACTGTCATTATATTCCTTACATATTTTTCATAGCTTTGGAACATTCTTTTTACCTAACTCTACTTGATTCGTTTTTGTGAGATAAATACCTTTTTAAAAAAAGTAGATAATTCTTTTTCAAAACAATATCCCTGCCTAGTAAGTAAATTTTTCTAAATCATCTATAAAAAAATTGAGCACTACCTAACAAATTATTTTCTAATAACATTTCTAGGTTAAATAAATATAGAGGAATTACTTTATATGTTCCGGTATCAGTTTTTTTAAAAAAATGTCGTGTTTTTCTTGATTACTATTCTATATAGTAAGCTTATGGTCTTTGTATTCAAAAAAAAACACCGAATTATAGAAAATCTTTAGTTCATACTCCATCCAAGTATCTACAGAAAGCAGATATTTTATTAATTCATTGCATTTAGATGAATTATAAGGAAGGTTTGCAAGGTGATTAATCTGTTGTTCAGCAATCAATTTTATGTGATAATTACATAAACTTTTTTTCATGCTTTTCTTTTAACTCTATTTTTCTCCACTAATTCTTGAAGTAAAAAAATATATCTGAAGACTCTACAGCATGTTCTAATTCATCAAAAAGACATTCTTTTTTAGAATAATAACAATGAACCAATTTTTCAAATTCTGAAAATGATATTCCAAGACGATTTAACAGAATATAAAAATGGAGAGGATATCATTTGTCCTCTCCAGATGTTAGCTTTTATTAAACCCACTATAGTTGACCAAGAGCCATCTTAGTTACTTGCACCTGAAGTAGCATCCGCATCTCCATGGCCGCCATCAGCTGAGTCAGAAGCGCCAGAAGTAGCATCTGCGTCGCCATGACCTCCAGCAGCAGGAGCAAAAGGTCCGCTACCACCTACCAAACGTTGACCAGTTTCTTTCAAGTACCAGTCAAGCCACGGTTGGAAGTTAAAGACAATTTCATTGATACCAGCATATGATCCGTCAGGATAGTACATTGCTTGGTAGTTGTGAGTGTTAATAACACCTGCAGGTGAACCAGGAACGATTGTACGTACGTATTCTTGGTTACCATTGCGAAGTGTTCCGATAACCCACTCAACATTTCATACGTGCTGGTGGAAGTGAACCGTGAACTGTTGACATACGGCTACCAGATTGAGGTGGTACACGTTTCGCAAACATTGTATCAGGATCTTGGTGAGCATTGTTGTAGTAGAGGAATTGGTTATTATCGTCAGCGTATGTCAATTCAAAAGGCATAGCTTTCAAGAACATATCGATTTGGTTAACAGTCAAGATACCATGGTCAAGTTTAACATATGTATCACCTGAAACAGCACCTGTGATTTCTGCGACTTTTTCTACCCAGTTTGGATCGTCAGGATCAACTTCTGTAATTGTTGTGGCGATTGGTTTTCCACAATCCAAGTCTTCTGGTTCAATTGGTTTTGGTTTTTTCAATTTAGAAACGACTCCTACGTATTTGACAAAGTTATCTAAGCAAGTTTCAAGGAATTTAACAGTTCCTTCGTTGATAATATTTCCGTTAGCATCAAAAGCTTCTTTAGCTTTCCAAGAAGGAATTCATTCCCTGGAAGAGTATAGGCATTTACACCTGGAGCATCAAGAATCTTACGAAGGTGAACTTGCGCACGAGAAGTTCCTTGGTCGTAGTAAGAAGCACCCACGATCATCACTGGTTTGTTTTCGAATGGATGTACTTCATATGAAAGCCATTCAAGAACTGACTTGAGTGAAGCAGAAATTGTATGGTTGTGCTCAGGAGTAGCAATAATCACACCATCAGCACGAGTAATTTTATTGTAAAGAAGGCGCAATTGGAAGCTTTCGTCCCATTTTTCGTCTTGGTTAAACATTGGAACTTCATCGATTTCAAGAACTTCTAATTCAAATTTCAGTTTGAAGTTACGACGGATGAATTCCAAGAGTTTGCGGTTATATGATTGGTCGTAGTTTGATCCAACAAGTCCAACAAATTTCATTCTTTCGATCTCCTATCTTACAAATTTTCCCAGTCAAATTCTTCTGCATCTTTACGAAGAAGTTCTTGTGCATTACGCAATTTTTCAGTAATCTTGACAAAGATACGGAAGTCATCAAAGATGGCATCCAATTTCTTGATGACATCAAGATCTACCAAGTCACCATTCTTATCTAATGCTTGAAGAGAATGAGAGAGCAAGAACTCATCTGGAAGAACATTTGCTTTAATTTCTGGCGCATTCAAGATTTGACGGAGTTGCAATTGAGCACGTGATGAACCGAGTGTACCGTATGAAGCACCTGTAATCATGACAGGTTTGTTAAGAAGTGGAAATACTCCATAAGAAATCCAAGCAAGAGCGCTCATAAGAACGGCAGGAATTGAGTGATCGTATTCAGGAGTACCGATAATCACACCATCAGCTGCTTCAATTTGCAACAATTTCTAAGGCTTCTGCAGGAATAAGTTTATCTGCAGGTTTGTTGAAGACTGGTAGGTCTTTAATTTCTACCAATTCGATTTCTGCTTTATCAGCAAAGTGTTTTTGCATATATTGAAGCAGTTGGCGGTTTGTGGAACGTTTAGAGTTAGTTCCTACAATAGCAATAAGTTTTAGCATGAGCTTTCCTTTCTCTTTTTGCATTATTTATTATTTATCTTTGGATACCGGATGAACAAGCGATATGTCCATCTTTATCAATAAGGATGGCTTCGATTCCATCGATATTTTCGATTTGCCACATGATAGAAGCGCTACGTTGGCCAAATAATCGTGTGGTCCATATCTCGCCGTCAACAGAGCGGTCAGATATAATCGTTAAACTAGCCAAATCCGTTTCAATAGGATAGCCAGTTTCACTATCGAAAATGTGATGATAATCTTTTCCATCGATTTCAAGATGCCGTTCATAAATTCCAGAAGTAACAACGGATTTTCCAGTAATAGATAAGGTCATCAGGTGATTACCACGTGGATGATTAGGGTCTTGAATACCAATTTGCCAAGGTTGTCCATTTCTGGCTTGGTTATTACCAATGGTAAGGATATTTCCCCCAAGATTGATAAGAGCAGAAGTGATACCATTTTCTTTTAAGAAAGTAGCAACCTTATCTGCGCTATAGCCCTTTGCTAAACAACCTAAATCAATTTTCATTCCTTTCTTTTCTAAGAAGACAGTAGAAGAAACTGAATCAAGTTTTATAAAATGTGGGTCTATCAATGGTAAGATCGAAGCAATCTCATCTGGACTAGCAACTTTGGCATCGGAAAAACCAATACGCCAGGTTTGTACCAAGGGACCAATGCTGATATTGAGATTGCTTCCAGAGGCTAGACTGTGTTCTAATCCTAAAGAAATCAGTTCAAACAAATCAGGGTGGACCTTAACTGGGGCAATTCCTGCCTGATAGTTAATTTCCATCAATTCCGATTCGGTGCTATTCGCATTAAATCGAAATTCCAATTCCTTGAGCAAATCAAAAGCTTGACGGAGAAGATTATCCGCTTGTTCATGTACCAAGGAAATAGTAATCGTAGTTCCCATTAACCGTTCAGATAATGAACTGAGAGGCAAAAAATCAACTCCCTTCAAATCAATTGGAAATAGTTGTAAATCCAGATATGAAAGTAATCTGAAGATTTATATTTCATTTCCATATAAATAGAATATCATAAAGTCAGCGTTTTTCACAAATTATTTTTTTACAAAAAGTCAAGAAATATGCTTGAATAAATAAAAAAATGTGTAAAAAAACTTTGAAAAGGTTGAAAATAAATTAATATATTTTCGAAAAAGCTTTCGAAAAAAATCAATCCAGTCAAAATATCTTGTAAACGTTCACAGATAATGATATACTAGAAAGGTAAATAAAAAAATTAAAGGTAGGAATTATCTTATGAGTAAAATCGTAGTTGTGGGTGCTAACCACGCTGGAACTGCATGTATCAACACAATGTTGGATAACTTTGGAAACGAAAACGAAATCGTTGTATTTGACCAAAACTCAAACATTTCATTCCTAGGATGTGGAATGGCTCTTTGGATCGGTGAACAAATCGATGGTCCAGAAGGTCTCTTCTATTCTGACAAAGAAAAATTGGAAGCTAAAGGTGCTAAAGTTTACATGAACTCACCAGTTCTTTCAATTGACTATGATAACAAGGTTGTAACTGCTGAAGTTGATGGAAAAGAACACAAAGAATCATACGAAAAATTGATCTTTGCTACAGGTTCAACTCCAATCTTGCCACCAATCGAAGGTGTTGAAATTGTTAAGGGGAATCGCGAATTCAAAGCAACACTTGAAAATGTACAATTCGTTAAATTGTACCAAAATGCTGAAGAGGTTATTAACAAACTTGAAGATAAGAGCAAACACCTTGAGCGTATCGCTGTTGTCGGTGGTGGATACATCGGTGTTGAACTTGCTGAAGCATTTGAACGTCTTGGAAAAGAAGTTGTCCTTGTTGATATCGTAGATACTGTCTTGAACGGATACTACGACAAAGACTTTACGCAATTGATGGCTAAAAACTTGGAAGACCACAACATCCGTTTGGCACTTGGTCAAACAGTTAAGCAATCCAAGGTGACGGTAAAGTTGAACGCTTGGTAACAGACAAAGAAACATTTGATGTGGATATGGTTGTTCTTGCTGTTGGTTTCCGTCCAAACACAGCTCTTGCTGATGGCAAGATTGAACTTTTCCGCAACGGTGCCTTCCTTGTAGACAAGAAACAAGAAACATCTCTTCCAGGAGTATATGCTATTGGTGACTGTGCGACTGTTTATGACAATGCTCGTAAAGACACTAGCTACATTGCACTTGCATCAAACGCTGTACGTACTGGTATCGTAGGTGCTTACAATGCTTGTGGACATGAACTTGAAGGAATCGGTGTTCAAGGATCAAACGGTATCTCTATTTATGGTCTTCACATGGTTTCAACTGGTTTGACTCTTGAAAAAGCTAAAGCAGCAGGATACAATGCTGTTGAAACAGGCTTCAACGATCTTCAAAAACCAGAATTTATCAAACATGACAACTATGAAGTAGCAATCAAGATTGTCTTTGATAAAGACAGTCGTGAAATCCTTGGTGCACAAATGGTATCTCGTGATTCAGCAATCAGCATGGGAATTCACATGTTCTCATTGGCTATCCAAGAACATGTTACAATCGACAAGTTGGCATTGACAGACCTATTCTTCTTGCCACACTTCAACAAACCATATAACTACATCACAATGGCTGCACTTACAGCTGAAAAATAATGATTTGTAAAACGGAAGATTTGTTTCTTCCGTTTTTATCATCAAAAAAAAATGAGAGTGGGACAGAAATCGGTAATTCGTTAGAATTCGATTTCGTCGTCCCACCTCCGCACAGTTGAGTAGGGCTGTAAAAGCTGATGAAATCAGCGTAGTAGAGTCCACTCAACCACTGCGTCTTGCTCGATAATCAAAAGAGAATTAAGAGGCTAGGACTTTTATACGAAAACTCAAAAGAGCGCAAAAAGACTCCCCTTGTGATATAATGAAGGTGAAAAAATTGTATTAGGCTACTGGCTCGTCTCTAGTAGCCTTTTTTGTAGCACAAACTCCTGATAAGTGAGATTTTCTTTCAAAAGGATATAAGCTATTTTAAGAAGTTGATGTGCGAGTGCAATAGTTGCTTTTTGCGGTCCTCTCCTACTTTGAATTTGGTAATAACGCTCTGCTAGTGGACTTCCTTTTTGTCTTTTTGCCGCAAACTGCTTGACAGAGACACCTTTTTAAATAGGAATTGCCATGTCTGATTTTTGTGCTCCTCTTTTTACCGGCACTTTCATTATTTCCAGGACACAAACCAGCCCAGGAAGCGAGATGTCCAGCTGTTGGAAACTGGCTCATGTCTACCCCAATTTCCGCTATGATCACAGAGGCTGTAATAAGATCCATACCAGGAATAGAATCTAGGATTTCCACTGGTCTCTCATAGAGATTTAGATAGCCGTTTATACGCTCTTCCAAACAATCGATTTGTTTTTGATAAAAATCGTAAATCTCTAAGGACTGACCTAACATAAAACGATGATGAGCCGAAAAGTACCCATCAAGTGCCTCAAGGAGTTGGGGAACTTTTCTTTTCAAACTGGTATAAACAGATTGATGGATCATTCTTGGGGTAAGGGGCGTCTCATCAATAAGCAGCTGCAGTAAGTTTCGACCAGAAGCACCCATGATATCTTCTATGTAGGTTGTCAGCTTAATACCTCCTGATTGGAGGATTTTATGGATCCGATTGGTCTCACGATTACGGCTCTCTACATAGTGTTTCCGTTGTCGTGTTAGCTCTCTCAATTCTTGAATGGTTTCATCAGGAACGAAACTGCGAGGGAGCAGGCCGATTCGTGTTAATTGGGCAATCCAGTGAGCATCTTTCTTATCTGTTTTTTGACCTGGAATAGCTTTCATATGAGCAGGCTGTGCTAGGATGAGTTCAAAGTCATCACAGAGTTCATGCCAGACAGGTCTCCAGTAAACTCCTGTGCTTTCCATGCCGACGGCTTCTACATGAAATTGAGTGAGAAAATCATGACAGGCTTTTAATCCTTTTGTCGTTGTATCAAACTGAGCCATTTCACGCTTTGGACGAGTAGAAGTGAGCGGCCCATGTAGAATACAAACCACAACAGTAGCTTGATGGACATCAATACCTGCACAAGATTGATAGAGAACATCCATTGTGATTCCCTCCATTTATAAAGTCAGAGAGCTTGTCTACCGATAACGTTGTCGTATTTTTATACTCATGCTCAAGGCGATATTTTGGGGTACTCGTCGGTAGAGTGGATTAGTTTGTCCCGCGAAAGTGATATTCAAGAAATTATCAACCACAAAGCCCTCACTTAGATTATACTTCTAAATGAGGGCTCTTGTCTTTATTTTCGTGTTTCTGTGGGTGACGGCTATGTCGTCATGGCTGTCTGTCCCAGCCTCTTTTTTGATATCTAGATATTAGGAAGTTTCTTCATTCACAAATGTGAAGCCTTCCCCAAGAATTTCGTGAGCTTCAGTGATGGTGATAAAGGCTTTAGGATCAATCGTATGAATCAATTCTTTCATCTTAATCATTTCATTTCTTGCTACGATACAGTAGATAATTTTTAAATCTTTTTGACTGTAGTAACCTTGCCCAGATATGAAGGTGACACCTCGACCTAACTCTTCATTGATTTTATCTGCCATTTCCATAGGCTTTTGAGTGATAATCATAAAACCTTTTCCAGCATATCCGCCTTCACCAATCAAGTCAATAACTCTAGAGACGATGAAGTCAAATAGAAGTGTATAAGTAACGAGACGAAGGTCTTGGAAGATAATTAAAATGAGCATTAAGATGAGGAAGTCTAGTGCAAAGAGTAATTTCCCTACGGAGATATTGGTGTACTTGTTCAGGATTCGAGCGACGATATCTGTTCCTCCAGTGGTACCACCAGCATTGAAGATAATACCTAGACCAAGTCCCAAAAGAACACCCGCAACTAAAGCAACGATGACTAGATCTCCCTCAAGATTAAAGCTGAGAGGAATCTTCTCAAAGATTGCCAGCCAAATAGATAAGGAAATAGTACCAAGCAGGCTGCTGTACAGGGTCTTCGCACCAAATATTTTCCAGGCTAGAATGAATAATGGGATATTGATGATGAGGTTCATCACGGAGATAGGGATGTTAAAGAGATAATAGGTAATCAAGGTGATTCCCGTTGCTCCACCCTCGAATAAGTGGTGGGGCACAACAAAATACGTGAGTCCGAAGGCATAAATGGCAGCTCCGAATATAATGGTTAAAATAGATTTGATATGCCGTAGCATTGAACGCACCTCCCATTTTTATTTGAGTCTATAGCAGTAACAGCCCACTAGTTTACAAGACTTTATTTGATTTTCATGGACTGAATCTTTTCAGGGTCTGGTGTGACACGGAGGGTCTTTTGCCCAGTATAGGTGACAAAACCAGGTTTTCCACCAGTTGGTTTGTTGAGTTTTTTGACCTCAATCATATCTACTTGAACCAGGTTGGAGAGACGTCCCTTAGAGAAGTAGGCTGCAAGTTCTGCTGCGTCTGTTTTAACCTCATCAGTAGGATTGAGATTTCCTGAGATAACAACGTGACTTCCAGGGATGTCCTTAGCGTGGAACCAGAGTTCTTCTTTACGGGCCATTTTAAAGGTCAATTCCTCGTTTTGTAGGTTATTGCGCCCCACGTAGATGATCGTTTTTCCATCACTAGCTAGATATTGTTCTGGTTTCTGTCGTTTCTGGATTTTTTTCCCTTTGTCTTCGACGGATAAATCCTGTTTGGATCAATTCTTCACGAATTTCAGCAATTTCATCGAGTCCGGCTTGATTGAGTACCGTTTCGACACTTTCTAGATAGAGAATGGTTGCCTTGGTTTCTTCAATCAGGTCAGTCAAGTATTTAACAGCTTCTTTTTAATTTCTGATAGCGTTTGAAGTAGCGTTGAGCATTTTTGGTTTGGAGTTAAAGCCTTATCAAGTGCAATCGTGATAGGCTGGTTGGTGTAGTAGTTTTTCTAAAATGACCTGATCTTGGTCATTGGGAACTTGATGAAGGAAAGTGGTTAGTAACTCACCTTTTTGACGAAATTCTTCTGCATTTTCGGTAGCCAGAAGTTCTTTTTCTTGTTTCTTTAGTTTTTGACGATTCTTTTGTAGTTCATTTTCAACTCGGCGTATGAGTTCGCTAGCCTGTTGTTTGACACGATCACGTTCGGCTTTATCCTTATAATAGACATTAAGTAATTGTGAAAGACTGTCAAAATTCTCCGCTGTTTTACTAGAAAAAGGCACACAAGAAAAGGATTTATCTGTTAGGCAAGGGTTGGTTTCTTGTCCAAAGAAGTTCCGGAAAGTGGCTAGTTTATCATTAAGCAGTTGTCTTTCTAACTCGGTTGCTGTATCTCTTCCCAAACCTTGAAAGAGGTTTTGAAGATTTTTAGCAGTTAACTCTTGGGTTTGTAGAATCTCAAAGAGTTTTTCGTCCTTGACCATAAAAGGATTGAGAACTTCTGTACTTGGAGGAGCGATATAAGTAGCACCTGGTAATAAGGTACGGTAGCTATTTTGAGAGAAACCGATATGCTTGATAACTTCAAGAATTTTGTGACTAGACTTATCTACAAGGAGAATATTGCTATGTTTGCCCATAATCTCGATAATAAGCGTGGCCTGGATATGGTCCCCAATCTCGTTTTTATTGGAAACCGTGATTTCCACGATACGATCGTTTTCAATTTGTTCGATTGACTCAATAACTGCTCCTTGAAGATACTTTCTCAATACCATAATAAAAGTAGATGGCTGAGCAGGGTTTTCAAAGGTGGATTCTGTTAACTGGATGCGTCCAAAAACTGGATGGGCAGACAGGAGCAAACGATGACTTTTACGATTGCTACGGATTTGCAAGACTAACTCTTGTTCAAAGGGTTGATTAATTTTTTGAATGCGTCCGTTAAGTAGTTCAGTCCGCAATTCCTCAACCATGTGGTGTAAAAAAAATCCATCAAATGACATGGTTCTCTCCTCGTGAATGTATTCCATAGTATTATATCAAAAAGGTAGAATAAAATCATAGAAATGTGATATAATAAAGCCAAGTAAAGAGAATCGAGAAATACATGTATATTGAAATGGTAGATGAAACGGGTCAAGTTTCAAAGGAAATTCTACAACAAACTCAGGAAATTTTAGAATTTGCTGCAAAAAAAATTGGAAAAGAAGACAAGGAAATGGCGGTCACATTTGTGACCAACGAGCGTAGCCATGAACTCAATCTGGGAGTACCGTGATACCGATCGTCCAACAGATGTCATCAGTCTTGAATATAAACCAGAGATAGAGATTGCCTTTGATGAGGAAGATCTGGAAAATGATCCTGACTTGGCAGAAATGATGTCAGAATTTGACGCCTACATTGGTGAGCTTTTCATTTCCATTGACAAGGCACATGAGCAGGCTGAGGAGTACGGTCATAGTTTTGAGCGTGAGATGGGCTTCTTGGCAGTGCACGGCTTTTTACACATTAACGGCTATGATCACTACACTCCCGAAGAAGAAGCGGAGATGTTCGGTTTACAAGAAGAAATTTTGACAGCCTATGGACTCACAAGACAATAAACGAAAATGGAAAAATCGTGACCTAATATCCAGTTTAGAATTTGCCATTACAGGGATTTTGACTGCAATTGAGGAAGAACGTAATATGAGAAAGCATGCAGCGACAGCTCTTGTAGTTGTTCTTGCAGGTTTTGTTTTTCAGGTGTCACGAATCGAATGGTTATTTCTACTTATGAGCATTTTCATGGTGGTAGCTTTTGAGATTATTAATTCAGCTATTGAAAATGTAGTAGATTTGGCTAGTCACTATCACTTTTCTATGTTGGCAAAGAAAGCTAAGGACATGGCAGCTGGTGCCGTGCTTGTAGTCTCACTTTTTGCCGCTTTGACAGGTGCGCTTATCTTTCTCCCACGGATTTGGGACTTATTATTTTAAACAGTAAGAGGAAATTATGACATTTAAATCAGGCTTTGTAGCCATTTTAGGACGTCCCAATGTTGGGAAGTCAACTTTTTTGAATCACGTCATGGGGCAAAAGATTGCCATCATGAGTGATAAGGCGCAGACAACGCGCAATAAAATCATGGGGATTTACACCACTGATAAAGAACAAATCGTCTTTATCGATACGCCGGGGATTCATAAGCCTAAGACAGCGCTCGGAGATTTATGGTAGAGTCTGCCTATAGCACCCTTCGTGAAGTGGACACCGTACTTTTCATGGTGCCAGCAGATGAGGCTCGTGGTAAGGGTGATGATATGATTATCGAGCGTCTTAAAGCTGCTAAAGTTCCTGTAATTTTGGTGGTCAATAAGATTGATAAGGTTCATCCAGACCAGCTTTTAGCTCAAATTGATGATTTTCGCAATCAGATGGACTTTAAGGAAATTGTTCCGATCTCAGCCCTTCAAGGCAATAATGTCTCTCGCTTGGTAGATATCCTCAGTGAAAATCTTGAGGAAGGTTTCCAGTATTTCCCAGCAGATCAAATCACAGATCACCCAGAGCGTTTCCTAGTATCAGAGATGATTCGTGAAAAAGTATTACACTTAACTCGCGAAGAAATCCCGCATTCAGTTGCAGTAGTGGTTGATTCTATGAAACGAGATGAGGAAACCGATAAAGTTCATATCCGAGCAACCATTATGGTCGAGCGTGACAGCCAAAAAGGGATTGTCATCGGTAAAGGTGGTGCCATGCTCAAAAAAATTGGGACTATGGCCCGTCGTGATATAGAGCTCATGCTAGGAGACAAGGTCTTCCTAGAAACTTGGGTCAAGGTTAAGAAAAACTGGCGAGATAAGAAGCTAGATTTGGCTGACTTTGGCTATAACGAAAAAGAATATTAAGAAGAGGTGGGCAGTAGCCTGCTTCTTGTTTTTAGAGAAGGAGGAGTTATGCCTGAATTACCTGAAGTCGAAACGGTTCGACGAGGTCTTGAAAAACTGATTCTAGGGAAGAAGATTGCTAGTCTTGACATTCGCTATCCCAAGATGATTAAGACAGATTTGGACGAGTTTCAAAATGAAGTGCCTGGTCAGATTATCAAGTCAATGGGACGTCGTGGTAAATATCTACTTTTTCACTTATCTGATAAGATTTTAATTTCTCATCTAAGGATGGAAGGCAAGTATTTTTACTATCCAAACCAGGTTCCTGAACGTAAGCATGCCCATGTTTTGATTCATTTTGAAGATGGTGGTACTTTGGTGTACGAGGATGTACGCAAGTTTGGAACTATGGAATTGCTTGCTCCTGAACTCTTAGATGCTTACTTTGTATCTAAAAAGCTTGGACCAGAACCTACTGAACAGGATTTTGACTTAGAGATTTTTATAGGTGCCTTGAAGAAATCTAAAAAACCTATCAAATCGCATCTTCTCGATCAGACTTTGGTTGCTGGATTGGGAAATATCTACGTGGATGAAGTTCTCTGGAGAGCGAAAGTTCATCCTTCTAGAACTTCTAAAAGTTTAAGCGCCCAAGAGGCTAGAAAAGTCCATGATCAAACCATTGAAGTCTTGGGGCAGGCTGTTGAGAAAGGCGGTTCAACCATTCGCACCTATACCAATGCATTTGGCGAAGATGGGACCATGCAAGACTTTCATCAAGTCTATGATAAAGCTGGACAAGCTTGTTCACGTTGTGGGTCCATTATCGAAAAAATTCAACTCGGTGGTCGTGGAACCCATTTTTGCCCAAAATGTCAAAGGAGAAAGTGATGGGAAAAATTATTGGAATCACTGGTGGTATTGCATCTGGGAAATCTACTGTCACAAATTTTCTTAGACAAAAAGGGTTTGAAGTGGTAGATGCGGATGCGCTTGTCCACCAACTTCAAAAACCTGGTGGTCGCCTTTATCAGATTTTAGTAGAGCATTTCGGTGAAAAAGTCCTTCTAGAAGATGGGAAACTGAATCGTCCATTACTTGCAAGTCTGATCTTTTCTAACTCTGAGGAGAGAGAATGGTCTAAAGAAACTCAAGGACAAATTATTCGTGAAGAACTGGGCTCTTTGAGAGACAAGTTCAGTGAAACAGAAGAACTATTTTTTATGGATATTCCATTGCTTTTTGAACAGGACTATGCTTCATGGTTTGATGAAACTTGGCTAGTTTATGTAAGGCGAGATACCCAGCTGGATCGCTTAATGAACCGTGATCAGTTATCCAAAGAGTCAGCTGAAACTCGTTTAGCTTCACAGTGGCCTTTAGAAGAAAAGAAGAAATTTGCTACTTATATATTAGACAATAACGGCAGTCGAGAGCAGCTTTTGAGTCAAGTAGTGACCTTACTTGAAGGAGGCGATGCCCATGCAAGAGATTAGTTGGAAGGATAATCTTCGTATTGCTTGGTTTGGTTGCTTTTTAACAGGAGCCAGCATTTCTCTCGTTGTTCCTTTCATGCCTATTTTTGTCGAACAGTTAGGAATTAAAGGAGATCAAGTTGCCTTTTATTCAGGGTTAGCTATATCTGTCTCTGCTATTTCTGCAGCCGTTGTATCACCAATTTGGGGAATATTAGCAGACAAGTATGGTCGAAAACCCATGATGATTCGTGCAGGGCTAGCCATGACTATTACTATGGGTGGTCTGGCCTTTGTTCCAAATGTTTTCTGGCTCTTGTTCTTACGCTTTCTTAATGGAGTTTTCACAGGATTTGTACCCAATGCGACAGCTTTAATTGCAAGTCAAGTTCCCAAAGATAGGTCAGGATACGCTCTAGGGACTTTATCAACTGGTGTTGTCGCTGGAACTTTGACTGGTCCCTTTGTAGGTGGTTTCATTGCCGAAATTTTTGGAATTCGAAATGTCTTTTTATTGGTTGGTAGTTTCCTGTTCTTGGCAGCTATCTTAACCATTCTTTTTATCAAAGAAAACTTTCAACCAGTGCCAAAAGAAAAAGCACTTCCTACCAAAGAGCTCTTTACTTCTGTTAAATATCCTTTTCTCCTGATAAATTTATTTCTAACTAGCTTTGTAATTCAGTTTGCTGCCCAATCTATCGGTCCCATCCTTGCCCTGTATGTACGAGACCTTGGACAGAAAGAGAACCTTCTTTTTGTCTCTGGTTTGATTGTATCCAGCATGGGATTTTCAAGTATGATGAGCGCAGGTATCATGGGGAAATTAGGTGATAAAGTTGGCAATCATCGACTCCTTGTCGTAGCTCAGGTATATTCAGTTTTCATATATCTATTATGTGCAAATGCGACTAGCCCATTCAAATTAGGCTTCTATCGTTTTCTATTTGGTCTGGGAACAGGAGCTCTGATCCCTGGTGTCAATGCTCTCCTAAGTAAAATGACTCCTAAAGTTGGCATTTCAAGGGTATTTGCCTTTAATCAAGTCTTCTTTTATCTAGGAGGAGTGATAGGTCCCTTAGCAGGATCAGCAGTAGCGGGACAATTTGGCTATCACTCAGTATTTTATGCAACAGCTCTTTGTGTAGCTCTCAGTTGTTTATTTAATCTTACCCAATTTAGAACATTATTAAAAGTGAAGGAAATCTAGTGCGAGTAAAAATCAATCTCAAATGCTCCTCTTGTGGCAGCATCAATTATCTAACCAGTAAGAACTCCAAAACCCATCCAGACAAGATTGAGGTCTTAAAGTATTGCCCTAAAGAAAGAAAAGTGACTCTACATCTTGAATCTAAGTAGAAATTATGGTAGAATAATAGGGATTTTAAGGAGTTTGATATGTATAACCTATTATTAACCATTCTATTAGTATTATCTGTTGTGATTGTGATTGCAATTTTCATGCAACCAACTAAAAACCAATCTAGCAATGTATTTGATGCCAGTGCAGGTGATTTGTTTGAACGTAGCAAAGCGCGCGGTTTTGAAGCTGTGATGCAACGTTTGACAGGAATTTTAGTCTTTTTCTGGCTAGCCATTGCCTTAGCATTGACGGTATTATCAAGTAGATAAGAAAAATAATGGGCGGGACTAGGTCTTTGCCTATTTTTTTATTTTTTTAAAAAGTGGTCACACCTAAGTTATAGTTCAAAATGAAAATAAAAAAATCTAGAAAGTAAACATGAAAGATAAAATAAAAGAATATTTACAAGAGAAGGGGAGTGTCACAGTTAATGACTTGGCCAGTGCTCTCGGGAAGGATGGTTCAAAGGACTTCCGTGAGTTAATCAAAACTCTTTCCTTGATGGAACGTAAGCACCAGATTCGCTTTGAAGAAGATGGTAGTTTAACCCTAGACCAGAAGAAAAAACATGAGATTACCCTAAAAGGAATTTTCCATGCACATAAAAATGGGTTCGGTTTTGTAAGTCTTGAAGGCGAAGAAGACGATCTTTTTGTTGGAAAAAGTGATGTTAACTATGCCATTGATGGCGATACTGTTGAAGTTGTCATTAAGAAAGTTGCTGACCGTAACAAAGGAACTGCTGCAGAAGCAAAGATTATCGATATTTTAGAACACAGTCTCACGACAGTTGTCGGGCAAATTATTCTTGATGAAGAGAAACCAAAGTATGCAGGTTATATCCGTTCTAAAAACCCAAAAATAAGTCAACCGATTTATGTGAAAAAGCCATCTCTCAAACTAGAAGGGACAGAAGTACTCAAGGTCTTTATTGACAAGTACCCAAGTAAGAAACACGACTTCTTTGTGGCGAGTGTCCTAGATGTTGTGGGACATTCAACGGATGCAGGGATTGATGTCCTTGAAGTCCTAGAGTCTATGGATATTGTCTCAGAGTTTTCAGAGGCTGTTCTGCAAGAAGCGGAAGTGTACCTGATGCTCCATCAGAGAAGGATATAGAAGGACGTCTGGACCTAAGAGATGAAATTACATTTACCATAGATGGAGCAGATGCTAAGGACTTGGATGACGCAGTTCACATCAAGCCATTGAAGAATGGTAATTTTGAACTTGGAGTCCACATTGCAGACGTTTCCTATTATGTTACTGAGGGTTCAGCCCTTGATAAGGAAGCTCTTAATCGTGCGACCTCTGTCTATGTAACAGACCGCGTGGTTCCAATGCTTCCAGAACGCCTTTCAAATGGTATTTGTTCCCTCAATCCTCAAGTAGATCGTTTGACCCAATCGGCTATTATGGAAATTGATAAACATGGTCGTGTTCGTAATTACACTATTACGCAAACAGTTATCAAGACAAGTTTTCGTATGACCTATAGTGATGTGAATGACATTCTTGCAGGAGATGAAGAGAAGAGACAAGAGTATAAGAAAATTGTTCCTAGCATTGAACTCATGGCCAAGCTACATGAAATTCTTGAAGGTATGCGGATTAAGCGTGGAGCTCTCAATTTTGATACCAATGAAGCTAAAATCTTGGTTGACAAGCAAGGGAAACCAGTAGATATTGTGCTTCGTCATCGTGGGACAGCTGAACGTATGATTGAGTCCTTTATGTTGATTGCTAACGAAACAGTTGCTGAGCATTTTAGCAAGCTAGACCTTCCTTTTATCTATCGAATCCATGAGGAGCCAAAAGCAGAAAAAGTTCAGAAGTTTATTGATTACGCTTCTAGTTTTGGCTTGCGAATCTACGGAACTGCCAGTGAAATTAGTCAAAGAAGCCCTCCAAGACATCATGCGTGCCGTTGAGGGAGAACCTTACGCGGATGTATTGTCGATGATGCTTTTGCGTTCGATGCAACAGGCTCGTTATTCTGGGCATAACCATGGCCACTATGGCTTAGCCGCGGACTATTACACACACTTTACCAGTCCAATCCGCCGTTATCCTGACCTCTTGGTTCACCGGATGATTCGTGACTATGGACGTTCTAAAGAAGTGGCGGAACATTTTGAACAGGTCATTCCAGAGATTGCGACCCAGTCTTACAACCGTGAGCGTCGGGCTATCGAAGCTGAACGTGAAGTTGAAGCTATGAAAAAAGCCGAATACATGGAAGAGTTTGTGGGTGAAGAGTATGATGCGGTTGTGTCCAGCATCGTCAAATTCGGTCTTTTTGTTGAATTGCCAAATACAGTCGAAGGCTTGATTCACATTACCAATCTACCTGAGTTCTACCATTTCAACGAACGTGATTTAACCCTTCGTGGAGAGAAATCAGGGACAACCTTCCGTGTGGGACAACAGATTCGTATTCGTGTCGAAAGAGCCGATAAAATGACTGGTGAGATTGATTTTTCTTTTATTCCAAGCGAGTTTGATGTCATTGAGAAAGGTTTAAAACCGTCTGGCCGCAAGGATAGAGGTCGTCGTTCTGATAAGAAAGAAGACAAGAGAAAAGCTGGTCGCTTAGGTGATAAGCGTAAGCATTCTTCAAAAGACAAGAAGAAAAAGAGTAAGAAACCTTTTTATAAGGAAGTAGCAAAGAAAGGAGCTAAGTATGGCAAAGGGCGTGGGAAAGGTCGTCGCGCAAAATAAAAAAGCGCATCACGACTATACTATCGTAGATACGCTAGAAGCAGGAATGGTTCTAACTGGTACAGAGATCAAGAGTGTTCGAGCAGCTCGTATCAATTTAAAAGACGGATTTGCCCAGGTTAAGAATGGGGAAGTTTGGCTGAGTAATGTCCATATCGCTCCTTATGAAGAGGGCAACATCTGGAACCAGGAGCCAGAACGTCGTCGTAAACTTCTCCTTCATAAAAACAAATCCAGAAATTGGAGCAAGAAACTAAAGGAACAGGTATGACCTTGGTTCCTCTTAAAGTTTATATCAAAGATGGCTATGCCAAGCTCCTTTTAGGACTTGCAAAAGGGAAACATGACTACGATAAACGGGAGTCTATCAAACGCCGTGAGCAAGATCGTGATATTGCGCGTGTTATGAAAGCTGTTAACCACCGATAGAAAGAGTGAAGAATATGGAAAAACTAGTTGCCTACAAACGCATGCCAGTCTGGAATAAAGACACCATGCCAGAGGCTGTTCAAAGAAAACACAATACTAAGGTCGGAACCTGGGGGAAGATTACCGTATTAAAAGGAGCTCTAAAGTTTATTGAATTGACTGAAGAGGGAGAAGTTATAGCTGAGCACCTCTTTGAAGCAGGTGCTGATAATCCTATGGCACAACCTCAAGCTTGGCACAGAGTGGAAGCTGCCACAGATGATGTGGAGTGGTACTTGGAATTTTATTGTAAACTAGAGGATTATTTCCCAAAGAAATACAATTGCAATCCAGTTCATTCGGAAGTCTTAGAAGCTATGCAGACCGTGAAATCGTGTAAAGCACTAGACCTGGGCTGTGGTCAAGGAAGAAATGCACTCTTTTTAGCTCGGCAAGGATTTGATGTTACAGCAGTGGATCAAAATGAGCTATCCCTTGAAATCTTGCAAAGCATCGTAGAGCAAGAAGATTTAGAAATGCCTGTCGGTCTCTATGATATTAATTCAGCAAGCATAGGCCAAACTTATGATTTTATCGTATCGACAGTTGTTCTCATGTTTTTACAAGCAGATCGTATTCCGTCTATCATTCAAAATATGCAAGAACAAACCTCTATCGGTGGCTATAATTTGATTGTTTGTGCTATGGATACAGAAGATTATCCATGTTCTGTTAATTTCCCATTCACCTTTAAAGAGGGGGAGCTGGCAAATTACTACAAGGACTGGGAATTGGTTAAGTACAATGAAAATCCAGGGCATTTACATCGTCGTGACGAAAACGGCAATCGTATTCAACTACGCTTTGCGACCATGTTGGCTAAAAAAGTAAAATAAACATACATGAAGCTTGGGAAAAACTCAATTTCAGGAGAAAACGAAGTAAATTTTCCCACAATAAAACGAATAATATCAAGGTTTTTACTACCTGATACTATGCGTTTTTTGATTATATAGAAGCTTAGTTTATAAAATACATGTTATAATAAAGCTATGGCATATATAGTGGATTGAACCTAGAATAGTACACTAAGGATTCTAAAACGTTTCTAGAAATTAATTTGACTTTCCTAATCTCTTTGTTCATATCTTATTTCAATCCACTATATAACAAGAAATTAATGAAGAACTAAAAGAGAGAGTCACAAGAAACGTGACTCTCTCTTTTACTAGCTGAGAAATCATTTTGTCTTAAACTCAATGATAGCTTTTCTTCACCCCACTACAGATGATAAAGTGCCGTTTATTCAACACCCAAGATTTCTTTAATATCATCAACGCTCAGATTGCTTCTGCTTTCTTGTCCTTCAAGGACGGTGTTGAAGAGTTCTTTTTTACTTTCTTGGAGTTCTTGGATTTTTTCCTCTATGGTTCCAAGGGTGATGAGGCGATAGACATCGACTTGTTTGGTCTGGCCAAGGCGGTGGCTTCGTCCGATGGCTTGCATCTCGACTGCTGGATTCCACCAGAGGTCACAGAGGATGACGGTATCAGCTCCTGTTAGATTCAGTCCTGTTCCACCTGCTTTTAGGGAAATGAGGAAGCAGTCTTTTTCTCCCTGATTGAAGAGATTGATCATCTCTTGACGTTTATCTGAAGGGGTTTGTCCTGTGATTTTAAAGTGAGACAATCCCTTTTTCTCTAGTTCTTGCTCAATGAGATCAAGCATAGAGGTGAATTGCGAAAAGATAAGTGGTCGAGATCCTTTTTTACGAATGGTGTCCAGAAGCTCGAATAAGCTGTCCATTTTTCCACTATTTCCTTCGTAGTCTTCTAAAAAGAGAGCTGGGGTATTACAGATTTGTCTAAGTCGGGTCAGTCCTGCTAAAATTTCAATTTTATGACGTTTAATCTCATCAGCGCTGGCTCCTGCAACCATTTCTTGCATACGTCGAAGTTGAGCTAGATAGAGCGTTTTTGTGAACTGCTGAGTTCATTGCTGTAGAGATGCTCGCTCAGTTCAGGTAATTCTGTTAGAACTTCGTCTTTTTTCCTACGCAGAACAAAAGGTTGGATCAGTTTACCAACGAGTTGAGGCGACAATTTTGAAAATTCCTTTTTACTTGGTAGGAGTCCTGGTAATACTATCTGGAAAATAGACCAAATCTCTTCGAGACGGTTTTCGATAAGAGTTCCAGATAGGGCATAGCAGGTTTTGACATCAAATTCTCTTAAAGCTTGTGCTATTTTTGTCTGGCTATTTTTTATCATCTGTGCTTCATCTAAGATGAGGTAGTCATAAGACTGTTTTTGATAGTGTTCAAGGTCAGATCGAAAAGATGGATAGCTTGTGATAGTGATAGTAGCAGATTTATCAATTTGTTTGATACGCTCAGTTTTTGTGCCATAGGCTACTTCAACCTGTTTGTGAGGTACTAATTTTCGGAATTCTTCTTTCCAATTGTAAAGAAGGCTGGCTGGAGCTAGGATAAGAGCTTTCTGTTCTGGTTTAAGATTGGCTTCCAGAAGAGTGATGGTTTGCAAGGTTTTCCCTAGTCCCATATCGTCTGCTAGGATTCCCCCAAAATGATCATGATCTAACATACTCAACCACTTGACTCCTTATTTCTGATAGTAGCGGAGTTTTGCGTTGATTTCATAAGGTTTGATATCAAATTCTTCAGGGTGGGTCAGATCATAAGCCATCTTTTTGAAATCACGAGAAAAATTGACATGTTCATTGTCTTTGAAGGTTTCAGAAAGGCTATAGGCACGAGATTTGTGCATCTTGATTTTTCCATCTGAAAATTTAGCACGAAGATCTTGGAGACTTTGGGCAACCTTGAGACTTTCATCGTCAAAGACTAGAACCTTTCCTTGCTTGGTTTGGTAGTGGCTTTCTTGATTCCATAAAGCTTGGATAGCTTTTTCAACCTCATCTTCTGAAATCATAGAAAAATCAAACTGAATTGAAAGGAAACCTTCGTCGTCAAAAATGTCAATGACAGCAGGATCTTCTACTAAGAATTTTTCAAGCGATTCATCTAGTTGAACTTGCCCCAGAGTACGAAAACGAGGTAGTTCTTTTAGGAAGAAATCAACGACTTTGATTTTGGAAAGACTATGAAAATCCTCTTTGAAACCAGCAGAAAGGAGTTGATGATAGATTTTTCTAGCTGTACTAGCTTGGTAAGTATAGGGGAGGGATAGGAGATCTTGTTTAGAGTGGGCTTGCTTTTCTCCAAACGACCACACCATGTTGACGGCAATTTCATTTCTAGTCTTGGAGAAGGCAAAGATGGAGATGAAGTCATGGATTTGTAATTCATCTGGGATACTGATAGGAACATAGTTTGAGATAATATTACATATTTGCATGAGTTCAGCCTTATTTTCCTTTGAAAAGATAAGAGGAGAACTTTCCTGATAATGGTAGATCCAAGTAGCTAATTTATCTAAAAAGTAACGGTGCTCTTTTTTGATGATGTGGAAGTGATTGTGCCGAATCCAAAGTTTGTTTTGAATAATGAAACCAAAATAAGCTGTATTGATGATTTCATAATGGTTATCAGATTTGACAACTTTAAAAATTTCTTCTTCTGGGATAAAGGGATTATCATCTAAGAATATAAGAGGGTATTCGGCTTTTGAGGTTACATATTGAAACACGTCCAAAGCTTGAAAAAGTGGGACAAGGTCGTTTAAATAGCTAACAGGAGTCTCTAAATAGCGTCCACAATCTCTGGGGCTAATGCCATAACTGAAGTTGGAATAAGAATGTTCATTTCTATCGATGAAATATTTTTTGATATAGAGGATTAGATTTTGAGAAGCTTTATTAAACTGGTCTAATGATAAGTTGATTGTCCCGATTTTCTGTGAAACAAAGTAATCTTCCTGTTGGAAAATGAGAAAAATGAAGTGAGCTATATCCTTGATAACATAGGCACGAGGAGCCTGTTCCACCTTTAGTTTTAAGGTCCAGGATAGGCTATGATTTCGGATTTCGAATTGTCCATGAAGTGCAAGTGAAGGCGCCTCTGCTTTTTCTTCTAGCAGTTCGTTTTGGAGCTCTTCAGATGGCAAGGTAGGAATCAGTTGGCTGGCAAAACTTGATTTATGACTAGATTTACGAATGCGTTTTTGAATAACTTGGGGGAGACTATGAAAGTAGTGATCCATTGCAACCCAGTGTTTACAGACTCCTTGATTTTGGAAGTCATTACATTCACAATGAAAATCAGTCAAATCGAAGTACTTCATACTGGTCAGAATGTTGGGCTCCAGATACATGGAAATAACATTATAGGTATTGGGATGCTTAAAATATTCTTTGTTTTCAGTATCAAAATAGCTTTTTATCTGTTGGAAAATAGCTTGTCCATCCATTCTCATACGAGCAGGTAGTCTATCGGGAACAGTCATTGAAGTAACCTCATACTCAATGAAAATCAAAGAGCAAACTAGGAAGCGAGCCGCAGGCTGTACTTGAGTACAGCAAGACGAAGCTGACGTGGTTTGAATTTGATTTTCGAAGAGTATCAGTTCTGCTCATTCTTTCCTCTATCTTATCAGATTTTATAGGAAAAGAATAGACTTATCTTACATAAATTGCATCTTGATAAGGATTGGCAAAAAAAGTGTTTCTTGAGTGTGAATCTTTCAATTGAATCCATCTATTGTGTTAGGTCATTGAAACTTCTTTCGCTCTTACTGGAAAGTTGAGGTTTGAAATATGGTATAATAAAGGGAAATAGAGTTTTTGAAAGTGAGAGAAGATGATTTCAAAGAGATTAGAAACAGTAGCTTCTTTTGTTCCCAAAGGAGCTGTTTTACTGGACGTCGGAAGCGACCATGCTTATTTACCGATTGAGCTAGTTGAAAAGGGTCACATTGAGCGTGCCATTGCAGGAGAGGTAGTAGAAGGTCCCTATCAATCTGCAGTCAAAAATGTTGAAAGTCATGGTTTGACTGAGAAAATTCAGGTTCGCCTAGCAAATGGTTTGGCTGCTTTTGAAGAGGCTGACCAGGTCTCTGTTATCACTATTGCTGGAATGGGTGGTCGCTTGATTGCTACGATTTTAGAAGAGGGTTTGGACAAACTAGCTACTGTTGAGCGTTTGATTCTTCAACCCAATAATCGAGAAGATGAGTTGCGTTCTTGGTTACAAGAACACGGTTTTCAAATTATCGCTGAAAGCATCCTAGAAGAAGCCGGCAAATTTTACGAGATCATAGTTGCAGAAGCTGGTGAAATGAATCTATCAGCTAGCGATATCCGTTTTGGCCCCTTCTTGTCAAAAGAAGTCAGCCCAGTATTTGTTCATAAATGGCAAAAAGAAGCTAATAAGTTAGAATTTGCTCTAGCCCAAATCCCCGAAAAAAATCATGAAGAACGTCAAGTTTTAGTAGATAGAATTCAAGCCATCAAGGAGGTGCTCCATGAAAGCAAGTGAAGTGATAAATCGTTATGAAGCCTATTGTCCTCAAGAATTTTCTATGGAGGGTGACAGCCGTGGTCTGCAAATTGGCACCCTAGACAAGGAAATTCAAAAGGTCATGGTTGCCCTCGATATTCGTGAAGAAACGGTTGCAGAAGCCATTGAAAAGGGTGTAGATTTGATTATCGTCAAGCACGCGCCTATCTTTCGTCCAATCAAGGACTTGGTAGCTAGCCGTCCTCAAAATCAGATTTATATCGATCTCATTAAGCACGATATTGCCGTCTACGTTAGCCATACTAATATCGACATTGTTGAGAATGGATTAAATGACTGGTTCTGCCAACTATTGGGTATTGAGGATACAACTTATTTGCAGGAAACAGGTCCTGAACGTGGGATTGGCCGTATTGGAACTATTAGACCTCAAACATTTAAAGAATTTGCAGATCATGTTAAGGAAGCCTTTGGTCTAGGTAGCCTCCGTATGGTACATTATCATGAGAGTGATTTGCAAAAAACAATCTCAAGAGTTGCTATCTGTGGTGGCAGTGGGCAATCTTTCTACTCTGATGCTTTAGCAAAAGGAGCAGATCTTTATATCACTGGTGATATTTATTATCATACTGCCCAGGATATGTTGTCTGACGGTTTGCTGGCATTAGATCCAGGCCACTATATCGAAGTGCTTTTTGTGGAAAGAATTGCAGAGCTCTTGAACGAATGGAAGGAAGAGAATGCTTGGTCGCTAGAAGTAGTCGCAAGTCAAGCTTCTACCAATCCATTCCATCATATCTAGTTAGAAGGTAAAGATAATGAAAAAGTTGCCATTGTAGGAGCAGGAATTGTAGGGGCAACAGCTGCCTACTATCTCTCTAAGGAAGCAGATGTCGAAGTAACTGTCTTTGATCATGGGTACGGACAAGCTACCAAGGCAGCGGCAGGAATCATCAGTCCTTGGTTCTCTAAACGACGTAATAAAGCTTGGTACAAGATGGCTCGCCTAGGAGCAGACTTTTATGTAGATTTATTAGCTGATTTAGAAAAAAATGGTCAAAAGATTGATTTCTACCAGCGCTCAGGAGTCTTCCTTCTCAAAAAGGATGATTCCAAGCTAGAGGAACTCTATGACTTAGCCTTGCAACGTAGAGTTGAATCTCCCTTAATTGGCGAATTAGCCATTTTGGACCAAGCTGCTGCAAGCAGCCTATTCCCTGGTCTAAAGGGATTTGAGAGATTGCTCTATGCTTCTGGAGGGGCTCGAGTAGATGGACAACTTTTAGTTAGTCGCTTGCTTGAAGCCAGTCAAGTGAAGGTCGTAAAGAAAGAGGTCAGTCTAAAACCCTTAGCATCGGGTTATCAGATAGACAATCAAATGTTTGATCAAGTAATTTTATCTACGGGAGCTTGGCTTGGACACATTTTGGAGCCTTTAGGCTATGAGGTGGATGTTCGTCCTCAAAAAGGTCAACTTAGAGATTATCAGGTTGATTTAGACATGGCAAGCTATCCTGTTGTCATGCCGGAAGGTGAGTGGGATTTGATACCATTTCCTGGAGGTAAGTTATCTCTAGGAGCTACCCATGAGAATGACATGGGATTTGATCTTACAGTCGATAAAAATTTGCTCCAACAAATGGCTGAGGCAGCGAATTCATTTTATCCAAGTTTAAAGGGTGCAGTTTTATCTGGTGAACGTGTAGGAATTCGGGCTTATACGAGTGACTTTTCTCCATTTTTCGGACAGGTTCCAAACTTATCGGGAGTCTATACAGCTAGTGGTCTAGGCTCTTCAGGCTTAACGACCGGCCCCATAATCGGTTACCATTTAGCTCAAATGCTTCAAGGGAGAAGTGGTGTATTAGATCCAGCAGATTATCCGACTGAAAGATACATTAAAAAGAAACAATAGTAAAACTTTTACCTAGTTTTTACGATAGTCTTAGGAAAGTAAATGACTTTCCCTATCAAAAATGGTAAAATGAAAAAAATAATCCAAGAATTGAGGAAATAAAATGCAAGAAAAAATTCTGGTAACGGGTGGAGCTGGTTTTATCGGAACTCACACTGTCATCGAACTGGTCCAAGCTGGACACCAAGTAGTTGTCGTGGATAATTTGGTAAATAGTAGTCGTAAAAGTCTTGAAGTAGTCGAAAGAATCACAGGCGTAGAAATTCCTTTCTACGAAGCAGATATTCGTGATACAGATACACTTCGTGATATTTTCAAACATGAAGAACCAACAGGAGTTATCCATTTTGCTGGTTTGAAGGCTGTAGGGGAATCTACACGTATCCCACTTGCCTACTATGATAACAATATTGCTGGAACTGTCAGTCTTTTGAAAGTTATGGAAGAGACTAACTGTAAAAACATCATCTTTAGCTCATCAGCAACTGTTTATGGAGATCCGCATACAGTTCCAATCCTCGAAGATTTCCCTCTTTCAGCTACTAACCCTTATGGTCGTACTAAGTTGATGCTTGAAGAAATCTTGACAGATATCTATAAAGCTGATTCAGAATGGAACGTTGTTTTACTTCGTTACTTCAACCCAATTGGTGCACATAAGAGTGGTGATTTGGGTGAAAATCCAAACGGTATTCCAAATAACCTTCTTCCATATGTTACACAAGTCGCAGTTGGCAAGTTGGAACAAGTTCAAGTATTTGGGGATGACTACGATACTGAAGACGGAACAGGTGTACGTGATTATATCCACGTTGTTGACTTAGCCAAAGGACACGTTGCAGCACTTAAGAAACTTCAAAATGGTTCAGGTCTAAATATTTACAACCTTGGTACAGGAAAGGTTACTCTGTTCTTGAAATTATCCAAAATATGGAAAAAGCAGTCGGACGTCCAATTCCTTACCGTATTGTTGAACGCCGCCCAGGTGATATTGCAGCCTGCTACTCAGATCCAGCAAAAGCTAAGGAAGAGCTAGGATGGGAAGCTGAACTTGGTATTACAGAAATGTGTGAAGACGCATGGCGTTGGCAAAGCAAGCATCCAAATGGATTTGAAGACTAAGATGACGATTTCAATCATAGTCCCATGTTTAAACGAAGAGGAAGTACTTCCTCTTTTTTATCAAACTCTTGAAGCCCTGATCCCAGATTTGGAAACAGAAATCGAATACATTTTTGTAGATGATGGTTCGACTGATAAGACTTTGGACCTTTTAAAGGTTTATCGAGAGAAAAATTCTGCAGTACATTATATCTCTTTCTCGCGTAATTTTGGGAAGGAAGCGGCCATATATGCGGGTTTACAACAAGCAACAGGAGATTTGGTGGTGGTTATGGATGCAGACCTTCAGGATCCACCAAGCCTCTTGCTTGAGATGAAAGAACTACTAGATCAGAATCCAGACATGGATTGTGTCGGAACTCGAAGAACCAGTCGAGAGGGTGAACCCTTTTTACGTAGTTTCTGCGCCGATCTTTTTTATCGTTTTATGCAAAAAATTAGCCCAGTAGCTCTTCCATCGGGTGTTCGTGATTTTCGGATGATGAGAAGATCAGTTGTGGATGCAGTGTTAGAATTGACAGAATACAATCGCTTTTCCAAAGGACTCTTTGCCTGGGTTGGTTTCCGTACTCACTATCTAGAATACCCTAATGTTGAAAGGCAGGCAGGTAAGACAAGTTGGAGTTTTAGACAACTCTTTTTCTACTCTATTGAAGGGATTGTGAATTTTTCAGATTTTCCTTTGATATTAGCTTTTGTTGCTGGTCTTTCGTCGTGTTTTCTGGCTTTAGTGATGACATTGTTTGTAGTTGTCCGTACTCTCGTACTGGGCAATCCAACTTCTGGTTGGACCTCTCTGATGGCTGTCATTCTATTTCTTGGTGGTGTCCAATTATTGACGATTGGGATTCTCGGAAAATATATCAGTAAAATTTATATGGAAACGAAAAAAAGACCCCTCTATCTGATAAAAGAACAGAGTGAGTCATGATAAGATTTACTAAAAATAAGTCCTTCAAAAGACTATAATTTTCTGGAAAAATATGCTAAACTAGAGGAAGTGGGATTTGGAAATCGAATCACCACTGATGACAAATTAATCTTTGATGAGCGCGCGAGTGGGACACTGTTTCACAGCTTCCAGTAGCTCTTCACTAGCTGGGACGTCTCTCTCTAGTAGATTAGGATCATCATAGAAACGCACAATACCATTATCATGGTAATCAAATAAATCAGAATAGGTTTGGCATAGCCCACAGGCAATGCATCGTTCAGGTATAAGTGTGATTTTCATATTTATATTGTAATAAGAAATTAGAAAAAAAACAAGGAGTAAGGTATGGAAAAGGAACCATGGCAAGAAGATATTTACGATATCGAGGAAAGTCGTTCGGAACGCAGAAGCAGAGGAAATAAGGAATCAGGAGTAGGAGCTAATCGTATTTTAACGATTTTGGCTTGTATTTTCTTTGTTATCGTTGTCGGAATGATTGCTATTCTAATCTACCTGTCATCTGGTGGAAGTGATCGTACGGCAGCCTTGAAAGATTTCCATGATTCTTCTGCGCCTAAGGTAGAGGAAGTATCTTCAACATCTTCAAGTAGTTCAGTTGAAGCATCAAGTTCTGAAGCAGAATCAACTTCTTCAAGTAGTTCAGAGGAACATACAAATGCTGAAGGAACCATTACTGTCCTTGCAGGTGAAGGTGAGGCAGCCATTGCAGCTAGAGCAGGCATTTCTATTGCTCAGCTTGAAGCCTTGAACCCTGGTCATATGTCTTCAGGAACTTGGTTTGCAAATCCTGGTGATGTCCTTAAGACAAGATAGGAGTGACGATGAAAACAATTCAGATTGCCATTGATGGACCAGCATCCAGTGGGAAGAGTACAGTAGCTAAGATTATCGCTAAGGACTTTGGATATACCTACTTGGATACAGGTGCCATGTATCGTGCTGCGACTTACATCGCTTTGAACAACCAAGTAAGTCCAGAAGAGTCTTCTCGACTTCTTGAATTATTGGAACAATATCCGATTAGCTTTGGTCGTGCTGAAACAGGAGAACAGCTTGTTTTTGTTGGGGACGTTGATGTTACCAATCCAATCCGTGAAAATGAAGTAACCAATGCTGTATCTGCTTTTGCAGCTATTCCAGCTATTCGTGAAAAATTGGTAGCCCTCCAGCAAGAAATTGCCCAACAAGGCGGAATCGTCATGGATGGTCGAGATATTGGTACAGTGGTCTTGCCTAAGGCTGAATTGAAGATTTTTCTTGTTGCTTCAGTGGATGAGCGTGCAGAACGACGTTATAAGGAAAATCTTTCAAAGGGGATTGAAACAGATTTGGAAACTTTGAAAGAAGAGATTGCTGCGCGTGATTATAAAGATAGTCATCGTGAAACTTCTCCTCTTAAGCAGGCAGATGATGCAATCTATCTGGATACGACAGGACTAAGTATTTTAGAAGTTGTCGAAAAAATTAAATCAGAAGCAGTCAAACATTTTTAATTTGAAATTTTAACCGATTGACCACGATAGTGGTGAGTCGGTTTTTTAGCAATTTGTCAAATTTTTAATTTTAAGGTATAATAGTCTTTGTTAACGAAAATTTGACAATCAAACCATCATGAAAATAGAAGGAGATAAAATGAACAATCTACCAAATTGCCCAAAATGTAATTCAGAATATGTCTATGAAGACGGAGCCTTGCTAGTCTGCCCAGAGTGTGCTTATGAATGGAATCCTGCTGAGCAAGTAGAGGTTGAAGAAGGCCTTGTTGCTATCGACGCTAATGGAAATAAATTGGCTGACGGTGATACAGTAACCTTGATCAAAGACCTTAAGGTAAAAGGTGCTCCAAAAGACCTTAAGCAAGGGACACGTGTGAAAAACATCCGTATTGTTGAGGGTGACCACAACATCGATTGTAAGATTGATGGTTTTGGTGCTATGAAATTGAAATCAGAATTTGTTAAAAAGATTTAATCATGACTGCTTGGAATAAATTTATTTTTTTCAGTCGGACTCTCTTGTTTTTCGCAGCATTTACAGGGGTCTATCTGGAAATTACCAAACGTGGTGGTTTAGGGATGTTGCTTTACTATACAGTCCTTTCCAACCTTTTGGTTGTCATCTTTACAGCTTATCTTTTGTTAAAGATGCGTAGTGGCGGTGATAGTTGGCAAGGTCCAGGAATTCTACGTCTCAAAGGTGGTGTCACTATGAGTATCATGATTACTTGTGTCATCTATCATTTCATGCTAGCTCCCTTGACGACAGATTTTTACCGTTTGGAAAATTTCCTTTGTCATTATATCGTACCTCTCTGGTTTTTAGCAGATACAATTATTTTTGATAAGAGTCGTCAATATAAGTGGTTTGATCCCATGCTTTTGGACCAGCCTTCCTTTGTTTTTATATGATTTTTGCCATCTTAAACGGTTTTGTTCTAAAGATGGATGTTCCGAACGCTAAGGATAGTCCCTTCCCTTATTTCTTTTTGAATGCTACCAAACATGGTTGGGACTTTGTCTTTAGATGGGCAGCTACTATCTTTGTTGCCTATATGGTTTCAGGATATCTGTTTTATCTTGTTAAAAACATTAAAAAATCTAAGAAATAAGAGTACCTTATATGGGTACTTTTTTGATGACTGATATAATTGTACCCGGACAAATCGATTTTTTTTATCTTGTACTTGAATCATTTCTACCTTAAAATAAAATTGTAGCTACCAATACAACTATTGAGGAAGAGAAAATGACTGAAAATCGTTATGAATTAAATAAAAAAATTTGGCACAGATGCTTAAAGGTGGCGTCATCATGGATGTTCAAAATCCTGAGCAAGCAAGAATTGCAGAGGCTGCAGGTGCGGCAGCTGTTATGGCCTTGGAGCGAATCCCAGCTGATATTCGTGCAGCTGGTGGTGTCTCTCGTATGAGCGATCCAAAGATGATCAAGGAAATCCAAGACGCAGTCAGCATTCCAGTTATGGCCAAGGTTCGAATTGGGCATTTTGTTGAAGCACAGATTTTAGAAGCCATCGAGATTGACTATATCGATGAGAGTGAGGTGCTATCTCCAGCTGACGATCGTTTCCATGTGGATAAGAAAGAATTCCAAGTTCCTTTTGTTTGTGGTGCTAAAGACCTAGGAGAAGCCTTGCGTCGTATTGCTGAAGGAGCATCGATGATCCGTACAAAAGGGGAACCTGGAACAGGAGATATCGTTCAGGCAGTCCGTCATATGCGTATGATGAATCAAGAAATCCGCCGCATTCAAAATCTCCGTGAGGACGAGTTATATGTCGCAGCAAAAGAACTCCAAGTACCTGTAGAATTAGTTCAATACGTTCACGAACATGGAAAACTACCAGTCGTGAACTTTGCGGCTGGAGGGGTTGCAACACCTGCAGATGCTGCTCTTATGATGCAGCTAGGTGCAGAAGGTGTCTTTGTTGGTTCAGGGATTTTCAAATCAGGTGATCCTGTTAAACGTGCAGCAGCAATTGTCAAGGCAGTTACAAACTATCAAAATCCTCAAATTTTAGCTCAAATCTCAGAAGATTTGGGAGAAGCCATGGTTGGTATCAATGAGAATGAAATCCAAATTCTCATGGCTGAGCGAGGAAAATAGATGAAAATTGGAATATTGGCCTTGCAAGGCGCCTTTGTAGAGCATGAGAAAGTCCTTGCCAAACTAGGAGTTGAAAGTGTTGAACTGCGAAATCTAGAAGACTTTCAGCAACATCGAGGTGAGCTGTCAGGTTTGATTTTACCTGGAGGTGAGTCGACAGCTATGGGAAAACTCCTACGTGACCAGCAGATGCTACTTCCTCTAAGAGAGGCTATTCTCAATGGTTTACCAGTCTTTGGGACTTGTGCTGGTTTGATTTTGCTAGCGAAACAGATTACCTCTCAGGAAGAGACTCATCTGGCTACCATGGACATAGTAGTGGAGCGCAATGCCTATGGACGTCAGCTAGGAAGCTTTTTATACAGAAGCAGACTGCAAGGGTGTTGGCAAGATTCCCATGACCTTTATCCGTGGACCCTATTATTAGTGAAGTTGGTAAGGGTGTTGATGTTCTAGCGATTGTGAACAATCAAATCGTAGCGGCACAAGAAAAGAATATGCTGGTAACCTCCTTTCATCCGGAATTGACAAATGATTTTCGCTTGCATCAATATTTTATCAATATGTGTAAATAAAAATAGGTCGGGATTTTCCCGGCCTATTTTTACATGTAATAAACAATGGCGATGTATTGGAGAGCTGAAGCTGCCAGAATGAAGAGATGCCAGATCATGTGGAAGTAAGGTTTCTTCTTAGCATAAAAACCAGCACCAACTGTATAGCAAAGCCCACCTGATACCATAAGAGTCCAAAAGATTGGATTTGTTTGACTGATGATTGCTGGTAGGATAGCCACAACTAGCCAACCCATGATGAGGTAGAGTATCAGACTAAATTTTTCATTGACTTTTTTGGCAAATATTTTATAAAGAATACCAAAAATAGTTGTTCCCCACTGAATGGCGATAATCAGATAACCAAACCAGTTATTCATCAAGGTCAAAACGACAGGAGTATAAGAGCCAGCAATCGCAACATAAATCATGGAATGGTCGATGATACGAAGCACGTATTTATGAGTGGAACCATAAGCCATAGAATGATAAATAGTCGATGAAAGAAACATGAGAAAGAGACTGATGACGAAGATGGACACACCGACAGACGATAAAAATCCATGAGCTTCATAACTATAAGTCGATGAGATAGGGAGCAAAATCAGCATGATAAGTGCCCCTACAGCATGGGTGACACTGTTTGCTATTTCTTCTCCAAAACTAAGGCGCTTGCTAAGTTTAAAACTAGTATTCATTTCTTTCCTCCTCTTCATTTTCTGTATAGACTAGTGCTAGTGTTTGATGATAAAGTTTGACCGTTTGACAGCTTGCTTGAATGATTGGATTAGCTGGGTCTAGGTCTTCATTCATATAGTCCACAAAAGCATTGTAAAGTTCTTGTGAGTTAGTCTCTGTGTGTAGGGTGTTTAGGGTTTGAGCAATTTCCTGGATTGAAAAAACAGACTTGAGTGTTGTGATAGCAATCAATCGGGCAATTTGTTTGCGTTGGTATTTTTTCTTTTCAGGTTTACTGATATAGCCATGCTTCACATAGTTGTTCACCATTGATGCAGTTAAACCTTTCTCTTTAGCAAGAGAAATAGGGGAACAAACTTTATTCACATAAAGTAGGACCTGATCCAAATAGAGATCAATGTTTGGAATTTCGTCCCATTCTGGGTAGGAAAAAAAGTAGTTTTCATTTCAACTCCTGTTTATCTAGTTTTTAATAACTAGATTATAAAATAATAGAAATAAAAAGTCAAGTTTTAACTGCTTGTAGAAAGCCTTAAATTATGCTATGATGAGAGAAACTAGTCAGAAAAGAGGAGATAAGATGGAAATTCGTTTAGCCTTTCCAAACGAAGTAGATGCAATTATGCAGGTGATTGAGGAAGCTAAAAAATGCTTGGCGGAAGCTGGTAGCACCCAGTGGCAAAATGGTTACCCAAATGCCGACACGATTATTGAAGATATCATCTCTGGTCAGGCTTATGTAGCCTTGGACGAAGGAGAACTTTTAGCCTATGCAGCAGTGACTAAAAGTCCAGAAAAAGCTTATGAAACCATTTATAATGGAAGTTGGGAAGGAAGAGAACCAGAATACCTTGTATTTCATCGGATTGCGGTTTCTAGAGATGTCCAAGGCCAAGGTGTTGCCCAGACCTTCTTGGAAGGCTTGATTGAAGGCTTTGATTACCTAGATTTTCGTTCAGATACACATGCTAAAAACAAGGCCATGCAACATATCTTTGAAAAGCTTGGTTTTAAACAGGTCGGTAAAGTTCCAGTAGACGGAGAACGCTTGGCTTATCAAAAATTAAAATCAAATGCCTAAGAAGTATGCAAAGATGCTGTACAAGTCTCCGATTGGCATTATATCTCTGGTAGCTGATGATCACTATCTGTTTGGGATATGGGTTGAAGCACAGAGTCATTTTGAGAGAGGCTTATCAGCAGCTAATATAGTAGAGGTTGAAAGTCATCCCATTTTAAATCAGATTGCTAGCTATTTAGATGCTTATTTTAAAGGACAAAATCAAGATTTGTCTCAGTTACCTCTGGCTCCTGTCGGTAGTGATTTCGAAAAAAGAGTCTGGAACTACTTGCGGGGAATTCCTTTTGGTCAGACAGTTACTTATGGACAGATGGCTAAGGATTTGCAGATTGCTTCGGCTCAGGCAATCGGAGGAGCAGTAGGACGTAATCCTTGGTCAATCCTGGTTCCTTGTCATCGCGTACTCGGTGCTGGTAAGCGTCTAACAGGCTATGCTTCAGGAATTGACAAGAAGGCTTGGCTCTTGAATCATGAAGGTGCAAGTTATCAAGAAAATAAAAAATAGAAAATAGAAAGAGAAAAAATGTTAGAATTTATCGAATACCCAAAATGTACAACTTGTAAAAAAGCCAAAAAAGAGTTAGATCAACTTGGACTAGAATATAAAGATGTTCATATTGTAGAAGAAACTCCAAGTGAAATGGTCATTCTGAACTGGCTTGAAACTTCAGGATTTGAGTTGAAGCAATTTTTCAATACCAGTGGAATTAAATACCGTGAACTGGGCTTAAAAGATAAGATTGGGACTTTATCCAATAAAGAAGCAGCCAAACTCTTGGCCAGTGATGGTATGTTATTAAAACGTCCAATATTAGTGGAGAATGGTGTTGTTAAACAAATTGGCTATCGTAAAACCTACGACAACTTGGATTTGAAATAGTTTTTTTCTATCTCCTTGATAGGTAAAATATATAACCTCACACTTTAAAGTATGATAAACTAGTAGGTAGACAAAGTCTCTTCTGCTCGTAGCAAATATTTTAAATCTAGGCAGAAGTATGATAGAATGATTCATTATCAGGAGAGGATGTTTCTATGAATGTTACAACAATTTTAGCATCGGATTGGTACCAAAACTTGATGCAGTATATTCCAGACGGTAAACTGTTTAGTTTTCGTTCTGTCTTTGATGGGATTCCAAGAATTGTGCAACAATTGCCAACAACATTGATGTTGACAGTATTTGGTGCTTTTTTTGGTATCATCTTGGCCTTGGTTTTTGCTATTGTAAAAATTAATCGCGTTAGAATTCTTTATCCATTACAAGCATTCTTTGTTAGTTTCTTAAAAGGGACACCAATCCTAGTGCAGCTGATGTTGACTTACTATGGAATTCCTCTGGCATTAAAAGCCTTGAATCAACAATGGGGAACTGCTTTTAATATTAATGCGATTCCGGCTGCAGCTTTTGCCATTGTAGCTTTTGCTTTTAACGAAGCAGCTTACGCTAGTGAAACTATCCGTGCTGCTATTCTTTCTGTCAATCCTGGAGAGATTGAAGCCGCTCGTAGTCTTGGGATGACACGTGCTCAAGTCTATCGTCGTGTGATTATTCCAAATGCAGCGGTAGTAGCGACTCCCAACCTTGATTAACTCCCTAATCGGTTTGACTAAGGGGACTTCCCTAGCCTTTAGTGCTGGTGTTGTAGAAGTCTTTGCCCAAGCTCAGATTTTGGGTGGTGCCGACTACCGTTACTTCGAACGTTTCATCTCAGTTGCCCTTGTATACTGGGTGGTAAATATCGCTATTGAAAATCTTGGTCGCTTTATTGAGAGAAAAATGGCAATCGAAGCACCAGATAATGTGAAAACAGATGTGAAAGGAGACCTTCGCTAATGATTAAGATTTCAAATTTAAGCAAATCCTTTTCAGGTCAAACCGTCTTGGATCATCTGAATTTAGATATTCAAAAAGGGGAAGTAGTGGCTTTGATTGGTTCCTCAGGAGCAGGGAAATCTACCTTTCTTCGTAGCCTAAATTATCTGGAAACTCCTGATAGTGGGAGTATTCAGATTGATGATTTCAAAGTTGACTTTTCTCAAATTACTCAAGATGAAATCTTGACTCTTCGTCGTAAGTTGTCCATGGTGTTCCAACAGTTCAACTTATTTGAACGTAGAACAGCCCTAGACAATGTCAAGGAAGGTTTGGTAGTTGTTAAAAAACTTTCCGACGAAGAAGCAACTAAGATTGCCAAAGAAGAGCTGGCTAAGGTTGGTCTTTCTGATCGCCAACAGCACTATCCTCGCCACTTATCAGGTGGACAAAAACAACGGGTAGCTTTGGCGCGTGCTTTGGCCATGAAGCCAGCTATCTTGCTCTTGGATGAACCTACTTCAGCCCTTGATCCAGAATTGGTTGGTGAGGTAGAACGATCTATTGCTAATGCTGCAAAATCAGGTCAAACTATGATTTTGGTTAGTCACGATATGTCCTTTGTTTCTCAAGTAGCTGATAAGGTTTTGTTCTTGGATAAAGGAAAGATTATTGAGTCTGGAACACCAGATGAGATTATCAATCATCCTAAAGAAGAACGAACAAAAGAATTCTTTGCTAGTTACAAACGGACCTATATCTGATATAATAGAAGATAAGAAAGACTCAGTTGGCTAGGCTAACTGGGTTTGCTCTTTAAAATTAATAGAAATGAGAGAGAGCATGCTAGTTCAGCTATTTGCTTTGTATTTAGAGAGTTTAGTGTTGACAATTCTACTGGTCTTGATTATTTTGGGACTCTGGATTGGACTTAGAGCTCTGTCGGGGGTTGATAAAACTGCTAAAGCACGTCAAGCCCATCTCTACGATATGATTATGATTGGAGTTTTGACCATTCCAGTATTGTCATTTGCAACCATGAGCATCTTGTTGGTTCTCAAGGCTTAATAGTTGTAAAATGGGATTTAATTCGTTAGAATAAAAATAGTTACAACAAGAAAGAAGGAAAGAGAATGTACGATACGATTATTATCGGTGCAGGTCCTGCTGGGATGACTGCAGCCTTGTATGCAGCACGCAGTAATCTGAAAGTTGCTTTGATTGAAGGTGGACTTCCTGGTGGTCAAATGAATAATACCTCTGACATTGAAAACTATCCAGGCTATGCCAATATCAGTGGCCCAGAATTAGCAGAAAAGATGTTTGAACCTCTTGAAAATTTGGGTGTTGAGCATCTCTATGGCTTCGTTGAAAATGTTGAGGATCATGGCGAATTCAAAAAAAGTCGTAACAGATGACCAGATTTATGAAACACGTACAGTTATCGTGGCAACTGGTTCCAAACACCGTCTTTTGGGAGTTCCAGGAGAAGAAGAACTGAATAGCCGAGGTGTTTCTTACTGTGCAGTTTGTGACGGAGCTTTTTTCCGTGACCAAGATTTGTTGGTCGTAGGTGGAGGTGACTCCGCGGTTGAAGAGGCTATCTTCTTAACACGGTTTGCAAAATCTGTTACTATTGTTCACCGTCGTGATGAATTACGTGCCCAAAAGGTCTTGCAAGATCGTGCTTTTGCCAATGAAAAAATCAGCTTCATTTGGGATTCAGTCGTCAAAGAAATCAAGGGCGAAAATCGTGTGGAGTCGGTTGTGATTGAAAATGTTAAAACAAATCAAGTGACTGAACAGGCTTTGGAGGAGTCTTTATCTACGTTGGTTTAGACCCAGTTAGCGATTTTACAAAAGATTTACAAATTCAAGATGAGTCCGGTTGGATTGTGACAGATGACCACATGAAGACAAGTGTTGCAGGTGTCTTTGCAGTTGGGGATGTTCGTCAGAAAGATCTTCGACAAGTTACAACAGCTGTTGGAGATGGCGCTATTGCAGGTCAAGAAGCTTATAAATATATTACTGAGCATAGTTAAAAAGGCGGTGGGACAGAAATCGATAGACAAAGTCTGGATTTCGTAGTCCCAGCCCGCGAGTATGATTAGAGCTTTTTGGAGTTTAAAAGACGAACAAAAAGTTCAATCAGCTACCGCGTCAAAATTTGATTGCTAATAAAAAGTGAGGTCGGGATCTTTTGTCCCAACCTCACTTTTTATTAGAGTCGATTTCTGAAGACTTCGTACATGAGAATGGCAGCAGCAACACTGGCATTGAGGCTCTGTACGTGCCCATTCATTGGAATAGTAATCATCTCGTCTACTTGTTTTTTGATGTTGCTAGAGATACCTTTGCCTTCATTTCCTATGATGAGAGCAATCTTTCCTTTGGTATTCCATTTGTGGCAAGGAGTTCCATTCATATCAGTTCCAAAAGTCCAGAATCCTTCGTCTTTGAGTTTGTCCAAGGTTTGACTGAGATTAGTGACTCGGGCGATAGGAACGTGTTCAATCGCACCTGTTGCTGTTTTTGCTACGACAGGAGTAACACCGACAGCTCGATGTTTGGGAATGATGACACCTGAAACATTAGTTGCATCCGCTGTTCTCAAGATAGAACCGAGATTATGTGGGTCCGTTAAACCATCAAGGATTAGTAGTAGTGGGTTTTCTTCCTGGCGTGTCTTAGCAAGAATTTGCTCAAGTTCAGTGTAGGCAAATTCAGAAACGCGCAAGACAAAACCTTGGTGAACAGCTCCTTCAGTCATCTCAGAAAGTGATTTTTTAGAAGTCCAAGAAATGGATACTTTCTTTTCAGTAGCCAATTCCTTAACTTTTTCCACATTCTTTCCTCGTAAATCTTCCTGAAGGTAGAGTTTGTTTCCAGTATTTGCTAAGAGAGCTTCTGTGACGGCATGAACGCCATAGACAATATCGTTTGTTTTCATATCTTCATTATAACACAAAAATCCCGTCTTGCAACGGGATTTTTCTTTATTCAAGAATGAGCAAACCATCTTTAACTTCAAATGGGTCTTTTTTTCATTGATACGATCATAGAACATAATGCCATTTAAGTGGTCAATTTCATGTTGAACTACAATAGAGTTATAGCCCTTAAGTTTGATGCGGTGCTTTTCTCCATCCTTATCAAAATAGTCGACAGTTACTCGAGCGTGGCGGATAACATAACCTGGAACAGCACGGTCAACAGACAAGCAACCTTCTCCCTCGCCTAGAGCAGCGTCTTGGACTGAGTGGGATACAATTTTCGGATTGTACATGACAGCCTGTAAATCATAGGCTTCTTGTGGAGTTTCCCCTTCCTCAGTGATATTTGGTACCAGTACGGCGATGATGCGTTTTGAGATGTCGAGCTGCGGTGCAGCAAGTCCAACTCCTCCACGTAGCCCTAATTTTTCAGCCATAACAGGATCTTGCGAGTGTTTCAAAAATTGCATCATTTTTTCTCCAAGAATGATATTTTGATCACTCAAGGGGAAGTTGACTTCCTCGGCAACAGCACGAAGAGTAGGGTTCCCTTCGCGGATAATATCTTTCATATTGATTAAATGAGCAGCTTTGGTAATTCGTTCTATAGCAGACATATTCTTTCCTTTCCTTCTATTACAATTACATGATAACACAAAACAGATGAGAAAGAAAGTCACAGAAGCTGTTAAAAAATTATAGAATAAAAGGAAATACCTATTTGTCTGTGGTATAATAGAGTAAGAAAATAGACTTTAAAATCATGGGAGAAAAATGATGGAACAACGTAGTAGAAAAAGAAAAAATGGTCCTGTTTTACATGCTATTAGAAATACTGTTCGATTTTTCAGGAGCTATAAGCAGTGGAACAATCGCACTTTTATTGTGGTCCTGTTAGCTTCGGTAGCTACCTCGATGATGCTGACTTTATTAGTGGAAGGAGCTCGAGGGATCTCTTTAAGCAGTAGTGATCCAAGTGCCCTGCAGAAAAAGTCAAATTCTCAGGAGAAGAATGCAGAGTCGGAACAGGAAACAAGTGCGCGTATCATGGCAAATGGTGATTTGCTTTATCATGATATTATCTACATTTCAGCTAAAAAATCAGACGGTACCTATGATTTCCATGAAAATTTTGAATATGTGAAACCCTGGCTGAAGCAAGCTGACTTAGTCATTGGTGATTTTGAAGGAACTGTAAATAAAGACCATTATCTCGCAGGTTATCCCTTATTTAATGCACCTGGTGAAGTCATGGACGCTATAAAAGATGCGGGCTATCAAGTGCTAGACTTGGCTCACAATCATATCTTGGATTCTCAGATTGAGGGAGTGGTTTCAACTGCAGATGCTATTGAAAAGGCAGGAATGACACCGGTCGGGGTCTATACCCATGAATCACGAGACAAGGCACCTTTACTGATCAAGGAAGTTAATGGTATTAAAGTTGCTATTTTAGCTTATTCCTATGGTTTTAATGGTATTGAACAAAGCATTTCTCAAGAGGATTATAATCGTTATCTTTCAGACTTAGACGAAGATAAAATGAAGGCTGAAATTGAACGAGCAGAGAAGGAGGCGGATATTACAATTATCATGCCTCAGATGGGAGTTGAGTATCAAATTGAGCCGACTGAGGAGCAAAGAAACTTTACCATAAAATGATTGATTGGGGAGCAGATATTATCTTTGGTGGTCATCCTCACGTTGTTGAACCAGCTGAAACGGTTGAAAAAGAAGGTGATAAAAAGCTTATCATTTACTCTATGGGGAATTTCATCTCAAATCAACGGATTGAAACCATGCAGGATGTGGAAAATGCCAAGTGGACGGAGCGTGGAGTTCTCATGGATGTGACCATTAAGAAGAAATCTGGTAAAACGACTATTGAAACTGCCCAAGCCCATCCAAGCTGGGTGAGTCGTACTCCAAAGGGAGGTTATTCTCCAGAAGGCTACCCACTCTATCTTTACCAAACTTATATCCTGGAAGACTTTATTGAGGGTGGGAAATACCGTAGTCAGTTAGACGAGGCCACCAAGGAACGGATTGATACAGCCTATAAAGAAATGAACGAGCATGTAGGTTTGAAGTGGTAGTGACATTAAAAGAGGAGCAAGATGGATATTAAGATAATAGCGACGGATATGGACGGTACCTTGTTGGATTCTCAAGGACAACTGGATCTACCTCGACTAGAGAAAATTTTAGATCAGCTAGATCAGCGTGGAGTTCGTTTTGTCATTGCAACTGGAAATGAAGTTCATCGAATGCGACAATTACTGAAACATCTAGCAGATAGAGTAGTTCTCGTGGTTGCTAATGGTGCTCGTATATTCGAAAATGATAAATTGATTCAAGCTCAGACTTGGGACGATGCTATGGTTGATAGAGCTTTGGGTCATTTTAAAGGCAGAGAGTGTCAGGATCAGTTTGTCGTAACTGCTATGAATGGCGGTTTTGTCAAGGAAGGCACTGTCTTTACAGAACTTGATAAATTCATGACTCCGGAGATGATTGAGAAATTCTATCAACGGATGCAATTCGTCGATGAATTTGACTCTAAACTCTTCGGTGGTGTTCTCAAGATGAGTATGGTTGTTGGTGAAGAACGATCCGATTCGGTTTTACAGGAAATTAATGACTTATTTGATGGGCATGTGCGAGCTGTCTCTAGTGGATATGGTTGTATTGATATCTTACAAGATGGGATTCATAAGGCTTGGGGCTTAGAAGAATTGCTCAAACGTTGGAATTTAAAACCTGAACAAATCATGGCTTTTGGAGACAGTGAAAATGACATTGAAATGTTAGAGTTGGCAGGTATTTCTTACGCAATGGAAAATGCAGAGGATAGAGTCAAGGAAATTGCGACAGAAGTAGCGCCAGCCAACAGTCAGGCAGGTGTTTACCAAGTTTTAGAAAACTGGCTAGAAGAAGGAGAATAACTTGGCAGTACAACTATTAGAGAACTGGCTCTTGAAAGAGCAGGAGAAAATTCAAACCAAGTATCGTGAACTCAATCAGATTTCGGTAATTGAACCAGATATCATCTTTATCGGGGATTCTATTATTGAGTATTATCCCTTGCAAGAACTACTTGGTATATCAAAGACAATTGTGAATCGAGGTATTCGTGGTTATCAGACCGGACTTTTACTAGATAACCTTGATGCCCACCTCTATGGTGATGCAGTGGATCAAATTGTACTTTTGATTGGGACAAATGACATTGGAAAAGATATTCCAATGAATGAAGCGCTAAACAATCTTGAAAGTGTGATTCAAACCATTTCTCGTGATTATCCACTATCACAGATAAAGCTAGTTTCAATCTTACCGGTCAATGAAGGTGAGGACTTTAAACAGATAGTGTATATTCGTACCAATGAGAAAATCAAGGCGTGGAACCAAGCCTATCAAGACCTTGCCTCTGCCTATATGCAGGTTGAATTTGTGCCTGTTTTTGAGAACTTACTAGATCAGAAAGGGCAACTCAAGTCAGACTTCACAACAGATGGCCTTCACCTCAGTGTCACTGGTTACCATGCTTTATCAAGTACTCTAAAAAAATATATTTTCTAGATTAATTCACTAATGTGAGATAATTTTAAGAGTCATAAATATTATAAAAATTCTTCTTGTAGATGTTAAAAATTGATAAACATTCACTGTAATCTATAAGTTGAATTTTTTTGTTTTTTTATCATAAATTCGCTCTAAAAACAGAGTATTTTTTTCCTGTATAGAGAACAAAGCAGAAATAATAACAAATATTTAAACATATAAAATTCAAATGTCTTGATACTAAATATTCTTTTAAAAAAATGCATATTATACAATTTAAAGCTGAGGTTTGGAGCATCTTTTTTTCTTGCTATAAATCTTACACTATGTTATACTTTTTAGCGTTACTAGTAATTTTTGGGAGAGACATTTTCTTTTAAGGAAAAAAAGTCAATAATCTTACATATTATTAGTCAAAAAAAGTTAAAAAAGGAGAACTTATCACATGATAAGAAGAGAGCAACAACGATTTTCTTTAAGAAAATACAAAGTTGGTGTCGCATCAGTTTTCTTAGGAACGACCCTTAGCTTTATGCTAGCTAACGGTAGTGCTGTAAATGCTGCTGAGATTGTAGCACAAAAAGCAGCTTCTGCTGAGAAGGCTGAACTAGTCGATAAGGAAAAGTTGACAGAGCCATCCACGGATTTAGCAAATTCGGCTGTTTCTGAAACTTCTGAAGAAAAGGTAGAAACTTCAACACCTGAGGTTAAGCCTGAAGAAGCAAAACCAGAGTCAACGGAAGTTAAGTCTGAAGAAGCAAAAACAGACTCAACAGAAGTGAAGGCTGAAGAGGCAAAAACAGAGTCGACGGAAGTTAAGTCTGAAGAGGCAAAAACAGAGTCGACAGAAGTGAAGTCTGAGAAGGAAAAAACAGAGTCAACTGAGGTCAAAGCTGAAGTATCTGCGCCAGCAATTACAGAAAGCAAAAGTGAAAAACCAAAGGTAGGACTTTCTGAAGTGAAGGCTGAGCCTTTAAAACCAGCAGGAGCTACTTCAGCAACTGAAGAGTCTGTACCAACAGAGTCAAACGATCAAAAGTCTGAACAACAGACAGAAGTTTCAGCAGTAGCTGAGGCAACTAGCCTTGATGCAAATGCAGGAACAAAAAAGGTTGAAGAAAAACCACTAGTTGATACTGAAACACTAACTTTGGCAGCTGAAAACACTGTAAACGCAGGTGCTTTAGCTACAAATGGTGGTCGTCGCCGTAGTCGTCGTGCTGTTACAAACGAAGCTGTAACTGGAGACCACAACTCTAACCCAGTAGCGGTAAGTACTTACTTAAAAGATGGGGAAAAAGTAACTCCAGAAATTAAAGATGCTAATGGTGCAACTGTTAGCTCTCAACCTGTACCAGCTGGGTATGCAAGAAAAGAAGGAGACTGGTATACATACGCTATTTGGGATTTAACAGAATTCAACAAACGTTATGGTACAAAATACTATGCACGTGCCTATAAGAGATTTGATGAATCTACAGATACAACTGTTGAATTACTAGATAAAACTACTGGTAATGTACTAGAAACAAGAACTATCACTTCATCTAGTGGTGTTCAAAAATTCACTACTACTACAGCGGCATCTAATAGCCAATTAACTTTCCAAGTAGATTATAAAGCAGGTACTGCTGAAAAAGGTAAAGCAACTCAACCATTTATTCAAAATGGTTATGAAGTTGGAAGCAGTATAACAAGACTAGTGGCATCAGGGCACCAACTTACACCGGCAGAACAAGCACTTTATAATGCTGTTTATAATGCTCGTACTACAACAGATATTCTAAACGTTGTTGAACCAGCTTATAATGGTCGTACAATTACAGATTCAAACGCTAAAATACCAGAAACAATTAATAAAACAACTTACTATAAAGTAGTTGATAAAAACAACCCAACATTTAATGCAAATAAAACAGATAAGACTGTTCAAGATTATAAAGAAAATGGTAATGAAGTAGACTTAGCTAGATATACTCTTAAGCTGAAGAAGGACAAAGCTTCACAGCATCTGGAGAGCGTCAATTTGATGGATACAAACTTTATCAAACGGCTGATGCAAATGATAAATCAGGTTATGTAAGCCGTCCTTACAAAGTTGGAACTAAATTCATGGATGCGGACCGTTATGGTATTAAACGTATTAAAGAAGTAGTTGGAGAAGACGGTTCAGTAGTAATCCGTGTTTACTTACTAGATCCAAAACAACAAAGTAAACGTTCTGATGGTACATTAGACACAGATGGATACATGTTACTAGCAGAGACTAAGCCAATTAAACCAGGTGATTGGAATTCACAGGAATTGGCTGTTAAAAAATCACCTCTTAACACTATTCCGCATACTGTAACTGATCCAAAAACTGGAGCAAAAACTAATTATCCAAACGGTAAGGAACTTGAATTTGATTTCTATAAAGGTTCTGACATGCCACCATATCACGCTGTATTTGTACCATTCTTAGGGGATAATATTGGATACAAGATAGATAATGCACAATTAGAACGTGGAGTATACGGTAGTGGTATAAAAGTTGACTTAGCAAACTCGTTTACACCATATAAACAACCTGTTTATTACTATGTCAAACAAAATCCGGTTGAAGTAACTCCAGAAGTTGAAAAACAACTTGAAGGACGTGTATTAGCAAATGGTGAGTTTACATTTAAACTTAAAGAAAATAATCCAAATAAATCAACAGCTTATGAAGAAACTGTAACTAACAAAGCTGATGGTAAAGCTACATTCAGCAAATTAACATTTAATAAAGTTGGTACTTACACTTACACAATCACTGAAACTGCAGGTTCAGATGCAAACGTTGATTACGATGGCATGACAGTTACTATGACCGTTACTGTAACTGAAAATGCTAAAGGTGATTTAGTAGCTACGACTAAATATAGTGCCGAAGGTGGATTCAAATCAAGTGCTGACGATAAAGTCTTCAACAACTACGTTGTAGCACCAGTTAAGACTAAGTTTGACTTCAGTAAGAAATTAGCTGGACGTGAACTTAAAGACGGAGAATTCAAATTCGTTCTTAAAGATGCAAACGGACAAGAAGTTGAAACTGTTACTAACAAAAAAGATGGAACTGTAACATTTAAAGAAATAGCATTCGATAACTCTAAAGTTGGTACCCACACCTATACTGTTGAAGAAGTGATTCCAGCTTCAAAAGAGCTTGGAATGACTTATGACACCATGAAAGCAACAATTACAGTTGAAGTTTCTAAAAATGGTCACACATTAACAACAGTAACTAACGTAGTTTCTGCTGGTGGGGTAGACGCTAATGGTAAAAGCAACTGATGGAACAGCGGATAAAGAGTTCAATAACAAAATAACTCCTCCAGAAACACCTGTATTCCAACCAGAAAAATTTGTCCTTAATAAAGAAAAAGTTGATCTACAAGGTGAAAAACTGTTAGATGATGACAGTGAATTAACAAACAAATATACAGAAACTGATGCGAATCCATATGCCGACTTAACGAACAATAACGAAGCAGAAAACATCAACACTA